>BNJT01002363.1_pt1 | contig 383186 bp, 367 predicted proteins | sample 8540491 | NCBI WGS metagenome assembly BNJT01 (sample SAMD00202455, study PRJDB9452) | human saliva metagenome | host: Homo sapiens | reverse complement strand
TGATCCGTAGTCAGATGCTCTATCCGTTGAGCTACAGGCGCATGTCGTTGCCGACGAGTAGAACACTACTCAGCGTCCACCCAGGGGACAAATCCGTTCCCCGTGAGGATGGGCACAGGGCCGGAGTCCCTGCCGACGACGGGGCTCCGGCCCTGTGCGCGCTGCTGTGGCAGCGTTGCTCACCTTCGAGCCACTGGGGCTTCTATCCGACGCCAGTGCCTCCGGCACTCCCGGCGTTGAACGTCCAGCCGAGCGCGCCGAGCACGGCGGAGAGCAGGATACCCAGGACGACACCGATCACCATCCAGATGAGAGAGGCCTTGGCCCAGTTCCTCTTGCTGGCGGAGTGGCCGCTGCCGAAGGCGAGCATCAGCAGGTAGATGAATCCGAACACCGGAATGCCGACCAGCAGCATCGTCAGCATCCAGCTGCCGACGGAGTCCGCGCTCTCAGACTCCTCGGACCGCGCCGCCGCCGGCGCTCCGCCTCCTGCCGGACGCGCGAACGGCAAGCCCGTCGCAGGAGCAGCCATGTCGGGGAATGACGGGGCCTGCCCGGCTGCGGCGTCGGAGGAGGGGGCTGAGTCCCACTGGGGCGCCGAGCCCTGCGACGGGAAGGCTGAGGACGACGGCGCGGACTGGGCGACCGCCTGGGTCGCGTCGGGGGCGAAGGCCTCCGTGGCCTGCTCGGCCTCAGCGCGCGCGCTCGCCGTGGGGAAGACCGAGGACATGCCGACGTCACCCTCCTGGCGACCCCCACTGAAGGGGTGCGAGTGCGGGGCGGGCTGCTGTGCGAAGGGCTGCTGGTCCTGCAGGTCTGCCGGCTGGGCCTGCGGCTGCTGTCCCTGCCAGTGCAGGGTCTCCCGACTCGCCTCAGTCCCTGGAGCCGCACCGGAGGCGGGGGCCGAGGAGGTGCCCAGGGGCCGAGGGGATGCCGGGGGCGGACTGGTCGAAGGGCGACGACGCGGCTGCTGCGGCGGCTGCGACGCCGTCGTCAGCCGCGGGCCCGCCCCAGGCGGGCTGTACCGGCTGGCTGTAGGGCGCCGGCTGGGCGGCATGCTGCGCATTCGGCTGCCCGGGCGGGAAGGGCGAGGCGGGGGCTCCGAATCCGGCACTCCCGGCCGGGTCGGGCTGGCCGAACTGCGACGGCTGGCCGGGCTGGCCGACCCCACTGTGCTGGGCGAGGGGGTTGTCCTGGAGGTAGGGGTCTGCCGACGCCGCACCGGGCTGGGCTGCCGCCTGTGCGGCATGTGCGGAGTAGGCGCGCGTCTGCTCCTCAGGAGGAGGCCCGGCCGGCAGGTCGGGCTGAACGGGGCGCCACGATCCTGCCTGGGCGCCGGGCGCAGCGCCAGGGGCGGAGCCGGGCGCCTGCCCAGTGGCCTGCTGCTCGGCGCGCGCAGCGTCGAGCAGGTCCTGGTTGATGAGGACGGTCCGGGCGTTGAACTCGTCGCCCTGATCGGGGCGGGGCGAGCCGGCGGTCGGCGGCTGGGTTGCGTCGTGGTCAGACATGAGGTCCCTCTCAGTCGAGTACAGCATCACGCTATCCCGGATCGACGCATGAAGACACGCAGGCACCCCGATCGGCCAGAGGCGAATGCCCGATCGCGACCCGATTCACGGGGATCATTCAGCCACTGGGGAGCCGCCGGGGCCGCCGCGACGGACGCCCCGGGGACGACGAGGCCCCGGCACGCCACTGCGCACCGGGGCTCATCAGTCCGGCGGAGATGGGGAGATTCGAACTCCCGAGGGGCTTCCACCCCAACCTCCTTAGCAGGGAGGCGCACTAGGCCACTATGCGACATCTCCATCGCCTTCCCACGGCTCCACCGCAGGACGCACGGGCAGCCTACCGGGAGGATGCCGGTGCGAGCAAACCGCCGAAGACATGTTGCGGGCGCCTCGACCTGCTCACCGCCGTCGGGGCGACGTGCGAGCTGCCGCCTCAACCGCCAGTCATCAGGTCCCATCGGCGCGGTATCGCCCACGTATGAGGTCCACGTAGTCGAGGAGGTCCTGACGCAGGCGCTTGGGGGTGATGAGGCAGGCATCCGGGCCGAGCCGAAGCAGAATCGTCATGGCATGCAGTGGTCCATGAACTCCAGCCGGAGAAAGGTCCATCCCTCATCTTCGGGAGGTTCGTCATCTGCATCGGTCGTCGTTGCGCGCAATGTCCACTCCTGCACATCGCTCCAGCGTTCATCCCGTACCCAGGCAGTGGCTGTGATCGCCTCGAACCTTTCAAGAAACTCCTCGCGCTGTTTCTGCCATGCCGCGGTCATGTCGAAGCCGGAGTCGTCAGAACACTCCTCGGTGAGTACATCGGCCTCTTCGATCCGAGAGAGCCTGGTGAAGCGAACCTCGGTGCCGTGTAAGGCGCACAGGTACCAGCTGCGACCGGCGGCAACTATTCCGTGCGGATCGACGACATCCTGCGTCGTCGTCCTCGACTTGTCACGGAAGACCATACGCAGTCGATGGCGCGTCAAGACCGCTTCCTGAACGGCATGGAAGACGGCGTCGGCCCGCTCACTCTCGGGCAGGGGAAGCCACCCTTGAGGATCAACCACGACGCGCGAGGCGATGCCCATGGACCGGCTGCGATGGCTGTCGGGGACGGCGGCGAGCAGCTTGCGAGACGCGGAGGCGAGGGCGTCGCCAAGGCCCAGTGGCGCAGCACCCCAGCTGGTGAGACCAGCGAAGAGAGCCCGGCTCTCCTCACGGCTCAGTCCCGTCACGTCAATGCGAAAGCCGGGGTCGATTCTCACTCCGCCATGAGGTCCCCGCTCGCACCATACCGGCACTCCCGCAGCCGACAGCGCCTCAACGTCCCGCAGCACGGTGCGCCGTGAGACCTCCAGCCGCTGCGCCAGGTCCTCGGCGGACAGACGACCATGGGTGCGCAGCAGCCAGATCATGGACAGTAGGCGGTCAGCACGCACCGACTCATCCTCGCACGTACGTGACACAAGATGGCACCAATACTCTCTAACCTCGACGTCGTCCGCCCACCTCGTATACCCGTGAGAGTCTCAGGAGCATCACCATGACGACCTTCGTTCCCAACAGCGTCATCCTCTACGTCTCCGACGTCGAGGCGAGTACCACCTTCTACCGCCGGATTCTCGGTCATGAACCGATCAAGACCTATCCAGGATTCAGCGTCTTCACGCTGTCTGACGACATGACTCTCGGACTACAGGCGGCCGATGAGATTGAACCCGCTGCCGAACCATACGTAGGCGGGACTGAACTGAGTCTCAGCAATGTCAAGCGTGCCGACGTCGATCGTCTTCACGCGCAGTGGAAGATGCTGGGCATTCCGATGGTTCTGGAGCCGACCGTCCTCGAGTTCGGCTACACCTTTGTGGCAACCGACCCCGATGGGCACCGCCTGCGCGTGTGCGCCACCGATACCTCGAGCTTCGTCTGACTCAAGGCGCTCGGCGCCCTGCCCGCCACCGGGTGCAGGCATCGATGCGCTGCAGCGCTATGAGTTCATCAAGACAGCTGCTGTCACCTGAGTACGGGTGGGAACCGCCGGCGTTGACAGACCCCGCCCACAGTGCGGAGGTCGGTCATCGAGAGAGCGCTCGGTGACCTTCCAGCCCCAACCCACGGGCGCGATGCGCCTCCAGCGCCTGCCTACCGAGATGCTCACTACCCAGCACCTCGCCAACGACGCGAACAGCCTCATCCCAGTCGATCGGCTCCGGCGCATACGCCTTGGCCAGCGCTGGATAATCTTCCAGGAGTTCTTCACGAACCCTTGAGCTGAGTGGGTTCACACGTCCCTGCGCTCGAGACAGCACCCCATTGATGGCCGCATTCAGAGCGATCCTTCGCCGTCCGGTGATACCGTGCTCGGCCTGAAAGGCCAGGTAAGGCTCTTCCTTCCGATACTGGACCGCTATAGACAAGGTGTGCAAGGCATCCTGCAACTCTTCGATACGTTGAGACTGCTCATCAACTCGGCGACGTAATTCGTCTAACTCTGCACTAGACTCGGGCATTAACTGCGACCTCCCCTAACTCCTTGCGACAGAAGCCTAGAGTAGCGCCGAACATCGGTCAGACCTCAATCTGTGCAACCTCCGCGAGATACACCCTTCCATACTATGCCAGAATGCACGGCAGAACTCTGACGCGAAACCACCTCAGTCCATTGCCGACACCAGCGACCTCGGAACGAACGAATACACGAAGAACCCAGTAAAAAACAGCAGCAATGGAACAGTCAGTACCGATGCAACGGTCGACCTCGATAGCCCCAGCGGGTCGACATCAGTAGGTGCGGCAGCGAGCACCTGTATCAAGAGCCCGACAACGGCTCCCCCTAGCACCGGACCGGCTTGGCGAAGGACGTTGAGAAGGGAGGACGCAGCACCGAACTCATCACTCCTCAGTGCGGCCATACCTACTGTTGTCAGTGGTGCCAACAAGAAGCCATTTCCGATGCCGAAAACGATAGTCGCGCCCAGGAACCACATCCAAGAAACCCCAGTAGCGGTAATCAGTACGCTCAGGGCGGTTCCCATCGCGGACGCTCCAAAACCGACCTGCAGAACGAGGCGGGCCTTCCCTTCATCAACCCAGCGGCCCGCAATAGGCGCTGTGACCACAGACGCAATCGACGCTGGCGCAAGAGCAGCCCCGCCCAGAATGCCGTTTGCCCCATCACGGACTGGATGTAGTTCGATACGAGAAACGTCAAGGCGAATACGCCAAGGGCCACAAAGAGCCCAAATACGGCGGCAGTGAGGAACCGTGGATTCTTGCGAAGAGACTGCGGAAAAACTGCGTACGCCGGATCCACGCGGCGTTCATGCCGAAAGAACGCAAACAGGCAGAACACAGCGAACGGCAGGCAAGCAATGGTCAGGGGGTCCCAGCCCGCATGGGGACCTTGCAGGCTTCCATAGAGAAGTGCCACAAGACCGATGCCCGCAAGAAAGGTTCCCACGAAATCAATCCTCACGGACCGGACCACCTCGATCGGAAGACTTCGCAGCCCCAGAACCACGACGAGAATTGCAATCGGAAGGTTGATGAGGAAGACCCAGCGCCAACCAAGACCATCAATCAATACTCCACCAGCAAGGGGGCCGATGACGGACGCAGTTCCTGCAATTGACCCCCAGATGCCAACTGCGCGCCCACGGATATTTTCAGGGAAGGTAACGCCGATGAGCGTGAGAGTCTGCGGTACCAGCATGCCGGCACCAAGCCCCTGAAGGAACCGGCTGGCGATCAAAACGAACGGAGAGGTCGCAACACCGCAGGCGAGGCTGGCAGCCGCCAGGACGATCGTCCCCAGAAGGAAGAGCCGTCGGTGCCCGAATCGGTCGCCTAAACGACCTGACGGGATGATCGCCAGTGCGAGAACGAGACCATAGCTGTTGACCGCCCAGAACACCTGGGCTGTGGACGCGCTTAAGTCCCGTGTCAGCGAGGGAACTGCGAGGTTAATAATTGTCAGGTCGGGAGAGCAATGAAGTACCTGCCAGCCAACACGCACAGCCCGATCCACTGCCGAGCGCTGACTGTTATGGCTAGGGAATCTTCCGTCACGTCTTCCCCTCGTTCGTCAATTCGGTATCGCGGAAGGTATCTCTCTTGGCTATCACGGCATAGTCACCACGCTAAGGCCGAGGCTGCTTCCCATCTCTCTCGGTATTGACATAGATGTCATTGCTGAGATGGCTACCCGCAGCATTAGAACGATACAGGACTGGCTCTCGATCTGGAGAATCATCAGGTTGCACTCGATGGCCGCCGAGACTCACCGGCAACGAGAACGCCGCCACACTCACCTGACTCAGGAAACCTTGATGAGTTTTCGTTGATATTGCGGCGTGTAAGCGGAGATCTTGCAGGCCTACTCCAGATACGGCTACACGCTGGTGGCGACCCGACGCGCGTTGGAGGCGGCGATGGCTGGAGGCAGGCCGGCCGAGCCACGGGCGGGCCTCAAGCAGCGCAGCCTCCTGGTACGGTTCGGGCAGCGAGGCATCGAGCAGCTGGTGGCCGACCACCTCGACCGTGGCTTGACCTACACGGAGATCGCCAAGAAGTATGACGTGGCACTGAGCACAGTCGGCAAGTACATCCAGCAGGCCAAGCGCCAGAAGGCAGAGGCAGCCGTGTAAGTCCCGACCGACAGCTGCAACCGCGTCACAACGAGCTTGCTACGCACTGACATCCATGAACACTGCTCATGGTTTCGGCCCTCTGTGACGATAGACAGCGTACCGACGCTTCCTACCGTCTTTCGTGTATGTCGTTACTTCGCCTACATCCTTGAGTCGTTCCAATAGTCTATCGACGCCCATAATTTCGTCGACATGGACTCGCGACACTCCCTTTTCAAGAAGATCACTGTAGGGTTGCCCTAATGCCATCACAATGTTACGAACATCGGAGCCGGACAGAATATCTAATCCCGCGACGAGCAGTGGCACGACTACATTGGGCTTAACTCCTTGGTTGAGCAACCAGATCAACGCGTCGCCGCTGGCGGTTAAATCCTGTTGGCTAGCAGCATACTTCGCGAGCGACGTCAGGTCTTCGACACTCATCCCATAGCAGTAAGATGAGATGTTGTTGATAATGTTCTGTTTAACTTTGGCTGGAACCGACTGACTCTGAAATATTGAAAGCACATCATTGCCAATAAGGTCGATATCCATATAGTCAGCAAAACGCCGGGAGGAAGCGATCACAAACTCGCGATTTGGCCAGTCAAGGCTCGACACCGATCCATATGCATCCGAATTATCATCAATCAAACCAGCCTTAATCAAGAGCCCGACCAGCCCGTCTTCTTGCGGTTCAATACGAGATACCGGAATAGGTTCGACATGATCCATCGACGCGACCAACGCCACACGCTGTTTAGCGGAGATCTGCTCTTCCTTTAGGTTAAGAATCGCGATAGCGAGTTCGATATACTCATCGTTACTCAGAGCATCATCCTGATTCTCGATTGAAGAGTGCCGCTCCAGTACCTCAATTAGAGCGTCATCAACACCACACTTGTTAACATATAGCCACAAATTAGATGTCGTCACAGCGAGGGCTGTCATGGGTCGCCAACATCGGCCAACAATTAGACGGCAAACCATCTAGATCGATAGACCAGTCTCCCCCCGATGATACCAGTAGGCTCGAGAGTAGCGGGAATTCTTGGCTTTCGCCTGACTTCGCATCATCTGTAGCCGAGTCTTCCGCTCTCGTATTCCCTGCAACATCAAGCTTCACGACATCAGCGATCACCTTGGCTGCATCGGCTATGCCCACCAATGCCGACAAACCACCGCTCTCATCGTCAGCAATGATGGCAAAGTATGCTTTGAGTGACCGCAGAAGATAGGCGTAGACAGAAGGCCTTTTCCGAGAAAGCACATCCAGAGCAGCCTGATTGTCACCCGACACAACCTCCAGATTACGGCGGTTAACTTCATAACATTCGTTATCAATCAGATGCTCGCGCAGCTTCAAGTCGACCTTACTAATATCGGAGATCTTCACGCCAGCTTGTGCCATGAGTATCGCAAGCGTACCCACGGTTTCGTCAGTAACCGGATTCGTGAATGTGGCCATTGCTTCATAATGCCGCTCGACAAACTCTTTAAGTAATGACGTGCCGTAATCAACATCAAGAGATACGGAGCGAAGCGCAATATCAATGTATCCAACTTGTTGATCGTCTGGTACGCCGCGAAGTCCCACGAGAACATCAAATATTCTGGGACATCTTGGCGCCAACTCGTCGATCAGAGAGATTTGATTATAATTGGGCGTATCTGAAGTGAAGATTGCTTGAAGGAGTATGTCGGCATTGTCGCTATCTTTTAGCATTGACCCGATCACGGCTTCAAAGTGGCCTCGGTACTTGTCTTTGTTCAAGAGGAGATAGTTGAGGATTGCGACATTGTATGCACCTTGACAGGCGAACTCCTTCGGTTCAATTGTCGAATCCGAAAGGAGTTGTCTCACGTCCTCGGCGCTCAATAGGTAGTTCACATTCATCTCACTTTGCTCCATATGTTGGAGCCGAAAGGTCATCGCGTTAGCGGACAAGAATGTATCATGGTAGGTCGACGCATAAAGGACAAAGTTTCGATCAATGTAGCCGTAGCGAATGAGGGCCGCAGCCAGTTCTGATCCAAGCAGTGTTTTTACGTATTTGGCAAACGGAGATGGCCCCGCAGTACCCGCCGAAGTTACCGTGGCCGATGAATCAGACATCAATTTCGCCATAGTAGCAAGTCGGTAGTGTTCGCGATCGTGCTCTAACTCTCTCAGCTTAGAGTCAATATTGTTGCGTATCTTGCTATCTACAAGCGCAGTAAAGATGCTTTTACCTAAAAACTCCTCCATGTCAGCTTTGCTGAAATACAGCACATTTACTTGATTTGAGTATGGGCCGTATTGATATCGAACAATAATGGACTGGGTATCCGATATTCTTGATAATACATTCCAGAAAGGAAACCCATTGATTTCGTCTTCAGGATATTCGTAACTATCAATTTCTACGCTGAATGAGTCGACATTTTCGGCGCTTCGCGCAGCGACCCACTCGACCATTTTTCTTAACTTAGATGCACGTTCTTGAATGTCACCCGCTTTAACATTAGACTCTAATCGTTTTTCGAGCGCATCATACTGGTTATTTATTCTGTGGATACAATCGTCTCTCACTCGCAAACTTATCCGGTAGACTTCATCAAGTTTACTCTGCCCAAGATGTATCCTCTCAAAGTCCTTCAAATGGACAGACTTGTAAAGCATGAGTGCAAACAGCTTGTCAGGCTCGAGTTTGAGACTGTTTCTGTTGCCTTCAAGTACAAGCCGTGAGTATATAACGTACTCATTGCATGCGCTGCGAAGAAGGCGGAAATCTGGGACGTACTTTGCGACGCGACCGATCAACTTCCCCGAGACTTCGGGCTCTATACCCTCGAGCTCTTGACGCATCAAGTCTCGTGCGCTTCGGTGTGTTACGAATGGTACGACAGGAATGATAATATCAAAGAACTTGGTACGATTCGCTCTTTGGACTTCTTGAGTTGCCTCATCTTGGCTATCTTTTGCTACTTCCTCGGCATCGACACCTACCTGAGGTTCAAAAATTGAATCCCTCATTGCATAAATGAAGACTATCTCCGTTTCACTAGACTCACTATTTTCGTCTCGGATTTGTTCGGCGTTATTCAGTAGCGTGTTGAGTTCACGCAACTCTTCGAAGATCTCCCAGTTGCTGAAACGGTCTATATCTTCGAATACAACGATGCGACATGTCGACATTTCAAAGAAGTAGATTATCTCATCGAGGTAGCGATCGAAGTAGCTGTCACCATCACTATAGTCTGACCCTGACAATGTGAGCGTGGCAGGGCCAGCAGTAAACTTATCCAGATGAACAGCGCCTTGTAAATACTGGCTGGCGAGCCATGCAACCAGGGATAGCAGTAGCCATAAGCAGACAAACTTGACGCCGAATTCCCTCCATGCTGAGTCGCAAACTTTTGGGATTTTGGAGAATCCCCCGATTGCTGCAATGACGATAGTCAGCGCAAACGCAATCAGCGTAGATACGGTTAGCGAATGCTTCCAGTCAGGTTTCTGAATGCGTTTGAATCGCGATGCCGGTAGACTACTTGGACGCCTTCGATAGAGCAGTTGCTTGACGATCTCTTTCTGGATCTGATTAGTCTGTGGAGAGATCGATCCATCAGATGACTTAGGAGACTTCGAGGCGGCCGGTTGACTGAACCCTAGCGTCGAAAGCGAGATGAATATAGCATCGGGATGCTCTTTCCGAAAGCCTTGCAGTATGGAACTTTTGCCAACACCATATGGCCCACTTAAGGCAATGTTTGTTACCTCGTCCTGCTGAATGGCGTTATTGAGTGCGTCGACATACATGCGATGCTGCTCGAGGTTATGGCACGGGCGAAGCGACTTCAACTCGCGTACATTCTTGCCTTCAGCGGCTTCGTCTTTTTCGGTCGACGCACTATTATCGCTTATCATTGTCTATCTTCTTCGTCGATTCTAGCATTTTATTCAATATTAATGAAGAGCAGATTACGCTGATGCACTTCAGACCGCACAGGTCTGGCGCACACTTCATCAGGTGCTGTCACAAGAGAAGTCCATACCGCCAGTGTTCCACTCGACTCGCGAGGTGGTTGGGCAGTGGTGATCACAGATAGGTCACGATAGAGAACGAAAGCTGACTCGCTTCTTAGTATGTTTTACTTCGTTGTGAGTGCTCACGTCCTTACTGCTCCAGGCGACCGCTAAATCACGAGCAGAACCGTGTGTTGGGACAGCACTCGGGAGTTGTCATCGTTAGCGCTCAGAAGCGCCGGTTCGTCTCCCTACTCACTCATCCCACCCACCAACTCCTCCACCTGCATGTCCAGCGCCGTTGCCAGGGCAATGAGGGTGCGCAGGCGCGGGTTCATAGGGGTGCCGGGGCGGGACTCGCCTTTTTCGAACTTTTGGTAGGTGTAGGTGGAGATGCCAGCGGCGTGGGCCAGGGCTTCCTGGCTGAGCCCTTTGGCGATGCGGGCGCGCTGCAACCGCAGGCCCAGCTGGCGGGCGATGGGCCACCACTGCTCGTCTTGGCTGCTGAAGGAGGAATCGCGCACGACCACCAGCGTCGAGCGGCCACCAATTTGGCACCACCATACATGTATGGCAATCTAGGGATGTGAGCTGAGATCGAGGGAGGTGAGCAGCATGGGTGGCGACTGACCACACGCCCCATGTAGGGGCTAACTCATCCCATGGCTGCCTCGTACATGGCAGCTGGGCGGTGTCCGTCAGGCTGCACGAGCTTGGCGGGCGTCGTCTTCCGTGGCCGGTACTGCCTTGATGGCGTTCTCAGAACTACCGGCTGAGCGTGGTGGTCTGGCATCGGTGTCGAGAGCAACCTCAGCCCAGTCGTCCTGCTCGTCTGGCAGCGTCCAGACGAAGACCATGCCAGCTCGCGGGAAGAGCCAGCCGTCGTAGCGGTAGCGCAGCGTTGGTGCGTCTGGCACTTGGGTGAGGCGGCCACCTTCTCCGATGGAGGCAAAATCGAGGATGCGCATCTGGCCGACTTGCTCTGGGTCGTAGCGCAGTTCGACGTCGAGACCACGTGTGGGGCGGTCGATGTCCAGGTGCACCACATGGCCACTGCGGAGCGTGCGGGTGCGGAAGGTGAAGGAGATGACGACCGCCTGCTCCTGCCGGATGATCTGCTCGCCAAGATCAACGGTGTAGACCTGGGAGACCTCATCCACCTGCCGGCTGAACGGCACTGGCGTGCCGTTGACGGTGAACTGCTCGAGGGCGAAGACCTCTGGATCACTGACGGCCAGGCCAGGTACTGGGCGGCGGTACCACACGTTCGTCTCTCCACGCTCGGCTACCAGCTGGTCGTAGCGCTGGCGGTCGGAGACGACGGCGAACTTGCGGAAGCGATGCCGCGGCGTGACGGTGTACTCCCAACGAACACGTAAGTCGAAGAACGGGGTAGGGAGCAGTGCTCCTACCCCTTGGTATACTCAAGGGGTCGCGTCGACGCGGGCGTCGTACCAGCGCTCCTCGGCAGCCATGGCTTGGTGGCGGATGTCGGCATAGATCTCTCGGCCGAAGGCTGGGTCGCCGAAGCGCAGACCCAGGCTGGTGCGCGCCAGATCATCCAGCAGCTCGGGCGTCGCAATGCGTGCGACGTCCTGGCGGTCGAAGCGGAAGGCCTCGATGACGGCATCGCGCAGAGCCGGTGCTTCATCACGGATCGTCTGGCGGAAGCGCTCTGCCACCGCCCGTTCCTGATCCCGCCGGAAGGCGTATTCGAAGAACGTCGACAGCAGCCCCGCACCAAACAGCGTCCCACCGAGCTCGCCTAGCGGCAGGGCGTGCAGCCAGTGCCAGTCGCCCAACTGCATTGGTGTCAGCCAGGCGTTGAGCATCATGAAGAGGATGCCGGCAAGCGTGAAGGAGACGGCCAGCAGTGCGGCTTTGAGCCGACGGAGGCGGTGGAATGAGAGTGATTAGCGGGCATGTATAGCTATATTATAGCATGTTTGAAGCAATTTGATAACTCACACAAGAAGACTTAACAAATAAATTTATGGAGCAGGTACTCTTTTATCGAAGATAACCGGACACTAAGTTCTGGCCACCAAGAACTTACCGCTGGGCGCCATACAAAGATAGACCAAGCGCCAGCGGCTACGATGCCAACAATGATCAAACTAAAACCGACAATATTCCAAGAATTCGTACGTCTCTTGCAGCGTTTTCTGATCTTCTCGACTCTATCTCCATCGAAATCTAATTCGACGAGATCCAGAGCATCCTGGGCTCGCCTATGTAAACCTAAACTCCCTCTCGCAGTCCTCCAAATAATACGAGACAACAGAAGAACGGTAAAAATCGCAATTAAAGAAACGAGGGACAAGCCAACGAAGCTAAGCAAATGGGACGCCAAGAAGCTAGTCTTTTCGTTAGTTGGACGGCAAAATGCCTCCAACGGCTTATCAATGGCGCAGCGAAATGTGGCTTCTTTTTTTGGTAGGACGGATATAAATGCACCACTAATGACAAGTATCGCGGACGAAACGGCCAGCAACATGCGAGGGAACGACAAAAGACGACTTACCATGTCGTGCTCAGAGTCTTTTGCGATAAATACGACAGTAACAAATGGCGCAACTACGGCAGTTCCGGTGAACGCAATCGCATTTTTTGAAACAACATTCGGGCCCTCAAATAATGCGATTGAAGAGATAGCAAGTTGTAATACACACACGAAGATTGCGGGTATAATTAGAGCGCTGAGCGTGGGGTTGAGTTTTACCTGAATCGAGTATCCCTTCTTGGTTTGATCTCTAATCAAGAGAGATGCTCGCTCAGAAGTATGAGTAGCTATCGTAGCGTTACGTTGTTCAAACTGATCTTCGTCACTTTCACTATCCCTGTCGCTTTCCCTAACTAAAAAAGCACCACCAATTTGTGTTCCTGCTGGTGCAATGAATATTTCGTGACGCGACGGCCTAACCTTCGTAGAGCCCAATTGAAGTGGAATCACGATGGTTGTACTTAAAACACCGATGAATTCTCCAAATTTACGAGCCTTAGACCGAAACGGTTTTTGATTAAACTCGTCATACTTGCTTTTTGTTTCGTTTATTATGGCTTCTCGACCTGATTTCTGGTCTCGCGAAAGGTAGCCGTGACCTCCTAGTCGTTGATAATACTGATAGTTATCCATACTGCGTGAAGCATTCGTCAATAACTTAAGGGAGTCACTAACTCTGATCTTGATGATTGTTGTCGGATCTGAACTAGCATCCACATAAGGATATTCTAAGCATTGAATGTAATGTACTGTAAGTAAGTCGAGGAAGTTCTTCAACTTGTATCGGCTATCAGCGCGATACACGCCGAATTCCTCTGCGGTGTTCGTTAGATCTTCTCTAGCTGACATTTTCATACTGCCGGAAGGAGGCCTTTTGTTCCCCAAAAAAGAGATTGCTTTCTCGTATAAATCACCTTGGTTTCCAACAAACCCCAAGCTGAGACATAATCCAACGATAATATGTCCAGATATTTCAATATTCACCGAGCGTCGACATAGGTGCATCGGAACGTTCCCTCGTCCTTTTGCATCAACATCAACTAAGGGATGCTTTCTTAGAAGTAGAAACGGAAGAATAAATGTATTAGGTGAGTTCTGATTAGTGTTGTTTGCTATTTTGCTGACTAATTGTCGGAACAGCGCAGGAGATTCAGTTAATTGTGCGGCCCCGTCGAGGCTTGGTGTTGTCTGAGTTTACTTCTCCATAGAAAACTGAGAAAATTTCCTGATGCTCCCGTAATCTCAAGTTGTCAACGTCGAATGTAATTGACCTTTCTAAGTTATCTGCATCGCGTAGTTTACAAGTATCGACTATTCTGACGATATGGCTTCTCTCTTCCCACAGTTTCCAACACTGGTAAGCAAAGTTTTTTCCTCTGTACTGCATAACTCTCAATCACACTCTCGTAGCCTGTCAGCACGACAAACGAGAAGACGAACATACAGTTTACTTACTGTGAGGTAGGTAAACTGCAACAAACTTTCACGCTGACTCAACCGCTCAGTGAATGTCTGTTGAGCCTACGGCGATTACAATACCGGTACATTTCCTCGAAAGGGGTACGCCAAACCAGGGAGATACAAGTAGCGGAGGACTACTGCTCGCAGCCATCGAGATAACTTGCGTTCCCAGTTCAGAGTCACTTACTTCATCCTGCAAGTAAGCCTCATGGTTGTCGCTAAATGCCGATCGTCGAGTTCTATATCAGAACGGCTTTTTCTGTGAAACTAGGGAGTGTTTTTACGACACCTAGATCCTAACCTACCACTGAAGAGTCCACGGCATACAATGAGCCGCCATATTTTACTTCAACAAGTTGAGCTTCAAGTCCTTTAATAGTGCCCATGATTTCAAATTGAAGATTAATCATAGCCCTACGCTTATCTGCCATTTTACCAGTGTCAATGTTATCATGAGTATAGTCATTCAAATAAGCAAGTAACTTCTCGTGTGAAGCGATTTGAGCGAGCAAATATTCAACTCGATTTTGCCCCATTCTTCTTTTGCTTTGAAGTTCATTGTACAAGTCAGTTGAGATCGGCACTTCAATAACGCTGCCGTCAGACGCAGACTTACTAGTAATAAAGTACTCGCGAGTATCCGCAGTATCCAACTTCCTTTTTGGATCGGAGGCAACTAAACTCCTGGTTACTATCTTATCTTTCAACGAAGCAGTTGTTTCTATTGCCTGCCTAAAAAGTCGTATAATTCCGCTAACTTTTGCCACCGGGTCTACGGCTGCGGCACTGGTAGTCATTTATTCAGTCCTATCAAATGCATTAACTGGTGTTTCGCCAGTATCCAAAAAATCTGGTTGTGCATCTCTCAGATAGTACTCGCACAAATGACACGAAAATGAATCACATGCTGCAGAATCAATTCCAGAAACTGTATCAATTTGAATACCTTCACGTTCATTCTGCTCTCGCTGGGAGAGTTTTGGTTCAATAGACGCTGAAGTAGGAGCATCAGATCGCTGAATGGGATATTCAAATGTAGACATTGCATGTTAACCTTGATTACGTAGTTATGAACTAATAGTATACAACTACATCAAATTATGCAATACTATTGGGTAACGCTGTAAACAGCATATCCGTGATGAGCGGTACTATCTATGGAGTTATGTGGGTGAAAGCACTTATTGCCCTGGTGATGGTATCAAAGTAATTAAGGTAGGCGCTTGGTGCTATCCAACTAGTGGAGCTCTTGGCAGAGTTATTCGAAACAGCGTTTGACGCCAGCACATAATGGGCTGCATCTCAGATAAGCCTCGTTGTGAATAGCCTTCAGAAACTAGGTCTGTAGTAGATGTATTTTTGCACAGTCGTCTCGAGACAACTGGTTTGCAATTGCAAATACTGCGGTCTAGTCCGTGCATGAGGATGCGAGGCTTTTGAAGTGCGTAAGGATGCAGGCCGCGATGGACACCAATGCGACGAAAGGAGGATGGGGCGCCGAGCGCTCAAGGTATCGTGGTGCGGCACGTGGGCTCGTCGTGTGGCACCCTGAAGGCTGCAGGCCACTCGCGCTTTCAATTCTTGGCGCATGACTCCTCACTCTCGGTCGTGTCTGCCGATGCTCCTGTAGTCGCTATCCAGTCTAGGGCACCAACCCGTAAACTTACTGATGTAGTTCCTGTGTGCCGCGTGATTTTCATGGAATCTCACGACAGTTTGTGAGGAATCCTTCAAGCGGCATGGGCTCAGGAACGACACAAACCTAAGTGCGGCCCGATTGACTGCACCTAGGTTTGTGGATGTGATGATAGAGAATCTTTGCTGAGAAAGCAAGGGTTTTGTGTTGCAGATCACCAAATTGAGTTTAAATGTTTTTTTAACATTACTTTGGATACTTACTTTCGTCTAGGTCTTCCGCCCCTCATGCAACCTCGGCACCACCTCCCTGACGCTGCTGGTGTCGTCGCGCCAGACGAGGCTGACCTCGGCGGCCCGCTGCCGGAAGGTCTGGAGCCGCACCAGGTAGTGCGGGTCGACCACCCAGCCGGTGAGCTGCCAGACCGGCCAGACAGGCATGTCCCACAGCACTCGCACCGCCAGGCAGGGCAGGTACGGCCCGGGTGCCGTCTGGACAGGGAGGTCATCAAGGACAGCCCGGGCGCGGTACTGCGGCTGCCCATCAACGCCCGGCTCACGGTGGCCAACGAAGGCCGGTAGCTGCGCTGCCTCACCGTTGATGCTGACCACCGGCTCACGTACGGACTGCGCTTCCATGACGCAGTCCAGCACCACCGTGGCGCTGCCCGCCGACTGAAACAGCCAGATCAGGGCGAAAGGCCGCCGCTCTGCCTCATCACGCAGGGCAGCCGCCAGCATCGCAATGCCGCGATCACTGCGCCGCAGCGCCGTGCGTTCATTGCAGTGAAAGACCTCCGCATAGCGCGCCAGCCGCTGCTCCAGCGACACCTCCGGCTCTGTGATGCCGACGTCTCCTATCCAGAAGAAGGCCCTACATCACTGAGCGGGTCTGTGCCCAGCTCTTGGCGCAGCTGCTCTAGCCGCGCCACCGCCCGCTCCACCAAGCCCAGCCCTGCGGCATCGACCAGCCAGACCAGCGGCGCCACTCGCACCGCCCACGCCCCCTGGCCACGGCGCAGCACCCGCAGCTCGGCCACGAGCCGCTGGCGCAGCGGATCGTGCAGCCCACCGTCCTTGGCCATAGAGCCCAGGGTGCCGGGTCAAGTCCCTGGTAGTGGTGTAGGGGCCCTTCGTGGTTAGGGGTCAGTGGGTCAGTGTCGGGGGCGTGTCTGGATGGCCGTCCTGGAGCTTGTTGGTGGTCTGGCACTGTTTGAGGGTGTCCAGGCTGAGGTAGCGGCGGCCCTCAGCCCATTCGTCGGTCTGCTCGGCTAGACGGCGCCGACCAGGCGGGTGATGGCGTCCCTGTTGGGGAAGATGCCCACTGAGTCGGTGCGGCGGCGGATCTCCTTGTTGAGGCGTTCTTGGGGGTTGTTGGACCAGATCTGCCGCCATACCTCGACGGGGAAGGCGGCGGTAGGCCAGCAGGTCGGCTCGTGCGGCCTCGAGGTGGTCAGCGGCCTCGGGCAGCAGGTCACGGGTGTAGTCCAGGAGGCGGTCGAACTGGGCCTCGACGGCTGCTGCGTCGGGCTGGTCGTAGACCGAGTGGAGCATGGTCTTGAGGGCCGGCCAGGCGCTCTTAGGGGTCACTGTCATCAGGTTGGCGGCGTAGTGGGTGCGGCAGCGCTGCCAGGTCGCTCCGGGCAGGTTCGCGGCGATGGCCTCGACCAGGCCCGTGTGGGCGTCAGAGGTGACAAGCCGTACCCCTCCCAGGCCTCGGGCGAGCAGGTCGGCGAGCAGCCCGTTCCAGGCCGCCGAGCTCTCGGTGGTGGCTACCCGCCGGCCCAGGACCTCGCGGTGTCCGTCGGCGTTGACCCCAGTGGCTGTCAGGACCACCGCGCTGACCACGCGACCGCCTTCGCGGACTTGTCATTGTCAGGGCGTCGGCCGCTACGAAGATGAAGGGGCCGGCGTCGCCCAGGGGACGGTTGCGGAAGGAGGCGACGTGCTCGTCGAGCTCGGCCGCCATGCGTGAGACCTGTGACTCCGGGCAGTGAGCTGATGCCCAAAGTACCTATCAGCTTGTCCATGCGTCGGGTGGAGACCCCGGCCAGGTAGGCGTCGGCGACCACCGTGATCAGCGCGGACTCGGCCCGTTTGCGGCGCTCGAGCAGCCAGTCGGGGAAGTACGAGCCGGTACGCAGCCTGGGAACAGCCACGTCAATCGTGCCGACCCGGGTGTCCAGGTCCCGGTGGCGGTAGCCGTTGCGCTGGGCCCTGCGCTCGGGGCTGGCCTGACCGTACTCGGCGCCGCACACCGCGTCGGCATCGGCCGACAGCAGGGCGTTGACCATGGTCTGCAGCAGACTGCGCATCAGGTCCGGGGAGGCCTGTCCCAGAGCCTGGTCAAGGGCTCCAGCAGGGTCGACAATGTGAGGAGCGGTCATCGTGATGATGTCCTTTCGAGGATTCGGTGGAAGGTTGACTCGAAGGACCACACGGTGACCGCACCCACAACCAATACGAGAGCAAGCCACCGGCGGCTACACCACACTACGGGGCACTAGGCACTACCCTGCCGCGGGCGCCAAGACGGCCACTGCGACATGCCGTACCTGCCGGTGTCACTGGTGGAGGACTACGTCGAGCGGCACATCTGCACCCTCTCCCTCGGTAGCGACTTCACCCAGCGCACTGAAGCCGAAATGACCCAGGCCCTCGACGACCAGCAGGCTCTCATCCGCCAGAGCAACCACGCCATCACCCGCAAGCTCAAGGACGTCGCCGCCAAAGAGGATCGCCTCATCGACCTCGTGGCTGACGGCTCGCTCGACACCGCCGCCGCCCGCCGCCGTCTGGCCGAGCTGTCTCAGGAACGCCAGCGTCTCGAGCACACTAAGCAAACCCTCGACGAACGCCTCGCCATCAGCCGAGACGTCCTCACCACCAGCCTCCACCTCCTCCAAGACATCGGCACCCTCTACCGCCAATCTCCCGACCCCGTCCGCGGCATGCTCTGCCAAGCCCTCTTCCACACCATCTACCTCGACGACACCACCGTCACCACCAGCACCCTCAAAGAGCCCCTACAGCAGCCTGCAAGCCGCCGCCACACACGATGGCAGACGCTCGCTCACCGCGCCCAGCTCAGCTGGCGGTGGCAGGGCAGGCCAGACGAAGGGAAGCGGGACAAGCAAAGCCCCTGAGCAGCGGAAGTTTCAGAAGCGGCAGCAGCGCCGCACCTCAGTCGCCACCGTCATCCCCCTGCCCGGCGACGAACACGAACAAACCCTCGGCAGCGCGACTGCTACCGAGGGTTCGAGTAAGCATGAGATGGCGGAGAGGGGGGGATTCGAACCCCCGGTGCGCCAGGCGCACAGCGGTTTTCAAGACCGCCACATTCGGCCGCTCTGTCACCTCTCCTAGTCGCACCCTAGGGGTGCGGCAGGCACAGACCCTACCATCCCTGTGGGCCCCACGGTCACCACGAACCCACCGGTCGTCGACGTCGCGGTCGTACCTTAAGTCTCGCGTTCGAGGGGTAGAGGGTACGAACGCACGACCTACCCTACGAACGCGAGCCCCCTGCCCCGACTGCCAGGCTCCGGCCGGCTTCCGCGGCAGGCCCTAGGACCTGCCGAAGAACCCTCGCCGGTGCGGCTTGCTGGCACGCGCCAGCAGCAGCGAGCTCGGCTCGTCGAGCCGCCCCTCGGCCAGGGCCTGCCCGATGGCCGGCCACACCGGCAGGCGCGCCATGAGGGTCGCCTGCAGGGCGTGGTAGATGTCCGGGTGCCCGGCCCAGGTGCGGGTCGAGGGCCGGTTGTCGCGGTCGAGCTCGTGGGTCCACACGCCGGGCGCCTCGATGAGGAACTCCTCGGCGTAGTCGATCCAGGCCCGGTAGCAGTGCTCGTAGTGCTCGACGTCGATCTCCCCGTGCCCGTCGTCGAGCAGGGCCTGACGGATGGCGGCCGACGCCGAGATGCCCTCGCAGACGACCCAGTGCATGCGCTCGTGGACCACCGGCCTGCCGTCGAAGTCCGTGGTGTAGACGAAGCCCGGGGCACCGTCGACGCGCCAGCCGTCGGTGCGGGCCTGATCGAAGATGTGCTCGGCGGCCTCAAGCATCCAGTCCGGCGCGCTCATGGACCGGTTGATGAGCGCCCCACGCAGCCTGCACGGTCAGGCGCGCCCACTCCAGCGCATGGCCCGGCGTGACGCCGTAGGGCCGGAAGGGGTGGGCGGGCTCGTCGCGGTTGTAGTCCAGGCGCGGTTCCCAGGAGGTGGAGTAGTGCTCGGGCAGGGCGCCAGCCGTGCTCGCGGGCCTGGATGTTGACGGCGAAGTCGGCGATCTTCAGGGCCCGCTCCAGCCAGCGCGCCTCGCCGGTGACGTCGGCGGTGGCCAGGTAGGCCTCCACCGTGTGCATGGCGGCGTTGATGCCGCGGTAGTCCTCGGGGCCGGTGAAGTCGGCGGCGTAGGGACTCCACCGGCATCTGCTGGGCCTCGTCCCACCAGTAGCGGTCCTGGACGGCGATGGCGTCGCGCAGCAGCTCGTGGGCACCGGGCCGGTCGGCGGCCGTCGCCGTGGCCGCGGCCAGGAGCACGAAGGCGTGCTGGTAGCACTCCTTACGGGCTTCGCCGTCGATCGGGACGCCCGCCCCTCGGCGTCGGGCTCGGGGCCGATCGCCGAGTACCAGCCGCCGTTGACCGGGTCGCGCAGGGGGCCGTTCAGGGCGCGCACGCCGTGGTCGGCGTAGCGGCGACAGCCGGGGATCCCCATGAGCGCCCCCAGGGAGAAGGCGAATGTCATGCGGCCGGTGATCCACAGCTCGACGGGATGGAAGGGGTCCACCTCACCGTTCTGACCGATCCAGCCGAATCCGGTGGGCACCTGCGCGGCGCGCGCGTAGTGCAGCAGCGCATGCGTCTCGTAGGCCAGCCAACGCTTGTGCTCGGGGGCGCCGAACCATCCCAGTCCCATGAGTCCTCCTTGATCCGCTGGGGATCCCAGGCTATCGACCCGCCTGACGCGGATCAATGCTCCGGACTGCTCTTGAGCGCCTCGCTCCCGCGCCCACTCAACGCCGCCCGCCGGGGACGGCTACTTCTGCTTCGGCCAGGCCGACTCGGCCTGCTTGAGCGCCTCCTTGGGGGTCATCGCCCCGGTCGACCACCGGCTCAGCCCGAGCCACATGGCGCTGCTGCCCACACTCACGGGCATCGAGTCCGAGGCGTCCATCTCCACAGTCGTCTGGCGCGACTGGAGCAGCCGCGTGGCGCGCCGACCGACGTCGCTGGGCGCCAGGTCCGGGTCAACGCCCTGGTTGGCGGTCGCCACCCCGCCCAGCGCCGCCCGCGTGCGGGCCCACTCATGGGAGGTCAGGTACTCCATGACCGCGGTGACCGCGTCCGAGCGGGTGAAGGCCACGAGGTAGTCGGTGCCCACCAGCACGGAGTCCGAGCCGCGGTCCGCCGCCGGGGTGAGGAAGGCCGAGACCTTCGTACCCGCCGGGGCCGTCGTGCCCTTCGACGACGCCGTCACCCCGGCAGTGGCGCTCGCGGTCGGGCGGGGGGTCTGGACCGTCACCGGGTTGGCGCCGTCGGCGTCGGTGATGACGGTGCCCCCGGGGAAGCGGCTCTCGAAGGACGATGAGGCGTGCAGCATGAGGCAGGCTGCCCTTGGTCAGGTCGGCCCCGGCCTGCACGGGGGTGCGGGAGATGACCGAGCCGCGCCCACCAGCGACGTGCCCGTCGTCCAGGACCAGGGAGTTGACGGCGGTGAGGGCCTCCACGGCGTTCGAGGAGTCGACGGGAACCCGGTGCGAGGCCCAGGTCTCGTAGACGCCGGGCCCCTGAGTGGAGAGCAGGGCGTCCTCGAGCCAGTCGGTCAGCACCCAGCCGGTCGACTCCCCGTCGGCGGCGCCCACGCACCAGGGCGTCACGGAGCCGTCGGGGTGATCGGCACGGACCTTGTTGGTGAGGGCCTCCAGGCTCGGCCCAGGTGTCGGGCACCTCGTAGCCGGCCTTCTTGAAGGCGTCCGGTGAGTACCACACGAGGGACTTCACCGAGACCATGAGCAGGGGCGCCGTAGGGCACGGAGGCGTGGATGCCGACCTGGATCCAGTGCCGGTCCCAGCCGGCCTCCACGTTGCTGTTGACACTGTTCGGCAGCGGGTGGACGACGCCGGTGTCCACGAGCTCGGCCACCATGGCGGGCTGAGGCACGATGGCCAGGTCGGGCAGGTTCTCGGGGTTGTCCTGGCTCGACGGCGAGGCCCCCGCACTGGTGGACAGGTTCGCTCCCGAGCCGTTGAGCAGGCTGGGAGCGCAGGCTCGGTGGTGCCGGTGTGCTCGACGTTGATGCCCGTGCAGCTCTCGAACTCGGCCACGGAGGCCTCGAAGCGCTCGGCCTCGGTGCCGGTCAGGCCGCTGGAGATGGTGACGGTGGCGCCCTTGTGGCCCTGGTAGGCCTGGTAGGCGGCGCAGCCGGTGGCCGACGCCGAGCCGGACCCGCCGGCTGAGCAGGCGGCGGTGGCGGCGGCCGCCAGGGTCAGGGTGCTGGCCGCGGCCAGGAGGCGGCCGCCCCGACGCAGCCGACGGCTCGCGCGTCGTCGGCCAGGGGCGCTCGCCCCTCCGGACGGGCCGGCGGGGCGAGCGGCGTGCTCGGCGCGCTCCTCGTGGATGGAGTTGTTGCGGGAGACAGGGGAGGGGACTGTCGCATCAGAGGTGCCTTACTCGTTCGATGAGGGGCGTCCAGGACGGCGGCGCAGCCGTCCCGCCACACGGGCTCGGTCAGGATATCGCCGCGGTCGCGCACCCACTGCGGTGCGCTGCCCATGACGACGCCGGCTCCGGCCCACTCGATCATCTCGACGTCGTTGGAGCCGTCCCCGACCGCCAGGACGTGGGCGGAGTCGGTGCCCAGGCGGGCGATGAGCGCCTCGAGGGCGGAGGCCTTGGTGACGCCCTCGGGGGCGACGTCGAGCCAGGCCGTCCAGCCGATGGCGTACTCCACCGAGTGCAGCCCGCAGTCGGCCACGATCTCGGAGAAGCGCTCGACGGACATGCCCGGGGCCCGCAGGACCACGCGGGTGACCGGCTGGGAGACGAGCTCGTCGAAGGTGACGACCTGCTGGTCCTCGATGAGCTCGCCGTCGGGGAAGAGCCGGGAGACCTTGAAGCCGATGCCGGGGTCCTCCACAGCGATGATCCCGTCGGGCACGGCGGCGTGCAGGGTCTCGATGGCGGTGCGCGGGTCGAAGGTGCGCGAGTCGACCACCTCGTGGCCTCCGGGGGCGTCCGGGTCGAGCCGCAGGGTCAGGGCGCCGTTGGCGCACACCATCCAGCCGGTGGACAGCCCCAGGTGGCGCACCACCGGCATGGCGGCGGCGATCCCGCGGCCGGTGGAGATGACCACGGGGACCTCGTGGGCGCGCAGGCGGGCGATGGAGGCCATGACCCGCTCCGAGACGCGCCCGTCCATGTCGAGGATGGTGCCGTCGACGTCGAGGGCCACGACGAGCCCGTGGCCGGGTGCGAGCCGGGCGCCGCCAGCGGCCTCCAGGGCGTCGAGGTCCTGCATCCGGTCCTGGACGAGGGCGTGGTACTCCTCGTGGTCCAGGGGCCGACGGCGCAGGACACGCTCACCGGTGCCTGCGGTGTCGCCGGCGCCGTCCTCGAGGTGCCCGACGTACTCCGTGGAGCCGCCCAGGCGGGTCAGGGGCTGGCCGGCCGGGGCGATGCCGGTGGCGGGGTTGACGGCCGGGCCGTTACCGGTGGGCCCGGAGCCCCCGGGGTCACTGACGGCGTCGGTCTCGCGGGCGGCACCCGACCTGAAGGCGGGGGTGGGGTTCATGGGGCCGGCCCTCAGGGCGGTGGCGCCGACGGGCTCGATGACCTCCAGGCCGCCCAGGTAGGGGCGCAGGCCCGCGGGCACGCGCACCGAGCCGTCGGCCTGCTGGTGGTTCTCCAGGATGGCGACCATCCAGCGGGTGGTGGCCAGGGTCCCGTTGAGGGGTGGCCACGGGGCTCGTGCCGCCCTCGCGGCGCTCGCGCACGGCCAGGCGGCGGGCCTGGTAGGGTGGTGCAGTTGGAGGTGGAGGTGACCTCCATCCAGCGCTGCTGGGTGGGCAGCCAGGCCTCGCAGTCGAACTTGCGGGCGGCCGAGGAGCCCAGGTCCCCGGCGGCGGTGTCGATGACCCGGTAGGGCAGGCTCGACCAGGGCCAGCATCTCCTCCTCCATGGCCAGGGAGCCGGGCGTGCTCGGCCTCGGCGTCCTCGGGGCGGCAGTAGGAGAACATCTCCGCCTTGTTGAACTGGTGGACGCGGATGATGCCGCGGGTGTCCTTGCCGGCGGCACCGGCCTCGCGCCGGTAGCAGGTGGACCAGCCCATGTAGCGCTTGGGACCGGCGGACAGGTCGAGGATCTCGTCGGCGTGGTAGCCGGCCAGGGCCACCTCGGAGGTGCCGGTGAGGTAGAGGTCGTCGGCGGGCAGGTGGTAGATCTCGTCGCTGTGGGCGCCCAGGAAGCCGGTGCCGCCCATGACCTGCGGGGTGACGAGGGTGGGGGTGGTCATCGGGGTGAAGCCGTGGGCGACGGCGGCGTCCAGGGCCGCCGTCATGAGGGCCAGCTCCAGGCGCATGCCCCAGCCCTTGAGGTAGTAGAAGCGGGCGCCGGAGACCTTGGCGCCGCGGCGGGTGTCGATGATGTCCAGGCTCTCGCCGATCGCCAGGTGGTCGGCGGGCTCGAAGCCCTCGGCGGTGAAGTCGCGGGGCTCGCCGCCCTCGTGGCGCAGGACGACGTAGTCCTCCTCGCCGCCCGAGGGCGCCCCCTCGATGAGGTTGGCGAACTGGCGGGCCAGGTCGTCGAGGCTCGGCGGCGGCGGCCGAGGAGGCGGCCTCGGCGGCCTTGACCTGCTCGGCCAGCTCCTTGGCGCTGGCCAGGATCGCCGGGCGCTCCTCCGGCGAGGCCTTCCCCACGGACCGGGAGACCTGCTTCTGCTCGGCGCGGAGGTTCTCGAATGCGGCCAGCGACTGACGGCGGGTCTCGTCGGCGGCGATGACGCGGTCGACGAGATCGACGTCGGCACCACGGGCTCGCTGGCTGGCGCGGAAGGGCTCGGGGTTCTCACGAAGCGCACGCAGGTCGATCATGGTCACGAGTGTAGTCAGGACCGCGCCCCAGACAGCATTCGAGCAGCATCCCGGGCGGATCCGGGCCGTGAGCGGGACGGGCGGCGGAGACGGGAAAAGCCGGGGACGATCAAAGTCACGGGTGAGTGGCCGAGCCGACACCCGAGGGCGGAACGGGCCGGAATCGACGTCGATCCACCGGTGCCACCCAGTCGCCAGGATGACCCGAGGGCACTGAGATTCAGGAATTATCCGGGAGATTGGGTGGTAGGGGCGCGGATCAGGCAGGGCCGTGATGCATACACGCTCACCCTCGCCCGCACCACCTCCTGACGGCGAACGTGACCCACACCCCTCTACCGACGCAATCCACCTGTGAATAGAATCTATTTCAATCGGTGCACCCTATCGTTCCCGACGGTGTTTCCGAGTCGCCGCGTTGGAGGCTCGCCGACACCTCCCACCGCACCGCTCTCCCCGCTCCTCCCGGCTAGTCGTCTGTCTCCGATTTTCTGTCACTCCGTCATATCAGGCTCGCCGATCGCTGTGAATGCGGGCCCCGACCACAGGACCACAACTCATGCCGACCTCATCATCTCCGTCCTTCTCCCAGCTGCGGGCGTTCGTAGCGCTGTGCGACCACCAGCACTTCGGCGAGGCCGCCACCGCGCTCGGAGTCAGCCAGCCCAGCCTGTCCCAGGCCATCACCGCACTGGAGAAGCGCGTCGGCGGCGAGCTGGTGGAGCGCACCACCCGTCGCGTCCTGGTCACCTCCCTGGGCGAGGCCCTGCTGCCCTTCGCCCGGGACGCCGTCCTGGCGGCCGAGGCCTTCAACGAGGCCGCCTCCAGCCAGGGCGCCGCCCTGAGCGGCACGATGCGCCTGGGCATCATCCCCACGATTGCGCCCTACCTGGCCCCCGTTCTCATCGACGGCCTGCGTGAGGCCCTGCCCCAGATGGACCTGGACCTGCGTGAGATGGTCACCGGGGACAACCTCGACCAGCTCGCCCAGGGACGCCTCGACGCCGCCATCATCGCCCTGGAGGACGACCTCCAGCGCACCACCGCGATCCCGATGTTCGACGAGCAACTCGTCGTCCTCACCGCCGCCGGCCACCCCTGGGCCGGCCGCACGGACGTGAGCCCCGCCGAGCTCGACGACCAGCCCCTCCTCCTGCTCGACGAGGGCAACTGCCTGCGCGACCAGACCCTGGCCCTGTGCCAGCGCTACGGCTCCCAGCCCCCGGTCGCGGTGGCCACCACCCTGTCGACGGTGACCCGCATGGTCGCACACGGCTCCGGCGTGACGATCATCCCTGAGGGCGCCCTCCAGCTGCTGATCCCCTCCTCGGAGTACGGCGTCGCCCGTTTCGGCGATGAGGCGCCGGTGCGCCACATGGGCCTGGTGCACCGGGTCTCCTCCTCCCGCGGCGCCGACTTCGCCCAGCTGGCCGCCCTCATCTCGCGCCTGGTGAGCGAGGCCGACCTGCCCGTCTCCTCCGCCACGGCCCCGGCTGCGGCCTGAGCCCGCCTCCGGGGCGCTCCTGACCAGCGGCATGCGCTCTCGGTCCTCTCGCACTCGCCGGGCCCTCGCGGGCCGTGACCGGGACCGCATGGGCGACTAGCCTGCCCCTATGACGGGCGGCACCGACGGCGGCACCCGGGCGACGACGCGCACCGGGCGGCCGCTGGCCTGCGTCGTCGTCAATCCCTCCAAGCCGCGCGCCACCGCTGCGGTGCGGTCCCGGCTGGAGGATGAGCTGTACGAGGCCGGTTACGCCGGGCCCGTATGGCTGGAGACGAGCGTCTCCGAGCCGGGCACGATGCAGGCGCGCCTGGCCCTGGCCGCCGGGGCCAGGCTGGTGGTGGCCGCCGGCGGTGACGGAACGGTGCGCTCAGTGGCGGCCGGCCTGGCCGGCACCGGCGCCCAGATGGGCATCGTCCCGTTGGGCACGGCGAACCTGGCGGCCCGCAACCTCGGAGTGCCGGTCGGAGACCCGAGGGCCGCGGCCAAGGTGGTGGCCCAGGGGGTCGATCTTCCCGCCGACCTGGCCTGGGTGAGGACCGAGCCCTGGTCCGATCCCGACGTCGACCCCGACCCGGCACCGGGGAGCAGCCACAGAGGACAGGCAGGCTCTGGCACCCTGACGGGCCGAGCCTCAGCAGCCCCCGCCGGGCACCCCGCACACCCGGGCCGACTCCCAGCAGCTGTCGGGTGAGGCGGCCCGGGCCGTGCGCACGATCCAGAGGGCGACCCGCAGGCCCCGACAGTGGACCCGGCCCACGCTCGGCGACGAGCACGCCTGCATGGTGGTGGCCGGGATCGGTTTCGACGCCGGACTGGTGGCCTCCACGCGCCCGGCCCTCAAGGCGAGGGTCGGCTGGGGCGCCTACGCGCTGGCGGCCATGGAGAACCTGGGCTCGCCGCGCATGGACCTGGTGCTGAGCCTTCTGGACGAGGCCGGACAGCGGCGCGTGGAGCGCCTGAGAGCCCGTAACCTGCTGGTGGCCAACGGCGGCCGCCTCCCGGCCGGCATCACCCTGCTGCCGCAGGCCCGCACCGACGACGGCCTGCTCGACGTCGCCGCCATCGACACGGTGGCGGGCCTGGCGGGCTGGAGCTCGCTGGCGCGCCAGGTGCTGCCGCCCTACGCGGCACGCTACTCCGAGTCGGGTCGCTCCCTGGGGCGGGTGGTGCTGCGGCGCGGCGGGGAGGTGGCCGTCCAGCTCTCGACGCCGGCCCTGGTGGAGGTCGATGGCGACCTGCTGGCGCCCACGCAGGGCATGCGGGTGCGCATCGACCCCGGGGCGCTGCTCATCCGTCGCCCCGCGACCTGACCCCGGTTCACTCCTCCCAGAAGCCGGCGACGTCGATCGCCCCGCCGGTGGCCTCGAAGTCGGCTCGCACGGCCCGGCGCAGGCTCGGCGTCGTGGAGCCAGTCCAGGGCGACGGCGGCCAGCCCGTAGGCGCCGTCGAGCGCGGCCGCGTCACCGGTGGGGGCGCCGGCGGCCCTCGGTCATGGCGGGGGGTGTGGAGGGCGACGTCGGGCCGGTCGGTGACCTTGATGAGCGGGTGGATGCCGGGCACGCGCTGGGAGACGTTGCCGAAGTCGGTGCCGGCGGCGATCGTCTCGGGCAGGACCCCGGCGGCCAGGGGGTCGCGGCCGCGCTCGCGCTGGGAGCGCACCCAGGAGGTCAGCAGGGGGCCGTTGTCCCGGACGGGGACCTCGTTGCAGTACTCGGAGGTGAGGATCTCAACGCCCGTGCCGGTCATGAGGGCGGCGCCGTGGAGGACCTCCTCGACCCGCTCGGCGATCTCCCTGAGGGTCTCGAGGTACTTCGAGCGCACCATGATGGACAGCTCGGTGCGTTCGGGGATGATGTTGGGGACCTGGCCGCCGTCGGTGACGATGGCGTGGAGGCGGTCCATGGGGAGCATCTGCTGGCGCAGCAGGCCGATGCCGGTCAGAGCCAGGGTGGCGGCGTCCAGGGCGTTGCGGCCCATGAAGGGCTGGGAGGCGGCGTGGGCCGGCACACCGTGGAAGATGACGCGCAGGCGGCGCACGCCCAGCCAGGTCTGGTGGGTGACGTCGTGGGCGTAGGAGTGGGTCTGGATGGCGGCGTCGACGCCGTCGAGCATGCCGCGCACGGCCAGGATCTCCTTGGCGGTCGAGTTCTCCTCGGCGGGCGTGGTCTGCAGGACGACGCGGCCGGGCAGGGCGCCCGGGTGGGAGCGGGCCAGGGCCGCCAGGGCGAGGAAGGCGCCCACGGAGTTGGCGCACATGACGTTGTGCCCGCAGCCGTGGCCGATGCCGGGCAGGGCGTCGTACTCGGCGAGGATCGCGATGGTGCCGGCCGACTCGCTGGAGCCTCCGGCCGCTGCGTCAGTGCTGCCGGCCCCGGGGATCTCGGCGCGCAGGGCGGTGTCCATGCCGTAGACACCGACCTCGGGCTCGATGCCGTGGCGGCGCAGCAGATCGGCGACCGTGGCCACGGCATGGTGCTCCTCGTAGCCGGTCTCGGGGTGGTCGTGGATGTCGTGGGAGAGCTCGACAATCTGCGGGGCCAACTCGGCGACGGCCTGCCCCAGGGCGGTGCGCAAGGCAATGGGGGCTCCGGCGTCGTCGGGCAGGGCCGGTGCCGGGCCGACGACGCCGCGACGCTCCTCGGTCTCGGCGGCCATGCGCTCCTGGATGGCGCCGGAGGGGACGGTGGGGCGGGTCAGGTCGTTCAGGTCGCGCATGGGTCCATCTTGGCCCAGCCGACCTCCCCGCACTCAGTCGCGGGGTGCGGCGAGCCGACGGGCCGCGTCAACCACGACGGCGCGCTGTCGCTCGTGCGCCTCCTCATCACCGAGGGGCCCGCACAGCATCCGCGCCACCTGGGGCACGGTGGACCACCAGCCGGTCAGCGACATGATCATGAGCATGAGCGCCCCGGGGTCGACGTCCCGGGTCAGGGCACCGAGTCCTGACCGCTGCGCACCCCGGCGATCTTGCGCTGGTAGTGCTCCGCCGCGGCTCCTCCTCGGGGACCCTCGTCGTCGAAGGTGAGGGCCTCCCAGCACAGCAGCCGGATGAGGGCTCGGGGCGTTGCCGGTGGTAGTCGTACAGGCGCCCGGCGTAGTCCCCCACGTCCTCCCCACGTCGAAGGCGGGCGGCACGGCCTCGGCCACCCTGGTCAGGCTCATCGCGCAGGACTGCGGAGAACAAGCGGTCCTTGGAGCCGAAGTAGTTGTAGACGCGCTCCTTGTTGACGCCCGCCCGCTTGGCAATCCGCTCGATGGTGGTCCCGGCGGGCCCACGGCGGGTGAACTCGGCGGTGGCGGCGTCCTTGATCTTGCGTTTAGTTCCCTCGGTGTCCCAGGCCATGGCACTCCGTCTCCCGTGTTCGCGAGCGCCGGCGGCAAACTCCAACGCTACCGTTGCACTTTCTCTTCCAGTCTACTAGGGTCATTTCCAACGCTTACGTTGGAAAGGGGTTCTCATGTCTCCCGTGCACCGACCCGATCAGCATCCCGACGTCGCCCGCTCCCCCGAGCCGTCAGCCCGGTCGACGACCCGGGCGCCCTCCCCCACCTACCCCGCCGGCAGCGGCGCCACCGCGGCCTCGTCGTCACCGCGCTGCTCGTCCTGACCCAGCTGTACGCCGCCATCCCTCTGCTCACCCCGATCTCGACCGACCTCCACGGCAGCGCCACCGTCGCCCTGTCGACGGCCTTCAGCCTCACCTACGCCATGGGCTTCCTCATCTGGGGGCCGGTCTCCGACCACTACGGCAGGAGGAGGACCATGGCGCTCGCGCTGGGGACCCTCACCGTCTCCACCGTCTGCTGCGCCCTGGCCCCGTCCCTGCCGGCGCTCGCGGCCCTGCGTGCGGTCCAGGGTCTGAGCGCCTCCGGTTTCGCACCCGTGGCGCTGGCCTACCTGTCGGAGGCGCTGGCACCGCCGAGGCGGGCCGGGGCGATCGGGGCGATGTCGACGTCGTTCCTCGTGGCGGGCATCGTCGGCCAGGTCCTGGCCTCACTGGTCGCGCTGCACCTGGGGTGGCGGTGGTTCTTCCCCCTGTGCGGAGGGCTGCTGGCTGTGGCCCTGGCGGCCGTCCTCGCCGTCGTGCACGACGCCGCTTCCGGCCCTTCGGGCTCCTCCCTGCGGGGGCAGTTCGCGTCGCTGGGGCGACTCGCGCTCAGACCCGCGGTTCTGGCGCTCAGCCTGGCGCACGTCACGCTGCTCATGGTGTTCGTCGCCATGTACACGGGGATCGGCGGCCACCTGGAGACGCTGGGCATGCGGCCTTCGACGGTCATCCTCATTCGGCTGACGGCCCTGCCGGCCATGTTCCTCAGTCTCATCGCGGGCCGGATCGCGGCCAGGTGGTCCTGGGCGCGGACGGCCCGGCTCGGCTTCGGAGTGTCGGCGCTGGGCATGCTCGGTGAGGCGCTGCTGGCGGAGAGCCTGGCGGGCCTGGTGGCCTGCAGCGTCGTGTACGTCGCCGGGGTCGCGCTGGCCGCACCGGCGATGATCAGCCTCTATGGGCAGGTCTCCGCCCCTAACCGCGGCAGCGGCATGGCGCTCAACGGATTCATCCTGTTCGTCGGCACGAGCGCCGGCCCGCTCCTGGCGACGTCGTCGCCCACCTTCCGGACGCTGTCTCTGACGCTGACCGGCATCCTGACCGTGGCGCTCCTCGCGATCACCGGTTTCAAGGCACTGGCCGACGCCGAGCACTGACCACCACCCGCACCGCGGGAGCCGCCTTCACTCCGTCCTCAGCCTGAAGAGCGAGGCGGCCACCATGGTCTCGCCCTCCTTGACGCCCGGGGGGATCGCGAAGAGGGCCGAGGCCTCGTGCTTGAGGTACTCCTGGAGGGCGTCGCTCTTGGTCATGCGGTCCAGGATCGGGTAGAAGTTCGTGCGCGGGTCGCGCACGAAGGCGATGAAGAACAGGCCGGTCTGCAGCAGCCCCAGGGAGTCGGAGCCGTCGGTGTAGTTGTAGCCGCGGCGCAGCATCCGGCGCCCCTGGTTCTGCTCGGGTGAGACGACGGCGATATGCGCGTCGGCCGGCACGAGCGTCTCGCCCTTGTCGTCCTTGGCCTTGTAGTCCACGGCCGTGAACTCCTCGGAGGACTTCGTGGGGTTGGCGATGCTCAGCGGCGCCCCGTAGCGCTTGTCGCGCCCCATGGTCTGCTCCTGCTCGATGAGCCGCAGGCGGTCCCAGATCTCGGCGAGCATGCGGATGCGCCGGGCCACGTAGTAGGTGCCACCGGTCATCCACTCGGCTGCGGCGTCGTCGCCCTTCTGGACCCACAGGTGCTTGTTGAAAGTCTGGTCGGAGGAGTCCTCGGCCTTGATGTTGTTGGTGCCGTCCTTGAAGCCGAACAGGTTGCGCGGCGTCTCCTGGTCCACGGAGGTCGAGGACGTGCGCCCGTAACCGACCTGGCTCCACCGCAGTGCGGCGGTCCCGAAGGCGATGCGGGTGAGGTTGCGGATCGCGTGGACGCACACCTGGGCGTCGTTGGAGCAGGCCTGGACGAGCAGGTCGCCGTCGGACTGGGCGGCGTGGAGCTGGTCGCCGGCGAAGGAGGGCATGCCCTCCTTGAGGACGGCGGGCATCTTGGCGGCCAGGCCGAAGCGGTCCTTGCCGTCGGCGTCGACGAACAGGCCCTTGCCCACGCCGAAGGTGATGGTCAGGCCGTTGGGCTTGTAGCCCCAGGCCTCGCCGGTGTCCTTGGGCGGCAGCTGCTTGTTGGAGCTGGGCTGGCCGCCGATGAGTTCGCCGGCGGTCATCTGCTCGGCGGCCACGGCCCAGTCGGACAGGAGGGTTTTCAGCTCCTCGACGTCGGTGGTGGAGACGTCGAAGGCCGCGGTGAACATGTTGTCCTGGGCGGGGGTGGTGATCCCCGCCTGGTGGTCGCCCCGGAAGGGGTAGGTCGTGAGGATGGCGTCCTCGGGCCGGCGGGAGGCCTCCCAGGCGCGTCCGCCGGCCACGCCGGCCAGGCCCGCGAGCGCGGCGCCCAGGCCCGCACCGGTGAACATGGCGCGGCGGCTGGTGCCCTTGGTGACGGGCTTCCCGGCCGGTCCGGGTGTCCCGGGCTCATCCGACTTCTCGGCCTTCTCCGGCTTGTCAGCCGTGTCGGACGTGCTGGCGTCCTCAGACTGCTCCGCCGCGTCGGAGGCCGGAGAGCCGTCACCCGGGCCCTCCGACGTCGGGGCCTGCGGCTCCTGCTGCGCCTGCGCGGTCTCGTCCAGGGCCTCGTCCTGGGCCGCGTCGTCGGCGACCGGGGAGGTGTCCGACTCGTGGGCCGGCTTGCCACTCACTGCTGTCTCCTTCCGGGGTGTCCGGGTTGCTCTGGCGTCGCGTCCTCAGAGGACGGTTCCGGCGACCTTGGACAGCGACTCGCTCAGGGCGTTGACGGCGTCGGAGAACTTGCGCTGAACGTCGGTGTAGGCGTTCTTGTCGGGGGTCTCGCCGGCGTCCTTCTGGACCGCGGCGATGGTGGAGTAGTCCGCGTAGGTGGGCTGGCCGTTGGAGGCCTTCCCGGATGCGTGGGCCGCGATGAGCTTCTCGACCGCCGTGAACTGGGTGGTGATCTTCTCGGCGAGCTTGGCGTCCTTCTTCTTCATGAGCTCCTCGACGTTGCCGTAGGCGACCTTGGCGCCCTCGACGTTGGCCTGGAAGTCGTAGAGGTCGGTGTGGGAGAAGGTCTCCTCCTCACCGACGATCTTGGAGCTGGCGACCTCCTCGAGGAGGCTGGAGGCGCCGTTGGCGACGTCCTCGAGCCCGAGCTCGAACTTCTTCCCGCCGGTGCCGGTGATGTTCCCGTAGACGAGGTCGTAGAGCGACTTGGTGTCGGCGTTGAGCTGGTCGGCGACCTTCTTGCGGGAGGCGTCGTCGGCGAACTTGAAGGGGCTGGAGGAGTCCTGGGCCCACAGGTCGGCCTCGATGCGGTGCCATCCGGTCCACTTGGCGAGGACGTCCTTGTCCGTGACGGCCTTGCCTGCTCCGGAGGCGATGTCCTGGACGCGGGTGTCCAGGGCGGCGTCGAGGTCGCCGGCCTCCTTGAGGCCGAAGGACTCGGCGGTGGGCTCGATGCGCTCGTAGTACTGGCGCGCCAGTGGGTAGAGGCTCTTGGCGGTGGCGGTGTCGCCGGAGGTGTAGGCGGTGACGAAGCCCTGGGTGGCGGTGAGGAGCTGGCCGGTCTGGTCGCGCACGTAGGCGGTGTAGTTGGTGACGGCGGTCTCGCGCGCCTTGGTCTCGTCGGTGCTGACGTCGACGGCGGCGCCCTTGGTGATCTTCAGCTCGGTGACGCCCTTGAGCTCGCCGACCATGTTGGGCTTGCAGGCGGCGTAGTAGGTGCCCTCCTTGAGGGAGGTGGTGAGCTTCGTGGTGGTGCCGGGGCCGATGTTCTCCTGCTCTGAGACGATCTGGAGCTTGTCCTCGGTGAGGATCTCCAGCTCGTTGGCCACTGAGCCGGAGTTGGTGACGGTGAAGGTGACGACGCCCGAGGGGAAGGAGGTCGAGGAGAGCTACAGGAGTCGTCGGTGAGGGGTCACCGTGATCTCCTGGGCCGACCCGGATCCGGAGGCGCCGCCCTTGGCGTTCTTGGGGTTGTCGGCGCAGGCGGCCAGGCCCAGGCCCATGGCGGTCAGGGGAGGAGGGTGAGAACGTTGCGTCGCTTAATGATGGGCATGGTCTTTCCTTGGTGAGGAGGCGGTGCGGACAAGGGGCGGGGAGGGTGGTCAGGGGTGATCAGGAGGCGTCGACGGCGTCGTTCGAGTCGGCGGACTCGGCGGCATCGGCAGAGGCGCTGGTTTGCGCGGCGGCCGGGGCGGCGTCGACTGCGCGTGCGGGCGAGGGCCATCGGCCCGTGATCTGGAGGGTGAGAAGGACCAGGGTCGGGACGATGTAGACCCACCAGCCCACGACCTGCAGGACGGTGGGCTGGAGGTTGAACTGGAACATGGCCTGAAGCAGCACGTAGAGCCAGTGGAGGGGCGAGGTGCTGTCCGGCAGGTAGGAGGACAGGTTCCAGGCGTGGCTCATGATGCCCGGCAGGAGGCCCGCCTCCTGGAGGTCTCCGATGCCGTAGGCGATGATGCCGGCGGCGACGACGACGAGGAAGTAGCCGGTCACGGCGAAGAAGACGCGCAGGTTGATGCGCACCGCGCCCTGGTAGATGAGGACACCCAGCACGATGGCGATGGCCAGTCCCGCGATGACGCCCACCGTCGCCTGCATGGCGGAGGTCTCGATGCTGGAACGCACGGTGGCCCATACGAACAGGGCGGTCTCCACGCCCTCGCGCCCGACGGCGACGACGGCGATCCAGACGATGCCCCAGCCGGAGCCTGCCTGCGGAGAGGGACTTGGACAGCGACCCCTCCAGCTCCCCCTTGAGCTCGCGGGCGTTCTTCCCCATCCAGAAGATCATCCAGGTCACCAGGCCGACGGCGACGAAGGACAGGGTGCCGCCAAGGATCTCCTGGCCTTGGAAGGTGAGGGTCTTGGGGCCCCAGGTCATGATGGCGCCGGCGACAAGCGGGATCAGCGCTGCCAGCCCGACCCCCAGCCACAGCTTGGGCAGGGCGTCGCGACGACCGGATTTGACCAGGTAGGCGACGATGATGCTGACAACGAGCGCCGCCTCCAGGCCTTCCCTCAGAGCGATGAGCAGGTTGGCGAACACTCGACCTCCAAGTCACGAAGTTTGTCTCGGATCGCTACAAGCAAGGTAAGCCTAGCCTGTGGTGATCTGATCACCAAGACCTCGCGATCGTCGTATCCATATTGGCTGCACCCAGGTTCCACCGATCACAGCGGTCAGCGCCTCCTATGGTGGCTCTGTCAACTTCGATTGGCCCCATGGTGACGGTCTGTTCTGGCCCCATGTCTACCCGGAGACCGGCTTGACCGAATCTTCACATTCCCTTGCCCCGACCTCGGTGTGGGGCTTCGAGGCTTGTGGCCATGACCTCGAACGAGAACTCTTCCCGTACCGTGCCGCTGGTTGCCCTGGGTGTCGGCACCATCGCAGCTGCCGCCCTGGCCCTGGCCGCCCCTGACCTGACCTCCGGGTCGGGGATGGAGGGCATGCCGATGACCCACTACATGGGGCTGTTGGCCGTGCGTCAGCCGTGGAACCTGCTGTTGTTCATGGCGCTTCCGGTCGTGCTGGCCGAGACGCTCGCGATCACCGAGTTGGTGATGCTGTTGGCTCGTCGGGGTGAGCGTCCGGCGCCGGGATGGGTGACGAAGGTGGGCCACTGGGCCGGGTTGCTGGCCGGGCCGGTGTGGGTGTTCATCGGCCTGCACCTGCTTATCACTGCCGTGGTTCCGCTGACGGTCAATGGTGGCTGGCGTGGCCCCGCGGACGTGATCGCTGTCCTGTCGTACCTGGCCGGTGGCGTGCCGATGCTGGTGATCAGCCTGCTGGAGGCCGAGGCTCTTGGGCCGCGACGAGACCGGGCGCCTGCGCCTGCACGTGGCGATGGTGGCCGTGTTCCTGGTGGTGGCCCACGTCGCGATGATCTTCGGCATGCTCGACCCTGCCGTCATGGGCTATTCGCCGAAGGCGCCGGCCTCGGTGCAGCACGACATGGGCAGCATGTCCGGCATGAACCACGACATGGGTGGCATGACGGACATGGACCACTCGACGATGATGCCCAGGCTCCGCCCCGTCGAATTGATCCCCGGCCGGGTCCGTGGTGAGGTGGTGTCATGAACAGCGCTTCTGTTGCGGTTGTACCGAGTGTCCTGGTCGTCGACGACGAGCCGGTGCTGTCGGGCACGGTGAAGAACTACCTCGAGCGGGCCGGTATGTCGGCCCAGACCTGCGGGGACGGGCTGGCCGCGCTTGACCTTGTCCGGGCCACGGCCCCCGACGTGGTGGTGCTGGACCTGGGCCTGCCGGGCATGGACGGGGTGGAGGTGTGCCGCCAGCTGCGCACCTTCAGCGACTGCTACGTGTTGATGCTCACGGCCCGCGCCGACGAGGTCGACAAGGTCGATCGGGTTGTCGGTCGGCGCGGACGACTACATGACCAAACCGTTCAGCCCGCGTGAGCCTGGTGGCTCGCATCCAGGTGCTGCTGAGACGCCCCCGCGCCGGAAGTACGGGCGCCACGGCCGCGGTGGTGCACCGCATCGGCGCCCTCACCCTGGACCCGTCGTCGCGTCGGGTGGAGCTCGACGCGTCACCGGTGGAGCCTGACCCGTACCGAGTTCGACCTGTTGCAGGCCCTGGCGGAACACCCCGGCTGGGTGCTGAACCGCCGCCAGCTCACCGACGCCGTGTGGGGCGAGGACTGGGTCGGCGACGACCACCTGGTCGACGTGCACATCGCGCACCTGCGCAAGAAGCTCGGTGACGACCCTCCCAGCCCCGGTTCGTGCAGACGGTGCGCGGCGTCGGCTACCGGATGGGCCAAGGGCAGTGATGCCGCGCAACCCGCGCGGCAGTTGGGGACGCCGACTGCTGTGGACCCAGATGGCCGTGGTGGCGGCGATGGCCGCCACCATGGTGCTGACGGCACTGCTGGTCGGACCGGCATGGTTCCGGATGCACATGCTCGAAGCCGGCCACGCCCAGCCCGATGTCGTCGAGCACGCTCAGCAGGCCTTCCACGACGCGGGCCTGGTGTCACTGGCCGTGGGTCTGGGCACCGCGATGCTCGCCGCCCTCTGGGTCGCCACCGTCCTCAACCGGAACCTGTCGCGCGGGGTCGAAGCCCTCGTGGACGGCGCCCAACATGTCGCCGCCGGACACTACGACCAACCCGTCATGATGACCTCGGCCAGCCCCGAGCTGGCCCAGGTCGCTGACGCCTTTAACCACATGGCCAGCCAGATCGCCTCCACGGAGCAGACCCGACGACGCATGCTCACCGACCTGGGCCATGAGTTTGCGCACCCCGCTGGCCGCCACCCAGGTCACCCTCGAAGGACTGCAGGACGGTGTGGTCGACTTCACCCCGCAAACGTCGAGATCCTGCTACGGCAGAACCAGCGGCTGGCCGCCCTGGCCGCCGACATCTCTGAGGTCTCCCGCGCCGAGGAAGGCCGCATCCCACTGTCGCTGAGCCACCAGGACCTCGACCAGATCGTGACGGCCAGCGTCGCCGCAGCCCGGCACGCCTACGACGCCGCCGGGGTGACGCTGCACGCCCAGACCGTTCCCGGCCTGCGCGTCGACGTGGATGCCGCTCGCATCGGGCAAGTCCTGGACAACCTGCTGCGCAACGCCCTGCAACACACGGTGGGCGGCAACCGGGTCGAGGTCGCGATGAGACACGAGCACGACCGGGCCGTGGTCCGCGTCACCGACAACGGCGTCGGCATCCCCACCGAGGCCCTCACCCACGTCTTCGAACGCTTCTACCGCGTCGAGGACACCCGCACTCGCGACGTCGACGGTGGAACCGGTGTCGGCCTGGCGATCTCCAGGGCCATTGCCCGCGCCCACGGCGGTGACCTGACGGCCCACAGCGACGGCCCCGGCCACGGCGCAACCTTCGCGCTGACCCTGCCCACCGTGACTTCTTGACCAGATCTTGACCAACCCCTGCCGGGGGCTTCATCCGGGCCCGACAGGCTCAAGGACGTGAACACACTTTCCCGCCGCCACGTGCTGTTCACCGGTCTCGGCCTGGCCTCGGCAGGGGCTTTGAGTGCCTGCGGCGCCAAGAACACCCCGGCCGCAGCACCCGCCGCGCCGAACTCCCCATTGACGATCCCCAGCCAGACCCCGCTGGTCGCAGCCCCCGGCACGAAGACCGTCAACCACGTCCTCACGCCCCGGCCGGTCACCCTCGATCTGGGCGGCGTCACGGCCAGGACTTGGGCCTACGACGAGACCCTCGACGCCCCCGTCCTGCGGGCCCGCGCCAGAGACCCTGCTGCAGGTCCGCGTCGAGAACAAAGCTTCCCACCAGCACCTCCGTCCACTGGCACGGCATCGCGCTGCGCCAGCCAAGCGACGGCGTGCCCGGCGTCACCCAGCAACCCATCGAGGCCGGCAGCGACTCACCTACCAGTTCGTCGCCCCCGACCCCGGCACCTACTTCTTCCACCCCCACACCGGGGTGCAGATCGACCGCGGCCTGTACCGGCCGCTGGTCATCGACGACCCCGCTGAACCCGGCCGCTACGACCACGAGTGGATCATCACCCTCGACGACTGGGCCGATGGCGTGGGCACCTCACCCGATGACATCCTCGCCGCGTTCAAGGCCCAGAACGGCACCGTGTCCAGCGGCATGAACCACGACATGGGCGGCATGGACCACGGCATGTCACCCTTTGGGTGACGCCGGGGACGTCACCTACCCCCACTACCTCGTCAACGGCCGCGTCCCCGCCGCGCCCCGCACCCTGACCGCCAAGCCCGGGCAGAAGGTACGACTGCGCGTCGTCAACGCCTCCTCCGACACCATCTTCAAAGCTCGCCCTGCAGGGCCATCGACTCACCGTCACCCACACCGACGGGTTCCCTGTGACCCCCACCCAGGCCAGCGCCGTCTACCTCGCGATGGGAGAACGACTGGATGCGACCATCACCCTCGGCGACGGCGTGTTCGTGCTGCAGGCCGCGCCCGAGGGCAAGAAGGGGCACCCCGGCCCGCGCCATCGTGCGCACCGGCTCCGGCAACGTCCCGGCCCCGGACACCCGCATCGCAGAACTCGACGGCAAGGCCCTGCTGACCACCCAGCTCAAGCCCGCCGACAGCGCCCGACTGCCCGACCGCAAGCCCGACACCACCCTCGACGTGGCACTCAACGGCCAGATGAAGCCCTACGCGTGGGGCCTCAACGGCAAACGCTTCGGCGAGGACACCCCACTGGCGCTCAGCCGCGGCCAGCGCGTGCGGCTGCGGATGACGAACATGACGATGATGGCCCACCCCATGCACATCCACGGCCACACTTGGGCCCCTGCCCGGCAGCGACGGGCTGCGCAAGGACACCGTCCTGATCCGCCCCCATGGAGACCGTCGAGGCCGACCTGCAGGCCGACAACCCCGGCACCTGGATGCTGCACTGCCACAACATCTACCACGCCGAACTCGGCATGATGACGACCCTGCGCTACTGACATCTCCCGGCCGATGTCGGCCACCCACGCTCTGCCCTGATGGCGCGGCTGCCCCTTGCGGCAGCCTCACCATCGCCGTCTGCAGAGACTTGACCAGACCTTCACCAAACCTCGCGAGCTCATTGACCTCGCCCCGTCACCGTGGAAGTGGAAGGAAAACCCCTTCCCCGAGCAGACAAGGACACGCCATGTACACGAGCCCCGACCAGGCCCCCTGCTCCTTCGGCGAGGCCCCCGCCAGCCCCTGACCGGCCCAATGACCGACCAGGACCCCACCAGCACCACCCACCAGCACGGCAAGTCCCACCAGCACGGCAAGTCCCACCACTGGATGCACCTGCTGATGTGCGCACCGATGCTGCTCGTGGTCGCCGGCTACCTGTGGGCCGGACGTGCCAGCCTCGCCGCCGGCGGTGTCCTGGCCGCCCTCGTGCCCGCCATCAGCTGCATGCTCATGATGTGGCTGATGATGCGCATGATGGACCACGGATCCCAGCACTGACCACCGCCCGCCATCCACCGGCAGCACCGTCTCGAGGAGCAACCCATGAACCACCCGGCAGCCACCGCCACCCACGACCACACCACCCGCTACACGTGCCCGATGCACCCCGAGGTGACCAGCGACCACCCGGGACGCTGCCCCAAGTGCGGGATGTTCCTGCAACCCGCCGACGGTGGGGACGCGCCGGCCGCACAGCACCACGACCACCAGCACCCCACCGGCGAGCCGGCGGTGGTGGCCGGTGCGGTCGCTGCAGGGGACTGGACCTGCCCGATGCACCCCGAGGTCCGCAGCGACGGCCCCGGTGACTGCCCGATCTGTGGCATGGCGCTGGAGCGGGTCTCGGCCGGGCTTGACGACGGCCCGAACCAGGGAGTCTCGTCGACATGCGTCGCCGGTTCCGGGTGGCGGCGGTGCTGAGCGTGCCGCTGGTGGCGATGGTGATGGTTCCCATGGTGCTGGGGCGTGCGCTGCCCGGCAGCGTCGCGCCGTGGCTCGAGCTGGCCCTGTCGACGCCGGTGGTGTGGTGGGCTGGGTGGCCGTTCTTCGTGCGCGGCGCGAAGTCGGTGGTCAGCCGTCACCCTGAACATGTTCACCCTGGTGTCGTTGGGTGTCGGTGCCGCGTGGCTGTACAGCGTGGTCGCGGTGCTGGCGCCGGGGTTGTTCCCGTCCGGGATGCGGGCGATGGACGGCCGGGTCGGCACCTACTTCGAGGCCGCGGCAGTCATCATCACCCTGGTGCTGCTCGGCCAGGTCCTCGAGTCTGCGGGCCCGCGACCAGACCTCCGGTGCGATCCGCACCCTGCTCGACCTGTCACCGGCCACCGCGCACCGCATCGGGGCCGACGGCACCGAGACCGACGTGCCGGCCGCCGAGTCCCGCAGGCGGGCGATCGGTGCCGGGTGCGGCCGGGCGAGAAGGTGCCGGCCGACGGCACCGTGGTCGATGGTCACGCGTATGTGGACGAGTCGATGATCACCGGCGAGCCGGTTCCGGTCGACAAGATCCCCGGTGACCGGGTCATCGGCGGCACGATCATCCAGGGCGGCAGCCTGGTGGTGGAGGCCACTGGCCTGGGCGCCGACTCGACCCTGGCCCGGATCGTCGACCTGGTCTCCCAGGCGCAGCGGTCCCGTGCTCCGATCCAGGGACTGGTCGACAAGATCCGGCGGTGTTCGTGCCGGTCGTGATCGCCGTCGCCCTGGCCACCTTCGGGTTGTGGCTGGCGATCGGGCCGCAGCCGCGGCTGCCGTTCGCGATCGTGGCCGCCGTCAGCGTGCTGATCATCGCCCTGCCCGTGTGCGCTGGGTCTGGCCACGCCAATGTCGATCATGGTCGGGGTCGGGCGCGGCGCCAGCGAGGGCGTGCTGGTCAAGAACGCCGAGGCCCTCGAACGACTGCAGAAGGTCGACACCCTCGTCGTCGACAAGACCGGTACCCTCACCCAGGGCCGCCCCAGCCTGGTCGACCAGCAGGGGCGTCGACGGCCACGAGGATGCCCGGACACTGCTGCTCGCCGCGGCTGTGGAGGCCGGCTCCGAACACCCCCTCGCCAGGGCGGTGGTCGATGCTGCCCGCCAGACGGGACGCACGGTGCCGGCGGCCAGCGATTTCGCCGCCCACCCGGGTGGCGGTGTGAGCGCCACCGTCGACGGTCAGCACGTGCTCGTCGGCAGCCCCGCCTTCCTGGGCAGCCAGCACGTCGACACCCATGCCCTGGACGCCGTGGTGGAGGCCTACCGTCGCCGTGGCGCGACCGCGATCGTCGTGGCCGTCGACGGCAGGCCCGCCAGTGTGCTGGCCATCGCCGACCCGCTCAAGGCGACCACCGCCGGCGCGATCGAGGACCTGCGTCGGCGCGGGATGAAGGTCGTCATGCTCACCGGCGACAATGCCACCACCGCCCGGGCCATCGCCGACGAGCCCGCGCATCGACCAGGTCGTCGCCGACGTCCTGCCCGACCAGAAGCACGGCCACGTGCAGGCCCTGCAGGCCCAGGGCCACACGGTCGTTATGGCCGGCGACGGCGTCAACGACGCCCCCGCCCTCGCCGTGGCCGACGTGGGTGTGGCCATGGGCACCGGCACCGACGTGGCCATCGAGAGCGCCGACGTGACCCTGCTCGGCGGTGACCTGGCCGCCCTGGTCAAGGCCCGCGACCTGTCGGTCGACACGATGCGCAACATCCGCCAGAACCTGGTCTTCGCGTTCGTGTACAACGTGGTCGGTATCCCGCTGGCCGCCGGCGCCCTCTACCCGGCCTTTGGCTGGCTGCTGTCGCCCGTCATCGCGGCCGCCGCCATGGCCCTCAGCTCGGTCAGCGTGATCACCAACTCGCTGCGGTTGCGCCGTCACCGCTGACCCCAAGAGCCCAGCCGGTCGTTGTTCACCCCATCACAGATGCCCGGGCTCGGGTGTGGGCGAGGCGGTAGGAGTTTGTGCCGGTTTCGATGATGGTGGCGTTGTAGGTGAGGCGGTCGACGATCGCGGCGCACAGGCGGGGGTCGGTGAAGGTGTCGGTCCAGGCGGAGAAGGACTGGTTGGAGGCGATCGCGATGGCGTTCTTCTCCTCTCGTTCGGCGAGGACCTGGAACAGCAGTTCGGCGCCTCGCCGGTCGAGTTCCATGTAGCCGGTCTCGTCAATCACGAGGAGGTCGACGCGGCCGTAGCGGTTGATGGTCTTGGTGAGTTGTTTCTCGTCGGCGGCTTCGACGAGCTCGTTCACGAGCCGGGTGGCGAGGGTGTATCGGACGCGGTAGCCCTGCTCGGCGGCGGCGGTGCCGAGCGCGATGAGCAGGTGGGACTTGCCGGTGCCGGAGTCCCCGATCAGGCACAGCGGGTCGCCGCGGCGGATCCAGTCGCCGGTGGCGAGCTCGTTGATGGTGGCGGGGTTGATGTTGGGGTTCGCGGTGAAGTCGAAGTCGGCGAGCCATTTCTCGCGGGGGAAGCCGGCGCTCTTGATGCGACGCAGGGTGGAGCGGCGGTCGCGGTCGTCGACCTCGGCCAGGAGGAGTTCGGCGAGGAAGCCCTGGTAGGTGAGTTGTTCCTTGGTGGCGGCCGTCACGGCGTCGTCGACGACGGCGCGGATCGTGGGCAGCCGAAGCCGGCGGCAGGCTTGGTCGATCGCGGCCTGCGCGGCTTGCTCGGTGAGGCCCCTGACGCCGGCGAAGGCTCTCGGGACGGCTGGTGCTGGTGGTGGTCATGGGGGTTCCTGTCGGGGTGTGGTGGTGAGTCTCGGCGGGGGCCGGGGCGGATCGGGTTGGCGTCGGCACAGGAGTTCGTCGTAGGCGGTGACGGTGGGCAGGGGCCGGGTGTCTTCGGGCAGGTTCGCGATGACCTGGTGCGGGTTGGTGGGGCGTCGGGGTGGCAGGTTCACGACCGTCCCGCCCCTGGTCTGGCTGGCTGGGGCGGGTGTGGGGTGGTGGCATGGCGGCGGGCTTCGACGGCGACGACGTCGGGGCTGATCGCGCCCACCGACAGGGGCCGAGGTGATGCCGGCGATCACCGCGTCGGACGGGAGGGATCGGTGGAGCAGGAGCACGTCGATCAACGCTTGGGTCCCGGCCACGTCGCCGCTGGTCTTGCGGGCCGCGGCCCAGAACGCGTCGTGGGCCGCGGTGAATGCTCCGGCGGCGCGGGCCTGCGCGAGGGGCGGTGGAGCCGGGGAACGCGCGGGCTTGTGCCGCAGCACTCGAGGTAGTGGTCCAGCTCGACCCGGGTCACGCCACGGGTGCCGAGGCGAGGGTGGGTGGCGAGGACGGTGCGGCCCTCGAACACGACCACGCACGAGGCCCGCAGGGACACGCGGACGCGTTGGCCGATGAGGTGCGCGGGGACGGAGTACTTGACCATGCGGACGGTGATCAGGGCGGAGCGGTCGACGCGGGGGTGGAGGATCAGGCCGGGGTCGAAGTCGTCGGCCGGCAACGGTGCCAGGTGGGGCAGGGCTCGGCGTGGTGGTCCTGCCCGATCGTGTTGGCGTGGCCGGTGATGCGGCGGGTGTTGTCGTCGTGCTCCCAGGCGCGGATCTTGTCGTTGAGTTCGTCCAGGGTGGCGACTTCGGGCATGGGGGTGAGGTGGTTGCGGCGGAACCATCCGACCTCGCCCTCGACGCCGCCTTTCTCGTGGGCGCCGTCGATGCCGGGCTGGCAGTAGAACGCGTCGAAGCCGTAGTGGGAGCGGAACAGCACCCAGCGTTCGTTCTCGTCGCGTAGCCGGTCGCCGCCGTGGATGACCTGGACGACGGCGGAGGTGAGTTTGTCGTAGCGGATGTGGCGGGTGGGGATGCCGCCCAGGGCGTGGAAGGCCTCGATGTGTCCTTCGAGGAAGGCCTCCTGTCCGCCGGTCGGGTAGACGCGGTGGATGGCCTTGCCGGAGTGGGACAGGCGGTAGACGAACATGTGGCACTTGGTCTTGACGCCGTCCAGGATGACGTAGACCTCGCCGAAGTCGACCTCGGCCTCCGCGCCGGGGGCGTGGTCCTGCGGCACCATCGCCTCCACCCGGCGCCCGGCCTCCAGATCGATCTGCGCGCGCCTGACCCGGACGTAGTCCCGCACCGTGGAGTAGGACAGGTCGGTGGCGCCGTGCTCGTCGCGCAGCCGGGCCAGGATCCTGGTCGCGGTATGGCGCTGCTTGCGCGGCGCGGTCAGGTCATAGGTGAGCATCTCGTCGATCGCCGGCTTGTACGGGTCCAGGCGCGGTGCTGTGCGGACCGGTTTCTTGCGGGGTGGGGGTTCGGCTGCGGCGAGTGCCTGGCGGACGGTGCGGCGGTGGACTCCGTGTTTGCGGGCGAGCTCGCGGATGGACAGGCCATCGACTCGCGCGTCGTGGCGGATGTCGGCGTACAGCTGCACTCGTGATCCCATCTTGGCTCCCTTGCCCTCGCGACTGGTTCCCAGTGATGGGGACCAGCGTGAAGGGGTGGGGCCAGTTCAGACCGTCAACACCCCGGCAAGTCGCACGCGAGGCCAGATCAGGCCGTCACAACGGGGCCGAACCAAGCTGTCACAACCATCCTATGGCCTGACCTGCGCATTTGCCTACCCGGGGGATAGGGGCCGGTGCGTACTACGCGAGGGTCGGGGGCTACTGAGGGAGGGTTGGGTGTACTCCACGAGGTGCGGGGGTTCGCGCAGTACGCACAACCCATGGCCAGTAGATCCCGACCTTCGTGGAGTAGACCGGACAGCCAGGAGCCCCTGCCAGAGCCGGCGTCGGTCAAGGACGCGGATCCGCTGCGAAGAGCCATCAACACGAGGGGCGGCGCGCCGGCGGAGAAGAACGCTGCCCTGCGCACCACCCGGGAAGGCGGGCGGGGGCGAGGGCGCACGGTCCGTGTCGCCTCAGTCTCGCCCCCACCCGTGAGCCGCGCCGCTCGCGCAGCCTCAGCTCGTCGAGTCCTCGCTCTCGCCAGTGCCCGCCGCGGCAGCCGGGGTCCCGACGGCGTCGCCACCATCGACGGCGTCGTCGGCCTCACCCAAAACCACGGAGTCCCCGCCGGTCGTTCCGAGCGCCGACCGCCACCTCGGCCCGGGCGTCGGCCTCCTCCTTGAGACGGGTGTTGACCTTCTCGACGTCGAGCCGCATGAGCAGGAAGAGGATGAGCGCGTTGGCCGCCAGCGGCAACCACACGTACATGATGTAGATCATCTGGATGGCGGACTCCGGCTGGACCTTGAGGTCCCCGTCGTACCCGGAGGCGGCCAGCAGCCACCCGGACAGGGCCGTGCCGAGCCCGCCGCCCACCTTCACGCCGAGCGACGTGCAGGAGAACATGAGCCCGTCGATGCGCTTACCGGTGCGCAGCCAGGTGTGCTCCGAGGCCTCGGCGATGAGGGCGTTGAGCGTGCCCTGCAGTGAGCTCATGCCCAGGGCCGCGATCCCGGAGAGGACCAGCATGAGCGGGAGGCTGTTCATGTAGGCGGCCACGAGCACCCCGAGCCGTCCCAGGGTCGCGATGACGTAGCCGATGATGTTGATCCGGTACATGCTCCCGAAGCGACTCACCACCAGCGGCGTGATGAGGAGCCCGATCATGAGCGGGATGTTGATGGACCAGGCGAAGGTCTTCAGCAGGTCCTCGTCCCCCAGGACGTACTTCATGAAGTAGATGCCCATGTTGAGCATCGCCGTGAAGATCTGGGTGAGCAGGAAGACGATGAGGATGATGAGGTAGTACTTGTTGGACACCAGCATCTTGGCCGACTCCCCCACCGAGAGCTTGTCCTCCTGGGGCTCCTCCTCACCCGCCAGCTCCTCGGGCGGCAGCTCCTTGACCGAGAGCACTGAGAGCGTGTTGACCGCCAGGCCCAGCAGCGCGTAGATGATCGCCATCGTCCGCCAGCCGACGGCGCCGCCGCCGAACAGGGCCACACCGCCCACGGTGATGCTCTGGATGAGCAGGTTCGTCCCGAAGGCGAACATGAAGCGGATGGAGCCCATCTGCACGCGCTCGGCCCCGTTGCGGGTGACGAGCGCGGTCAGCGAGGAGTAGGCGATGTTGTTGGCCGTGTAGAACACGGCGTTGAGCAGGGTGTAGGCGATGAAGAACCAGGCGTACTTGGCGGTGTCCCCAAGGCTCGTGGGGATCGCGAAGATCGCGATGATCATGGCGGCGCAGCCCACGAACCCCCACAGCATCCACGGGCGGGCCTTACCCATCCGCGTATTGGTGCGGTCCAGCAGCGCCCCGAAGATGATGTCGGAGAAGCCGTCGAAGAGCCGGGAGACCATCATGAGCGTGCCGACGACGCCCGCATTCAGCCCGGCGGTGTCCGTCAGGTAGATCATGACGAAGGCGGACAGGAGCACGTAGACGACGTTGCCGGCGACGTCGCCCGATCCGTAGCCCACCTTGTTGTACCACGTCAGGTACTTCCTCTCACTGGCCGCCTCCAGCCCGCTTCCTGCGGTGGGGGCGCCGGTCTTCTTGCCGGCGGAGTCGCTGCTCATGGCTTCACCTCGTTGTGAGTGCTGGTGTGAGTGCTGGTGTGAGTCCTGGTGTGGGTGATGAGGGGTTGAGCAGGAGATGGAGCTCCATCCCCAGCTCCTGGCTGTCGACCTGGTAGCGGGGCCGCAGGGCGGGCCCGCAGCTGTTGGATCCGATGCCGGCCATGGCGGCGTCGAGGCACAGAGACCGTGCTGCCCGACGGCGTCAGCTCGGTGTTGCGGCGCCGCGCGGCCAGCTCCTCCTGCGTGTAGCGGGAGGCGTTGAAGGAGAAGGGGGTCGGCCCGACGGCGGCCAGGCTCAGCCCGCCCCCGGAGACGACGACCTTGTTGCAGTCGGCGTGGCTGCCGTTCTCCTGGGGCCTGATGTAGTCCTCGTGGAGGTCGACGACGTCGGCGCTGAAGGCGCCCGTGGTAGCTGGCGCGGTGCTTGTCGACGTAGCTCTCCTGAGGGCCCAGGCCGTAGTAGTCGACCTGGCTCATGGACTCGGGCAGGGAAGAGGCGCAACCCCAGGCGCGGCAGGCTGGGGAAGCCCAGCGTCCGACGCAGTCGCAGGCTCAGGCTCAGGACGCCGTCGTCGGTGAGGGTCCACACGAGCCGTCCGCGCAGGGCGGGCTGGACCGAGGGCGCCACGAGGCCGACGTCGGCGCTGATGGTGACGCACCCGGGCTCCTCGTCGACGTCGACGCCGTAGGCGCGAGCCACGGCCTGGTGGTAGTGGGCGCGCTCCCACTCCAGGCGCGCGTGGCGGTCGTTGTCGGTGGGCGCCCGCCAGATGTTGAGCTCCACCGGGCGCTCCAGGAGCTCGCGGCCCTCCGAGGACAGGGACACGGGCAGGCCGGTGCGGGTGTCGATGGCGCAGCTGAGCCTGTCGCTGTCGACCTCGATCCGGGTGCCCTCCCGCCTGACCGGCAGGCGGGTCTCGCCGATGGGCCGGCCGGCGAGCGCGGCGACCCAGCGGTGGCGTCTGTCGGCGTTGCGCAGGGCGATCTCGTCGAAGCCCAGGATGTGCCCGGCGGTCAGCAGCGAGTCGGGGCGCGCGAGCCGGTAGGTGACCAGCAGGTGGCAGCGCCCAGTGGGCGGGACCTTCGGTTCGCAGCGCAGCATGACGCTCGTGTGCGGCGGGACGGGCTCCACCAGGTCGAGGTCCTCGCGGTCCACGACGACGCCGTCGCAGCGCACCTCATAGGAGATGCGCAGGTACTGGGACAGGTCGGTGTGGTCGAGGTCGTTGTGGATGGTGAGCAGGCCCTCCTCCTGGTCGTACTCGATGACGCGGGCGGGGCGCTGGACGTTCTTGAGCTCGGCGAGTCCCGGGTGGGGGACGCGGTCGGGCGAGACGAGCCCGTCGACGCAGAAGTTGCCGTCGTGGACGGCCTCGTCGTGGTCGCCGCCGTAGAGCTGGATCGGCCGGCCGTCGTCGCTGGTCCCGGCGGTGACCGCGTGGTCGCACCACTCCCACACGAAGCCTCCGCACATGCGCTCGTCGGCCCGGATGATCTCCCAGTAGTCCTCGAGGTCGCCGGGGCTGTTGCCCATGGCGTGGCAGTACTCCACGAGGATGAAGGGCTTGTCGGGGTCGGAGTCCAGGTAGTCGCGGATCTCCTCGATGGCCGGGTACATGCGGCTGTACAGGTCGATGCAGGAGTAGTCGTAGCGGCGCTTGGAGTCCCGGTAGTAGGAGCTCTCGTAGTGAGTCAGCCGCGTGGGGTCGAAGTCCTTGGCCCAGAAGAGCGCCGCCTCCAGGGTGCAGCCGTAGGAGCACTCGTTGCCGGCGGACCAGGAGATGATGCTGGGGCGGTTCTTCTCACGGTGGACGCACAGCCTCATGCGGTCGACGGTGGCCTCGGTCCACTCAGGGTTGTCGGCGATGGGCTCGTTCCAGTGCTCGACCTGGTTGTCCCAGGAGGGGTCGGCCAGGAAGCGGCTCTGGGTGCCGTGGCTCTCGTTGTCGGCCTCCGACATGACGTAGAAGCCGTGCTCGTCGCACAGCTGGTAGAAGCGCGGGTCGTTGGGGTAGTGGGAGCTGCGCACCGCGTTGATGTTGTGCTCCTTCATCAGGCGCAGGTCCCACAGCATGTGCTCCAGGTCGACGACGGGCCCGGTGGTCGGGTCGGAGTCGTGCCGGTTGACACCGCGCAGGGTGATGGGCCGGCCGTTGAGGTGCACGACGGCGTCGCTCACCGCGACCTCGCGGATGCCCACCCGGTCGGTGATGACCTCGTCGGGCGTGGTGATGACCAGGGTGTAGAGGTAGGGGTCCTCGGCGCTCCACAGGTAGGGTCCTCGACGGTGAGGCGGGCGCGGTGGGTGTAGCCGTCGTCGCCGGCGAAGGGCTCCAGCTCGCCGGCGGCCACCACTGCGCCGTCGTGGTCGACGAGTTCGACGCAGGTGGGGACGGTCCCGCCCCGGTAGGCGCCCTGGATCCTGACGAGGGCGGTGGCCGGGCCGGCGTCGAGGCCGGTGCCGGCCATCGGGCCCAGCGAGGTGGTGGTGACGTAGTCGAACAGGACCGCGGCCGGGCGGCTCAGGAGGTAGACGTCGCGGAAGATGCCGCTGGTGCGGAACTTGTCCTGGTCCTCCAGGTAGGTGCCGTCGCACCACTTGAGCACCAGGACGGCCAGGCGGTTGGTGCCGGGGCGCAGGAGCTCGGTGACGTCGAACTCCGCGGAGGCGTGGGAGACCTGGCTGTAGCCGACGTAGGTGCCGTTGAGCCACACGTAGAAGCAGGAGTCCACGCCCTCGAAGGTCAGGTAGGTGCTGGGGGCGGCGGGGTCCGGGGTGTAGTCGAAGTCGCGGATGTAGGCGCCGCAGGGGATTGTCCTGGGGGACGTGGGGCGGGTCGAAGGGGATGGGGTAGCGGACGTTGGTGTACTGGTGGTGGTCGTGGCCCAGGTGCTGCCAGGTACTGGGCACCTGAATCGTGGTGAAGCCCTCCGGGAGGCGGTTGGGGCTCGTCTCGCCGCGCTCGTCGCCGTCGGCTGAGGTGACGGGGGCGTCCTGCTCCCAGAAGGGCTCGGCCAGCTCGTGGATGCTGGGCAGGTAGCGGAAGGCCCACTGGCCGCTGAGCAGATGGAAGCGGTCGGAGTCCTCCCGCCTCCAGGGACTGGTGGCGATGGGATGGGATGCGGGCACGTAGTAGGAGCGTGGCGGCAGCGTGTGTTCATGGAGGACGTCGAGGTCCTCGAAGTGTCTCGGAACGATCATTGTTCGGCTCCCCAGAGGGTTGACGGGAACAGAGGACGCGCAGCGGTGCGACGCCTGCGTAGTGACGTTAACATACTAGATCGACGCCGGCTCCGCTAGGTATATCTACCGACAAATTCTCGATTCGCCACCCCCCGAGGTGGACTACTATGGCAACGTCACCATTTCATCAGGATGTGGATGCCCCTGACACTCCTGATAACCTCTCGCCATGCCAGGGCAGAGCCGAGGGGCGCAGGGAGCGCCGTCGATGAGCGACGTGGCCCGCCTGGCGGGAGTCTCCGCTCAGACGGTGTCCCGCGTGGCGGCGGGCTCGGAGCACGTCCGTCCCGACACCCGCGAGCGGGTCCAGCGCGCGATGAACCAGCTCGGCTACTCCCCCAACCGCGCCGCCCAGGCCCTGCGTCGCGGCTCCTTCAAGACGATCGGCGTGCTGACCCAGCGGATCCAGCGCACCGGGGAGGCCCTGACCACCGCGGGCGTGCTGGAGGCCGCCACCGCCGTCGACTACGCCGTCAACCTCGTCCAGGTGGAGCACCCCGCCTCCGAGGAGCTGCGCGAGGCCGTCTACCGGCTCTCCCACCAGGCCATCGACGGGCTCGTCATCGTGCAGGCCGGGCGAGCGGGACGCGAGCAGCTGGCCCTGCCGCCCTCGATGCCGGTGGCGGTCTCGGACTCCACGCTCGTGGACTACTACCCCTCGGCCAGCGCCGACCAGGTCGGCGGGGTGCGCGACGCCGTCACGCACCTTCTGGAGCTGGGGCACCGCACCGTCCACCACGTGTGCGGGCCTGAGGACTCCCAGTCCGCCCTCATCCGCAAGGCCACCTGGGCCAGAACCCTGCGGGAGGCCGGCAGGGACGTCCCCGAGGCGGTGGCCGGCGGCTGGGAGGCAGCAGCCGGCTATGAGGCCGGCCTGCGCCTGGCCACGGACCCGGAGGTGACGGCCGTCTTCTGCGCCAATGACGAGCTGGCCCTGGGGCTCATCCGGGCCATGCACGAGCAGGGCAGGCGCGTTCCCGCCGACGTCTCGGTGGTCGGCTTCGACGGCCTGGCCGTGGGCGAGTACACCTTCCCGCCGTTGACCACCGTGCGTCAGGACTTCAGGCGGCACGGCCGCGAGATGGTGGGACCTGGTGCTGGAGCAGGCGAGCTCCGGGGCCCCTGGACGGCGGCCGCAGCGTCATCATCCCCACCGAGCTCCTCGTGCGCGGCTCGACCGCCCCGCCGGCCGCCTGAGCGCGCGGCGCAGTATCGACCCGGCTCAGCCCGGCCCTCCCTTCAGTCGGCCTGCGGCAGGAGTATCGAGGCGCCCAGGGCGAAGGGGTAACCGGGTTTGAGGATGCACTGGACGACCGGCTGCGCCATCTCCAGGACGCTGTCGGCGTCGAGTCCCTCCTCGCCGTTGGGGCCGGCCTCGGCCACGAGGTCGGAGTAGGGGATGGTGAGGTCGAGCAGGGCCATGCCGTCCTGGTGGGTGGCGGAGTCCCAGGCGCCGCCCTCCATCTCCTGCAGGGTCCCCAGGTGGAAGCTCATGACGCCGCGGTCGTCGACCTGCGCGGGCACGGACAGGATGTGGTGCGGCTCGGGGTCGCGCGGCGCACGCAGGGTGAACAGGATGATGCCGCCGTCGCGGGCGGCGCGCAGCATGACGCGGCCGATATGGATGCCGAAGCCGACGACGTCGAAGACCCCCTCCATGGCCTCCGCGTAGCTCAGCGGCTCCTCCAGGGGGATGGGGGCGCCCTCACCTGGGTCATTGATGGCGCGGCGGCCCGACGGCGTGGCCGCCTTGAGCAGCAGGAGACGGCCGGAGTCGGTGAGGACGCCGGTCTCGACGCGCTCCTGCCAACCGGCCGGGGCCTGGGCTGGGCCGGGCTCGGACTCCACCAGCCCCATCCCCAGGACGGCGGACAGGTCGGTACCGTCAGCGGGCCGGTGCCAGGTGATGGTGGCGTCGTCGTGCCAGATGGGGACGACCCCGTTGAAGGGGATGCCGAAGCGCACGTGCTCGCGGTCGCCATCGACGGGCCGGGACTCGTCGACGTGACTGACGTGACTGACACGGCCGGCGTGCCGGCCGGACCGACCCGCCGGCCCCGCGCCGCCGGCGCCGTTGTCCTGCGGTCCTGCCAGGTACTCGCTCATGAGTCCACCCTAGCTGCCGCTCGGTCGCCCCGTGCACCCGCACGGGCGGCCAGGCGCTCCTCCTTGCGGGCGCGCTCCCACTCGTGGACCTGCCGGGCCGAGAGCGCCAGCAGGGCCAGGACCTGCAGTGCACTGGTGACGACCAGGCCAAGAGTGGCCTGCCGGACCCCGAGGCTGGAGACCTGAACCATATCAGTGACGATGCCCAGGACGAGGGTCGCCATGAGGGCGATGCGGCCGCGCGGGTGCCCGTGCCAGGCCGCCACCCCCAGGGCGGCGGTCAGGAGCGTCAGGCCGGCGGAAACCGTGGCGATGAGGGCGACGACAGCGGTGATCGCCCCCGGGTCCTCCTCGGGGACCGGGGCGGCCTCCAGCACCTGGGTGATGTCGATGCGGGCGACGCGCATGATCTCAACCGCCACCGTGAGCCCGATGAGCACCAGGGCGATGACGAGCTGGCTGGGGCGGCGCCGTCGGGCCTCGAGGTCGGCCAGGCGGGCCTGCTGCAGGGAGAGCCCGGAATCGGAGCCGGGCACTACCTCGTTGAGGTCGAGCACGTGGAGGGAGCCGTCGGTGACCACCCTGTCCCCTCCCCCATTCCTGTCGTGGTAGGAGGTGAAGAAGTCCGGCCAGATCTCCAGCTCGGCGGCCTCGTTGGCCCAGCGGACGTCGTCGACGACGTAGTTGCGCTCAATGTCGATGTCGGCGTCGATCTTGTGGGTGACCTGGAGGGTGAGGACGCTCAGGCCGACGGCGCGGTCGTAGGTGGCGGCGGCCAGCCAGTCCACGTGCCCGCCGCCGGGCAGCGACCAGCCGGGCGGGCAGTACCAGAAGCGGACGTGGTGGCGCTGGGCGGGGTTGCCCTCGACCTCCTTCTGGTAGGCGAAGCTCTGCTTGCGCCCGAAGAGCATGAGGTTGGAGACGGGGGCGGCCGGGTAGGAGCGGCGCAGCAGCGAGGAGATGACGATCCTCCAGGAGGAGCGCAGGGTGATGGGGTCGGCGCGCACCCAGCCGGCCGCGACCATCGCCTCGTGAATGTCCTCCTCGTCTCCCTTGACGGCGAGTTGACGGGGTCGCCCAGGAGCCCGTCGGGGGTGCGGGTGCGGCCGATGAAGTAGTCGGGGACGTAGAGCCAGGTGAGGACCTGGTGGAGGCGGGGCAGGGCGAGGTAGGCCAGGACCGCCCAGAACAGCAGGGAGTTGACCACGAGCACCGCATCGAGGTGCCAGCCCGAGCCGATGAGCAGCCAGGCCAGCCACAGCGTGGCGACGGCGGCGATGGCGAAGAAGACGGCGTCGAGGACGTCGTCGACGCTCCAGGAGCGGGCGTCGACCTCCGACATCTTGGACGGCCCGTCCCGGTAGACCGGCGGCGCCGTCGGACGGGGGCGAGTCACCTCGGATGACGTCATGGCAGCACGCTACCGAAGATGAGGGGCTCCGGAGGCCGGCCGAACCGCCGCAAGCCGCCCCCCTCACACGCTGCCGCGCCCCTCGGACCTGTGGGCACGGGGGACGCGGCAGCCGGGGAACAGCATCGGCGGGAGTCTCAGGACCGCCGAGGGAAGAAGGTCATCTGATCTACTTCAGCACGAGGTCCTGGGTGTCGGTGTACGCCTCGTACTGCTTGCCGGACTGGATGCCCTTTCCGGCTGCGCGGTCGTAGACGATGGTGGTGGTGCCCTCGGAGAAGGGCTTCAGCTTGGCCGTCTGCCCCGCGGAGGCGAAGCCGAACCAGCCCTCCACCTTGCGAGAACCGAGGTCATCGGAACCGAGGACCTTGAGGCCGTCATCCTTCATATCATCCTCCAGCAGGCTCCCATAATCGTCCGCCTTGAGGGAGGAGTCCCCCTTGTCCTGGAGCGACGCGGAATCTGAGAGCGTGCTGCTGTAGCCGAAGTCTCCACTGAACTCGAGCGTGCAGTGAAGCAGTACGCCGTGCCGCTATCACTGCCACCCGTGCTCTGCTTGAACTTCGGTGCCGGGTAGTCCTCAATGGCCTTGTCACAGGTCTGCGTGAGACCGATCTGCTCGTCCTTGAAGGTCACCGGCTTGATCTCCAGGATCTTGGAGCCGGACTTGGTGGTCCCATCCTTGCCCTCGGAGCTCTTGGAGTCCTTGGACGAGGTCGAGTCCGAGGACGCCGTGGAACCCGAGTCCTCCTTGGTGGAGCTGCTTGCGACGGCTCCGTCGGATGAGGGCTTGGCGGTGTCCTTCTCACTGCAGGCGGACAGTCCGGCGGCCATGGCGACGGCGGCGATGGTGGAGAGAACCTTGACGGTGGGGCGCATGGGAGTTCCTTTCTGGCGCGCTGCGAACACCGAAATTGTGTGCCACGCGCGCGCTCCCCCACTATGGGGAGACCACCCGGGGAAGTGCTCCCCACCTCCGCCCGGATGCGCTCAGAAGTCCCAGTCCTCGTCCTGGGTGGCCTCGGCCGTGCCCATGACGTAGGAGGATCCCGAGCCGGAGAAGAAGTCGTGGTTCTCGTCGGCGTTGGGGGACAGGGAGGCGAGGATCGCCGGGTTGACGTCGACGGCGTCGGCCGGGAAGAGCGCCTCGTAGCCGAGGTTCATGAGGGCCTTGTTGGCGTTGTAGCGCAGGAACTTCTTGACGTCCTCGGTCAGGCCGAGCTCGTCGTAGAGGTCCTCGGTGTACTGCTCCTCGTTGTCGTAGAGCTCCATGAGCAGCTCGAAGGTGTAGTCCTTGAGCTCCTGCTGACGCTCGGGCGAGGACTCGCGCACGGCCAGCTGGTACTTGTAGCCGATGTAGTAGCCGTGGACGGCCTCGTCGCGGATGATGAGGCGGATGAGGTCGGCGGTGTTGGTCAGCTTGGCGTGGCTGGACCAGTACATGGGGGCGTAGAAGCCGGAGTAGAAGAGGAAGGACTCCAGCATGGTGGAGGCGACCTTGCGCTTCTCGGGGTCGTCGCCGCGGTAGTAGTCCAGGATGATGCGGGCCTTGCGCTGGAGGTTCTCGTTCTCCTCGCTCCAGCGGAAGGCCTCGTCGATCTCCGCCGTCGAGATGAGGGTGGAGAAGATCGAGGAGTAGGAGCGGGCGTGGACCGACTCCATGAAGGCGATGTTGGTGAGCACCGCCTCCTCGTGGGGGGTGCGGGCGTCCGGGATGAGGGAGACCGCGCCGACCGTGCCCTGGATCGTGTCCAGGAGGGTCAGGCCGGTGAAGACGCGGGTGGTCATGTTCTTCTCGGCCTCGTTGAGGGTGGCCCAGGACTGCACGTCGTTGGACAGCGGCACCTTCTCAGGGAGCCAGAAGTTGCCGGTGAGGCGGTCCCAGACCTCGAGGTCCTTGTCGTCGGTCAGGCGGTTCCAGTTGATGGCCTGGACGCGGTCGACCAGCTTGATGGGCTCGTGCATCGGTTTCCTCCCGGGGTTGGCTGCGCTGGCCTCATGCTACCGACGAGACCGCCGGCCGGCAGTGACGCCCGACCGGTTGGCGACTGTGGTGCCCGCCGCGCTCCTGCCGTCGGGGGCTTCCGGACGGGAGGACGACCAGAGACGTTATTGACTCACATAATGTGAGTGACTAACATTTTTTGCATGAGCCCACGCGCCTCCACCGCCGACCTGCTTCGGCGCACCGCACTGCGGATGTTCACCGAGCAGGGGTTCGACGCCGTCCCGGTCACCGCGATCGCCAAGGCCGCCGGGGTCTCTCACATGACCTTCTTCCGCCACTTCCCCACCAAGGAGGCCGTGGTGGTGAGCGACCTGTTCAATCCACTCATCGCCGAGGCGGTGCGCGCTCAGCCGCAGCGGTGGCGGCCACTGACCCGAGCCGTGCGGGGCCTCGTTGCGGCGATGAGTCAGGAGTCGGCGCGCAAGGAGATGTCCTCCCAAGAGTTCCATGAACGCATTCGGCTGGCAGCCCTCACCCCGTCGCTGGCGGCCGCCGTGCGAACCGCGGGTCAGGAGACCGAGCGCGCCATCGCCGCGGCACTTGCCGCTCCCGGGGTGGACGACGCGGCGGCGCGGGCCGCGGCCGGAGCCGTCATGGGAGCGGCGAGCAGCCTCCTGCTCGCCTGGGCCGGCGAGAGCAATGCAGCCGACACCGGGGCGGCCGATGCGGCAGCAACCCTCAGTCGGGGTCTTCTCAGCCTGCTGGGGGAAGCATGAGCGGTACAGCACCAGCGGCCCTGGAGGTTGCGGGCGTCCACGTCGCCCCTGCGGGGAAGCCTGTTCTGCGCGACCTCAGCCTCTCACTCGCCGACGGCGAGTGTCGCGCCATCGTGGGTCTCAACGGCGCCGGGAAGACCACGGCTCTGCGCGTCATCCTGGGCATGCTGCGTCCCGACGCCGGCAGGGTTCTTCTGCACGGCCGCGACATCGCCTCCTCCCCCAGGGATGTCTGGCGGCGGGTGGGCCATCTGGTGGAGAGGCCCTTCTCCTACCCCCGAGCTCACGGCTCGGCAGAACATCGAGGCGTCCATCCGGCTCCACGGCGCCGATCCTGAGCGCACCGAGCGGGCAGTGCAACGGATGAGTGAGGCGCTGGCGCTGACCGGTTGGCTCAATATGCCCGCACGCCGCCTGTCACTGGGTACGCGCCAGAAAGTGGGGCTCATCGGCGCCCTGGCGCATGAACCGGACGTCGTCGTCCTCGATGAGCCGACCAATGGGCTCGATCCGCTGGCGGTCGTCGGATTCAGGGATCTTCTGCGGGAGGTGACCGGGCGCGGCGGAACGGTGCTGGTGACCGGGCACCACTTCGATGAGCTCACGCGCATCGCGGACCGTGTCGATGTCCTGCACCGGGGGCGGATCATCGACACGATCGTGCCTGAGGAACCCGCCCGCCCCGGAGGCACCGACCTTGAGAGAGTCTTCTTCGACGCCGTCCTGGCGGCGGACCTGGCCGCAGACAGCACTGTCCTGGAGTCAGGGGCGGGGCCGGACGCCCGCACGGAGGCGAATCGCGAACGGACGGAGGTCCCCTAATGGCCATGGATCGCAGCACCGTCGGGGTCGTGATCGGCCTCGAGACCCACAAGCTGGCTCGGGGCACGGTCGTGCGCGTAGCGACGGCAGCCGCCCTCGTTCTGGTCATGGCGACCACGGTCGGCGGGTACGCCGCCGCGATGCACGCCGGAGATACTGATCTGGGTCGAAAGGCCGCCTCAATGGTGACCTCGCCCGGCTGGGACGGCTACACGGCCCTGGGGGCGACGAGTGTGAGCGTAACGATGCTCCTGGCCGTGGGCGTGGTGATGTCGTGGAGTACGGGGCGGGAGTTCATCGACGGCACCGTCGTCGGCCTGTTCGCGATTCCGTCTCGCTTGGGCATCATCGCGGCGGCGAAGATGGCGGTGGTTCTGACCTGGGCGACCATCCTGGGAGCTGTTGAAGCAGGAGCGCTCACAACGGCGGGGCTGCTGCTCGGCCTGGGACCGGAGGGGGCCGCCGGGTGCTGCACGACACTGATGCTCGTTGCCGCTCTGCTGGGCGCAAGCGTGCTGCCGGTCATGTGGGCGGCGACGCGGTGGCGCGGCTACCTGGCCGGTATCGGGCTCACGCTGGTGATCCTCGTCGTCGCCAATCTTGCCGCAGGGTTCGGGCTCGGTTCCTACGTCCCGTGGTCCGTCCCGATCGTGTGGGTCTCGCACCAGACGGAGGTCAGCACGCCGTTGCTGGCGACACCGGTGATGACCGCCGCGATCGGCGCCTGGGTCACCCTCCGATCCTGGGACCGGCTCCAGCTGGGCGCAGACTGACCGCAATTCCCTTGGAACAACTGTTATGACGAGGAGGCAGCCGCCTGCTGGGCGGCGGCGAGGATGGGCGCGCCCTGCTCGGGCGGGTCTCCCTTGCCGACCACGGCCCCGGACTTCATACCGAAGGTAACGGTCTTGGACTCGTGGCTGTCATTCATCTGCGTGCCCAGCTCGATCCGCTCAAGCATCTGGTTGCCGAGGACCGGCGCCAGAACCGCAGCGGCGGACGCAACGTCCACGCCGTCCTCATACGTCCCCAGTCCATTGACGATCAAACCGGGCCTATGGTTGACGGCATCAGCCGCATCCAGATGCACGAACGCTCCCTCGGATCGCTTATCCGCGGGGACAGCATCCAGCACTCTTTTGAGCGGCACAGAAGTGAGATCGACACCGCTGGAGTGCGTGACGACACAATACAAGGAGTTCACCGTGATATCCTGCTCGGCCCTCAGTGAGCCAACACCCACGATCGGAGACGTCTTCGGCAGAATGAAGCCATCCGGAAGGGTCTGCAACTCATCATAGCGAAGCGTGATGCTCTCCTCGGTGAGTCCCACGCTCTCAATGTCAGAAGAGACCACCTTCATGGCGGCTGACACCGCCTTCTCGGGGTCATTCATCGGCAGGGAGCAGGACATCGATGTCGTACCCTGAACCCATCTGACTTCAAGACTCACGTCGTCACTATCAGCCAGACTCACTACTTCATTGCGGGCATCGCGAACGATCGCGAGGACTGAGTCCTGCGCAGGATCATCCTTGAGCTGCACGGTCACAGACCAGTAATCATCGGACATGAGGTCCGGACTGATATACATCTCAACAGATGTCACGCCATCAAGCCCGGAAAGATACTTGCGTATCTTCCTCTTCTTCTTGTTACGCGCAACAGCGAACGGCGAGCACCCGCCCACGCCGAACGCAAGAGACGCGACGCCTAACGCCAGCACCTCACGACGTCGAACACTCATCGATCTCAGTCCCCTTACAAGTTGATGTCCGGCATATGCAATTACGGCAGGGACGCCTTCGGGGCCGTCCCATCAGGACTGGGAGGCGACCGCCTGCTGGGCAGCGGCGAGGATGACCGCGCCCCGCTCAGGCGGGTCGCCCTGGCCGACGACGGCGCCGGACTTCATGTCGAAGGCGACCATGGTGGGCTGATTACTGTCTTTCACCGCGGTAGTCAGCTCCACCCGCTGGAGCACCTGATTACCGAGGACCGTGGCCAGAACCGCAGCGGCGGACGGACTATCCACATCCTGTCCGTACTGCCCCAGCCCCCTCACTGTCAGACGGGTCTGATGGCGGTCCCTGTCCTCCGCCTCCAGGCTCACGACCGCCCCATATCGCTTGTCGGAGGGAATGGCTTCCAGTGCACGCTTGATCGGTACGGATGCGAGGTCCTTGCCCTTAGCGTGAGAGACGAAGCAGTGCGACCGTCCGACCAGAATGCTCTGCTCGATCTTGAGTGATCCGAGGCGCAGCACCGGGGAGGTGGACGGCAGGATGAAACGATCCGGAAGACTCTCAATAGTTCGATACTCGAAGGATATTTTCTCCTCCTCGATCTGCACTCGTTCCATTCCGGACGACACCGCCTCCACTGTGGCGGATGCCGCCTTGTCGGCATCCTTCATCGGCAGGTAGCAGAACAGGGAGGTCTCACCCTGCGTCCAGGTGACAACCATCCTCACCTCGTTGGCCCCGGTCAGGTTCAGCACCTTGGCGTAGGCGTCGCCCACAACCGTTGCGACTGATTCCGCGGACGGATTGCCCTTGAGCACCACATTCACGATCCAATGATCCGCCGCTAAGAACTCCAGGAGCACGTCCACCTGAACGGATGCGACCACATCAAGCCCAGAGAGGTACTGACGCACCTTCCGCTTCCGTCTATTGCGCGCGAGAGCAATGGGCGAGCACCCGACCACGCCGAAAGCAAGAGAGGCGGTCCCTAAGGCCAGGACCTCACGACGTCGAATGCTCACCAAAGTCCTGCGTCGCGGAGAATCTTGTCGGCCTACGCACTCCATCAGCAACGAACCGGCGTACCCGTGCGCGCCAGGGCGATGGCGGTGAGGAGGAAACGGATGACGTTGCGTCGACGATGAGCCATGGTGCCACCGTAGGTCCCCGCTCCGGCACACGGGATGGGGATCATTCCCCTCTCCGGCTCTTGGAGTGCAAGACGCCCCGGGCCCACCTGAGTGCAGAACTCAGGTGGGCCCGGGGACTATCCCTGTGAGAGGTGGGGGCCGGCGGCCGACGTCAGGCGCGGCGACGGCTCGCCAGCAGAGCCCCTCCCATCACGGCGACCACGGCGATGCCCAGCGGCAGACCAATCCTGACACCAGTGCTGGCCAGCGGCCCCCCAGAGGGCTCCTGGGGCTTCGCCGGCCCGCTAGGTGCAGCAGGCGGAGTAGCACTCGGCGAGGAGGGGGCGCCAGGCGTGGCAGGGTCGCTCGGCGTCGGGGTACCGCTCGGACTGGGAGACGGCGACCCACTGGGCACCGGCGTCGAGGACTCGCTCGGATCCGGAGTCTCACCAGGCGTCGGGGTCTCGCTCGGCGTCGGTGAAGGTGAGGCCGGCTCACTGGGGGACGGAGACGGCGTCGGGGACGGCGAAGGACTCGGCGAGGGATCCGGCGTCGGGGTCTCGCTGGGAGTCGGGGTCTCGCTCGGCGTCGGTGAAGGTGAGGCCGGCTCACTGGGGGACGGAGACGGCGAAGGACTCGGCGAGGGCTCCGGCGTCGGGGTCTCGCTGGGACTCGGCGAGGGCTCCGGCGTCGGGGACGGCGAGGGCTCAGGCTTGGACTCAGGGGTGTAGGCGTTCGTGAAGGTCACGAGCACCGCCTGCTCCTTCTCGCTGATGGTCACCTCCTGGGAGGCGGGTGCCTCCCAGGCGTACCCCTCGACCTGAGCGGACTGAGCGTCCTCTGCGATGGTGCACTTGGTGCCCACAGGCAGCTCGGGCCCGGAGGCCACCGACCCGTCGGCCTTGACCTTCAGCGTGCCCTTGACGTTGTTGTCGCAGGTGTAGGAGAAGGCGAACTCGTTGTCCACCGACTCGACACCGGTGACGACCTTGGTCACCGAGAAGGTGCCCATGTCACGGGCGTACGTGTTGGTCATCGTCACCGCGGCCGTCTGGTCCTTGGTGATCGCCACGGTCTGCGCGGCCGGGGCGGTCAGCGTGTAGCCGTCCTGACCGGCCTTGGCGCTGTTCTCGGTGATGGTGCAGGTCGATCCGGCCTTGACCTTCTTGGACTTCTCCGAGGTCGCGGCTCCAGTCACCGTCAGCGACCCCTCGGTGCCATCGGTGCAGGTGTAGGTGAACTCGAAGGCGGACTTGCTGAAGTCACCGTCACCGGCCAGAGCCTTGGTGACCGTGAAGTCACCCTCTTCCGCAGCGGCGGGGTCGGCGGAGTTGCGCAGCGTGACGGCCGTGGACTTCTGGTCCTCAATGGTCAGGCTGTTGGTGTTCTGGTCGCCTACTGCGAAGGTGTGGCTGCCCCAAGCGACACCGGCAGGAGTGGCCGAGGCCGTCGTCGTGTCCTCGTCGAGGGTCAGGACCGTCCCAACCGGGAAGGTGCCGTTGTACACGGCCTTCTCACCAACGGTGACGGTCATGGAGGTGGCACCACCAGTGCGAGCCTGGTTGACGGTCCCCGGAGCCTTCCATCCCGGGTAGGTGTCCACGGTGGCACCGCCGGGCAGGGTGTAGTTGATGCCCACCTCGAAGGTGGTGCCGGCCGGCACCTTCCCAGTCTCGGACCCGGTGAGGAGCTTGGTGATGTCCAGCCCACCAAATCCGGGCTTCATCTCAACATTGATGGTGAAGGACTTGCTGTAGTGCACCGAGTAGGTGTGCTCCAGGCCGCTCCCCACCACAGAGGCTTTGTTCGTGTACTCCACGCCAGGTTGAACGACGCCGTCGGCCGTGGACGGAGTGGAGGAGTAATAGATGTGGTAGTTGGTCCGCGGCGCGAAGGGGCCCGTCACAGTGATGGTGGCGGTACTGCCCTGGATGGCGACATCGAGGTCGAAGTCGCCCTGACTGGTGTCCTGGTCGGTGCCGCTGGCATCCGTAACCTGACCGTAGATGTAGTTCCGCCCCTGGGCGGTTCCGATCTTCAGCTTCCAGTCGCTCTTAGTCGGCACATAGACCTGCCCCGGACCCAGCTGGTCGGAGAAGGTGATGGTCGAGCGGGTCCTACCGTCCACAGTCAGCGACTGACCGTTCTTCTCGAGAGCCTTCTTGACCTGGTCAGGCCCGAAGGTCACCTCCCAGTCCACCACCTTGGAGGTGCTGGTGATGTCAGCGGCCCACTTGCTCATCCACTGCGGCTCGTGTGCATGTCCGACATTCTCAGCAATCTTGCCGCCGGGCACGGGCACCTCGGTCTGCTTGCCGTTGGCGTCGAACGTCACATTGGCCGAGTCGCTGGCCTGAGATGCCAGCAACAGCGCAGCCCCGTCACCCCGCAGTCCAGTAAAGCCCTGGCCGACGATGGTGTCGAGAGTGCTGTTGAAGGTGCAGGTGATGGCGTGGTCGTCCATCACGCACTCGCCAATGGTGTGCTCCGCACCCTCGTGGGAGACCTTCATCGGCTCGGAGAGGCTCTCCCGGTTGCGGAACTGCTTGGGCAGCTGGATCTGGAAGGAGTCGCCACTCTTGGCGCTGGCGTTGCGGGCATCCCAGGCGAACTTCAGCTTGAGGATGTCATCGACCTTGACCGAGGTGTTGTCGGGCTCCTCGACGCCATTGGCGTTGGAGACCACGAGCGACAGGCCGGAGACGGTGATCTTCGGGTTGATGGCGGCTCGGGCCTGCGTAGGCAGGACCGTCAAGAGTGCGGCGACGAGCGCAACAAGTGCGACAAGAGCACCTACCGCGCGCTTAGGAGTACCAAGCAACTGGGGATAGGGATGGCGGACACGGGCGACCTTTCGAGAAGATTATGAGAATTGACTTACAGTTGCCTGAATTTAGATTCTTCAAGGGTGTTGTTCAGTGATGCAGGACACATCGGCGGTCACAACTTTGCGGCCATCACGTCTCAAGCCGCTAAAGCACGGCACTGACCCATCCCCCACGTCGCCGTCAACGGCCTCCGCCTCGGCACCCCCGCCCCACAACAAACATGTATGACCGCCGCGCAGCCCACCCGGGCGAGGCCGTAGGCGAGCCGACATCCGCCTACCTCTTTTTACTGCTCCACCACATCTGCTCCCCGGCGCTCGGTCTCCCAGGCATCACAATGGATACAGATGCCGCGTCCGCTCCTCAGTCAGATAGTTGACTGAGATAATAGTTCCATGAGCCCCACGGTTCGGGTGGGTGAGACCTCCACCCTTGTCAGCAACCTCGTCGACCAGCTCATGCAGCGGTTGGCGGCCGACGACACACCCCAACGCCTCCTCGTCGGACTCACCGGCGCTCCCGGTTCGGGGAAGTCAACGATCGCCGCAGACCTGGAAGGCCGACTCAAGGAGGCCGGCCTCTTCGCCGGGCTCGTCGCCATGGACGGCTTCCACCTGTCCAACACCGTCCTGGACGACCTGGGGCGCCGCAACCGCAAGGGCGCCCCGGACACTTTCGACGTCGAGGGCTACCTGGCAGCCCTGGATCGGGTGCGAGCTGACGGCGCTCCTCAGGTCTTCGTCCCGGTCTACCGACGGGATCTGCACGAGTCGGTGTCGGCTGGGGGCGTCGTCTCCGGCGCCGGCGTCGTCGTCACCGAGGGCAACTACCTTGCGCTCGAGACGCGCGGCTGGGGCGCAGTACGAGAGCGGATCGACCTCCTCATCCATATCGATGTGCCTGAGGAGGTCCTTGTGGTGCGGCTCATTAACCGACATGAGGACTTCGGCAAGAACGCCCTCGACGCCGGTCACTGGGTGCGCACAGTGGACCTGCCCAACGCCCGTCTCATCGCCACGAGCGTCCACCGCTGCGACGAAGTATGGCGCAACCCCAAGGACGAACCCGGCTCCGACGACGACGTCAACGACGCTGACGACATCGACTAGCGCCTCGGCCCGCACCAGCATGAGCGCGACGACCTCCTCCTGGCACACAGTCACCGACTCCCTGCCGACCACGCACTGGCACCCGCCCGGATTCCCGGCCGACGAGGATCCGCGTACCACTGTGCGCGATCTGCGTCGTCACACCGAGGAGTCGTCACCTGCAGGCAACGACAGCACCACAAGGACGGGCGGAGACGTGTGACCTATGCGGTATTGCCAGCAATGCCGCTATTGCTGGCAATAGCGGCATTGCTGGCGTATAGTTGACGTGCCGCCGCGTTACGGCGCGGAGTGGAAGTAAGCGCCGGTGCACCCGTGTCGTCATGTGGGCCCGGCGTTCGCGCTACCTACGGGGATCAATCTCCTCCACCCGCACGCGGTCAGCGATCATGCTCCAGCAGTCGGCGGTATCTAGGTCAGCCAGATAGTCACCCAGAGCGCCGACCACCTGATCGGGAACCCATAGACGCTTATCTTCACGACCAAATCTGTGATTCACACAAAATCCCGACGTCAAAACGTTATTTTGCTGAGCTAAGACGATAATCCTCTTATCGTTTTCGTCCTGTTTTCGCTGCCTACTCTCGAGAACAAGCGAGTCCACACCAAAATCCCCTTCAAGAAGCACACTCAAATAGTGGAGTGCCTGCCGCCTAGCACGCTCCTCCCCCTTTCCCTCGGGAATAGGAGAGGCTGCAACAACAAGATATTTCGCACTATACTCGCTGATAGTCTTACAGACCGCTCGCTTCGCGCGAGGAGTATGAGCTCTCCAGTGTAGTTTTCCGTCTTGACGCACATACACGGAGAGCGCATCGGCAAGATCAAATTGGTCTTCATCAGCAATATATGCGCCTAGCAAGTACACCGGATCAGGAACGCCAGAGCGACGAATACTTTCATCCCCGTAGGCGACGCGGCCCACTCAAGATCCTTTCCACTTTCTTAAAGATCCCCAACATCTCCGGCTCACAGCATGCAGGAGACGCAGCCCTCGACCTCGGTGCCGGTCAGGGCGGCCTGGCGCAGGCGGATGTAGTAGAGGGTCTTGATGCCCTTGCGCCAGGCGTAGATCTGGGCGCGGTTGACGTCGCGAGTCGTGGCCGTGTCCGGGAAGAACAGCGTGAGACTCAGCCCCTGGTCCACGTGCTGGGTGGCCACGGCGTAGGTGTCGATGATCTTCTCGGGGCCGATCTCGTAGGCGTCCCGGTAGTAGTCGAGATTGTCATTCGTCATGAAGGGCGCCGGGTAGTAGACGCGGCCGATCTTGCCCTCCTTGCGGATCTCCACCTTGGCCACGATCGGGTGGATCGAGGAGGTGGAGTTGTTGATGTAGGAGATCGAGCCGGTGGGCGGAACGGCCTGCAGGTTGCGGTTGTACAGGCCGCCCTTCTTGACCTTCTCGGCCAGCTCGGCCCAGTCCTCACGCGTGGGCACGTGCACGCTGGAGGCCGCGAAGATCTCCTTGACGCGTTCGGTGACCGGCACGAAGTCCTGGGTCACGTACTTCTCGAAGAACTCCCCGCTGGCGTAGGTCGAGTCCTCGAAGCCCACGAAGCTCTCCCCGCGCTCCACGGCCATCTCGTTCGACGCCGTCAGGGCGGCGAACAGGACGCTGGCGAAGTAGACGTTGGTGAAGTCCAGGCCCTCCTCGGAGCCGTAGTGAATGCGCTCGCGAGCCAGGAAGCCGTGGAGGTTCATCTGTCCCAGGCCGATGGCGTGCGACTCGTGATTGCCCCGGTCGATGGAGGGCACGCTGGGCAGGTGGGTCTGGTCGCTGACGGCGGTCAGGCCGCGCACGGCGGTGCGGATGGTGCGGGCGAAGTCCGGGGAGTCCATCGTCTTGGCGATGTTGAGGCTGCCCAGGTTGCAGGAGATGTCCTTGCCCACGTGGGCGAAGGTGAGGTCCTCGTTGAGCTCGCTGGGCTCGGAGACCTGAAGGATCTCGGAGCACAGGTTGGACATGACGACCTTGCCCTTGATGGGGTTGGCCCTGTTGACCGTGTCCTCGAACATGACGTACGGGTAGCCGGACTCGAACTGGATCTCAGCCAGGGTCTGGAAGAAGGTGCGGGCGTTGATCTTCTTCTTCTTGATGCGCCCGTCATCCACCATCTCGCGGTACTTCTCGGTGACGTTGATGTCCGCGAAGGGCATGCCGTAGACGCGCTCGACGTCGTAGGGGCTGAAGAGGTACATGTCCTCGTTGTTGCGGGCCAGCTCGAAGGTGATGTCCGGGATGACGACGCCCAGCGAGAGGGTCTTGATGCGGATCTTCTCGTCGGCGTTCTCACGCTTGGTGTCCAGGAACCGCATGATGTCGGGGTGGTGGGCGTGCAGGTACACGGCCCCCGCTCCCTGGCGGGCCCCGAGCTGGTTGGCGTAGGAGAAGGAGTCCTCCAGCAGCTTCATGACGGGGATGACGCCGCTGGACTGGTTCTCGATGCGCTTGATGGGGGCGCCCATCTCCCGCAGGTTGCTCAGCAGGAGGGCCACTCCTCCGCCGCGCTTGGACAGCTGGAGGGCGGAGTTGATGCCGCGGGCGATCGACTCCATGTTGTCCTCGATGCGCACGAGGAAGCAGGAGACGGGCTCCCCGCGCTGGGCCTTGCCCTCGTTGAGGAAGGTGGGGGTGGCCGGCTGGAAGCGGCCGGACATCATCTCGTCGACGAGGTCGAGGGCCAGCTGCTCATCGCCGTCGGCCAGGGTGAGGGCCACCATGGTGACGCGGTCCTCGAAGCGCTCCAGGTAGCGCTTCCCGTCGAAGGTCTTGAGCGTGTAGGACGTGTAGTACTTGAAGGCACCCAGGAAGGTCTCGAAGCGGAACTTGTGGGCATAGGCGGCCTTGAAGGCGGTCTTGACGAACTCCGGGGAGTACTTGTCCAGGATGTGGCCCTCGTAGTAGCCCTCCTCGACCAGGTACTCGAGCTTCTCCTCCAGGTCGTGGAAGAAGACCGTGTTCTGGTTGACGTGCTGGAGGAAGTACTGCCGGGCCGCCTCACGGTCGGCGTCGAACTGGATCCTGCCGTCCGCGTCGTAGAGGTTCAGCTTCGCGTTGAGCGCGTGGTAGTCCAGATCCGGGGAGGACACGGTCTCAGAGCCGGTGTCCGTCAGCGTGTCTGCCAAAAGTCTTCCAATCCTTCTTTGACGCGTGAGACGTCCGTGGGAGTGCCGAGCAGCTCATAGCGATACAGGAACGGCACCCCCAGCTTGCTGGCGATGATGTCACCCGCCAGGCAATAGGCCTGGCCGAAGTTGGTGTTGCCCGAGGCGATGACGCCTCGGCACAGGGCCCGGTTGTCCGGGTTGTTGAGGAAGGCGATGACCTGCTTGGGCACCGCCCCCTTGACGGAGCCGCCACCGTAGGTGGGCACAACCAGGACGTACTCATCGTCCACGGTCAGCGGCGGCTCCGTGCGCCTCAGGGGGATGCGCGCCGTCGGGAAGCCGAGCTTGCCCACGAATCGGTGCGTGTTCTCCGAGGTGGAGGAGAAGTAGACCAGCAGAGGCCCGCTGCTCACGGCGCGCCCCCGCGACCTCAGACCGCGACGGACTCGACGGCCAGGGCGAGGGTCTTGATCTTGTCCGGACGGAAGCCGGACCAGTGGTCCTCTCCGGCGACGACGACGGGAGCCTGGGCGTACCCCAGGGACTTGACCTGCTCGAGGGCCTGGGCGTCCAAGGAGATGTCCACCGTCTCGTAGGACAGGCCGGCCTTGTCCATGGCGCGGTAGGTGGCCGTGCACTGGACGCAGTTGGGCTTGCTGTAGATGGTGATCGCCATGTCCGTCTCTTCCTCAGGGTCGGGTGGCGGTGACTGCGGCCCGTCCCTGGGCAGGGACTGCGCCGGCGGCACCACACACTTGTCATTCACGGGAGGCCAGAACGGCCCCGCGGAGCAAGACACTACCCCTTGGGGTGACCTGGGTCCATCACCCCAAGATAGTGTGTTCAACGTGGCCCTGTGCACACCACCCCTCCCCTCTGTGGAAAACGTTCACCGCACTGTGGACGGCTGGTGGAGACAGTCCGTGGACGCCTCCTCGGCGACGCTCGCCCCCATCTCCGCAATCCGCACAACGATGGTCCTGCACAGGTGCGACATCTATTCGGGACCCTTAACCACAGGCCGGGGTGGCCACCATCGGCGCTCCACCCCCAGGCCTGGGGATGAAGACGCAGAATTCACCCCTTCAGACATGCCCGTTCGGCGTGTCGCCACTTTCAGTAAACACCCAGAAAGCAATCGGGGCCAGAAGTGGTTGAAGGTGATTGTTCCGGTCGCCACCTTCCGCTCATGTCGTATCGCAGGGTCGACGAGAGTCGCAGAGCCACGAGGATGTACCCGGAGTATCCGGAGCATGCAGCCTCACACCGAGTAAGAGACTCACGCTCTAGCATCTTTTACACAGATCGATTCATCGTTATGATATTGTAATAATACGGTTCCCAACCCACCTCCCCCAAGGACATCCTCATGCAGCAGGTGTTGCACGATCTACCACTGACACTGGCCTACATCGGCGCCGATCTGGTCGCCCTCACGCTCCTGGTCGGAGCCCTCTACATTCCGCGGCACGGTCGCCGCGACCTCGTAGCCGCCTACATCGGCGTCAACGTGGGCGTCCTGGCCGTCACCCTGCTGCTGTCGACGAGTCAGAACGTCGGAGCGGGCCTGGGCCTGGGCCTCTTCGGCGTCCTGTCCATCATCCGCCTGCGTTCCTCCTCCCTCGCCCAGGGGGAGGTGGCCTACTTCTTCGCCGCGCTGGCCCTGGGCCTGCTGGGCGGCATCAAGAGCCACCTCGTCATCGTCGCCATCCTCATGGCCCTCATCCTCGCCTCCCTGTGGGTGGGCGACCACCCGGCACTCATGCGCCGCAACCGCAACCAGACCGTCACCCTCGACCGAGCCATCAGCAACGAGAACGAGCTCATCACCGAGCTCGAGGACCTGCTCGGCGCCCAGGTGCGCAGCGTCGACCTCAAGAGCCTGGACCTGGTCAACGACACCACCATCGTCGAGGTCCACTACCGGCTGCGTCCTTGGTCCCGCACGGTGAAACCGGCTCAGCCACAGGTCGCCCAGGTGCATCAGGAAGGCACGCCGCAGGTTCCCCATCTGGTCCAGGAGGCTCCGCCTCAGGCTCTCAGTCAGGCCCCCGCTCAGGCTCAGCCCACCAACCAGCAGCTCTGGCCCGAGGTCCCCGTGGCCGACAGCGCCGCGAGAGCGGCCACCGCCCCACCCCGGTACGACTGGATCACCGGTCACCGCCAGCAGCCCGCCTCCCAGCAGCACGCTCCGGTAAGCACCCCACCGTCCATGGTGCAGCCCCACTACAACTGACCGGCCGGCTTCACCACTCCGGCGGTGCCGCCACGTAGACATCGCGCGTGCCCACGGCGTACCCGCCACGGGCTCACGGCGTACTGACCACGCAGCCACCGCCGCCTCCCCGTCACCGCTGCCACCCAGCAGCACCGGCTTCCCCACTCTCGTGACTCCCGATCCCGGAAAGGACTGCACCGTGCTGCACACCGACGACATCAACACGATCACCCTCGCCGAGCTCAACTCCGAGGCGAGCCTCCTGACCCGCATGGATCGCAAGTACCTGGTACCCCCCGGCGACACCCAGCACGTCATCGACTACCTGGCCCCGCGAGCGCAGGTCCTCCAGATCGACGGCCTGCGCCACTTCCGCTACGCCTCGACCTACTTCGACACCCCCGGCCTGGACGCCTACTTCCTGGCGGCCCGCAAGCGCCGTCGGCGTTACAAGATCCGCACCCGCACCTACCTGGACTCCGGACTGTGCTTCCTGGAGGTCAAGACCAACGGCTCACGCGAGTCCACGGTCAAGGACCGCTTCAAGTACGATCCCGACGACGCCGACCGCGTCACACCCGATGGTCGCCTGTTCGTCATCGAGCGCCTCGTGGAGTCCGGCACCTGCTCCCCGGACGAGGCGCGCATGATCGCCGAGGCCCTCGTCCCGGTCATGGACTCCACCTACAGCCGCACCACCCTGCACCTGCCCCACGACGAGGCCCGCGCCACCTTCGACACCCAGCTCACCTGGGACCTGTTCGGCCCCGACGGCAGGCGCCTGGGGCAGGGTGTCTCGGTGAGTCACCTCAACGTCGTCGAGACGAAGAACCCCTCCACGGCCTCCCCCCACGGACCGCCTCCTGTGGCATCAGGGGCATCGGCCGGCCCGCATCTCGAAGTACGCCACCGGCATGGCGCTGCTGTACGCCAACCTGCCCACCAACCGGTGGAACCGCACCATCAAGCGGGACCTGGGGCGCTACTGGCGTCAGGCCCAGTCTCGTCAGCTCGCGGCCTGAGCCGCAGCCGCCACGCTTCCGCCTCACCCCTCACCAGCGCCTTCGGAGGTCATGGGCACCGCCCACCTCCGGAGGCGCTGTTCACCGCCTCATGCCGTGGCGGGACAAGTCATGCCTCCCCCATGCCCTGTTCACAGCCCGCTCATGGAATGCGCCCGTTGACTGTTTCTCACCGGACGGAGCCGCACGCCACCGCGGCGCGCTGAGGGCGCACCTCTGCCGCCCATCCCGCGGCCCGGCCCCTTCACCGGTCCGATTGACCCGACAGGAGCCTCCCGATGAGCCTGACCACCCTGACCTACATCGCCGCCGACCTGATCGCCCTCGCCGTCCTGGTCGGGGCGCTCTACGCCCCCCGCCACTCCCGCAAGGACCTCATGGCCGCCTACATCGGTGTCAACGTGGGCGTCCTGGCCGTCACGCTTCTGCTGTCGACGGCGAGCGTCGCGGCCGGCCTGGGCCTGGGCTCTTCGGCGTCCTGTCCATCATCCGCCTGCGCTCCACCGAGCTGGCCCAGCACGAGGTGGCCTACTTCTTCGCGGCCCTGGCCCTGGGCCTGCTCGGCGGGATCCAGACGGCGCCGATCGGGATGGTGGCGGCCCTCATGGGCATTGTCGTCGCAGCGCTGTGGATCGGTGACCACCCTGCGCTCATGCGCCGCAACCGCCACCAGGTGATCGTCCTCGACCACGCCATCACCAACGAGACCGCCCTCATCGCCCACCTGGAGCACACCCTGGGCGGGCAGGTCCGCTCGGTGGAGGTCCAGCGCCTCGACCTGGTCAACGACACCACCACCGTCGACGTCCGCTTCCGCGTGCCGCGCCACACCGCCGCTGAGCTCGAGCTCACCCCGGCATCCGACGACGTCGTCCCCGCCCCGCAGCCGGCCGCCGAGCCGTCCGGCGCCGTCACCCGAGAGGCGCAAATCGCTCAGCCCTGGGTCGGCGCGCGCCTGAGCGCCGCGCACACCGACGCCCGCCCCCAGCACGTTGAGACCCAGCCCCTCACCATGACGCCGGCCGCCCAGTACGTCACCCGCTCCGCCGCGCAGTCGGCAGCGTCGCCCACGGCCGGCTCCGGCAACCAGGCGGCCTCCTCCGCGGCCATGGCCTCCCACTGACCGGCCACCCGAACGAATCCGACAGGACAGACCAGGACAGACAAGGACCCCGATGATGACCACGAAGACCTCGATGACAACTGAGAGAAGCTTCCCGGCCGCTTCCTCCGCTGGGTCCCAGGCTCCGACGTCGGCCCCCTTGAGCACCGACCACCTGGCCTCGACCAGCCTCGCCGAGCTCAACAGCGCCGCCGGCCTGCTCACCCGGGTGGACCGCAAGTACCTGGTGCCGCTGGAACGTGCGCAAGAGCTCGTGGGCGGCCTCACCTCCGAGGCCCGGGTCCTGGACATCGATGGACGGCGCCGGTTCTCCTACGCCTCGACCTACTTCGACACCCCGGGGCTGGAGGCCTTCATGCTCACGGCCCGCAAGCGGCGTCGGCGCTTCAAGGTGCGCACCCGCACCTACCTGGATACCGGCCTGTGCTTCCTGGAGGTCAAGACCCGCGGCGCGCGCGGCACCACCGTCAAGCGGCGCATGGGTTACCACCCCGACGACGCCTCCCGCCTCACCGGCCCGGGTCGCGCTTTCGTGGCCGTCTGCCTGGCGAGCACCGGGGTCACTGGTCCGGCCGCGGCCCGGGAGATCGCCGCCGCGCTGCGGCCGGTGCTGGCCACCACCTATGAGCGCACCACCCTGCACCTGCCTGACGCCGAGGCCCGCGCCACCATTGACACGGCCCTGACCTGGCGACGCCTGACGCCCGGGGCGCGCGCGAGGACCACCGCCGCCGGCGCCGGGGCTCCGCAGGCCCTGCGCCCGGCCCACCTGACCGCCGCCATCAACGACGGCGAGCCGGTGGCGGTGGCGGATATCGCCGTCGTCGAGACGAAGAACCCGGCCACCCCCCTCACCTGCGGACCGCGCCCTGTGGGACGCCGGCCACCGCCCCACCCGCATCTCGAAGTACGCCACCGGCATGGCGCTGCTCCACCCCGAGCTGCCCGCCAACCGGTGGTACCGGACCCTGACACACGAGCTCGCCGACCTGTTCGGCACCGACCGCTCCAGCCTGGAGAGCATCGGCGCCACCCGCACCACCGCAAGCGCCGCCTGAGAGCCGCGCACCAGACCACCCACGATCAGATACCGGACCCGAGAAGAACCTAAGAAGAAGAGGCCCAGAAACCATGAAGACCACCAAGACGATGACGACCAAGCCCCTGAACCGACTCCGCCGTCGCGCGACCGGAGCCGTCACGCTCCTGGCCGCGATCGCCCTGGCGGCCGGCTGCTCGACCTCCTCGGCCTCCGGCAACGCCAGTGCCTCGAGCTCGAGTGAGTCGGACACGACGTGGACGACGATCTCCTCAGCTGTCGCCACGGCGTCGACCGGCGCGAGCGTCTCCGACATCCTGGGCGCCAACGTCTCGGTGGAGGACGCCTCGAGCTCTGCGGACGACGCCGGGACCACGGACACGTCGTCGGCCACCACGATCACGTTGTCGGGGTCGTCGGCTTCGGCCAGCGGGTCGGCGTCGAGCAATGTGAAGGTCGACGGGGGCACCGTCACCATCAGCGGCGGCGGCACCTACGTCCTCAGCGGTGAGCTCAGCAACGGGCGGATCGTCGTCAATGCCCCCAAGGCCGATGTGCGCCTGGTCCTCAATGGCGCGAGCATCACGAGCTCGGACGGGCCGGCCATCGACATCCAGGACGCCGGCAAGGCGATCGTGGTCCTGGCCAAGGACTCCAAGAACACGCTGACCGACGGCGCGAGCTACGCCTCGGGGCAGGAGGCCACAGCGGCCCTGTTCTCCTCCGACACCCTCACCGTCACCGGGACCGGCCAGCTGGACGTGACCGGCTCCTACAAGGACGGCATCTCCTCCAAGAACGGTCTCATCATCACCGGGAACGCCACCATCAAGGTCAAGGCCGCCGACGACGGTCTGCGCGGCAAGGATTACCTGGTGGTGGAGTCCGGGACGCTGACGGTGGAGGCCGGCGGCGACGCCTTGAAGTCCAGTGAGGGCGATGATGAGACGAAGGGCTTCATCTCCCTGGGCAAGGCGAGCATTACGCTGACCTCCTCCGACGACGCGATCTCGGCGACCACGGACGTCACCGTGAAGGACACGACCCTGACGATCACGGCCGGCGGCGGCCAGGCCAACGCCACGGTTGAGGAGCAGGCCCCGCCCGGGCAGGAGTCGACGGCAGATTCCTCGACGCCCTCACCTAAGGGCATCAACGCTGGGGTGAGCTACACGCAGGACTCCGGGAAGGTCACCGTCAACGCGGCCGATGAGGGGCTGCAGGCGCCGTTCGTCAACGTGGCGGGCGGGGAGCTGTCCATCGCGGCCGGCGACGACGGCATCAACGCCTCCAACGGCGACCACGTCATCGAGGGGCATGAGAACGCCGACTCCGAGTCCGACGACGGCTCGGTGCTCACGATCAGCGGCGGTGAGGTGGAGGTCTCCTACGCCTCCTCCGACGGTATCGACTCCAATGGCTCGGCCTATGTCAAGGGCGGAATCGTGGTGGTCTCGGGGCAGGCCGGTGCGATGGACGGTTCGGTGGACGCCAACGGTGAGAGCCAGCTCGTGGGGCTGACGGGCTCGCCGTCGGTGAGCGCGGGGGACACGCTCACCGTCACGGATGCTTCCGGGTCGCAGGTGGCCTCGGTCAAGGTCGACTTCACGGCTGAGGCGATCACGGTGCTGGGGCTCACGGAGGGCCAGCAGTACACGGTGGCGACGTCGTCGGGCGGCTCGGCCACGGGGACGGCCTCGGCGCTGTCGGCCGGGATGGGCGGCCCCATGGATGGTGGCCAGGGAGGACAGGGCAGCCAGGGCGGTCAACCCGGCGGCGGCCAGGGCCAGCAGTCCAGCAACCAGAACAGCAAGTCCAGCACCGCCCAGAGCAGCTGACCCGGGGTGGAAACTGAGGGTGGGGGGCCGCAGCGCAACGCTGCGGCCCCCCCACCTCGTCAGCAATACGTTTATAAGAAAACTAACTAATAACCGCAACGAAACAGTTAAAATTCTGATAAACTCGCAAACATGACCTTGAAAATTGCGGGACTAGCGATCATTTACACAATAACATATGGCCTGTATCGAAGGAAACTCCCTCGCATTCGACGTCGCCTAGGCATAGCTTTAGGGAAACTGAACGAAACTACAATCACCTTAGGGCTGGGCAGGTTAAGCCAAGTTATCGTCTTTGCAGTAACCTCGTTTCTAACATACTTCATTGCGAAACACCAGCAATGGATGCCATGGCGAGCTATTTTTAAAAGCCAAAACTCGCCATCTATAATCCTAAGTGACAATGCTCCAGTATTATTAGCCGTCCTTGTTTTCATTACCAGCAGCGCAGCGAACGCCGTGAGAGACAGAAAGCAAGGCGGGACATACTTCGGAGAGTTCCTGTCTAGCTATCTCATTTATCGCTCCATCACAAGCGACATTATTTGGACTCCAATCTTCAATCTTCTTGTGTTGATATCACTCGCATTTCCATTCATTCTTAGGGTATTCGACACCACAGACATCTCGACTCCAGACTGGAGTGCTGTCGACATTCACACGCTGCTGCTATCCCTATGGATGTCAGCTTTAACCATTGTTGGCATCGTGTTGTTATTCAATTTCCTATCACTACTTCGGCAATCAATGGTGCATCTATTTCAGCCAAACCAAGTTAAGAATGAAATCAGAATGGATGTCGAAATAGATGCTTGTGGCGAAATTAGGTCTATATTTGCGTCAAGAGAGTACGACAAAGACAGTTTGTCCAGCATATATCACAACCACTACATAGAATTCTGGTTAAATCTACCGAACAGAGAAGAGCAGGACGAATATTTCAGGGTGACAGTATCTTCCAGGGAATGGCTGCGCCAACAGTTGCGTACTTCATGGGTGATTCAACATAGGCTACTGCGGGATAGGAAAAATGGGTATGGTCGTATCTGCAGTATCCTTCGTTGTGGATATCTCTAACTTGGTCCAGGATACAGGAACACAAGCTCGAGGCATTCGAGCAAATAATGCAGGGTCGGCATGACACATTTGTTGGATTCATTAACTCTGAAATTAGTATGGAACACCGAGAAATTCTATTGAGGCAGATGCGTATCGACTCACTCAGAATGGATCAACTAGTGCGAAGTAGCGTCCCAACCTCGCTGCCTCACGATACACAACGAGGCGCACTTCTTCGCAAATGTGGCACTCTATCTAACGTTAACGAACTCCCTCAAAGCCATCCTTTTGGAGTAGTTGGAGGATCTAGTACATTCTTATTTCAAGTTCAACAGCAAGATGACTCTCCCTTGGTCGTCACCTTGCCCGCTATTACCTACAGAGAGATCGCCAAAACTATTCATAACGGACACTCCCCCGACAAGCCGCTAAGTCTGCGTTATTCGACGGTTTCCCTGGGCGAGGCCGTCAACTCGGCTAACAGTATCCATCACGAACCAACCCAAAGATACGCACTTCACTGTCTTGTCGAATCGTTAATTGACTCACTTATCATCAACCGGCATCCAGAAGAACAAATCCCTGCCAATGAATTACAAACACTGATTCCTGGTCTCTATAGCCACTTAAGTCCACCATTGTTTGGAACGTCTAGCGACAGTTCAAGCATTCCTAACCCTCCGGCAATCGATATAGCCATCAACTGCATAAAATCTCGACTTAAGCCGGTCACCCCTTTGACCTCTGAGGCATACTCAGAACTAATGAAGTACGTACCCAAGGAGGAGGCTGCAGCAGCGTTCTTATACATGCTTTTACGCACCAGACAAACAATGGCGATGTATCTCCTGATATTCTACGGCCCTTTGTGTCAGCACTGCTCGACTATCGTATAGTCTCTGACGATGGCCGAGCAGTGCTCCATGAAGCCGCTTCAGCGGTTCTCGACAGATCAAGTTGCGTCTCGCACACACTTAACGAGTCTGGACTCATATGGCTACTTGAAATTCTTGAAACTCCCATCACCGCCAGCTTATACTACGATCTAAATGATAGGGAGACTGATAGTTATACCAACCTTGACTTCACTAGCCTAGTGTTATGGAGAACTCTTGTTGGACGAAGAACATACTACGGAGACTACTTTATTGACGAGAATTGGGATTCGCTTGACGAACGGAATGTCAAAAAAGCAATACTGGGCGCCGAAGACGCTGCCAAGATTCTTGAGCAAGCTGGAATGGAGCGCGAAGCTGATATTATCCGCTCATCTTTACCTATCGAAGAGTCGTCAAAAGAACAACTGCAGGAACCTCGACAAACAGCCTCAACACATCCTTTCCCTCACTTCCATTCCAGGCCTACACCCAGCGCTGATCGACGTTTAAGCAATCGCCAAAGGCGTCGGCTCTGACGTCCAAATCAGTAATGGGTTTCAGATTCGGTGGGCGTATTCCGCGACTATTGGTCAGCACTCCACGACATTGACGGCCAGGCCACCGCAGGAGGTCTCCTTGTAGGTGGCGAGCATGCCCTCGCCGGTCTGCCGCATCGTCTCGATGACGGTGTCGAGGCTGACAGCGTGCCTGCCCTCGCCCCACAGCGCCATGCGGGTGGCGTTCCCCACCTGCGTGGGCGTCCCGCCCAGGGACCTCAGCCACGCTGGCAGCCGCCATCGAGCAGGCCGAGCCGACCTCCCCCTGGCAACCCGCCTCGGCCCGGGCAATCGGGGCGTTGGGCTTGTGAGCCCACCCACGGTGGTGGTTACCAGCAGTCCGGCAACCAGAACAGCCAGTCGAACAACCAGTCCAGCACCGCCCAGAGCAGCTGACCCGGGTTGGGAACTGAGGTGGGGGGCCGCAGCGCAACGCTGCGGCCCCCCACCCCTGCATCGTCGCAGGTCTTCATCTCGACGTATCGACGCAGGATCCGAGGTCAACGAGCTCCGGAAAGACGCGGATGCGGCTCGTGAGCGCAGATGACATCAATCCCGTCCTCCACGCATTCCTTGAGCCAGGCTCTTGACTCCCGCCATGCTCGAGCATCAGTCCGCGTCATGTGCTGGAAGGCCCTGAGCCCCAGAGGAGCACGTCCACCGAAGAGCTCGGTCTTGACGTCCATCACCGCATCGCCGGCATGAATAAGAGGAGGCTTGTTCTCCCGGTCAATGACGACTGCGCAGTGCCCCTCAATATGCCCATCAAGTGCCACCAGGCTCAGGCTGTCATTGAGCCTGAAAGAGGGGCGCGAACGCCACGTCTCCGACAATGTGACAGGCTTCCACTGCGGTGCATGCGACCACTGGACAGGGTGAAGCCTGCGCACCATATCCTTGCGCAGTGCGGGAATAATGAGGTCCATCTGAGCACGTGACGCGTAGACGCTCGCCCAAGGGAAGTCTGCAATACCTCCCACATGATCGACATCGTGATGGGTCAGGACGATGCTCCTCACGTCGTGCGGATCGATGCCGAGTGCCTGAACCTGCGTGATCGCGGGTTCTGCGGGGTTGAGGGCGGGGCGGACTCTGCGCAGAAAAGTATCGCCCAAGCGATCGCGGGGGTTGCGCAGGTCGGCTGATCCCAGACCTGCATCGACAAGAGTCCAGTACTTTCCCGTCTGTACCACAAGGCAGTGACATACGAGTGTCGCAGGAGCGGTCAGACTTCCTCGACCATTCACAAGAAGTTGGCTCGGTGGGTGGAGTGTGCCACAGTTGAGGTGATGAATCGTCATGACAACCAGGCTCCCCCTTCAGGCCGACCTCAAGGCAAGCGAATCGGCGACGTGGCTCGTGAGACAGGAATCGCAGCACACGTTCTACGGCACTGGGAGGATGAGGGGATCCTAAATCCTGCGAGAGACTCCCTCGGGCACCGTCGTTATCGCCCTGAAGACCTCAGCCGGGCCGCGGCGGTGCGACGCGCACAGGAGGCGGGATTCACCCTGGAACAGATCAGGCGCTTCATCCGAGCAAGCGCACAGGAGCGCAAGGCCCTGCTGAACGATCACCGATCGGCGCTCTCCAACCAGCGCGAGCGACTCACTCGCGCCATCGGTCTCGTCGACGGCGCCATGCGCACATCTCCCAGCCCCTCCTGCCCATACAGCGTGTGAAGGGGAAGCCGGTTACGAACGCGCGCACCGCACCAAGACGGGGCCGATCAAGCCCAGCGCGACACTAGGAACCACATGACACGCTCAGATCATCATCGCGCGGATGCGCTTTGATATAGCGCCTTGCCGTCCCGTCAGAAGCTATCTGAACAAGTCGTTGATGGACGGTTTCATCAGTCGGATCGAACCAACGACCATTGGCTTTCCGAATTGCGATGGCAGCCATCACATAATCGCCGCGATAATAGTCCACCTCAAACGAGATCTCGCGACCGTCCGCCGCCCCGACCGTCAACACACCTCCCTCGGAATCCACGTCATAATCGTACGAGAAAATTTCTTGAAGAAATATCCGAGTGACCTTACCAAGCCGTCCGCGCTTCTCAACGTAATCAATTCCCGTCTCGACATACTCATTTTTCAGAGACATGATCATGAGATACGACAAAGATGACAGGAAGATGCCGCCGGCGAGGGACATCAGAGCCAACAAGAAGACCCAGGCAGTGTCTTCATATGAGAACAGAGAGGTATCCTGCGAATATATCCAGGCCTGAATAGAAAACCAGAGACAGAACACCCCAACGACATTTAAAGCAATCCCTACGGGCGCTAGGATGATAACGGCAATTAACGGGAACCTCGGGGCTCGCACCCTCACAGCGCCCTCAGTGGAGACCGAGTATCGTTTCGAGTTTCTGCGCCCTAAATACACTCTCACCGCGGGGCCGACAGCAACAGCAATGGCTATAAGGATGTAGTTGAAGTTTCCCATGCACTGACATCTCAGTTGTTTAGACTTACGTTCTGCACCGTACTCCGGAATAGTTGAGTCACACTCAAGAACCGCCTGACTGGCCGCGTCAATCCGTGTTGTCAAACATAGAGATGCACTCCTCAGCACTCCACGACGTTGACGGCCAGGCCGCCGCGGGAGGTCTCCTTGTACTTGGCGAGCATGTCCTCGCCGGTCTGGCGCATCGTCTCGATGACGGTGTCGAGGCTGACGGCGTGCCGTCCCTCGCCCCACAGGGCCATGCGGGCGGCGTTGATGGCCTTGACGGCGGCCACCGCGTTGCGTTCAATGCATGGGATCTGGACGAGCCCGCCCACCGGGTCGCAGGTGAGCCCCAAGTTGTGCTCCATGGCGATCTCAGCGGCGTTCTCCACCTGGGCCGGCGTCCCGCCCAGGGCCTCAGCCAGGCCGGCGGCCGCCATCGAGGAGGCCGACCCGACCTCCCCCTGGCAGCCCACCTCGGCCCCCGCGATCGAGGCGTTGGTCTTGATGAGCCCGCCCACGGCGGTGGCGGCGAGCAGAAAGCGGCGGGCGCCGTCGTCGTCGGCCCCGGGGATGAAGCGCTCGTAGTAGGCCAGGACCGCCGGGACGATGCCGGCCGCACCATTAGTGGGGGCGGTGACGACGCGGCGCCCAGCGGCGTTCTCCTCGTTGACCGCGAGCGCGAACAGGTCCACCCAGTCCATGCCGCGCAGGGGATCGGCCATGGTGAAGGCAGCAGCCGGGCCACTCGACTGGGCGCACAGCCGCTCGTGAAGGGCCTTGGCGCGCCGGCGCACCCCGAGTCCGCCGGGCAGATGCCCTCGGCGTTCATGCCGGCCTCGATGCAGGCGCGCATCGTGGCGCGCAGGCGGTCCAGGTAGGCCATGACCTCCTCGCGGCTGCGGGCGGAGAGCTCGTTGGCCAGGACGACGTCGGACACGCTCAGGCCCTCGCGCTCGCAGGTCGCCAGCATCGCGGCCGACGTGGTGAAGGGGAAGGGCGCGGGGGTGGCGTGGACCTGGGTGGCGGAGGCGGTCGCCAGGGCCTGGATCGACGGCGACCCGGGGGCGCCGACGTCCTCCATGACGAAGCCGCCGCCCACGGAGTAGTAGGTGCGGCGCAGGACCTCGGCGCCGCTGGCGCAGTAGGCGGTCAGGGTCATGCCGTTGACGTGGTAGGGCAGGACCCGCCCGGGCAGGAAGTGGATGTCGGCGCTCGGGCTGAAGGGGACGGGGCCGACGCCGTCGACCACCAGCTCTCCGGCGGCCTCGGCCTCCTCCATGAGGGACTCGCACACGACGGCGGGGACGGTCTCGGGCTCGTAGCCGGCCAGGCCCATGACGGCGGCGCGGTCGGTGGCGTGCCCGCGGCCTGTGGCGCCGAGGGAGCCGTAGAGCTCGACGGTGACGCGGGTGGGCTGCGGCAGGCCGGCGCCGGGGGCAGGTGAGTCGCACTCGCCGTCGGATGCCCCCACGCCGCCAGGACGGACCGCCTCGGCCAGGGCACGGCTGAAGGCGCGGCCGGCCCGCATGGGACCCACGGTGTGGGAGGAGGAGGGGCCGATGCCGATGCGCATGAGGTCGAAGACGCTCAGCGGGCGGGGCGCCTGCTCGACGTCGATCGCCCCGGCCAGCAGGCGGCGGGCGTGGCCGAGTCCAGCGCCGTCGAGACGAGCGCGCTGCTCGGGGCGACCGTGGATAGCTCGGTGACCGCCGTGGTCGCAGAACCGGCTGCGGAATCAGGGACGGGTGTCGAGGAGGAGAGGCTGCGGCGGGTCACGTCCTTAATGATGCATGTCCGGCGCCCGGGACCCAACTCCGTGCCGGGACCTTGGTCCGTCTCAGTCCGTGGGGCGCACCAGCCACCAGGCGGCGTAGGGCGGCACGGGCACGCGCCCCTCCCCCGCCCCGTCCAGTGACGTGGACCCGAAGGGGACCGTGTCGGTCAGGACGTCGGTGGCCCCCATGACCCCGAGTCGGGCCAGCTGGTCGGCGGCCACCGACCGCCACTGCGGCGTCACGTTGTACACGCCCACAAAGCTGCCGCGCGGGTGGTCGCGGTAGGTCACCAGCACCCCGGGGTCGTCGACGTCCTGGACCTGGGTGCGCACGGCGGCGTCGAGCTGCGGCAGGCCGGCACGCACCCGCGCCATATGCGCCAGGTCAGTGAAGACGCGCCCCTCGACGGTGGAGCGGTCGCGCCGGTTGGCCAGCCGGGCCTCGTCGAGGCGGGGGCGCCCGGCCCAGCGCGAGTCGGCCTCGTGGCCGGGCTCGGTGTCCCAGTTGGGGTCGTTGGGCTGGGCGAGCTCGTCGCCGCTCCACAGGACGGGGATGCCGCCCCACCCGTAGATGATGGCGTGGGCCATGCGCAGAGCATGGATCCGCTCCTCGCGCCAGGTCCGCAGCGACTCGATCTCGTGCTCGGGAGTCTCGTCGGTGATGCCCTCCCAAGCCTCGGTGGCGGCCTCGATCCCGATGAGTGAGGCGGCCGTCCCGGCGGTGCGCCGGTCCCCGGTGGCCGGGTTGTGCTGGAAGACGAGGCCTGCGGCGTCGGAGGTGGGGTACTCGCCGCTGTACCAGTCGGCCAGGAAGGACCGGTGGTCGTAGCCGGACAGACCCACGGCGGCCGCGTCGTCGTCGTCGATGGCCCAGCCGATGTCGTCGTGGCAGCGCAGGTAGGTGATCCAGGTGGCGGTGGTCGGCTCGACCGGCAGGTTCTGGAGGGCCTCGACGGCCAGCGTCGTGTCGCGCGCGGCGAGCATGGACCAGACCTGGACCATGAGGGAGTTGTGGTAGGCCAGGTCGGAGACCTTCCCGGTGTACTTGCCCTGGCCGAGGTACTGGAGGAGCTCGGTGGGGGCGACGATCGCCTCGGCCTTGAGGTCGACCGCGGGGCAGGCGATGCGGGTCAGGGCGCGCAGGACCTCGGTGATGGCGTGAACCTCGGGCTGGCCCTGGCAGTCGGTGCCCTTGCGCTTGATGGTGAAGGCGATGGCGTCCAGGCGCAGCACCTCGACACCGCGGTTGGCCAGGTCCAGGACGATGCCGGCGAACTCGGCCATGACGCGGGGGTTGCGCCAGTTGAGGTCCCACTGGAAGGAGTTGAAGGTGGTCCACACCCAGCCGCCCACGCCGTCGTCCCAGGTGAAGTTGCCGGGGGCGAAGTCGGGGAAGACCTCCGGCAGGGTGCGCTCGTAGGCGTCGGGCTCGGTGCGGTCGGGGAAGATGAGGAAGTAGTCGCGGTAGTGCTGCTCGCCGGCGCGCGCCCGTGCCGCCCACTCGTGCTCGACGGCCACGTGGTTGAGGACGAGATCCACCACCAGGGAGATCCCCTCGGCGCGCAGCTCACCGGCCAGGTGCTCGAGGTCCTCCATGGTGCCCAGGTCCGGGCGCACGGTGCGGTAGTCGGCCACCGCGTAGCCGCCGTCGGAGTCGCCGGGACGCGGGGTGAGCAGGGGCATGAGGTGGAGGTAGGTGACGCCCAGCTCGCGCAGGTAGTCGATGCGGTCCTCCACGCCGCGCAGGGTGCCGGCGAAGCGCTCGGTGTAGGCGGCGTAACCGACCCGACCGGGGTGCTGGGCCCAGGTGGGGTCGAGGGTGCGGGCCAGGTCCAGGCGGCGCAGCTCGTAGTCGCGCTCCGCGTAGGCCCGGGCGGCCAGGGCCAGCAGGTTGAGGGCCTCCTCCTCGGCGGCGTCGCCGTAGAGGGTGGTGAGCCCGTCGAGGAGGTCGGGGTACCAGGCCTCGGCACGTGTGAGGAAGATGTCCCGCTCGACGGCCTCGAGCGGGTCCAGGACGTGGAAGACGATGTCGTTGAGGGAGGCGGGGAGTGGGACGGTGGCGCTCATGAATCCATGGTCCCCGATTCAACGCCGTCGCGGTACTGATTTCCTCATCGTCCCGTCGTCCGGAGCATCAGGACCCGACGGCATCGTAGGACTCGCGGTGGGCCAGGATCTGGGCGGAGTGGGTATGGATCCAGGTGCGCAGCGCGTCGATGGGCGACTGGAGGCTGCGACCCAGGTCGGTCAGCTCGTAGTCGACCCGCGGCGGCACGCCCGGCAGCTGGGTGCGGGTCACCAGGCCATCACGCTCCATGGATCGCAGCGTCTGGGTGAGGACCTTGGGCGTCACCCCGCCGACCCGCGAGCGCAGCTCACCGAAGCGACTCGGTCCCTCGGCCAGGACCATCACCACCAGCGGAGTCCAGCGGTCGACGACGTGACGCAGTACCGTGCGCGACGGGCAGGCGGGCGAGAGGACGTCGAAGTCGAAGACCGCCGTCCGGGAACCCTCCCCGGCAGGAGCCGCACAGCATGGGGCGCTCTCCCGAGGAATATCCTCTCCCGACTCGCCTGGGGAAAGCTCCATCGCACCCTCCACGCCCGCGGTGCCGGCGCTCCTCGCACTGCTGGCGCCGCCTTGAGCCGCCTTCCGACGCTCAGCCATCAGCCCCTCAGTCCGTGACACAACACACTCTCTTAGTTACTTTGAGGTACTCAGTATCCAAATCATACCATCAAGTCATCGCGAGATTGCCGACACCCGGCACACCCACCTCGGAGCAGCATCGCACCCACTGGAAGGAAGACTCATGAAGATCACTGTCATCGGAGGAACCGGAATGGTCGGCTCGGCCACCGTCACCGAGGCCGCCGGCCGCGGCCACGAGGTCGTCTCCGCCTCGCGCTCGGGCCGTAACGCCGAGGGCGCTACGCAGGACGTCACCCTCACCCTGGCCGACACGCAGGCCGTGGTCGACCTCATCAACAGCTCCGACGCCACCGTCATCACGGTCTCCGCCGGTCGCGGAGAGTCCGCCCAGCCCGTCATCGACGCCCACCGCGCCCTCATCGCCGCCGCACCCACCGGCCGGCTCATCGTCGTCGGCGGCGCCGGCTCCCTGACCACGCCCGACGGCACCCGTCTGGTGGACACCCCCGGATTCCCCGAGGAGTACAAGACAGAGGCCCTGGCCTTCGCCGAGGTCCTCGACCTCTACCGCGAGGCCGGCAGCGCCCTGAACTGGACCCTGCTCTCCCCCCGCCCCGGAGTTCACCGACAAGCCGCGCACCGGCACCTACGCCGAGGGCGGCGACCAGCCCGCAGGCAGCGAGATCTCCGTGGCCGACTTCGCCGTCGCCCTGGTGGACGAGGCCGAGAAGGACGCGCACCGCGGCCGCCGCTGGACCATCGCCAACGCCTGAGCCCATCGCCACTCACAGCGCGCCCGCCGAGCCGGGCCGGTTCCATGCGGCCGGCCCGGCTTGGCTCGTACGCCCCGGCCGGTGCAGGCTAGAGGCATGACTGCCATCGCCTGACCATCGCCGGCTCCGAGGCCTCGGGCGGCGCCGGCGCCCAGACCGACCTCAAGACCTTCCACACCCTCGGCGTGTTCGGCTGCACGGCCCTGACCTGCATCGTCTCCATGGATCCCAAGGACGGGTGGAACCACCGCTTCGTCCCGGTGGACCCCGGTGTCATCGCCGACCAGATCGAGACCTGCACCTCTGTTCACTCCCGCATCGACGCCGTCAAGATCGGCATGCTGGGCACGGCACCCACCATCGACGTCGTCGAGCAGGCCCTGGAGACCTACGACTTCCCCGCCGTGGTGCTCGACCCGGTCCTCATCTGCAAGGGCCAGGAGTTCGGGGGCGCCCTCGAGGTGGACAACGCTCTGCGCACCAAGATCCTGCCGTGTGCCACGATGACCACCCCGAACCTGTTCGAGGCTGCCACGCTGGCGGGCATGGAGGAGATCACCACTGTCGAGCAGCTCAAGGACGCCGCCAAGCGCATCCACGACCAGGGTGTCCCCAATGTCCTGGCCAAGGCCGGCCCGTCGCTGGGCACCGGCACCGCACTGGACGTCTTCTACGACGGCACCACCCTGGAGGTTCTCGAGGTTGAGGCCGTGGGCACCGAGCGCGTCCACGGCGCCGGCTGCACCCTGGCTGCCGCGGTGACCGCCGAGCTCGCCAAGGGCGCCTCCCCGCTCGAGGCCGCCGTCACCGCCAAGGAGGTCGTCTCCTCCTCCATTCGGCACGGCCTGCGCGGCAACATGCCCTTCCTCTACGTCTACCAGGGCGAGTACCGGCCGGCCTGAGGCGCCCCACCACCGAGGCGCATCCCAGTTCCTCACCGATCTTTCCGCTTCACCATCCGCCGCCGACGGTTATCAGCCCGTCGGCGGCGGACTTTCACCATCGGTAGATAGACAACCTAGTAACTAGGTAGCCTATCAACCATGGACTCATCAGCAGCGCGCCTCCTGCGCGGATTCCTGGAACCCTGTCTGCTCTCGTTGCTGGCCGAGCACTCCGACTACGGGCTGTCCCTGGCACAGCGGCTCGCCGTCGCCGGACTGGACGAGGTACCCGGCGGCACGCTCTACCCGGCTCTCATGCGCCTGGAGAAACGCGGTCTCGTCGCGGTCTCTTGGCGCCCCTCCACCGCCGGTCCCGCCCGCAAGTACTACGAGCTGACTGACGCCGGGCACACGGAGCTCGCCGCGCGACGGGCCGAGTGGCGGACCTTCTCCACTGCGGTCGGTGCTCTCATCGAGGGCCGGAGGGTGCACACGGAGGCTCCCTCATGAGCCGACCCGAGGAGGCCAGGGACCCGGCGCCGGACACGACGGCCGACTGGTACCGAAGCTTCGAGGTGGAGCTCGCCTCCCGAGGCCTGCCGACCTCCGAGGTCGAGCGCACAGCTGCCTCAACCCGGGCCGAGGCCGAGGCAGCCGGACTACCACCCGGTGACCTGTACGGTCCGGCAGTCCTCTACGCCCGCGAGGTCGCCTCCGCACTGCGGGACTACCAGGCCGACGCACCCGCTCCCACCACGGCCACTCCCGTCGTCCTGCGCCTGACGGACGTCTCCGCGCGCCGCGGCAGGCACACAGTCCTATCCGGCATCAACCTCACCATCCACCACGGCGAGATCGTCGCCGTCGTCGGAGCCAACGGAGCCGGCAAGTCGACCCTGCTTCAGCTGTGCGCGGGCCTGCTGCGCGCAAGCGGTGGGAGCATCGAGAGGACGCCGAACTTCGGCTACGCGCCTCAGCTCGACTCCTTGGCGCCGCTGCTGACGGTGGACGAGCACCTCCGGCTCTTCGGGGCCGCACGCGGGATCCGGCAAGGCCGCTCCGTCTCGACGGGCCACCGCCTCCTCACCCGCCTGGGCTGGACCGCTCGCGGAGACCAGACCGCCGGGACGCTCTCGGGTGGGACCCAGCAGAAGCTCAACGTCACTCTCGCCCAGCTCGACGCCCCCGATCTACTCCTGCTGGATGAGCCCTACCAGGGCATGGACGCCCTGGCCTACGAGGACCTGTGGGCCCTCATCTCGGCCTGGCGCACCTCGGGCGCAGGCGTCCTGCTGGTCACCCACCTGCTGCGTGACGTCGACCTGGTCGACCGCGTCGTCGAGCTGCCGGCCCCACAGGAGGACGCCGGCCGAACAATCCACCGAATGCCCCGACGGGCACAACGAAGGGAGTCGGCATGAACACGTCACCTGACCAGTCCACGCCGCAGACCGAATGGGACCGCGCCGAGGGCACCCGGTTCCGGTCGATGGCCGCGACCACGGGCCTGGTCGCACTCATCACCCTGCGTGAGCTCGCCCGACGGCGCGGCGCCCTCGCGCTGGCGACCCTGCTACCGCTGACCTTCTACCTGGTGCGCCTGGAGACGCACTGGACCGCCATCCGGCTCCTGTCGATCGGCCTGGGCTGGGCGACGGCAACGCTGGCACTGTTCACACAGGTCTCGTCCCGTTCAGTGGACCGCCGCCTCACTGTCAGCGGGGCTCCACCCGCGACCCTGCTGTTGGGCCGCTACCTCGCGGTACTCGGGCTCGGGTGGATCATCGGCCTGCTCTACAGCGGCCTCGTCCTGACCACGATCGGCGACGAGCTCACCCATCCGAGTGCCGTGCCGGTCATGCTGCTGCTGACCGCCACCGCCTCCACTCCCCTGGGCTCCCTGGCCGCCGCCCTGGTTCCACGGGACCTGGAGGGGGCTCTTCTACTGCTGTCGGTCATGGCGGTGCAGGTGCTGGTGGATCCTTCCGAGGGCTGGACCCGCGTTCTGCCGCTGTGGTCGACCCGGGAGCTCGCGAGCGTCGTCGTGGAGAACCTGGGGCAGGACACCGGCGCCTACCTGCACCGCGGGCTGGAGCATGGCGCCGCCATGGCCGTCCTGCTGACAGGGGCGAGTTGGGCGGTGGGTGTCCTACGGCTGCGCACGACCCGCCTCCTGGCGCCGGCTCCTACCGAGCCGGTCTACCCGTAGGCGGGCTCGGGGGTGACGTCGCGAGCCATGTTGGCGAAGCGCGACACGTGCCCCTGGAAGGCCACCGGAATGGTGCGGGTCTGCCCGTTGCGGTGCTTGGCCACGATGATGTCGGCCTCGCCCGGACGCTCCTCGTTGTTGTAGTACGCCGGGACGGTGCAGCAGGATGATGATGTCCGCGTCCTGCTCCAGTGATCCCGGACTCACGCAGGTCGCTCATCTGGGGCTTGTTGCCGGTGCGCTGCTCGGGACCGCGGTTGAGCTGAGCCACGGCGATCACCGGGATCTCCAGCTCCTTGGCCAGCAGTTTGAGGGAGCGGGAGAACTCGGAGACCTCCTGCTGGCGCGACTCGACGCGCTTGCCCGAGCTCATGAGCTGGAGGTAGTCGATGACCATGAGCCCCAGGTTGTGCTGCTGCTTCATGCGCAGCGCCTTGGAACGGATCTCCGGCATGGTGAGGTTGGGCGAGTCGTCGATGAACAGCGGCGCGTTGGAGACGGGGTTGTAGGCCACGGCGACGTCGGTCCAGTCGCGGTCCTCCATCTGGCGTGAGCCGCGCAGCTTATTCATGTCCACGCTGGACTCGGCGGCCAGGATGCGCATCATGAGCTCCATACGCCCCATCTCCAGGGAGAAGTAGCAGCTGGTGATGCCGTGGTGGATCGACGCCGAGCGGCAGAAGTCCACGGCGAGCGTGGACTTGCCCCATGGCGGGGCGCGCGGCCACGATGATCATCTGGCCGGGGTGGAGCCCGCCGGTGAGCTCGTCGAGCTCGATGAAGTCGGTGGGCACACCGGTCAGCGCCCCGTTGTCCCGGTTCTGGGCGGCCTCGATCTCCAGGTTGGCCTCCCCCAGGAGCTCGGAGACGGCGACGTAGTCCTCCTTCTCCCCCTCGTGATGGGCCACCGAGTAGACCTCGGCCTCGGCCAGCGTGACGAGCTCGGCGATATCGCCGGCATCGGTGGAGTACCCCAGCTGGGTGATGCGGGTGCCGGCCTGCACCAGGCCGCGCATGAGCGCCTTGTCCTTGACGATGCGGGCGTAGTAGCCGGCGTTGGCGGCCGTGGGGACGGTGGCCATGAGAGTGGCCAGGTAGGGCGCGCCACCGATGCGTTCGAGCTCGCCGCGCTTGGAGAGCTCGTCGGCGACGATGAGCGGGTCGGCGGGCTCGGAGCGGTTGTAGACCTCAACGATCGCGTCGAAGATCGACTCGTGGGCCGAGCGGTAGAAGTCCGGGCCGCGCAGGACGTCGATGACGTCGGTGATGGCCTCCTTGCTCAGGAGCATGCCGCCGAGCGTGGCCATCTCGGCCTCGAGGTCCTGGGGCGGGAGACGGTCGAAGGCGGAGCTGTCGGTGCGGATGCTTCCGCCATCGGCGCCGCCCGAGCCGGCCTGAGCGCCCATGCCGTTGTCCATCCGGCCACCTTCCCGCACTGTCACGCCGGTTGGTCCCGGCTCGTCCTGCTGCTCCCGACGACGGCCCGCCGCGTCAGGAAGACGCTCGCCCGCGTGGAGCGCGCGCGTGACGATAACGCCATCGGGCGAGGCCCCGCAAACTCTCAAGTCCACCCAGCCTTGGGGATATCCGCGCCACCACTGTGGGAAGACCCCCAGGGCCTGGGGATAGAGGTGGGATACGCTGTGGATACAGATGTGTGCACCTGTCGCCAGCACTCCCTGACGACTGAGCGACCTTTTCGTTGGTATAACAGCAGATTCGACGAGTTCAGACTTTCTATAGGTTCTTCCCACGACATCACAATGTGATCTGTGGACAAGTGGGTAAACCTGTGGACAAACATCATCGTTCGACTTGAGGTCCACACTGTTTGTGACTCCCCTACAGGGTGGTCCGTTCCAGTTATCCCCAGACCTCGTCACCTCAGTCAGAGCATCGGCTTCATCAGGCATATCTTCAGCAAATATTCAGCCTTCTAGTATTTTCCTCGACGTCGAATAGTTGTGAGATCTCCCCAGGAGAAATCCTGGACGATCAGTATCCTCAGTCACGTCCACGATCCACCCCTGCGACCTCATCCTCAACCTCATCCTCAACCTGGTCGTGAGGACCTCCCCGAGCAGCCTCCCCCGTGCTGGGAACCGGCGCTCGGCTCCCTGCCATCGAGCTCACCGCAGTGGTGGCCATGCGCCCTCACTCCCCCGCGATGCCGCTCGGGGACTGCCGATGGCTGATGCCCGATGCGGCCCCTGGTCCACAATGGTGGCCGTGCCCGACACCAGCAGCCCCACCTCCACCGGTCTCAACCGCCAGGTCCTGTCCCTGGCCGTGCCCGCACTGGGGCGCCCTCATCGCCGAGCCGCTCTTTCGTCCTGGCGGACTCGGCCATGGTCGGCCACCTCGGCGCGGTGAGCCTGGCGGGCCTGTCACTGGCCTCGACGATCCTGACGACGACGGTGGGCCTGTTCGTCTTCCTGGCCTACGCCACCACGGCGACGACAGCGCGACTGTTCGGAGCCGGTCGGCGCACCGAGGGGCCTGCGGGCCGGCGTCGACGGGATGTGGCTGGCACTCCTGCTGGGAGCTGGGGTGCGGGCGCCTTCCTGGGACTGACCGCCCCTGGCTGACCGCGGCGATGGGCGCCGACGGCGCGGTGGCTCAGGCGGCCGTGGCCTACCTGCGCGCCTCCCTGCCCGGGACTGCCCGGGCATGTTCGTCGTCCTGGCGGCCACCGGCGTGCTGCGCGGCCTGCTGGATACGCGCACGCCCTTCGTCGTGGCCACGGGCGGGGCGGTCTTCAACATCGTCGTCAACGCGATCCTGCTCTACGGCGTCGGGATGGGGATCACGGGCTCGGGCGCCGGCACCGCGGTCGCGCAGACGGCCATGGCGCTGGCGCTGGCCGGCCCGATCGCTCAGGGCGGCCCGGGCGGCCGGCGTGGGCCTGCTCCCCCACCGCGAGGGCCTGCGGGCCTCTCTGGGCAGCGGGACGCCCCTGCTCGTCCGTTCACTGAGCCTGCGGGTGGCGATCCTGGCGACCGTGTGGGCGGCGACGACGCTCGGGGAGGTGTCGCTGGCCGCGCACCAGGTGGTCAACGCCCTGTGGACCTTCGCGGCCTTCGCCCTGGACGCGCTGGCCGTGGCGGCGCAGGCCCTCATCGGCACCGCCCTGGGGACAGGCGCAGAGGGCCGACACGGACTCCGCCGCACCGGACGCTGAGGCCCTCACCGAGGAGGCCGGGACTGCTGCCGCGACCACCAGGGCTGGTCCATTGATGAGCTCTTGCGGCGGATGCTGGCCTGGGGCGCCGGGACGGGTGTGCTCATCGGGACAGCTCATGGCGGTGGGCGCCGCCTGGCTGCCCCACGCCTTCACCTCCGACGCGGACGTCATCACGGCCGCGACTCCGACGCTCCTGGTCGCAGCGAGTGCGCAGCCGCTCGCCGGGGTCGTCTTCCTGCTCGACGGCGTGCTCATGGGCGCCGGCGACGGCCGCTACCTGGCCCAGGCGGGCCTGGTGACGCTAGTGCCCTACGTGCCGCTCGCACTGCTCATCGGGGGCGGCGTGCTGCCGGGGGTCTGACGGTGCGACGTCGGGCCTGGTGCTGCTGTGGCTCGCCTTCGCCTGGGTCTTCATGGCCGCCCGCGGCACCACCACCTACCTGCGGGCCCGCGGCACCGCCTGGCGCCACTGATCGGCTCCTCATCGCCCCGGCCCTTCTCCGCGCGTTCGGTACCTTATGCCTCGCGTTCGAGGGGTAGAAGGTACGAACGCGCGACCTACCCTACGAACCGGACGTCGATACGACGTCGTCGGGCCGAATTCCCCGCATGGAGGACCCGACCCGACGACGGGAGGATGCCCGGCGCTCAGCGCGCGGGAACGACGTTGACCTCGAGGGGGCCACGACGTCGGCGTGCAGGCGCACGGAGGCGCTGTGACGTCCGGTCGACTTGATCGGCGGCACGACCTGGATCTTGCGGCGGTCGACGGCGGGGCCGCCGGCGGCCTTGACGGCGTCGGCCAGGGCCGCGGTGGTCACGGCACCGAAGAGGCGGCCATTGTCACCGGCGGTGGCGGAAACGGTCACGACGTTCTCCTGCAGCCAGGCGCGAGCGGTCTGGGCGTGCTCGAGGGACTCGATGGAGCGCTTGCGGCGCGCCTCGGCCATCTGGTCGATCTGGCGCTGGGCGCCCTTGGTCCACGGGGTGGCCAGCTTGCGGGGCAGGAGGTAGTTACGGGCGTAGCCGTCCTTGACCTCCACGACCTCGCCGGCGGAGCCGAGGTGCGAGACGTCGTGCGTAAGGATGAGCTTGGTGGTCATTGCGCGTGCCTCCGATCAGCGAGCCGAGCTCGAGTAGGGCAGCAGAGCCATCTCGCGGGCGTTCTTCACGGCCTTGGCGATCTTGCGCTGCTCCTGGACGGAGACGCCGGTGACGCGACGGGCGCGGATCTTGCCGCGATCGGAGATGAACTTCCGCAGCGTGGCGGTGTCCTTGTAGTCGATGGTGCCGACCTTGATGGCCTTGACGGGGCTGACCTTCTTCTTCGGCTTGCGAAGTTGGGGCTTCGCCATGGTGGTACTCCTTGGTCTGAGCGCCTGAGCGCTCTACGAGATGAAAGTGTGATTGGTATGAGGAACGGGTCGACGTCGTGGCGACCTTTAGAACGGGGGCTCGTCACCGAAGGAGGTGGAGCCGCCCGTGGCCCACGGGTCGTCCGCGGCGCCGCCGGCGGGGGCGTTGTACCCGGACTGGCCCTGACCGCCGAAGCCGCCACCGCCGTTGTATCCGCCCTGCTGGGGACCGCCCTGGTTGTATCCGCCCTGGTTGCCGAAGCCACCAGCCTGGGGGCCGCCCTGACCTCCGCCGAAGCCACCCTGGCCGCCACCGCGCGGCTGGCGGGTGACCTGGGCCTTGGCGTAGCGCAAGGAGGGGCCGATCTCATCGACCTGCATCTCTACCACCGTGCGGTTCTCACCCTCACGGGTGGTGAAGGAGCGCTGGACCAGCCGGCCCTGGACGATGACACGCGTGCCCTTGGTCAGCGACTCAGCCACGTTCTCCGCGGCGTCGCGCCAAATCGAGCAGCGCATGAACAGGGTCTCCCCGTCCTTCCACTCACCGGCCTGGCGGTCGAAGGTGCGCGGCGTGGAGGCGACCGTGAAGGAGGCCACCGCTGCCCCGGAGGGCGTGAAGCGCATCTCGGGGTCCGCGGTGAGGTTCCCAACGATGGTGATGATGGTGTCTCCGGCCATGGCGTTGTCTCCGTTCCCGGTAGAGGCTCAGGCCTCGGGACGCAGCAGCTTGGTGCGCAGAACGGTCTCGTTGAGGCCGAGCTGGCGGTCGAGCTCCTGGGCGATCTCGGGCGTGGTGGTCATGTCCACGACGGCGTAGAAGCCCTCGGACTTCTTCTTGATGTCGTAGGCCAGCCGGCGCTTGCCCCAGATGTCGACCTTGTCCACGGTGCCCCCGTTGCTGGGGACGACCTGCAGCAGCTTCTCGAGCGTCGCGTTGGCGGTGCGCTCGTCCGTCTCGGGGTCGAGGATGATCATGATCTCGTAGTGACGCATGCTTGGTACCCACCTCCTCTGGTCTGTGGCGGTCACGGTCCTTCCGTGACAGGAGGGTGATGCGTGCGGCGCACCATCCGGTGGAAAGAGGTCGATCCGCCCGACGGCGCAGCCAGTTCGCCACATTACCGGACAACCCGATCGGCCCTGAAAGCCGAGACGGTGGGCCGACGACGTGCCGTGCAACACGTCGTCGGCCCACCGTCAGGTGCCCGCGGGAGGGCGGGGGTCAGCCACCGCAGGGCAGTCGAGGCGCTAGCGACACCGTCCCTGGTTGTTGCGGTTGTTGTTGCCGCCGGGGTCGCCCCCGCCGCCTTGGCCACCGCCGCCATTGTTGCCGCCGCCGTTATTGCCGGGGTTGCCACCGCCCTGGTCGCCACCATTGTTGCCGCCGCCGTTATTGCCGGGGTTGCCACCGCCCTGGTCGCCACCAGTTGCCGCCGCCGTTATTGCCGGAGTTGCCACCGCCCTGGTCGCCACCATTGTTGCCGCCACGTGGTCGCCACCGTTGACCGCCCTGATCTTCCCACCCAGGCTTCATCAGTGGGAGTTCCGGTCCGTCGGTCTTCTGCCCCTCAGGCTGAGGGGTGCCCTGCGGCGTCGGCTCGGCGGTCGACTGCGGGCGTGGGGGTCGCAGTCGCCTCGGGCGGAGCAGTAGGAGTCGCAGTCGCCTCGTCCTCCGGCTCGCCGGTGGGCTTGGTGGTCTGAGGATCCGTCCCGCCACGGGTGGCCAGCAGCCCGGCCGCCGGCGGGAAGTCCTCGACCTCGAGCCCCTCATGAGCGACCGTCATGTAGTTGACGAAGATGTCCGCCGGATAGGTCGAGCCAGTGATCTCGTCATACTCGCCCCAGGGCTCGATCGACTCCTCCGTACCGTCCGTCCCGGACTGGTAGAGGGTGACCGCGGTCACCACCTGCGGAGTGAAGCCCACGAACTGGGCGGACTTGTTGTCCGACGACGATCCGGTCTTCGCGGCAACCGGGCGGTCCAGCTCGGCCACCTTGTTCGCGCTGCCGTTCGCGCCGTTGACGACCTGCTGGAGGGCGTAGGTCGTGTCTGCCATGACGTCCTCATCGAACTCTCGATGACCCTTGGTGTCCGCCGTGTAGCGGTTCTTGCCGTCGGGGTTCTTGAGGGAGGCCACGATGTGGGTGTCGCGCCGGATGCCCTGCGCGGCGAAGGTGGAGTAGGCCGTCGCGATGTCGATCGTGTGCGGAGAGGCCGAACCGAGGACGTTCTGGACGAGAGTCCTCTGCTCCGGGGTCTTCAACCCCTCGGTGTTCTCCGGGTAGCCGGCGCGGTTCGCCACCTTGGCCGTGACCCCCTCCTCAATATCATCGGCATTCATGAGCTCCTGATTGAGCTGGAGGTAGGGGGTGTTGAGCGACTGCTCCGTGGCCTGGGTGAGGCTGGCCCACTTCAGGGAGACGTTCTTGAAGTTCTGGAACTCATGGCCCTCAATGGTCATCGGCGAGGTGGCCGGATAACCGCTTTCCAAGGACCACCCGTTATCCAGGGCGGCCACCAGCGCGAAGGGCTTGAAGGTTGAGCCGGCCTGAGCGATGGCATCGGTTGAGGTGTTGACCTGGTTGATCAGGTAGTCATCACCCCCGTAGAGCGCCAGCAGACCGCCCGTCTTGGGATCGATGGACACCAGTGCCTTGTGCAGTTCGGGGAGGCACCGGGCGGCAGGGACTTGACCGCGTTGACCGCGGCCTCTTGGTCCTTCTTGTTGATCGTGGTGACGATCTTGAATCCACCGGTGTCGATCTGCTCCGGTGAGAGCTTGGCCTTGCTCTCAAGCTCGGAGCGCACCATCTGGAGCAGGTAGCCGTTGGTGCCGGAGTAGACCTGCTTGGTCTGGGGCTCCTTCGTCTTCTTCGGCATTCCCGTCTGCTTGGCCTCGTTGTACTGGGCCTGGGTGATGTAGCCGTCGTCGAGCATGAACTGCAGAACTCGCCCCCACCGCTCCTGGGCCTTGTCCGGGTTCTCGGCCGGGTCCCAGGCGCTGGGGGACGGCAGGATTCCCGCCAGGAGCGCGGCCTCTGAAGGGCTCATATCCTTGGCGGGCTTTCGAAGAAGGCCTGTGAGGCCGCCTCGATGCCATAGGCGCCGCGGCCGTAGTAGACCGTATTGAGGTAGTCGCCCAGGATCTCCTTCTTGGGCTTCTCCCGGTCGATCTTGATGGCCATGATGGCCTGCTTGAACTTACCGGAGTAGGAGCTCGTGGTGTCGACGTAGTAGTTCTTCACGTACTGCTGCGTCAGGGTCGAGGCGCCCTGGGTATCGCCTCCACGCAGGTTGTTGAACAGGGCGCGCGCGATGCCCTTGGGGTCGACGCCCTTGTTGGAGTAGAAGGTGCGGTCCTCAGAGGCCACCACCGCGTTGCCCACGTAGTCCGGCAGGGTGGAGGCGTCCACGGACTGCCGGTTGATCTCGGCGAACTTCCCCATCTCCTCGGTTCCGTCGGCGTAGTAGACCGTGCTGCTCTGAGCCAGCGCGAACTCGCTGGGCTTGGGCACCTTAATGGTGTTGTAGGCCCATATGAAGGCGCCGATGGTGCTGAGCACCCCCAGCAGGAAGACGCCCAGGACGAACCGCCAGCTGGGGATCCAGCGGTGGATCTTGCCCTTACCGGCACGGGGATAGTTGAAGAAACGGCGCTTGCGCCCGGAGGCGGCGTCCTTGGAACGCTCGGCCTTCGACAGCTTGCGCTCCTTTCCGAGCTTCTTACCAGCCCCCAAGACCTTGCCCAGGGCCTGCCGACCGGCGCCGGCCACCTGGGTCAGCTTGTTGCCGACGGGGCGGCTGGGTCCGCTCCCATTCGTGCCTTCTGCCACGCGCTCCTCGTTTCGGTTGACTGTCATGAAAGTGACGGGGTGTCGCGGCGGCGCGGGGGATAACGCTCCGGTTGCGACATGAGGTCCTCATCATGACCGATGTTGGCTGCTGGCGCCGACTCGAACGCCGATCACCGTCCAGCAAGACCGCCGACGGCGATCATGAGTGATCGCTGCGGACAAGCCGCATCGGGCGCCGACATGCGTCCAGTATGGGGGAACACAGGGCCGTGATGGTAGCGATGCGAACCTGGGAACCAGCCATGACGCCGCCGGCTCACGTTATCCGGTTGTCACCTAAATCGCCCCGAACAGTGCACTCATGCGCTTTGAGGGCCGGTGACGGCGCAGCGGGAGCCAGAATGTGAGTTCGCGCCCAGACGGCATCAAGGCACGACCACAGCATCCGGCAGTATGTGGAATAAAGCCTTGCGACCCGACTGCGGACCCGGCTGTCACTCGGCTCTGAACGGCCCAGTCGGCAGGTGCGATATCGAACACACCACTGAAGCCGTCCTTCTGGGCAGAACGTAACAGGAGCGTGTCATCGCGCCTGTCTAGGCTCGTGCCATGACAACTACAGACGCGGCCACCACTTCCGCCATCGCCCTGCGTTTGGAGCTGCTGGGGCTCTCCGCCCCGGCACAGGTCAAGCAGAGTGAGGCGGACCGTCTCATGTCCCCGATCCTGGCTCGCCAGCGCGAGCTCTCCCGCCGGCTGGCCCACCGTCCCTGTGCGGCCGACCAGCGCATTCAGACCTTCCTCGACTCCTACCTGGAGGGCGCGGCCGTCACCCCGAGGCTGCCCCGCTCCACCTTCGTCCTGGACCAGCCGGGCCTGGCGCGGGCCCTGTCCCTGCCGGTGGACTCCACCAGCTTCACCTCCGACTACGTCGAGAGCTACCGGGTGCTCGGCGGCGTCCTGCACAACCCCCGCAACGACCGCCGCACCACGGCCGGCGTGTTCCATGTCGCCGAGGGCGGCCTGCCGATCCCCGATGACAAGATCGCCGTTCCGCGCGATGTCTTCGCCCGCCTGCTGGCCCACGCCGTCGAAGCCCCCGAGGACCTGCTGACCCTGCCGTGGGCCTCCCGGCAGAAGGACCCGGCGCGCTGCTTCGTGTCCCTGCTGCTGCGCCCCGTCGTCGTGCCCGAGGTCCCCGGCTTCTCCGCCGAGCGCTCCATGGAGATCCGCTTCATCGCCCCCGGTGGTCTGGTCTCCAACCTGGACTTCGTCGAGGGCATCTTCGGCAACGGCGGCGACCCCTACCTGCCGGAGAACGATTCCTCCCTGGCCCCGGAATCCTGGACCGGCCACACCGGCTGCGTCATCCTCGCGCCGCACTAACCACCCTGACCAAGAAGGAGCTGGGCCTGCCCTCCTGGGAGGAGGCCACCGAGCGCCAGCGCCGCGACGGCCAATGCTGGAAGGACGAGGCCGAGCTCTACAACGGCGGCAAGGCCTTCAAGTGCGTGGCCCGCGACGAGCGCGGCGTCGTCGTCACCATCATCGCGGACAACTACTTCGGCTACTGCAAGAAGGAGGTCAAGACCCAGATCGGGTACTCGGCCAACCTCTTCGGCTGCGTGGAGGAGGAGCACGCCGGCGGCGCCATCGCCTACCCGCGCTACAACCTGGGCCAGGAGTACACCGACGTCCACACCCCCGAGGGCCTGACCCTCGAGCATGTCATGGAGCGCAACCCCGGCCGCTTCGAGCAGCGCGAGGACGGATCCGCCGTCGTCGTGGCCGACCCGACCGTGGTGCTGGTGCCCGCCGGCGCCCACTACTCGATGCGCAGCCAGACGATCACCTGGACCGGCCCCGACGGCCAGGAGGCCTCGATCCCACTGCTGGTGGGCAACACCTACGTGGCCCCCAACGGCTACCGGGTCCACGCCAAGCACCGCGAGGGCGACGCCACCCAGTGGCACCTGGTGGGCACCGCCCCCTGGTCCACGCAGGCCCACAAGCCGGCCACCGTCTCCGGCGGCGGCAAGTCGGAGATCTCCAAGTCCCTGCTGGACGCCTTCGTCTTCGGCGAGGCCTACGTCGGCGACGTCGACGAGGACTTCGACGCCGTCCAGACGATCCTCGACGGCAACTACGCCGACCGCTTCGTCGACCCGGCCAACAAGAGTGAGAACCACCGCTCGATCCTCTCCGAGCGCCGCTCGCTGGGAAGCGTCATCAAGCTGCTGACGCCGTCGCCGATGTACACCGAGGAGTACAACGCCTTCCTGGAGTCGATCCCGGCCCACATCAAGGAGCTCGTCTTCACCGTCAAACGCTTCTACCAGCCCAGCTGGGGCCAGGACTGGCGCAGCCACTTCTCCGTGGGCATCATCAACGGCCGCAAGGGCAACTCCCTGCGCCTGGACGGTGAGGTCATCAAGGTCAACATGCTGCGCGTGGGCTTCGAGAACGACGGCGCCTGGCGCCTGCTGTCCCTGCGCCCGGACTTCTCCCCGGCGGCCAAGGTCCAGACCGAGGACGACATCACCGCCTCAATCGTGGCCCCCGGCGGCCTGGTCTCCACCCCGGACTCGGAGCTGTCGCGCAAGTTCGTCACCAACTGCGAGTCCCTGCTCTTCCAGCGGCCCGACGACGCGATCGTGCGCGGCTACGACAAGCAGACCGAGTCGGACATGTCGGATCCGCAGGCGGACCTGTTCATCTCCAACTTCCAGCCGCTCACGCCCACCGACGCCCGGGCGATGGCCGCCGACGCCCCCGGCCTGTCCCGCTTCACCCAGCCCATGCAGGACCTGGTGGCCCGCGCCGCCGCCCTGCCCGAGGCCGAGGACCCCGCCGAGCAGACCTACTGGGTCTCCACGGCCGACCCGCGCCTGGTCAACGGCGTCCCCACCAAGAACCCCCGCTACCTCCAGGTGCGTCCCGACATCGCCAACCCGAAGGATGTGGCGCTGGCGGACCTGGCCAACCACCTCTTCCGGGACGTGCCCCTGGACGAGCCGCTGCGTCACAGCGTCGACGTCGTCGCCGCCGGGCGCCGCAACAACCCGCCCGAGGCCGGGGTTCCGCCGCTGTGCGCCTACAACCCGCTGCACTACATGGAGCTGCCCGAGCTGTTCATGGAGTTCATCTCCTCCATGACCGGCAAGTCCCCCCTCGACGACGGGTGCCGGCAGCGAGGGGGCCCTGACCAAGGCCCCGTTCAACGCCCTGCCGGCCATCTACGATCTCAACGCGGCCCTGCTGTCTACGCCCTCAGCGGCTACGACGGCTGGCTGTCCTCGGCGGGTTACATCGGCCCGAAGGTGCAGGTGGCCCATGACATCTCGCTGCTCATCCCGGAGATCTTCTCGCGTATGAGCGCTGAGGAGCGGGACGCCCACCATCTCATCGAGGGCGGCTTCCTCGAGCACATTGAGGACTTCGAGTACGAGGGCCGCACCGTCCAGGCCTCGCGCCTGGGCTACCGGATGAACCAGGCCTTCACCTCGACCTTCTTCGGCCGGATCTTCCTGCACCCCGACGTCGTCTTCACCGAGGAGATGCTGCGTCCCGAGCTGCAGGATGAGGCGGTCTTCGCCGACTCGGTGGACATCATCGTCACCACCCACAAGGTGGTGGCCGAGCACTACCGGGCCGACGGCTCCATCGAGTGGGCGGTGCCGCCGCTGCGGGCCCTGCTGGAGATCATGATCGACGGCACCTCCCGCGAAGGCTGGGACCTGACGAGCCCGGAGTTCCGCGCCCTGTTCGAGCGCGAGAACATCCTGAGCTCGTCGTGGTACGCGGAACGCCTGGACGCCAAGGTCGCCCGCGACACCCGCCTGGCCCACCAGGCCATCGAAGACCTCACCCGCTTCTACACCGCGGAGAACAACGAGGAGGTCGTCGAGCGCCTGAGCATCGAGGGCCGCCTGGCCGAGGCCCGCGCCTGGCTGGACAAGGTCAGCTCCCCGGCCTACCGCGAGCACCTCGTCGGCACGCTTGGCCTCCAGCCCTCACTGAGCTGAGCGACCAACCTCCCGCAGGCCCGGCCGCACGGCCACCTCACTGACAACGACGGAGCGTGTGTGGGAACAGAATTACTGTTCCCACACACGCTCCGTCCCTCACGCTGTTTCTCAGTTCTGAGACCTTCAACCTCGCCTGACCCTCTTATGGGTCCTCGGGGACCCGACAACGACCCGAGATCCTCGGGGCGTCAGCCGACGTCGGCGTTACCGGACAGGTGCCAAGTGGCGTTGGCCCAGGGGAAGACGTACTGCATGAGCACGTAGACGACTCCGGCGATGAGGATGAGCGACTCGATGGCCTTGAGCCACGCAGGCCCCGGCAGGTGCCGCCAGATGAAGCCGTACATCAGTTGACCCCTGGATCGTTGAGCACGGAGTCCGGACGCCCCTCGGAGCGATCCATCCAGTACGCGAACTTCGCGTGGACGATCCAGCGCTTGTCATTGCCGTACGCGCCGGCGGTCGACCCGTGGCAGGTGGTCAGCGTGATGTAGCGATCCTTGGGCTGGGCGTCCGGCTGGTTGGGAACCGGGGCGATGACCTCGACCTGCTCGGGATCGACGAGCTCGTGGCTCTGCACTTTGAACACGTACCAGGTCTTGGCGGTGGAGACGACGATCTCATCGCCCTCCTGAAGTACGTCGATCTTGAGGAAGGAATTGCCGTAGGTGCGGCGGTGCCCGGCGATCGCGAAGTTGCCGACCTCGCCGAGCTGCTGGGTGTTGGTGTAATGGCCCGCCGCGGCCTGGTCCAGGACGTCGGAGCCGGTGCCCTCAATAATGGGCATGTTGTTGTTGGTGACGCCGTACCACTTGGGGACAACGAGCATCCCGATGGTCTCACCGTAGCCGACCTGCTCCATGACGGGCGGAGCATCGTAGTGCTTCTCGCCTGCCCGCTTGGGGGAGTCGGCCTGCTTCTCATGGAACTGGGTTGCCACCGCCTGCGCACTGGCGTTGGCGTCAATGCCGGTCCACCACAGCTGCCAGCACAGGAAAAGGGCGACGACGAGACCGGCGGTGATGAGCAGCTCACCGATTCCGGTCAAGGTGCCGTTGAAGATTCGGACAGCACGACTCTGGCCGGGTGCTCGGTGTCGCACAAGACCTCCTCCAGTCATCGCCCCTCCTCAGAACTGGGACATCATCAGGCTAGCGGCCAGTCTAAGGGTGGACACCCCCCCACATGACCAGCCAGGAGTGGTGGACTCATCACAGGAAGCTCCATGAGGAAGCTTCGCAGCATGTCCTAGGCTAGACCCGGATGTATTGCGGTGGTCTCATGCCACCACCCCCAACCAGTGAGGAGACCCAGGGTGGCCTTGGAGAAGAAGTCCACAACGGACGACGCCGACAAGAGCTCGGAGAAGGTCTCGAAGAAGAGCTCCGACAAAGACGGCGCGAAGAGCGCTGAGAAGGACAAGGGCTCGAAGAAGGACTCTGCCGCCTCTGAGAAGACGGAGAAGAAGAGCAAGGCGGACAAGGTCTCGAAGAAGAGCTCGTCGTCGTCCAAGAAGAAGCACCCTGAGCGCTCCGGCAACCCGGCCAAGGCGGCCAAGGCCCTCGAGGAGGAGTCGCGCGCCGCAGCGAACCGGGTCTCGCGCACTCCCAAGAAGATCAAGGACACCGCCTCACCGCGCTGGTACGCACCCACGATGGTGACGCTCCTGGTCATCGGGCTGCTGTGGGTTGTCACCACCTACCTCTTCGAAGGCAGGTATCCGCTGTCCTACTTCGCCGAGCACCACGCCGGCGACTGGCTGTACAACGGCAACCTCTACATCGGCTTCCTCATCATGCTGTCAGGCTTCCTCGGTCTGCTGGGCTGGAAGTGACAGGTTTCAGACACTCACGCGAACAGGCATCCGCGTAGGCCCCCGAGCACCGGCTCGGGGGCTTGTCGTTGTGCCGTCTTCTCACTTCTGAGGTACTCGACAGAGCAAGTCGACTCCGACGTACGGCATCGACTCCGCATATCCCCATATCCCCACGGCCCTGCGCGCACGACCTCGGCCTGCTCCTCACTTCTTCCCCAGGACGCCTGTGGATCCGTGGACAACCAACTCCCCACAACCCACGCCGACTTTCCCCATGTGTGGACAGGCCTGTGGATAACTACACGCTTGTGTTTCCACATCTGCGTCCACAGATGTGGACGAATCACAGGGGTGTTCTTTCAGACTTGTCATTCAAGACCGTGCGGGCTACGCAGAGCGTCTCAGATGAGGAAGACCCTCAGAAGATTGAGCCCCACCAGAGCCATCACGACGGCCACGGTTCCGGCGATCCCCACGGCCTTCCGCTTCCCCCGAGGGGCCCAGGCATAGATCGCCGAGACGATCCCTCCGACAAGAAGCCCGCCGAGGTGCCCCTGCCAGGAGATGTTGGCTCCCAGGAAGGAAACGACGGCGTTGATCCCCACCAGCGCCACGATCCCCGAGGTGTCCCGCCCAAAGCGCCGCTGCACGATGAACATGGCCGAGAACAGGCCGAAGACCGCTCCCGAGGCACCCACCGTCAGCGTGAGCCAGGACTCGGTGCCCGGCCAGGACAGCCAGTAGATCATCGTCGAGCCGCCCAGGGCGCTGAGCAGGTAGAGGCTGGTGAAGCGCCACCGCCCGAGGACGGGCTCGAGGGTGCCGCCCAGCACCCACAGGGCCAACATGTTGAGGCCGATGTGCATGTAGTCCGCGTGGAGGAAGGCGGTGGTCAGGAACCGCCAGGGCTCCTGAGCGGCCAGCACCGGCAGGAAGCCCAGGCGGAGCTCCAGCGACTGTGTCGCCAGGCCGGGCGTGAGGACCTGAAGCGCGTAGACGGCAACGCACAGACCGACGAGGATCTTGGTGACGAGGGCATCGGAGACCAGGTTCCCGCCCAGCAGCGTACGCGCCTGGCGACGCCCGGCCTGAGACCGACGAACGCAGTCCACACAGTGCACCCCCACGGAGCTGGGCACCTGGCAGGCAGGACAGGTGGGGCGGTCGCAGCGCTGGCAGCGCACATAGGCCACCGTGTCCGGATGCCGCGGGCACACCGGCGGTGCCTGCTGTGCGAACGAGTTCATCGAGGTCATCGGATACTCCTGTGCGGATGATCGGCTGAGCGTGTGGCAGGTGGACCGGGTACGACGACGCCGCCGGGACGCGGGTCCCAGCGGCGTCACAGGGGCGAATCACACCTGATTCCGGTGGTTCGGTAGTAGCGCGGTTGCGGACCGGTCGCTGTTGAGCGACCGTTCCATCCCCTCCTGGGGACTACTCGATGATGTCCACCGAGGTGATGATGACGTCCTGCACCGGGCGGTCGCGCGGATCGGTCTCCACCCCGGAGATCGCGTCGACGACGGCGCGGGAGGCCTCGTCGGTGACGGCACCGAAGATCGTGTGCTTGCCCTGGAGCCACTCGGTGGGGGCGGTGGTGATGAAGAACTGCGAGCCGTTGGTGCCCTTGCCCAGGCGGCGGCCGGCGTTGGCCATGGCCAGGACGTAGGGGGCGGCGAAGGTCAGTGAGGCGTCGATCTCGTCATCGAAGACGTAGCCGGGCCCTCCGGTGCCGTCACCCAGCGGGTCACCGCCCTGAATCATGAAACCGGGGATGACACGGTGGAAGATGACGTTGTCGTACAGCGGGGCGTGAGACTCCTCGCCGGTGCGAGGATCCGTCCACGCCTTCTGGCCGGTGGCCAGCCCCACGAAGTTGGAGACGGTCTCAGGAGCCTGCTCGGGGTAGAGCTCCAGGCGGATATCGCCGAGGTTGGTGTGAAGAGTCGCTTCCATGAGTGCCATGGTGACACGGTCCCGAGCCCATCGGCATGAACCCTTCAGCGGCGTGCAGCACTGTTCACCCCAGGCAAAACGTCTGGACATCGTGTGGGCCGGGCCGCGCAGGGGTGCAACCATTAGTGCACGTTGCACAACGACCGTCTGTATCCGTTTCCAACCTGGGAGGCAACCATGTCTGCCTGATGAAGACATGCTGCGACAAGAAACTCGACACCACTCATCTGCGCAAGGAGGCAGCAACCCTCGCCGGGTCCGTCGTCGATCAGGCCGAGAAGGCCGCCCTGTGGGCTGCTCCGCACGTCAGTAAGGCCGCCGGGGGTGTGGCCCGCGCCGCCAAGGATGCACAGGAGCGTTTGGAGCCGGTGGTCCACGAGGCCCGTCACCGGGTTGTCGAGGACTACATCCCGCGTGCGCAGCGCGCCGCCGTGGCTGCCCAGGCTGCCGCGGGTACGGACGGTACCCTGACAGAGCGCGCCCAGCGCGTGGCTGTTGCCGCAAAGTCCGCCGCATTGGAGGTTCCCGTGAAGAAGCAGAAGAAGCACCGCGTGCTCAAGACCCTGGGTTGGCTCGCCGTCGCCGGCGCGGCCGCTGCCGGCGCCTACGTCGTGTGGCGTCGTAGCCAGCCGGTTGAGGACCCGTGGGCCGAGGAGTACTGGGCCGACTCCACCGAGGATGAGGCCGGCTACGGCATCAGCCCCGAGGGCGCTCAGGCCTGACGACTCCTCTCCGTTCACGACGGCGCCGCGCTGGTTCCACCTGCGCGGCGCCGTCGTTGTTCCTGACCTCATTCCATGGGGCCGGTGCGCGACCGACGTCTGCCGGTCGAGGCCGGATCAGGCTCGATGACGGTGAACCCGGAAGCCGGGGCCGATGTCGCCGGCCGGGACCATCTCAGCCAGGGAAGCCGGATCGCTGAGCGACCTCGCCGCCACGAAACCGGTGATGGTGTCAACGCCGTAGTCGAGGAGCACCGGGTTGAGCGGCGTCGACGGACCCACCAGGACGGTGTGCGCCTCATGGGAGAGCTCGATGAGACGCGGTGCGGTCTTGTTGACGAAGCTCGATGAGGAGATGAAGACGAAGTCGCACTCGGGCAGAACGTACTCGCAGGCACTGTCCGGCCAGTCGCCGGGCTGAAGGTTGCGCTCGAGGCAGATGTACTCTCCGGCGCCGGCCAGGGCGGCCTCGGCGAAGGGGAAGTGCCCGATGACCGCAACCCTCTTGCCGACGATCCTCTCCTGGTAGGGATCGAAGACCTGGCGCCAGGTCAGCCCCTCCCCGGTGGGTTCGAAGCCGTTGGCCGCAGTCGTCTCCTCACGCGAGTACCAGGAATTGATGGCGGCCTGACCGATGCTGGCCTCAGCCAGGTTCCAGGACTTCGCCAGGGCACCGACGTCGCGCAGCGGCCGTCCGTCGAACGGCCCGCCGTCGCTGAGGGCCGGACGGCTGCGCACATCCATGGTCCAGGCCGAGCCGACACCGCCGGCGGAGTTGAGGACGCGGCTCCAGCGGGACCCCTGGCCCGCCGTGCGCACGACGACGTCGTCGGGCAGTCCGTCAAGAAGCGCGTCGTAGATCTCCCATGGCTGTGACATGACCTCATCCTTCTGCAACCGGGTGGTAACTGAGCCTGACCTAATCCTAGGCAGTCCCGCCCGGCGGCGCAGCCCTTCACCCCAGTGCCTCAACGACTCCTCACGGCATCACATCAGTGGGGACATGCCTGAGCGGAGCTCTTCACACCGCGGCCGTGCGCGCATCACTGATCCGAAAGAACACCAATGCATTACTTTCCGACCGACGACGTAATTCATTGTCGACACTCAACCGTAATATTGATTGCTGTTGAGTTGCAGGAATCCTATTCGGATTCTACGGTGATTTAACCGGTGCTACCGTGTCAAGGCCCATGTTCCTGAACCGAGGTATCTATCCATGGACTGCCGCTCACTCTTCCGTTCATCTGAGACGGATCCCATATCTGTACACACACAGTCACGCAAGCCTCACCGTTACCGGAAATAAGAGCTCTCGCCACCGTGATGGCATCTGCCGCGACGGCGCTGAGCGTCCTCATAGCTCCAGCGCCTGAGGCTGATGCCGTCTACAGTAATCCGACAGGAGGCGAAGGACGCTATCCGCAGGCGATCGACTGGATTGACTGGGCTGAACTGAGTAACACCACTACAGAGGTCGCATCGGGAAGAAGTTATAAGATTCTTCCCGCTGGTTCGAGCGGCTTCACCTGGTCATCCCCGACTCAGATCTCCAGTAACTTGTGGCGCACAAGTCGCTGCACTATATCTGACATCAGAACAGTATCTGAAGGATATAACGATCCACCCTTGAGGACTCGACGAGGTTTGGAGATCGGATACGACCCAGGAACCTGGCGCGGAGATGGTCTGGCACGTATTTACAACGACGGCACAAACTACACCAACTCAGTTATCAAGAACTCCGCTAACAGTCGATCTAATATGCCCATTGGAGTAGGTAATCTTCACCAGGGCGCCATCATGCAGTTCAAATTTGACTGCAAGACTTATCTCGTCAATTCATCTACCAAACCTACTCGTGACCAACTGGAATCTACTTCCGATAAGAGGCAGCTCCCCATGGAGGGAATGGTGTTCGCCGACGCCGAAGCCTCCAACTGGAGACCTGATCAGAAGGAGTCCATCACCGTCTCCCCAATCGCCAGCAATTCCGGACGCGAAATATCCTATCGATTGCTGCAGACCGCTCAGACCAGCGGCTGTGCCACGAACTCCTGGGCCGGCCTCATCAACATGTCAACCTCTGCAGGGGACCGTCCGGCAGCCAAGCTGCGCCCGGACGGACCTGAGTGCAGCTCTGGGTCGAACAATGGTTACGGCCCCTCATCGGTGATGCTCATCAGCAACATGAATAGCGGATATCTGGAAGTCAGCGGAGGCAGCAGCGGTAAGGGCGCGGTCGCTCTCGGCGTAGTATCCTTTATGGATTACGGGGACGCACCGGAGAGCTATGGTACCGCCGGGAGCGTATTCCAGCCCTCGTGGGACGGAGGAAAACTGAATGGTTCCGGTAATCTCGACATATCTGCGCAGGCACCACCTGCCGATGCCGAATCCGGTTCTTGGTTCAATTTCAGTGATGCCGCACGTAAGGAGCGAATCGGAAGTACTACGTCCGGGGAAGTCCATTTAGGAACGTTGACCGATGGTGAGGACGTAGTCAGCTACACAGATGGTGCTAACGGCGATGACATCACTGACACTGGTGATGAGGATGCCTTGTCCAACGACTGGGATCGAGTGATCTGGACCGACATCGGCAAGAAGTGGAGCCAGGAGATCACCTGCTCAGGCAGTAACACCAAGATTGCCGGCTGGGTGGACTGGAACCGGGACGGCGTTTCTCCGCCGGTGAGCGCTCCGCGGTGACCTCCTGCTCCAGCGCTGGCAAGGCCACCTTGACCTGGACCGTCCCCCAGGACGCCAAGCGGAGCACCATCAACGGAAACGGTGCAGCCACCTTCATGCGTCTGCGCATCACCGGCCGCCTGCCCAACGGTCAGGAAGCTGAGGACCCTCAGCCCACCGGCATCACACTCAACGGTGAGGTCGAGGACCACCAGGTGCAGGTCCAGCTGCCCAACCTGACCATGGTCAAGCAGGTGGACAACACCGCAGCTGGCTCCCTGGGCCTGTCCGCCAAGGACTGGACACTCACCGCCACTCCCAAGAGCGGCAAGACCGCCTCGGGCGCCGGTGGCTTCGACGCCGCTTACCTGCCCCAGGGCCAGACGGTGCTGTCGGAGTCCTCGTCGTCACCCAAGTCCGCCGGATACAAGGCCGCCGTCACCTGCGTACCGCACCCGAACTCGGACATCAAGACTCCGTCGTCGACGCTCAACGCCGCCTCCAAGACCCTGGATCTGGGCACAGGTGAGTGGATGCAGTGCACGATGGTCAACACGGCCCTGCCTGGGCAGGTCGTCTGGAGCAAGGTCGACGACGCCGGCAACCCCCTGGCGGGGACCGTCTTCACGCTGGCCTCGCCCGCGCTGAACGGCGGCCCGAAGGAGGTGACCGACTGCGTCGCCACCGGCGGGAAGGCCACGTGCCCCAACGGTTCGGTGGACCAAGACCCTCGTGCCGGGTTCTTCAGGGTCTCCGGACTCACCTGGGGCGAGTACTCCATCACCGAAACCCAGGCGCCGACCGGCTACCACCTGTCCGGCACCACTCTGACCAAGACCCTGGACGGATCAGCGCCCGCCGCCAGCAAGGACGACAACACCCCCACCCTCGACCTGGGTCAGGTCACCAACGCCCGGATCAAGGGATCGGCCACCTGGACCAAGACCGATGAGCGCGGCAACGCCATCAAGGGCGCCCAGTGGTCACTGATTCCCGTTGACTCCAACGGCAGGCCCCAGCCGGACCAGGCCCGCACCATCACCGACTGCGTGGGCACCTGCACCCAGGACGGCCTGGACACCGATAAGAACCCCGGTGCCTTCAAGCTGGTGGATCTGGCGTACGGCTCCTACCGGCTCGTTGAGACCAAGTCGCCGGCCGGCTACATCCTGGACGCCACCCCCCGCACCATCACCATCTCCTCCCAGGATCAGGTCGTGGCGCTGGGCAACATCTCCAACCGCAAGTCGGCGGTGCCCGCCATCCCCTTCACCGGAGGAAGCGCGGCCGACACCTTCCTCATCGCCGGAGGCGCGGTGATGGGGATCACCGCGCTGGTCACGATGATCCAGGCGTACCGACGTCGGAGAGCCCTGAACTCCTGACACGACTCATGAGCTGAGTAGCAGTCAGGAGGCGCTTGATGGGCCGCAGACACCTCGGTGTCTGCGGCCCATCTGCATGCCCTCTCAGTGCGGATACCTCACAGGAGCGGCAGGAGGATATCGGTGACAGCGTCGACAGGCGGGGTGATCGCCGGGTCGGTGAGGTACTCCTCGATGATCGGATGGTCCCGCGGCTCCTCGCCGGAACTCGGCAGCCACTGACCGTAGAGCCACAGGTAGGCGGCATGCATCGAGGAGTAGGGGCCGATGTAACGCATGATCGCGTACCGGCCGGCCGGCACCATCCTCTCAGCAAGGTCGTGGGGAATCTTCATACCGGGGTCGACGACGGTTCCAGCCGCCGAGCGCAAATCAGCCGGGGGAACGGCGTCGGGATCATCCTCATAGATGGCAACCATCAGACTCCCGGAGTCCACACGGTCTCTGACTCGGCTGAACGCCCGGCCGATATCCATATAGGAACCGCGGTGCTCGGATACCGCAAGTCGATAGCCGCGGCGAGTCTCCACGCGCACCGCCCACCCCGGGGCTTCTCTCACCGACGACGTCGATCCTGAACCACAGCTCGTCACCGATGAGTCGATCGATGTTGGGCATCCACCGATGCGGAATCGGCCGGGAGTCGTCCTATAAGAGCGGAGAAAGGCTCGGCTGAACACTTCGGTGCCCGAGAAGCCGGCCTTCCAGGCGATCCGTTCCACCGGCCACGAGGTCTCAGTGAGCATGGCGGCCGCCCGCTCCAGACGGAGACGGCGTACGGTCTGAGCAGTCGTCTCCCCGCGCACCGCACGGTAAATGCGGTGCCAGTGATAGCGGGAGAACCCGGAGACGTGAGCGAGAGTCTCCAGGCTGAGGTCATCGTCAAGATGCGTGTAGATGTAGTCGGTGACAACGTCGAGCCGGCGTTGGTACTGCTCAGCCCTCATGTGTCCGAAAGGACCCCGATGGACAGGTGAATCGAGCCGTCCGGAGCGTAGTACTCGTAGTCGGCACGATAGTCACGGGTCAGGTCCTTGCGGGCCCAGACATCCACCCACCCTTCATAGACACTCTCCGGCCGGGCATCGGCCAGCGTAACGATGTCGCGAGTGGAGTGCGGGATCGTCACAGTCACCTGGCCAGGGGGAACCGGACATCCGGACTCGATGCGCCTGCCGATGACGAGGGTGTAGACGCCGTCGACATCGTCGCCGGGAGTCTCGTAGTCGGTGTAGACCGCATAGATGCCGGGGCCGACGCCGGGCTTCTCGGGTGCGAGGAGCCCGGCGTCGGCAGCAGCCCGCCAGTGGGGAGGAATGGTGCGGGCCGCCTCTCGGTTCGATGTCCGAAGAGGCAGGCCAACGACGTCGAAGGAGTCAATCGTTTCTCTCATGCGCTCCATGATGCTCATATGACGTCCAGAGCTCACTGACGATTCTTGCGGACCTGAACAGGTCGTCAGTCCTGCGAGTGGGTCAGGACGATCTTGCCGGTGGTGGTTCCCGCGCGCACCGCGGTGACGGCCTGCGCGGCATTCTGAATCGGGACCTGGTCGGTGACGTGGACACGGAGCTCTCCGGAGGCTGCGAGCTCCACCGCACGCCTCAGGTGGCCTCCGACGAGCGCCGGGTTCGCCCGACTGAAGGCCCCGAGGTTGAAGCCGATGACGCCGATGCCCCGCAGCCACAGCGACGTGGTACTCACCTGCTGATCCTCCGCCTGGGAGGCGTCACCCAGCGCAAGGAGCCGTCCTGACGTGCGCAGCAGGTCGAGGCTGTGCAGCCTGGTCGGGCCGGCCACCGGGTCGGCGACGACATCGAACTGGGCGGGTTCGGCATCGGCGAGGTCCTCGGGCAGCCAGGCCTCGTCATAGCCCAGGTCCAGGATCTCCTGGCGCTTGGCCTGGCTGCGGGTGACGCCGACGACGCGGCCCGCACCGAGCAGCCGGGCCACCTGACCCATCTGCGAGCCGAGACCACCGGCGGCGGCATGGACCAGCACGCTCTCGCCGCGACGCAGGTGGGCGATCTCCTCCAGGGCGACGAGAGCCGTCGTCGAATTAGCGGGGACAGCGGCGGCCAGGACCGGATCGAGTCCCGTGGGCAGAGGCGTCACGAGCTCGGCGGGAGCCACGGCGACCTGCCCGTAACCGCCACCCCCGGTGATGGTCAGGGCGACGACGGCGTCCCCGACCCGGTAGCCGTCCACCCCGTCGCCGATAGCATGGACTCGGCCGCTCACCTCCAGTCCGGGGGTCCAGGGCAAGTCGATGGGCACGAAGCCCTCGGCGAAGAGCGCTTCGACATAGCCGACGCCGGCATAGTCCACATCCACCGCGATCTGACCCGGTCCGGGCTCAGGAGTGGGGGCCTCCTGGTAGCGCAGCCCGGAGGCGGGACCATCGAAGCTGACAATCTGCATGGCCTTCATGTGCAACACCTTTCTGTATCAGTCGTCAACACTGTATCAGATACCTGATATTCAACACGGAACAGCCTATCCGATTCGTGGACACAGTGGTGATCTGGGCCTGAGACAGCAGTGATCGTCGATGTCTCGGCCGCTACTCGGTACTGAGGTCATCCCGCAGGAGAGCGGCGACTCGGCCGAGCATCTCGGTGAACTGCTGGCGCTCCTCGGCGGTGAAGGCCTCAGCCATGCGCTGCTCGATGCGACGTGCGACCTCATCGGCGCGCAGGATCAGGGCCTCACCTTCGGGCGTGAGTGAGGCGATGAGGACCTTGGCGTGGTCGGAGGAGGGGCGACGGGCGACGAGTCTCTTCTGCTCCAGCTTGGCAATGACGGTGGCCATCGTCTGCGGAGTGACCGCGGCGGCCCTGGCCAGCTGGGCCGAGGACTGCTCGGGCACGTAGTACAGGGACAGCATGGCCGCATACTGGGCCACGGTGAGGCCGAAGTTCCTGAGGGCCTCGGTCTTGGCGGCCATCATGGCCTGCTCGGCGAACTTGATGTGCAGGCCGAGCCGCACCCCAGTGTCCTCGACGAGCTCGCGACGTCCTCGCCTCGGGGGCGGAATATTAACAGTACGACTCACGGCGCTCATCCTAGGAGGCGTCATCATCGGGGAAGAAGATCTCCTCGATGGTCAGACCGAAGACACGCGCAATGGTGAAGGCCAGGGGAAGGGAGGGGTCGTAGCGACCGGCCTCCAGGGCGTTGACCGTCTGACGGGAGACACCCAGCTCCTCAGCGAGCCGGGCCTGAGTCCAGCTGCGCTGGGCGCGCAGCACCTTGAGATCGTTTCTCACCGGTACCGCCAGGCCGTCCACAACGTTCCGACGATGAAGAACACTGCCCACACCACCACGACCCATGAGGCGTTGAGAAGAGGCAGGCCCACTTCCTCCATAAAACTGTAGGCAATACAAGTGAGAATCGTTCCCGCCGATGAGATGACCAGAGCATCCAGCATCTTCTTCTGCTGCATCTCATCAATATCCTGAAACATCTTCATCATCGCCCACGCACACACGCAGGCTCCGATCATGGGAAGCAGTGCAACGACGAATCGCCACGGATTCCCCTCCACAGAATGGAGCCAGAATCTGTTGGCGAAAATAGCCAGAGAATAAAGCACCACGCCTATGGCGAACCGAACGAGGTAGGCGACGTGTGCTTTACGGTCACTACTCATGATGCCTGCGATGCTAACAGAATCGGAAACCCAAAACCAAGCACATCGAGACCCCAGTGAGCGACCACCAGCGGCCACAGGCCGCCGCGGCAGCGCCAACGCATACCTCCGAGGAGCAGTCCTCCCAAGAACGTGGTGATGAACCTGGCGAGCTGTGCCCGAGGACTCAATGGTGTCAATGCCGTGTGCTGGAGTGCGAAGAAGAATGCGATAACGACCAGTGCCGCAGCCTTATGGAAACGAGATTCGAGAACCTCGGCGGCATACCCGCGATACAAGCCTTCTTCCGCCAGGGCGATCGTCACCGGCATGATGAGCAGGGTCCACCATCCCATCCACATGGGAACACCATGCATCACTCCTGAGGCGGGCGGATCCCCCTGATAGGCAACCAAAAAGCCGATGAAGGTTGAGGCGGAGAATCCGATTTGCAGAATGATGAAGGCCAGCAGCCCCCAGGCGGTACCCGACCAGCTGGGGGCCAGCAGATCGCGCAGGCGACGATCCTGGCGAGCCAGTAGCCGCGAGAGGACAAGCAGAGTGATGACGTCGACAATCACCACCGTCACATTGACCCATCGCAGGGCCCGATTGTAGATCCAGCCGACGAAGGGCAGAACGACACCGGTACCGACGAAGAGCAGGACGGTTCGCATCAGGAGGAGCGCAACCACGCCGCGCCCGGTTCGTGTGATGGGAGAAGAGAAGGTCATGACATGAATATAAAGCGACCTTGTCATTCAGTCAAGGTTACTTTCCGTCTTGACGGCGTCCTCCCGACCTTCCTGTTGTCACCAGGTACGCACCACCCAGCATTGCACCGGCGATGACCGGGAAGGCGGGGATCACCCATCGGTGAGAGCGCACCCTCGACCCCATGGACTCGCAGAGTCCGCTTCGCAAAGATCCAGAAGGGCAGGACGACCGGCAACGCCGTCGCCGCTCCTGGGGTGTAGCGCCGGGCGAGGGCCGTCGTGGCCAGGTGGCTGAAGGTGTGCATGCCGTAGCCGTAGAGCGCGGCCTGATAGACGAGCGAGCGCCCACGGGTGCGGTAGCCGTCAGCAGACGCAGCAGCCATGAGGACGCCCATGAGACCGATCCCCAGGTAGACCTGCTCGCGCGAGCAGCCATGGCGTCGGATGTCCTTGGGCAGAAAGGGGAGCTTGTCGAAAGCCGGGTGCGTCCAGCCGGGCATTGTGGCGAGCTCCTCGAGGTCATGAGCCAGCCACGAGAAGAACAGACCCCCGGTCACCAGTGACACAGGATCCATCACAGTCACCTCCGGTACGGATAATACTGGAGAAATAATCCCCGAGGCGGACCATCATCACGGCCCATCTCGGGGAGTATGAGATATCAGTGGTGGAGCCAACGGGACTCGAACCCGTAACCCCCTGCTTGCAAAGCAGGTGCGCTACCAATTGCGCCATGGCCCCTCGGGGAGGATCAGCACCGGTTCCGTCAGCTGCTAGTCAACGGGGTCGGTGACCTCGGCCCATGCGGCCCGCTCCATACGGGCCGCCTCGAACCTGAGCCACGCGGCATAACCCGCAGCGGCCAGGAACGAAAAGACCGCGGCTAATACGACTGTACGGTTCCTCATGAAACCTCCTCATCGTCTCACCGCGGACGGTGGGCCTAGCTGGACTCGAACCAGCGACCTCATCCTTATCAGGGATGCGCTCTAACCAACTGAGCTATAGGCCCTTGCGACCGGAGAAGATTAACCTGCCCGGCTATCGCAGACCAAATCCGATCACTCGTCCGCAAGCGTGAGATGGATCCCACCAACGAGGGTGGCGGTGATGTTGTAAAGGAAGGCGCCCAGCGTGGTCAGCGCGGTCACCAGCACGATATCCACCACAGCCACAATTGTGGAGACGGCCATGGCCCGCGGCAGCTCGAGGTAGGCCACGATCGCGGCGAAGGTGTTGGAGCGCTCACCGGCGACCGTCTTGACGAGCTCCTCAATGGTGGAGAAGACCTGCATGGCGTCGAGCATGAACCACACGACCGCCGTGGCCACGATGAGCATAATGCCCGCGGCGAAGCTGAGCAGGAAGCTCGCCTTCATCACTGACCAGGGGTCGATCCGGGTCAGGGCCAGACGCACGCGGCGCGGCCCGGCGATGGTCTTCTTACTCTTCTTGCTCTTGCCGCCCGACGCGCTGCCGGAGGCACCCGCACCGCCCACAATGGATGCGGCACCTGCGGACTGCCCACCGTCAGGGGACATGGAAACCGGCTGGCTCATGCTTCGACCTCACTCTCGTTGTCTTCCAACGCTACCGTGTCCGCCGCTGAGTCCGCAGGAGAGTCGCCAGTGTCACCTTCTGGAGCAACGTCGGCCCGGGCCTGGTCGGTGGAGTCCGCCGAGTCGGCACTCGGGGCGCTATCGGCGGCATCGACCGCCTCCTCCATGTCCCGTTCGGTGTTGCGGGCCACCGCGATGATGCGGTCTCCGGCGTCGGGCTTGGCGAAAGTCACGCCCTGCGTAGTCCGCCCGGTGCGCGAGACCTCGACGACGGCGGAGCGGACCACCTTGCCCGAGGCCATGATGCACAGGACCTCGTCGCCGGAGTCGGTCACCAGGGCGCCCACGAGGTTGCCTCGGGCCTCGACGAGGTTGGCGACCTTGACGCCCAGGCCGCCGCGGCCCTTGACGGGGTAGTCGACGACGTTGGTGCGCTTGGCGTAGCCGCCCTCGGTGACGACGAACAGGTCGGCGTCCTGCCAGGAGGGATCGACGACGTCCATGGCCAGCAGGTAGTCGTCCTCGCGGAACCGCATGCCGGTGACGCCGCTGGTGGCCCGGCCCGTGGGGCGCAGGGTGTCGTCGTCGGCGTGGAACCGCAGAGACTGGCCGGCGTGGGAGACCAACAGGAGGTCCTGCCCGGTGCTCAGGAGGCGGGCGGAGACGAGCTCGTCGTAGTTACCCTCCTCGTCCTGGCGCAGGTTGATGGCGATGACGCCGCCGGAGCGGTTGGAGTTGTACTCGCTCAGGCGCGTCTTCTTCACCAGGCCGCGACGGGTGGCCAGGACCAGGTAGTCGGCCTGGTCGTAGTCCTGGAGCTCCATGACTTGGGCGATCTCCTCACCGGGCTGGAAGGCCAGGAGGTTGGCCACATGCTGGCCCTTGGAATCGCGCCCACCCTCGGGCAGCTCGTAGCCCTTGGCGCGGTAGACGCGGCCGTAGTTGGTGAAGAACAACAGCCAACGGTGCGTCGTCGTGACGAAGAAGTGATCGACGACGTCGTCCTCGCGCAACGTGGCCCCACGGATGCCCTTGCCGCCGCGGTGCTGGGAGCGGTAGGAATCGGTACGGGTGCGCTTGGCGTAGCCGGACCGGGTGATGGTGACGACCACGTCCTCCTCGGGGATGAGGTCCTCCATGCTCATCTCGCCGTCGAAGGGCACGATCCGGGTGCGGCGCTCGTCGCCGTACTTCTCGACGATCTCGGCCAGCTCGTCGGAGACGATGCCCCGCTGGCGCTCCGGGGAGGCGATGATCTCGCGCAGATCCTTGACGCGGGCGCGCAGTCGTCGGACTCCTCCTGGATCTTGAGGCGCTCCAGGGCGGCCAGGCGGCGCAGCTGGAGGGAGAGGATGGCCTCGGCCTGGGCCTCGTCGACGTTCAGCAGGCCCATGAGGCCGGTGCGTGCCTCCTCGGTGGTGGGCGAGCGCCGGATGAGGGCGATGACGGCGTCGAGGGCATCGATCGCCTTGAGCAGGCCCTCGAGGATGTGGAGGCGCTCCTCGGCCTTGCGCAGGCGGAAGCGGGAGCGGCGCACGATGACGTCGATCTGGTGGCTCACCCAGTGGCGCACGAAGCCGTCCAGGCTCAAGGTACGCGGCACCCCGTCGACCAGGGCGAGCATATTGGCCGGGAAGTTGTCCTGGAGCTGGGTGCGCTTGTAGAGGTTGTTGAGGACCACCTTGGCGACGGCGTCGCGCTTGAGGACGATGACCAGTCGCTGACCGGTGCGGCCGGAGGTCTCGTCACGGATGTCGGCAATGCCGGTGACCTGGCCGTCGCGCACGAGCTGGGCGATCTTGTCGGCCAGGTTGTCGGGGTTGACCTGATAGGGCAGCTCGGTGACCACGAGGCACTGGCGACCCTGGATCTCCTCGACGTTGACCACGGCCCGCTGGGTGATGGAACCACGGCCGGTGCGGTAGGCGTCCTCGATGCCCCGCCGGCCCAGGATGGTGGCGCCGGTGGGGAAATCGGGTCCGGGGATCCGCTCGATGAGGGCGTCGAGCAGCTCCTCGCGCGAGGCGTCGGGGTGCTCGAGGTACCACTGTGCTCCGCGGGCGACCTCGCGCAGGTTGTGCGGCGGGATGCGGGTGGCCATGCCGACGGCGATGCCCTCGGAGCCGTTGACCAGGAGGTTGGGGAATCGGGACGGCAGGATGACCGGCTCCTGGTTGCGCCCGTCGTAGTTGTCCTGGAAGTCGACGCTGTCCTCGTCGATGTCCCGGAGCATCTCCATGGCCAGGGGCGCCATCTTGCACTCGGTGTACCGGGGGGCGGCGGGCCCCAGGTTACCGGGCGTGCCGAAGTTCCCCTGGCCGGCCACCAGCGGGTAGCGCAGTGACCACCACTGGACCAGACGGGCCAGGGCGTCGTAGATGGCGCTGTCGCCGTGGGGGTGGTAAGTCCCCATGACATCGCCGACGACGCGGGAGGACTTGGAGAAGGAGGCGGTGGGGCGGTAGCCGCCGTCGTACATGGCGTACAGGACGCGGCGGTGGACCGGCTTGAGCCCGTCGCGCACGTCGGGCAGGGCTCGGCCCACGATGACGCTCATCGCGTAGTCGAGGTAGGAGCGCTGCATCTCCATCTGGAGGTCGACCGGCTGGATGCGCTCGGGGGCGGCCACGTTCGTCGCTCCCTCGTCGCCGATGATCTCTTCAACTTCGTCGCTCACAGGATTCCTTCGTGTTCAGAGGATGTCGCCGGCGTCGGGCCGGCGGTTCACGTGTGGCTCGGTGCCGCTCAGATGTCCAGGAAGCGGACGTCGGAGGCGTTGCGCTGGATGAAGGAGCGCCGCTGCTCGACGTCGTCGCCCATGAGGATCGCGAAGGTCTCGTCGGCGTCGGCCGCCTCATCGAGCGTGACCTGCTTGAGGATCCGGGTCGTGGGGTCCATGGTCGTCTCCCACAGCTCGTGGTCGTTCATCTCGCCCAGACCCTTGTAGCGCTGGATCCCGCCGTCCTTGGGCAGTCGGCGGCCCTGCTCCTGTCCGGCGGCCAGGAGCTTGTCGCGCTCGGCGTCGGAGTAGGCGAACTCGTGCTCGGCGTTGGACCACTTGAGCCGGTAGAGCGGCGGCATGGCGATGTAGGTGTGACCGTGCTCGATGAGGGGCCGCATGTAGCGGAACAGGAGGGTCAGCAGAAGGGTGGCGATGTGCTGGCCGTCGACGTCGGCGTCGGCCATGATGACGATCTTGCCGTAGCGCAGCTTGGTGATGTCGAAGTCCTCGCCGATACCGGTGCCGAAGGCGGTGATGAGGCTGCGGATCGTGTCGGAGGACAGGGCCCGGTCCAGGCGCGCCTTCTCCACATTGAGGATCTTGCCGCGGATCGGCATGATCGCCTGGTGCTCGGGGTCGCGGCCGCCGACGGCGGAGCCACCGGCCGAGTCGCCCTCGACGATGAAGATCTCGGAGTCCGCAGCATTCTTCGAGGAGCAGTCGCGCAGCTTGCCCGGCATGGAGGCGGACTCCAGGACACCCTTGCGGCGGGTGGCCTCGCGGGCCTTGCGGGCGGCCAGGCGCGCGGCGGCGGCCTGGGAGGCCTTGGTGATGATGGCGCGGGCGTCACTCGGGTGGGAGTCCAACCAGTCCCCGAGCTGGCCGTAGACCGTCTGCTGGACGAAGGTGCGCGCCTCGGTGTTGCCGAGCTTGGTCTTGGTTTGGCCCTCGAACTGCGGCTCGGAGAGCTTGACGGAGATGACGGCCGTCAGACCCTCACGGATGTCATCACCGGTGAGGTTGTCGTCGCGCTCCTTGAGCAGGCCCTTGTCCCGGGCGTACTTGTTGACCAGGGTGGTCAGCGCCGTGCGGAAGCCCTCCTCGTGGGTGCCGCCCTCGGTGGTGTTGATCGTGTTGGCGTAGGTGTGTGGACCGACTCCGAGTAGGCGCTGGTCCACTGCATGGCGATCTCCAGGCTGATGGAGTGGGTCTCGCCCAGGGACTGCTCGGCCTCGAAGTCGATGATCTCGGGGTGGATGAGCTCGGCCTTCTTGGACTTGTTGAGGAAGGCGACGTAGTCGCGCAGGCCGTGCTCGTAGCAGTAGGAGTCGGTGCGGAAGCCGACCTCGGGGGCGTCGGGGGCGGAGTCGTCCCCGGCGATCTCGTCGCCGGCGTCCTGGACGCCGACGCGCTCATCGGTCAGGGTGATGCGCAGGCCCTTGTTGAGGAAGGCCATCTGCTGGAAGCGACGGCGCAGCGTCTCGTAGTCGAAGTCGACCGTCTCGAAGATGCTGGGGTCCGGGTAGAAGGTCTGGGTGGTGCCGGTGGACTCGGTGGCCTCGCCCTTGACGAGCTCGGTGATGGGACGGCCGCCGTCGGCGAAGGACATGCGCCAAACGAATCCCTGCCGGCGAACCTCGGTGTCCACCCGGGTGGACAGGGCATTGACCACGGAGATGCCCACGCCGTGCAGACCGCCGGAGACGGCGTAGCCGCCACCCCCGAACTTGCCGCCGGCGTGCAGGATCGTCATGACGACCTCGACGGTGGGCTTGTGCTCGGTGGGGTGCTCGTCGACCGGGATGCCGCGGCCGTTGTCGCTGACGCGCACGCCGCCGTCGACCAGGATGGTGACCTCGATGTGGTCGCAGTAGCCGGCCAGGGCCTCGTCGACGGAGTTGTCGACGACCTCGTAGACGAGGTGGTGCAGACCCCTCTCACCGGTGGAACCGATGTACATGCCGGGGCGCTTCCGGACCGCTTCGAGTCCTTCGAGGACGGTGATGTCCGAGGCTCCGTAATCGTGATTCACAGTGGCGTCCTGGTCAGACACGTGTCAGTTGCTCCTCAATCTGTGCGCATCGGGACCTCAGTGGTCCGATGTCTCCGTCCGGCCCCTTCACACGACGATCCTGAGGAGGATCGTGCGTGCACGTAGGTGGGTACATCAGGACGGTCCTGGGCGCACCTTGGGCGGTTTCACCGCATTCTAGCGTAGATGGGCCCGTGAACCGCGGCACCGTGAGCAGCTGGGAGCGTGCCCGTGGTCACCTCTGTCTCGCGTGGATCACCGCGGCGCCCGGCGCCCGGCACCCACTCCGTGTCTTTCCGACGGCGGCGGCCCCGACCGGCGCGTTGGCAATGATACCCGCACCCCCGCTACCCGTAGGTATCGCGCGGACCGCGGGCGCCGCGCAGGCCGACTCCGCGGCGCTTCCAGGACGGGCCGGCCGGCCCCAGGATCCGCAGCTCCACCCCGTCACCGGTGCTGATCCCCCCGGCCTGGCGGCCGCCGGGACCCGATCGCAGGGCCTCGACGATCCTGGCCTCGATGGTGGGCTGAAGGAGCCGGAGCTGCTGGGCCCAGTTCGACGACGAGGCGCGCAGGGTGATGCGCCCGGTGTCGAAGGCCTCGATGGTGCAGTGCTCGGCGACCTGCTCGCCCATGATGGCCCGCCACCGGGCGACGACGCCGGCCACCGCGAGCTTTCCGGCCCAGCCGTTGTCGGCCACCATGCGGCGCAGCTCGCGCTGCCCGGTACGGGGGTCGAAGGGGTGGGGCCGGGCCGGTCGCGTCCCCGCGCCAGTCCCGGGCCGCGGTCGGCCGGGTCGTCCGGGTTCTGGCCCAGTGCGCGGGCCAGCTCGCGGCGTTGGTCCCAGGGCGCCGCCTGCTGCGCGTCCTTGCCCCCGGAACCGACGGCCGGCCTCGCGCCGCCTGCGGACGGGGACACGGCTGTCGCCCTTCTCCCAGGCCTGGGCGCGCTGGCGGGTCAGGGCCCGCTGGGCCAGGATGTCGGGCAGCGGGCCGTCGCCGGTGAGTGGGGAGGGCTCAGCCACGGGTGACCTCACCGTCGGCCACGCGGTACCGGGCGCCGGCGAGCTCGGCGGGGACGTCATCGTCGACGGCGGCGGTCAGCAGGACCTGCTGGGCTCCGGCGACCATCTGGGCCAGGGCACTGCGGCGCTGCTCGTCGAGGGAGGCGAAGACGTCATCGAGGATGAGCACCGGCTCGCCGTCCCCGCCGTAGGCGTCGACGTCGGTGCGCAGCATGTCGTAGGAGGCCAGGCGCAGTGCCAGGGCCAGGGACCACTGCTCGCCGTGGGAGGCGAATCCGCGGGCGGGCAGGCCGGTGAGGAACAGGGTCAGATCGTCACGGTGCGCCCCGACGAGGTTCGCACCGCGATCGATCTCGCGAGCGTGGAGCTCACCCATGGCGTTCTCCAGGCGCGTCACCAGGGAGGTCTCATCGAGGAGTGTCTCCTCGCCGGCGAGCCAGGCCGACTCGTCGTGAGGGTCGGGCCCGGGGATCCCTCGTGAGTCAGCAGGCTCGAGCGGTAGGCGATCTGCGCACGGGACCGCTGCCCGGTGGTCCCGGAGACGGTCTCGTAGGCGGAGGCGACCCAGGGGCGCAGGCGCCGGACGACGTCGACCCGGGCGGCGATGAGCCTGGCGGCCGCCGCGGCGAGTTGGGCGTCCCAGACCTCCAGGGTGGAGAGCATCGAGGCGGTCGATGAGCGGGCCGCGCGCGCGGACTTCAGGAGGCTGGCGCGTTGAGTGAGGATCTTGTCGTGCTCGGCGCGCACCCCGGCCAGACCAGGGCGCAGCGTGACGGCCAGATCGTCGAGGAAGCCCCGACGGATCCCGGGCTCGGCGCGCACCAGGGAGAGGTCCTCGGGGCGAAGACGACCGCGCGCAGCACTCCGAGCAGGTCGCGGGGTCGGCAGCCGCCCCGGTTGAGGCGGGCCCGGTTCGCCTTGCCGGCGATGATCTCGATCTCCAGGACACTGGGTCTTTCCCCATGGACGGCCCGGGCGCGCACGACGGCGCCAGCCGGCTGGGTCTGACCCGGCGCTGCCCGTCGCACCAGGGCGGTGTCCGCTCCGATCCGGTGGGAGGAGAGCGTCGCCAGGTAGACGATGGCCTCGACCAGGTTCGTCTTGCCCTGCCCGTTGGAGCCGACGAAGGCACTGGGGCCCGGCTCCAGGGACAGCACCAGGCTGCGGTAGGAGCGGAAGTCGTCCAGGGAGAGGTCAGAGACGTACATGCACCGTCAGGTCTCAAGCTCCGAAGCGGATCGGCATGAGCAGGTAGCGGAAGGAGGAGTCCTCGGTACCCCCGATGGAGTCCATGCCCGTGAGCACTGCGGGCTTCGAGGCGTGGGTGAAGTCGAGGCGGACGTAGGGCTGATTGAGGGCACCCAGGCCGTCCAGGAGGTAGCCGGGGTTGAAGGCGGTGGAGATGTCGTCACCCTCGAGGTGGGCGACGAGCTGCTCGGTGGCCTGGGCGTCGTCGCCCTGTCCGGCGTCGAGCTCCAGGTTGCCCTGGGTGAAGGACATGTGGATGGGGGTGGAGCGGTCGGCGACGAGGCTGACACGGCGCACGGCGGCCATGAGCTCGTCGGTGCCCACGGTGGCGTGGATCGAGGTGGACTCTGGGAAGAGCCGGCGCACCGGTGGGTAGTCGCCGTCAGTGAGCAGGGAGGTGGTGCGCCTGCCTCCAGCCTCGAAGCCGATGAGGCTGGAGGCCGCCGACTCGCTGCTGAGGGCCACGGTCACGTCGCCGGAGGAGGTCAGGGACTTGGCGACGTCGGAGAGGGTGCGGGCCTTGAGCAGGGCCGTGGTGGACAGCTCGGTGTTGGCCGGCGACCAGGTCAGCTCCCGCATGGCCAGGCGGTAGCGGTCGGTGGCCATGAGGACCAGCGAGCTGCCCTCGACCTCGATCTGGACACTGGTGAGCAGGGGCAGGGTGTCGTCACGGGAGGCGGCGATGGAGACCTGGCCGACGGCGCGGGCCAGGTCGTGGGCGTCGATCGTTCCGGCGACGGTGGGCATGACCGGCAGCGCCGGGTAGTCGTCAGCGGCCATGGCCGCCAGGGAGAAGCGGGCCGATCCGCAGGAGACGGCGACCTTGTTGCCCTCAACCTCCAGATCGACGGGCTTGTTCGGCAATGCCTTGGCGATATCCGCCAGGAGCCGTCCGGAGACGAGAACGACGCCGTCCTCCTCGACGTCGGCCGCCACCTCGCAGTGGGCCGAGACCTCGTAGTCGAAGGAGGCCAGGACCAGGCTGGATCCCTTGGCCTCCAGTCGCACTCCTGCGAGCACGGGTACCGGCGGGCGGGCGGGCACGGATCGTGCAGTCCAGGTGACGGCTTCGGCGAGGATGTCTCGGTCAACCCTGAGCTTCACGGTAGGTGCCTCCGTCAATCGTGGTCGGTCGGCCGGTAGGCGTCATGGCACTACTGAGCCGAGGAAGAGAAGTGGGTGCTGGCAGGTCGCCGGCGGATCGTCGTCATCGGAGCCGCGTCGCTGGGTACGCAGTCCTGGGTCAAGAGTGTAGACGGTAGTCCGTGGGAGTCACCCTGTCACCAGCGATCACTCAAGGTCATCTCATGAGCCTCCCTGAATGACAAACGCCCGCAGGTCCGGTCCGACCTCGTTGGCCGATCGTGTTTCGCGATTCCTGTCATTTAGGTTTGTAGGTGTAGTAGCACGTGTGGATGTTGGGGATAATAGGATTTTTCGCCGCTATGACGCCAGTGGTGCTGGGGAACGACACGTGGATGGTTCTGGTGAGTCAGGTAGCATCCCAGTGGAGAGAGCGAATGACATACATGTCATTCCACAGTCAGGGTGCTGGACCTCCACAGCGACACGCTCGCTCCTCCACGTGCCGTCCTCAGCACCGTCCACAGCGGTGCTGATTGCGGTCGGGGACAGGTGCTCGACGGCGTGGCGGGCCTGGCGGGAGCGCCGCGAGGAACGAGCGGCGCGGATGGTAGCCGAGAACGCGTACACCAGACCGCCTGTGCGACGTGTCGTTGGGAACGGCACGTCGCCGAGTCAGGCGGGAGACTGGGCGGCCTGCTTGATGCGGCTGGTCAGCTCGGTGACCTGGTTGAAGGTGGAGCGTCGCTCGGCCATGAGGGTGCGGATCTTCTTGTCCGCGCTCATGACGGTGGTGTGGTCGCGCCCGCCGAACTCCCGTCCGATCTTGGGCAGGGAGAGGTCGGTGAGCTCGCGGCACAGGTACATGGCGATATGGCGGGCCGAGACCATGGTGCGTGAGCGGTTGGCCGAGCACAGGTCGTCGATGGTGATGCCGAAGTAGTCGGCGGTCTGCGCCATGATGAGGGAGGTCGTGATCTCCTGGCCCTCGGGATCGGAGATGATGTCCTTGAGGACCATCTCGGCCAGGGTCTGGTCGACAGGCTGCTTGTTGAGGGAGGCGAAGGCGGTCACCCGGATGAGTGCGCCCTCGAGCTCGCGGATGTTGGTGGTGATGCGTGAGGCGATGTACTCCAAGACGTCGAAAGGCAGGTCGAGGCCCTCGGCGGTGCCTTTGCGGGAGAGGATCGCGATGCGGGTCTCCAGGTCCGGGGGCTGGACGTCCGCCAGCAGGCCCCACTCGAAGCGGGAGCGCAGGCGCTCGTCGAGCCCGCCGAGGGCCTTGGGGGGCTGGTCGGAGGTGAGGACCACCTGCTTGCCCGAGGAGTGCAGGGAGTTGAAGGTGTGGAAGAACTCCTCGAGGGTCGACTCCTTGCCCTGGAGGAACTGGATGTCGTCGACCAGGAGGATGTCGACCTCTCGGTAGCGGCGCTTGAAGCCCTCCATACGGCCGTCGTCCTGGTTGCCGTCACGCACGCAGGCGATGAAGTCGGAGACGAAGACTTCGGAGTTGACGTACTTGACGCGGATTCCCGGGTTGAGGGTCTGAGCGTAGTGGCCGATGGCGTGCAGGAGGTGCGTCTTGCCCAGGCCGGAGCCGCCGTAGATGAACAAGGGGTTGTAGGCGCGGGCCGGGGCCTCGGCCACAGCCAGTGCCGTGGCGTGGGCGAAACGGTTGGAGGACCCGGTGACGTAGGTGTCGAAGGTGTATCTCGGATTGAGCTGGGAGACGTCGTGGGCGGCCGTGGGCGTCAGCAGCCCGGTGGGGTTCTGGGCGCCAGTGTCTCCCGGGCTGTAGGCGCCGGGAAGTCCCGACCTGGCGGGGAGGGAACCCGACGTCGGCGACGGCGCTGATGCGGAGGCCTGGGAATGGGGCATCGGTGACGGGATGGTTGCCGAGTAGGGCGACGGCTCGGCGAACTGCTCACCGTAAGCAGGCATTGTTGGTGTGGTGGGTGCAGCGGGCATGGCCGACACGGCGGAGGGTCCCAACGGCTGGGGCGAGACCGAGGGGGTGGGGAGGATGGCGGAGCGGGGTGACGGTCGCCAGATTGACTGGCTCGGGAGTCACCGGGGTCATAGGCGCGCGCGACGCCTCTGAGGAGGTGTCGACCGTGACCTCCATGGGCATGGGGCGTCCCCAGACCTGGCTGATGGCGGCGCTGATAGGGGGCGCGGGCCTGCTCGACGATGTCCTTGGCGAAGGCCGATCCGACGACCAGGACGAGCGTGCCGTCGACGTCGATGAGGTGGGTCATGCGAATCATGGACATCTTGCCCTGCCCCAGCTCTCCGGAGCTGGAGAGCACCTCAAGGGCTGAGAGCCATTTGGTATTGGCGGCGTCGGGCACGACGGACTCCTGATCGGCATGGTTGGTGAACCCTGTGAGTACAGCCCGACCGACGCCGGCCGGGGTCCTGTGTCGATGATGACAGGGTTGTGTAGAACTGGCGAACCGGAAGGTCTGACCGGGCGTCCCATCATGCTGGTTCTCCACAGCCTTGTCCACACCTGGGGACACAGAGAGCGATGACTCACAGACAACGTTCAGAATAAACTCTGAGAAAAGCAGGTCTGAGTGGCTCCGATCATGCGGTGCGAGCCCGCGGAATGATAGATGTGTCGTCATTGACGGGGCTTCTGAGAAGATACACACAGGTCAGTGAGTTATCCACATATCCGCAAGGTTGTGGACGGAGCGCTTCCCACAGCCGTGGACACGGACTGCCCCGGTTGTGGACGGAGTGTGAAGAGGATGTGGATGACGCCACCGGTCACAGTGGTCACAGTCGGCCACATTCGTTTGACCGGCAAGAGGGCCAAACGTAGGCTGTTGCAGACGTTCGCGCGGAATCAGGTCCCGAACTATGGGGCAGCCGCACGAGCGACAGTGCCGCGAACCTCGCGATGCACTGTTCCGATCACCTCAAGCAGGAGTTAAGCCCGTGAGCAAGCGGACCTACCAGCCGAACAACCGTCGTCGTGCCAAGGTGCACGGCTTCCGCAAGCGCATGTCCACCCGCGCAGGCCGCGCCGTCCTCGCTTCGCGGCGCCGCAAGGGCCGCGTTCGCCTCGCCGCCTGAGGTGCTCGGCGCGGCGCACCGATTAGCGCGGGGTGAGGACTTCACTACCGCGATTCGTCAGGGTACGCGTTGCGGGAATCGCAGGCTGGTCGTGCACTACCACGCCGGCGGGAGAGGGGGATGATTCCCTGGCTCTCGTCGGCGTCGTCGTGCCCAAGAAGCAGATCCCATTGGCGACCCGCCGCAACCGCGTCAAGCGCCGGGTGAGAGCCCTCATGGCGCAGCGGGTCGGTTCCCTGGAACCGGGAGCCCGCATCGTCGTGCGCGGACTGGCAGGTGCCGACGGCGCTGACAGCAGCACCTTGGGACGGGACCTGGATCGGTTGCTGAGCCGGTGCCGGGAGCGTCAGACCGAAGGGCGTCGGCGGTGAGCCGGCCGGTTGCGGGTGAGCGATGAGTGGATGGATGACGCGAGTCCTCGTGGCTCCGGTGCGTTTCTACCAGCGCTTCATCTCTCCGGCCTGCCGGCCTCCTGTCGTTACTACCCCACGTGCTCGGCCTACGCCGTCACAGCGTTGAAGGTGCACGGTCCGATCAAGGGCATGCTGCTGACCCTGTGGCGTCTGCTGCGATGCAACCCATTGACTCGCGGTGGAGTCGACCACGTCCCGGATAAGGGACAGTGGCGATACCACCATCCCCGTGACGTTCCGAGGTTCACGGTCGAGGACCCCTGACCGAGCCCGCTGAACCGGCGGACATGATGCCGGTTCAGACCCTGAGCCCACACTGAATACCTCTCGCACGAGAACCCTCATACAAGGAGTACGGATGGACACGTTGCTGTGGCCCCTCAAGGTGGCCGTGGCCTGGGTCATGGTCACGATCCACAAGGCCCTGGTCCTCATCGGGTTCCCCGAAGGACCGGGTATTGCCTGGGTGCTGTCCATCATCGGTCTGACGATCGTGGTGCGGCTGCTCATCATGCCGCTGTTCGTCAAGCAGATCCGGGCCTCCCGAGGGATGCAGCTCCTCCAGCCGGAACTGCAGGCGCTTCAGGCCAAGTACAAGGGCAAGACGAAGGACCCCGAGTCGCGCCAGCGCATGAACGAAGAGATGATGGCGCTTTATCGCAAGCATGGGACCAACCCCATGGCCTCCTGCCTGCCGATCCTGGTGCAGATGCCCATCTTCTTCGCCCTGTTCCGGGTCCTGGCCTCACTGGGTGCCGTCGCCACCGGCGACTACGGGCGCCCCTCGATTGGTCCGCTCACGCGGCAGCTGGCCGAGCAGGTCCAGGCCTCCAGCGTCTTCGGCGCCAGCCTGTCCTCCTCCTTCGTGAGCAGCTCCGACACACAGGTCAAGATCGTCACGGTCGCCATGATCATCATCATGTCGGTGACGCAGTGGTACACCATGGCGCAGCTGTCGATGAAGAACATGTCGACGGAGTCCCTCAACTCCGACAACCCCATGATCCGTTCCCAGCGGATCATGCTGTACGTGATGCCGGTGATCTTCGCCGTCTCCGGCGTCAACTTCCAGATCGGTGTGCTCGTCTACTGGGTCGTCTCCAACCTGTGGACCATGGGTCAGCAGTTCTTCACCATCCGCAACATGCCCGCACCCGGCAGCGAGGCCGAGAAGAAGTACCGTGCCCGCATCAATGCCAAGCGGGCGCGCAAGGGACTGCCCTCCCTGGAGGAGGAACGGGCCGAGGCGATCGCCAAGGCCGAGGCCGAGGGGCGTACCGGAGGCCAGCGGGTGCAGCCGGTGCGCAAGAACCGGCAGAAGAAGTCAGGCGGTCAGGGTGAGTCTCGCAGCGAGGCCTTCGCCGACGTCTCCGATGTCGTCGAGCAGCTCGAGGACGGGGATGAGGAGAAGGACTCGACGTCATCCAAGAGCGGTGGCCTCAGCGATGAGGAGATCGCTCGACGTCGTTATGAGCGCCGAGCCCGTCAGCGTCGCGAGGCGGCGGCCCGACGCAAGGCCCAGGCCAAGAAGAAGCACAACCGCTGAGGCTCGCTCAGCGGAGAGAAATCCTGTTCCCATCACAGATACGGATGACATTATGAGTGAGCAGCACAGTCACGACTCCTCCCAGCAGTCAGCGGAGGAGGCCGTGAGCCGTCCCGTGAGCAACACCGTCTCGCGTCTCGAGGAGGAGGGCGAGATCGGTGCCGACTACCTCGAGGAGCTCCTCGACATCGCCGACCTGGGTGGCGACATCGACATTGACATCGATCACGGGCGCGCCTCCATTGCCGTGGTCGCCTCCGAGCAGGGTGACGAGCGCGAGCTCGCCGACCTCGTTGGACGTGACGGGGAGGTGCTTGAATCCGTTCAGGAGCTGACCCGCCTCGCGGTTCAGGCGCGTACCGGCAACCGTTCCCGGCTCATGCTCGACATCAATGGTTACCGCGCTGATCGGCGGACCGAGCTCACGAAGGTCGCTCAGGAGGCGGTCACCAAGGTCCTCACCTCGGGTGAGGCCGTCAGCCTCGAGCCGATGAACCCCTTCGAGCGCAAGGTGTGCCACGACGTCGTCGCCTCGGCCGGACTGGTCTCCGAGTCCGAGGGCGCTGAGCCGCATCGGTACGTCGTGGTCCTGCCCGCCGATGAGGAGTGCGCCGAGGATGCGACTGACGACTCCGCTTCGGAGCAGGCCTGAGCATGAGTGAGGCGCAGCGGGCCCAGGTGGAGGAGCCGACGGCGGAGATGCGGGAGATCTTCGGGGTCTCCTTCTCCGCGGCGGAGCACTTCGCGCAGATGCTCGCTGAGGAGGGTGAGCTGCGCGGTCTTGTCGGGCCGCGTGAGCTTCCCCGCCTGTGGACTCGGCACATCGTCAACTCGGCTGCTGTGGTTCCCTTCCTTCCGGCCCGGGGAAGTGTGGCTGACGTGGGTTCTGGGGCCGGCTTTCCCGGCATCGTCGTTGCACTGCTGCGCCCCGACCTCGACGTGACGCTCATTGAAACGATGGAGCGGCGCACTCGGTGGCTCTCCGATGTCGTCGAAGAGCTGGACCTGGATAATGTGACCATTCGTCGGGCACGGGCCGAGGAGGTCAAGGACCGCTATGACGTGGTGACGGCTCGCGCGGTGGCGAACCTATCCAAGCTAGTGCGGTTGACGGCGCCATTGCTTCGACCGGGGGGGTGCCCTCCTCGCCCTCAAGGGCATGCGAGCCCAGGACGAGGTCGACGATGCCAAGTATGTCATTAAAAAGGTAAAGTTATCAGTAGCTGTTATTCATGAGGTCGTTACTGCCGGCGACGAAACAACGGCTGTTATTGAGATCCGCCGCCTGAAGAACCGCTGAGATACGGCGCGCGTTCGGTGTAACGCGTAAGGATCGACCTGCTCGCGTAGACTCGTAACTGCCCGACTGGCTCGGGCTGTTGGGTCACCGTCCGAGGAGAAGCAGGTTTGTCCGGATCGTCTATCTTCGATCAGCTCCAGGCCGAGCACCTCGCATTAGACGAGGTAGCGGGTGGAGAGTTCCCACATCCTGAGCGGACTCGTGTCATCGCAGTCGCCAACCAGAAAGGCGGCGTCGGAAAGACATCGACCGCGGTGAATCTTGCAGCGGCCTTAGCCGAAGGCGGGTTGCACGTCCTGCTTATCGACGCCGACTCACAAGGAAATGCCTCCACAGCACTGGGGGTGGAGCACGACGAGGACAGTGCCTCCATCTACGACGTCCTCGTTGACGCCATGCCTTTCAAAGACGTTGTCGCCAAGACGCGATTCTGCGAGTCACTGTGGTGCGTGCCCGCGACTATCGACGTGGCTGCGGTTGAGATAGAGCTCATCTCCACTGCTGAGCGCGAGTCACGTCTACGGCGTGCGCTGGTGGACTACCTGGTTTCACGTGAAACCGACGGTCTGGAGGCTCTGGACTACGTCATTATCGATTGCCCGCCGAGCCTCGGTATCATGACGATCAACGCTTTCGTCGCCGCTGACGAGGTTCTTATTCCGATGCAGGCCGAGTACTACGCTCTTGAAGGCCTCGCCCTGCTGACGCGCTCCATTGACCGGATCGCACGCGTTCACAATCCGGGACTGGGAGTCTCCATGATTGTGCTCACCATGTTTGACGGACGCACCACCCTGGCACGTGAGGTGGAGTCCGAAGTTCGTTCCTATTTCCCTGATGCGACACTGGACACCAAGGTGCCGCGTTCCATCCGTGTTGCCGAAGCCCCCTCCTTTGGTGCTCCTGTGGTGTTCTGGGATCCCCGGTCCACCGGTGCAATTGCGTACAAGAAAATGGCTCGTGAGGTCGCTCTGCGGGGCGTTCCCCGGATTGAAGGCGAGGAAGCCTAATGGCTCAGAAACGGCGTGGACTTGGACGAGGTCTGCAGGCGCTGATTCCAGAGGCGCAGAAGGAGAATGTACCTGCTGCGCCTCGTCCTTCTGATGTGTTCTTCCCCGACTCACGGAAGGACGAGTCACGTGATGACGATGCGACCGATCGTGCCAAGCACGTCGCTCCGGAGCCCGAGCCGGCTTCCGAGGCACGGAATACTCGCGATCTGACTGCCGCTCTCCTGGCTCCGTCTCAGCGAAAGCGTGGATCCAAGAGTCGTTCGACTCGTTCGACGTCCTCATCCAAGACAGCCGCTCAGAGCAAGCAGACGAAGCCGGTTTCACGTGAAGCCACATCGGATTCGACGACTGCTGCTCAGACGACAGAGAAGAAGGTCACGAAGAAATCATCATCCGCAGCCTCCACGAAGCGGACGTCTTCGTCCGCACCGAAGCGAGCGACCAAGAAGGTAACCAAGGAAGTATCCATTGCATCGGAGGAGCCTTCGCATGAGGCCGCTATGGTAGAGGATGTTCAGGAGCAGATTGCTTCGGAGTCAGTCCCGCAACCGGATTCAATGCCGGTATCCCCTGATGTTTCACGTGAAACGGAGGAGGAGCAGTCCGTGGTCGCCGACCATGCGAACTCAGGATCTGAGAATGATCTGACTGAGGAGAACCCGTCATCAGCTCGGGTAGCTCTGGCTGATGTTCAGTCTGATGCGCCCGAGGAGACTGACGATGAGAACGGGGCGGCGGATACGGGTGCCGATGACCTCGTTCCCGTTCCGGGTGCTCGTTTCGCTGAGATTCCGGTGGACCTGATCCACCCGAACCCCCGGCAGCCCCGTCAGGTCTTCGATGAGGAGGACATTGCAGAACTGGCGACTTCGATTGCCGAAGTGGGTCTGCTGCAACCGATTGTGGTGCGCCAGGTGCCGACTGCTCCGGGAGAGGAGCTTCGGTATGAGCTCATCATGGGTGAGCGTCGTCTTCGTGCTTCCAAGGAAGCCGGACTGGAGACGATTCCGGCGGTTGTCCGGGACACGGATGATGTTGATCTGCTGCGTGACGCGTTACTGGAGAACCTGCACCGTGTTCAGCTCAATCCCCTGGAAGAGGCCGCGGCCTACCAGCAATTACTAGAGGACTTCCAGTGCACTCACGCGGAGCTGTCTGAAAGGATTGCCCGGTCTCGTTCCCAGATTTCTAACACATTGCGTCTTATGAAGCTGCCGCCGCTGGTTCAGCGCAGGCTCGCAGCGAATGTCATTTCAGCGGGACATGCTCGCGCGCTCCTGGGTCTTCCCAATGCGGCCGAGATGGAGCGACTCGCTCAGCGTGTGGTGGCTGAGGGACTTTCTGTGCGTGCCACGGAGGAACTCGTTGCGCTTCATGAGGAACCTGAACCGGGACCGGGTCAGCCGAAGGTCCTGCGTGCTCGGAGCACCCCTCTCCCGGCCCTTTCAACTCGGCTTTCCGATACCTTTGACACTCGTGTGAAGGTGACACGTGGAGCGAAGAAGGGGCGTATCACCATTGAGTTCGCGGGTGATGAGGACCTTGCTCGTCTCATCGACGCGTTAGCGCCTGGAACCTCTCTTGACGAGGAATAGCCTGCGCTGATCGCATGAACGGCGGTGGGGCCGAGACATTCAATGTCTCGGCCCCACCGTTGTCTCTGCGATCGGGGTAGGTGCTTGGGTGTTACGGGTATCCGCTCTGTGTTTCACGTGAAACCCAGGGCAGGGTACCTTCCCCCTTTTCCCAGGGTAGGGGCGGCGTTCTGCTGAGGCATCACTGTCTTTGCATATGCGGACACGTCGGTAGGGAAAGTGTCTGCGTCTCACCGAGAGCTATGAGCGAGGGAGGATGAAATCTCTACGTCGATGCGCTTCCTAAGAACGGCAGATCAGGGTGGGCGAGGTGGCTCATCTGCACAACTTGAATACCGCTGGTTTCACGTGAAACCAGCAGAGAAGTCGATCGAAGGCCACCTTGTTCAGGTTCATCCGATGGACGTGATGCCGATGGTCACCTGTCTCTCCGCTAGAAGGTGAGCTGTCGGCTACTGGAGCCTGTTATGTAGGTTGTTTGATCCAGTGGTTGATGCTGGCGATGTGGATGGTTGCCTGGTAGCGCATGGCGAGTTTGTCGTAGCGGGTGGCCAGGGCTCGGTGGTGCTTGAGGTGACTGAAGCCGCGTTCCACGGTGTTGCGGTTCTTGTGCGTCACGGCGTCGAAGGCCGGTGGGCGGCCTGGTCGGCCTTGACCGGGATCGTGGCGTGGATGTGGTGGGCACGCAGCCAGGCCCGGTTGGCCTGTGAGGAGTAGGCCTTATCGGACAGCACTCGCCTCGGGCACCGGCGGGGCCGGCCCCGCCGCGGTGTGCGACGCGGATCGCTTCCAGGACCGGAACCATCATCGGGCAACGCGCGGCCCGTCCCGCGCTCAGCACGCAGGCGAGCACCCCGCGCCCGGCATCAACGGCGGCGTGGATCTTGGTCGACCACCCGCCCCGGGAGCGTCCCAGGGCATGATCACCCGGCCTACCGTCCCACCACTCGGGGGCTGTCGCGGCGGGCACCTGCGGCGTGCACATGGGCCCGGCAGGTGGTCGAGTCCACCGACACCTCGTCCCACACCGCCTCGGGTCCCTGGGTGGTCACCATCGCGGCTGTGACCTCACACTCCAGGTGCGCCCAGATCCTGCAGACCTATGACAGGAGCGGAACAGGGCGTAGATCCTCCACCAGAGCCGTATCGATCCGGGCACCCTGGGCAGCCGGTCCTGGCGCGGTAGCGCACCCCGTCGACCAGGCTTCGTAGGCAGTATCTGCGCGGTCGGCCCTTGACAGGCGCCTCGGGCAGCAAACGGGGCCGGCACCTCCCATTGCGCATCGTGAGGTCATGATGGCGTCCAGCGCCTGCGGCTATCCTGAGCAACTGAAGCCTCCGCTCGATCACGAGACGACTTGATACAACCCGTGACACCCCAGAGGCCTCACCCACACCCAGACACCACGCTGCCCCCACCCCACATTACGCAACACCACTCAAACCCCTTCCCTGGGGGACACGATGGTCCTCTCCAACAACGAGGATCACTCAGGTACCCCATATCCTCTGGGAGTAAAGGTGTGGATCTGGAACTTGGCATGAACGGAACGCCCGCGCTCAGCGTGGTGGTTCAGTGTCGAGCCACGCAGTGGAGTACTAGGTTCTCGCAGTCCTATCGGGCACGCAACGCGTTGACATCGGTGTTTCAGGTGGACCGACCGATACGTGGTGTCAACGGAATGACATTGCGCCGACGTGATAACAAACCCAATAGTGCTGAGCAGGTTTCACGTGAAACCAATAGTGGAGTGTCGAAAGGGACTCTTCTTTGAGAATCAGCAGATGGAGTCGGTGCCAGTACGCCCTTTGGGGGCAAGTTTTCTTGGTGTGGTGTAGAGGTCTTCGTGGAGTGTGGTCGTTAGCTGGTCAGAGTGGGGGTGTTGGGTGGTCTGGCACTGTTTGAGGACGTCGAGGCTGAGGTAGCGGCGTCCTTCGGTCTACTCAGTGGTCTGCTCTGTTAGACGGCGCCGGCCAGGCGGATGATGGCGTCCCTGTTGGGGAAGATGCCCACTGAGTCGGTGCGGCGGCGGATCTCCTTGTTGAGGCGTTCTTGGGGGTTGTTGGACCAGATCTGCCGCCATACCTCGACGGGGAAGGCGGCGGTGGGCCAGCAGGTCAGCTCGCGCGGCGTCGAGGTGGTCAGCGGCCTCGGGCAGCAGGTCACGGGTGTAGTCCAGGAGGCGGTCGAACTGGGCCTCGACGGCTGCTGCGTCGGGCTGGTCGTAAACGCCAGTGGAGCATGGTCTTGAGAGCCGGCCAGGCGCTCTTGGGGGGTCACTGTCATCAGGTTGGCGGCGTAGTGGGTGCGGCAGCGCTGCCAGGTCCGCTCCGGGCAGGTTCGCGGCGATGGCCTCGACCAGACCCGTGTGGGCGTCAGAGGTGACAAGCCGTACCCCTCCCAGGCCTCGGGCGACCAGGTCGGCGAGGAACTCGTTCCACGCTGCTCCGCTCTCGCAGGTGGCTACCCGCAGGCCCAGGACTTCGCGGTGTCCGTCGGCGTTGACCCCAGTGGCTGTCAGGACCACCGCACTGACCACGCGACCGCTTTCGCGGACCTTCATTGTCAGGGCGTCGGCCGCTACGAAGATGAAGGGGCCGGCGTCGCCCAGGGGACGGTTGCGGAAGGAGGCGACGTGCTCGTCGAGCTCGGCCGCCATGCGTGAGACCTGTGACTCCGGGCAGTGAGCTGATGCCCAGGGCGCCTACCAGCTTGTCCATGCGTCGGGTGGAGACCCCGGCCAGGTAGGCGTCGGCGACCACCGTGATCAGCGCGGACTCGGCCCGTTTGCGGCGCTCGAGCAGCCAGTCGGGGAAGTACGAGCCGGTACGCAGCCTGGGAACAGCCACGTCAATGGTCCCGACCCGGGTGTCCAGGTCCCGGTGGCGGTAGCCGTTGCGCTGGGCCCTGCGCTCGGGGCTGGCCTGACCGTACTCGGCGCCGCACACCGCGTCGGCATCGGCCGACAGCAGGGCGTGACCATGGTCTGCAGCAGACTGCGCATCAGGTCCGGGGAGGCCTGTCCCAGAGCCTGGTCAAGGGCTCCAGCAGGGTCGACAATGTGAGGAGCGGTCATCGTGATGATGTCCTTTCGAGGATTCGGTGGAAGGTTGACTCGAAGGACCACACGGTGACCGCACCCACAACCAATACGAGAGCAAGCCACCGGCGGCTACACCACACCACGGGACACTACCACCTTGAGTGCATGCTGATGGACTCTCGAAAGTGTCGTGATGATGATGGCCCGGTATCCCGGGACGGATTTCACGTGAAACCAGCAGGGAGTTGATGGAGGGCGACGTTCGCTCAGATTCGTCCGGTGGGCGTGATGCTGGTGCCCACCTTGGATTGGCGCCGGTGAGTTGGATCAGGTTTCTCGGCCCCTTCCCCGGGGGAGAATCTTTGGTCTTCTCCTCAGCAAGAGAATCACTCGGTAGCCCCTGTTCCCAGTGCTGCGAAGACCAGCACTCGGACATGGTGTGAGCATCAGTCCGAGTGGGTTTCACGTGAAACCAGGTGAATAGCGGCATGCAGTCGTCAAGGTATGCTGCAGCAAGCCTCCGGTTTGCGACGGTCGAAGGGTATGGGAGGAGGGCGGCTCAGCAAGTCCTAGTGAGTGTGGCAGCATTCAATGTCTACTGCGACGAGCAGGTGCATCCACACAGGAACCAGATAGTCGCTTCGGATGCTGTCTTCATTCTTCCACTGAGACCAGATCGGGAATCGATTCAGTGATGGGACGTGAATGCGCTTGCCGATGACGGGAACAGAGCTTGCGGATCTTGAGTCACGGGGGTGGGGCGGCTCGCCAGGAAGGAGGCCAGGAGACAGCTCGCTGTTGTCGGGAGTTGGCCCTTTGAAGAGTGTTATTCAGTCGACTTGTGCAGCGTCCTCATAGCAGCGGTGCGCGGCAGTGACGTCGTATCTGCCGGGACGCTCGTGCCCGTAACGTTGTTGCTGTTTCGGTGTTCCGTCTCTCCTGAGCAGGAGCGTTCTGTATGGGATTCCAGGGGTCGAATGTAATCCAGCAGGCGAGAGACAGACGCTCACCATCTGATGGCACCGCGCCCCTCTCCCGTAGCGACACGGTCGTACCGCCCATGCACCTTGGACCTCGGAGGTAGCGATACGTTGAGTGGGCTCTGGTTTCACGTGAAACACGGAGTGTCGCCTCGGCTGTCGCTACGAATCGGTCGTAGTTCACTGGCCTCCGCGGATTGATGACGTTGGCACCGTACTAGCTATGTGGACACGGAGTGGGAGTGCGTATGACAGCTGTTCCTGTATCTCTTCGTCCTTCGTTGCTTCGTAGGGTCGTGAATGTGCAGCGCACACAGCAATGCGGATGCACTCCTGAATGTGTGACTGCGGTTCCGCTTCCTCGGAGGAGCAGTGATGGAGCAGGATTCGACCAGCTTGAGAGGGAAGCGGCAGATGTGGCGAATGCACACGACAGGTCGCCGAGGGACGCGATTGATGGCTGGTTTCACCTGAAACACAGATAGTTCTGCGTATCCTCATGCGTTGTCTCGGGTTCTTATGATGAGGTGACCATCCTCGCGAGTTGCCTCGACAAACCCATGTCATAGCACGCCCCTACCCCGTTCAATGTTGATCTGCATCCACGGTGGGTAGGGACGTGCTGCAAACAAACCACGACTGGTGCAGGATCTGTTCTGGTTTCACGTGAATCCAGGAACCGTGTTGCTACCGTCAAACATCCGTGATGAAGTGGTTACTTGTTGGACTCGATCAAGACGCAAGGTCATCTGAGGGCGCGCCCAAAAACAACGGTGGCTCCACTCGACATGAGCGGAGCCACCGTTTCACGTGAAACCGAGCCGTGTTACGGATGAACGAGTGGGTTCCGCACCAGCGCATCACACAGCTCTTCCAACGAGCCCTCAGCCTTGGCAGCAATGGGCAGCAGGGACGTCTCCGTCATTCCCGGAATGACGTTGACGTCGATGAACCACGGAGTCCCCTCATCATCAAGAATAAGGTCGGTCCGAGAGAGATTGCCCAGCCCAAGAGTGGTGTGAACCGTGACGGCAGTCGCTTTCACCTTCTCGATGACCGCGTCATCCAGCCGCGCTGGAACGAAGTACTCGGAGCGGCCCGGGTTGTACCGCGCATCGAAGTCGTATTGGCCGTCGGTGACGACCTCAACAGGGGGAAGCGCACGTGGCCCCTCTCCTGTGTCGACGACGGAGACCGCCAACTCTGTCCCCGCGACGTAGCGCTCAATAAGGGCACGCTCGTCGTAGGCGAAGCAGGCCACCATCGCGGAGCGTAGCTCATCCGCCGTCGATGCGTAGGAGACGCCAAGGCCGGAGCCCCCCTGATGAGGCTTGACGACCACAGGCAGTCCTAGATGACCCGCCACAACGGTGAGAACCTCCTGCGCCCCCAGTTGACTGAAATAGGACTGTGGAAGCGTCAACGAGTCAGGAGTAATCACTCCTCCGGTGCGGACGCTCGCCTTAGCCGTTGGTTTGAAGGAAGCCCGCTGGCAGCCATCGGAGTGCGTGCCGACATACGGCAGTCCCAGGGAGATGAGCACATTCTGAAGTCCTCCGTCCTCCCCGGGGCCGCCGTGAACCAAGGGCCAGACGACGTCGGATCCGAAGGTCTTGAGAGATCCAATGGTGCGCGCGTCGATGTCCAGGACGAGGACGGTATGCCCGAGGTGCTTGAGCACCTGTGCGACACGATGTCCTGAGCGCAAGGAGATGTCGCGCTCGTGGCTCAATCCGCCAGCGAGGACAGTGATACGGAGTGGAGACTGGTTCATCGTCAACCTCAGATCTGGTCGGGTGCGGGCGCGTGCACGCCCTCGGACGGATGGGGACTGTGGGTGGGACCGAACAGGTTCAGCAGCTCGAGATCGCGGGTCACGACGCCGGACAGCCTCCGCACCCCCTTCTCGGATGTCGGCCGGCTCGGGATAGCAGAAGGACAGGCGCAGGTGCTCCCGCCCCGCTCTGCCGCCGGCGTAGAAGGCCGTCCCGGAGACATAGGCGACCAGGCTGGTGACCGCGCGCGGCAGCATGTCCTTGGCGTCGAGTCCGTCGGGAAGCCCTACCCACACGTAGAAGCCGCCATCGGGCACGTTCCAGTGGCACATGGGTAGGAACTCCTCCAGTGCTGAGACCATGGCGTCGCGCCGCTCCTGGTACATAGCACGGAAGTCCACGATCTGCTGCTTCCAGTCGAACTGGTCCAGGTACATGGAGATCGAAAACTGGCCCACCGACGATGGGCACAGGATCGCGGCCTCAGAGGCCAGCTTCATCTTCTCCCGTACGGCCGGCGGAGCCACCGCCCAGCCCACGCGGTATCCCGGAGCGAAGATTTTGGAGAAGGAGCCCAGGTAGACGACGTCGTCAGACGCGAGGGTCTTGAGGGCGGTGTAGGTCTGCCCCTCGAAGCCCAGAAGACCGTAGGGATTGTCCTCCACGATGAGGATGTGGTGGCGCCGGCAGATATCGATGACCTGCGGACGGCGCTCCTCGGTGAGCGTCACTCCGGCGGGGTTGTGGAAGTTGGGGAGGCAATAGAAGAACTTGATACGGCGTCCCTCGCGCGAGAGACGCACGATCGTCTCCTCCAGGGCCTCCGGGATGACACCTCCGGCATCAATGGGTACCTGCTGCACGTCGGCCTGGTAGGTCGCGAAGATCGACAGTGAGCCGACGTACGTGGGTGCTTCGGTCAGGACGACGTCGCCGGGGTCGACGAAGAGCTCGGTGACGATGTCGACGGCCTGTTGAGAGCCGGTGGTGACGATGACGTCCTCAGGGTCGGCTCTGATGCCCTCCAGAGCCATGACCTCGGTGATCTGCTCGCGCAGTCGTGGCAGTCCTGACCGTTCCCGTACTGCAGCGCCCGGCCTCCGTCCTCTCGGATCATTCGTGCGGTGGCCTCGGCCAGGCGCTCCAGCGGGAGGTCCTTGAGGTTGGGCATGCCACCGGCCAGTGACACGACCTCGGGACGGGAAGCGACGGCGAACAGGGACCGCGTCTCCGAGGCACGCAGACCGTGGGCTCGTGCCGCGTAACTGTCCAGCCACGGATCAAGTCGGTTGCCCTTCACCTGGTTACTGCTCTCACTCACCTGCGGTCCTTCCTTGGTCGCCATTGATGCGTCCGTGGACCTAAGTCTGCCATGGACGCAGCAATGTTCAGGCGCCGGTGCGGGCAGGAGTAATCCGCGGTGTTTCACGTGAAACATGTGCTTCGCCTCGTCGTGGGGACGGAGCGTGGGCCGGACAAAGGATGCGCCGCGCATCGTGGGCACGATGCGCGGCGCGGTGAAGTGTCGATACCAGTGAGGGGCGCTGATGGTCAGCGGCTCAGGGCGCGCTCCTCAATGAGGCACGCAAGGGGGCCTCCTCGTTATCGATCGTTTCGACCTTCTGGGGCCGGGCGAGCAGATCGGCGACGACGTCGGGAGTCTCCGGCTCGCTCCCGAGTGCCTTGGCCACTGTCTGCGGGAACTTCGCGGCCTTGGCGGTCTCCATCACGAGTGTGGGGAAACCAGGCTCCATAACGCGTAGAGCGACCGTGACGCCGTCGGCCGTGTGCGGGTCGATGAGACGACCGGAGCGCTCCTTGACGTTGCGAATGGCCTCCAGCCGGTCGGCGTGCGAGGACGTGCCAGCCACGAAGCCGAACTCCTCGCGTAGACGCGGGAGCTGATCGCGCAGGTCGAGCATGCCGGTGCTCTCCAGCTCCGCCCAGCGCTGCACAAAGGTCTCGGGCCCCAGGAGCGCCCAGATGAAGCGTTCCAGGTTGGAGGCTTTCGAGATGTCCATCGACGGGCTGGAGGTGGCCAGGGTGTCCTCCGCTGAACGGGGCCGGTAAACGCCGGTGGTGAAGAACTCCTCGAGCACGTTGTTCTCATTGGTGGCCAGAATGAGACGGCGGATCGGCAGCCCCATGGATCGGGCCAGGAAGCCGGCGTAGATGTTGCCGAAGTTGCCCGAGGGCACACACACATCGACCCGGCAGTCGGCACGGCGCCCCTCCTCCACCGCGTCGGTGACCCGCAGCCAGGACCACACGTAGTAGACGGCCTGCGCGGCGATCCGGCCGATGTTGATGGAGTTGACGGCGCCCAAGTGATGGGCGGCCTTGAAGCCGGCGTCGTTGCTCAGAGCCTTGACCAGCGCCTGGCAGTCGTCGAAGACGCCGCGCACCGCGATGTTGTGGATGTTGGCGTCCTGCAGGGTGTACATCTGGGCGCGCTGCACCGGACTCATGCGGCCGGCCGGCGAGAGCATGAAGACACTGACGCCCTCCTGCCCCCTGAAGGCGTGCTCGGCCGCCGAACCGGTGTCGCCGGAGGTGGCGCCCAGGATGTTGAGAACCTGGCCGTGCTTGGACAGAACATAGGGAATCGCCTGCCCCAGGAACTGCATGGCCAGGTCCTTGAAGGCCATGGTCGGTCCTTCGGACAGGCCCACGAGCGCGAGGCCGTCGGCGACGTCGTCGAGCCCGGTGACAGAGACGACCGGCTGTGGGAACCGCTCCCGGCCATAGGCGGCCCGGGTGAGCTCGGTGAGGTCCTCGCGGGGAATGTCCGTGGCGAACAGGCCGATGACCTCCGCGGCCAGGTCGGCGTAGCCCAAGAGCCTCCCAGGCCTCGATCTGCTCGGGGCTCAGGACGGGAAGCCGGCTCGGTACCGCCAGGCCGCCATCAGGCGCCAGGCCCGCCAGAAGAACGTCCGTGAACCCGGCGGCCGCCATCTGGCCACGGGTGGAGATGTACTGGGTGTGCTGCATGTGCCGCTTTCTTGCCGTGTCGCATGCCCTGGTGCCGCGTGCGATTCCGGTGCGATTCTACGGGGCCGTGACGGTGGGTGACAGATGGTGGTCACGGACCGCTCGACGGTGGAACCAGATATCAGACAACCGGCGGGACGGCCGTCGGCCTCGCCGAGACCCCTGTGAGGGGTGACTCGGCGAGGCCGACGGGTGAGAGCCGGACGAAGCGTGCGAAGCCCCGGGCTCAGTCCAGGACCTTCTCCACCTCGGACTTGAAGGAGGCCTTCGGGCGTGAGCCGCTGAACTGGTGGAAGACCTCGCCGTCGCGCACCACCGCGAAGGTCGGGATCGAGCGCACGCCGTAGGAACGGGCCGTGGCTGGGTTGGCGTCCACATCGACCTTGACGAACTTGACCTTGCCGTTGAAGTCGCCGGCGACCTCGTCCACGATGGGCGCCATCTGGCGGCAGGGGCCGCACCACTCGGCCCAGAAGTCGACGACGACGGGCACCTCTGACTTGAGGACCTCCTCCTCGAAGGTGGCATCGGTGACGGCGAGAGCCTCGGACATGATTGTTCTCCTCGAACGTTGTGGGTGGGTGAGTCAGGATGGACGGGGCCGGCGATGCGACGTCAGCGGAAAGCCGACCCCACCTTGTGCTGAGTGGAGGCAGCCGGCCCTCAGGCCTGCTGAGTGGTCAGGTAGTGCTCGGCGTCCAGGGCGGCGCGGCAGCCGGATCCGGCCGCCGTGATCGCCTGCTGGTAGGTGGGGTCGGCGACGTCACCGCAGGCGAAGACCCCGGCAATGCGGGTGCGCTGCGAGGGTATCTCGACCTTGATGTAGCCGGCCTCGTCGAGCTCGAGGGCATCGGCGACGAGCTCGCTGCGCGGCACCTGACCGATGGCGACGAACAGCCCCGTGGCCTCGAGGTGGCGGCGCCCCCGGTGACGGTGTCCTCCAGGGTGACGCCGGTCAGTGAATCCTCACCGTGAAGCTCGACGACCCGTGAGTTCCAGGCGAAGGAGATCTTCGGGTCCTCCTGGGCTCGCTTGGCCATGACGGCCGAGGCACGCAGCTCGTCGCGGCGGTGGACCACTGTCACGGAGCGGGCGAAGCGGGTCAGGAAGGTCGCCTCCTCCATGGCCGAGTCCCCGCCACCGACGACGACGATGTCCTGGTCTTTGAAGAAGAACCCGTCGCAGGTGGCGCAGTAGGACACACCGTGGCCGGAGAGACGCTCCTCCCTGTCGATACCCAGGTGCCGGTACTCCGAGCCGGTGGAGATGATGACCGTGCGGGCCTCGTAGACGTCGTCGGAGGTGGTGATGCGCTTGACGTCGCCCTCCAGCTCGAGGGCGGTGACGTCCTCGTAGCGGATGTCGGTACCGAAGCGCTCGGCCTGCTCCTGCATCTGGTTCATGAGCTGGGGCCCCATGATGCCCTCGATGAAACCGGGGTAGTTCTCCACCTCGGTCGTGTTCATGAGGGCACCGCCCGCAGTGACCGAACCGGCCAGGACGACCGGGTTGAGCTGGGCACGGGCCGCGTAGATGGCGGCTGTGTAGCCGGCGGGACCGGAGCCGACAATGACGACGTCGTGAATCATGACTCTCCTGACGAGCGGATGGAGGCCGCAGTGCGCGGCCATCTGAAGTAACTGATCATCAGTGCGGCCTGTTCCCAGTGAAGGTCTTATTTGACTATGACCTCAGTCATTGTGGCCTTGTAGTTGTCACGCGACTCCGCCTTCCTCACGGTTTGGGGAAGCTCGGTGATTCGAATGACGATGGTGTCGACCTCTTCAGGCTGATCGACCTTCAACGAGGTGGAACCTGACGAGAAGGCGCCTTTCGCGAGCAGCGTGCCGTTGGCGTTCGACGCGTGAACCTCGACCTGCCCTCCCTCGTTGGTGCCCTGAAGATCGATCTCCGAGACCTTGGCCGCCTTCTTGAGCTTGATCTCGATATCGACCGGATCCGTCTGGGGAGTCGCAGAGTAATGGCTGGACCACTCATTACTCGTGTCCCCATCGATGAGGGTTCCAGCCTGAGAGGAGGCAAAGCCACTGCTGGCTTCGTCAACGACGCTCACGTTGACGATCTCAGGCTTGGTGTCCTGGGTCGGTGTCGTAGAGCTGGCTGCTGCGTCTGGCCGCCTCCGCCACCGGCCTCCTGAGCACTGGCTGAGGGAACGGTGTCGGCGGCCGCGCGGTCCTTGTCCGCAAAGGGGATGCCGATTGTCTGGTACACGATGTAGCTGGCCACCACCAGTAGGACGACAACCATCAGGACGAAGGTGACCAGGATGGAGCTGGTCGTGCGCTGCTCCCGGCGAGCGGTCTCAGGGTCGACCTCCTCGTCCTCGTCGTCCTCGAAGACCGGGAAGCTGCCGGTGAAGGGCTCGGCCGGGACCGGTGCCGGCCCGGGGACGGTCTCCGATGCGGTCGACAGGACATTCGGGATCGGGTTCGTTGGCCCGGTAACCTGGACGTAGACGTCGGCGGCGGGCTGCTTCTGCGCAGCCGCCGGCTTGGGCTGCTGCGGATCCGGGGATGGCGTGGCCGGTGCTGCGGCAACGGAGGCCGCCTCGATGGCGGAGGTCTGCTCCGCTGACGCATCGGAGGCGCCGGGCACGGATGGCGCCGGCTCCGGCTGAACCGGTGCGGGTGCCGCCTGCCCTGCAGGGGCGCTGACCGTGGTGCCCTTGCCGGCACCACTGCGCCGCAGCCTGTCCAGGACTCCTCGCGCCGCGTTGGCGACACCGGTTCCCGCGGCACTGACGGCGGCCGTCGCGCCCGCGGCGGCGCTCCCTCCGGAGGCACTACTGCTCGACGCGGGACGCTGGGACGAGGGGACCTGCGTCGGGCCGGACTCGTGGTAGCCGACTACCTGGTCCCAGGTGCCCAGCGAGCGCGCCACCTCCGCCGAGGAGGCGGGGGGCTGGCTGCTCCAGGTGCGTTCACACAGCTCATCCAGGACCGGGTCGATACCCGGCACGAGCGTGGAAGGCTTGACCGGGACGCCACCCAGTCGTGGCGCGGAGGGAATACCGGGGCGCTTGCCCGGCCACCGGCCGGTCAGGCCGTAGTAGAGGATCTCCACCAGGGATCGGGCGTCGGTGCGGTCGGCGGCCGACGGGTCGTGGCCGGCGACCCGGCTCTCCAGATCAAGGGCGGCGGCCTCAATCCCCAGACCACTGACCTTCACCGTTCCATCGGGAAGAACGCGGATGGACTCCGGGGACAGGTTGAGGTGGTGCAGGCCTTGCGAGCACCGGCGTCGAGCGCCTGCGCGGTCTCACCGATGATGGCGCGCGCCTGCGCCGGGGGCATGCCCCGGGAGACCAGAGAGGAGAAGGTGCGTCCGCTCAGCGGTTCGGTGACGATGACGGAGGGCTCGGCGCGCTCGACGTCATAGACCTGCTGAAGGCGCTGGTCCTCGACAAGGACCGCCCTGCTGGCCGACTCCAGGACGTTGTCGCGATGAAGCGTCGCGTCGGTGAGAACCAGGATCGTGACGTCTCGATCCAGGATCGTGTCCACGCCACGGTGCCTGACAATGCGCGGCAGGGTGGTGGACAGCGTTCCCAGGAGCCCGTAGCGACCACTGCCGATCGGCGTCGCCTCCGACATGCGTCTCCTTCCTTGAGATGGTTGTCCATCTGAACCAGTTGACCCCATCGTAACTGTCTGAGGGCTCCAGACCGGGGTGATGTGTCCCGTGTGGGCAGAGGTGTGTGCCGGGTGGAGAGCGGACCGCGCTGTGGCCACCCGGGAAGGAGGAATGCTGGGCGGCAGCGAGGGTGGGATACTCCCGGGTGCGTTGGTCGGAACATGCCCCGGGGTCTGCCGGTGGTGGGAGGAGCCGGCCGCGGCACCGGCGTTCGGGGGTGGTGGCGGCGGTGCAGCCTGCGAGGGCGCCGGTGGCGGTGCGAGCGGGTGGACGGGCCGCCCGTTGTGCGTGTAGCCCGCCACGGCCTGAGACGGGTGGTCGCCCGCGGGCTGCGCCCCCATTTGATCCGGCTGTCCCCAAGAGTGGCTCTGCGCCTGTGCCGGTGGCGGAGGCGGCGGCGGAACGGCCTGAGCGCCGCCGGGGGTGTAGCCAACAGCACCATGCGCCGTCGCCCCCGTTGAAACACCGGAGGGACCTGAAGCCGCCTGTGCCGGCGGTGGAGGCGGTGGCGGTGTCTGGACGGCGGCCATCTGCGCAGTTGCCTGAGTCTGCGGCTCCACCGGTGACAACCAGGCCGCCGCCGCCAGAACCGCTCGCCCGGGTGCGCCGGGCAGACGACGACCGACCGTGGACAGGATCCGTGAGAAGGGCCGGAAGGCGACCGTGATCTCCTCGATCCTGACGATGCGCCCCATCAGCAGGTAGATGAGCGACATGACAGTGGCGACGACGGCGATGCGCCCGAGTGCCGCCGACATGTTGGCCAGGGAGGAATCGGCGTCGATGTCACCCAGCATCGCATTGAGCAGGAGCCCGACGACGATCGCGGGCGCCACCGCCATGATGAGACGCAGGTGGGTGGTGACGATCTTGCGGCCGTCGAGGCTGGGCAGGTGGGAGCGCATCATGGGGATGACCACCACGCAGCCCCCGATCTGGCTGATCGTGTTGGCTGCGCCCGCCCAAGTCATCCAGTGGTTAGCCGGGGCGACGAAGTAGGCCAGGACGCACAGGATCACGGGGATGACGCCGACGACGACGTCGGCCAGCAGCAACCGCTTGGTATCGGAGTAGGCCAGCATCACCCGCTGGGTCCCGAACCAAATCCCTTGCGGGACGATACCCAACGCCAGAGCGATGAGCATGGGGGCGCTGGCCTGGGCCTCGGGCAGGGAGATCGAGGGGGTGAAGAGCTGCAGGGGCGGGGACGGCCAGGACGCAGATGCCCGCGGTGGCCAGCACCGTGAAAACACCCGCCGAGCGCAGCCCCAGGGAGAGATCCTCGCGCACGCCGGCCGCGTCCCCGGCCGCGGCCTTCTCGCTCATCCGGGTGAACAGGGCCGTGATGATGGAGGTGACCACGAGGGACTGGGGCAGCATGTACACCAGGTAGGCGTTGAGCCACATGGTCGTGGAGGGCACGATGACGTCCGCGTACTCGGGCTGCTCGGAGGCCGTGACCGCGTAGGAGCCCAGGTTGGAGGTGATCCAGTTGCTCAGGCTGGCCACACCCACTCCGGCCAGCGCCCACAGGGCCACCTTGACGGTCTTGCCCAGCCCCAGGCCCCGCACCCCGAAGATGATGCGCGGTCGGAACCCGGAGCGCACCAGGGGGATGTAGAGGATCAGCGCCTGAACCGCGATGCCCAGGGTCGTCGTCGCCCCGATGAGAGTGATCCGGCTCCAGCCCCAGACATCCGCTCCTTCACCAGTGGTGTAGCGGCCGTAGAGATGGAGGTAGAACAGGATCGAGGCGATCGAGATGATGTTGTTCAGCACCGGGGACCACATGTAGGGCCCGAAGCTCGAACGGGCGTTGAGCACCTGCCCCCACAGGGCGTACAAGCCGTAGAAGAAGACCTGCGGCATGAACCAGAACGCAAAGGCGAAGGACAGCGTGCGCCACTGCCCCTGAGCCAAGGAGTTGGCGTTGAGGGTGAAGATGAGGGGCGCGGCCGCAGTCGCGATGCACGTGACCGCCAGCATGAGCGTGGCCGCGGCGGTCAGAAGGCGATTGACGACCTCCTCGCCGTTGCGCCGTCGGAGGGCCTGGACGATCTGCGGCACCAGGATCGCGTTGAGGATCCCGCCGATCATCATGTTGTACAGGTAGGTGGGCAGGTTGTTGGCCGTGTTGAAGGCGTCGGCGGCCCCCGACCCGGTGGCGCCGAGCGCCATGACGATCAGGGCGTTGCGCACCATGCCCAGGATGCGGGAGACCAGGGTCCCCGAGGCCATGATGGCCGAGGATCGCGCCAGGGACGCCTGGCTGCGCCCCTGGGAGGAGGAGCGCCCGATCCGTACACGCTTGATGATGCTCATGCCGTCTCCTGTGCAGCCGGGGCCACTACGGTGCGGCGGCCTCGTCGTACTGTCCTCACAGTACCGATCACCACGATGGAGACCAGGACCCCGACGATGACGCCGGTGCCGCGTCCCTCCCAGTCGGCGCGCACTCGCATGTTGACGGTGGTGGGTGTTCCCACGGTGGTGCCGTCGGCGGCGAGCACCTGCACCGTCAGGCCGACGTCGCCCGAGCCGACGGCCTGGATCGGAACTGTGACCTTGGCCTGCTGGTGGGCCGGGACCCTCACAGAGGTGGTGCGCGGAACCCGGAGTCGCTTGTTGTTCGAGACCAGGTAGACCTGGACCGTGACGTCCTGGCTCAGGGAGGAGGTGATGCGCACCGGCAGCTGCGCCTCGGAGCTGATGACATTGATGGTCGACGACGGCACCGCGGCCAGCGAGGAGGTGACGCCGGCCCCGGCCGCCTCGGCAGCCGGAACCTGGGCACTGCGGGTCTTGGGATCGGCTCGCCAGGATGCTGAGGAGACCACCGCCTCCAGGCTGGTGTAGTCGCCCAGCAGTGCTGCCGGTTCGGAGAGCACGGAGGAGATCGACTGCAGGGTTCCGGCCGTATGGCCGGCAGCGGTGAGGGTGTCGTTGGGCAGCTCGTCGTCATCGATCACCGTGTCCGGCAGCTCGGAGCGCTCGATCCGCGAGGTGCCTTCGTTGACGGAGGTGACCTCCTCCTGGGCGCGCTCCTGGAGGGCGCCCAGGGACTGGGACGTGGTCCAGGGGACTGAGCGCAGGGCGGTCACCCGCTCCCGCACGACCGACGCTTGCACAGCGGAGGCCGCCCGGCGGGGCATCGCCACGACGACGTCCCGCTCCAGCCCCGGGGCCTGGCGGGCCAGGATGGCACTGTTGCTGCGCAGAAGCTGGCGGATGTCGAGCGCGGACGCCTGGGCGCTCTGGGGGGCTGGGCTGTCCTGATCGGAGCTAGCGGGTGGGGGGTCCTCACCGGTGAGGGCCTCTGAGAGCGACTGCTCCGGAACCAGGACCGCGTGGTCCCCGGACGCCCCCAGACTGGAGGGGTGTGGGTGAGCTCGTCGGCCGGTGGCAAGGACTCCGGTGAGGCGATGACGGTCGACGCCGGCTGCGGCAGCGCATTGACCGTGGTGGCGTCCGCGACGCTGGAGGCCAGCCAGGTCATCGACGTCGGGGCCCCTACCCTGACGATGGCCGACTCCTGGGTGCGCCGTGCAGCGGTCTCGATGAGGCTCGTCTGCTGCAGGTGCGCCAGCGCCGCGGTATCAGAGTCGCCCCACGGCAGAGCCACCAGGCTGTCGGTGTGGATGGCCCGCGCGAGAGCGGCGGAGAGCTGGATGACCTCGTTGGAGACCTGCGAGGCCTTCTTGTCCGACGGCGACGTCGCGGTGCCCCCGCCTGTGGGGAGGGGTGGGGCTTGCCGAGGGGCCCGTCGTCGGTGGTGGGGACGGGGCCGATGACTCGGAGGAGTCGGTGCTCTGAGGCGCTTGAGGGGAGGCGTCCGGCGTCGCGGGCTGGGAACCGCTGTTGCGGGCGGCCTGCTCGAGGCTGGCCGTGGTGACGCCGAGGGGCCTCGACCAGCGCCGGGTCGACGGCGATGACGACGCCGTCGCCGGCCATGCTCACCAGGCCGAGGACCCGGGTGTGGATGCGACTGAGGGCCTCCGAGCGCTCCTGAGTGCGCGGACCGGACAACACCGCCATCTCCTGCGCGGATGCGGTCACCGGCAGGAAGACGGTCATGCGCATCGGTGCGGCGGAGGCGCCGCTGTCCCACACGAGGATGCTGCGGTCCTGGGCCAGGGAGACGTCCTGGGTCGCCACAGTGACGGAGACACCGCGCGGCCCCCACTGGTCAGCGCTGGTCAGCGGCAGCTCGCCGGCAGGGATGGTGATGGAGAACTGGGAGACGCCCCCGGGCTGGAGGTCGTGTCCCAGTGGGACCGTGAACGGGTCCGACAGTCCCGACTCATCGGTCCCGTTCAGCCACTTGCTCAGGCCCCGGCTCGTGGCCTCCGTGGATCGCTGCACCCGGGTCACCAGGTCCGCCCCGGTGATGGTCTGAGCGGTTCCGTTGGTGATGGTGCCGGTCAGGATGAGGTCCTGGTCGGTGTGAAGCAGCTCGGGGGCCAGGGCGTCGATACTGACGGTCACCTGGTTGGTGGTCTTCTCGCTCGCCGCCGCCGGGGCCGATGAGGAGACTGTCGTCGCGGACGGCTTCGCCAAAGCATCCGGGGCGGCCGGTGCGATCTCAGCGGAGAGCCCACCCGACTGAGTGACCAGGAGCGTGCCGGGGCCCTGGTCCGCCTCGGCCACGGGTAGCGCGATCACCGGCCACATCACCAGACCCGCCACCCCCAGTAGGCGGCAATGGTCACCATCGCCCTGCTCCGCAGCCGGGAGCGCAGCGTGGTGACCACCTTCGCGCACAGAGAGGTGGTGCCCGTCATCCATCCCCCACCAGGATGTCCCAGGCCGCGGCCACGATACGGCGCTCATTGGGGTAGGCCAGGCGGTGGGAGACGTCGTCGAGGGCGACCCACTCGACGTCCTCGGCCTCATGGTCCGGGTCGTTCTCCGTTGTTAGCGTGCCGCTGACCGCCTCCAGCAGGAAATGGTGCACGACCTTGTGGACGCGGTGCTCGTGGCCGGCGAACCAGTAGTCGATGGTCGCCAGGTGCCGAAGAACCCGACCAGTGATCCCGGTCTCCTCCATGATCTCGCGGACCGCGGCCTGCTCGGGGGTCTCGGTGCCCTCCAGGTGCCCCTTGGGCAGGCACCACTCCAGCCGCCCGCCCCGGTTGCGCCGGGCGATGACCGCGGTGAAGGCCTGCCCGTTCTGAACGTCGACGACCAGGCCGCCGGCGCTGGTCTCGTTGACGATCGGCAGGGCGCGCGCACTCGCCCGGTGGGCCGGGTTTCCGGCGCGGGGCGTGCGAGTGCGTGGAGAGGGCATGGGGACACTCTAGGGCGTTCGAGCCGCCGGGCGCCTCTGGCCGAGTACGTCGTCGCACACAACTGCGCCGTCCGTGGACGGATGTGGGGCGGGCGTCCGCTTGCGCAAGATGGTCCTCACCACAAGGATGCTGAGGTCGACGACGACGGCGCGCCGCTCAGGGTTCATGGCAGGCTTGGGCCGATGACTGCGCACCCCGCTCCCGCTGACCCCGCCGACTCCCTGGAAGCCGTCGAGAACCGCGGCCTGACGCCCAAGGCCCGTCAGGCGCTCGAGGGCCTGCCCCCCGCCCTGGCTGCGCTGGGGTACGCCTTCGTGCGCGCCGGGCACGAGATCGCCCTGGTCGGTGGGCCGGTGCGGGACGCCTTCCTCGGCGTCGCCCCCCACGACCTGGACCTGACCACCTCGGCCCGCCCCGAGCAGACCGAGAAGATCCTGGCCGCCTGGGGCGAGACCACCTGGGACGTGGGCCGGGCCTTCGGCACCATCGGCGCGCGCAAGGGCTCCACCATCGTGGAGGTCACCACCTACCGCACCGAGGCCTACGAAGTCGGCTCCCGCAAGCCCCAGGTCACCTACGGAGACACGCTCACCGGCGACCTCACCCGCCGCGACTTCACCGTCAACGCCATGGCGCTGCGCCTGCCCGACCTCGAGCTCGTCGACCCCTGCGGCGGCCTGGCCGACCTGAACGCCGGCATCCTGCGCACCCCCGTCAGCGCCGAGCAGTCCTTCGACGACGACCCCCTGCGCATCATGCGGGCCGCCCGCTTCGCCGCCCAGCTCGGCTTCGACGTCGAGATGGACATCATGACCGCCATGGAGGAGATGGCCTCCCGCCTGGAGATCGTCTCCGCCGAGCGTGTGCGCGCCGAGCTCGAGCGCCTGCTCATCAGCCCCTGGCCCCGGCGAGGGCTGGAGCTGCTGGTCCACACCGGCGTGGCCGACGTCGTCCTGCCCGAGCTGAGCGCTCTGCGCGAGACCGTCGACGAGCACAAGCGCCACAAGGACGTCTACGAGCACACCCTGACCGTCCTGGACCAGGCCATCGACCTGGAGACCGGGCCCGACGGACCCGTGCCCGGCCCCGACCTGGTGCTGCGCCTAGCCGCGATCCTCCACGACATCGGCAAGCCCGCCACTCGTCGTTTCCTGCCCGATGGCACTGTCACCTTTCACGGCCACGACCACGTCGGTGCCCGGATGACGGCCAAGCGCCTGCGGGCGCTGCGTTTCGACAAGCAGACCATCAAGGACGTCTCCCGGCTGGTCGAGCTCCATCTGCGCTTCCACGGCTATGCAGACGCCGCCTGGTCGGACTCGGCCGTGCGCCGCTACGCCACCGATGCCGGTCCCCTGCTGGAGCGCCTCCACCGGCTCACCCGGGCCGACGTCACTACCCGCAACCGCCGCAAGGCCGCCATGCTGGACCGTGCCTATGACGATCTCGAGGAGCGCATCGAGGCCCTGCGCGCCGCCGAGGAGCTCGCCGCCATCCGCCCCGACCTCGATGGCGGTCAGATCATGGCCGAGCTCGGTGTGGCCCCCGGGCCGATCGTCGGCGAGGCCCTACCGCTTCCTCATGGACCTGCGTATGGAGAAGGGGCCGATTGGCGAGGACCTGGCCCGCCAGGCACTGCGATCCTGGTGGGCGGCGCGGCAGAAGAGCTGAAAGGATGTTTTGATGATGCCGACGCGCGAGCCGGGAGCAGCTCCGGGCCCGAAACCCGGGCGGACGAGCCCCGAGAAGATACTTGAGACATCAACCGAACTGCGGGTCGGCGTCGTGGGCATCGGGGCCCGCTGCTACCTGGCGGCGCTCGCGGACTCCTCGTCGGTGCCGGCCCGGCTCGTCGCCGCGGCCGACACGGCGCCCGACGCCGTCGAGCGCGCCCGGCGACTCCTGCCCGAGGGTGTGGCGGTGGTGCCCGACCACCGCGACCTGCTGGAGCTCGGGATCGACGCCGTCGTCCTGACCACCCCCGATGACACGCACGAGGAGCTGGCCCGCTTCTTCCTTCAGGCCGGCGTCCCCGTCTACCTGGAGAAGCCCCTGGCCATCACCATCGAGGGTGCCGACCGTATTTTGGAGACGGCCCGGCGCACCGGCACCCGCCTCTACGTGGGCCACAACATGCGCCACATGAAGGTGGTGCGGCTGCTGAAGTCGATCATCGACTCCGGGCGGATCGGCGAGATCAAGGCCATCTGGTGCCGCCACTTCGTGGGCAACGGCGGCGACTACTACTTCCGCGACTGGCACGCCGAGCGCCGCCACGTCACCGGCCTGCTGCTGCAGAAGGCCGCCCACGACATCGACGTCATGAGCTGGCTGGCCGGCTCCGCACCGGCCCGCGTCGTCGGCATGGGCGCGCTCATGGTCTACGGGGACGCCGAGCGGCGCCCGGCCGGGACGAGCGCCGGCACCGTCATGCAGGACTGGTTCAGCCTCGAGCACTGGCCCGCCGACGAGGTGCGCGACCTCAACCCCGTCATCGACGTCGAGGACCACTCCATGCTCATGATGACCATGCGCAACGGGGTCATGACCTCCTACCAGCAGTGCCACTTCACCCCCGACTACTGGCGCAGCTATACGGTCATCGGCACCCGCGGCCGGGCCGAGAACCTCGGTGACGGAGCCGGCGACGTCGTCAAGGTGTGGACCGAGCGCACCGAGCACTACGCCGAGCGCGCCACCCAGGAGTACGTCATCGCCGAGGAGGGTACCGGGCACGACAGCGCCGACCAGCTCGCCATCGACGAGTTCCTGCGCTTCGTGCGCGACGGCGGGGCCACCGACGTCTCCCCGGTCAGCGCGCGCGACGCCGTCGCAGCGGGGGTGCTGGCCACCCGGTCCCTGCGCTCGGGCTCCGTGCCCTTCGACGTGCCCGAGCTCGACGCGGATCTGGCGGCCTACTTCCACAGTGGGCAGCACAATCCTCACTCACCGGCGGAATCTTCATAGATGACGTGGCTCCGCGTCATCTATGAGGAAAATGTCGGTCTGGACGGTCGGTAGCACGTACAGTGCGAGCCGGGCGGTGCTGGTGTCTCGAGAGGGACCCGACCCGCGGGCAGGACAGGCCGGAGCCGAGGAGAGCGCATGATTCACCACATCACCCTGACCGGGCGGAGCATCGCCTGGCCTGCGACGGCACGGTGACCACCCGGCACGGGGCCGGAGGCGCCACTGGTGCGGTCTACGTCGAGGCCTCCCACCTGACCCTCCTGCACGACATGCGCGACGGCGAGTTCTATCGCACCGGCCAGAACTCCTGGTCGCCGTCGGGCTGGCGCCGCCTCAGCGAGGCGCCCATGCGCATCGCCAACGAGCAGCGCCGTCGGACCGCCGACGACGCCTCCTGGGACGACCCGGCCCGCCACCACTCGGCCTGGATGGCGGTTCTGGAGGACTCCGCCGGGGCGCTGCTCGTGGGCTGCCTGGACGGGCGCACGCCGCGCCTGCGCGCCGACACCGCGGTCCTGGAGGCATTCACCGAGTCCGGCGACCCGGCGCGCTGGGTGATCCTGCCCGGCCCGGCCACCGCCGTCATGGCCCGTTACGCGCGCGAGCTCGGTGAGAGCCTGGGCGGCCGGGAGATCGAGCCGCAGAGCGTGTGGTGCTCCTGGTACTCCTACTACGAGGGCATCTCCCAGGAGGCCCTCGAGCGGGAGATCCCGCAGGTCGCCGAGCTGGGGTTCAAGACGCTTCAGATCGACGACGGCTGGGAGGCCGCGGTCGGCGAGTGGGAGGCCGGCGAGAGCTTCGGCGACGGCATGGAGGCCGCCGCAACCCGGATCCGGGAGGCCGGCATGCAGCCGGGCCTGTGGGTGGCGCCCTTCATCGCCCTGCCCGGCTCCCGGGCGGTGCGCGACTACCCGGAGATGTTCGTCCACAACGCCGACGGCGGACTGGCCGTGGCCGGCTCCAACTGGGGCGGCGACTACTACGCGCTGGATACGACCCACCCCACCGCTCAGACCTACGTGCGCAAGCTCATCGCCAAGATCGTCCACCGGTGGGGCTTCAGCTACCTCAAGCTCGACTTCATCAACGCCGCCGCCATCCCCGGCTACCGCCACCGCCAGATCGACCGGGAGGAGGCCTACCGCACCGGGCTGCGCCTCGTGCGCGACACCGCCGGCGAGGAGACCTTCCTCCTGGGCTCTGGGGCGCTCATCATGCCCTCCATCGGGCTGCTCGACGCCGTGCGGGTGGGGCCGGACGTGGCCCCCATGTGGGAGAACTACGCCTCCGACGACCTGTCCGACGCCAAGGCCTACAACGCCCTGCACGCCGGCATCAACCGTCTCTGGCTGGGGCGGGTCATCGGGGTCGACCCCGACGTCGTCTTCTTCCGCCACCGCCGCAACCTCCTGGACGACACCCAGATGCAGTGGCTGCGCGACGTGGCCGAGGCCAGCCGCTACCGGTGCTTGTCGGACCAGATGACCTGGCTCGACGACGAGGAGAAGGAGGCCGTGCGCGCCTTCCTGGCCGCCGAGGACGAGCCTCTGGAGATCCTGGGCCGCTACCGCTTCAGCCTGGGCGAGCGCGAGATCGACCTCACCGAGGCCATCGAGGGCAAGGCGTCGGCCTACCCGCTGTGAGGCGGGGCTGGGGGCGGCGTCGGGGTCGGGAACAAGCCGAGGACCTACGGTCCCAGCAGGGCGGCGGGCACGACGGCGATCCCGTCCTCGTCCCGGTAGGCCAGACGGCCGGTGGTCACCAGGACTGCGTCTGCGAGCCTCGGCCCGATCTTCTTGCGCAGCCAGCGCAGGTGCTTGGTGTCCTCCGGCTTGGGGGTGGCCCTCGCCTTGATCTCGAAGGCGACAATCCGACGGTCGGCTCCTTCGAGGATGATGTCAATCTCCTGGAGCCCGCCTTTGGTGCGCAGGTGGAAGACTCGGGCACTGAGGATCTCCGCGTAGACCTGAAGACTCTGAATCACCAGGGACTCGAATAGTGAGCCGAGTACGCGGGGGCGGCGCGGGGTACCTCGAGGGCTGGTGAGGATCGGGTGGCCGACCCCGAGCACCTCGGAGGGACCGTATCCGAGAAGGCGAGCGGCCAGGGCCGGGTCGCACAGCTGGTGCTTGTCGGTCAGGTTGTTGCGGGAGAACTCGTTCTCGCTGGGGCTCCAGCCCGGAACCGGGTCCAGTAGCCACATCCCGCTGAGGTGGTCTCGGTAGGAGCGTGCCGTCGCCAAGCCCATATCGGTGCTCAGGGGCCTGGTTGCCAGCTCGGCGATGGAGGTGAAGCTCGCCGTCGTGGCCACCGCGCTGGCGTAGGCCGTCAGCCACTCCCTCACGGATCGTGAACGTCGCCTGCCGCCCGTCGCTTCCGGTAGATCATGTCGGAGCGTTTGCTCGATGTATCCGTCCAGCTGGGCCTTGCGCCCTAAGGGCGGCTGCTCTCTGATGGCGGGGAAGCGTCAGCCCCGCGTATGCGGGGGTAGAGGCGGCCAGAACCTCGTGGCCACGGCCGCGGCCGTGTCGCCCCGCGTATGCGGGGGTTCACACGGACCTGCGGCTGACGCTGTCTTGGAGTGGGACCTGGCGAGAGCGCCCGGCCCCGCCACCAAGACCTCGCAGGACCTCAGGGAGTCGAGCACGTCAGCAGCTCAGTGTCCACGGCGCTGACATCAGCGGTCCCGCCGTCGGAACGCCCAGCGGGAATCGTTGGAATTCCAAGGGTCCGTCTCGTCTCGCGACGCCGGTGCGGGGGTGATGTCAGCGTCATGGACACCGACGCCCCGCCAGACCGCCGTCAGCGACCCGCTCCTCAGCCGGCTGCGACCTCGAAGGTTCCGACCCGTCCCGCGATCCCCGCCGCCAGGTTCTCGATCATCTTGGCGTCGTGGAGGCGGGCCGGCCAGCCCTCCGGGATTGCGCTGCGCCCGTACAGCGCCCCCGCCAGCTGCCCGTAGATGGCCCCGACGGTGTCGGCGTCGTCACCCAGGTTCACGGCCAGCAGCGCCCCGTCGAGGAAGGTGCCGGTCCTGGCGAGGGCCCACAGCGCCGCCTCCAGGCTGTGCAGGACGTAGCCCGACGACGAGATCTCGTCGCGCTCCTTGACCCGGTAGGAGCCGTGCAGGATCGCCGCCAGCTCAGGACTGGTCACCTGCCCGGCCAGGTCGGCGGCCAGTGCATGCAGCTGTGCGTGCGAGGTCCCGTGGATGGCGGCAGCGATCAGCCTGCCGTAGACCCCGCACGCCTCAACGCACTCGACGGCGGGATGGGTGGTGCGCGAGCTGTCGGCGCAGAACCGTCCCGCGGCCTCGATGTCGTCGCAGAAGGCCATCGCAACCGGTGCCAGGCGCATCAGCGACCCGTTGCCCGCGCTCATCCCACCGGCCGTCATGCGGTAGGGCTCGCCGGTGGCCTCGAACTCTCTCAGGGCGGTGAGGGTCTGGTTGCCGATGTCGAAGCACTGACCCGTGCTGCTGAGGTACCCGTCGCGGTACCAGCGGATGAACCGGGCCAGCTGGTCGCGGGGATCGTAGGCCCCGGTCTCCACCAGGCTCGCGGCGATGCACAGCGCCATGGACGTGTCGTCAGTCCACTGCCCGGGCGCCAGACCGAACACCCCGCCGCCCACCATGTCGGTGACGGGCGGGAAGGAGTCACGGGCCTGGAACTCGACGGTGGTGCCCAGGGCGTCGCCCACTGCCAGCCCCAGGAGGCTGCCCACCATCCGATCCTCATGCATGGGGTCACAGTACAGAGGATGAGCGGAGGATGACCGGGGAATGACAGCCCCCCGGGGCTGCCTCCCGAACCCGCACCGGGGAGGCCGCCCCGGTGCGGGTCCCCGTCGGGATTCCGCCGTTGGACCTGCCTACTTGGTGGGGGTGCGGCCCAGGGTGAGGTAGCCGGGAAGCGTCTGGTCCTGGCCGGCGCTGGAGAAGCGCAGCGGCTGGCCCGACTCCAACGGGTTGACCACGCGCACCAGGACCGTGTTCTGCCCGGCCCGGTCCGCCGGGAGCTGCCCGGAGAAGGTCTGGGTCTTGCCGACCTGGATCTTGCGCAGGTCCCCGCTGAGCGTGGTGCGCCCGACCTCCGCGCCGTTCGAGGTGTTGATGGCCACCGCTTCCACATTCCAGTTGTAGTAGAAGGGCGCCACCCCGTTGTTGGCGATCTGCACCTCGATCTTGCCGTTGCGCATCCGCCAGCGCGCCACCGCCAGGTCGTAGCCGGTCTCGGCGGAGGCCTGCACGGCCCGCTCGCGCTCGGTGCCGTTGAGCGTCGTCGTGAAGGCCCAGTTGTCCACCAGCCAGCTCGCGTGTGTGGCCTTGATGGAGGCGTTGATGTCCACCGTTCCTCCGTTGGAGCCCGAGGCCATGCAGCTGCCCGGGTTGCGCACGGAGCACTCCTGGATGCCCGGGTAGACCTCGCCGCCGATCGGGTGCTGCTGCCAGGCCTGGTCCGCCTTGGCCTGCTTCAGCTGCGGCAGGAAGTGCCAGTTGGCGGTGTCCATCGTCGCGTAGCCGAAGGAGTCGTCGTGGTAGCCGACCCCGCGCTTGACTGTCTCCGCGGACGGGTAGCGAGCCAGCGTCGGCGTCACCTGGAAGGCTCCGTCCCAGGTGTCGATGAGGGTGTTCTGGTTCGCCGCCGACGGCATCCAGTTCTCGCCGGAGGGGTTGTCCCCGGAGACCTTGCCGTTCATCGGGAAGGTGTGACCCTCGCCCCAGAAGCCCACCAGTCCGTGGGTGATGAAGGCCAGGCGCGGGTCGCCGTCGTACTGCTGGCCGAGGGCGGAGATGAAGCCGGTGAGCATCGACATCATCTCGGGATCGTTGTAGTCCGGCGCCAGCGACTGGCCCGGCGCGTTGCCGTTGACCGTGTACTCGTGGGTCGCCACCGTGTGAGAGGTCAGCAGGTAGGCCGGTATGCCGCTGGGGCGCCCGGGGTAGTCGACGTAGAAGCGCAGTACCGCCTGGTGCCCGCGCGAGGCGATGGAGTTGAGGTGCGCATCGAGCCTGTCCCACGAGTATGTGCCGGGCCCGGTGACGATGTCGCTGACCGGCAGCGTCAGCCACTCCATCGTGTGGGGCGGGGCGTTGTCCTGCAGCGCCGGCGAGTGCGAGGCGTCCTCCGGCGCGAAGGGCATCATACCCTTGAGCGGGTTGGCCTCCGGCGTGGCCGCCGCGGAGACCTCGGTCCAGGCCCGGTTGCAGTTGCAGGCCCGGAACCCGGTGGCCAGGGACACGACGGCGACGAGCGCCACGAGGATGGCGCCGAATCGCGGCTTGCGCCCTCTACGGAACCGGTCGAGTATCTGACGACTCAGTGGGTGCTGGCGCGCTTCTGTGCCGGAAGTACCGGATGCGTCGTCGGCGCCGGCGTGAGATTCCGGCGAGGCTCGGACTATGGGGGTCGCGGAGCTCGCTGAGGGGGTGTTGTCGTTCTGTGGGTCGATCATAAGAACTTGTCGGTAGGGACTGAGGCGTGAAGGTAACCCTAGCGGTCAGTTGAGTGGTCCACCTGTGCTATCGCTGACAACGTGCTTGGTTGACAGGCGGAGGGTCTGTGTCACTGACACTTCTGGTGGACATGAGAAAGCCGTGCCGTGTCGCGCCCCGTTGCGGTGGCGGGTCGATGTCAGCGGGTGCCGCCAGTCGGGACAGGATTGCCGCCGCGCGTATAAGCGGCAATGATGACTCCGTGCGCGTCTTCAATTTCTCCGCCGGTCCTGCCCAGCTCCCCCTGCCCGTTCTCGAGCAGGCCGCCTCCGAGCTCACCAGCTGGGGCGGATCGGGGATGTCCGTTCTGGAGGTCTCCCACCGCGGAGCCGACTTCGTGGCCTGCGCGGCCGACGCCGAGGCCGCCCTGCGCCGCCTCCTGTCCGTCCCCGACAACTACCGCGTGCTCTTCTTCCAGGGCGGAGCCAGCGCCCAGTTCGCCGGCATCCCCCTCAACCTGACCGCCCCCGGTGACACGGTCGCCTACCTCAACACCGGCCAGTGGTCCGCCAAGGCCATCAAGCAGGCCGGAGCCTATGAGCTCGACGTCGTCGTGCCCGCCGACGAGGCCGCCTTCTCCTACACGACCACCCCCGAGCCCGGCTCCTTCACGGTGCCCGAGGCGGCCCGCTACCTGCACTACACGCCCAACGAGACCATCGGCGGCGTCGAGTTCGACTACGTGCCCGAGACCGGTGAGGTCCCGCTCGTGGCCGACTTCTCCTCCACGATCCTCTCGCGGCCCATCGACGTCTCCCGCTACGGCCTCATCTACGCCGGCGCCCAGAAGAACATGGGGCCCTCGGGCCTGGCCGTCGTCATCGTGCGCGAGGACCTGCTGGGGCGGGCCCGTCCGGTGACCCCCACCGTCCTGGACTACCAGAAGATGGCCGACGCCGACTCCATGCTCAACACGCCCCCCACCTTCGCCATCTACTTGCTGGGGCTCATCGGCCACTGGATCGAGGACGGCGGCGGCCTGGAGGCGATGGCCGAGCGCAACCGCGCCAAGGCCGAGCTCCTCTACGGCTTCATCGACTCTTCCGACTTCTACGCCAACCCGGTTCAGGAGCGCTCGCGGTCCTGGATGAACGTGCCCTTCACCCTGGCCGACCCCGCCCGCGACGCCGACTTCTTGGCCGGCGCCGAGGCCGCCGGACTCACCAACCTCAAGGGGCACCGCTCCGTGGGCGGCATGCGCGCCTCGATCTACAACGCCATGCCGATCGAGGGCGTGCGCGCCCTCATCGACTACATGACCGACTTCGCCGCCAGGGCCTGAGCGCCCGCCGTCCCGTCGGGCCTGCGGGCCCGGCCGCCCGTCAACCACCGCTTCCCCGCCCGGACCGTTCTGCAGAAAGTACCGCCGTGACCACCAGCAGCGTTGACCAGAAGTACCGTATCCGCACCCTCAACGCCATCTCCGGGGCCGGCCTGTCCCGCCTGCCCGACGAGCTCTACGAGGTCGGCGGCTCCGTGGAGGAGCCCGACGCCCTCCTGGTGCGCTCGGCCAAGCTCCACGACACCCCCATCGAGGACTCGGTCCTGGCCGTGGCGCGCGCCGGCGCCGGCACGAACAACATTCCGGTCGAGGCGCTCACCGAGCGCGGCGTGCCCGTGTTCAACACCCCCGGTGCCAACGCCAACGCCGTCAAGGAACTGGTCCTTGCGGGCCTGTTCATCGCCTCGCGCAACCTCATCCCGGCGGCCCGCTTCGCCCACACCCTCGAGGGTGACGACGCCGAGATCGCCAAGGCCGTCGAGGCCGGCAAGAAGCAGTTCGTCGGATTCGAGCTGCCCGGCCGCACGCTCGGCGTCATCGGGCTGGGGGCCATCGGCGTGCAGGGTGGCCAACGCCGCCCTGGGGCTGGGGCTCAACGTCGTCGGCTTCGACCCGGGTATCTCCGTGGAGCACGCCTGGCACCTGAGCGCCGAGGTCGAGCGGGCCGGCTCCATGGAGGAGGTCTTCCGCCGCGCCGACATCCTCACCGTCCACGTGCCCCTCATCCCCGCCACCCGCGGGCTGGTGAGCACCCAGCGCCTGGCCCTCATGAAGGAGACCGCGGTGCTGCTCAACTTCGCGCGGGCCGAGATCGTCGACACCGACGCCGTCGTGGCCGCTCTGGATGAGGGCATGCTGGGCGGTTACGTGTCGACTTCCCCTCCACGCAGGTCCACAAGCACCCCAAGTGCATCTCCCTGCCCCACCTGGGCGCCTCCACCAAGGAGGCCGAGCGCAACTGCGCCATGATGGCCGTGGATTCCTTGCGCGGCTTCCTCGAGGACGGGCAGGTCCACAACTCGGTGAACTTCCCCGAGGCCGTCATGGCGCGTCAGGAGGGCACGCACCGGCTCGTCATCGTCAACCGCAACGTGCCCAACATGGTCGGTCAGGTCTCCACGATCGTGGCCCAGCACGGGCAGAACATCGCCAACCTGCTCAACAAGTCGCGCGGCGAGCTGGCGGTGACGCTGGTCGACGTCGAGGGCGAGGTCGAGCTCAAGGTCCTCGAGGAGCTGCGCGCGATCGACGGCGTGCTGTCCGCCCGCGGCATCTGAGCCGAGCCGGGGTCCCCCGCGGCCGGGGACATACGGGGACATATCTGAGCGGCCGGAGGCGGGTGCCCCGGGGGCTCGACGCACCTTGAAGGCTTGCGGCCTGCATCCGTGGGGGCCGTACTCGCGGCCTCAGGAGCGTCTTCGACGAAACGCGGGGTCAGTTGTCCGCACACAGGGTGTGACAAGACGACGGCGGGTTGCCTCCCGCCCCTCGGGGCCGGTCACCTGAGTGAAGGGCTCGCCGAGCTCGCCGCCACGGCCGCTCGGGCGCTCAGCCGCCGTTGTTGTTCCCCCCACCGCCAGGATTGGGGATGATGGGCTGCTGGTTGTTGTCGTCACCGTCTTTACCGCTGGAGACCGTGAGGTTGACGGTGGAACCGGCGCGCACCTGAGTGCCGGCCTTCGGGTTCGTGCCAATGACCTTATCGGCGTCCACCTTGTCAGAGGACTTGTAGTCCACGGTGACGTTGAGTCCGAGCTTCTGCAAGTCGCCGGCCGCTTCGTCAGCGGTCTTCCCGTTGAGGTTGTTGGGAATCGTCACGGTGCCGTTCGGCGCCGGCGTGGGTCCGGCACCGCTGGAGAAGTGCACGGTGATCGTGTCCCCCGACGAGGCGCTGGAGCCCGCGGCCGGGTCGGAGGAGACGGCCTTGCCGCGCTCGACGTCGGTGGAGGCGACGTCGTCACCCCGCTTGAACTGCAGTCCGGCGTCCTCGATGGACTTCTTCGCCGTGGCCTCGTCCTGGCCGGCGACGTCGGGCACGGAGGCGTTGCCGGTGGAGAGCACCAGGTCCACGGCGGTACCGCGCTCGACGGAGTTCCCCGCCGGCGGGTTGGTGTAGATGACCCGGTCCTTCGCGACCGTGGCGGAGTCCTCCAGGGAGGTGTTTCCGCCCTCGAGTCCGGCATCCTTGAGGGCCTTGCGGGCGTCATCCTGCGTCTTGCCGGTCAGGTCGGGAACCTTGACCATGGCCGATCCGGTGGAGAAGTGGACGGTGACGGTGGAGCCGGACTCGACCTTCGTGCCCTTCTCCGGGTCGGAGGAGACGGCCAGGCCCGCGCCGACCTCGTCGTTGGCGACCTCGTCCTTGGCAAACTTCAGACCGGCGTCCTCAACGGTCTTCCGAGCCGATTCCTCGTCCTGCTTGGAGATGTCGGGGACCTCCACCTTGCTGGCGGTGGCGCTCGGCGTCGGGGCGGGATGGTTGTCGAGGGCCCCGGAGGCCCACAGTCCGGCGACGATGGCCAGCGCCAGGAACAGCAGAAACACGAGGATCCAGATCCAGGCGTGGCTCTTGGATTTCTTCTCGGGCTCCTCACTCTCCTTCACCGTGGACGCCGGCGAGGGCTCGGAGGCCACCTGGGTGAAGGCGGAGGTGGGCTGAACCGGTTCAGCGGCCGGCGCGGCCATGACCGAGGTGGCCGGGGACCAGGAGTCGGCGGCCGGCGCGGCCACGGACATGCCCCGGGCGGCCGCCTGCAGGTCGGCGCGCATATGGGCGGCGTCCTGGTAGCGGTCATCGCGGCTCTTGGCCAGCGACTTGAGGATCACCCGGTCCAGGGACTCGGGGACGTCGGCGGCCAGCGAGGAGGGCCGTTTGGGGATCTCCCGTACGTGCTGGTAGGCGATGGCCACGGCGGAGTCGCCCTGGAACGGCGGCTGGCCGGTGAGGAGCTCGTAGAGAAGACAGCCGGTGGAGTACAGGTCCGAGCGGGCGTCCACGGACTCGCCGCGGGCCTGCTCCGGGGGAGAGGTACTGGGCGGTGCCCACCACCGTGTGGGTCTGGGTCACCGTGGAGGCGGAGTCCTCAATGGCCCGCGCGATGCCGAAGTCCATGACCTTCACCGCGCCGGTGGAGGTCAGCATGATGTTTCCGGGCTTGATGTCACGGTGGACGATCCCCACCCGGTGGGAGTACTCCAGGGCGTCCAAGACGCCGGAGACGATCTCCGCCGCCTCCGTGATCGGGACGGCCTCGCCCTCGCTGAGGAGCTCGCGTACCGTGTGCCCCTCGACGTACTCCATGACGATGTAGGGAACGGTGCGGCTGGCACCGCCGGGCTGGAGGAGCTCCTCCTCCCCGGAGTCGTAGACGGCGACGACGGCGGGGTGGTTGAGTGCCGCCGCGGACTGGGCCTCCCGGCGGAAGCGGGCCTGGAAGGTAGGGTCGCCGGCGATGTCCGAACGCAGCAGCTTGATGGCTACGACCCGCGACAGGCGAGTGTCGTAGCCGAGGTGCACCTCTGCCATACCACCACGTCCGATGAGATCGCGGATCTCGTAGCGGCCCGCGAGGACCTGGGGGAACTGACTGGTCACAGTACCTCCTTGACAGGGATGCTCAGCATCAAGGCTGGCATGACCTGATGCGCATGGGCAAGCGTACCTGTGCTGTGCAGGTGAGGAGCGAGAGGGCCGGGATGAGGACCCTCAGCGTCAGCAGGTTGAGGCCGAGGAAGGAGCGTCCTGAGGCGTGCCGGGCGGTGCGCGACGGCGTCGGCTCCTGGGCCGCGTGACGGCCGGGACGCACGGTGGTGGGTTGGGGCAGCTCGCGGGTCTGCGGGCCACGGCGGCCGGTGGACTCCCAGCTGAGTGCCTCACGCGGGTCCCACGCATCCGTGGGGAGGTTCACCACCGCCCGGTCCAGGGCACGGGCCACCTCGCGGGCGGAGTGCGGCCGGTCGGAGGGCTTCTTGGCGAGCAGCTTGAGGATGATGGCCTGGACCTGAGGCGGGACGGCGTCAGGGAGGGCGGGCACCTCCTCGTTGACGTGCGCGAAGGCGATATCGACCTGGGTGGCTCCGCTGAAGGGGCGCCGCCCCACCAGGGCCTCGTAGGCGATGATGCCCAGTCCGTAAAGGTCACCGGCCGGGGTGGCCATATTGCCCATGGCCTGCTCGGGGGCGAGGTACTGGGCGGTGCCCATCACCATGCCGGAGGCCGTCAGCGGGCGCTGGTTGATGCCGGTGGAGATGCCGAAGTCGGTGAGCTTGGCCAGGCCCTCGCGGTTGATGAGGATGTTGGAGGGCTTGACATCCCGGTGGACGACGCCGGAGTCGTGGACGACCTGGAGGGCGCGGGCGACCTGCGCCAGGACCGGCAGGATCTCGGCGGGCGCCAGGGTCCCCTTCTCGGCGATGATGTCGGACAGGGCGCGCCCCTGGACGAGCTCCATGATGAGCCAGCCGGTGCCGTCCTTCTCCCCGGAGTCCAGGACGACGGCGAGGTTCGGGTGGCGCAGACCCCGGGAGTTCTTGGCCTCCGCGCGCAGGCGGGATAGGAAGATCTCGTCGCCGGTCAGCTCGGGGCGCAGGATCTTGGCGGCCACCGCCCGACCCGAACGCAGGTCGGTGGCGCGCCACACCTGGCCCATGCCGCCCAGAGCGATCTGCTCGACCAGCTCGTAGCGGCCCTGGAGCTGGAGACCGGCAACAGGCTTCACTGGTTCACCGCCGCATCGATGACCTTGGCGGCGACGGGCCCGGCCACCTTGCCGCCGGTGGCGCTGCCCTCGGTCTCGGAGTTGCCGTCGAGCACGACGGCCAGGGCGATCTCAGGCTTGTCGATGTCGGTGCCGGCGAAGCCCACGAACCAGGTGGTGGGGCCGCCGCCCGTGCCGGTCTCGGCGGTACCGGTCTTGCCGGCCACCTGGACCCCGGCGACCTGGGCGCTGGTGCCCGTGCCGTCGGCGACGGCCTTCTGCATGAGGGAGGACAGGGACGAGGCGGTGGCCGAGTCGATCGGGGTGCGGGCCACCTTCGTGGAGGTGGCGCTGACCTCGTTGAGGTCGGGGTCCAGGGTGCGCGAGACCAGGTAGGGGGTCATCTGCTCCCCCTTGTTGGCCACGGTGGCGGCCACCATCGCCATCATGAGCGGGGTCGCCTGCACCGAGGCCTGACCGATGCCGGCCATCGCGGTCTGCGCCTGCGAGTTGTTGTCCGGATAGGTCGACGGCGTGACCTTCAGCGGGATGGACAGGTCGGAGTCGAAGCCCCAGTTCTTCGCCTCCTTGGAGAGCTCCTTCTCACCGACGTTCATGGCCAGCTGGGCGAAGGGGGTGTTGCAGGACTCGGCGAAGGCGTTGGAGAAGGTGGTCCGACCGCCGCCGCAGGACTCCCCGCCGTAGTTCTCCAAGGCGTGGTTGGTGCCCGGAAGGATGATGGTGTCGGGGGCATCGATTTCCTGATCCGTCGAGATCTTGCCGGTGCGCAGCGCCGCCGCCGTGGTGATGATCTTGAAGGTCGACCCCGGCGGGTAGCGGCGTCCGGCGATGGCCCGGTTGTCCAGGGGGCGGGAGGAGTCCTGGCTGAGAGTCGCGTTAGCCTCATTGGCGGCGTTCCCGTTGCGGGTCGCGAAGGCCGAAGGGTCGTAGGAGGGGCTGGAGACCAGGGCGAGGATGGCCCCGGTACTGGGGTCCAGGGCGACGACGGCGCCCTCGCGACCGGCCAGGGCGTCGTAGGCGGCCTGCTGGATCTCGGGCTTGATGGTCAGCTCAACGGCCCCGCCCCGCTGGGAGTCACCGGTGATGAGGGTCTTGATCCGGGAGGAGAACAGGGAGGGGTCGTCCCCGTTGAGCACGGAGTTGCCCTCCTTCTCCATACCGGTCATGGAGGCGAAGGCGGGCGAGAAGTATCCGGTCACCGGGGCGTAGAGCGGCCCGTTGGCGTAGACGCGCTGATAGTCCTCGGAGCCCTGACCGTCGTCGGACTTCTGGGTGCTGGCGATCGTGGTGCCGCCGGCCAGGAGGATCGGCCCTCGCTCGGTGTCGAAGTTGCGGCTGACGGTGCGGCGGTTGCGCGGGTCGGAGTTGAGGGCCCCGTTGGCCGACCACGATTCCCACACGGAGGGGCGGGCCAGGCCCTGGACGCTGGTGACGGACAGGGCCAGTGCGGTGAACATGACCAGCACCAGGAAGGCGACCTGACGGATCTGTCGGTTCATGGCTGCTGCCTCCTGTCGCTGTCCTCAGTGAAGCCCGGGGCGCGCGATGAGCGCAGGGTCGCCCCGTCCGGTGCGGCGTGCGGCGGAGGCGGCGCCTCCGGACTGACGGCGACGGCGGGGCGGGCGTCAGCCACCGGACTGCCGGGGCCGGGTGCGGCCGGCGGGGACGCGTAGCCCCCGGCATCGGCCTGTGCGCCTCCGGTGGGGACGTCGTTGACGTCCTCGGTCACCGACTCCTCGGCTCCGGCGTCCTGGACCCGACGACGCAGGGAGAGCGGCAGCTCTGCGGTGTCAATGATCCGCGGCGCGTGCGTGGCCGGACGCCGGGCGGCGTCGGACAGGCGCAGCAGGAGGGCCAGGATGACCCAGTTGGCGATGAGTGAGGAGCCGCCGTAGGCCAGGAAGGGCAGGGTCAGTCCCGTCAGCGGGATGAGCCGGGTGACACCGCCGATGACCACGAAGATCTGCAGGGCGATGGCGAAGGACAGGCCCACGGCCAGGAGCTTGCCGAAGCCGTCGCGCAGTGAGACGGCGATGCGCAGGCCCCGCTGGATGAGCACGAGGTAGAGCATGAGGAGGACGAGCGTGCCGGTCAGGCCCAGCTCCTCACCCAGTGAGGCGAAGATGAAGTCGGAGTTGGCGAAGGTGACCAGGCTCGGTGAGCCCTTCCCCCAGCCGGCGCCCATGAGCCCACCGGAGGACATTCCGAACATGCCCGTCAGCAGCTGCCAGGAGCCACCGACTTCGGCGTTGTACACCGCACTGTCGGTGGCGTGGAGCCAACCGCTGATGCGCTGCTGGACGTGCTCCAGGTGCGTGGCGGCGAACCAGGCCGCCGGGAGGAACAGGCCCGCACCGATGAGCAGCCAGGAGGGCCGGTCGGTGGCCACGTACAGGACGACGACGAACAGACCGAACAGCAGGACCGAGGGAGCCCAGGTCCTTCTGAAGGACCAGGACGCCGATGCTCGCGACCCACACGATGAGCAGGGGGCCCAGATGCCGGACGCGCGGCAGGCTCATCCACAGGACCTTGCGGCCCGCCAGGGCCAGGTTGTCCCTGTTGGCCACGAGGTAGGAGGCGAAGAAGACCGCCAGCAGCACCTTGGACAGCTCGGCCGGCTGGAAGCTCATCGGACCGATCCGGATCCAGATGCGGGCGCCGTTGATGCTCTGCCCGATGCCCGGGATGAAGGGAAGGATGAGGAAGACCAGGCCGGACCACATGGCCCAACGGTCCCAGCGCCTCAGACGACGGTAGTCGCGCAGCAGGAGGAGCACGGCGCAGAAGAGAGCGACGCCCAGCAGCGTCCAGATCAGCTGCTTGGAGCCGACGTAGAACTGCCACTGCTTGTTGAGCTCATAGGGCCAGGTCCAGGCGTCGGATCATGGCCAGGCCGATCCCGTTGAGCGCCACCGCCGTCGGCAGGATGACCGGATCGGCCCACGGGGCGGCGTAGCGCACACACAGGTGCATGAGGACGGTCAGGGCGAGGAAGGCGATCGCCACGCCTACGGTCTGCGCCGGGGAGGAGCCGGTGCGGTTGAGAGCGGTGAGCACGAAGCCGCCCAGACCCAGGACCAGGGCAACGCCGAGCAGCGCCGCCTCCGCCCATCGTCCCGAGTATCTCGCGACGCCGGCGGGCTGGATGGTCGCGACGCCCGCGGGGGCGCCCATGGGGTCGGGAGCAGCAGTCATCTCACCCCTCCTGCCCGGGCTTGCCGGACTGGGCTGGTGTGGCGGAGGCCGGCGACGGGGTCGAGGAGGGTGCGGTGGACGGCTTGGCCGTGGGGCTCGAGGTGCTCTGCGGGGCGGCGGCCGGCCTGCGGTAGGAGCGCACCGTCTTGTCCACGTAGGTTTCCGCGTCACTCATCGATGGCTGGGTGACGGTGGCGTCCAGGCGCTCACGGATGTTGTGATCAAGGTTGTTCACCGGCAGATCCTCGTAGGTCTTGACCGAGTGGCTCAGCTTGAGGGGGCCGATGGACTGGGGGATCCCCTGGTAGATGGCGACCTTGCCGTCGTGGGTGGAGACGTAGTAGCGGGTCTGGGTCCAGCGGTAGAACAGGACGCTGGCGCCGACGAGCGTGGCCAGCAGGACGAGGCTGCCGACGATGACCCGACGGCGGTGGCGGCGTCGGGCCTTCTGCTGGGTGGCGGCCTCGGTGGCGATGGCCTCGTTGACCTCGGAGGAGTCCTTGGTGGAGGCGGCGTCGGGCTTCTCCTCCAGGGTGGCCATGAGGGCCGCGGCCTTGGCGGCGGGGCTGGCGGCCTCAGCGTCCTTGGCCTCCCCACCACTCGCGCGGTGTGCGGCGGCGGCACGCTCCTGGGCCAGGCGCTCGGTGGCGGCGCTGCCCACCACCTGCGGGACGGTCTGCGGCTCGGGGTCGTCCTTGACGACGTCGAAGACGACGGCGGTGACGTTGTCCGGTCCGCCGGCGCGCAGTGCCAGGTCGATGAGCTGGTCGGCGGCCTGACCCGGGTCGGCGACACCGGCCAGGACCTCGCCGATGGTCTCAGCGGTCACCGGGCCGCTCAGGCCGTCGGAGCACAGCAGCCAGCGGTCGCCGGGAACGGCCTCGCGGATCGACTCGTCGAGCTGGACCTCGCCCTCGGTGTCCCCCAGGACGCGCAGGAGGACTGAGCGCTGCGGGTGTTGGCGGGCCTGGTCCCGGGTGAGGCGCCCGGTCTCCACGAGGTACTCCACGAAGGTGTGGTCGGTGGTGACCTGGGTGAGGGTGCCGTCGCGCAGCATGTAGGCGCGCGAGTCGCCCACGTGGACCATGGCGAGCTTGTTGCCGCTGCGCATGACGCCGATGCAGGTGGTGCCCAGGCCGGCGAGGTCGGGGTCCTGTGAGGAGAGGGTGACGAGCTCGGTGTGGGCGGCCTGGACGGCGTCGCGCATGAGGCCCAGCAGCTCGCCAGCCTGGTGGGAGTCGGCGTCCAGGGGCATGAGGTGCTCGATGGCGACCGCCGAGGCGATGTCTCCGCCCGCGGGCCCGCCCATCCCGTCGCACAGGAGGCACAGGTGGGGGCCGGCGTAGCCCGAGTCCTGGTTGGACTGGCGGACCAAGCCGACGTCGGAGCGCGCGGCGAAGCGCAGGGAGATGGTCATGAGCGCAGCTCCAGCGTCGTTTGGCCGATTCTGACAGGTATGTTCATGGGGAGCTCCACGGCGCCGTGCACAGGGCGGCCGTCCATCATGGTTCCGTTGGTGGATCCGAGGTCCTCCAGCCACCAGGCGCCGTCCTTAGGGAAGACGCGGGCGTGGCGCGATGAGGCGTAGGAGTCGTCGAGGACCAGGGTGCAGGAGGGTGAGCGACCGATGATGATCGACGAGGGGCTCAGGGGCACGGTCGAACCGGCCAGGGGGCCCTCGGTGATGACCAGGCGGGTGGCGCTGCGGCGTCGACCCCTGGGGGGGAGGGCCTGAGGGTTGCTCGGAGCCGCCCGCGGAGCGTCGACGTGACGGGCCGGCGACGGGGGAGTCGGCCATATCGCGGCGCATGACGCGCACGATGAGGTACAGGAAGAACCACAGCAGGACCAGGTAGCCCAGCCGTAGGATTGTGAAGGCGAGTGCGCTCAACCGTTGACCCCGCTGTTCTGGGTGCCATCCCAGAACAGGATCTGGGTGCGGCCGATGGTCAGGGTGTTGCCGTCCACGAGCGTGACGGCGTCGACCCGCTGGCCCTCGACGAAGCTGCCGTTGGTGGAGCCCAGGTCGCTGGCGATGGCGTTGCCGTGCGTCAGGCGGATCTCCAGGTGACGGCGGGAGACGCCGGAGTCGTCGACGATGATGTCCGCCTCAGAGCCGCGCCCGATGACGGTGACCGGGCCGGTGAGCAGGTAGCGCTGGCCGTTGATGTCGACGATCGGGTGCGCCGGGGTGGCGGTGGCGGAGGCGGCCGGAGCGGCGGCGCCGCGCCGCGTGGAGGACTCGATCTCGATCGCCGGCGCGTTGGGATTGTTGTTGACGAGGAAGGAGACCTCGACCGGGCCGACGAAGGAGTACCCCTGGTCCGCGGCGTGCGAGGTGGCGACCTCCTCCATCTGACGCACCATCTCGTCCTGGCCCCAGGCGGTGATGCGCTCGATGCTCGGTGGGGTGAGGTGGATGCGGAAGATGTTGGGAACCACGGAGCGGTCGCGGGCGAAGGACGCGGCCCGCTTGTCCATGGTCTCGCGGAGCTTCGAGGCGATCTCGATGGGCTCGATGTCGTCCGAGAAACGGGACATGGCGCGGTTCGTGACGTTCTCGACGCCCTTCTCGAACTTGTCCAGGAATCCCATGGACAGTACCTCCCCCAAATGTGGTGTGGCGGCCCCCGGGATGGAGCCGGGAGACGGGACTGTCCCGTCTCGCTATGGGCCTGCACGGACCTGCGTGCAGGCCGATACCGTTCCCATCGTAACGGTAGCGAAGCCATCGCAGGGATGACGGCCCCCTCTGTGTGAGGTAATTGTGTCGTGAGCGGTCTCACGGCCGAATGCGGGGGTGAGGATTGGACGTCGGTGGGGTCGGCGGGCTAGTCTCATGCTCGCTTCTCGCGCGAGTGGCGGAATTGGTAGACGCGCACGGTTCAGGTCCGTGTGATCTTACGATCATGGGGGTTCGAGTCCCCCCCCGCGCACAGAACGAATAGGGCCCGGGCCGTATGGTCCGGGCCCTTCGCTTTCCCCGGTTCCTGGTCGCCCCGGCCGGTCGCCCTGAAGGCAACGCGTCTTGTTCCTGAAGGTGCGGCGTCGTTCCGGTGATGACGGGGGAATCAGGCGGAGGCGGGCCGGGGGTGCAGACGGCGCAGCAGGTACCAGGCGGCCAGGGCCCCGGCCCAGGCGCCGACGGCGTTCTGTCCGACGTTGGCCAGCGAGGGGCGCCGTTCCAGCATCGGCAGGAGGCTCTGGAGCACCTCGGCGCTCAGCCCGACCACGCAGCCCACCAGCGCCCACATCCACCAGGGGATGTCCCGCCAGCCCGCGACCGCGCAGAAGGTGGCCGGCGCCAGCATCACCAGGTTGAGGACGACGTCCTTGCCCTCAGAGCTGAGGAAAGCCGGCCCCAGGGTGTCCTTGAGCTCGGCGACCTCGTGTCCGGAGGGCCACACGACCGCCACGCAGATGATGGCCAGGAGGATGATCGTCGCGACGCGGGCGATCCGTTCGTAAGGGGAGGTGCCCGGGGGGAGGGCCTTGGATGGGTGCGGCCCCGTGGTGCGTCCGGCCGACGTCGGTGACATCCCCAGGAGGTGTCGGGGGAGTCGGCGGACGTCAGCGCGTCGGGCGCGGGCTGCTGAGCGGGCACGCTCACGACGCTACCGCCCGCCCTCCGGGAACCCCGGAAGGCAGGCGGTAACGATCAGAGCACAGGAGTGTGTGCCGGGGCTCAGCAGCAGCTGGCGTTGATCTCCGTCTCGGCCTGCTTGGCCCGGGCGCGCCAGAACTCGCGCTCACTCATGGGGCCGTGCCCGGAACCATGCTCAGAACCGTGCCCGCAGCCCTGGGCGTCCCCGTGCCCGTTGGGGCACTGTGCGTGCTCGCGGGCGTAGCGCTCCAGGTAGCGGTCATAGGCGGACTCCCCGGTCATGTCCCGCCACAGGGTGCGGGCCCGGGTCAGGACCTGGTGGACCCGACGTCGGGCGCTCGCCCGTTCCGCCGGCTGCGGCGTCGAAGGAGGAGGCGTCATGACTTCTCCGCGTGGGCCTTGTGCGGGATGAGGGCCGGGTCGCCCACCTGCTCGTACTCCCGGGAGACCTTCTTCATGAGCGAGGAGGCGATCATCGTCTCGGGCGCGTAGAAGTTGGACTCCTGGTACGGGTCCTCCGACGTCGTCGTGTCCCGGTTGCGGATCGTCTGGACGATGCGGATGAGGGCGCAGACCATGACGAAGGCGACCATGACCAGGAAGATGATCGACAGCGTCCCCTGAATCATCGTGTTGCGCACGATCGCCCGCTGCTCGTCGATGGCAGCAGGGTCGGTGAGCGTTTCCAGCTTGGCCAGGGCGTTGCGATGCTGCTGGAAGTAGCCCACGAGCGGGTCGTGGGAGAAGATCTTCTGCCACGACGCCACGAAGGTGACCGTCGTGTCGAAGACCAGTGGGATGGCCGGGATCCACACCCACTTCGTGTAGCCCTTGCGCACCACCATGACGGTGACCACCAGCAGGGCCACGGCCGCGATGAGCTGGTTGGCGATGCCGAACAGCGGATACAGCGTCTGGATGCCGCCGCGCGGGTCGGTGACACCCATGAGGAGCAGGGCGCCCCAGGAGGCGACGACGACCGCCGTGGTCCCCCAGGCGCCCACGTGCCAGGACGGGTCCTTGAACCTGGGGAAGGCGTTGCCCAGCGCGTCGGAGAGCTGGAAGCGGGCCACGCGGGTGACGGCGTCGACGGCCGAGAGGATGAACAGGGCCTCGAACATGATGGCGAAGTGGTACCAGAAGCCCATCATGGTCCGGCCTCCGCCGATCTGGTGGAGGATGTGGGCGATGCCCACCGACAGGGGTGGGGGCGCCTCCGGTGCGAGAGACGACGTTGGGCTCGCCGACGTCGCTGGCCAGGCGCTCCAGGGCCTCGGCGCCCGTGTAGGTCTTGGGGTTGCCCTGATCGTCCCAGGAGTCCCACTCGGGGTTGAGCTTGCGGCCCTGGGCGTCGGTGACGCCGAGCTTGGCGACGGCTGCCTCGGCGAGCCTCTCGCAGTGGTGCTCGGGGTCATTGTTGGTGTTGCAGTGCTGGGCGTCGACGATTTCGGGGCCGGCGAGCTTCTCCATGGTCGCCGTCGCGGTGTTCATGGAGAAGTAGATGCCCGGGCTCAGCGAGACCGCGGCCGCCAGCGCCATGATCGCCACGAAGGACTCCATGAGCATGCCGCCGTAGCCGATCATGCGGACCTGGGTCTCCTTCTCCACCATCTTGGGGCTGGTGCCCGAGGAGACCATGGCGTGCATGCCGGACAGGGCGCCGCACGCGATGGTGATGAACAGGAAGGGGAACAGGGTGCCGGCGAAGACCGGGCCCGCGGTGTTGAAGGCGAACTCCGTGACGGCGGACATCTCCACCAGGGGGCGCACGATGATGATGCCCAGGGCCAGGATCGTGATGGTGCCGACCTTCATGAAGGTCGACAGGTAGTCGCGCGGGGTGAGCAGGACCCACACCGGCAGGGACCGCGGCCAGGAAGCCGTAGATGATCATCGCCCACACCAGGGTGGTGGGGGGACAGGGTGCAGGTAGTGGCCGAAGGAGGACTCGGCCACCCAGCGCCCGCCGATGATGACGGCGATGAGCAGGCCGAAACCGACGAAGGAGACCTGGGTGATCTTGCCGGGCTGGACGAAGCGCAGCCACAGGCCCATCCCGATGGCGATCGGGATGGTCATGCCCACCGAGAAGACGCCCCAGGGGGAGGCGGCCAGGGCGTTGACGCAGACCATGGCCAGAACCGCCAGGACGATCATGAGCATGACGAAGACGACGATGGTCGCCACGATGCCGCCGATCTTGCCGATCTCATCCGTGGCCATCTGGCCCAGGGAGCGGCCGCCGCGGCGCATGGAGAAGAACAGGACGAGCATGTCCTGGACGGCGCCGGCCACGAGCACGCCGATGATGATCCACAGAGTGCCGGGCAGGTAGCCCATCTGGGCGGCCAGGACCGGGCCGACCAGTGGGCCGGCGCCGGCGATGGCCGCGAAGTGGTGGCCGTAGAGGACGACACGGTGGGTGGGGTCGAAGTCGCGCCCGTTGTTGATGCGCTCGGCCGGGGTGGCATTGGTGTCGTCGGGGCGCATGATGCGCCGCTGGATGTAGAGGGCGTAGAAGCGGTAGCCGATCGCGTAGGTGCACACGGCGGTGACCACGAACCAGATGGTGTTGACGTGCTCGCCGCGCACGACTGCGAGCATCCACCACCCCAGGACGCCCAGGGCGGTGATGGCCACCCATGTGGCGATCCGTGCGGGTGTCCACCGATTGTCAGGACGTATGCCGACGGGGACGCCGTCGGCGTTGCGGATGATCCGCTTCTCCTCCTCCGATGAGTAGGTGGGCAGGGAGGCTTCTTTCTGGGGCATCGGGATTCCGTTCTCGTCGTCGAGAAAAGGTGTGATGTCATCGTCTCCGGTGACGGCTCCCAGGGTATTCCTCCTGGTGATGGAAGGGAAGCAATCCTGAGTCCGACGGCGGGGCGTTCGTCTTTCCCTCCGACATCAACGCCTTTTATCCCGCCTATTGAATAATGCTTCTCGTGGTCGCTGCGCGGCGTCGCGCACGACGCTGCTGGGCCTGGGCCGGGAACCGGCGGCGCGCGGTGGGCTCGAGGCATGCGGCTACCCTTGCGTCGTGTCCGTGCTCCATCCCGTCCTCGACGTCCTCGCGCAGGCGCCGATTCTCACCGTCTTCCTCGTCATCGGCCTGGGGACCGCAGCCGGGCAGATCCCGCTGGGTCCGATCCGCTTCGGCGCCGCCGGGGCCCTCTTCGTCGGTCTTGCGGTGGGCGCCCTTGACCCCCGGCTCGGCGCCGATCTGACCCTGCTGCGAAGCCTCGGCCTGGCCCTGTTCTGCTACACCGTGGGCCTGGCGGCCGGCAACACCTTCTTCCGCGACCTGCGCAGGCAGCTGCCGCTCATGGCCGTGTGCGTCGTCGCGCTCGTGATCGCCGGCGCGGCGGGCGGCCTCTACTCCCACCTGGTCGGAGTGACCCCCGCCATGGACTCCGGCGCCTACGCGGGCGCCCTCACCTCGCCGGTGCTCGACGCCGCCATTGAGGCGGCCGGCACCCAGGAGCCCGCCGTCGGCTACGCCCTGGCCTACCCCGTGGGCGTCGCCGTCGCCATCCTCATCGTCTCCGGGGTCGTGGGGCGCTCCTGGCCCGGGCGGCGCGACCCGCGGCCCGCCAGTGCTGACGGGATCACCGCCACCAGCGTCTACCTCCTCCAGCGGGTGGCCCTGGGCGAGATGAAGGCCTTCAAGGAGGGCAGCATCCGTCTCTCCTACCTGGAGCGCGACGGCGAGACCCGGGTCGTGGCTCCCGGTGAGGAGCTGCTGCCCGGGGACAAGGTCGTCATCGTCGGGGCGCCGTCCGCCGTCGAGTCCGCCGTGCACGACCTGGGCACCGGGTTTCACAACTGCCTGGCCAAGGACCGCACCGCCGTCGACTTCCGGCGCCTGACCGTCTCCTCGACGCGGGTGGCCGGCCGCACCATCGCCGAGGTGGACATGCCCGGGCGCTTCCAGGGCGTCATCACCCGCGTCAAGCGCGGGGACCTGGACCTGCTGGCCCGTGAGGACCTCGTCCTGGAGCTCGGCGACCGGGTGCTGGCGGTCGTCCCCAGCGACGAGCTGGAGAAGGCCGCCGACTGGTTCGGCGACTCCGAGCGCTCCATCGCCCAGATCGACGCCTTCTCCGTCGGGGCCGGCATGGCGTTCGGCGTGCTCCTGGGGCTGGTGGCGATCCCGCTGCCCGGCGGCATCACCCTGCGGCTCGGGGTGGCGGCCGGGCCGCTCGTCGTCGGCATGGTCCTGGGGTGGGTGGGGCGCACCGGGCCCTTCGTGTGGGGACTGCCGCACGCAGCCAACTCCACCATCCGCCAGCTGGGACTGCTGTTCTTCCTGGCCGCGATCGGGCTGGCCTCCGGGCCGGACTTCGCGGCCTCGGCCTTCTCGACGACGGGGCTCAAGGTGGGGGTGCTCGCCGCGCTCATCGTGGTGGTCAACGCCATCATCCTGCTGGCCGGGGCGCGCTGGGCCGGGGTGTCCGCGCAGCGCGCCTCCGGCGGCCTGGCTGGACTCGTCGGGCAGCCCGCGATTCTGGCCTTCGCCCCTGTCCAAGCGCGATGACGAGCGCATCGAGGCCGGCTACGCGACCCTGTTCGCCCTGGCCATTGTCGTCAAGATCGTCATGGTCCAGGTCCTCGTGGCGCTCTAGGCGCGGATCCGGGCGGCGATGCACGGGGGAGCGCTTCCCGGGCCACCGGATCCGGGCCGAGTGAGCCCGGTGGTGTCCACATCGGTGACAAAGGGGCCTGCGGCCTGATCAGACCGTTAACGGCACCGCGGAATCATGCGGTTTCCTTGTGGCGGTGTGTACCCGGAGCCCGCCTTTGTCACCGATGTGGACACGCATGCCTCTTTCGCGACCTGCTGAGGTATCGCGATACGAGTCGACGCGGACGCTCAGTCGGCGGTGTCGCGCTCGGCGAAGACCTCGCGGGCCACGAAGGTGGCGTTGAGCGCTCGCGGGAAGCCGGCGTAGACCGAGGCGTGCAGGATCGCCTCGACGATCTCCTCACGGGTCAGACCCACGTTGAGGGCGGCCCCGATGTGGATCCTCAGCTGCGGCTCGCAGCCGCCCAGGGCCGTGAGCACGCCGATCGTGACGAGCTGGCGGCTGCGCGGGTCCAGGCCGGGGCGGGAGTAGACGTCCCCGAAACCGAAGGCCGCGATGTGGTGGCCGAGCGCCGGACTGATGTCCGCCAGCGAGTCGATGACGGCCTGGGCGGCCTCGCCGTCGACCGAGCGGGCGACCTCCAGGCCGCGCTCGCGCCGCACCAGGTTCTCGGGGCTGTTGACGTCGTGCTGGGGGTGAATGGTTTCAGCGGTCATGAGGGATTCTCCTTGTCAGTGCTGGAAGTGTTGGTGTTGTCCGGGGTGGCCTGCCCCTCCAGCTCCCGCGTGTAGGCGGCGATCTTGTACTCGGTGGCGGCCAGCGCCAGCCGGAGCTCGTCGATTCGGGCTCGCAGCCCGTCACGGTGCTCGGTGAGCAGAGCCAGGCGCTCGGGCACCGTGTCCCGACCGGCCTCGACCAGCTCGATGTAGTGCCGCAGGTCGCGGATCGGCATGCCTGAGGTCCGCATCCGGGTGAGGAACACCAGACGCCGCACGCTCGCGGCGTCGTAACGACGGCGTCCGGAGGGGGTCGCGCTCCACCCGCACGAGTCCGATCCGCTCGTAGTAGCGCAGCGTGTGGGCGCTGACTCCCAGGCGGTCGGCGGTGGTCGCGATGTCCCAGCCGGCTGCACCGGGTCCGTCCGCCGGCCCGACGTTGTCACTGGACGGGACGGAGGCGAGCCGAAGTGCCTCGCGGAGCCTGACGTCGTCGGGCTCGTTGTCTGGAGCAATCGTGCTGGTCATGGTGCAGACCGTAGGACTTCGAGCGCGCTCGAAGGCAAGAACGGTCGGAGTGGCGGTCCGGGTGGTGCCACAGGACTAGCCTGGCCGCATGCTTGTCGCCTTCTCCGTGTCCCCGACCACCACTGACGCCCCTGACGGGTCGGTCTCCGAGGCGGTGGCCCGGGCTGTGCGCGTGGTGCACGACTCCGGCCTGCCCCATGAGACGACCTCGATGTTCACCACGGTCGAGGGCGAGTGGGACGAGTGCATGGACGTGGTCAAGCGGGCCTGCGAGGCGGTCGCCGAGGTGAGCCCGCGCGTGGCGCTCGTCCTCAAGGCCGACATCCGCCCCGGTTGGACCGGCCAGATGACCGCGAAGGTCGAGCGCGTCGAGGCCCGCCTGCGCCAGGCCGACTGAACCGACACATTCTTCACAAACGACGCGGCTCCGGGTCGTTTGTGAAGAACAGGTCGATCTATGAAGAAAAGTCGGTGAGTACGGCTACGAGACCGCCAGGTCCTCCAACCACTGCCCGATCGAGCGCGGCCGGAGCCCCAGCAGCTCCTGGGCGCTGCTGCCCCTTAGCGATGGTGCTGCCGTCCTGCGTGTTGAGGGCCCGGTAGAGCTCGACGACCGGCGCCGCGGCCGGCCCGAAGAGCGGCGTGATGAGCTCACCGAAGGCCTCTGGCGTGATGCCCTCGAAACGGACCTCGCGGCCCAGGCGGCTGGAGAAGGCCGCGGCCAGATCCGGTCCCGTCAGTCCGGGCAGGTGACCGACCCCGACCGTGCCCGTGGTGGGGGAGGCATCCGTGAGCAGGCGGGCGACGACCTCGGCCACATCCAGGTGCGAGCTCCAGGAGACCGGGAACGACGTCGGGAGCGGGTAGCGCAGCACGCCCTCCTCGCGCACGGGGGTCAGGATGACCGGCAGGAGAAGGTTCTCCAGGTAGAGGCGCGGAGCGACCACGGCCGTGGGGACGCCGCTGCCGGTCACGCCGTCGATGAGCGTCATGATGGGGCTGTCCGCGGGCGCCTGCAGCGGTGAGCCCGGCTGGTCGACGATCTGCCCGCTGGTGGAGATGACGACGCGACCGGGACGGGTCCGGGTGACCGCCTCGACGACGGCCCGGGCCTGGGCGGTCGCCGCCTCGGCTGCGCCCATGGGCAGGTGGACGAAGACGCCGTCGGCGCCCTCGTAGACCGAGGTGAGGGAGTCCGCCGAGGCCAGGTCGACCTGCCGGGCGGCGATGCCGGCGGGGACCGCCTCGGGATGGCGGACCGCAGCGATGGCGGTGCGCCCTGCGGAGGTCAGAGCGGATAGAACGGGAGAGCCTTGGGCGCCCGTGGCGCCGTGAATGATGTCAGCCATGACGCCATTAGTGCATACAGTGCACCAGTTACGTCAACTGCACTATTGGGGTAGGTTTCAATGTCATGAGTGAGGTCGATCTTCCCGAGTGCGGGGTGGCGAGGTTCCTGCTGCTGTTCGACGGGCCCTGGGCGACGCTCATCGTGCGCGAGCTCATGCACGGCCCGCAGCGCTTCGGGGAGCTACGCGACGCCCTGCCGGGGATCAGCGCGCACACGCTGACCAACCGGCTGCGGATGTTCGAGTCGCGCGGGATCGTCACCCGGCACGCCTACCCCGAGGTGCCGCCCCGCGTCGTCTACGAGCTCACCGACCTGGGCAGGAGCCTGCGGCCGGTGCTCGATGCGATGAACGAGTGGGGTACCAGCTGCCCGACGTCGGCCTTCACGCCACAGCGCGACTCGCGCAGGTGAGGCGCGGGTCGACGATGGCCGTAAGGATGGTGCGGCCGGTCAGGCCAGGAGGTCCTCCCACCAGTCCTTAAAGGTGGGGCAGCGCTCCAGGACCGCGGGGAGCCCGGCCTCACTGACGAGTAGAGGACCGGTGACGGTCTTCATGTAGCCGGGGTCGGCCGCCTCCAGGCGCTTGGACGGGGCGGTGCTGGGGCCGTCGTTGACCCGCTCGGGCCCACCGGCCCAGGTGATGGCCTGCCGCAGCTCAGCGAGTCCCTGCCGGGGAAGCAGCCCGTCGCCCTGCCCGGCGTCGATCGCCGCCAGGACGAGGACCTCGATCTCATGGAGGACGACGAGCGGACGGAAGCGCGGATCCGGGTACTCGGCGCGCAGAGCAGTCATGAGTGCCGACTGCCGGTCGGCGCTGCTGAGGCTCTCGGAAGGAGACGGCACCTCTCGCCCGGGTGCGCCCTTGGGGTACTGGTAGTAGTCGAGGAGAAGGCCTACTCGCTCATAGTGAGACGCTTTCAGAAGAGCCTGGAGCGTGGCGTGGTAGTGCTTCCAGTGGCCGCCGCCATGATGGGCGCCGGTGGGGGTCGCCGAGGTCGTGACGACGACCGGCGTCACATACGTTCCGCGCATCGAGGCCGCAGGGGACAGACCTCGTTGACCAGCGTCTCCTCGGTCTGCCCCTCCACGAGGATGACGGCCTGCCTCATCAGGCCCGTCCCTCATGCGCCGGGCGCCCGCCCAGGAGATTCATCTCCCACAGGGAGCCGGTGGAGTAGTCCTCCAAGAAGCCCTCCAGGGACGCGCGGTCGGGGCGAGTGGCCTGGGTGGCGCCGTCGACCCGCTCCAGGACCACGACCTCCTCCAGATCGAAGTGGGACAGCAACGGCACCGACTGGGTGGCCAGGATGACCTTGTGCCCGTTCCTGCCCGCGATATGCGTCATCTCCGCGAGCAGTCCGATCGCGGCCGGGTGGAGCCCCAGCTCGGGCTCGTCCAGCACCACGGTGGCCGGCAGGTCCGGCCCCAGCAGCAGCGTGGCCAGGCAGATGAACCGCAAAGTGCCGTCGCTGGCCTCATGAGCCAGGAAGGTGCGGTCTAGCCCGCGCTGCTTCCAGCGCAGCCGGATCCGCTCCGAGGGATCCGGGACGAGAACGAAGTCGTCGAAGAACGGCGTGACATGGCGGATCGCCGAGACGATGCGTTGATAGTGCCCGGGGTGATCGTTGCGCACCTTGAAGAGGTAAGCGGCGATGTTCTCTGCGTCCGAGCGGAGGTGGACGTCGTCGCCCACGGTCGAGAAGCCTTTGACAGGGGCATTTGCACTGACATCATCGAAGTGGAAAACGCGGCAACTCGAGACAAGGGGGATGAACGACTCTACTGCCCCATAAAGTTCATGTGCTGGGTTGCAGGCGATTCGCTGGATCTCACTGTGTTGGGAGGGCCCGAACTCTTGCCTGAAAAGCCGAGGATTACCACTGCTGTCTTGGAATGCCAGTTCCTCCGTGTACAGTGGCTGATCGTTGATGTCGTTCTCGATGCGCGTTCTATATGTCAGTGAGAGGTCGTTGTTGCTTGACTTCTCCTGAGTGAGCTCGATCAGGATCGAATCCACCGATCCGGACGGACCATCGAAATACTGGCGGGCGACACCCGCTTGCCTTGTCAGCCGGTCGGTCGCTGTGTTGTCAACGACCCGTGAGACCAGCTCCAGGGCGCTCACCAGATTCGACTTGCCGGAACCGTTGGCGCCGATGAGCACGGTGACGTCGGTGGTCAGGTCCAGCTCGAGGCTCCGAATCGACCTGAAGCCCTCCACGACAAGGCGTCCCAGTGCAGCAGTCATACGCCGAGCCTAGCCAACAACCAGCCGATGCGGAGGGCGCTCTCGCTGTCGACCCGCCCGGGGCACCGTCTCGCGTCCGCCCGACGTCGTCGTCGGCCTTCACGCCGCAGCACGACTCGCGCCTGCGACAGGCCGACCAACCGACCAGAACGTCATAAACGACGCGGCTCCGGGTCGTTTATGAAGAACAGGTCGACCGATGAAGAAAAAGTCGGTGAGGCGCGGGGCGTCAGCGGATCAGCCGAGCAGGGCCAGGACGACCGCGGCGCTGCGGGCGGCGGCCTCCTCGGCGGCGATGTGGAAGTCCTGGCCCGCCTCGGGGCCGCACAGGTCGGACACGCCGCGCACCGAGACGAAGGGGACGCCGGCGCCCGCCGCCACCTGCGCCAGCGCCGTCGACTCCATGTCCGTGCTCAAAGCCGCCGGGAAGACCTCACGGGTGTCCGCCACGTTCGCCTCCGTCACGAAGGAGTTGCCGGCCAGCATCTGACCGACGCGCAGCCGCGCCGAGCCCGACGACGCCGTGGCGCCGCGCAGGGCCTCCTGGCCCACCTGCTCCAGGCGCTCCAGCAGGGCCGCATCCCCGGCGAAGATCTCCGGCTGGCCCGGGGTCTGGCCGCGGGCGTAGCCGAAGGCGGTGGCGTCGGCGTCGGTGAAGGCCAGGCTCGCCGAGGCGCACACGTCGCCGACCTCGACCTGCCGGCCGAGCCCGCCGGTGGTTCCCGCCGAGACGACGGCGCCGGGGCGGACCTGGGCCAGGACCGTCGCCAGCGCGCTCGCGGCCGCCACGAGCCCGATACCGCTGCGCACGACGATGAGCTCGCGCTCGTCGCCGGGAAGCTGGAGGGACCAGGCGCGCGCGGCCCCCGGCAGGGTCGGCGCCTGGGCTGCCGCGCGCTCGGGCAGGGCGTCCAGGAAGGGCTGGGCCTCCTCGGCCATGGCGCAGGAGACGATGACGGGCGCGGCACTGGTGCGACTCACGCACCGAGCCTACAGGGGCGGGCGAGCCCTGAAAGTGTCCAGAGGGGATGGCTTTGAGGGCCGATCGCATCCACTAGCAAGAAGTAACAGCGCGATGACCTGGGCTTTTGCAAATCGCGGTGAGGTTGCCGTGATTTAAAGTCGTCCCAGGTGGGCAGATTCGCTGCACGGCAGCCCTGTCGAGGTGCTGTAGAGAGCGTGCAGTGGGGGTCGGCGGGGCGCTGCGGCCTTCTGTCGCCGGAGATGGTGTCGATGTGCACCTTGCGAGGGGTGGGATCTGGCTTCGACGGGAGGCAGGCTCTGGTACGGAGCGACTCAGGCGTCGCCGGCTTTCGTTGGCGCGCTCAGCCCGATGATGACCGCCTCAATGAGGTCGTGCAGCCTCGTACCGTCAATGTTCTCGGCGATTGAGTCCATAAAGAGTAGGCAGACGATGTCGGCCAGGTTCACTGTGGGAACGGTGGGGCGGCGCCCCATGCGGGTGAGGACCTTCTCAATGGTCCCGGACAGCTTGGCGGTGAACGCGGCGCTGCTCGTCTCGGGGATCTGCGGTGTGTCGGGGTGGTGGATCCGGTGGAGGGTGTACTCGGTCTTCAGCAGGTAGATGGTGCGGGCCTCGGGGCGGATGGCCTCGAGCAGCTCCATGAGCGAGGTCATTGTCGGTGGGCCCTTGATCGAGTCGACGGCCTGAGCGATCTTCTCCAGCAGGGCGTTGGAGCGCAAGACGATGGCCTCGGTGAGGACGTCCTGGAGCGAGGAGTAGTTGGAGTAGAAGGCGCCTCGGGTGAACCCCGCCTGCTTGACGACGTCGTCGATGCGGGCGCCGGCGATGCCCTTGGAGACGACCACATCCGCCGCCGCCTCGATGAGGCGCGCGCGGGTGTTCTTCCGCTTGCGCAGGCTGCGCTCGGTTGCGGGTGACGTGCTGCTCGGTGCCATCAGGTCGACAACCATACCGTCAAAGCCGACGTGCGAAGGGTCACATCAACTCAATCTTCAGTACGATCTTGTATCCAGTACGTTTGTGAACTGAATCTGGTTGCCCTTCATCTGAAAGGTCGTTTATGCCCGCCCTTCTGCACTCCCTGGGGCGTTGGTGCGCCCTCCACGCCCCCCGGGTCCTCGCGATCTGGGTGCTTCTCATCGCCACTCTCGGTGGCGTCGTCGCCACCACCGGGGTCCAGCTCGACAACACGTTCTCGATCTCCGGCACCGAGTCGATGCGCGGTCTGGATGTTCTCTCCGATCGGCTTCCTCAGGCGGCGGGCAGCAGCGAACAGGTCCTCATCACCACCTCCGACGGCCGCATCGAGAACCATGCCGAGGCCGTCAACGCCTTCGCCCGTGAGGCCTCGCAGATCGATGGTGTGGCCATGGTCGCCCCGCCCTTCGGCAACCCGGAGAGAGGGACGGCCTCCACCGTCTCCGACGACGGCAAGCATGTGCTCGTCCAGGTGCAGGTCGACACCTCGGTCGGCTCCGTCACCTCAGGAACAACGGCGAAGGCCAAGACCGTCGCGAAGGATCTCGACGCCATCGCTGAACGCGTCGAGTCCATGGACTCAACCCTGACGATTCAGCGCAGCGGCAGCATCGACAGGGAGACGGGAATCGGTATCTCCGCCGTTGAGCTCGTCGGTGTGGCCATCGCCGGAATCGTCCTGCTCCTCACCTTCGGGTCCTTCACCGCTGCCGGCCTGCCGCTCATTGCGGCCTTCATCGGCGTGGGAACAGGGATGCTCGGCATCCTCGCGGCAGCGAGCGTCACCGACATCAGCTCCACCACCCCGGTCCTGGCCGTCATGATCGGGTTGGCGGTCGGTATCGACTATGCCCTGTTCATCGTCTCGCGAGCCCGTGAGCACCTCGCCGGCGGCCTCGATCCGGCCGAGGCCGCCGGGCGTGCCACCGCCACATCCGGAGGAGCCGTCGTCTTCGCCGGAACCACGGTCATCGTGGCCCTGTGCGGTCTGGGTGTGGCCCGGATCAGGTTCCTGACCGCGATGGGGCTGGCCTCGGCGGCCATGGTGGCCGTGGCTGTGCTCGTCGCCCTCACGGTCGTCCCGGCGCTCATCGGGATCGTCGGTCGGCGCCTGCTTGCGCGCCGCCGGCGTGCAGTCTCCCGCAACAGCGGGGTGGCGGAGCGGAGGCCGGCATCCCGCTGGGTGCGAAGGGTGACCCGCCGCCCCTGGGTGACCATCGGCGCCGTCGTCGTCCTTCTGGGACTGTGCGCCGTGCCCGTCAGCGATCTGCGTCTGGCCCTGACTGACAGCGGCTTCGCCGAGAAGGGCTCTCAGGAGCGAGAGACCTACGACGCCGTTGCCGCGGCCTACGGCGAGGGGTACAACTCCCCCGTCATCGTGATCGCCGACATCTCCGACGCCTCCGCGTCCGTTGGTGCTGTTCAGGGTCTTGCCCAGGACCTGTCCACGCTCGACGGCGTCGAGAGCATCGCCCTGGCCACCCCCAACCAGGACGGGACCCTTGCCTTCGTCCAGGTTCGACCCGAGAAGTCGCAGTCGAACCCCAGCACGATGGGGCTTGTGCGGGAGATCCGCTCCCACGCCGACGACTACGAGAGCCGCCACGGTCTGACCGACGTCATGGTCACCGGCCAGACCGCCGTGGCGATCGATGTCGCCGAGGCGCTCAACAATGCTCTCATCCCCTTCGGCATCGTGGTGATCGGACTGTCGCTCATCCTCCTCATGGTGGTCTTCCGTTCCATCGCCGTTCCTCTGACCGCGACCCTGGGCTACCTGTTGTCACTGGGGGCCGGGATGGGCGCCGTTGGTGCCGTGTTCGGCTGGGGCTGGGCCTCCGATCTCCTGGGGGTCTCCAAGGTCGGCGCAGTCACGTCCTTCCTACCGGTCATCGTCATGGGAGTCCTGTTCGGGCTGGCCATGGACTACCAGGTCTTCCTCGTGTCCCGCATGCGTGAGGAGTGGGCCCGACGCCGCGGCGGCGCGACTGCCGCGACGTCCGAGGAACGCCGTGAGGCGGCCAAGGCGGCGATCGAGGCCGGATTCCTGGGCAGCGCGAAGGTCGTGGTGGCGGCGGCCGTCATCATGATCGGCGTCTTCGCGGCCTTCGTCCACACCGACAACGTCAACGTCAAGCCCATCGCCGTTGGGCTCACTGTCGGTATCGCCGCCGACGCCTTCCTCGTGCGCATGACCCTCATCCCCGCACTCATGGCCGCCCTGGGTGAGAAGGCCTGGTGGCTACCGGCATGGCTGGACCGGCTGCTCCCGGTCGTCGACGTCGAGGGGAGAACCTGGAGCAGGACGGGAGGACGACGCCGATCACCGGCACGGGCAGGCGGCGGACTCCGCGGCCGATCCCGGTGCAGGAGACGGATGCCGCTGCGGTGCCCGTGAGTCCGGCCGCCGCAGCGGAAGCCGTTACGACCCGGCGGGAGTCGGGGTCGGGCGGGCCTCCCACCGGCCCGCACCAGCGCCTCCCTGGCCTTGGGCGTCCTGATCGTGCTGGTCACGGCGACCGGCGCCTACCTGCTGCGCCTGCGACGTTGGCAGAAGTGAGCGCCGGCGCTGCTCGCGGCCGGGGGCGTTCGAGGCCGCCGGGGACGGGATTCCCTGTCGGTGGGGTCAGGTTCTCTTCGTCTCGGTGCCTCGCGGCGCGGGCGGGGCAGGTCAGGCCATGACCTGCGTCCACCCTCGCGGGCGGCGAGGAAAGCCGCGCACCGCCTCAGTGCGGCTGGGCCGCGGCCAGCGAGTGGTTGGCGCCCCAGCCGCACTGAACCTCGTTGGCCGCCGGCACCTCCTGGGCGGTGAGGATGTCGCGGAAGGTCGCCTCCAGCAGCGGCAGGAACTCCTCGCTCCCGACCCCCAGCATGAGCGCGTAGAAGCCGGTCTGGCAGCCCATGGGGGAGAAGTCGATGAGCCGGTCAGTGTGGTTGCGCATGAGCTCGGCGCTCAGGTGCTCGATGGAGTGCACGGCCTCCATCTCCAGGTGCGCGCGGTTGGGCTGACAGAAGCGCACATCGTACTTGACGAGCACGTCCCCACCGGGCAGCTCCTTGCGGTCGGCCACGCGCACATAGGGCGCGGCCACCTTGGTGTGGTCCAGGTTGAAGGACTCGACGTTCATCCTCGGCGTGCTCTGCTCGCTCGTCTCGCTCATGGGCTCAGCCTACGGGGCGGGGACGAGGCAGGATGGGGTCATGACTTCACTGGCGCGCATCGTCGCGGGGCCCGACGCCGCCCCCACCCTGGTCCTGCTCCACGGCATCACCGGATCCGCGGTCTCCCTGGCCGAGGCCATCGACCACTGGGGGGAGCGCGGTTACCGGGTCGTGGCGGTCGACGCCCGCGGGCACGGCCTGTCCCCGCGGTGGACGCCGGCCCAGCTCGAGCGCGCCGGGGAGGTCCTCGTGGAGGACCTCCTCGCCGTCCTGGAGGACCTGGACACCGCCTCGCGCGGCCGGGCCGCCCTGGGCCTGCCGACACCGCCGGCCCCGGTCGTCATCGGCCACTCGATGGGTGCGGCCACCGCCATGGTGGCTGCGGTCCGTCGCCCCGACCTGGTCTGCGGCGTCGTCCTGGAGGACCCGGCCCGCTTCGGCACCCGCAGCCCGCGCGAGCTCCTGGCCCGCGGTGCCGCCCGGGAGCGGGCCCGCACCGCCGAGGTCGCCGACCTGCCGGCCGCCGTCGGCCGTGCCCTGGAGACCATGCCCGATGACGAGGCCCTTCCGGGCGTATGGGCCTCTCAGCGCACCGACCCGGGCCTGCTGCTCACCGGCGTCGTCACCCCGGAGGTCCCCTGGGAGGAGGCCATGGCGGCGCTCGACGTCCCCGCCCTGCTGCTCACCGGCGACCGGCCCGGCAGCGCCCGCGTGGGCAGCGAGGGCCTGGCCACCGCCGCCCGCAACCCCCGCATCACCCCGGTCCTCGTGCCCGGGGCCGGCCACCAGGTGCGCCGCAGCGACCCGCAGGCCTTCTACCGCGCTGTTGACACCTGGCTGGCCGAGGTCCTGCCGGTGGGCTGAGGCGGGGCCGCGGGCACGAAAGAGGAGAACTCCCACGGCGCGTACAGGCCGTAGCGCCGGGATGCGCCGCCAGTCCGTGGGAGGATGCGCCCATGGCAGCTGTGTCGGACGAAGCTCGGAAGGACTCCGTTCCCATCCCCAAGGAGCGCACGCAGGGAGAGACCATCGCCTACCTCCTGGCGGCACTGACCATTGGCGCGGTGGGGCTCTACCTCATCCAGGACCTCTTCGCCCCGGCCTTCTTCGCCCTCACCCTCGTGGTGACGGTCCGGCCGCTGGTGTCCTGGATGACGCGCCACCGAGTGCCGCGCGTGGTCGCGGCGACGGCGGCGATCCTGCTCATCTTCACCTTCGTCGTCCTGCTGTTCGCGGCCCTGGCCATCGCGGTCGCCCAGCTCGTTGACACCCTGCCGGACTACGCCCCTAAGTTCCAGGCGATCTGGAAGCAGGTCGAGACCCAGCTCAACAGCATGGGAGTCGACCAGTCCGCGGTGCTCAAGCAGGTCACCAACATCCTGGACACCTCCCAGCTCGTCATGCTGGCCCAGTCGGTCCTGGGGCAGCTGACCTCGGCCAGCGCGATGCTCGGCGTCATGTCGATGGTGGTCGTCTTCCTCATGTTCGACACCGCCAAGATCGAGATCCGCACCGCGGCCCTCGGCGTCCTCAAGCCGGGCATGGCCTCCGCCCTGGTCTCCTTCTGCGAGGCGGTGCGCTCCTACTGGATGGTCTCGACGGTCTTCGGTCTCATTGTGGCCGTCATCAACGCGGTCACCCTGTGGTATCTGGATGTGCCGATGGCCATCACCTGGGGCGTGGTCTCCTTCATCACCAACTACATCCCGAACATCGGCTTCGTCCTGGGCGTGGTGCCGCCGGCGATCCTGGGGCTGGTGGACTCCGGCCCCTGGACGGCGCTGTGGGTGGTGCTGTCCTACGTGGCGGCCAACTTCGTTATTCAGTCCCTCATCCAGCCCAAGTTCACCGGGGACGCGGTGGGGCTCAACACGACGACGACCTTCCTGTGCCTGCTGTTCTGGTCCACCGTCACCGGGGCGATGGGGACGATCCTGGCGGTGCCGCTGACCCTGTTCGTCAAGGCCCTCCTCATCGACTCCGACCCGCGCTCGCGCTGGGTGGGGATCTTCCTGTCCGCCGGCGACTCGCCCGTGCGCGACCCCGATGAGCTCGACCAGGGCGTGCTCGACCAGCTGGACCTCGATGGCGACGGCGTCGGCGAAACCGACCCCGACTACGGTCAGCCGGTCGTCGAGGAGCGCGGTGAGACGAAGGAGCCTGAGACGGCCGGCAAGGCGGCCTTCGGCACCGACGGAGACGGAGACGGGGACGACAGCGACGACGTCGGTGCCCCCGCGCCCGCGGACTCCAGCCGAACCACGAAGAACTGAGCTCAGGCCTGCGCTTCGGCGCGCAGTGCCTCCACGCCTGCTGAGAGCCTCATCACGACTGCGTCGATGACGATCTGGTCAGAGAGATCCCTTTCCGAGTGACCGATGGCGATATCGAAATACTCGAGGACTTCCGCGAGGATCTCGGCGGCCGTTCTACTGACGGGGTTCGTAGCGGGACCGCCTCGGAGAGGATCCGCTCGCGCATCGTCGGACGGATATGGGTGCCGGGCACCAGGTCGACGTCGGTGCCGAGGACCGATCCCAGCTCCATCTCCAGCCGGCCAGATCCATGAGCCCGAGTGGTTGGTCCATGGTTGGTTCACGGTTGGCCCATGTGGAAGAGCAGGTCGGTGTCGGAGCCCTCGGGCTCAGCCCTCGGCGCGGCCCTGGCGCCAGTAGCCCATGAAGGCCACGGAGCGCCGGTCGATGCCGCGCTCGCTGACCAGGTGACGGCGCATCGTTCGCACGGCGGCCGCCTCCCCGGCGAGCCACGCGTACAGGGTCGTGCGCTTGAGCGCGTCCCCGCCCTTGGCGTGGCGCGGCACGTCCCACAGCAGTTCACGGTCGACATCGATCTCCTCGACCTCCTGCGGCACCCCCACCGGGCACAGCTCCTCGGCGGCCCGGCGCACACCCTCGACGAGCAGCTCACCGCGTGTGCGCCCGTTGCGCCCAGCCACCCGCACCTCGATCCCGGGATGCATGGGCAGGTAGGGAGCATCCTCGTCACCGGGCATCTCGACGACAGCGACTCCCCGGGCGCTCGACGGGCAGGTCCTCCAGGATCCGGGCGATCGCCGGTGCCGCCGTCTCGTCCCCGCCCAGCAGATAGCGTTCGGTCACCTGCGGTGGCACGAAGTCCACGCCTCCGGCGTCGCCGTCCCACTGCCGGTTCGGTCCCAGCAGGACCGCCTCGGTACCGACCTCGGCCTCAAGGATCCACCGAGAGGCCGGCCCCAGCGGGGCGTGCACCACCATATCGACGTCCACCTCCGCACGCGTTCCGTCCGGAGCCTCCGCCTCGTGGCGCACCGTGCGCGTCGTGTAGGTGCGGATCGGGCACCGGTGCTCCTCGGGCAGCTTCATCAACCGGCCGTACCAGTCCTCGCCGTCGGGCAGCCGCTCGTAGCCCGACGCCGGCGCCGGCAGCACCAGCTTGATCCGCTGGTCCCACCCCGGGTCGGCGTAGTGGACCAGCTCGTCGCCGATGAAGGTGAAGCGCCGCATGGAGGGCGTGACATCGCGGATCGCCGCCACCGTGACGTGGAAGAAGCGGAACGGGGAGGTCGGCGAGGCGGACGGTCTGGCTGGGCTCATCTCGGGACTCCTTTATGCGTCTGGCGGTGTGGTGTTGAGTGTTGGGGAAGCGCCCTCGAGACCGCTCTGAGGACTGCTTGAGGCGGCTATCAAACAGCACCAGTGGTTGGGCGCGATCGGATGGGGCTGCTCTCGTTCCTCCTCCGGTGCCGTGCATGTCATGGCGGCCCTTGGGAAGGATGGTGGGCGTGCCGACGACCGGACCGGAGACTGCCCCGGAGGACAGGGCAGCATGGTGACGCTAACCAAGGAAAGGCATACCTAACAACAGATGGGTTGGTGCAGTGAGTCACGCTGACGCCGCGTCATCTTCCTCGGTTCTCGCGGAAGACCGAACGGCCGCTGGTCTCCAAGGCGGCACCGAGGGTAGTGCCGGTTGCTCAGGGCTGGCGGGCCAGGTCCGCGGCGCCGACGAGCCCGGCCTCCTGGCCGCCCTCGGCCAGGACCACCGGGATGGTGGGGCGGTGGAGACCGGCCGTGAGGTTCTCGGCGAAGGCCTCGCGCGTGGGAGCCAGCAGGATGTCGCCGGCCTCGGCCAGGCCGCCGGCGATGACGACGACCTCGGGGTCCAGCAGCGAGCACATGTCCGCCAGCCCCACCCCCAGCCAGTGGGTGAGCTGCTCGTAGCACTCCAGGGCCGCCGGGTCCCCCTCACGGGCCGCGGCGGTGACGGCCTTGCCGGAGATGTGCTCCGGGTTGCCACCGGAGAGCTCGATGATGCGGGCCGCGTAGTCGGGGCGGAACTGCGCCAGCTCCCAGGCGTTGACACCCAGGGCCGTGCCGGCGCTGTAGCGCTCCAGGCACCCGCGCAGGCCGCACCCGCAGGGGCGCCCGCCGGGGACGACGGTGATGTGCCCGATCTCCCCGCCGAATCCGGCCGCCCCGCGCAGGAGGTGGCCGTCGACGATGATGGCCCCGCCCACGCCGGTGCCGATCGCCACGATGAGGGCGTTGCGCTTGCCCCGGGCGGCCCCGAAGCGGGCCTCGGCCCACCCGAAGGCGTTGGCGTCGTTCTCGACGACGACGGGCAGGCCCACGCCCTCGGAGACGACGTCGCCGATCCGCATCCCGGTCCAGTCCAGGTTGGTGCCGTGCGCCATCGTGTTGCGGTCGGAGGACACGAAGCCCGCCGCCCCGATGCCCACGGTAGCCACGTCGGGGAAGTCCTCCCGCAGCCGGTGCACCACCGTCGTGATCGTGTCGATGATCGCCTGGCGGCTGAAGGCGGGGGAGTCGCGCCGAATCGTCTGAAGAACCTTCCCGTCGTCGTCGACGACGCCGGCCGCGATCTTCGTTCCGCCGACATCCACTCCGATGCTCAGTGCCATGCTCGCGCTCCTTGGTGAAACGACCGTTGGTGACGTTGCTGTTCGCGTCGTTGCCCGTCAGACGATCGATGAGACAGGTGAGGGAAGAATAGCGTCCCCCGGCCCACCCTTGGGACGAGTCGGGGAGGAGCCCCGGGGCAGGGGCGGGCGCGCGCCGTCGGGCCCGTCGGCGCTCCGCTGCGTGGTGTTCAGTGCGCCGACGCCGACGCCGGTGTCGCGGGGCTCGTGGCTCCGGCGGTTCTCTTGGCCTCCTTGGCCTTGGCGGCCTGGCTCTTGACGGCGGTCGTCATGTAGTCGGCGTCCTGGTAGCCGTTGATGTAGGTCTCGCCCACGATCATGAACGGGGTCCCCTGAATGCCGATGGAGTGGACGTGGTGGGTGGACTCGGAGACGGCCTTGACGGTCTCGGCCGCGGTCATGTCGGTGCGGAACTTCTTCAGATCCGGCACCCCGGCCTTCTTGGCGAAGTCGACCAGGGAGTCCTCAGTGTAGGTCGGGTGGCCCTTGGGGTCGGCGGCGGCGTAGACGGCGTCGTGGAACTCCCAGAACTTGCCCTGCTTGGCGGCGGCCCGCCCGGCCTGAGCGGCCAGGGGCGAGGTCTCGGTGATCTGAGCCAGGTCACGCCACTCGATACGCAGTGTTCCCTCCTCCACCAGCTTGTCAAGCTCGGGCTCGACCTGCTGGGCGAACCGGGTGCAGAAGGGGCAGGCGAAGTCGGAGTAGAGGACCATGACGACCGGTGCGTCGACCTTGCCCTTGGCCTGGGCGTCGGCCGGGTCGCGGTGGGTCTCGGAGTGGATGAGCTCCAGGGTCTGCTGGTCGGCGACCGGTGGAGCCGGTACGGGCTCGGGGACCGCGGCGGCCGAATCAGAGGTGGAGGCCCGGCTGGTGGCTTCGGCGTCATGGCGCCGGGAGACAACGTTCTGCAGCAGCACCGCGGCGAGGACGGCCAGGATGACGGCGATGACCACGAGGGTGATCACCGTGGCACGGTTGGTCCTCGACTGCGTCTGCGTCGGAGAAGGCGGCTGAACACTCATGGCAGTGAGTCTGACAGAGGGGACATGACCCGCAATACGCCTAATCAGGCTGATGAGAGCACTGTTCGTCACAGCCGTCTCAGGCCGATCTCGGCAGGTCCGCCAACCTCACGGGGCGCTCACGAGCCGCTTACGGAGCGCTCACGAAGGTCACCGAAACTCATCGGCCTCGGAGGGGCGTCGTCGCACACCCTTCGACCGGCACACTTCGAACGAAACGTCACAGGCGACACGTATACGCGTCATTTCTTAAGAATCGGTCGAAGTGGGCGGCGGTCCCAGCCGGGTGGCGCTCTAGTGCAGTGCTGCGCCGGCAGCCAGCCCGAGCTCGACGGCGCCCAGCGTCGCCGCCGTCATGAGGGTCGCGTGCACGAGGGCCGGTCCTCGCCGCCCTGCCAGCACCAGGCGTGCCCCCTCGACGCAGGCCGTGGAGAAGGTCGAGTACCCGCCCAGGAACCCGGTCCCCAGCACGGTCAGCGCGGTGGCGGCCCAGGTCCCGGAGTGCGGCGGGCCTCCCGCCCAGCCCACGAGTAGGCCCATGAGGAGGCAGGCCGTCACGTTGACGACGACCGTTCCCCACGGTATCCGCAACATCCGCGACATCCATAGCATCCGTGCCCCGGAACGACGCCGCTGCGAGGGACCCGCTGAGGCCTCCCGAGCGGCTCGGCCGCTGAGGCGGCTGACGGAGGCGTCCACGCCCCAGCGGCAGACCGCCCCCACCCCGCCGGCCATCGCCAGGGGGAGCCAGTCGGCGAGCCAGGTCCCCAGTCCGGTGGCAGTGGCCCCGCTCATGACGCCTTTGGGAGGAGGCCGCCGCCTGCCCGGCCCGGGCGGCGCAGACGAGCGGCCAGCCACAGCCCGAGGCCGGCCGCTCCCAGCCCGGCCACCATCGAACCCACCAGGTAGGCGGCGCCGAGGGCCGGGTGTCCGCCGGCCCCGCCGGAGGTCAGGAGCCGGTGGCTCTCCAGGATGAAGGTCGAGTGCGTCGTCAGTCCGCCCAGCACCCCCGTGCCCAGGGCCAATCGCAAGCGGGGGCGCCCTTCGCCGAGCGCCCCGAGCAGCAGCCCCAGGGCCAGGGCCCCGACGACGTTGAGGGCCAGCGTCGTGGTCGGCAGGTGCCCGGGTGCTGCGGGCCAGGCCCGCTCCAGGGCCGCGCGCACCAGCGTGCCCGCGCTTCCACCCGCGGCGACCAGGGCCAGGGACGTGGCCGCTGACGGAGTCCGCCCGGCCCCTGATCTTGTGACGGCCCCCGGCTCGGGGAGGCCCCCGGCCTCAGGGGCGCCGCGGGTTCCGGCATCGGCGCCGGGACCGGCCTCAGCCATTGCGTTTGGCGATCTGGTAGTTGCCCTTGTTGTAGATGAGGGAGTAGGTGGCCCCCTGCTTGGAGTGCTGCTCGCCCCAGGCGGCGGCATTGGCGGTGCCCCACTGGTTGATGCTGTTCGGGGTGATGACGATGTACTCCTTGTCGGGGCCGCTCGTGCCCGCCCAGGAGACCTCGGCCCGGGGCACCAGGTAGGCCAGCATCGACAGGTCGGTGACCACCGTGGCCCCCTCGGGGATGGTGGCGATGACCTCCTGGGCGACGGCCACCCGATGCGTCTCGGTTCTCTTCGCCTCGTCGGACTGCTTGGCCTCGGCGACGAGCGGATCGAAGTTCTTGTCGGTGGCCTGCCACAGCGGGAGGTAGGGGGCGGTGAGCACCCCGGTGGCCACGGCGGTGAGGATGCTCGTGGCGACCACGAAGCGATGCCGCATCGGCACCGTGAGCCAGGTGGGGAAGGCGGTCGGGCGCCGACGCAGGCCTTCGACGTCGGACTCATCGGCGGTGCCCGCGTCGTGGGCGGCCTGGGCGGAGGGCTCTGCGACCGCTCGGCCATCGACCTCCACCTGCCTGACGGGGCGGTCAGCCACATAGGAGCCGTGCGCCCGGCGCCGGGCGACGACGTCGAGCAGGGCCCCCAGCGCGATGGGCATGAGGGTGACGTTGTAGTGCCAGTTGTCCCACACCCAGTAGAAATCCACCGACCCCAGGAACCGCCACGCCAGCGTCGGCAGCACCACGAGCAGCCACGGTGAGGTCACCCCGATGATCCCGCTGGTGAGGATCAGCATGACGACCACCTTGACCTTCTGGGTCAGGGCGTCGGGCGGGGCGGGCTTGTCCTGCGAGCTCAGCCCGTAGTCCCACACCCCGTAGATGTTGAAGGCCGGCAGGAACACCAGGATGGAGAGGAGGAAGGCCGCGATCCCGCCGACGACCATGCCCACGCCCAGGCGCAGCCCCCGACGCCGGTTGTGGGCGGCATCGTCCTCAGCGGCGGCGTCGAGGCCGTCGGCTCCGCCGCCACCGGGCCGAATGACCGTGCATGTGCGGTACCAGGCCGGGACCACCGAGGTGAGGATGACGGCCACCCCGATCATGAGCACCGTCAGCCCCATGTCCTCCTTGACCAGAACCAGGGGCACCGACCAGGCCGTCACCGCCACCCAGCGCCGCTCCACGAAGGCCACCGAGGCGTAGGCCAGCATCGGCATCGCGAAGGCGATCTCATGGAACTGCGCCGCCACCGCCCCCTGCATCCCCCAGGACAGGACGTAGACGAGTCCCAGCGCGCCGGCCACCCACTGATTCGTCAGCCGGCTGGCCAGGCGGGTCAGTGGCCAGGCCGAGAACGCCAGCAGCAGGTCCTGAGTGATGAGCAGGCTCAGGGGAGTGGGGAAGAGCCGCCAGATCGGCCCCAGCAGAATGAGGATCGGGTGGAAGTGGTCACCCAGGAGGTTGTATCCGTCGGCCTTGACCGGAACGATCGGGGCCTGGAGGTGGGCGTAGGCCTTGGCCAGCTCGGAGAAGATCGCCAGGTCCCAGCTGGGCACCGGCTTCATCGTCTCCCACTGGACGATCGAGTAGTAGGTCATCACCCAGGCGCCGATGACGACGACGATCGCAGCCGGAATCGAGTGGCGGATCTGCTCCTTGAGGTTCACGGCGAGGTTCACGGCGCTGAGCCTACCCGTGTGAATCGGGTATGAACCTGGTAGCGCTAGGCTCGTGGTGTCACCCACGATCAGGAGACGAGATGCCTCTCACGCCGCCGCCCGCCGATTCCACCTCGGCGGCCGAGTCATCAGCGCCGCCTCAGCGGCCTGACCTCGACCAGATGGTGGAGCACGACGCGGAGCCCCAGCTCCAACGCCACCTCACCAACCGCCACGTCCAGCTCATCGCCATCGGCGGGGCGATCGGAACCGGGCTGTTCATGGGGTCGGGAAAGACGATCTCCCTGGCCGGTCCCGGCGTGTTCCTCGTCTACGCGATCATTGGCGCCATCCTCTTCCTGGTCATGCGAGCCCTGGGCGAGGTGCTGCTGTCCAACTTGTCCTACAAGTCCTTCGCCGACGTCGCCCACGATCTCATCGGGCCGTGGGCGGGTTTCTTCGTGGGCTGGACCTATTACGTGTGCTGGTTGGTGACGGCCGTGGCCGAGGTCATCGTCATCACCGGGTACGTGAGGTATTGGTGGCCGCACCTGCCACTGTGGATCACGCCGGTGGTGACCGTCATCCTGCTGTTCGGCCTCAACCTCGCCACCGTCAAGGCCTTCGGGGAGATCGAGTTCTGGTTCTCCATCATCAAGATCGTGGCCATCATGGCGCTCGTCGTCGTCGGTGTCCTCATGGTGCTGCGCGGGTTCACGGCGCCCAACGGCGCCCACGCCCAGTTCTCCAACATCTGGGGCGGGGGGGCTGTTCCCCAACGGTCTGAGCGGGTTCTTCGGGGCCTTCCAGATCGCCATCTTCGCCTTCGTGGGCACCGAGCTCGTGGGGACCGCGGCCGCCGAGGCCAAGGACCCGGAGGTCACCCTGCCCCGCGCCATCAACGCCATCCCGGTGCGCATCGTCCTGTTCTACCTGGGGGCGCTCGCGGCCATCATGGCCGTCACCCCGTGGCAGGAGATCAACCCCGAGGAAAGCCCCTTCGTGGCCATGTTCGCTCTGGCGGGGCTCGGTGTGGCCGCCAGCGTCGTCAACTTCGTGGTGCTCACGGCCGCGGCGTCGTCGGCCAACTCCGGGGTCTACTCCACCTCCCGGATGCTGTTCGGCCTGTCCTGGGCGGACAACGCCCCCCACGTCTTCCGCAAGCTGACGGCCCGCTCGGTGCCGGGTGTGTCCCTGGCCGTCACCTGCGCCAGTCTGCTCACCTCGATCCCGTTGCTCTACACCTCCAAGTCCATCATCGCGGCCTTCACGACGGTGACCACGGTGGCTAGCGTCCTGTTCATCCTCGTGTGGTGCGTCATCGTTGTGAGCTACCTGCGGTTCCTCACCCTACGGCCTGAGCTGCACCGCGCCAGCACCTTCCGCCTGCCCGGTGAGCGCGGGGCGGCCTGGCTGTGCCTGGCCTTCTTCGCCTTCGTCATCTGGACCCTCACCCAAGCCCACGACACCCGCATCGCGGTCTTCGCCTCACCCCTGTGGCTGGTGGCGCTGGGTGTGGCCTGGCTCGTCCACAGCCGCCGACTCGCTAAGCAGCAGGAGCCCCAGTCGTGAGTGCCGGTGGTGGCGGGTCAGTGACCTCGAAGCCGTCGGAGGGGCCGACGCCGTCGGCCTCCTTTGGAGGAGCTGCTCGCCCGCGGGGTGGCTGCGGTCCGCCAGGCGGCGGCCTTCGCCCTGGACCCGGGTGAGGAGCTACGCGTCGAGGCCAAGGCGCACCGCAACGACCTGGTCACCCAGGTTGACCGCGGCGTCGAGGAGCGCATCGCCGGCCACCTGGAGGCCACCGACATCCCCATCCACGGCGAGGAGGCGCACCGCGTCGAGGACTTCGAGACCTACCGCGGGCGGGCCTGGGTGCTCGACCCCATCGACGGGACCCTCAACTACGTGGCCACCCACCGCGACTGGGCCATCTCCCTGGCCCTGGTCGACGACGGCGTGCCCACGGTCGCCGTCCTGGCTGACCCCGTGGCCGACCGGCTCTACACGGCCATCCGCGGGCGGGGCGCATGGGTGCAGCCGCTCATGGCGGGCTCGGCGGGCGCCGACGACACGGCGCCGCGGGTCCTGGAGGCGGTGGAGGACCTGCCCCTGAGCGAGGGCATGCTCATCGCCCACTACCAGCTCACGCAGGATGCGGGCATCGGCCGGGCCATTGAGGCCTCGCGCGGCATGCGCTGCTACGGGGCGGCTGCTCTGGAGATGGCGGAGGTGGCCGCCGGCGGCGCGGTCGTCTACGCCCAGCCGCGGCTCCAGCCCTGGGACGTCGCGGCCGGTGCGCTGCTGTGCACCGAGACCGGCGCGGTCCTCACCCGGATGGACGGAGCGCCCTTCGACGTGCGCCGCGCCGGCTCGCTGCTCGTGGGCACCCCGACCGCCCACGCCGAGGTGCTGGAGTATCTCAGCCCTGACCGGTGCTAACCTTTGTAGCGGTCGTTTAGGTCTGGGGGGCGTGTGCCGCCACCCGAGAACCCTCGCGAAAGGTGCGCCCTGTGAGGCAGGCACTCATCTTGCTGCTGATCTGCACCGCCAGCTTCATGAACGTCCTGGACGTCACGGTCGTCTCCGTCGCGCTACCCGATATGGGAGCCACACTGGGCGCGTCGCTGAGCGAGCTCCAGTGGGTCGTCAACGCCTACACCCTGCCGCTGGGGACACTCCTCATGTCGGCGGCGACGCTGAGCGGGTCGGTGGGGCGGCTGCGCCTCTTCCGCTGGGGCATTGTCTGTTCACGGCCGGCTCCCTGATCTGCGCGCTGGCGCCGTCGGTCAATGTCCTGGACGGGAGCCGCTTCATCCAGGGTGTCGGTGGCGCGATCTTCCTGGGTGTCGGCATCCCCATGATCTCGGACCGCTATCAGGCAGGCCCCGCCAGGGCGCGGGCGATCGGTGTCTACGGCGCGGTCTCCGGTGCGGCCATCGCCCTGGGGCCGCTCATCGGCGGAGGACTCGTCCTGCTGGCGGGCTGGCGCGCGATCTTCTGGATCAACGTCCCGGTGGGCCTGGCGGTCTGGCTCGGCTCGCACCGGGTCCCCGAGACCGGTGCGGACCGGGGCACCGCTGCGGCAGACGCAGCAGCCAGGAGGGTCGACTGGTCGGGCACGGCACTGTGCGTTGCCATGACGGGGGCGCTCACGCTGGCGCTCCTCCAGGGCAGTACGTGGGGGTGGACCTCGCCTGCGATCATCTCCCTGCTGGCCGGCTCGGCGGTGCTGTTCGGCGCCTTCTGCGTCGTCGAGAAACGATCGGCCGGCCCCATGGTCGACGTCTCCATCCTCTCCGAACCCACCTACGCCGGCAGTGTCATGGTCGGCTTCATCATCCAGGCGGCCCTCGTCGGGCCGATGGCCTTCCTGTCCCTGTACGCGCAGAACATCTACCGACTCACCCCGGCCCAGACCGGACTGTGCTTCCTGCCCTTCAGCGCCGCCGCCCTCATTGTGGCCGCCACCAGCGGGGGAGCGGTCCGACGCCACGGGGCCAGGGCGAGCCTGCTGGGGATCGTGCTGGGCGGCGTCGTCGGCTCCTGCCTACTCATGCTCCTGCGCGGATCGAGCACCTGGCTGGTCCTCATCCCCGGGCTGATCCTGGCAGGGCCGCTACCGGGGCCACCGGGACAATCGTCAACCAGCTGGCGGTCTCCTCGGCCGATGAGGGCACCGCCGGGATGACCTCGGGATTCTCCGCCTCCGCCCGTCAGCTCGGCATCGTCATGGGAGTTGCGGTCATGGGTGTGAGCTATGAGCGCGTCATCCGGAGGGTGATGACCATGTCCCCGGAAATTGGTGTCCTGGGGCGGGCTGTGGAGCGGGAGCGCCTCATCTCCCTGGTGGCCTCCGGCAAGGGGCTGCGGGCGCTGGACGGCTGGCCCACCGCCATGACGGCCGGCATGCGCTCCCACCTGGCACCACTGGTCCGCACCGCCACGGATGCGGGTCTCACCGTCAGCCTGGGGGTGGGGGCTGCGGCGATGCTCGCCGTCGCGATTCACCTGGCACTGACTGTCCCCGGAGGACGAGCGAAGGGCGAGGTCTCGCACCTGTTCGCCTCGTGATCGTGCTCCCGCGCGTTCGAGGGGTAGAGGGTGCGAACGCGTGACTTACCCTACGAACACATGGGGGACACAGGTGGTGTTCGTAGGATGCCGCGCATGAGAAGAACAGTGAGGCTGCGCCCAGTCGATTCAGGGCGCGCCATCGCGGCACAGACGTCCGCGGAGTCCTCGATGCCAGGCGGCTCGCCGCGCCGTCGTCGAATGAGCATCGGTGCCCTGGCGGTCCTCGTTGGCGGGTGTCTGAGCGCCTGCGGGACGGGACTGGCCCCCGCAGCGGGAGGCTCGGCCACCGTCCCGGGCCCGATTCCTTCCGGTCTGGAGTCCTTCTACCGCCAGGCCGTCAACTGGTACCCCTGTGCCGCCACCGACGGCATGGAGAAGGCCTCCGAGAAGACCTCCCAGGCGAGCGCCACCACGACGGCCGCCACGGCGTCGGCGCAGGCAACCGCCGCACCGAGCTCCGCCGGCGCGACTGGGACGGCCAGCTCTTCCGAGGAGGAGACCGACACGGCCACCTTCAGCTGCGCCGTCATCACCGTCCCCCTCGACTACGCCAATCCCAACGGCGAGACCATCTCGATCGCTGTGAAGAAGCGCGCCGCCACCGGTGGCCATGCGCAGGGCGCCCTGTTCATCAACCCCGGTGGCCCCGGTGACTCCGGGGTCTCCTTCGCCGAGCGGGCGGGCAACGCCTTCAGTCCCGATCTGCTCAACGCCTACGACATCATCGGCTTCGACCCGCGCGGGGTGGGCTCCTCCACGGCCATCACCTGCTCCAGTGACGACGACTCATCCGGCAGCACCGCCGAGCCGTCTGCCTCCGGTGCGGCCTCGTCCTCGCCGTCGGCCTCGGGTACGCCGTCCGCAGGCAGTACGCCCTCCGCCGGCACCGCCGCGAGCGGCGAATCCTATGAGGAGTGGGCGGAGTCGACCCGGCAGTCCTTCCAGGAGCTGTCCGAGCAGTGCGCCTCCGGCACCGAGCCCGCGGCCCTGCTCGACCACGTCGACACCGTCTCCGCGGCCCGGGACCTCGACATCCTGCGGGCGCTGGCCGGTCAGGAGAAGCTGAACTACCTCGGCTTCTCCTACGGCACCTACCTCGCCTCCGTCTACGCCGAGACCTTCCCCGGCAACACGGGTCGCATGGTGCTCGACGGCGCCATCGACCCCTCCCTGTCCCTCGCCGAGCAGGGACTGGGGCAGGCCAAGGGCTTCGAGCAGGCGCTGCGCACCTACGTCGACTACTGCCAGGCCTCCAGCGGCTGTCCGTTGAGCGGCGGCACTGACGCCGGAGTCCAGCAGGTCCGTGACCTCATCACCTCCGCCAACAGCACGCCCCTGTCGACGAGTGACCCGAACCGCACTGTGACCGGCTCAGACATCGTCACCGCCCTGAGCGAGTACCTCTACACCACCGAGCAGAACTGGGCACCCCTGACCAGCGCCCTCGACCAGGCCATCAACCGCCACGACGGCTCGGCCTTCGCGGCCTCCGAGGAGCAGGACTCGTCCTCGAAGGATGACGGCGGTGGCGTCTTCCAGGCCGTCACCTGTCTGGACTACCCGGTGGAGGGTGACGAGGCGACCTGGGCCGCGCAGTACGAGCAGGCCAAGCGCGTGGCCCCGATCTTCGCGGACTCCTCGGTCGGCTTGGACATGGTGTGCAGCGTGTGGGGGCACAACGGGACCCGCAAGCCCGCGCAGATCCACGCCCGCGGCGCTGCGCCGATCCTCGTGGTGGGTACCACCGGGGACCCGGCCACCCCGTACGCCTGGTCGAAGTCCCTCGCCGAGCAGCTCGACTCCGGCCAGCTGCTGACCTGGGAGGGCAACGGGCACACCGCTTACGGCGGCGACGCCCCCTGCGTCAACGACGCCGTCGACGCCTACCTGATCTCCGGCACCATGCCCAAGAAGGGCCTGACCTGTCACGGCAACGAGTAGGCGTGTAGCCATCGAGTCAGCGGGCGGGCCGGGGTGCACTCGGCCCGCCCTTTTTGGCTGTGCCTCATGTCTTGCGTTGGTGAGGTAGAAGGTGCGACCTCGCGAACACCAGATGGAGAATCCATCGCTCTATCAGTAGGACGAGGAATGCGCTCAGGACTAGTAGCGCGATGGCGATCCGGCTGTGCACAATGCATGCATGCGGCAAGCCTTCAGTGTGCTCTAGGTTGCTATCAAGCATGAAAGAATAGCTGTTCCCACAGAGAACGATATCGCCACTCGCGTTCGTGGTGTGCGCATCAACCAGTGTGTACATCCATAGATACGTCATAATGCCGACTGATATCGTACTGATGAGCGTTCGCCAACGTCGACGAATTTCTTGCTGGTTGGCGCCTCGAACGATCCTTCTCCACCAAGGTAGAACGCCAGCAATGACAACAAGTGTGCCGAACGTGATGTTGACGACTACTCCTCCTAAACTTCCAGGAGACACTGATTTCTGCTCCTTAATTTTCGTGCTGAAGTCCAGGGCCGAATATGCATTTGACCAGGTCAAAGAATGGTGCCCCAATTCCGGAAATTTGACCAGTCGAAGTTCTTGTTAAAAGGGGCAAAGACGAGTAAGAAGGTGAAGTGGAACATGATTCTCCCTTTCCGGGGGTCGGTGTTGGTGACGCACTAAATATCTCGTATTGGATAACAGGGTGCATCGCCCATCCGGATAGGCAGATCGGATGAGTCCGCTCAAATCAGATTGTGCTGCAGGGCGTAGACCACTGCTCCCACCCTGTCCTGGACTCCGAGTTTGGCAATGATTGCGGAGACGTGAGTCTTGATGGTGGCCTCACTGAGCCCCAGCCGGGTTGCGATTTGCTTGTTGGTCTTAGCGTCGACGACAAGTGTCAGCACCTCGCGCTCTCGCTCTGAAAGGGTGATCCCATAGGGAAGCTGGGGAGGGGGGACTGGTGTGTCTGTGTCGGTCTTGAGGTGGACTCCGAGGACTGGGCGGAGCCGTTCGCCCATAGTCTGGCCTGGTCGCTGATGATGGCCGACGATGTTGGCGACAGGACGAGGTTGCCTGCGACCGCCTGTCGGATGGCGCCGGCCAAGGATGACGCGCCATCCTCCTTAGCGACGAATCCGCGTACCCCCAACGCCATGGCGTCGTCAACGATGGAGTCGGCTGTGAAAGTGGTCAGGATGAGGATCGCAATATCCGGGTTCTCCTCGAGAAGTGCTTTAGCCAGTGCAAGGCCATCCATCTTGGGCATCTGGATGTCCACGAGAACGGCCTGGACCTCGTCGTCGACCTCCGAGGAGCGGAAGAGGTCGAGTGCCTCCTGGCCGTCCTTGGCTGTCCAGGCAACGACAATGTCGTCGTTTGGAGAGAAGATCTCTCAGTGTCTGACGAACCAGGGCGTCGTCGTCTGCGATACCAATGCTGATCATGACTCATCCTCTATAACGCGTGTAGGTGGCTGTGAGAGAGGGATGGAGGCGGATGCTAGCCACGTGCCGTTGTCCATCAGTGTGTCCAGTGAGCCGCCGATGGTTGAAAGTCTTTCCTGCATACCAAGAATTCCCATCCCGGAGGAGGGGAGCGTATGATCCGAAGAGGAGACCCCATTGGTCACCACCAGGCGGGCCTTATCCACGTCCTGGCTCAGGGTGATGGTGACTGGCCGATCGTAGTCCGCGTGCCTGAGGACGTTGGAGCTCATCTCCCGAAGCACCCGGGAGAGGATAGCGGCTTGAAGACGGTTGTAGTGCCCATCTCCCCTGCATTGATAGGTCACGGAGTAGCCCGATGCGGATAGATCGTCGGCGACGGCGCGCACAGACTCCTCAAGATCCAGCACGACGGCTCCCAGTCCGGTGATGCTTGCACGATCGGTGCTCTCATCGTTGTTTCGCAAGGCTCGCAGCACGAGGCGTAGCTCGTGAAGCGAGTCGGCCGCGGTGGACTCGATCGCGGCGAACTCCTGTCGAGCGGCGGCGGGGTAGGAGGAGTCCGCGGCCGCGCGTTGCGCCCGCAAAGCGGTCTGAGACATTGAATAGGCGACAAGATCATGCATCTCACGCGCGATCTCATTGCGGATGGATTCCAGTTGCTCCGTGACGGTTGAGACTTCTTCTCTCAACGTTGTCTCCGTGCGATGCAGCATTCTTCCTGAAAGAATCATGCAGGCAGCGAGGAACAACTCAGAAACTGCGTCCATGATAGGACCTGTTGGTATGATGAGCGCCGCTGGGATGATGGCCGCGAGAATGAGTGTCGTCCGCAATGGGAGAAATATCGCCAGGAAAAAGAAGAAGGCGGCATTGGTGATCGTCATGTCGCTGGCGGGAACGTGTGGCACCTGAAGGAGCACGATCCAGAGCGCCAGATAGCTAAGAGATCGGTATGGGGTATGCGGGAATGAGGGACAGAATGATAACTGCTAAGAGAAGAAAAATGAGGCGTTCTGTGCTGGGTGAGTCGACGAGGGTGAGCATGAGTACCAGGTTGGTGACACCAACCATGGCTCCGATAGCGATGTATCGTTGCTGGGATCGGGATGCGCTCCGTAGATGCCTACCCGACCACCTGTGGCTGCGGGTGAAAGTAGGGTAAGAGAGGCTTCTCACGAAACTTTGCTACCGGATGAATCGTGAGTATGTCAAGAAGTTCCCGTGAGGTAGTTGGTCGGGTGGTGTGCATAGCTGAGGGCCGGCGCTGTGCGTGTGTGGGGCGTTCTATGAGCAATTGGCTGCTGATGGAGGTCCGGCCCCGTGGCCTGCCGCATCCGGATCAGATGATCGGATGCGGCAGGTTGTGCGGGGCGCTGCCGGTGAGTGTCCGAGCGGGAGCGGCGGTTTCATCCATGACGAGGGGGACCAGATCTGGGCTCTCAGTCCTACCAGCGCACCATCCGGTCCGGCGAACTGGTTCCGGTAGGAGGTCTGAAAGGTCCACGAAGGAGGATGACTCGAGTAGCTCGTCCCAGCTCAGGACTTCCAGTTCGCACCCGCTGCAGGAACGTTCACGGACGAGCGTGAGCCAATGCCTCAAGGCCGCCTCGTTTGGTGGAGAGCCCCACCACCATGCCCGGTCGCGTTCGTCACGAATAGCTGTGGGCGTGTCCGGACGTCCCTGTGCCTGCTGCATCTCCGTGTAGAGGTCGTGGATTTGGCACGCTTCCCGTACCGCTGTCTGGGAAGCCTGCCGGCGGGTGGATGCGCATCCCAGCCCGCAAGCGACGATACCGCGTTCCGGGTGCACGAGCACTCCCATGATGACCTCCAGGTCCCTGCATCGGGAGGGCAGTGACAGCATGATGAGTTGGGCGCCCTGCTCGCAGCAGGATTCCACGGGCTGGCGCAGGTCGCCGAGCTCAGGCAGCAGAGCGGCGGAGTCGAGCTCAACGATCCCCTCGCACGTGTACCACCCCCGCATTGCGGCGTCTCGCTCAATAAGCTCACCTAGTCCGCGATGATGACAGAATGTGGGGCTCGGTCCAGCCGCGGCTCCTGACGGACCGGAGTCAGGGTACGTGGGTGCGGGGCCAAGGTGCTCCTGCGCTGTGACCGCCCAGCGCTCGACGATCTCACCGGCGGCGCGCACGAGTGTCTCGTTGCGGCGTGGGCCGCACGCCCCGGCCAGGTCGATGCGGAAAGACTCTTCCTGAGGTGCTGGACCGAGAGTCGCCCCTATCGACCACAGGAACCGGAAACCGGGCACGGGTGGGCGTACGTGGACTTGGTCTACCAATCCGGAGGCGGGGTCAAGAACAACTCGGAAATCAGCCATCATTTCGCTCCTTTATGGCTCCTTCGACAAGAGTGAGGAGTTGGGGGCGTGAAAAGCGTGACATCATGGGTAGTCTCCCGCCCCAACGTTGCTCAATGCGCTCCACGGATCGAAGTGTCATGCCAGGAGCGCAGGTCACATGATCGACCAGCCCCCAGTGGCGGATGACGGTTTGGGGGTCTTCTCCTCCCAGCGGCCACATGGAGGTCAGGCGCTCAGGGTCCCCCCATTCGTGGTGGCCGTCCATGACCAGCCTGGCCCAGTGTCCGAGAAGGGCGCATATGGCCTGATTTTTACGGGTGTGAGTCGTCATCGACATCTCCGTGGCGACGAACCAGAGCGGTGAGGGTGCGGGGCCGCGCCCTAAGAGGCTGGTACCTCGGTGAGTGAGTGTCGAGGCGATGGAGGCCTCTCTGAGAAGGTGCTCGTCAAGGGAGTGAGTGCCAGTGATTCTGCCCAGGAGCGCCAGGATTCTACCGGCAAGCATCTCCGCCTCCCACTCCGGGGGTGCCAGGAAGGAGGGCGAGACGACGGCGCTGACGAGAACCCGGCTGAGCGCCTCGACAAGTCCTTCGCGGACGAGGATCTCGGGGAGGCTGGTCAGCAAGGAGGAGTCGAGCCAAGCCTGATTGGCTGCGAGGGCTGGGCTGGTCACGAGTGTCCGGGCTCTCTCTCCAGGACTCCTTGGCTCCAAAGGGTGATCGAAGCAGGCGCCCTGACTCGACTCAGAACCTGTGCCTATGGTGGTGGGGACGAGGTGGAGGCGACGGCGGCGTCTGGCTCGGGGAAGACGGATATGGCCGCACCTGATGGAGGCGCTCTCGATATGAGTCATGAAACCCGGGTGCTCAGCAGCGACTGCGGCGAGTTTGGCGAGGTCCATGGTCGCGCCGCCTCCGATGCCGACGACCCAGGTCGGGTCAGCCTGTTCGATGAGAAGCGCGGTGGCGCGTACGGTCCCAGCGTCTGCGGTCTGATGCACCGGAATGATGAGGGTGTCGCAAGGCAGGGCGGTCGCGACTGATTCCCTCACGGCATCGTCGATGAGCACGACTCCGCTGCCCGGGGGGATCGCGGCTTGCCAGGAGCCGATACCTAGCTCAGGGCCCGCCTGAGCGACAAGGGGAGCGGTACTCATGCGGCTACCGTCCCGTGTGAGTCTTTGAGACTCGCGATGGTGTCCTCGACCCGATCCATGAGTGATCGAGTGCGGAGGGTGTGTAGACCAGGGCTGGCACGAGCTGGATGGAGGAGGGCCCGGGTTGGACGATGGCACCGTGGGCCCGGCACCGTGAGACGATACCGGGAATATCGCTGTTGCCGGGGAGCCGTATGGAGCGGAAGCATCCGGTGCCGGTCGAGTTGGCGCCGGGAACGCGTTCCACCACTGCTCGGATGCGGGCGTCGAGATGGGCCGCGACGAGGCGCCCGTGGTTGAGGATGTCCTCTTCCTCGAAGGCGCGCAGAGTGGCGAGGATAGCTGCACAGGAAGCGGGGGACCCGGCCTGGGTCTCCCCGTGCATGAAAGGGGAGTCGGTCTCATCGAGCGTCTGGGTCACCGCGTGTGACAGGAGGATGGCCGAGGCGGCTTGGGTTCCGTTGGTGAGGCCCTTCGACGTGACGAGGATGTCTGGGTCCTCTATCCACGCCTGGCTGGCGAACAGCGGTCCAGTGCGGCCGAATCCTGTGGCCACCTCATCGGCGACGATCAGGTAGCCATGGCGTCTGCGCCCCTCGAAAACCGCTGCGAGGAACTGTTGACCGACGACGTGGGTGCCGGAGCCCTGCACCGGTTCCAGGACGATAGCGGCGATCCTGTCGCCCTCTCGCTCCAGAAGACGCTCGAGGTCGCGAGGGCGGTGATGATCGACGTGGCGGATCATGCGGGCATCGATGCCGTACATCCTCTGCCCCAGGTCCTCTCCCGTGAGGGACATGGCGCCCAGGGTGGTGCCGTGGTAGGAGCCTTTGAGGGATACAATCACGCGGCGGTTCGGCTCGCCGCGCAGTATCTGGGTCTGACGGACGACTTTCATCGTGGAGTCGAGGGCCGCGGACCCGGATGTGGCGTGGATTGTGCGCCCGTAGTGCCCCGGGCCGGCCGCCTTCAGTAGAGCGTCGCTAGCGCGCTCGGCCCACCTGTGGGTGGAGCGGAAACAGGTCAGGTAGGAGGCCTCCAGAAGCGCTTGATGCACGGCGTCGGCCACCCCTTGGTGCCCGTAGCCAAGAGGGACGTTCCATAGGCCGGAGATCCCATCAAGACACTGGGAGCCGTCCGCATAGGTGATGGTGGTGCCATGGGCACTGATTGGTATGGACGAGGCAGTGAAACTGCTTGGCGGGGTGAAGAACTGGGTTGTGCCAGACATGAGGGCTCCTCCTGGTTGTTGGTCGTCTCGGTCACCGCTGGTTGACAACGCCCAGGACTACGTTGATGTGGTGGGGCAGAACTGGATCGGGGGTGGAGCGCTGAGTGGTCACGAACAGGCCAACCTCCTGAAGGTCGTTGACGAGGTCTTCGGGTGTGACGAGGTAGAGCTCGGAGACGTACTCCTCGTCATGACAGCGCAGGATGGTGCGTCGTCTGCGGCCCGCATGGTCGATCTCCTCAGTGAGACGGGTATCCGGTCGAAGCCAGACGGTGCTGGTTGCGGCTGCTTCAGGCAGGACACGATCGGTGGAGATAATGAGGGCACCGCCGGTCGCCATATGGGCGGCCGCGTGTTGTAAGGCGGTTCGTCGCTGTTCAGGGTTCAGGAGCGTGATGGATGCGGTGGGGATGCATACCGCCTTGAAGGACTCCTTGATGTCGAAGGAGACCATGTCCTCCTGCTGGATCTCGATCCGGTCTGCGATTCCTGACTGGATGGCCCGCCGTTCAGTCAACCGCTCGGCGAGAAGGCTGAGCATGTCGGTGCTGAGGTCTGTGGCGAGCACTCGGTGCCCGGCGGCCGCCATGGGCAGAGTGACGCGTCCCGAGCCGCAAGCGAGCTCGAGGACTCGCAGTCCGGCCAGTGCCTGATCGGGCAGGATCTCAAGAAAACTCAGGACTGAGGCAATCTCCGTGTCGTCCTGACGTGAGAGATCATGGTAGCGCTGAGCGCCGACGCCGCGGTAAAGGCCGGGTACATGCCCTGCTGCTGATGCCTCAGCCATGGGAGATCACCTCCGGAGAGACAAGCCTCTGGTCGATAAGGGCGGAGACCGTCTGGGATGCCATGGCGGAGGTGACATGAAGCAGGTCAGCAAGGTCTTCCGTGCTCGCACCCAGGGTGCCGACGAGCTCGATGGCGGTGGCCGCGGATTCTGGAAGGGTGAAGAAGCGCCCGCTATTCGGGCAGACGCAGCGTAAACCCGACGGCGTGCGCAGCACGATGGGTGCGTCAGGGGGCTCTACGAGACTGTCGGGAGAGTTATCGCTCAGACGCATGCCCAAGCCGGAGACTTCGACAGGTCCGGGTTCTTTCAGGCTGAGGCTGCGCAGGACGTTCAGGATCGTCAGGTAACGGGGAAGCCAGTACCGACCACCGGTGTCGCGGCGGGTCGGACTCAGGTCCGTGCCCGGCAGATGGCGGGTGGTGCCCCCGGCGGTGATGGTGAGGCGGTTCGTGGCTTGTGTGCCTGTGCGCAGAGCCTCACTGTCCTCCAAGACAGCCGGTAGGTGGAGGAGTTGGTCGGGAACGAATCCGGTGGCAACGGCGTCGTCGGCGTCCGTGAGAAAGGCCTGCCAGTCCTCCTCGCTGGACAGCCGGACGAGGACGGGGCCAGCGCATGGGAGATATGCGGACAGGGTGTAGCTCATGACGCTGATCTCGAAGGCATTGTCGATGATGAGCTGCTCGCAGTCTGCATCGAGCTCTCCCTCGCGCTGGAGTGCCTCATGCCCGGGTGCTGTGTCGATGGACTCGGCGGACTCGGTGGAAATGATGAGAGCCGAGTCGGGCAACGTATCCGGAACGTAGGGGACGCCCTCGCCCAGCCAGATGATATGGCGCTGGGTGGGCCTTGCGATGAGGTAACGATGGAGGTCACTCAGACCAGAGGAGGGACTGTGGTCGATCATGACGGTACCTTTCTGTAGTAAAAGTGCTTGCTTCAAAAAGTGATCAGGGCTCGGACCAGGGACTCGGCCTGATTCCAGGCGACGAGGCCGAGGGGGCTTGGTGGGTGGTTGATCGTGATCCGACCTGTGGAGCCGGCGGGTTGAACGGTCGCAGGGGTGATCTGCAGGCAGGTGCTCTCGGGCATGAGCATCTCGGAGCGGATCGGGGAGGCTGCGGTCGCAGGAACGCGGCAGCGCTGAGTTCCTGTGACTGTGCCGGTGGCGAGGGACGGACCGGTAAGCAGACCTCCTCGGTGGATGTCGACCGAGGCGCCTGCGGCAGGTGCGGGGGCGGGGATCACCATCGGAGCGAGAAGCGTTCCGTCCCGCTGTGAGACGAAGCCGTGCGAGTCACTGGTACCTATGGGTAGGAGCAGGACGAGCCCTGCCAGGAGGGTGCCTGCGACCGCCAGTCGGAGCCGGTGCCCCGCGGGAACTGAGGCGAGTGTTCTGATCCCCTGAAGTGCTGCAGCGAGAACGGCAGCGACGAGTAGCACGGCGAAAGCTCCTCTCCCCGCCGTGCCGAGCTGGATGAGGGCAGGGGAGAGCGCAGTCAGGCCCAACCACACCAGGAAGACGGGAGCCAGTACGCATCCCAGGCCGAATGGGGCGAGCCAGCGAGGTGCTTCGGAGTCGTCGTGACGAATACCTGCAAGTCTGTTGCGCAGTGCCCGCATCGAGTTCCTGCGCAGGTCTGAGTGGTTCAGCCAACCAACAAGGGCGATGTAGCCGTCGAGCTTGATGAAAGGCAGCATGTTAGCCATTGCGCCCAGGTAGGTCATGGTGCCGTACCAGGTCAGTCCTGCGGCTAGATCACCATTGAATGCGGGGGCGACGAACAGGCAGCTCGCCCCCAAGCAGGTCTGGGCGATGATGCCCGCTGAGGCTACGGCAACGCGCTCATGGCGTCGCAGTATCCAGGCATCTGTGACGTCGCAGAAGGCCGCGGGTGAGAAGTAGAAAAGCATGATCCCGAATCGACGGGGGATACGGCCGCAGGCTGTGAGCGTCAAACCGTGCGCGAACTCATGGACCGCGGTGGTCAAGACGAGTGCCGCAGCGACACCCAGGTAAGTCATGGCCGCGAGAGGCTGGTAGAGCGCTCTCTCCGGGGTGATGACGGTATGCGCGAGAGGTAGAAGCCCTGCCAACGAGACAAGGAGCGGAGCCCATCGCAGTGGTGAGTGCCGCAACCGTGCCGCCCAGGGTGCCAGACGCTGGAAAAGGGCCTTGGCGCCGTTGTCGCAGATCTTGAAGATAAAGGCTCCGTCGTGGTCGAGACTGAACCGATGATGTCGGCACGGTACTGGTTGCGTCGTTCCGGCTAGAAGTCCGTGAGGCTCCATAGCCCGGACGGCCATCGTCACCTCCTCCGGACTCCAGGGTTTCGGAGCCAAATCTGCCAACTCTGCGATAGTGGGGGACTGGGGCGCATTCTGCAGGGGCCTGAAGAAGCTCTCCGAGCTCGGGGCTGACCTTGAGGAGACGCTGGTCCGTTCGTCGGACCACCCACCCCATCCCCTCCTCCGCGGGGGGATGGATCTCCACCCCTGTCGCGAGATGGAGATGGGCTGGGGTCATGGTCTTGTCAGCCATGGAGATCACGGCTTCTGGTCCCGACGAAGACAATGACGCTCAGCGTGACAGTCCAGGCTATGAGCAGTGCGGCTGCTGGAGCCTGGTGGATATCACCGGTCGCCTTCGGGTCGAGGACGAGCGCTGATTGAAGGTTCCCGGGAAGGTACTTACCCACGCGCTCAGGCAGCCAGGTCACTATGATGGGCTCGAGGAAGGTGGTCCAGGCGATCAGGACAAGGGCACTGGGAATAGTGCGGCGTAGTAACCAGCCGAAGCAGGTTCCCCAGGGTGCTGCGAGTGTCGAGACTAGAATGATTCCCAGGGCCGTTCGGTAGACGTCGCCGTCGATGGTCATTGCCGCGCCGTGCCGGTGCAGAATGAGATATCCGGGTACTGCGCCGCTGAACAGTCCGGCGACACCGAAGAGGATACCGCCTGGCAGAGAGGCGAGGGCGTGGTGGAGGATGAGACGGCCAGTTCCTCCATGCTCGGCGATATGGGTCGCGATGGTGGCATCCTGGAACTCCTTGGTGACTCGGCCGGCTCCCCACATAGCGACGAAGAGTAGGAGAGCGAATCCGAGTCGCAAGAAATGCAGGCCAGCTTCATCAACGGCGTTCTGATTGGAAATGATAAGATTATCAACGATCTTGTCTGCTGAACCGACTGCGCTCAGTACTGTCAGGCTGATGCCGATGAGCAGGAACCAGATCAGAGAGCTGTCAGTGATGTTCGAGTATATGAGTGCCCAGATAGAGTGGCCATGGGGTTCTGGGGCTTTCTTATGCCTGTGTACGAAACGGCGAGCGGTCGTAGTACTGAGAGAGGGACTGGTCCGAGTGGTGACGACGGTGCTCATGCTGCAAAGCTCCTTGTGTTGGTTGTGGTACTGACAAGGGAGAGGTAGGCGTCTTCGAGAGTAGGCCGCCGTGATTGCGCAGCTCGTTGAGACTGCCATGGAACAACTGGGTGCGCTTAATGGTGACGATGCTGTCAACGACCTGCTCAACCTCGCTCAGAATGTGGCTGGAAATGAGGAGGGATCCGCCGTTTACAACGTGGCGTAAAAGAATCTGGCGCAGCCAGTGGCAGCTTTCTACATCCAGGCCGTTTGTGGGCTCGTCCAGGACGAGAAGATGGGGTCGGCATGCCATCGCGGTTGCTAGACTCACGCGCTTGCGCTCCCCGGTGGACAGCTGCTTGATGCGGCGTCTCAGTAGGCGAGAGAGATCGAACTGGTCGATCAGATCTCCGATCTCTCGTCGAGTAAGGCCGTTGGCGAAGCGGTACGCGGTGAGATGGCTGCGCACTGTCTGAGAAGTCGGCAAACCGGAGGCATCGAAGGCGAAGCCGACGTGTCGGTTAACATTCGGCACGGACAGAGGTGCGTGTCCGAAGATGGAGATTGAGCCGCTGGTAGGTCGTAGAGCGCCTTGAAGGATGCGCATGGTGGTGGTTTTGCCTGCGCCGTTGGGCCCCAGAAGGCTAGGGCCTGGCCGGGTTCGATGCTGAAGTTGATCTCTTCAACTGCTGTAGTGGAGCCGAACCGCTTGGTGAGGTGGTTGACAGATAGCACCTTGGACATCGGCCTGTCCTTTCTTCTGCAGGACGAACGTTTTCTCATGTGACAGGTTCGTACCGGTAGGCGCCTGAGCGGATCAGCCGATCGGATCAGTCATGCGGCGGGGCTCTCGCCCCGGTTCCCCTGTCGATGATGATGCAGGACCTCGCCGGAGGATTATGGCCAGCAAACCGGCGTCATTCCGCCAGCTTGTGAAACCAGCAGTAGGACTGTCTCAGCACTGTCGGCTCGTGGGCGGCAGACAGCCTGCGTGCCGCCGCTGACCAGGACTAGCTACACGACTGACACTCATATGCAGGTCTGCTTGAGGTTCATAGGTGCCCAGCTCGCGGCTCAACCGTCCTGTGTTTACGTAGGACCCAGGGTGCTATGGCCACGGCGCAGCAAGGGGGTTGAAATCGAATCATTCACAATTTCCGCCAATCGACCCTCCCGGTCGACTGATCCCCGGTCGGTAATCGTTGGGTGGAATAACACATGTCAGTCCACAGGGACGGGCCTGTCCGGCAATGGGCAGACAGGAACCATCGCGAGAACCATCACGAGAAACAAGGAGAACACTTCTCATGAACATGAACCCTCACATCATCGAGCTCGAGCCTCTTGATGCACCTGACTGGCAAGATGTTGCCAAAGGTGTCGGCATCGGTGTTACTGTCGGCGCCGCTGTCGTTGCTCTCACCTGACAAGGTCGCATTCGGATCTGCTCACAGGCGCGAGGCACAGATAGAAAGGAGAGGCTGAGATGAACGCGCAGATCACTGAACTTGAAGCCCTTGATGCTCCCTCCGAATGGGGAGATTTCGCTGCGGGTGTTGGGGCCGGTATGGCTGGTGCAGCCGTTGCCGTCGGCGTTGGTGTCGCCTTAACGTGAATCAGTCGTTAACTGGAAGAGAGGACCATCATGATCACCAAGCAGAGCACCACGATCATTCCTTTGGAGGACCTGGACGCCCCCGATTGGGGGGACTTTGAGGCGGGTGTTGGAGTCGGCGTCGCTGCCTTGACCTGACTCATTGCCGACAATCACGATTGTGAAGGGCGGGGTGGGTTGTGAGTAATCATGCTGCCCAGCCCTTCACAACGCCTTCATCATGAAAGGAAAGCAATATGACCACCTCGTCTTCACGTACCCTAGCATGGAGTCTGCTTCCCATTGGAATCGGTCTCGAGGCGATTGCAATCACTCTCCACAACCACTGGCTCCAAGGTGTGTCAATCGGAATTATTGTCGTTTCGATTGTGACATTTGGAATCTCGTTTGGAAAGAGGCGTAGTAATATGGTTTCCTATAGTAATTAAGGGAGTGTTCGCAGGATCGGTCGTCCTATCTTTGGTCAGCGGAAACGCAGACCGTCGCCAACGTGCCGCCCCTACTGGCGGCCACCTCGACAAAACCAGTAATTAGGCGACGAAGGTACTCCTTTTTCTGGGGTAGTTCGGATTGCTGAAGTCCGTGCATGGTCAGGAGAGGAGCACCTTCGTCCCACTTTCAGCACTCCAACGACGATAGTTCGAGAGTTGCTCGCCGCATAGGCGTACTGTCCGATACCCTCTCCTTCGTCGGCGCGGAAGGCGTCCTCAGCCCCCTCGGGTGTCGGATCGCTCAAGCGTCACGGAGGTGGCCAGCACGACGACGGCGCTCAGGGCCGCGCTGATACCGACCGTGACGGCAGCGCTCGTCCAGGTGAGGTCCTGTGCGGCGAAGACAAGGGCAGCACCATCGCTGGTGGCGCCGATCTGCGTCGTGCGGGTGACCAGGGCGTGCGGCAGGAGCCAGGCCGCCGGAATGTGCACCAGCAGCGCCAGTAGGAGGTCCGCGGGAAGGGCGCTGGATCCTGGGCCCACCGGGAGCTGGGCCCAGGCGAGGAGAATCGCCACCGTGAAGGCGGTTGTGGGGAGTGGTGTGTCGCAGCAGCCAGCACAATTCGAGTCCCGCACTGGCTGCCTCCAGCAGCCACAGCTGCGTTGTCGACGCCGCGGTGAGGGGAGGACGAGCTGGTTGTAGCCCAGGATGAGAGCGAGCATCGTGAGGTCGACGGCGCGGCGGTGACGCTCCAGCCATCGCTGGGACCAGTGCGCAGAAACCTCCCGTTACCTTGTTGGTGGTCCTGGGTGGTCCGGGGCTGGGCCAGCTGCTGTGGGCACGGTTGTCTTGCCCCTGTCCTTAGATGATCCGGGGGCGAAAGTCACCTGCGGCAGCCGGGCGCTGGTGACCGCTGATAAGGGGAACGGCCCGCTGCGGGTGAGGTCTTTCGCATGCGTGGGTGCGGGACCGGTCGTCCACCGGCTGGCCCCGCACCCATGCAGCGAGAGGTGGCAGGAGAGATGGATATCGAGGACATCGACGTCCTCCGTCGGCACCAGGCGTCGGTAAGGCAGAGCACTGGGCCACGGCCCTGAACCAGGAGGGGAGAAAGGTCTTTGACAGGGCCCTACCTAACGACGAGGAGCGTCTGCGTGCTGTCTACAAGAAGCTGGCCGATCACGGGAGCCTGCTGGTGGTGGTCGATCAGCCCGCCACCATCAGGGGCCCTGGCGGTGGCTGTGGCTCAGGACATGGGCATCACCGTGGGCTACCTACCCGGACTGTCCATGCGACGCATCGCTGACCTGACGCCGGGCAGAGCCAAGACCGACGCGAAGGACGCGGCCGTCATCGCCGGCGCGGCCAGGAGCATGCCTCACACCCTGAGAGCCGTCAGCACCTCGGACGAGGATGCCGCAGCGCTGAGCATGCTCACGGGATTCGACCTGGACCTGGCCCGCCAGGTCAACCAGACCGCGAACCGGATCCCGGGGGCCAGTCGTTCACCCAGACCCCGCCCCGCCCTCGAGGCTGTGCTGGGGCCCTGGCCGGGCGCACGACGCCGTCTTGGAGGCCCGTCACCGCCTGGCCCACTCCAGCCGATCTGAAGCGAGCGGGCAAGGCAAGGATTGACGCCAGGCTCAAGAAGCACGGGTGCAGACGCCACGCCGCCTGGGCAGCCCAGATCGTCTCGGCCCTGGAGCACCAGACCGTGGTGGTCGCCGGCACCGACGCCGCAGGCACGGTGCTGCCCCACCTGGCTCGTCAGCTCATCGCCCCACGCGCCCAGCGAGCCGATATCGCCGCCCAGGCCGGTGACCCTGGTGGAGGCCCACCCTCATGTGCCAGGTCCTGACCACGCGTGCCCGGGATCAGGGGTCCCGGCCGCAGCCGTCCTTGCTGGCCGAGACCCTGGGCAAGACCTCCAGGCACCGGAGCCCAACTGGCCTCCTACGCCGGCCTCGCTCCCGTCACACGCCGCTCCGGCTCATCGATCCGTGGCAAGGCGCGTCTCCCACGGCGGCAACAAGAGGCTCAAGCGCGCCATGTTCCCCTCCGCCTTCGCCTCACTGCGCTCCGACCCCGTCTCCCGGGCCTACTACCAGCGCAAACGAGACCAAGACAAACCGCCTTGGGCCAGGCCGTCCTCGCCCTGGCCCACCGCCGCATCCTGACCCTGCACGCCATAATCCGCAACGGCACACTCTACGACCCCCAACCAGCCACGAAACTACCCGCAGCCGCTTGACACACCACATAGGGGCACCCCCCGGGCTCGACGACGGCTCGGGTCTGTGCTCCATGTCCCCAGATTACGGGCCGATCGTCGGCGGTGGCGGTGCCTACAGGTCCCCGACCTTCTGGAGGCGCTGGAGGCTGAGCCAGCCCACCGGGATCGGGATCCAGAAGGTGACCAGGCGGTAGACGATAGCCGTGGACAGCGCCACCCCGTAGGGGACGCCGGCGGCGACGAGCCCTGCCGTCAGGGCGAGTTCGACGGGCCCGATACCACCGGGGGAGGGCACGATCGAGCCCACCGTGTTGGAGGCCAGGTAGGTGATGGCCAGGACCGCGAAGGGCACCGTGTAGCCGAAGGACCACAGGCTCGCGCTGAAGGACAGGATGTAGGACAGGCTCAGCATGAGGGCGCCGCCCACGCCCAGGACCAGGCGCATCGGATTGGTCATGACCCACACGAGCCGCGGCCACACCTGGCGGTAGGTGGGCTCGATCTTGGCCCACGCCCAGGTGCGCGCCTTGGGGATGGTCAGGACCACCGCCGCCACCACGACGACGGCGCCCGCGGCGACCAGCACCCAGCCCGAGGGCAGGGTCAGCCCTGTGGACTGGCCGGTCATGGCCGCCAGCACCACGAGCAGCACCACGGTGACGATGAACTGGACCACCTGGACCAGGGCCACCGTGGCCACGCCGACCGCAGTGGGCACCCCCTTGCGGTTGAGGAAGCGCAGGTTGATGGCCGCCCCGCCCACACCGGCCGGGGCGACGAGCGAGACGACGGCGCTGGCCAGGTGCACCTCGGTGGAGCGCCACAGGGAGAGCCGCTCGGGGCTGAAGGCCACCAGTGTGAGCCCCGCGCCCACGTAGGTGGCCACGGAGAAGATCAGGGCCACCAGCATCCACCAGATGTTGGCCTGCGAGACGGCGGTGGAGACCTGCTGGAAGTCCAGCTGCGCCAGCAGCGTCCACACGGCCACCAGAGCCACCACGGCCATGAGGACGGTGCGCGTGGAGAAGCGGTTGAGGCGGGCCGGCTCGGCGTCGGCCGTGGGGGTCAGCGCCACGAGGGCATCACGCAGGTCCTGGAGGACTTGCCGGCTCGCTCCGCGCCGCCCCATGACCTCGCGGGTCTGGCGAGGCAGCACCACCCGCTGAAGCATGGGGGCGATCGAGGCCAGCTGCGCGGTGGTCAGTGAGCGGGAGGCGGCGTCGATGGCCCGCTCGGCGCCGACCGTCAGCGCCGTCAGCGCCAGGGCCTGGGCCAGGTCCACGCGGCGGGAGAGCTCGGAGGAGATGGTCTCGCCCGAGGCCCAGTCCAGGAGCCACAGCCTCCCGGTCGCATCGACGACGACGCTCGAGGCGTCGATGCTCCCGTGCGCCAGCCCCGCGGCGTGAGCGCGCTGGAGCTGGTTCCACAGCTGGTCCAGGACGTCGTCGTCGACCTCGGCCCCCAGGTCGCTGATGGACCGGGCGCCGACGACGTGGTCGGTCACCAGCAGCACGGACTCGGCGGCCTCGGCCATACCCAGCAGCCCGGGGGTGCGCACGCGGGCGCGGCGGGCCTCCATCGTCATGAGGGCGGCGTGCTCGGCGGCCGGACGCAGGGACAGGTCGCGGGTGGGGGACAGACCCCTGACGCGGATCTGGTCCCAGATGTTGGAGAGGAACCCGGCCACCTGCCGGTCGGCGTCGAGGAGGGTGACGTTGTGGCGCTCGCCGGCCGAGTCCCACACGGCGTACATCCGGTGGACCGAGGCTCGCTCCTGGGACAGGGTGTCGCTGGAGGCTTCGGCCAGGACCGCGGCCAGATCGACATCGGCGGCCGGCCTGATCGTGTTCGCGTCCGCCGACGTCTGCGTCCTCCCGGTCCCTGCCGTGTCCGACGGCGTCGGGCCCAGGGGAGAGGCAGCAGCTCCGTTCGCTGGACCAGCGGCCGCGTCGGTGACCTGCTCGTCGGCTGAGGCGTGGACGTCCCCGGTGGAAGGCTCGGGGTTCGCCGGCTCCTGCGGGGCCGAACCCAACGGGTTCTCGCGCACCTGCTCACGGACCTGCTCGGTGTAGCCCAGGGGGGGCGTCGGTGGTGACGACCCAGGCGCGTGCGTCGGGGGCGCGGTCCATGCGCACTACACGCACGGCGTCGATCCCGGCCCGGCGCAGGGCGCGCACGAGCGTGACCCCGTGGGCGCGGCGGTCCTCCACTCCGAAGACGTAACGGACCAGTAGGCCGACGACGCGGCCCAGCAGTAGGGACAGCACCGCCCCCGGCAGAGTCAGGGCGCCGCGCAGGACGGCCATGCCCAGGACCACCCACAGGGCCGCCCAGCCCGAGCGCATCACGGTCGAGCTGTTGCGGTCGCCGGCGCCCGTGAGCAGGCCGGCCATGGAGGCGAAGACGGTGGAGACGCCCAGCTGGGCGGTGCCCGAGGCGGTGACCGTCAGCCCCATGACCAGGGCGGTGGGGCCCCAGGCCACGAGGCCGGTCATCGCGGCGATGGCGACCGAGTAGCCGGCGATCCCCGACAGGACGGCCTGGCCGCAGGAGCGCCAGGAGCGGCGCAGGACGCGATCCAGCAGGACAGCCAGCGGCACGATGAAGGTGGCCAGGCCCTCAACGGTCTGCAGGGGGAAGACGAGGATGCGGCGTAGTACCACCGCCAGGGCGTTCTGAACGTCCTGGGTGACGCCGGTGGTGGTCTCGCGGGCGTAGATCGCCAGAACGAGGACGGCGAAGATGCCCAGGAGCGTCAGGGTCAGGTCGAGTAGGTCCTCGGTGCGGCGCAGACGGTGCGCGGTGGTGTCCACCAGGAGGGTCGTCGAGCAGGGAGAGGCGGGGCCGGAGGCCGGGGTGGGCTCGGTCATCGGGGCGACCCCGATGACGGGGATGCCGACCGGCGAGGTGGAGGTGGACTCCGCCGATGGTGCGGAGGTCGCGGAGACGGCTGACGGGACGGGGGACGCAGATGCCTGCTGGGCGACGGCGCTGGGAGGCTCGATGGGAGGCTCGGCAAGCGTCGAGGTGTGGTCGAGGTCGCCGGCCGGCGGGGGCGAACCTGGTGCCGCATCTGTCATAACGCCGATTCTAGGGGGCGAGCCTGGGTGGACCCTCCTACGCCGGAAGGAACCGTGCGGTGATAGCCGCCGTGCCCGTTGGTGACGAGCTGCACTTCCCTCGGTTGCGCGAGCTGCTGGACATGACGGCGGGCAACCTGTCCATCCATCTGTCCGAGCTGGAGGGGGCGGGATACGTGCAGTGGAACAAGACCTACTCCGGGCGCCGTCTCCGGGCGCCGTCCCGCCACCCACCTGCCTGGCACTGACCCCTGGGGGTCGGGTGGCCTTCGAGCGGTACGTGCGCAACCTACGCGCCCTGCTTGACGCCTGAGGTTCTCGGGGTCGATCCCGACGAAGGGGTTTTATTGACCGCTCGATTGGCGTATGGTGTGAATCAAGTCTCATAGGTGGGTGCCGATGGAGGCGCCGCCGTGAGGCCCTGTCACAAAGGTTGGCCGGTGTCCGTCGGCCGACCGGACGTAGGGGCGGGCGCTCCGCCCCGCCATCCCGTCACCGTCGACCACCCAAGGACACGCCATGCCTCTCAGCGCACAGACCACGCCCGCCGACTCGCCATCCCACCTCCAGTCCAACCGCGTCTGCGCCCACCGGCTCAGCCGACGGACCCTGCTCAAGGGGGTGGGCGGACTCGCCGCTGCCTCCGTCATCGGGGGCAGCGCCGTCGTCGCCGGATCGGCCCCGGCGCAGGCCGCCCTCACCGTGGTCGAGCACGAGGACCACGGCCGCATGCAGTACTACAAGCTGGCCACGTCGTCGGTCGGCTTGCTGCCGAGCGTCAACGTGCTGCTTCCCGACGGCTACGACATCTCGCGCCGCTACCCGGTGCTCTTCCTGCTGCATGGCGGCGGTGAGAACTACTCGACCTTCGACACGAAGTACGACATCCGCAACCACACCGCAGGCCGCGACCTCATCGTCGTCATGCCCGACGGCGGGGCGGCCGGCTGGTACTCCGACCCCGAGTCCTCCAACGTGGGGCCGCGCAACTGGGAGACCTTTCACATCAAGGAGCTCATCCCCTGGGTCGATACCACCTTCTCCACCACCGCGCAGGCCTCCGGACGCGCGGTCTCCGGCTTCTCGATGGGTGGCTTCGGGGCCTTGAAGTACGCCGCGAAGTACCCCGAGCTCTTCGGGTCGGTCTCCAGCCACTCGGGGCCGGCCGACCTGCGCATCCAGGACGGGGCGGTGGTCCACTGGGCGAACTTCACCGCTGGCGCCACCGACCTCAAGGGCGGCACCATCTACGGGATTCCGTGGGACCAGGCGCGGGTGAGCGCCGACAACCCGGTCGAGCACGTGGAGAGCTACCGCGGCAAGCGCGTCTTCCTGGTCTCCGGTACCGAGAGCGATCGCTACGAGAGTGTCGTTCTGCCCAGTCAGCAGAGCTTCGGGAAGGCGCTCGACGGCGCTGGGATCGGCTACGAACGCTACGAGGACACTGGCGCCCACGTCGTGCGCTGGGGCCGCATGCGACAGGACATCGACTCCCTGCTCAACCACTTCGCCAAGGCCGGGTGAGAGCCGGGCGGGTGCGCTGGGTTGATCTGCTAGCGCACGCCGCCGGTTCGGCGGGCGACGAGGACCAGCAGACCCCACATGACAGCGCCCACGCCGACGGTGGAGAGCAGGAGAGGAAGCGTGCTCGCCGCGTCCAGTTCCCCGGCCGTCGTCATGGCTGTCGATCCCAGAGACAGCGTCATGCTGACAAGCCCTTGGGGAGTGGCGTAGGCCAGAGAGCTCTGTGCCGCTAGCAGGCCGAATCCGATGACGCAGCCGACGAAACCCAGTGCCACCGGTGCGGCGAAGGACCGCATGAGCATGCTCAGTAGTGACTGCAGGGCGATGAGCGGGATGATGCTGACCACTGCCAGCAGATTTGAGGCGACGATGGTGCCGGGCATTGCAAGACCGAGACCCATCACGAATGCCCCCGAGATCCAGGCCAACACGATGAACGCCACTTGCATGGTCAGCACCGGAAGCAGAATGACCAGGGTCTTGGCGAGAACGACGGACACCGGGGAGTGCGCGGAGGTCCGCATGGCGTTCCAGCTCGTGCCCCGGTGCTCCATCCGCCAGGCCGTGGAGGCCAGCAGGGCCACACCCAGGGAGCAGAAGAACATCGAGTAGAACAAGGATATCTGGGATGTCAGAACTCCCCATTCCGCGGAGAAGACCCCCTGATTTCGGTAGAAGTTGAAGGTGCCGGTGACAACTGCGAGCAGCGGCAGCAGGACGGCCACCACCCACACCGAGGAGCGCTTGAGCTTGATGATCTCGGCGGCCAGCAGGGACGGGAAACCACCGTTGCCCGCGCTGCGGGCCGTGGCGGGGGTACGTGCAGGAGTGCTCACGGAGGCTACCTCTCGATCCTGTTGAGTCGGTGGGTGATAACGGTGAATATGACGGCCGTCAGGATGAGGAATCCGGCGATCCACCCCGCCGGGACGTCAATGTATGTGACGGCTGTTTGAGAGCCTGTGGAGGCGCTCGTGGCGGCAGGAGTGATGAGGGCGTAGTACCCCCAGGGGGTCCATCGGACTATCTCCGGTGGTACGAGCAGGGTGAAGATTCCAATGAAGCCGCTGAGCAATCCTGTGCTCATGACGATCAGCTGATTCTCCACCACGGCTGCGAGCCACAGGAAGTAGGCGCACATGGCCAGGTCCACGCAGATGAGGAGGGTCGTGTAGGTGGCCCAAGGGCCGACATCGAGCGCTACCGACAGTCCTCTGAAACGGGCGAGCATGATGATGCCCAGACTCTGAACCGTCACGGCTGGGACGATGAGGAGTGACAGAGCCGCGAGCTTGGCCCGGCACAGGGTTCCGGGTGTCAGGCCGGAGGTGGCGGCCAGGTTCCAGCCGGAGCCGGTGTGCTCGATATCCATCTGCCGGCTGGCGAGCACGCAGACGAGAATCGGCCCGATCATCGCGTTGTAAAAGCACGTCATCAACAGCAGCCGTGCCCATGGCATCGCATGCGGGTCGTGGAGGGAAGCCGCGAATGATGTGCCGAACAGGTTCATGCTGCACAACGCCACCGATGCGCCGACGATCAGCGTCGTGATCAGAGGCGTGCGCAGCCGACGCATCTTGAGGATCTCGACACCCACGGTCGTCAGGAAGCCAGGTGCGGACGACCTTGGGGAACCGGTCGAGCCATGATCCGAGGTTGGAGCAGCAACGGCGGGGACGGAGGAGAGTGCGGCGCTGGTCGTCACAGCACACCTCCGCGACCGGTGAGGTCCATGAAGACGTCCTCGAGGCTCTGGGCCTCACGCCGTACCTCGTGTAGCTCGACGCCGGCGGTCACCAGACGGTTGATGAGCTCTGCGACCGCCTCCTTCGACATTCCCGGAATGCGCACGCCCTGTGGCGTCAGCGTCGGGCCTGTGGCAGCACCGGTGGCGGGAACAGCGGTCGGGCTGGGCGAGGTGAACGCGCCGGGGGCGCCGGCCGCCGTCGACGCCGCGAGTGCCTGCGCCGGCACGAGCCCGGCCAGGATCTGAGGGTTCAGGACGGCTTGCGGCGTCGGGGTGACGACGAGGACGTCCGGTACCGAGCGCTCCATGAGCTCGGCGCGCGTGCCCTGGAAGACGAGGCGGCCGGCCGACAGGATGCCGAGTGTGGAGGCCATGCGGTCGATCTCGTCGAGCAGGTGGCTGGAGACCATGACGGTGACGCCCTCACCGGAGAGCTCGACCAGCAGCCGGCGCACCTCCTCGGTGCCGGCCGGGTCCAGGCCGTTGGTGGGTTCATCGAGGATGAGCAGTTCGGGTTCCCGGGCCAGCGCCAACGCGATGCCGAGGCGCTGCTTCATGCCCAGTGAGTAGGTGCGCACCAGGCGGTCCTTGTGCTCGGTCAGACGTACGAGCGCCAGGGCGCGGCTGACCTGCCGCTCGCTCAGGCCCTGCATCTTCGCTGCGATCCGCATGTTCTCCGCACCTGTGAGGTGGCTGTAGCCGGGCGGGTTCTCGATCATGGAGCCGGTGCGTGACATGATCTCGGCGCGTGTGGTGGGGCCGAAGGGCCTCCCGAGCACGCTGATCTGCCCGCGCGTGGGCGCCAGGAGTCCCAGCAGCATCTTCATCGTGGTCGACTTGCCCGAGCCGTTGGGGCCCAGGAAGCCGTAGACGCTCCCGCGCGGCACCACGAGGTTGAGTCCCTCAACGACGGTGCGCTTGTCGAAGGTCTTGGTGAGGTCGTGGGTCAGGACGACGGCGTCGGAGGCAGGTGTTCCCGGGGCCGGCCCGCCGGCCTGCGGGAGGGGAACCGGAGGGGCGGTCCGGGCTGGCTGAGGCGGCGCTGAAGGCACTGGTGGAATGCGATGCGAAGTCGTCATGGAACAAGGCTGCTCGTACCGGGTCGGGCGATCATCAGCCCGTGGTCTGCTCCGGGAATCGGTGGGATGGTGCGACTCATACCCGGGTATGAAATCCTGGCGGCGGCCTCGGAGGCGTGCGGTCGCGACGGTACGGTTCAGGCATGAGAAAGCGGCTGGGGCGTGAGGCGGCGCGGGCCGACTCGGTGGACCCCGCGCCGACCGGGCCGGCGGCGCCGGTGGGATCGACCCCGGTTGCCTGGCGCGACCCGCGCTCGGTCCCGTGGACGAGCGCGGTCGACGTCGTCATCGCTCTGGCCTTCTTCTTCCTGTTGTGCATCGGCCGGTCCGACTCGGCTCCGTGGCTCATCGAAGGGGCGGGGCCGGTGCTCCACTTCCTGCTGGTGGGGGCCTGCGCCCTGGCTCTGGTCGTCCGGCGCCACTCCCCGCTGCTCTTCGTCCTGGTGGCCGGCATCTGCCTGAGCGCGCACCTGGTGCTGTTCACGGAGTTCTCCGTCTTCTTCGTCGTGACCGGCTTGATCGCGGTGGAGACGACGCAGTCCCGCCTGGAGGCGCCATGGCGATGGGTGGCGCTCGTCCTCGAGCTCGTGGGCGTGGGCCTGGCGACAACGCGCGTGTACCACTTTATCGGTGGCTACATCCACGCGGGTGAGGCGCGGATGGTCGTCGTCGTCAATATCTGGCTGGTGACGATGGTGACGGCCTTCGTCGGTGCTGCGCGGCGCCGCAGCCGCGACCGCTACAACCGGGCCCTCGAGCGGGCCGCGGTGCTGGAGGCGCAGCAGGCCGCCGAGCGGCGCCTCGCGGTCATTGAGACCCAGCAGCGCATCGCCCGTGACGTCCACGACCTGCTGGGGCACAGCCTCACCGTCATCGCCATGCAAGCTGAGGGCGCCCGCGCCATCCTGGCCACCGACCCGGCCGCCGCCGACGAGGCCCTGGCCGTCATCGGGGAGACCTCCCGCCGCTCCGTCGACGAGGTGCATGCCCTGGTCGACATGCTGCGTTCCGACATCGACGGCGGCGCTGCCGTCGACGTTGATACCGGCGGTGACTCTGATGATCGCACCAGCAGCGATAGCGGCACCAGGTCTGGGGCTGCTGAGGCCACCGATGACGCCGTCGATGCCGACATCAGTGCCTTGGCTGGAAACGGTGTGGCGGCGGGTCATGAGGATCGCCTGGAACTTCTGCGCGAACCGGTGCGTCAGGCGCAGCGGGCGGGACTGCCCGTCACCCTGGAGACCGATCTGGATGGCGAGATCCCGCCGAATATGGTGCAGGTCCTTCACCGGGTGGTCCAGGAGTCGCTGACCAACGTGCTGCGCCACGCTCCCGGTGCGGTCACGAGAGTCTCGCTGCGCACCCGGGCGGAGCTCGTCACCCTCGTTGTCGAGAACGCCCCGGTCCCGGAGTCGCTGACAGAGATGCAGACCCTGCGCCGAGGACTGACGACCGTTTGTATCGCCAGAACATCGGGGAGCAGACGGACGCCGTGCCGGCGGAGGCGCCGCTCGAGTCGGCCACAGTGCTCCGCCCCGCGGTGAGCGTCTCCGAAGACGCGAGGCGCCACGGCTTCGGCCTCATCGGCATGCGCGACCGAGTCGCGCGGCTCGGAGGCACCTTCACTGCCGGCCCCGCCCCTGAGGGTGGATGGAGGGTGGTGGCGGAGCTCCCCTCTGATCCAGAATGAGAGCCGATTCCGCTCGTATGGCGAACCTCGCAGGACGTCGCCGGCACTTCGTCAGCACAAAACCGCACAGGCTGACCCCGAAGAGCGGATACTTCCGGTGAGTTGATGTCAAGAAGGGGAGGTGTCTGTGATCCGCCTGGGTCTGGTCGATGATGAGCCGCTGTTCACCATGGGGCTTGCCATGCTGCTGGGGGCGCAGCCGGATATGGAGGTCGTCTGGCGCGCCGTCGACGGCAACGATGCCCTCAGGTGCAACGCCGTCGACCCCGTCGACGTGCTCCTCCTCGACGTCCAAATGCCCGGGCTGGACGGACTGGCCGCGACCCGTGAACTCATGGCCCGCGGCACCACCGGGCGGGTCGTTATCCTGACCACCTTCGACACCGACGGCTACGTCATGGGTGCCATCGAGGCCGGTGCAGCCGGCTTCCTGCTCAAGAACACCCCGCCCCAGGACCTCATCGCCGCGATTCGCACCGTCCACGATGGCGACTCCGTCATCTCCCCCGGGCCCACTCGACGGCTGCTCACCGCCGTGCGCACCGGGCGGGTCAGCAGTGCGCGAGCCGGGGGGCGGCGCTGGACGCCATGCCTCCGAGGATTCAGTCGAGGCGGTTCGGGCCGCCGAGGCCTCCCAGCAGGTCGCGGGCCTCACTCAGCGCGAGCGAGAGATCCTGGCGCTTATCGCCCTGGGACTCACCAACCAGGAGATCTGCGACCGCGAGTGGCTGTCCATGCCCACGGTCAAGACCCACGTGAGCCACCTGCTGTCCAAGACCGGCTGCCGAGACCGGGTCCAGCTGGTGCTGCTGGCCCTGCGCGGCGGCGTCATCGACCTCGACGACGTCCTTGGCCGGGCCTGAAGGTGAGCTCTCAGGCCGCCTGCCGTTGCACCAGGACGGCCACGGTGCGCGCCGGCACTGAGATCGTGCCGCTGGCGCGGTCGAAGCCGGTGCGGCGCACCACCTCGTCGGCCCCCTCGGCCTGGATGGGGGAGAGGCGGAAGTCCCGGCCCGCCAGCTCGGGCAGCGGCTGAGTGAGCGTCTGCCCCGAGGCGTTGAAGACCACCAGGACGGCGTCGAGCTCAGGGTCCACGTCGCTCCCGCCCCGGGTGTCGTCGATGAGCATGACGATCACCCCCGCCGGCGCTCCGAAACCCGCCCCCGGGAAGCTCAGCTTGTCCTGGATGAGGCGGGCGGAGCCCAGGCTGAACAGTGGCGTCGAGGCGCGCAGCCGCAGCAGGTCCAGGGCCTGGGAGCGAGCCGCCGCGATCTCCTCGGGTGAGGGCCGCAGCCAGTCGTCCTGCAGCAGCGGCCTCTGGATGGCCCAGGAGCCCTCGTTGCGGCTGGCCGGCGGCAGGCCCCGCCCGAAACCGTTGGACTGCCCCGTGAAGTCGATGGCGTTGAACCAGTCCCCCGAGTTGTAGGAGTCCCGGTCCAGGGACTTGCTGCGCAGCAGTTCCGTGCCCGCGCACCAGAAGGCCGGCGACTGCGCCAGCGTCACGGTGGCCAGGCACACCGTGTTCATCCGCACCCGCTCGGCCACCGGCATGCCCTGGGGCAGCTTGTAAGCCAGCAGGTCATAGAGCGTCTCATTGTCGTGGGCGTCGACGTAGTTGACGTTCTCCTGAGGCTGGGAGGCGAAGGCCGCCGGTGCCCCGTTGTGGATGAGGTCGATCCCGCGGCGCACCGACCCGTCCGAGAAGGTCATGACGTAGTCCTTGAGGTTGCCCACCAGGCCCAGGCGCACCAGATCGGTGCGATGCGCCAGGTCCGCCGACTGCTCGTTCCAGCCGCGGTGGTCCAGGCCGCTGGGCTGGGTGAGCAGGCCGGTGCCAAAGCCCTGGAAGACGCGGTGGTCGGGATCGAAGGCGCCCCCGCCGTGCACGGCGTCGCGCAGGCGGTCGTTGAAGGCGCCGATCCCGGTGCCGTCGAGCTGCCCCTGGGTGGCCTGCACGAACAGCGCGTTGCCCGCGACCTCACCGAAGTTCCAGCCCTCCCCGTACAGGTAGATCGAGCGGCCGTCGACGCCGTCGGCCTCCATGGTCAGCTCGTCCAGGGCCGCCCGCACGTGCTCCATGACGGTGCGCGGGTGGTGGCCCATGAGATCGAAGCGGAAGCCGTCGACCCGGTACCAGCGCACCCAGCGCACCACTGAGTCGACCATGAGGCGCTCGCACAGGGCGTGCTCCGTGGCCGTGTTGGCGCAGCAGGTCGAGTTCGTCACCCGCCCGACGGCGTCGAGCCGGTGGTAGTAGCCCGGCACCACCCGGTCCAGGACGCTGCGCGGGTCCTGCCCGCAGGCGGCCGTGTGGTTGTAGACCTGGTCGAGGACCACCTGGAGACCCAGCTCGTGCAGGGCACCCACCATCTCGCGGAACTCGACGATGCGCGCTCCGCCGTCCTGGTGGCCCTCGGTGGCGTAGGAGCCCTCGGGCGCGCCCCAGTGGAGCGGGTCGTAGCCCCAGTTGTAGGCGTCGTCGTCGGCCACCTCCGCGACGGCGGCCTGCTGGTCCGCCGAGGCCGGGTGCGCGTCGGCGGGGATGCTCGGGGAGCGCTGGGAGCAGCGGTGCTCGGGGATGGTGGCGATGTCGAAGGTGGGCAGCAGGTGGACCGTGTTCATGCCGGCCCGGGCCAGCTCGGCCAGGTGGTGCACGCCCGCCGAGCCGGCCACCGTGAAGGCCCGGTAGGTGCCGCGCAGCTCGGGTGGGACGGTGTCGTCGGCGGCGGAGAAGTCCCGCAGGTGGAGCTCGTAGATGCTGCGGGCCGAGTCGTTGCGGACCTCCGGCGCCAGGGCCTGGGCCCACCGCTCGGGCGCCAGGCGCGGGTCGGCCAGGTCGACGGCGACCGAGCGGGTCGAGTCCGTCGTCAGAGCCGTCGAGTAGGGGTCGGTGACGACGTTGGTCTCCACGCGCCGAGTGGAGGGCACGTAGACCCGCACCTCCCACAGGTACTGGCAGCCGGCAGTGATGGGGGTGTCCGCGATCCCGCTGGTCTCTCGCTCATCGGCGTCGGCCGGCTGGTCGGGGCGGTTGGTGACGACCCAGCGGCCGTCACCCGAGCGGACGGCCGGGGTGCGTCGCGGCGGGCCGGGGACCTCCGGCACCGACCCCAGCGGGTCACCGGTCTCCCAGGTCAGGAGAGTGACGGCCTGAGCGGTGGGTGCCCACAGGGCGAAGGAGGGGCAGCCGCCGGTGAAGGTGACGCCCAGCTCGGCGCGGGTGGCGGCCTCGGCGTAGAGGTGGTCCAGGAGGATGGCGGTCTGCACCCCGGTGAAGGCGTCGAGGCGGGCGCCGCTGACGTCGGCGGCTTCGGTGGGGTCCGGGACCCCGACGTACTGGGCGATGGCGACCTGGCCGGTCAGGGCGGAGGCGACGGCGCCGTCGTCGAGCAGGGGCGTGCCGACGGCGTCGGTCGTGCTCAGGGCGATGTAGCCCTCCAGGTTCGGGTGCGCGGCGAGGATCTCGCCGGGCAGTTGCCGATGATGCGCAGAGGCGTCACCGCTGGGGCGGGCATGCCGTCCGCGCCCAGGATCCGGCCGTGGATGGCCGCGGCGCCGCCGTCGGGTGCCGTGATGAGACGCAGAGCGAGGCCGGAGCCGGGGACGGGGTCGCCGGCGTCGGTGACGACGACCCCGCGGTCCATCCCCCGGGGCAGCAGCGACAGCGGCCACGCCAGAAGAGTGGGGGTGACCCAGTAGGCGCGCTGCTCCTCGCTGCCGGCCACGGGCGGGAGGGCCGCGGCGGCGTCGAGTGTGCAGGTGAGCGTGTAGGTGAAGGTCATGGTGGTGTCCTCCCGAGTGGAGGCGCCGTGGTGGGACGCCGCCGGTCCTGCCGGTCGTGTCGCGTACGGCCCCGTGGTGCGGGGATCGGCAGTGGGGCCGCTCACCTCGTAGTCTCCCCTGGGCGGCGGGGCCCTGTCAGCCCGATGGCGGGAATTGTCCTGACCGGCCTGAGGTCGTCGGACCGGGCGCCTCGAGCCCCGGCTGTGGTGATCGTCTCGCCTACTTGCTGGCCGCGGCAGGGGTCGACGGCCTCGAGTGGCTCGGCGGCGCGGTGCTCGCTGCCACCCTCCCCGCCGTCCTTGCGCGGCCTGCCCCTCCCGCGCATGGGGGCGGCCTTGACGCCGCGTCCGGCGTCGTCGAGCGCGCGGCGCAGCAGGACCTCGATCTGGGCGTTGACCGAACGCAGGTCGTCCGCCGCCCACTTGGCGATGGCCGCGTGGACGGCGGGATCCAACCGAAGCAGGACTTGCTTGCGCTCTTTACCGGCCACGGCTCAAGCGTAGAGCGAGCCGGTGTTGACGACGGGCTGGGTACGCTGGTCGGAGCAGAGCACCACCAGGAGGTTGGAGACCATCTGGGCGCGGCGCTCCTCGTCCATGGTGACGATGTCGTCCGCCTCGAGGCGCTTGAGGGCCTGGTCGACCATGGACACGGCGCCCTCGACGATCTGCTCGCGGGCCGCGATGACGGCGCCGGCCTGCTGGCGCTGGAGCATCGCCTGGGCGATCTCGGGGGCGTAGGCCAGCGAGGAGATGCGCACCTCGACGATCTCCAGGCCCGCCAGCGCCACCCGGGCCGCGACCTCGGCCGCCAGCTCGGCGGAGACGATGTCGGTGCCTCCGCGCAGGGAGGTCTCGCCCGGGCCCGGCTCGTCGTAGGGGTGTGTGGTGGCCACGTGGCGCAGCGCGGACTCGGCCTGGGCCCTGATGAACTCCTCGTAGGCCTCGACGGCGAAGACGGCGCGGGCGGTGTCGGCCACCTGCCACACGACGATGGCGGCGATGTTGACGGGGTTGCCGTCCAGGTCGTTGACCTTGAGCTCGTTGGTCTCGAAGTTGTGGACCTTGATGGAGACTCTTCTGCCGGTGGTCAGTGGCGGAACGAGTGCCAAACCTGTGTGGCGTACGGTGCCGATGTAGCGGCCGAGGAACTGACGCACGCTGGTTTGCCCAGGCACCACGATAGTGAAGCTGCTGAACAACGGGGAGGCGATGAGGAGCCCGACGCTCCCGGCGACGATGCGTAGCGCGGCTCCCGGCTCGCCCACGTCGGCGGCGGCGCCGCCGACGATGAGGAGGGTGATCGATCCGGCGGTGAGCGCCAGGATGAGGAGCAGGGCGAGGAAGGCGGGGCCGGAGCCCGCGGCTCGGGCCGGCTTCTCCGTGATGTCGACGCGGCTGGATGAGTGCTTGGGGGCGTTGACGGACTGGTCCAAGGCGTCGGTGGGAGCGGGGGCGGGGGACTCGGTGGGCGGAACGGGGGACGTGGACATGAGAACCTCCTTTAGTTAGCAAAATGATATCTATTTTTTGGAGAGGTGCAAGCGACGTCGGTGGACCGAGTGGAGTGGCGCAGGTTGAGGCAGTCGGACAGGCCGGTGGCCGGTATTGGTGTCACTGCCAGGCCCTACGCTCGGGGTATGGCTCGTTACGTGCCCGAACCGGACTCGCCCTCGCTGTTCGATGCCGCCGGTCCCGATGGCTCCGGTCTCGTCGACGACCCCGCCCGCCCGCTGGCCGACCGGCTGCGCCCGCGGACGCTCGACGATGTCGTCGGCCAGGACCAGCTGCTCGCCGTTGACGCCCCGCTGGGTCGCATGGTCGGCTCCGGCCGCCTGTCCTCGATCATCCTGTGGGGCCCGCCGGGCTGCGGTAAGACGACGGTCGCCCGGCTCCTGGCCGACCGTACCGGCCTGGTCTTCGAGCAGGTCTCGGCGACCTTCTCCGGGGTGGCCGACCTGCGCAAGGTCTTCGCCGCCGCGGCCCGCCGCCGCGAGATCGGGCAGGGCACGCTCCTGTTCGTCGACGAGATCCACCGCTTCAACCGCGCCCAGCAGGACTCCTTCCTGCCCTACGTCGAGGATGGGACGGTCGTCCTGGTCGGCGCGACCACCGAGAACCCGAGCTTTGAGCTGAACGGCGCTCTCCTGTCGCGCTGCCAGGTCATGGTCCTGCGCCGCCTGGACGAGGCCGCCCTGACCGAGCTGTTGGCGCGTGCCGAGTCCCTGACCGGTCGCGCCCTCGCCCTGACCGAGGAGGCCCGCACCGCCCTGCTGTCCATGGCCGACGGCGACGGCCGCTACCTGCTGGGCATGGTCGAGCAGGTCCTCGCCGCGCAGGAGGTGGGCGACCCGGAGCGGCTCGACGTCGAGGGGCTGCGCGGCGTCGTCTCCTCCCGGGCTCCTCTGTACGACAAGTCCCGCGAGGAGCACTACAACCTCATCTCCGCCCTGCACAAGTCGATGCGCGGCTCCGACCCGGACGCCGCGCTGTACTGGCTGGCGCGGATGCTGGGCGGGGGCGAGGACCCGCTCTACGTGGTGCGGCGCCTGGTGCGCTTCGCCAGCGAGGACGTCGGTATGGCCGACCCGGCCGCCCTCCAGATGACGCTGGCGGCCTGGGACGCCTATGAGCGTCTGGGCTCGCCCGAGGGGGGAGCTCGCCATCGCGCAGGCGGTCGTCCACCTGGCCACCGCACCCAAGTCGATCGCCGTCTACCGCGGCTACGGCCGGGCGGCGCGCCTGGCGCGCGAGACCGGCTCGCTCATGCCGCCGGCCCATATCCTCAATGCCCCCACCCGGCTCATGAAGGAGCTCGGCTACGGCGAGGGCTACGAGTACGACCCGGACACGACCGACGGCTTCTCCGGCGCGGACTACCTGCCCGACGGCGTTGAGCGCCGGCTCCTCTACGAGCCCACCGCCAACGGCCACGAGCGCCGTATCCGTGAGCGTCTGGAGTACTGGGAGGGTTTGCGGGCGCGCAAGCGCTGACCTCCCGGCAGAGCGGGGCGGGTGGGGACCAGCTACTCCCCGCCGCGGCGCACGGCCTCCAGCATGAGGGGTGGCCACGTCCGTGACCCGCACGTCGGCGCCCTCGGAGGCGACGCCGTCGGAGAGCATCGTGGTGCAGAAGGGGCAGGCGGTGGCGATGACCTGCGCGCCGGTGCCGATGGCCTCGCGCGAGCGCTCCACGGCGATCCGCGTCCCGATGGTCTCCTCCATGAAGGCGCGCGCCCCGCCGCCCCCGCAGCAGAAGCCCCGCTCGTGGCTGCGCGGCATCTCCACCGTGCTCGCGCCGGTTGCTTCCAGCAGCTCGCGCGGTGGGGAGTAGACCTGGTTGTGGCGGCCCAGGTAGCAGGCGTCGTGGTAGGTGACCGTCGGGATGACCGGCTCGCCGGCCGCTTGACCGGTGGCCTCTCCGCCCGCCGGCGCCGCCGGGGTCTCGGCCTGCGGCGGCGCCGGGCGTAGCCGCCCCTCGCGCACGAGGCGGTTCAGCAGCTGGGTGTAGTGGACGACCTCGTAGCGGCCCCCGATCTGCGGGTACTCCCGCGAGATCGTGTTGAAGCAGTGCGCGCAGGTCACCACGATCCTCTGCGCCCCGACCTCGCCCAGGGTCTCCACGTTCTGCGCGGCGAGCATCTGGTAGAGGATCTCGTTGCCGGCGCGCCGGGCCGGGTCGCCGGTGCAGGTCTCGGCGTCGCCCAGCACTGCGAAGCTCACCCCCGCGGTGTGCAGCAGCTCGGCCACGGCCCGCGTCGTCTTCTTGGCCCGGTCCTCGTAGGCGCCGGCGCAACCCACCCAGAACAGGTAGTCGACGTCCGTGGCGCTCTCGACGTCGTCGCCGATGACCGGCACCTCGAAGTCCAGGTTCTTGGCCCAGTCCAGGCGCTTGCGCGCCGGCAGCCCCCACGGGTTCCCCTTGGACTCCATCTTGCGGAACATGCCGCCGAGCTCCTTGGGGAAGGCCGATTCCATGAGCACCTGCTGGCGGCGCACGTCGACGACGTGGTCGACGTGCTCGATGTCCACCGGGCACTGGTCCACGCAGGCCCCGCAGGTGGTGCAGGCCCACAGGACGTCGGCGGGGATGACCTCCCCGGCCAGGGGCGCCGGCCGCGTGGCCACGCCCGTCTCGGTGGGGGCCGCCTTGGCCGCCAGCAGTGAGCCGAGCACGTCGCCGGTGTGGGCGGTGCCCGGCTCCAGGCCCAGGTTCGTCTCGCGCGCCAGGCCGTCGTGCATGCCCAGCGCCTTGCCGACCAGCCCACCGGAGGTCGGACGGGAGGCCACCATCTCCTCGGTGACGTCGTCGGGCTCGACCCCCAGGGCGTTCGCGGCCCGCAGGTAGGGGGCGGCCGCCGCGTGGTGGTCGCGCAGTGCCATGACGAACAGCTTGGGGGACAGGGGCTTGCCGGTGTTCCACGCCGGGCACAGGTCCTGGCAGCGGCCGCACTCGGTGCAGGTGGAGAAGTCCAGCAGGCCCTTCCAGGTGAAGTCCTCGATGCGGCCCACGCCCAGCTTGACCTCGGGGCCCTCACCGGAGTCGGCGGCCTCCATGGCCTCCTCCAGCGCGTCCATGGTGGCCTCGGTCAGGGGCTCGTCGCCGACCATGAGCGGCTGGAGCGGGCCCAGGGCCTTGGAACCGTCCACCTCGCGGCGCGCGTAGACGTTGAGGATCGCCAGGAACCGGTGCCAGGCCACGCCCATCGAGGGCTGCAGGCCCACGACGACGAACCAGGTCATCGACAGCACCACCTTGATGGTGGCGACGACGAGGATCGCGTTGCCCAGGGCGCCGGTGCTCAGGGGAGCGAGCAGCGGGCCGGTCCAGGCCGTCAGCGGGAAGTACGTCCAGGAGGCCAGGGCCCGCTGCGCCGGGTCGGGGGAGGCGGTGAGGAAAGCGTGCTCCAGCATCCGCAGCGCCAGCACGCAGGCGACCACGCCGATGATCGTGGCCTCGACGAACTTCGCCTGGGCCGACGTCGAGCCGGCGAAGCGCGAGGTGCGCGGACGCTTGCCGCCGTCGGAGTCCGGGGCGTAGGGCGGGGCGGCCCGCCCGGCCCGGGTCAGGCGCCAGCGCAGGATCGTCAGCCCCACGATCCCGAAGGCGGACAGCCAGGCGATGATCTCGACGATCCAGGCCCACCAGGCGGCGTGCCCGATGAGCGGCAACGCGAAGTCGGCTCCGCCCAGCACCTGCCCGTAGCCGGCCACGAGCGTGAGGAACAGCAGCGGGAAGGAGACCATGACCAGCCAGTGGGCGGTCTTGACGAAGGGGCGGCCCTTGAAGGCGGTGTGGCCCACCAGCGCGCCCAGCGTGAGCGCCAGGCGCCGGCCGACCGGGCGCAGACGCTCCGGTGCGGTTGCGCGGCCCACGGCCATCCGGGCGCCAATAGTGCAACAGGCGCGTGCGAAAACTGCGATACCGACCGTCGTGGCGATGACGACGATGACGACACAGACAATCTGCACGGCACTCATCGGGGCGGGTTTCCTCAGGTCTCTGAAGGCAAAGGCGGAAGCGCCGGGAGGTGGCCGGTGGCGCCCCGGAGGATCGCCTGCGCGGCACACCGTTGGCGCTCCCCGTCAGCCTACCCGTGGGTCGGCGGGGAGTTGGAAGGGGCAGCTGAGGCCGGCAGAGGAAAAAGTGTGCCGACCCCGCAATGGGGCCGGCACTGACGGAGTCCTCAGCTGCTGATGGCGCGCAGCGCGTAGGGGGAGTCGGGGCGGCGGGCGCTGTACCACTTGGCGGCCTGGCGCAGCCCGAGCTCACGCACCAGGGTGACGGTGGCCCCGGAGATGATGGCGAAGGTGACGATCTCAGCCAGCTTGTAGTTGAGGAGCTGGTCCTCCTCGCGCGGGGCCGGCCTGCCGGAGACCACCCGCCAGCCGAGCGCCACGACCTTCTCGGCCACGAATCCGGAGGCGAGTGTGGCCACGGCCGCGGTTGCCTTCCACATGAAGTCGGTGGTCTGGTCGATCTCGGCGGGGTCCTGTGCGCTCATGAGTCCTCCTTGCGCCCCTGTCGGGCGGCGTCCTGGGTGCGTGCGTGCTGGCGGCGGACCGATGGTGTCAGTCCGTTCTGCCCCGATCATGCCGTACCCGGGCCGACGGCGCAGCCAGTCCGGGCCCGCGTGGCGCCAACTGCCGGGCCCGGACGGTCGTACCGTGCGCCGCGCGTTCGGAGGTCAGGGCTCGAAGCAGTGCTCTGCTCCACGAACGCGCGGGAGGACGGTGGGTGCCGTGGCGTGTGGTGCTGAGCCGCTGCCTGGATGAGGTGGCGGCTCACGCCTGGACGGGGCGGATGGCGGCGTTGATCTGTGCGGCCAGGCCGGCGGGGTCGTCGACCGTGAGGTAGAGGTGCGTGAAGCGCTCCTCCTCCAGGGTGACCACCAGTGTGTTCTCGTAACCGGAGATGTTCCAGAACTGCGCGGTGCCCTCGGCGTGGAAGGTTCCGGAGAGCTTGCTGCCCGCCTGCAGCCCGGGGCCGCGCCAGCCCTTGGGCTCGCGGCGCAGGCCGGGGTCGTGCGTGGCGCCGCGTATGTGCGCGAGCGGGAACTCCAGCCGGGAGGTGTAGGACCACATCTTGTCCAGCCCGTGCGGCTCAACACTCAAGGTGGTGTCGGTGATGGTGACGGTGTTGCGGCTCATGATGTCTGCTCCTCTCATGGGCAGGTCGGTTGGGTGGTCGTGGGGTCGTGGTCCGGATCGTGAGCGCGGGGCCGGAGCGGATTACGCCGGCGGTGAGGCCGATGCCGCCGGGACGGCTGTGGCCGGGCTCGACGTCGCAGCGCTGGCCCGCTCCAGCAGGCGTCGGCCGAGCGCCTCGGCGGTGATGTCCGCCTGGTGCAGGGTGGTGATGAGGGCGTCGCGCACGGCCGGGTCCCCGGGGGGCGAGCTCCATGAGCGCCACGAGAACCAGGTCGAGCTCCTCGTGTCTCGCCTCTGCAGCGTCGGTGGAATCGTCGGGGGTGGTTGTAGGGTTCAGGGCGGCCAGTGCCTCGGTGAGGCAGTGCTGGAAGAGTCCGTCCTTGGAACCGAAGACCCCGTAGAGGCTGGCGCGGTTGACGCCGGTGGCTCGAACCAGGTCGTCCACAGAGGCTCCCGCGAAACCGCGTTCGGCGAAGACCGCCGTGGCGGAGCCGATGGCCTCGCTCTCGATGAAGGTGCGTCGTCGTCCCATAAATCCAGAATAGATATTCTGGAACGATCAGTCAAGAACGATTGTTCTGAAATTCTCGGTCGAGGGACGCCGGCTCACTCAGCCGATGAGCCCCGTCTGGGCGCCGAGGGCCAGCAGCGCGTACAGCACGGCGAAGACTCCGGCGATGGCGGCGCAGGCCAGGGCGGGGCGGCGCCGGTAGGTCAGGACGGCGACGTACTCGCGTAGCCAGGCGTTGACGATGTAGAACCAGGCCGTGCGGGCCGGCGCGACCGCCCACGGAACCCCCATGTCGGAGGCGAGGATCGCGGTGCGCACCGCGTGGAAGGAGCTCGTCACCAGCAGTACCTGCGGGTCCGTCATGCCGCGCTCGGTCAGGAGGTCGCGGGTGCAGGAGATGTTCGTGCGGGTGGTCGTCGAACGGTCCTCCAGGAGGATCCGCTCGGGCGGGATGCCGCGGGCGATCGCGTAGTCGGCCATGGCGCGCGCCTCGCTCACCGGCTCGTCGGCGCCCTGCCCGCCGCTCATGACCAGCAGCGGCACTCCGGGGCGCAGGGACTCCTCATCGCGCCAGACGTCGATGCCGCCTGTGATCCGCGAGCCCAGCAGTGGCCCGACCTTCCCGTTGATGAGTCCGGCGCCATGGACCACGACGACGTCGGGGTGCGGCACGGCCCGACGTCCGCCCCAGATCCGTTGCACCGCCGTCTGGCCCAAGAAGATGAGGAGGAAGGCGCCCAGGTAGGCGCAGGCGCAGAACATGAGGGCGGCAGCCAGGAGGGCCCAGGGGTTGGCGGTGGCCACGAGGGCGGCGGCGGCCATCGGTGTGGCGATGAGTGCCAGGCCGGCCGCCAGGCACAGCAGATTGCTCAGGCGCCTGCCCTCGCGGCGGATGAGGACGATGCCGTTGAGCATGAGCAGGAACGGCATGAGGGCGATGAGCAGGAAGAAGGCGATGCTGCCCAGTCCCACCGGGAGCTTGAGGGCGGGGATGAGGGAAGGCGAGGGTGGAGCAGTGCTCTTGCCGCGGAGCCGGCCAGGAGCAGGAACAGAAGTCCGTTGCGCAGCCGCCGGTCGTCACGGCGCCGTGAGAGTTTGAGGAGCCCCCACCACAGCGCCAGGGCGGCGATGTCGACCAGTGGAGCGGGGAGGAACCAGGGGGTGCTCATGGGGGTGGGTTCCTCTCGTGGGGCTGGGGCTTGAGTTTTTTTCTTGGATGCGGGGAGGCGGGCTCCTCCCGGCATGGTGCGGGTGGTGGGTGCCGACGGGGCGGCGCTCATCATAGAACCGGGGCCGGCTGGTGCCGCCTTGCGCTCATGCGATCAGGTTAGGAGGCGGCGGTGGGTGAGTGTGAGCGTCGCTGGGACGATTCGTGGGAGCCGCCTCTCCACCCTTCGGACGACGGCGCCGCATCCGGCTCCTCCCCAGGGGGAGGTCGACGAGTCCGCCCGTGTGGGAGGCCCGTACCACGATCTAACGCACGGGCCCGCCCGGGTGGGCGCGGTCGTACCTGAGGTCGCGCGTTCGAGGGGTAGAGGGTACGAACCGGCGACCTACCCTACGAACGCGCGGGACAGCGATGCGGGACGGTGACGCGTCAGAGCCCGGGCGCGCGGCGCGGGCCGGACGGAGTTGGTGTCAGCGGGCGCCCTCGAACTACAGTTGACCTGCAACGACAGGGGAGCGCCCCGTCGTCGGCCCGGCCACCACTGGCCGACGGGCCGACGGGCCGACGGGCCGACGGCGCTGAGAGTGCGGAAGCCCGCAGACCCTCGAACCTGCTCCGGTTAGCACCGGCGAAGGAAGTCGAGACCATCTCCCCGGCGCGCCGCAGGTGGTCGCCGGGCCCTCCGGAGAACCATCCAGGAGGCACACATGAGCATCCAGTCCACCCGCCGCCCCGGCCGGCCCCGCCCGGCCCTCAGCCGCCGCACCCTGCTCACCGGAACCGCTGCCGGCGCCGTCGGCCTGAGCCTGGCCGCCTGCGGTAAGAGCAAGAAGAGCGCCTCAAGGCCGACTCCAAGAACGTCACCGTCGTCACCCACGACTCCTTCCACGTCTCGGACGACCTCATCAAGGCCTTCACCTCCGAGACCGGTTACACCCTCAAGGTCGCCACCTCCGGGGACGCCGGCGCACTGGTCAACAAGCTCGTCCTGACCAAGGACGCCCCCCTGGGCGACGCCGTCTTCGGCATCGACAACACCTACGCCTCCCGCGCCCTCGACCAGGGCGTCATCGACACCTCCGCCACCATCACCCTGCCCAAGGGCGCCGAAAGCTACGTCGTCGCCGACACCCCGGCCCTGGCGCCCATCGACGTCGGCGACGTCTGCCTCAACATCGACACCGACTACTTCACCGGCAAGGGTCTTAAGCCCCCGGCCACCTTCGAGGACCTCACCAAGCCCGAGTACAAGGGCCTGCTCGTGGCCATCAACCCCACGAACTCCTCACCCGGCATGGCCTGGCTGCTGGCCACCATCGGCCACTTCGGCGCCGGCTCCTTCGGCAGCTACTGGAAGCAGCTCGTCGCCAACGGCGCCCGGATCGCCGAGGACTGGAGCGCCGCCTACGAGACCGACTTCTCCGGCAGCGGCAAGGGCACCTATCCCATCGTCGTCTCCTACGCCTCCTCGCCCTCCTTCACGGTCTCCAAGGACAAGAGCTCCAGCTCCACCTCCGCCCTGCTGGACACGGCCTTCCGCCAGGTCGAGTACGCCGGGGTCCTCAAGGGCGCCGCCAACCCCGAGGGCGGCAAGGCCTTCGTGGAGTGGATGCTCTCCAAGGCCGTCCAGGAGGACATCCCCGGCCAGATGTACATGTACCCGGTCCTGCCCGACGCCGCCCTGCCCGAGACCCTCACCAAGTTCGGGCAGCTGTCGAAGTCGCCGGTGAAGGTCGACCCCAAGGAGATCACCACCCACCGCGAGGAGTGGCTGAACGCCTGGACCGAGGCCGTCGGCAAGTGAGCACGCCGGGCGAGAAGACCGCCGCCGACGCCGCTGCGCGGCCCGACGCCGAAGCCTCTCCGGTACCGGTACCGGGGGCGGCCGGACTGCCGGCCGGGGCCGACGCCGCTGCTCGACGCGCAGGCGGCCCCCGGCCCGGCTGGGGCGAGCGCGCCGGCTGGACCCTGGCCGTCGTCGGCCCGCTGGCCTTCCTGGCGGTCTTCTTCGCCTGGCCCGTGGCCACGCTCATGGGCCGCGGCCTCGCCCCCGACGGCGCCCTGGACCTGAGCGGCTTCGGTGAGGTCCTGGCCCGCGAGCGCACCTGGCGGATCCTCACGCAGACCCTCACCCAGGCGGTACTCGGCACCGCCGTGTGCGTGGCCCTCGGCATCCCCGGGGCCCTCGTCCTCTACCGGCGCGCCTTCCCCGGACGCGACCTGCTGCGCGGGGTGGTGACCGTGCCCTTCGTGCTGCCCAGCGTCGTCGTCGGCGTCGCCTTCCACGCCCTGGTCACCCGCGGCGGTCCCCTGGAGGCCCTGGGCCTGGACGGGACCCTGACCGCGGTCGTGGCCGCGCTGGCCTTCTTCAACTACGGGCTCGTGGTGCGCACCGTGGGCACCATGTGGTCGCGGCTCGACCCGCGCGCCGTGGAGGCCGCCCGGGCGCTGGGGGCCTCGCCGATGCGGGCCTTCGCCACCGTCACCCTGCCCGCGCTGGCTCCCGCCGTCGCCTCAGCGGCCTCCCTGACCTTCCTGTTCTGCGCCACCGCCTACGGGGCGGTCCTCGTGCTCGGCGGGGTGGGGATCGGCACCGTCGAGACCGAGATCTACCGGCTGACCACCCAGTACCTCGACCTGCGGGGCGCCGCCGTCCTGTCCGTCGTCCAGCTCGGTGTCATCGTCCTGGCCCTGTGGGTGACCGAGCGGGCGCGTGCCGCCACCCAGACGCGACTGCGCCTGCGCACCGAGGTGCCCGCCCCACGGCTGCGCACCGCAGACGCCCCTGCGCTCGCGGTCACCGCCGCCACGGTCGGGGGGCTGCTGGTGGCGCCGATGGCGGTGCTGGTGGCGCGCTCCCTGCAGCGCGACGGCGCCTGGACGCTGGCCAACTACACCGACCTGGGCACGACCGGCGGGCGCAGCGCCCTGCTCGTGACCGTGTGGGAGGCGGCCGCCAACTCGGTGAGCGTGGCCGTGGCGGCCGCGGCCATCGCCCTGAGCCTGGGAGTGGCGGTGTGCCTGGTCGTCTCGCGCCGCCCCCGCAGCCGGGCGCTCGCCCGAATCATCACCGGGCTCGACGCCGCCTTCATGCTGCCGCTGGGCGTCTCCGCCGTGACGGTCGGCTTCGGCTTCCTCATCACTCTGGCGCGCCCGCCGCTGGCCTGACCCGCTCCTGGTGGATCCTGCCGCTGGCTCAGGCCGTCGTGGCCGTACCGCTCGTGGTGCGTACCCTGCTGCCGGCACTGCGCGCCATCGACCCGCGCCAGCGCGAGGCGGCGGCCGCCCTGGGTGCCGGACCCGGCCGGGTGTTGCTGACCGTGGACGGGCCCCAGCTGCTGCGCGCCGGCGGCCTGACGGCCGGCTTCGCCCTGGCGACGTCGCTGGGGGAGTTCGGGGCGACGTCGTTCCTGGCCCGCCCCCAGGAGCCGACGCTGCCGGTGGTCGTCTACCGGCTCATCGGCAGCCCCGGCTCCCAGAACCAGGGGATGGCGCTGGCCGGGGGCGTGGTCCTGGCGGTGGGCAGCGCCGCCGTCATGCTCGGCTGCGAGTGGCTCCAGACCCGGCCTCGGCCCCGGGCGGGGCGGGCGCGCGGGTGCGATGTCGAGGTCGGGCAGGGCGTCGGCGCATCAGCCGGCCCCGCAGCGCGCAGCCTCCGCGGAGACCGGCCGGCATGCGGCGGGTACCACAGGCGAGAACAACGAGACGGCCCGGGCTCGCGGGCCCAGGACGGACGGAGGCGAGCGGCCATGAGCCCGACTACCAGTGACACCAGCGCTTCTGCGGGCCTGTCGGTGCGCGGGCTCGCGGTGACCTACGGGGACCTGCGCGCCGTCGACGGCGTCGACCTGGAGGTGGCCGCCGGGGAGGTCGTCGCCCTCCTGGGGGCCTCCGGCTCGGGCAAGTCCTCCCTGCTGCGGGCGGTGGCCGGCCTGGAGGACGTGGCCGCCGGCGAGGTCGCCTGGGGCGGGCGGAGCATGGTGCGCATGCCCGTCCACAAGCGCGGCTTCGGCCTCATGTTCCAGGACGGCCAGCTCTTCGAGCACCGCGACGTCGGCAGCAACATCGCCTACGGGCTCACCGACCTGCCGCGCGCCCAGCGGGGCGAGCGCGTGCGCGAGATGCTCGAGCTCGTCGGCCTGCCCGGCTTCGAGCGGAGGCGCGTGACCACCCTGTCCGGCGGGCAGGCCCAGCGCGTGGCCCTGGCACGGGCGCTGGCGCCGGCGCCGAGGCTCCTGCTGCTCGACGAGCCCCTGTCCGCCCTGGACCGGGCCCTGCGCGAGCAGCTGGCCACCGACGTGCGCGCCATCCTGCGCCGGGGCGGCACGACGGCGCTCTACGTCACCCACGACCAGGACGAGGCCATGACCGTGGCCGACCGGGTCGGCGTCATGGAGGCCGGTCGCCTCCTGCGCCTGGACACCCCCCAGCGTCTGTGGGCCGACCCCGCAAGCCGCAAGGTGGCCCGGTTCCTGGGCTTCGACGTCGTCGGCGACCTCGCTCTTGCTCCCGGCGCGCTGTGTCTGACTGAGGCAGCGGGGGAGCCAGGGGAGCGGGGCGGGTCCGTGCAGACGGAGATGCTGCCGGCCACCGTGCTGGCCTCACGACTGCGCCGCGGCCAGTGGGAGGTGGAGGTCGAGTTCGACCCCGAGCGGCTCGCCGAGCTGGCGGGACCGGGCGGGCAGCCCGGCATCGGGGCCGACACCCATGCCGATCGTGAGTCGGCCCGCGCCACCGCTCTGACCCGGCGCCCCCACGCTCCCGGTGCGCACGTCACCCTGAGCCTCGACCCCGCCCGCACCGCCCGTCTGTAGAACACTGGGGCAGGGACCTGCCACCGGCCTCGTCGTCGCGGTCGTACCTCATGTCTCCCGTTCGAGGGGTAGAGGGTACGACCGCGCGGTTCACGAGCGTTGAGCCACCTGCGGATCACGGAAAGGTGTCGCTGCCTGCCCCGGCTTGGCGGATCGCACCCACAGCAACGTCGTGATCCTTGTCACTTATCGGCGTTTCCCGGTTCGCTGCGGTATGGGCCTCACCAGGACTTTTCTCCTGCATGCCGTCGCCGTTGTGGGCGGACGGGAAGGCATATCGTCGGAGGAATGGCAAGGGGGAGTCCTGCCCGGATGCCGAGCCTCGCGAGGTCAGAAGATCACGAACGGGTCGCAGTTGAAGTCTCCAGTTGAGTAGCATCCGCAGTGCTGGCAGCCGTGGGCGTCTCTGCGCCGAGCTCGTGCGTCGGCGTTGTCGCCGTCCCCGGGCTCGCGTGTCCACAGCCTCGGCAATCGGCGTCTTCCTCAGTGATAATCCCGATCCTCCACCGCAAGGAGCCTGACATGTCCGCCTACGTCCGCTACTACCGGCGGCTTCAGGCACTCACTCAGCGCCTGAGCACCTACCTGGACCGGTTGGAGGCTCGTGCCCGGGAGTTCGGCGTCAGTTCGGCCCGCACCGCGATGGAGATGCAGATCACCGACCCGGCCTCCGTCTCGGCCTTCCGCTCGGAGGTCGAGGCCCAGATCATGTTCCTGCACACCAAGGCTCAACGGGTCTTCGCCAAGCACTTCGCTCCCTTCCTGGACATCGACGCCGACCTGTCCATCGAGGAGGACCGCCAGCTCTCCGCCCGACTCCAGGATGCGGCCAACCTCGTGGGCAGCTTCGAGATGCGCCTGCGCAACATCATTGAGGAGGTCTTCGCCCCCGGCCGCGCCGAGCAGGCCCGCGAGGAGTGGAACCGGGCCATGACCGACTGGCGCCAGGCCCAGTTCTCCTTCGCCTGCGACAAGTGCGGTGACCCGGTGCCGCTGCCCGAGCTCTACCACATGCCGGTGTTCATCACCTGCCCGCGCTGCAAGTCGCGCGTGGCCTTCCAGCCCACCGAGGCCATGGCGGCCGCACCCATCTGGGCCAAGGTGGTCGCCAAGACCACCTGCTACGCCGAGTGGCAGAAGTCCGAGTCGGAGCAGTCCGCCGAGGAGGGGTGGGCCTGGCCTTCTTCTACTACGTCGACTACGCCATCGCCCACCACCTCATGATGAACCGTCTGCTGCCCTTCTACGTGCGCTCCGAGGGCGGCCAGGAGGCCCTGCGCCGCGATGTGCGCAAGGCGCTGGAGACCCGCACCCACCAGCTGCGCCCCGACGAGGTCTCCCCCCAGTACCACGCCATGGAGTACGTCAACTTCATGGGCGGCCTGGGACGGTCGGCCCAGATCCTGGGCCAGGAGGGCCTTGAGGACCGCCGCCAGCTCATCCTGCAGACGGTGCGCGACATCATGCGCCCCGACGACCCCCTGGCCCGCTCCATCCTGGACAACACCTTCACCGAGGAGCTGTGGAGCCAGTATGCCCACGCCGCCGACCAGCTCTCCTGCGAGGTGCCCCGCTAGTGTTCCCACCCGCCGTCCGCCCGGCCTGGCACGCAGGCGGTGCGCAGACGGCTCGAGCCCGACGGCGCACCGCGCGACTCCTTCGCCGTCCCGTCGGCTTGTCAGCCTTATCAGCTCTTCGTTCCCCGCACGGCCCGACGCCGTTCGGAACCATTCCCGAAAGGACCACCATGGTCGGCTTCCGCAAGAAGTCCCAAGACAGCTCCTCCTTCTCCCGGACATCCGGTACCAGGGCGGACGGGAGAGCGAGGGCCGCCTCCTCAGGTGCTCCCCAGCGCACCCGCACCGGACGCAACGAGCCCATCGCGCGCGCCGGCAAAGGACGACGCGGCCCGGCCGCCGGCCGCCGCGGATACACGACCTCCGAGATGGACTCGCGCTGCCTGACCTTGGCCGAATCGGCCTCCAGTGTCCTGGGCCGCTCCCTGGACCAGGCGCTGGGGCGACTCCCGGACGGTCCCGGCGCCCCCACCGCCTCCAAGGGGCCCGCAGGGCCGGAGGGCCCGGTTGCGGGGAGCCGGCCCGACGCCGTCGGCGCCCCGGGCTTGACTAGGGGCCGGGGGGCTTCTGCGGGTAGCGTGCGCAGCACACAGGTCGGCGCCGGCCAGGTCGACACGGTCGCGGACATCGCTTCCGACATCGAGTTCTGACGGCCCGCCCTGCGCCATCACCGGCCTCAGGTCGGATCATCAGCTGTGCCGCACGTCCCGAGCGGCGCCATCCGCACCGAATCCGCATTACGGCCCGCACCGGGAAGGAGGCGAGAGATCCCATGAGCGCGCAACCGGCTCTGACCCTGGATCGGGTCGAGACCTGGCTGTCCCGGCACGGCATCACCGCCGGCCCCGAGGAGGACGGCGCCGTCTTCATGGGCTTCCCGGGCTGCGACATCGGCGTCTACCTGCACGACGAGGAGGTCGCCCTCGTCGTGGCCGGCATGTGGCGCGGGCGTCCGGCGGCCGAGCGCCTCGATGAGATGCGCGCCTTCATCGACGCCCAGCACCGTTCCACCTACGGCCCGGACCTGGCCGTCACCCCGGCCCATGACCCCAGCCGGCTCCTGCTGAGCACCCAGATGGTGGCCTATGTCGGTGCGGGCATGAGCGAGGCCCAGCTCGACGCCTTCATGGACATGGGTCTGGGCATGACCCGTGCCTTCTTCTCCACCGTGGAGGAGCGCTTCCCCGAGCTCGTCACCTGGGAGGAGGACTGATGGCCTGGTGGAATCAGCCGGAAGGGTCGGTGACCCCGACCGTGACCCTCAGGCGGCTCGCCGCCTGGCTGGCCGCGCGCGGCCATCGCTACGACATCGACCTGTTCGAGGGGGCGGTGCACCTCTCGGTGGCCGGATTCGACTACGCGCTTATGGTGGTTGACCGCCGAATCCTCGCCGTGCGCGCCCATCACCGGCTCACCGCGACCCTGCCGGGATCGGCGGAGCTCTCGCGGGTGCGCGCCGCGGCCCAGGCGGTCTCCAGCGGCCGGCTCATCCCCGCCCTCTACACCGAGGTCGACGACGCCGGCCTGAACCTGTGCGCCGAGGTCCTCACCAACATCGGGGTCGGGCTCGACGACGCCCAGTTGACCGGCACCTTGGACTTCATCTTCGACGGCGTCGACAAGGCCCTGCGCGAGGTCCTCGGCCTCCTGGCCGCCGAGGCCACCGCTGCCGACAGGCGGCCCGACGTCGGACCGGAGGCTGAGAGCGTACCCGAGCCCCAACCCGAGAGCGGGCCGGGGACTGCCGCTGACAGTGAGGGCGACGGGGCGACCGCGATTGCCCTGCCCGAGGCTTCCCAGTCCGCCGGCGCCGCCGCGGCTGAGGCCGTGGGAGAAGAGCCCGCGCAGGTGAGCGCTCAGGCTCCTGCGGGGGCGATGACGCACGGTGTGGCTGCCGACATGGCCGATGCGACGGTGGAGATGGCCGCCGTCGTCGACGGGCCGATCCCCGGCGCCCCGGGTGATGCTGAGGGCGGAACGGGGGCTGAGACAACCGACACCCCCACGCCCCTGCTCGTGTCCTAGCGCACGCGGGTCTCGCAGACCCGGCGCCGCGACATCCGCTGGAAACACTGGAGTGGTGGGAGCCGCCGTCGGGGTGCCCCGTCCTGGAGCCGGCCGGTCCGGACGTTGCGCCGGCTCCAGACATGCCCCGCGGCCGAGTTGCCGCTGGCCGTTGCAGTAGCGGATTCTATAACTGTTCGGTAACACTGGACGTCGGACAACCGCCCTCTGGACGAAAGGAGCCCGATATGCCCATGCCGCCGTTCACCGGTGAGCGGTGCGGGACGACGCTCCTCCCGCGGCGTTCCTGGGGTGCGCGGACCGCATTCCGTGCGTTCTTGCAGCACACGGTGGAAGCCTTCGCCTCATGACGCTGCAACGTCAGGCTCCGCCCGGAAGGACAGACTCCATGACCACACGCGAAGACATCCTCGAGCGTCTGGCCTACGCCGATGCCCTCGGTCACGGCCCCCAGACCTCGGCCCTCATCGCGGAGGCCGTCAGCTGGGCGGACGCACTGGGCGATGAGGACCTGCGGATCGCTACCCGGCTGGCCCTGACCGAGGCCTACCAGCAGGGCAACGAGGCGTGGAAGGCGCTGGCGCCCTTCTCGTGGAACCTCGGCCGCTACCAGCGCCACCCCGAGGCCTTCGAGGATGCCCAGGTGCGCACCCTGCACTGGCACTTCAAGTGGGCGGTGGCCGTGGCGGGAGCCAACCCCAGGGTCTCCAAGGACAAGGTGCGCCAGCTCGAGGCCAGCCTCGAGGAGTTCTACCGCTCCGGGGGCGCCTCCATGCACGTCGTCCACGGAGAGCGCGCCTCGGTCGCCGGCCTGCTGGGGCTCGAGGAGGAGGCCGCCGAGGAGCTGGCCGCCTGGCGGGCCACCCACCGCGACGAGAACGCCGACTGCGAGGCTGCGACCCCATGCGTCAGGTCGCCTTCGCTTACCGTACCGAGGCCTGGGAGCTGGCCGTGGCCACCGCCGTGCCCGTGCTGACCGGCGCCGTCAGCTGCTCCGTGCAGCCCCAGACCACGCAGTCCCTCGCCCTGCTGCCCCTGCTGGCCTCCGGTCGGCCCCGGGCGGCCTGGGAGGCGCACTTGCGCTCCTACCGGGAGATCCGCCGCAACCCCCAGGCTCTCATCTCCCTGGCCTACCACCTGGAGTACCTGGCCCTCGTGGGGCGGGTGGACCGGGGCCTGGAGATCCTGCGCCGTCACCTGTCCTGGCTGGCCCAGGCCGAGTCCGCCTACGTGCTGCTGTCGGCGCTGCGCGGCATGAGCCTGGTGCTGCGCGAGGCCGAGCGGGCCGGCCGTGGCGAGGAGGCCCTCGGCGTCGAGGTCCCAGCCGCCGACCTGTGGTACCCGCTGCCGGGGCTGGATGCCTCCACCCCCATCTCGCGCGTCTACGCCGAGATGACTGGATGGGCCCGGCGCCTGGCCCAGCAGTTCGATATGCGCAACGGCAACTCCACCATCTCCGACCACCTGGAGCGCTCCCTGGCCCGGGCCGCCTTCGACGCCGCTCCCGGCGCGGTCCACGGGCTGGGCGTGGAGGTCGACCTCCTGGAGCCCTCCGAGGAGCTGCCCGAACCGGCCCAGACGAGCCTGACCGTGGACGAGGACGGCGCCGCGCCCGACGTCGCCTCCCTCCTGGGCCTCGTGGCCGACGACAACGGCCTGGTTCAGGAGCACGCCCCCCGCACGACGTCGTCGAGCCAGGAGGGGGGCGGCCGCCGCGCCCGCTCCGGACGCACCGCCACCAGCCACCAGGGCGGCGACGAACCCTTCCCCCTGGTGGACCTCGTACGGCCCCGACCGGTGCGCAATGGCGAGGAGGCGGTGCGCCGCTACGTCGACCACCGCCGCACCATCGGCTCCTCGACGATGGACTACTGGTACGTCGTCGACCAGGTGGCCACGCGCGACCTGCTGCCCCCGGTCGGTGAGGAGATCCCGGGCCTGGAGTACCACACGGGGCTGCTGCGCGCCGCCGCCATGACCTGCCGCACCGAGATGGACGAGGCCATCGCCGAGCGCCTGCGGATCCGCCCCCTCATCGAGCTGGCCTTCGGGCCGCTGGGCGCCCACTACGTGGACCTGCTCAACCTCGACAACGAGATCACCGCCGACTCCATCGCCGAGCGCTCCCAGGACGCCGTGCGCGACCAGCGCCTGCAGCGGGCCACCTCCCTCATCGGGCAGATCGAGGCCCAGGTCGAGGACCTGGTGTCCACCGAGCTGCTCGACCCCGGGGGCACCGACACCCTCGTCCTGGCCGCCGACGCCCCTGCTCGTGGGATCCTCGGTCCTCACCGACCTGCACGCCAAGGATGAGGCGCTCGGGGCGATCCAGGTCGTCGCCCGCGCCGCCGACGCCGTCCCCGAGGACCGTCACGCCGAGCGGATGGATGACATCCTCGACATGGCGCGCGCCGAGGTCCTGGCCGAGTGCGGTGACGTCTACAACGGCTGCCTGCTGGCCGAGCACGTCATGCGCCGCCACGAGAAGGTCTCCCCGGTCCTGGCCGCCCGCGGTCGGCGCCTGTTGGGCATCTCCTCCATGGAGGTGGGTCAGTTCGACGAGGCCATCACCCAGTTCCGCGAGCAGGCCAACATCATGCTGGCCGCCGGCATTACCCTGTACGCCGTGGCCTCCCTGCTGTCCCTGGGTTCGGCGCTGGAGGCCTCCGAGCGCTACCTGGAGAGCGCCGAGGTCCTGGAGTCCGCACTGTCCCTGGCCCAGCGCTGCGGGGCCGAGAGCATTGCCCTGTACCTGCACCGGCTCCTGGCCCAGACCGGCATGGCCATGGGCGAGGAGGAGAGCGTCGCCGAGCACTCGCTGGAAGCCGCCCGGATCCTGCAGGATCAGGGGCGCCGGGCGCTGGCGGGGGAGTACCTCTCGCACGCGGCGATGGCCGCCTCCAACCTCAAGGACAATGTGCGGGCCGCCGCGCTGTTCCGCCAGGCCGCGGACCTGGAGGACGCCCGCACCGACCAGGGCTGCTTGGACCGGGGGCGGGCGCTGCGCCGTTCGGCGCGGGCGCTGGTGGACGACCTCACCCTGCCCATGGCCCGGGCCCGGCTCGACGAGGCCCGCCGGATCATGGAGGAGGCCCGACAGGCCTTCGCCGGCGTGGTCGACACCGAGGGCTACTCCTCGGCCTGGGAGATCGGCGACTGGCACGACGACATGGCCTGGATCCTGTGGCGCACCGGCCAGAACTGGCAGGCCGTCCAGCACTGCGAGTCCGCCTACGACGGCTACATGGACACCGAGGACCGCGATTCGGCCTCGCGCGCCCTGTGCATGCTGGCCCGCCTGCACGCCGAGCGCGGCGAGCGCGATGAGGCCCTGGCCGCCTGCGCCCGCGTGCGCGACCTGTTGGGCGAGCCGCACTGGGACGGGCATGACGCCCTGGAGTTCGTGGCCTCCGTGGAGGAGACGCTGCGCTGATCCCACCCACCCCCGCGCGCAGGATGTCCCCGTCGAGTCGAGAATGTCCCCGTCGGCGGGTGCGGAGTGCGAGATTCCGCCCCGTGTGAATCGGGTGACGGTGGCCGACGCGCAAGGAATGATAAGCCTTGGGCACCACGACCCCTCGACGACCCTCCCGGGAGGCACCCCTTGGCCATCGCAGTCTCACACCGATTCGCACCCAGTGGCGACCTTCCCGTGGAGGCGGGGCGCTACCGACTCGTGGCGTCGGGGGCCTGTCCGTGGTGCCGCCGCGTCCTCATCGCCCGGCGCCTGCTGGGCCTGACCGAGGCGATCCCCGTGTCCTGGACCTACGGCAAGGGCGCGGACGGCTACTGGGAGCTGACCGGTCCCGACGGCGAGCCCGGCGTCGATCCGTCGCTCGGCGCCCGCTCCCTGGCCGAGGTCTACGAGAAGACCCCCGGCTACGAGCCTCCTCCCACCGTCCCGGCCCTCGTGGACACCACGACTGGCCAGGTCGTCAGCGACGACTCCGATGACCTGCTCTTCGACCTGTCCACCGCCTGGTGGGACCTCCACCGCGAGGGCGCCCCGGACCTCTACCCGCTCAACCGTCGCAACTCCACCGACGCCTGGGACGCGTGGATCGGCTCGCAGATCAACGTCGGCCACGCGGTGGCCACCCACTCCCAGGACCCGGAGAAGGCCGCGGCGGCGGCCAACGGCGTCCTTGTGGGTTTCGACGTCATCGACACCCTCCTGGCCCGGGCCACGCGGATGGAGGCCTCCCGCGAGGACGGCCTGACGATGCTGACGGCCCGGCCCTGTCCGCCGTCGTCGCCATCGGCCAGTACCTGTGCGGTGACAGGCCCACCGGCAGCGACATCCGCCTGTTCACCACCGTCCAGTCCTACGAGTACGGCGGGCGCCAGCACTACCCCGGCGGGGAGGCACCGTCGATCTCCTTCTGGCCGGCGCTGGCCCGCTGGTTCCGCGCCCTGGAGGGCCGCTCGGGCTGGGTGGGCCCGGAGGAGCGCAGCGCCCTGGGCTGCTGACGCTGCGGCCGCTGCGGCCGCCGCCGAGGCCGGTCTTCTCGCTCGCCGTACCCTACGAGTCCCGGGTGGTGTCCTTCCTCGTTCGCGCGAGGACGGACACCACCCGGGACTGATGGTAAGGATCGAGGATCAGCCCATGGCCCCTCGGAAGACGGCGGAGTGGTAGGCGGCCCCCAGGTCGACAACGACTTTGACGTTCCCCCGCCCTTCAGCGGGCACGACGAAGGCCCTGTCGACGCTCACTGACTTACCTGCAGCCAGCTTGGCGGGCACTCGCTTTGAAGCCGAGGGGACCTCGTTGGCAGGTGTTCCCTCGCCCTCGCCGTAACTGGCCGTGGTCGTGAAACCGCTCAGAGAGATCTCGGTTCCCGAACTGTTCGTCAGCGTGACCGGAACGACAATCCCGGAACCAGCCACTTCGCCGGGCCCGCCGGTGAGCTCCTCGATCCGGGGCTGCCCCAGGGAGACGGACACGCCGTCAACAACATTGACCGTCTCCCCTAAAGAAACCTCACCGTACTGGTCCTTCGAGAGGTCTCCATTCTTCACAGCGTTCGGATCGATGCCCGAGGAGTCCGGTGTTGCGGCTGTTGAGGCGGCATCCTCCGGCGGCTTGGTCGCCGTCGGCTCCGGGGTCTCAGCAGGCGGGCTGCTGGGGGCGGCTGATGAGGGCGACGGAGTGGGAGTAGACGAACTGCTCGCGCTTGCGCTCGCACTTGCCCTGGTGGACGCGGATGCAGATGATGAGGAAGAAGGGCTGGCGGTACTACTGGTAGTAGTGCTGCTGGTGGGCTTTCCGCCTCCGCAAGCGGCCAGCCCCAGTCCCAGCACCAGGGCGGTGGGCAGAATCAGCGTCCGAGCGCGTGGGGTACGTCGACGCATGCGACCTGCTGCACCTCGATGGACGATGCGCTCATCGGAACACGATTCCGGAAGCAGGTCCGGCAAAGCGATCTCAGTCGACGTCATCGATCACCACCACCCGTGCTGGTTGTTGTTTCAGTCGTCATGGTCACCGTTTCTCCCATCCCAACCGTGCTGATCCTCCTTGTCATTCCAGTTGTCTTCAGGGGCGCCCCGGTCGTTTTTGTCGTCATTCTTTCCTTTTTCGTTCTCTCCCTTCTTGTCGCCGTTCTTCTCTTTTTCGTTCTCTCCCTTCTTGTCATCGTTCTTCTCTTTTTCATCCGCCTCTTTCTTGTCGCCATTCTTGCCGCCGGCCTCGCTGCCTTTCACGGAGAAGCGGACGAGACCTTGCTGAGGAATGCCGTTGACGGCTACGAACTCACCACCGTAGATGATGTAGTCATCATTGCCCTCAACGGTCCAGGTGGACTGTTTGGAGGCGGTGTACTCGCCGTTCGCGAAGCCGGGAAGAAACTCGTTGTACTGGGTGGGGGCGGGGTGACCAGCAAAATCGGTGTAGCCTATGGCGGTATTGTTTCCCACTGTGCCGGTGGCGGTGCTGGAGTAGGCGACGGCGTGATAGTAGACCCCTTCGGCTGCGCGATCGGGGACGCCGCCGATGTTGGAGCAGTCGTGGGTGTGGCTGGAGACGTAGATGACGTCGTTGGTGGGCAGCACGTCGTAGGAGTCTCCGTGGCAGTCGGCCATGAGGTTGATGTCCCCGGTGTTCCAGTCTGCGCGGAACATCCCCTCGAACAAGCCCTCCATGGAGTAGGCGGTGCCATAGAGTCCCTTGGAGTCTGACTTCATGCTCATGATGCCGGACATCGAGCCTGCGTTTTTGATGTCCTTGGTGAGGTTGGTGTGCCGCAGCGCCCCGTCCTTCTCCAGGATGGCCATGCCGTAGGCATCGGAAGACCCCTCGACGGTTTTGAAAGAGCCTCCGATGGCTACTGCCGACCCGTCGGGCGCGGCGGTGATGGTCCGAACCTCGGAGTCGTCATCGACGTGGGGGGCGAAGCTGGTCACTTGCTGGGTCTTCAGGTCGAGAGCCGCGGCGCGTAGCCGTTCCTGGTCGTTGACCTGTGTGAAGAGTCCGCCCATGTAAAGGGTGGAGCCGTCGGGAGACAGTTCAAGATCCCGCACCGTGCCGTTGGGTGATACCGCACCACCGGGAGTGCCGCCATTCAGCGGCTTGTACTGGCCGGCGGTGTCCACCGCGGCCAGGTGGGAGGCGGGCTGGTCATTAACCGAGGTGAACTTCCCTCCGATATACAGGGTGGAGCCGTCAGGAGACGCCTCGATCGCATTGGCTGCGGCATTGAGCTGCGGCGCCCAGTCCAGCATCTTGCCCGTGGTGATGTCGTAGGCCATCGCGTTGGACCGCGGCGACTCGTTCTGCTTCTCGGGAGATCCCGCCGGGCGGGCCTGGTCGAACTCGCCGACGACGTAGACGACGTTGCCGACAATCGTTTGATCCCAGACGACGCCGTTGATCTGAGCGGTAGGCAGAGGCTGGGGGGAGGCGAGGGTCGCCTGCCCCTGATCCGCGATGGCCTGAGGGGTGAGTCCCGGGGTGGCGAGCGCACCGAGAGCGAGAGGAAGAGCGGCGAGAGCCACTCCTACGCTGGTGACAGTATGAGGAAGGAAGCGCAAGAGTTCTCCGTTTCCTGTGGTCTGAGGAGGCAAGGCTTGCTGACAAGGCGGGGTAGGTAGTCGGTGGCCTGGGTAAGCCCAAGCAGCTGCCGTCTAGGAGTGGTCCTCGACGCGTATCGCCGGTAGAACTGCGATACAGAACCTTGCTACAAACCGGTTTCGTCCTGTGATGGAAGCGTTATCAACCGTAAGGTTATTGCGGCGACGGCACCTTTGCAATGGGGCAAAGGCCCCAACTTTACGATCGTCGTGATGGGACGACGGCCCAGACCCCGCTCCTTCGCTCGACACCAATCAGTGCTCAAATATATGTAAAGTATCGCTATCGCTCGTTGAGGTGACCTTTTTATTTAAGAAGGTTTCGTGATGATCGGGAGTCTCTGCGCTCCCGGCTCCGTCTGTGCTCAGGCGTCCCGACAGCAACGACGTGGTTGCTACGGCACTGTCCGTACACTCGGGTGGTGCTCTCTACGGCCGGGTGGTGAGGACCGGGTTGTACAGGAGCCGGTTGGGCGTCGTCGGGCACTCCGCGCCCACCGCCACCGGCGCGATGAGTCGGTCGGCCCGCAGGTCCTCCAGGCGCGCCACCACGCGGTCGCGCAGCGTCCACGGGTCGATGGTGTTGAGGTAGATCTTCGTCCCGCCCTCGAAACCCGCCAGGGTGGAGACCCGCCACTTGAGGGTGATGTGCCAGGGCATGGGCTGGTCCACGTCGAGCGGCTTGTGGTGCCACTCCTCGTTGCTGGGCACGTCCGCGCCCGTGGCCGCGTGCAGGGCGTGCACCAGGTCGGCGACGGCGTCGACCTCCTCACGGCTCATGAGCCACGGCTCGGCAACGGCCGACGTCGAGTACACCTCCAGCGTCGGGTAGCGGTGCCCGAACCCGGCGAAGGCCACCGCGTGCTCGTTGCTCGCCACCAACAGGCCCTGGTAGGCGGCGTAGTCCACCGCCATCTCGTTGTACAGGTTGGGGTTGGCCCGCACCTTCTGCAGCTCCAGCTGACTGGTCACGCCCCGCTCGTCGATGCCCACCAGCTGCTTGTGCAGGTGGTCGAAACTCGCCCCGGCCGGACGCAGCCAGTTCTGGAAGACGGCCACATAGCGCACCCACCGGTTGGCCTCGTACAGGCTGTGCATCGCATGGATCGCCAGGCGTGTGTAGGCCCGGTGCTCGGCCACACTCAGCGTCCCCGAGCCGGCCAGGCCCGTGGTGTCGACGGCGTCGTCGGTGAAGTGGCGCCGACCGATGATGACGTCGTGGCCCCCGGCGAAGAAGGCCGCCATGAAGGTGCGGCGGGAGCGCTCGTTCATGGTGTCCCAGGAGTCCGGGTCCGCTCCCCGCGGCCGCCAGCTTGGTGCGCGCCACCCGCTCCACGTGCTCGACGCCGGCAGGGTCGGCCAGGTAGGCCTCCATGCGCTCGCGGGCGGCGTCGGGGATCTCGTAGCCGTGGTTGATGTGCCAGTAGTCGAAGGAGAGGATCTCGAAGAGGTTGGGCACCCGCCGGAACTCGGCCACCGTGTCGAACAGGGCGGAGGCGGCGACGGCGTCGAGGCGCTCGAAACCGCCGTCGGCCCCGCGCACGAGGCGCGCCTTCTCCGGGGGCGTCTCCAGGTAGCGCGCCGAGCAGAAGGCGCAGCTGTGGGTGCGGTCGGCCTCCTCCAGCGGGCGGACCTCCGCCACCGGGTGCGAGATGGGCCGGTTGGCACGTCCCGGCACGGTCCACACCTCAGTGCCGGTGAAGGGGCTGATCTGCTTGACCGTCCCGTCGGCCAGGCGCGTGAGTGGTTCGGCGGAGGGGGAGTACGGCATGAGCATGCCCCCATTGTGACGCCTTATGGCGGCCCGTGCGCCCGGCGGCCCCGACGGCGGGCCCGGACGGTCGAGGTCGGGGTAGTCTCACTGGCTCGTGCGGACCCGTGCACCGGGCCCGGCCCTGCGCTCCGCACCTCCCGCACCCCCGCATCCGACTGGAGACAAGGAGACGATATGGTCGAGGTCTTCACCTCCCTGCTGCTCATCGTCGCGGTGGCCTTCGTGGCACCGCTGATCTCCTGGACCATTCCCAAGCGGCTCGTGCCCGAGGTCGTCCTCCTCATCCTGGGCGGAATGCTCATCGGCCCCCACGGCCTGGGACTGGCCGTCGAGGACTCCTCGATCGAGCTGCTGCGCGAGCTCGGCGTCGCCTTCCTCTTCCTCATGGCCGGCTACGAGATCGACATCAACGAACTGCGCGGGGCCGGCGGGCGCCACGCCGCCGTCGCCTGGCTGCTCTCGCTGGGACTGGCCTTCGGTGCGGTCAGCGTCATCGGGGTGACCGGAGGGGCGGCGTCGGCCAACGGCATCGCCATCGCCACCGCCATGACCTCCACGGCCATCGGCACGATCCTGCCGATCCTGCGCGACCGCGGCCTGCTGTCCACGGCGGTGGGCGCCTCGATCCTCAACCACGGTGCTGTCGGCGAGGTGGGGCCGATCCTCGTCATGGCGCTGCTGCTGGGCTCGCGCTCCACCTGGGCGAGCATGGTGATCCTGGGCCTCTTCCTCATCATCACCCTGCTCATCGTCCGCTTCACCAGCCGCGTCAAGCGCGTGGGGCGCCGCCTGGTCGAGGCCATCCACCTGGGCGCCTCAACGACGGCGCAGACCACCATCCGCGCCACCGTCCTGCTCCTGGTGGGGCTGTGCGCCATCGCCGCCATCTTCGACCTCGACGTCATCCTGGGGGCCTTCGCCGCCGGCTTCGTCCTGCGTCATGCTCTGCCCGAGGGCGATGCCGAGTTCGAGGAGAAGCTCGATGGTCTGGCCTACGGGTTCTTCGTCCCGATCTTCTTCGTCACCTCCGGCATGGGCATCGAGGCCGGGCTCGACGCCGGGGACCTGGTCAACCTGCTGGCCTTCTTCGTACTGCTGGTGCTCGTGCGGGGCGTGCCGGTGTGGCTGGCCTCCCGGGCCGAGCGCCGCAGAGACAACACGCGGATCTACTCGATGCGCCAGAGCCTCCAGATCGCCGTCTACTCGACGACGGCTCTGCCCATCATCGTGGCCGTCACCCAGGTGGCGGTCAGCGCCGGGGCCATGTCGACCTCCTTCGCCTCCACCCTCGTGCTGGCCGGGGTGCTGTCGGTGCTCGTCCTGCCGGCCGCCGGGCTGGTTCTGGGCCACCGGAGCGACCATGTACCGGCCAACGAGGTGATGCGCGTGGTCCAGGGGCCGGCCGCCCCCCGACGGACGCACCCCCGAGGAGGCCACGGTCCCGGTCGGCGAGCAGGTCTCGGAGCCGCGCCGACCGGCGTCGCCGCCCCGCGGCATCAGGCTGCCGGCGGGGGAGCGCACCCCGGCAGCAGGAGTGAGGCGGACGGTCCAGCCGGACCTCGTGGGCCTGCCCGACCTGCGCGAGCAGGCGACACCGGCGATGGCGCGCCTGGCCGAGCTGGGGATGCACGCCCGGGGGCTGTCTCTGGAGGAGTCGCACCGCCTGGCCGCCCGCCTGGCCGAGATCGAGCAGGATCACGCCCTGTGGCGCGAGCGTTGGCACCACGTGCGCAGGCGCGGCGGCACCTCCCGGGCGGCCCGACGTCGTCGGCCCCGCGGCGAGTGACGGTTCTGTCGCCGACCGGTGGGGGCAGGGAAGTGTTTCTCGGTCAGCTCCTCGCCGCCACTCGCTCTCATCTGGAGCAGATTCGGGACCGGGCGCGGGCGCGCGGGAGAGGAGGCTCCCGATCTGGATGCTCACGCCGGGGCCCAACTGGTCCTGGGGGCGGTCCTGGCCGGGGTCGCCTTTGCCGCGGGCGGTGACGGGGTCGAGCCGCTGTCCGACGTCGAGCAGGATCTGCTGCTGCGTGCGCTCGGAGAGGGCTGACGGTACTCGCCGACGGGGACTTCTCACGCACCCGACCGCGCAGAGTGTCCCCGGCGGCGTCCCGCGGGACGTGCCCCGATCAGCTGGACGAGGCCATCGCCCCGGCGCTCGCGGCCGTCACGATGGCCATCGTCACGGCCTCCACGGCCCGCTGCACCGCACGCCCCACGGGGTTCTCCCCCGCAATCTCCTTGATCCGGCGCTTGAGCTCGCCGCGGCTGAGCCCGGTCTCCTGCTGCGGCAGGACGACCTGCGCCACACCGAGCGCCTGCAGGATCGACAGCAGGGCGACGTCGGAGGCGGTCGGTGGCTGCACCCCGCGCAGGGCGGCGTCGATGCGTGCGCGCAGCTGCCGTTCCGGGACGGGGTCGAGCGTGGGGTAGCTGGGGTTCAGTGACCCGAACAACCCGCCGGTGTGGATGCGCACCACCCCGGCCGCCTCCAAGGACTCGGCGATGTGGCGGGTGGGGTCGAGCTTGCCCCAGGACACCAGGGAGGAGAATCGCTTGCCGTCCTTGACGGGCAGGATCTCCAGAGCCCGGTCCAGTACCGGGTGGCCGGTCGGCTCGGAGCTGACGATGTAGATGCGGGGGCTGCGCTCCTCGGTCAGGCTGATGCGGCCGGCCAGCAGCAGGTCGGTGAGCAGCGCGCCGACGAGCCCGTAGACCGGGTACGTCATGCGGCTCTCCGGCTTCCCGGAGTCCTTGGTCAGCAGCAGGAACAGCTCTTCGCAGGTCAGCATCGCGTTCATGAATCCAGTACAACGCGCGGTCATCGAATTGTGATCCCTCTGGGGTGCGAGATCCGGGTCTGACCCGGCTCCTCCTCACGGGGGAGGCGCCGCTCGCCTCCCGCCTCTCCGACCTGGCCGCGGCCGGCACCTCTCCCCGTCCCCACATGGCCGGATGCGAGACCGGACCGTTCGCGCCCAGCGTGCGACCGGCGGCCGGATGGCGCCCGAAGGTGTCGTACCCCGCGTTTAACCTGGGGCCATGGCTCGCGCGATTCGGCATGACGACTGGCCGGTGGAGCTCACTGATGACCAGATCATCAGCCGGGTCGGCCACCGGGCCTTTCAGCGCGGCCTGGACTACGCACGCAAGGGGCGGGTACGCGGCATCAGCGTCGCCGGGGACGGGGACATCATCAGCGCCCAGTCCAAGGGGTCGGGTGCGCACACCTACCAGACCATGGTCTTCCGCAAACAGGGCGCCGGCAGCGCCCCGACGGCCTGGTCCGGCACCTGCTCGTGCCCGGTGGGCAGCAACTGCAAGCACGTGGCCGCCCTGCTCATCACCGCGCGCACCCTGGCTCAGGAGGAGCCCGACGCCGCTGCCCCAGCCGGCCGACTCGCCCCCTGGGAGAACCAACTGGCTGATCTGCTGCAGGTGGAGCGCACCCCGCGCCGTCGGATGGCCCTGGAGATCATCGACGACCCCGGCAGCATGTGGGGCACCCCCGCCGGCCTGTCCATGCTGCCGCTCATCGAGGGCAAGCGCGGCTGGAACCGGCAGGGCGCCTCCTGGAGCCAGATCGTTTCTGGGGGCCTCGACGACGACGTCGACCCCACAGTCATGGGCGTCCTGCGCGAGCTGTCCGGCATGGCCGGCGGCTACGGTTTCTACTACGCCGACGACCGCCTCTCCCTGACGACCGCGCCCGCCCGCGTCTGGGACGTGCTGCGCCGAGGGGTGGCGGCCGGCCTGACCCTCACCACCGCCCAGCGCCACGGTATGCCGGTCCTCCTCGCCGAGGGGCTGCGCGGTGGCGTCCACCTCACCCGCCAGGAGGACGGCGGCGTCGCCATCACCCCCGCCGTGGAGATCGATGACGTCGAGGAGCTGCGCCGCCTGCAGGTCCCCGGACTGCGCCTGGGCTCCTCCCTCATGCCGATCGGTGACCCGGTCCACGGCTTCTACACGTGGATGCCCGGGCGCGAGCTGCTTCTCATGCCGCTCGAGCCGCGCCCCAGTGAGGCCCTCTCCCGGGTGCTGCTGGGCAACGGCGAGGCCATCACCATCCCGGCCGGGGACGTCGAGCGCTTCGAGACCGAGCACCTCGAGGCCCTCAGCCGGGCGCTGCCGGTCCTGTCCGCCGACGCCTCTATCCGCATGCCCCGGCCCACGACGCTGCGCGCCGCGCTCGCGGTCCACGTTGATGCCACCGAGCACCACTTGACCACCGAGTGGTCCATCCGCTACATCAGCGAGGACGGCGAGGTCCGACACAGTCACGGCCTGCTCGACCTGTCCGCGGTGGCTGAGGGACGCATCGAGGGCGAGACCGCCGGCCGCGACCTCGCGGGGGAGACCCGACTGGCCCGCGAGGTCCTCAACCGCCTGCTGCCCCTGGCCGGCCGGCACCCGGCCGTCTGGCAGCCCCTGGACCTGCGCGGCATGGACACGGCCCGCTTCATGACCGAGACGCTGCCGGTCCTGCGCGAGCTGGAGGCCTTCGACGTCGAGGTCGACGACGACGTCCCCGTCTACCGCGAGGCCGACGCCGCCCCCGTCATCACCACCAGCGTCAGCGACGACGAGGACCGCCCCGACTGGTTCTCCCTGTCCGTGCGCGTCCACGTGGGTGAGGAGGAGGTCCCTCTGGCGCTGCTCATGGCGGCTGTGGCCACCGGGGAGCCTGAGTGCTCCTGGAGTCGGGCACCTGGGTGAGCATCGACCGTCCGGAGATCGAGGCCCTGGCCCGCCTCATGGAGGAGGGCCGCGAGCTGGCCGACCCGCAGGCGCGGGGCAGCTTGCGGGTCAGCGCCCTGCACGCCGGCTACTACGAGGTCCTGGAGTCCCTCGGCGTCATCGGGCGGGCCACGGCCCGCTGGAAGGAGCGGGTCGGGCGGCTGCTGGAGCGGGCGCGCGCCGCCGAGGCCGCGGCCGAGCCGTCCGGTGGGCGGTCCGCCGGAGGCGGCAACGCGGGCGGCGCTGGTGAGGGTGTCGGTGAAGGAACCAGCGAGGTGCCCGTGCCCGAGGGGATGCGGGCGACGCTGCGTCCCTACCAGCTCGAGGGCTACCGGTGGCTGGACTTCCTGCGTCAGGTGGGCCTCGGCGGGGTCCTGGCCGACGACATGGGACTGGGCAAGACAGTTCAGGTGCTCGCCGCCGTCCAGCGCCTCATCGAGCAGCGCGAGGAGGTCCGGGGCTGTGAGCCGGCCGGCTCCGGCGACCCCGGTGAGCCGGAGGGGGACCGGGCCGGTGCTGGTCATCGCGCCGACCTCCGTCGTCGGCTCCTGGGTGGAGCAGGCCGAGCGCTTCTGCCCGGGGCTGCGGGTGCGAGCCGTGAGGCGGACGGCCGCCAAGCGTGAGGAGACCCTGGCGCAGATCGCCGAGGGCTGCGACGTCGTCGTCACCTCTACACGATCGTGCGACTGTGCGAGGAGGAGTTCATCGCGCAGGACTGGGCCTGGGTGGTGTGTGACGAGGCCCAGTTCGTCAAGAACCACACCTCGGCCACCTACAAGGCCGTGCGGCGGCTGCGGTCGCCGTCGACCATCGCGATCACGGGCACGCCGCTGGAGAACTCGCTCATGGATTTGTGGGCGCTCATGAGCATCGCGGCGCCGGGGCTGCTGCCCGAGCCGGAGCGCTTCGGGCAGGTCTACCGCAAGCCGATCGACCGCGGGGACACCGAGGCGCTGGGGCGGCTGCGGCGCAGGATGCGGCCCTTCCTGCTGCGACGCGCCAAGGAGCAGGTGGCCGCGGATCTGCCCGCCAAGACCGAGCAGCTCCTGGCCGTCGAGCTGGGCGCCAAACACCGCAAGGCCTACGACCAGCGCCTGGCCCGCGAGCGGCAGAGGATCCTCGGGCTGCTGGAGGAGGACACCGCCCAGTCGCGCTTCATCGCGCTCAAGGCGCTCACCACCCTGCGGCAGATGGCGCTCGACCCGGCACTCGTCGACGACGGGGACGGGATGGAACTCGAGGCCGCTGAGGACGTGGGCGGCGGCAGTGGCGAGAGCGCGGTCGGCGGGAAGAGCGGTTCCGGCAAGAAGCCGGCCCGCGGTGCGAGGGCCGAGAAGGGCAGGGCTGCCGGTGCCCCCGCAGCGGGCCGCAGGGGGCCGGAGAGGCGGCCGAGTCCATCGGCCAAGGTCGAGGTGCTGGTCGAGCACCTGGGGCCGATCCTCTCCGAGGGGCACCGCGCCCTCGTCTTCTCCCAGTTCACGCGCTACCTCTCCAGCGTGCGCGAGCACCTGGAGGCCACCGGCGTGCGAACCGCCTACATGGACGGCTCCACCCCCGACCGGCAGCAGGTCATCGACGCCTTCCGGGCCGGCCAGGCCGATGTCTTCCTCATCTCCCTCAAGGCCGGCGGCTTCGGGCTCACGCTCACCGAGGCCGACTACGTCTTCCTGCTGGACCCGTGGTGGAACCCGCAGGCCGAGGAGCAGGCGGTCGACCGCACCCACCGGATCGGTCAGGACAAGCCGGTCATGGTCTACCGGCTCGTCTCGGCCGACACTATCGAGGAGAAGGTCATGGCCCTCAAGGAGAAGAAGGCCGAGCTCTTCGCCCGGGTCGTCGAAGGGGCCGGTGAGAGCGTCGTCGGGGCAGATGCGACTACAGGCACGGCGGGTCCGGGCGGACTCAGCCCGGCGGCCCTGACCGCCGCCGAGATCCGGGAGCTCATCGAGGGCTGAGGCTCTCAATACGGCTGGGTCGATCGGTGAAGGTGTAGGCGGTCCCCGGGTCCACAGCACCGGGGACCGCAGGTGGCCTCCACAGGGCTGAGAAGCCCCTGAGCGCGCGGGCTCGGGGAGGCCCGATGCTGGTGGGGCGGGCACGGCGCCCGCTGGGGAACGGCGGTGCGCTGGACCCCACCGACCAGAGGAGAACCACCATGAGGAGACCCACCCGGACCACCCTGGGCGCTCTGCGCACCAGTGTGATGCCGGCCCGCCCGAGTGACGCGTCAGTGCTGCCGGCCGTCCTGCGGCGCTTGACGAGCAAGGAGGAGGGCATGGCCACCGCCGAGTACGCCATCGGCACCTTGGCGGCCGCGGCCTTCGCCGGCCTGCTGCTGGCGCTCATGCGCTCGGGCAGCCTGAGCGGGGCATTGCAGTCCATCATCGAGTCGGCGCTCTCGGTGTGATGTGCGGCGTCATCGCAGCAGGTGGGCGCGCTCGCCCCCGAATGGCCCGGGCACCCGGCGGTGGCCGACGTCGCCGCCCGGATCCCGCTTCCCGCCGGCCTTCCGGCCGCGCGGAACCGCATCCCTCACCTGGTCGTCGGTCCCGCCGAGACCGCGGGGTCGACGACCAGGACGGGTGCACTGGACGAGGAGAGCAGGGGATGGTGACGGCGGAGACGGCGCTGTCGCTGCCCGCCGTCGTCCTCGTCCTGCTGATGGTGCTGGCGGCGGTCAGCGCCGGCGTCACCCAGCTGCGGGTGGCCGACGCCGCCCGCACCGCCGCCCGCCAGGCCGCCATCGGCCAGGAGGACTACGCCGGCGCCGCCCAGCGTGTGGCCGGCGGGGTGAGCCTCGGCCTGGAGCAGGGGCGAGCTCACCTGCGTCACCGCCGCCCGCCCCGTCCCCGGACCCCTGGGCGGACTGGGCCTGACGGCGCGCGCCCGCGCTTGCACCTACACCGAACCGAGCAGTCCATGAACCGCCCACGAAGGGACGAGCGCGGCTCGGGGACCGTCTACGCGCTGGGCGTCATCGCGGTGCTGCTGGCGGCGGCGGTCGGCATCACGGGTCTCATCCAGGCCCAGAGCGCCACCGGTCGGGCCCGGGCCGCCGCTGACCTCGCGGCCATCTCCGGTGCCACGGTCCTGTCCTCGGTCATCGCCCCCGGCGACCCCTGCGCCATGGCCGGGCGCGTCGCGACTGCCAACGGCGCCTCGGTGAGCGCCTGCTCCGTGGCCGGCGAGGACGTCACCGTCAGCGTCGTCGTCCCAACGACGATCCTCGGCGTGCCCCGCCAGGCCACCGCCCGGGCCCGCGCCGGCCCCGTTGACGCCCCCGCCCAAGCCGTGAACCGGCCCGAGCCTCAGTCCTCGACGGCGACGGTGGCGCCGCCCGCGAACTGGGTGGCGTGGAGGCGTGCGTAGGCGCCGTCGGCCGCGATGAGCTCGTCGTGGCTGCCCTGCTCGACGATGTCTCCGTGCTCCATGACCAGGATGGTGTCGGCGTCGCGGATCGTCGACAGGCGGTGGGCGATGATGAAGCTCGTGCGGCCCTGGCGCAGCGCGTTCATCGCCTGCTGGACCAGCAGCTCGGTGCGGGTGTCCACGCTGCTGGTGGCCTCATCGAGGATGAGCACGGCCGGGTTGGCCACGAAGGCCCGCGCGATCGTGAGCAGCTGGCGCTCGCCGGCGGAGATGTTCGCGGCGTCCTCCTCCAGAAGAGTGTCGTAGCCCTGCGGCAGGGCCTTGATGATGTGGTCGACGAAGCACGCCCTGGCGGCGGCCTCGACCTCCTCATCACTGGCCCCGGGTCTCCCGTAGCGGATGTTCTCGCGGATCGTGCCGGCGAACAGCCACGGGTCCTGCAGGACCATACCGGTCCGGCGCCGCACGTCGTGGCGCGTCATGGCGGCGATGTCGCGCCCGTCGAGCAGGATGCGTCCCCCATCGAGCTCGTAGAAGCGCATGAGCAGGTTGACCAGGGTGGTCTTGCCCGCTCCCGTGGGACCCACGATCGCGACCGTGTGGCCCGGCTCGACCCGCAGCGACAGGTCACCGATGAGCTCAACCTCCGGGCTGTAGGAGAAGCGCACGTGCTCCATCTCGATAACACCCGGACCCCCCGGACCCGCCTGCCCACCGGGGCCGGCCGCCGCCTTCTGAACCGCGGCAGTACCGAGACCTCCGGGTCCACCTCTTGCGCCCTGACCGGTTGCTGCGACACCAGTCGCAATCATGGCGGTGCTGGCGGCTCTCGTCCTGCCGGGCATGACGGTAGTGTCGGAGGCTCTCGCGCCGTCGGACGGCTCCTCGTCGGCGTCGAGCAGCTCGAAGATCCGCTCGGCGCTGGCGGTCCCGGACTGCACGGCCGTGGCCATGCCGCCGAGCTGGCCCAGGGGCTGGGAGAACTGCTGGGAGTACTGGATGAAGGCCTGCACGTCACCCAGGCGCAGCGACCCGGAGGCGACCATGGCGCCGCCGACCACCGCGATGGCCACGTAGTTGATGTTCCCGATGACCAGCATGATCGGCATCATGATCCCGGAGAGGAACTGGGCGCGCAGTGAGGCGGCGTAGAGCTCCTCGTTCTCGGCGGCGAAGGCCTCTCGCACCGAGGCGGTGCGCCCGTAGACCTGGACCAGGGCGTGCCCGGAGAAGGACTCCTCCACCCGGGTGTTGATCCGCCCGGTGCGGGCCCACTGGTGGGTGAAGGCCTTCTGCGAGCGCGGCCCGATACCGGCGAAGACCACGCCCATGAGCGGGAAGATGACCAGCGCCACCAGCGCCAGGCGCCAGGAGATGGAGAACATCATCCCCAGCACGCCCACCACCGTGAGGATCGCGGTCAGCGCACTGGACAAGGACTGCTGAAGAGTGTTGGCCACGTTGTCGACGTCATTGGTCACCCGGCTGAGCAGCTCGCCGCGCGCGACGGTGTCGAAGTAGCTCAGTGGCAGGCGGTGGACCTTGTCCTCCACCTGGGCGCGCAGCCGGTAGAGGGCCTTGATGGTGATGCGGTTGAGGAGCCAGCCCTGAAGCCAGTTCAGGACCGCCGAACCCACGTACAGGGCGAGCACCACCGTCAGGATCCGCCCCAGGCGGGTGTAGTCGATGCCCGCGCCGGGAATGACGTCCATCGCCGAGAGCATGGAGGCGAAGTCATCCATCCCCCGCGCCCGCAGGGCCTCGATGGCCTGGGCCTTGGTGGTGCCGGCCGGCAGCATCGTGGAGACCACGCCCTCGAAGATGACGTTGGTGGCCTGGCCCAGCACCTTGGGAGCCGCCACCGCCAGCACGACCGTGCCCACAGCGGCCAGGGCCACAACCACCAACGAGACCCGGTAGGCACCCAGCAGCCCGACCATCCGCTTGAAGGAGGGACAGAAGGCCTCGGCCTTGCCCGGAGGCGGCCCAGAAGCCAGGTCTCCGAGAGAGGCCTGCGCCTCGGGCGACATGCCGACCTCGTCGCCTCTGAAATCATCAGGGCCAGCAGTCAAGTCCCCATTCTGACTGGAAGGGCCGTTCGGAGTGTCCACGGCGCGGTGCGTGCTCCGGTCCGAGGAGTAACGGCTTCGCAGCAGATAGGACAGGCAGCCGGCAGGCGCTGCCCGCGCATGCCTCGGCCCGCCACGGAGCTGTCGCTGAGGACGTGAGGCGGTGCTCATGCTGTGGCCTTTGCTCCGAGTTGGGAGGTGACGATCTCGCGGTAGACGGAGCAGGTGGCCAGCAGGCTCTCGTGGGTGCCGCTGCCCACCAGGTGTCCGCCGTCCAGGACGAGGATCTGGTCGGCGCCGGTGATCGTGGAGACGCGCTGAGCCACGATCACCTTCGTGATGCCCTCCGTGGCCGGCCCCATGGCCTGGCGCAGCCGCGCATCGGTGGACACGTCCAGCGCACTGAAAGAGTCGTCGAAGATGAGGATGTCAGGTCGGCGCACCAGGGCCCGGGCGATGGCCAGACGCTGACGCTGACCACCCGAGACATTCGTACCGCCCTGAGCGATGGGCGCCTGAAGACCCCCGTCCATCGCCTCGACGAAGTCCTTGGCCTGGGCGACCTGAAGGGCCTCCCACAGCTCGTTGTCGGTGGCCTCCTGGCGCCCCAGACGCAGGTTGGAGGCCACGGTGCCGGCGAACAGGAAGGGCGCCTGGGGCACGAGCCCCATCTGCGACCACAACGCCTCGGGGTCGGCCTCGCGCACATCCACCCCACCAACGAGGACCTGCCCGCTGCTGGCCTCCAACAGCCGGGCCAGCAGCCGCACCACCGTGGACTTGCCCGACGCCGTCGAACCCACGATCGCCGTCGTCGTACCGGGCGGGACCGTGAAGCTCACCTCCGCCAGGACACGGGCCTCGGCGCCCTCGTAGACGAAGGTGACGTCCCGCATCTCCACCCGCCCCGGAGCCGGAAAAAGCGGTCACGGCCCCCGGCGCCGAGACGATAGCAGGCGCGGTCGCCAGCACCTCGCTAATGCGCTCGGCGCACACAGCGGCGCGCGGAATCATGATCGTCATGAAGCTCGCCATGACAATACCCATGAGAATCTGCATCAGATACGACATGAAGGCGATCAGGGTGCCGACCTCCACCTCACCGTCACCGACCTGGTGACCGCCGAACCAGATGACACCCACGATCGTGGCGTCCAGCACCAGCATCACCAGCGGGAACAGCAGAACGAAGAGCCGGCCCACCCTCTCGCCGACCCGGGCCATATCAGTGTTGGCGTCCCCGAATCGCTGCCTCTCGGCCTCCTCGCGCACGAAAGCCCGGATCACCCGAATACCGGTGAGCTGCTCGCGCATCACCCGGTTGATGGCGTCGAGCTTGTCCTGGTAGGAGCGGAACAGAGGCAGCATCCGGCCCACGATGAGCCCCACCGCCACCAGCAGGACCGGCACCGACACCCCAATCAGCCACGACAAGCCCGGGGCTCGCGTGACCGCCATGACAATGCCGCCCACCGCCATGACCGGCGCCGTCACCAGCATCGTGGCACTCATCATCACCAGCATCTGCACCTGCTGGACGTCATTGGTGTTGCGAGTAATGAGCGAACCCGCCCCGAAGGCGGAGATCTCCCGCTCCGAGAAGCCGCTGACCCGGTCGAAGACCTCACCACGCAGGTCCCGACCCATGCTCATCGCCGCGCGCGCCGCCAAGTAGGTCGCCAACACCGTGCACACGCCCTGGGCCAGACTCACCCCCAGCATGAACGCGCCCATCCGCCAGATATAACCGGCATCCCCGGCGGCCACACCCTCATCGATGATGTCGGCGTTGAGGGTGGGGAGGTACAGAGACGCCATCACCTGAGCAAACTGAAGCACCAAAACACACAGAAGCAGTCCCGTATACGGTCGCAGGTGCCTGCGCAGTAATCGAACGAGCATGCTGGGAACATAGCAGCCTCACGCAGCGTGAGGGACAGGGGCGGTGCCGAACTGATAAGTGAGGTGTTGGTGTGTGTTCCAGGGAGGCCGGATTGACCGTTTCGGACGACTTTGTCGCCGCTCCCGCAAAGTGTGATTCGCAAAACGGCAGGTCGGAGTTCAGTTACTTCTGGATACTGAGTTGGGGAGTGCGTCAAAGTCGTCCATTCCGGACAGTTTTTGGTGGATCTGTCGCCGGAATCGTCTCGTCACTCCTGGGGTGCCACCTCGAGCAGGAGCCGCAGCAGGACGGCTGCCCCGGCCCTGTCCAGGGGCTCGTTGTTATTGCCGCACTTGGGCGACTGCACGCACGAAGGGCAGCCGTTCGCGCACCCGCAGCCCTCGATGACGGCGAGCGTCGCCGCCAGCCACTCGCGCCCGGCCCGGTAACCGCGCTCGGCGAAGCCCGCCCCGCCGGCGTGCCCGTCGTGGACGAACACGGTGGGCGCCCCCGTCTGCGGGTGCATCGCCGTCGAGAGCCCGCCGATGTCCCAGCGGTCGCAGGTGGCCAACAGTGGCAGCATCCCGATGCTCGCGTGCTCGGCAGCGTGCAGGGCGCCAGGCAGGTCGGTGGGCTCCAGGCCCGCTGCCTCGCAGACCTCCTGCGGGATCGTCCACCACACGGCGGCCGTGGGTAGCACGTGCTCGTTCATCTCCAGGGCGTGCTGGGAGACGACCTCCCCACCGGGCAGAGCCATCCTCTGGTAGCCGGTCACCTGACTGGTGACCTCCACCGACCCGAAGGACCAGGTGATCGCCGCCGTAGCCGGGGGCTCGTGCCCGTCACCCGGGGATGATCCGGCCCGCCCGCTGCTGGCCGGCTCGTCGGGCTCGCGCGCCGACGGCTCACGGCAGTCGTCCGGCGTCCTGTCACCCGGTCGCTCCCCAGACCTGCTGCTCGCGCTCGGCGATGATGCGCACGCTCGAGCGCGACCGGGCCCGTGTGCGGTAGCCGACCGCCGTCTTCTGCCGCACGAGGGCGATGTCGTCGGCCAGCTCTTCGACCACGTAGACACGCCCCTGGTGGACGTAGACCGCGCCCTCGTGGACGGTGGAGTCGGCGGCCGCGCCGTCCACCGTGCCGATGACGACACCCGTGTCGGCCTCCACCACCGGCACCTCGGGCGGCCCGTCGCCGCGCAGGGAGGTGAGGTCCTGGGGGCGCCCGGGCAGGGTTCACGTTCCAGAACCAGCCCGTGGGCCGACGCCGCAGCGCACCCCGCCCCTCCAGCTCGTGCAGCAGGGGAATCGTCGGCCAGGCCGAACAGGGCCAGGTCCTCGGCCCTCAGAGGAGCCTCGGAGGCGGCCGCGCACAGGTGGGGTGCGAGTACGTAAGGGTTGGCTGGGTCGAAGACCGTGGCCTCAGGGGCGGCGAAGACCGCCTCGGGGTGGTGCACCAGGTAGGCATCCAGCGGGTTGTCGGAGGCGATGAGGGACGGCGAGGCCGCGGCCACCGGCGCGTCCGGCCCGGCCCGCCTGCTGACCCAGTGAGACGCGCGTGCCCGGCCAGCCGGCGATGATGACCGCGTCCAGTCCAGTGACGTCGATGCCCAGCTCCAGGGCGTTGGTGGTGGCCAGGGCCCGCAGTCGACCCGAGCGCAGGTCGGCTTCCAGGGCCCGGCGCTCCTCGGGCAGGTAACCGCCGCGGTAGGCCGACACCGTGCCGACGAGCTCGGGCAGCGAGAGCCCCAGCGTGTGGCGGGCCCGCTCGGCCACGACCTCCGCCGAGCGCCGCGAGCGCACGAACACCAGCGCCCGGGCGCCCACGCTCATCAGGTCCACGAGCAGCTCGGCGGCCTCGACGACGGCGCTGCGCCGTGCTGAGGGGTCTTCACCCGGATCGCCCGAGTCCGGTTCGGCAATGCTGGGTGGGGTCGCGGCACGGGGTGCGTCAGAGGAGTCAGCGGAAGAGCCGGTGTCCATGAGCGCGGCGGGGCTCGGAGAGCCTGCGGACGCCGGACCACCGTCGCCGGGTGCCGGCAGCGCCCAGGGGTCGCGCAGGGCCGGCTGCCACAGGGCCAGGGTGCGCTCCCCGGCGGGTGCGGCGTCGTCAGTGACGGCCACGACGTCGTCGAGCTCGGCACCGATGAGTCGGGCCGCGGTGAGGGCCGGCTCGGCCGCCGTCGCCGAGGCGCACAGGACGATCGGCTGCGGGCCGCGCGGGCGCAGGCGCGCCACGAGCCGCAGGAGGCGACGCAGCACGAGGGCGACGTGCGCCCCCAGGATCCCGCGGTAGGCGTGGCACTCGTCGACGACGATGTAGCGCAGGCCCCGCAGGAAGCGGCTCCAGCGCTCGTGGCCCGGCAGCAGGGAGAAGTGGAGGAAGTCGGGGTTGGTCAGGACGACGTCGGCATGGGCGTGCACCCAGTCTCGCTCGGGCAGGGGCGTGTCGCCGTCGCAGGTGCCGGCGCGCACCGTGCGCAGGGAGGCGGCTGGGATGCCGGCCTCGCGCTGGATGGCCTCGAGCTCGCTGATGAGCCGGCCCAGGGCTGCGGCCTGATCGGCGGCGAGTGCCTTGGTGGGGGAGAGGTACAGGGTGGTGGGGCGCCGGGTGTGGGTGGAGATACGTGAGTCGGCGCCGGGGGACTGGGCGGCCAGGACGTCGGAGAGCGCCGGCAGCCAGGCGGCCAAGGACTTGCCCGAGCCGGTGCCGGTAGCCAGGACCGTGTGGCGGCCGGCGTGGGCGGACTGCGCGGCGGCGACCTGGTGCGCCCAGGGACGCTCGACGCCAAGACGGCGGTAGGCGGCCACGAGGTCGGGGTCCGCCCACTCGGGCCAGTCGGAGTGGCGGCCGGGGCGGGCCGGGATGCGCTGGAGGTGGACGAGCCGGCCGTCGCGCCCTCCGATGGACTCCAGGAGCCCGGTGAGGTCGCGTCTGGTCCCGTCTGCCATGGGGCACAGTGTGCACCACCGGTGGCCGTTGGCCCCTGACTGGCGTGTTCGTACCCTATGTCGCGTGTTCGAGGGGTAGAGGGCACGATTGCGGCACCTACCCTACGAACGCGTGTGGCGCGGTGGCTGAGGGCCAGGCAGGCTCGGCGACCGGTGCTGGGGCTGTGCCTGAAGCTCTTGGTGTCACGATCGGCGACTTTTAGGGCGTCCGATGGCCGACGTGCCCGGACCCTTACGGCTCTGACCAGCGCACATGTACCAAAGCGCGACGGTAATTAGCAAGTCGTGCCCCTAAAAGTCGCCCGCAATGACACTACCCGATGGAAAACGTTGGAAAGCGACTCGTGTGCTAGCCCCGTCGTTGCCGGCCCGGCGCCCTGAGTCACTCCACTCAACATGCCGGGGCCTCGGGGCCACTCCTGGAGAGTGGCCCCGAGGCCCCGAAGCATCCTGTGCTCGCGGCTGCTCCTTCTTGCGCCGCCCTACGCCGTCGCGGCGATCGGGCCGGCATTAGGTGTGCCGTCGGAAGCATCGCCGGACGCGGTACCGGCACCCGTGGCGGTGCGCCGGGAACCGGCCTGCAGGAGCACGAGCGCCAGCGGCGCCACCGGCACGATCGCGAAGAACACGGTCACCCACACCGCGCTGAGGCTGAGCAGCTCGTGGATGAGCAAAACCGTGGGTGCGAAGATCACCACCATGATGAAGGCCGCCAGGGCCCCGACCACCGGCCGCACCCGCCTCGGCGCCAGCGCGGTCAGCGCCAGGGCGAGCGTGGGGAGGACCAGGACGTAGGCAGCGCCGGGCAACAGCACCATGAGTGGCACGCAGGCCGCTGCCAGCAGGAGCAGCACCGCGGCGAGGGTCTCCTGCCCGAGCCCCTCCTTCCAGCGCCGCACCACGAATCGTGCCGTGAGCCCGGCCCCGATGAGGGCCCCGCCGGCGAACATCCACGGCAGCAGAGGGTTCGGCCCGAGGCCGCTCTCCGGCGCCCACTTCATCACCATGGCGCCGAACTGCGCCAGCCCAGCCACGGCGGAGGCGAACGCGGCCCGCCACGTCAGGCCCCAGACAGTTCCCAGGACTCGCTTCCAACGCAGAGAGCGTGCCCGCACCGCAACGGCGCCGAGGACCGCGATGACGGCCAGGAACCCCAGCCCCGTCCCGACCGCCGCCGGGTAGCGCACCGTCAGTCCCCGCCACAGCTGGAAGAAGTGGAGGTCGCCGTCGGCCGTCAACGTGGGGGCCTGCCCGTCGAAGGCCCAGGCCCGCGCGAGGTCCAGGACCTGATCGCCGTAGTGCTGGAGGGTTGAGTGGTCGACGTAGCGCGGGGCGTCGGTGGCGTGGTGGTAGTGGTCGGCCTCCCCGATCGCCGCGATGTTGAGCACCGTGAAGCCCTCAGGGATGAGCGCCGCCATGTCAGTGGTGTTGGGCATGCGCGCGTACAGCGAGGGGAGGAGCGAGCCGGTCACGGGCTGCTTCACATGGCTGAGGAAGTAGCCGGCGACGGCGCTGTTGTTCGAGGAGGTCTCGAACATGAGCGCCGGGCCGCTCATGCCCCGCGCCTCGAGGTTGAGGACCAGGTCGACGTTCTCGTAGTCGGCGCGGTGATGGCGCATCTCGTTGTGGGCGCCGACGAGGCCGATCTCCTCGCCATCGGTGATGACGATCTTCAGCGAGTTCTCCGGTTGGCGCCCCTCGGCCTTGAGAGCCCGGAGCGTCTCGACAATGGTGGCCACGCCGTAGCCGTCATCGGCCGCTCCGCGAGAGGTGCCGTCGGTGATCTGCTGATGGCCGTTCTCGTCGGCCTCGACCGTAGACGAGTCGTAGTGGGCCATGAGCGCCATGGTGCGCTCGGACTTCCCCGGTACGTCGACGACGATCGTGTCGGCCGGCGCATCCTTGACCTCCGTCTGCAGCTCTGCGGGGAGCGCCTCGAAGGTCTCCTTGTCCTCCGGGTTACTGAGGTCGAACAGCGGGTCGGAGTGCACGGTGGGGGTGTAGCCCAGATCGGTGAACATGCCGACGACGTCGTCGCGCGCCCGGTCGTGCGCCTCGCGGCGCAGAACACTGTGGGGCTCGTCGGCGAGGCGGTTGATGGAGGCCATGGCGCGCTCGGCGGAGAACGTGGTCGGGTCGGCGGTGGTCGGTGCGGGGGAGGGCAGGATGAGGACGCTCAGGCCCGCCACCAGCCCCAGCAGGGCGGCGATCGGGGCCAGCAGGCGCCGGGCGAGATCGAGTACGGAGAAACGGCGATCAGTCATGGTGTCAGCTTTCAGAATGTGAATCTGTGGTGAATGGGGGAGGAGGGGCGGCGTCGCCTTCACGCCTTCAGCTCGCCGGCGGTGAGGACGGGGCCCCACGGTGCGGTGTGGGGAGTGAAGGCGATGACAGGCGTGGGTGCTCAGGCTTTGGGCCAGGCGACGAAGGTGACGGTCTGCGCCACCTGCGTCCAGCCGAGCTAGGCCCGGAGACGCGGCAGGCGGGGCGGCGATGCCACCGCCAGGATCCAGGTGGGCACATGTGCCCAGGGTCCCGAGACTGGGTGGGAGATGCGGGTCTGACCTGCTGCGACGGAGGTCGGGAACGGTGGAAGGGAGAGGTGTTGGTGCTCATGGGACCAGGCTGTCGGAGCGTGATCGCCCACACGATCCAGCCACCTGGTCGGTCGATGTCGGGTCAGCCCGACAGAACGATGACGGTCCGCGAGAAGGGCAGGTCGGCGGGGTGAGGTGGGGCGTCCCGCTCTGATCCGGGTGAGCGCGGGCAACGGTGACGCTGGCGAACGGCCTCCCATGCGGTTCCAGACGTGCAGAGGACCCTGGGGCGGTGGGGAGTGTCCAAATCGGATACAAAGGCGGCAACGAGCACTAAGTGTGCTTGACAGAACCGCATGATTCCGCGGTTCGTATCGCTGGGCGAAAAGTGGTTGGGCTCCTTTGTCTCCAATTTGGACACCATGCTCTGGCTACCGGGGTGTGAAGTCTTTGGGTGTTGTGTTTCTGGACGTGGGTGACAGTTCTGTGTCAGGACATCGGTGACACTTCGATGGGTCCTGGAGGCCACAGGCTGACGGATGCGCCGGTTGTCCACAGGGTGCCGGCGGTCGGGTTGCGACCACTCCGCAGGCGGGCGGCAATGGGCTCCATGAGCACCTTGGACACAGACCTGCTCGCCGTTGTTCGTGGCTGCTATGGCGCGGTGCGCGTTCGGGATCTTGACCTGTCTCGCACCCAGCGCCGTCACATTGCCTCGCTGGTGAGGGCCGGTGAACTCATCGCCCATGAGCACGGTGTCGTCAGTCTTCCGAGGGCGGAACGTGCCGTCGTTCTAGCGCGCATTCATGGAGGGCTCCTCACCTGCCAGGCCGCTATGCGCTACTACGGGCTGCCCGTGGCTCAAGGGGCCGAGCAGGTTCATCTTGTGGTTACGGCAGGCAGGCGATTCTCGACTGTCGGGCGGGAGGTGCTCCATGCAGGCCGGTATCGGACTCGTATATCGCCAACCTCTTACCCGGTTCTGTCGCTTCCTGAGGCGCTGGCTCGTTTCCTGCGCTGCCATGTTCACGACGACTCTCCGATCATCGCTCTTGATGCAGCACTTCACGATGAGCGGGTCACTGCCGAGCAGGTTCGGGGCCTGCTTCGTGGCCCCGGTTCGGCTCGGGCGCTCGCTCGACTCGATCGCGCCAGTGACCGGGCTCGTTCCCCGTTGGAGACGCTGACGCGAATGGACCTTGAAGCTGCAGGACTGAGCTTCGAGGACGGGGTGGAGATCGAGGGTGTTGGCGAGGTGGACCTGGTGGTTGAGGGGTGGGTGGTCGTGGAGCTGGACGGCTACACCTACCACTGCGATGAGTACCAGTTCGGCCTCGACCGCTGGCGCGACCGTCGGCTTGTTGCCCGCGGCTTCCTGCCACTGCGCTTCACGAGGAAGGACGTCTATGCGCATCAGGTCGTTCCGGACGTGCAGAGGGCCTTTGGAGCGGTGGGGAGTGTCCAAATCGGACACAAAGGCGGCAACGAGTACTGAGTGCGCCTGACAAAACCGCGTGATTCAGCGGTTCGTATCGCTGGGCGACAAGTGTTTGGACTCCTTTGTCTCCGATTTGGACACGAACTTCCCTCGGAGGGGCTTCCACCGCTCCGGTGATGCCACTTCGCCGGGGATGACAGGAGGCCGACGGCAATGATGCCGGGGCACATGGGTCGTGCGGTGAGTGATCGCGCGCAGGGGCGAGGGGGCGCGCTCCCGTCCTCGTCCCAACACGCCGGACAGGAGTGATCTGGACCTCATATGTACTCTCCGGACGATCCTGCCGGCTCGCGTTCCAGCTTCGACGGCATCCGCAGGATCGCGCGAAAAAGTATCACCTATCAGGATGAAAGTCCTCGCCTTTATCGCAAGATGTTGTGGTCTAGATACAATTTAGGCACAAGATGATGTGGCTTAATGCGGCTCTTGCGGTGCATGCGGGCGTAGGGTCGGCACCGGTGCCGCCGACCGATCCGCTCTCAGCAGGTAGTGCGCAGTCGCTGGCGGCGCCGGGAAGAACCGGCCCCATCCATGCTCGACAGGGCCGCGAACAGGAACGAGAAGGACCATCGGAGAGACCCGTGCTCGAGAACCACCCCGCCCCTACTGACACTTCTGCCCCGAGCTCCCTCGACGGCCCGGCCTCGACTCCGGTTGCCGTCCCCTGCGCCACCTCCAACACTGACCCGAGCCTTGTGGCCCCCGGCTCGGCCGACTCCGCGGTCGCCCGCGGCGAGCGCTCCACTGTGGACGCCATCGCCACCATCACCGAGTACCTGGACCGCTCCGACTGGCGCGTCAACGCCAACGCCAACCAGGGCTACTCGCTGGGCGGGATGATGCTCAACACCTCCGGCAAGGTCGTCGCCAACTACTGGCTCAGCCAGGTCTACCCGGCCGTCGCCGGCCAGGCCCACCGCAACGCGGACCTCCACATCCACGACCTGGACATGTTCGCCGGCTACTGCGCCGGCTGGTCCCTCAAGGACCTCCTCCAGCAGGGCTTCAACGGCGTCCCCGGCGCCATCGCCGCCGGTCCGGCTAAGCACTTCTCCTCGGCCGTTGGGCAGATCGTCAACTTCCTGGGCACCCTCCAGAACGAGTGGGCCGGCGCCCAGGCATTCTCCTCCTTCGACACCTACATGGCGCCCTTCGTCCGCCTGGATGACATGACCTACGACCAGGTCAAGCAGTGCATGCAGGAGCTTATCTTCAACCTCAACGTCCCCTCGCGCTGGGGCACCCAGACGCCCTTCACCAACCTCACTTTCGACTGGACTTGCCCCGCGGATCTCGCCGACGAGCACCCCCTCATCGGCGACGACGTCTGCGACTTCGCCTACGGCGACCTCCAGGCGGAGATGGACCTCATCAACCGCGCCTTCATGGAGGTCATGACCGAGGGCGACGCCGAGGGGCGTGTCTTCACCTTCCCCATCCCCACCTACAACATCACCCGCGACTTCGACTGGGACGCCTCCAACACCGAGCTCCTGTTCGCCATGACCGCGAAGTACGGCCTGCCCTACTTCCAGAACTTCATCAACTCCGAGCTCGACCCCGGCATGATCCGCTCCATGTGCTGCCGCCTCCAGCTCGACCTGCGCGAGCTGCTCAAGCGCGGCAACGGCCTGTTCGGCTCGGCCGAGCAGACCGGGTCGGTCGGGGTTGTGACCATCAACATGGCCCGGCTCGGCCACCTCTACGCCGACGACGAGGCCGCCCTGACCGCCCGGCTCGACGATCTGCTCGAGATCGGCCGCGACACCCTCGAGCTCAAGCGCACCGTCATCCAGCACCACATCGACGCCGGCCTGTTCCCCTTCACCAAGCGGTACCTGGGCACCCTGGACAATCACTTCTCCACCCTGGGCGTCAACGGCATGAACGAGATGGTCCGCAACTTCACCCACGACGCCTACGACCTCACCGACCCGCGCGGCCACGCCATGTGTGTGTGCGCCTCCTGGAGCACGTGCGCGACAAGATGGTCGAGTTCCAGGAGGCCACCGGCCATCTCTACAACCTCGAGGCCACCCCGGCCGAGGGCACCACCTACCGCTTCGCCAAGGAGGACCGCAAGCGCTACCCCGGCATCATCCAGGCCGGTACGCAAGCCAACCCCTATTACACGAACTCCTCCCAGATCCCCGTGGGCTACACCGACGACCCCTTCGAGGCCCAGGAGATGCAGGAGGAGCTCCAGACTAAGTACACCGGCGGCACCGTCTTGCACCTCTACATGAACGAGCGGATCTCCTCGGCCGCCGCCTGCAAGGAGCTCGTGCGCCGCTCCCTGACCGCCTTCCGCACGCCCTACATCACCATCACGCCGACCTTCTCCATCTGCCCGGTCCACGGGTACCTCGTGGGCGAGCACCTGACCTGCGACAAGTGCGCCGAGCTCCACCCGCAGGCCGAGCCGGTCGAGTGCGAGGTGTGGACGCGCGTCATGGGCTACTTCCGCCCGGTGCGCTCCTTCAACATCGGCAAGAAGGGCGAGTACGCCGAGCGTCGGATGTTCACCGAGGTCGCCGCCGGCGGCCACGGCCCGGCCGTCTCGCGCCTGAGCGCGGTCAGCGCCTGAGGAACCACAAAGGAGAAGGAGGGGTAGGTGGCGGACTGGATCGTTGAGTTCACTCCTCGTGCTGAGAAGGCGGTGAAGCGACTTGATCGCAGTGTCAGGAAGCGTGTGTTCGACAAGCTGAGGGAAATCCAGGGGGCTGACGATCCGCGAGACTTCCTGAAGCCGATGACGGGTCCGCTCGCGGGAATGTTCCGGCTCCGGGTCGGGAACTACCGGGTGATCATCGACGTCCAGGGAGAGCGCTGTGTGATCCTCGCGCTCGATGTTGGCCACCGCTCGGTTGTCTATGGCCGGTGACATCTCGTGGCTTGCTCGTGAATGGGTCACCGAAGCGCCGGGGCGTCCATCGTTTCTGTGGTGGACGCCCCGATGCCTTGTCTCGGGGATGTCTGGACTCCATGTCCGTGATGGTTGTGAAGAGAATGGCTGGCACTTATGCTGTAAACATGTCTACTGCAGTTCTGAGCGTACGGCTGCCAGAGGATCTCAAGCGTCGGCTCGATGACCTCGGGAGCCAGACTGGTCGTTCGGCAACGTTCTACGTGCGTGAGCCGTCGAGTCCTACATCGATGACTTGGAGTACGCGTACGCGCTGAAGGCGGAAGCAGAGGCGGTGCGGCGCGGTGAGATCAAGACACGCCGCCTTGATGAGATCACGGCGGCGCTCGGCCTCGATGCCTGAGGCTGAGGAGACGTGATTCCGGTTGTCCTGCCCCGCTGATGCTTTGGTGATCGCCGGGCTCGTCCCCATGAGCACGGTCGACTGGCCCGACCACCTGACCGCGACCGTCTTCCTGCAGGGCTGCCCCTGGAACTGCTTCTACTGCCACAACCGGGAGCTCATCCCGGCCCGCACGCCCGGCCAGGTGGCGTGGGAGGAGGTGCGCGCCCTGTTGCGGCGCCGTCGCGGGCTGCTCGACGGCGTCGTGCTGACTGGTGGCGAGGCGCTGCGCCAGGACGCCCTGGCCGACGCCGCCCGCGAGGTCATCGACATGGGCTTCCAGGTGGGGCTGCACACGGCCGGGCCCTACCCGCGGCGGCTGCGCGACGTGGTCGAGGCTGGGCTCGTCGACTGGGTGGGGCTGGACATCAAGGCGCTGCCCGAACACTACGGGCAGGTGGTCGGCCGGGAGAGCGCGGCCGCGAGGGCCTGGGAGAGCCTGGAGGTGCTCATCGAGGCGGCCGGTCGCGGCGGGCCCGACTTCGAGGTGCGCACCACCGTGGTGCCCGGGGACGTGACGGCCGACGACGCAGTCGAGGTGGCCCGGCGGGTGCACGCGGCGGGGGCTCGGGTCTACGCCCTCCAGCAGGCCCGCTCCGAGGGGACGAGCGGCGAGTTCGACGTCGTGGCGCCCGGTTGGGACGGAACGTGCGAGCGCATGGCCGAGCGCATCGAGTCCCTGGGCTGGGACCGCTTCACCTACCGCCCAGCGTAACTGCTGGAACTATGGGCCTGTTCGGGGTGAACTCATCCCGTTGATGTCCTGAACGGACTGAGATTGAGCGCGTGTTATAGCGGTCGGTTAGTATAGCGTCATGGACGCAATAGTTCTGACGGTGAACTCTACCGAGCCTCTGGAGAGATTTCAGTTATGAAGAGAGGGAAGGCTCAATGTAAGCGCCACCTAAACCAAGGTGATCTCCGGAGAATTGCCGGAATGAACAAGTTGTCAAGCACCTAGTCGAACTTCCTGAAAAAGATGGAATGATGTGGTTTCCATGATCAGTGTGTTTTGAAGTGGTACCCGATGACCTTTCTCTCCGTCCGCCCCAAAATGTCTCTGTGGCGCTCATATATGCTAGTTGAAAGGCGGGCCCCGTACAACAGTTCGCCACATATGTAATTGAAATAGGGTACAGTGAGGTTTTCTCGTCGGGGGTGATGGTGCTTGTGCCGTGAGTGTTGTGATGGCGGGGAAGGGTAGGTCGGGCCGGGGTGGGGTGTGTCGGAGCGGGGGCACGCGGAGCCGTGCGGCAGAGTTGTTTTCGACCAAGAAAAACCTGCCCGCAAGAAAGGCTCCGCGCGGGTGTCCTATCGTGCCACTGTCGACGTCCCCATCGCCACTGTGCGCACCATCAGCGGCTGGTTGACCGCTCACCGTCGCGCCTACGACATCCGCCCGCATCAGCGGGCCTGCACGACCTGGGGTCAGGCCGTCCTGGTGCTGCGGTGGCTCAAGGAGGGCACCGATGTGCGGACCCTGGCCCGCGACGCCGGGGTCTGGCAGGCCACCGGCTACCGCTACCTGCACGAGGCCTTGGAGGTGGTCGCCCAACGATCCCCGAGATCACCGACGTCCTGGACAGGCTCCGCCGGGACGGCGAGCCGTTCGTCTGCCTGGACGGGACCCTGGTCCGCACTGACCGGGTCGCCGCTCGCACCCAGGCCAGCAACCACTTGTGGTACTCCGGTAGGCACAGGGGCCTTTGGCGGCAACGTGCAGGTCCTGACCGATCACACTGGTTTTCCGGTGTGGACCGCTCCGGTGGAGCCCGGCTCGACCCATGACATCACCGCCGCGCGCACCCACGCCCTGCCGGCGCTGTACCGGGCGGCTTCGCTGGGGCTGCCCACGCTGGCGGACAAGGGCTACACCGCAGCGGGCATCGGCATCAAAGTCCCTGCCAAGAACCCGCACCCCGACCCCGACACCAGATGGCGCAACGAGCTGATCAGCTCAATGAGGGCTCCCGCCGAGAGGGCCAACGCCCTGATCAAGCACTTCAAGGCCCTCAAGCACGTCACCCTCGATCCCAGAGCCATCACCACAATCGCCGCCGCAGCCCTGGTCATCCTCACCCTCCACAAAGGCATCTGGTGAGAAAACCTCATAGAAAGTCATGTCAGGGTCAGCAAACTAGGTGTGTGCGTAAAAGTCTGGCTTTACATTCGCGTAAGTTAAAGTGCTTCTAGAGGTTGAAAACAATTATGGGCACAGAAATGGTTGATTCTGTCAAATATATTCGAGATTCGGAATCATGTGAAGGTCGCGTGTTGGAGATCTTAGCCAGAAGGTCGTCCATGATGGTGCAGATCTTGCGTGGTGACGGCTTAATTAATGAAGACCATAGATTAGTCAGGTTATGGCTCAATAAAGTGCCTAGAATTGTTCGCCTGATTCTTCGACTTAGTGTGCTTGTGGCTGCAGCAATAGGTGTCTGTACGGTATGGGCGGCGCCCTCCGGGAATCCCGATCTTGTTCGCGCGCTCGCTAGTGTGCTCATGATCTTAGTATTTCTGGCAACACTTGTGGGCATTGATCGCGATTTTAAAAAGCCCGTCAAAGGTCAGCGAATTACGAGAAGCTTAAGTAAGCTGACATTGTGTGCCACATATTTCTCGCTGACAATTATTTTTGCGGTCGCCGCGCTTCTCTCGTATTCTGTGGCGATTCGAAATTCTTCTGCGCCGTTAGGGGGTGGGGCGGGGCTTCTTATTGCTGCGTTGCTTCTCATCGCAATGCGTTTTTTGCTGACCGTATCAGTCACCTCTAATTCTGGGTATGGTTACGCACTGCGTGTGAAGTTGTGGATTCATTTACAGAATTTATCTATCTCACTCCTTATGTGCAGCGGTATCCTGGTTATTCTAGGGGTGTATGAGCGAGTCAAGGGAGGATCCCAGGACCGCACTTCATTGATTCTTGCTTTGTTCGCGTGGATGCTGACCTTTATTGCCAATTCGAAACAGCGATTCGATGCGATCGAGACCCACAAGGAGCGCATTCGTGTTGAGTTGAAGCAATTCGATGAACTAGGAGTTTTGAACTCGGGGAATCGGTCGACGACGAGGTTGGAGCAGCACAGGCTGATCTGTAGGCATATTGGTGAACTTGCTGAACTATGTACCGCTCCGGTGGCTCCTGGGCCAATTAGACTTCCTCTCGTTCCGCAAGGAATTACCGAGGCTTTTGTTATTACGCAGATACTACGCGTGGCTCCAACTTCTGTGATTGAAGGATTGCTTGAACTTAAAGGTGTACAAAGTAATGCGAGAGGAGCGACCTACTGCATATATGCGTCGTTGTTTAGTTTCCTCGGTCGGCACTGTGACTGCCCGAACTTTACTCGTAATATTATCAGAGAGCTTTCTCGAAGTGTGAATAATGATTCATCGATGGATGGTTTGGCATTCAAGGGGGATGACTGTTTTGTCGTTGTTAATGTGATAGAGCGTTCATTGAGATACCCTAGGCTCCTATAGTGTTGTTGAGTGCCTATTTGTGATAGTTGCCTTTCTGGGCTGATGTGGGTGAGATAGGGGCAGCGGGCGGCAGTGCTGGCGGATGGCGGCGTCCGCGCTGCTAGCCTCGAGGCATGAGCTACGACATCCTGATCTTCGAGCCGGGCGCGGTCACGGATGAGGATTTTCCCCAGTGGTGGGATCGGGTCTCCCGGTGGGAGGAGCCGCATCGCTATGACAGCATTGAGCGCGCCACCCCGGCGATCAGGGCCTTCTACCGCGACCTCATCCGAACCTTCCCTCCGTTCAACGGCCCCGACGCGCTGAGTGCTGACGAGGTCGATGTGCGTCTCGCTCAGGGGCTGCCGGTCGCCGACTACACCATTGGCGAAGACTTGGTCTACGTCGGTGTCAGCTGGTCGGCCGCCGATGCGCTGGTGGCGACAGCCAGTGAGCTTGCCTGGACGCATCGACTCGCCGCAGCGTACGTCAGCGACGACGGAGCGATTGTGCGGCCACCGGAACAACCGACGCAGTCCACCTCCAGCGTCCGCGTCGACTGCGTCGCCCAGCGTGCCACGAGGTGAATCCGGCCGTGTGAGCGCGACGTTCAACACCCATCGACACATTAGTGATCCTATTCAGTGGGGGAACCACTGAGACATCTCCTTATTGTTCGGCTATGGTTGCTGACGGACGGTCATCTCGTCGTCGTGGCTGACAGCAGTCAGCGGTACCTGCGGCGCCCTGACCGGCTCATGCGCACCTCACGCGTCGTGACACCCCGGCCCGATGGCCGAGCAAGGAGATACCCATGAACGACACCAACCTGCCCGAGACCCCTCAGGACGGTGCTCCCGCCGGCTGCCCCATGTCCCGCACCGGCCTCGGCGAGCACCTGCCCAGCCGCAACAATGCCGCAGGCCAGGGCTGTATAATGCCACAGGCTAGGGCTGTATGACGATGGCCAACGGCTCGCCCGTCTACAACAACCAGGACTCCATGACCGCCGGCCCCCGTGGTCCCGTCGCCCTCCAGGACGCCTGGCTGCTGGAGAAGCACGCCCACTTCAACCGCGAGGTCATCCCCGAGCGCCGCATGCACGCCAAGGGCTCAGGCGCCTGGGGCACCTTCACCGTCACCCGTGCCATCCCCGAGCTCACCCGCGCCGCGATCTTCTCCGCCGAGGGCAACCAGTGCGAGCTCTTCATGCGCTTCTCCACCGTCGCCGGCGAGCGCGGGGCCGCCGAGACGCCGAGCGCGACATTCGCGGCTTCGCCATGCGTTTCTTCACCTCTGAGGGCAACTGGGACGTCGTCGGCAACAACACCCCCGTCTTCTTCTTCCGTGACGGCAAGAAGTTCATCGACCTCAACCACGCCGTCAAGCGCGACCCCCGCACCAACCTGCGCAGCCCCAACACCAACTGGGACTTCTGGACCAGCCTGCCCGAGTCGCTCCTCCAGGTGACCATCACCATGTCCGACCGCGGCATCCCGCTGTCCTACCGCTACATGCACGGCTTCTCGTCGCACGCCTACTCCTTCATCAACGCCGAGGGCGTGCGCACCTGGGTGAAGTTCCACTTCCGCTCCCAGCAGGGCCTCGCCAACCTCACGGACCAGGAGGCCGCCACCGTCATCGCCCAGGACCGCGAGTCCAACCAGCGTGACCTGTACGAGCCCATCGAGAAGGGCCAGTACCCCCGCTGGACCATGTACGTCCAGACCATGACCGTTGAGCAGGCCGAGGCCCTGACCGACTTCAACCCCTTCGACCTGACGAAGATGTGGCCCAAGGCGGACTTCCCCTTCCAGGAGGTCGGTGTCCTCGAGCTCAACAGGAACCCCGACAACTACTTCCAGGACGTCGAGCAGGCCGGCTTCACGCCTCAGAACATCGTGCCCGGCATCGGCTACTCCCCGGACAGGATGCTCCAGGCCCGCCTCTTCTCCTACAGTGACGCCCAGCGCTACCGCCTCGGTGTCAACCACCACCAGATCCCGGTCAACTCCCCGCGCGGCGTCGCCTGCCCCCACGGCTTCCACCGCGACGGCGCCATGCGGGTGGACGGCAACGCCGGGTCCCAAAACGCCTACGAGCCCAACTCCTACGGCAACTGGCAGGACTTGCGCGAGCTCTCCGAGCCCGTCCAGGCCGGAGGCGACGTCGCCATGTACGACTTCCGCGAGGACGACCACAACTACTACACGCAGCCCGGCATGCTCTGGCGCGCCATGACACCCGAGCAGCAGCTCGTCCTGTGTGAGAACACCGCCCGCGCCATGGGTGACTCGACCTTGCAGATCAAGCACCGCCACATCTTCAACTGCTACCAGGCGGACCCCGACTACGGCCGTGGCGTGGCCCAGGCGCTGGGCATCGACATCGACAGCGTGGACCTCGACGGCGCCACCGCCGACTCCTATGAGTTGTGGCTCGCGCGCAACCGCGCCAACGCCGAGCTCGACGTCCCGACGTCGCCCGCCGCCCCCCGCCTCGGCCGCGAACCTCGGCCCGGCCGGCCGTGACACGAACGTGGTTGACCCGACCACCCTCACCGACCCGATGAACGACCCCTACGTGCTCTGAGTACTGCGTCCCGATACTCGACGGCGGCCCGCACCTCCCAGCCGGAGGCGGCGGGCCGCCGTCGCGGAGATCGCCGTGGGGAGCGGTGTCCATGGCTGGTGATGGGGCGCACTTCTAGCCTCGAAGCATGAGCTACGACATCCTGATCTTGAGCCGGACTCCGCGACCGATGAGGACTTCCCCCAGTGGTGGAAGCAGATGGTCTCCCAGTGGGACGAGCCGGGCGACTTCAGCACCATCGAAGGCTCTACCCGGCGATCAGGTCCATCTACCGCGACTTCATCCGCGTCTTCCCGCCGTTCAACGGCCCCGACGCGCTGAGCGAGGAGGAGCTCGAGGAGCGGGAGGGCAAGGGGCTGCCGGTCGCCGACTACACCATCGGCGCCGACTACATCTACATCAGTGTCGGCTGGTCGGACGCGAACGCGCTCGTCAAGATCGTCGGCCAGATGGCCTGGACGCAGCGGCTCGCGGTCGCCTACGTCAGCGAGGACAGCTCGATCTTCCGGCCGTAGGGGAGAGGGGCCCGACGCTGCGCCTCGATCTTTCGACCCGGATCTCCGCCCGCAGCCACAACGTAGTACATGTAGAACCTTTGTCGTATTCTCCTGTCATGAGTGCAGCGGATGTGCCGGTTTCTCCGGGGAGCAGGACTGTCGGACTGCGGGAGGTCAATCAGCAGGCAGGGCGGGTCTACCGTGAGGTCGAGTCCAGTGGTGTGCCTGTGACGGTCACCGACCGTGGCCGCCCGATCGCCCGGATCGTCCCGATCCGTGATGACGAGTCCTGGTACGAGCGGATGGTCCGTGAGGGCAAGGTCCGTCCGGCGGCAGGCGACTGGGCGCTGCCCGCCAGGCAGTGGGAGGCGTCTGAGGGTTTCGACCTGGAGCAGTTCCTCCTCGGTGATCGCGAGGAGGACAGGTGATCTACCTCGATACCTCGGTGGCGCTGCTCTCCCTCCTCGGCCAGTCCGGAGCCGATGAGGCTGCGCGGCTCATCATGGATGCTCGCGCGACAGAGGGGCTGGTGTCCTCCTGTCTGCTCCAGGTGGAGATGGCGAGGGCGGCGCATCGCGATCACTTCGATGTCCGAGTGGTCGATCAGTTCATCGCGGGGGTGGAGCTCATTGAGATCGGCCCGGACGTCGTTGAGCGCGCCAGTGCCCTGACTGGTGAGCTGAAGTCTCTTGACGCCATTCACTTGGCGACTGCGACGCTGCTGGACGATCCTCGTCACCCTGTCACGGTTCTGACTCATGACGCCCGCCTGGCCGACGCCGCCCGGTCCCGAGGGCTGGGCGTCATCGACCCGCTGGGCTCATAGCACTCGGTAGACCTCGTCGAAGGGCAGGCGCGGGTTGCGCTCCTGGTAGGCGTCCGGCCCCGGGTGACCGACGTTGATGACCAGCAGCACCTCCACGTCCTGACCGGTGAAGAACTCGGTCGCCAACGCCTCGGCGTCGTCGCCGTTCATGGGGCCGGCTGCCAGCCCGACGGCGCGAATCGCCTGGATGACGTAGGCCGTCTGAATCAGTGCTGAGGCGCGCGCCCACTGCGCCCGCATGTCCGCCCCGCCCTCCTCCAGTAGCCGCTGGTAGCGCTCGCCGCGTGGGTGCAGCCGCGGAAGGGACTCGGTGAAGGATCGGTCGGCCGCGCAGACGAGGGTGAGAGGAGCCCCCGCGGCCTGCTCGCGATTCCCGCTGGGAAGACAGGGCAGTAGACGTTCCCGGGCCGCCGCCGATCGGACGGCTACCACCCGTAACGGCTGGGCGTTGACCGCCGTCGGCGCCCACTTGGCCAGGTCGTGGACCGCCCGCAGCTGGGCGTCGGTCACCGGCTCGTCGGTGAAGGTGTAGGCGGTGCGTGCCCCGCTGAACAGCAGCGAGGCGTCGGACTCGGTCAGGATGGACTCGCCGGGCACGGGGCCCGGAACCGGAACGGGGGAGACGACTGCCATGCCTCGATTGAAGCACGTGCCGTCTCCCCCGGGGCGGAAGTCGTCCCGACAAGACAAGCTTGCTGTCCTCCGTCCTGGCTCGCCTCGACCTCCTGGCTCAGGTCTCGCAGCGGGGCTCCGTCGCGCAGGCGATCCGTGCGGTGGTGGAGAGGGTGCGCTGTGAGGGCCTGAGCCTTGCTGTTCGAGAAGTAGCCGTTCTTCTCGACGGGAGGGTGAGGCTCCGGGCCGAGTCGCCGTAAGGAATGAGGCAGGAAGTTATGGATGAGAGTGCCGCTCCCGGTGCTCGGCCTGATTGTGGTGGTTGGTATCGCCTCCTTGTGTCCTGGTGCTGACGCGGCGCGTCGGGCGCCGTCCGCAGTGAAACTGTCGAGGGCAAGCCAACCGAAGTCGGTGTTGCGAGGGTGTTGGCGCAAACGCTTATGTTCCCGTAACGTCCGGGCGGCGGGAGAGTCGTTTCAGTGCAGGAGGAGGGGTAGGAAGGCGATGAGGTTGTTGTGGCAGTGGATGATCGCTGGGTAGAGCAGGTTGCGGTCGGTCTTGACATAGAGCAGCCCGCAGCTGAGCCCGAAGAAGGCGTGAGGGATGACGCCCAGTGCCTCGGAGAGCGCGAACGAGTGCATGTGCACCATCCCGAACAGGACGCTGGAGACGACAACAGCCACCCAGGTCGGCGTGAAACGTTCGACGAGTCCGATGAGAAACTGGCGGAAGAACATCTCCTCCACAATGGGTCCCACGATCCCGAGCACGATGACGATGACGATCGGCGGGAACATCCGTGTGATTTCGCCAATGCCGGAGTCGTTCTGCAAGGTTGCTCCGGACAGGCCGGTGAGGTTGAGCAGGACTGTGGACACGAGACCGCCGACGTACTGGATGACCAGGGCCGCGAGACCACCCACGATGAGAGTGAGGACGGCCCGCCGCTTACGGGCCGCTACCTGACGGGCGGCCCGGGCCAGCGGGTGGCGGAAGGCGACACAGCCGACGGCGAAGAGAGCCACGTAGAGCGCCAAGGTGGCTGAGGGGCCGGCGTCCCTGGGGATAAGAAAGTAGCGGAGTTGGAGGGGGAAGAAGAAGGCGTAGACACTCGCGAAGGTCACCAATGCAACGGTGGTCAGCCGATCAGGCTGGGTGCTCGCGTTCGAGGGCGGAGAAGGGGTGGAGGTTGTGGGTGTCTGCTCCTGCTGGGGCGGGAAGGGGTAAGAGATGCTCATGGCTGGGAGTGTGCGGTGTCCGGCCCGTGAACCACATCGTCCCGGCAGCCTAACTCGTTGGCGCACGTCAGACCTCGGTTCTACATGCTGAGTCTTACCGGGGCGAGTGCATGTGGCAGCTGATTCTCGCTGGCGTGGGGACTTTCACGCTTGGGCGCCGTGACTGGCAGGGTTGGTGGTGACGTCCAGCGGGAGACCGGTGGCAGTCGTAAGTTGCGGTACGAAGTGTGAGCGCGACCTGTCCCGTTGGAGTCGCCTGTGGGATTGTGTTCGAGGCGTGTAACGTTTGCTCGCATCGCGCAAGGTGAGGTGGCGCGGTGCGAGCGGAGGTCAACCACGTGCAGACAGGAGCCTGCAGAGCCGCAAGTCCTGCGCGCGGTGCAAGTGGCCAAGGGCGGAGACGGCCAGGACTTCATCGAGGCCACCTCGGGCAACTGGGCTGGTGAATGGCCTGTGACTCCGTGTGATCGGGTGGGCGCTTCGCAATGTGAACGTCTCAGGGTACAGACCAGGGGGTCGGGGGTGGGAGCGTCCTCACCCGCTCCCACCCCCGACCTTGATGGGCGATGGTCCGCTCATACTCGTGGCGTCCCAATCCTCACGCATCCGCCCGCACCAGTCGGACGATGCCGGCCATCTGAGCAGCCGCCGTCCAGGCCAGGACGATGAGTCCGGCAGAGGTGACGTCCGTCCGCGATGCGTCCGCCATCAGCCAGATCTGGGCCGCCTGGCCCGGGAGCCAGCGGGCGGCGTCGCCCAGGAACATGGCCAGCTGCGGTGTCAGGATCACCAGCACCACGGCCGCCGTCGACGCACCGATGACGCTGCGCAGCGCCGCACCGAGCCCAGCTGCCAGCAGCAGCACCGCCATCAACCAGACCACGGTCCTTCCACCGGCCCACAGCGCCGCCGTCGACATCGTCGGGCACGCCGCCAGGCTCGCCCCGACCAGGACGCTCGCCGCCACCAGTCCCGTACCAGTCAGCACCATGAGCCGTGCCGCGGCCAGCCGCCCTCGCGCCGGCGTCACCAGCAGGCTCGTCATGCCCTGCCCCGTGGAGTGCTCGGCACCCGCCGCGGCCACACCGGCCGCCACGAAGCCGATCTGCACCGCCAGCGTCCACGTCGGAGCGATCTCCTCGAATCCGAAGCCCCGCCCATCCACCACGTTCTGCAGGACCGACATCACCGTGGCGACCGCAGCCGCGCCCGCCACCGCTGCCGACCACCGCATCGCCGGCAGCGTCACCACCTTCAGCAGCTCCGCATGCAGCGCACGCCCCCAGACTGTCGTCACCCCTGCGGTAGCCCTCATCCTGCTGGTCGCACCGGCTCCGCTCATGCGTCCCGCCTCATCCACACCCAGCAGCACACCGCCGCGCACCCGCCCGCCCACGCTGTGCAGACGGCGGCCGCCATCGGGATCGACAGCAGCTCGACGAGCCGGTCGTAGTTGAGTGTCGTCGGGTTCGCAATGAGCCGCACCGCCGCGGTATCCGGCAGGAACCGGGCCGCATCGATGGACTTGATGAGTAGCACCCCCGGCGAGATCATCGTCGACATTGCGACGAGGACCGTCATCGACACCAGCGCGCTGCGCGTCGCCATCGTCAGTGCCATCGACGCTATCGCTGAGAACACCCACCACGTCAGGATCCCTGTCAGCATCCACCACGGCACCGGGTCGAAGGGCACGTTCGACCCCAGCAGGTGCCGGCACAGCGAGTAGGTCGCCGTCCACGCCACCGCCAGGAGCACCGCCGCGGCGCCCAGCACCACGAGCAGCTTCGCGGCCACCGACGCCCCGCGCCGCGGCTGTACCAGCATCGTCGTCGTCACCTGCCGCGGAGCGCTGGAGGCCCCGCTCGTGCGCGGATCAGTCGCGTACTCGCTGACCACAACACTCACCGCCAGCACCACGATTCCCGTCGTCCCCATGTACAGTCCGATGACGCCGACGTCGTCCAGCTGCGCCGGCGCTTCCGGGTCTCCGGCCGCCAGCAGCGCCGCCAGGTCATGATCCGTGTAGTACTCGATCAGGAGCGGTAGGGCGATCGCCAGCGCCGCTCCCAGCCAGGCTCCCGGCAGGCCCACCGTCTTGCGTGCCTCCGCCTTGAGGGAGCGCACCAGCGCCGTCGCCGCGCTCATGAACGGCCCTCTTCCTCGCGTCCGGCCCGGCCGGCCCGACCGCCGGCCTCGTCCCCGCTCGGAGACGTTAAGGAGAAGAAGGCCTCCTCCAGATTCGCGTAACCCGCCGCGACATCCTCCAACGTCCCGGCCGCCCGCACCCGCCCGCCGGCGATGACAACGACGTCGTCGGCCACCTCGGCCAGCTCGGCCAGAACATGACTGGACAGCAGGACCGTGCCCCCGGCGTCGGCCCGTTGCCGAAGCAGTGTGCGGATCCACCGGATCCCCTCCGGATCCAGGCCATTGACCGGCTCGTCGAGGATCAGCGCCTCCGGGTCGCCCAGCAGCGCCGTCGCCAACCCCAGGCGCTGCCCCATTCCCAGGGAGAAAGTGCGCACCCGCCGCCCGGCCGCATCACTCAGCCCGACGACGTCGAGCACCTCGGCCACCCGACGCCGACTGATCCCCGCGCCCGAGGCCACCCAACCCAGGTGACCGCGGGCCGTGCGCGACGGATGCGCGCCCGAGCCGTCGAGCACCGCCCCCACCGTGCGCAGAGGCTCGCGCAGCTCGCAGTAGGGGCGACCGCCGATGAGCGTCCGCCCGCCATTGGGCCGGTCCAGCCCCAGCAGACACCGCAGGGTCGAGGACTTCCCGGCGCCGTTCGGGCCCACGAATCCGGTGACGCGGCCCGGACGGGCCTCCAGGCTCACGCCGTGAAGCACTTCCCGCGCCCCGTGCCGCTTGACGAGGTTCTCAATACTGATCATGTGCCAACTCCAGCGCGCCGAACGGCAGCGCGCATCGGCCGCCCAGCCGAGGTGGTCCCACCGCCTCAGACCCAGGTCCGTCAGACCCCGGTTCGATGAAGCGCCCGAGCCGCCTTCCTAGACTGGCCGCGTGCCTGCCTCCGCCGTCCCACCGCGCCGCTCGCCGCTCGGGCGCGCCATCACCGGGCTGACCGTGGTTGTCTTGGGCCTGGGCACTATGGTCGGCTTCTTCCCGGTTCCTTCTCGGCGCGCCCAGATGACGGTGCTGCTCGTCATGGCCGGGCTCGTCGTCGCCTCCCTGTGGCTGCGGCGCCGCGATCAGCGTGCCTACGAGCGGCGCCTGGCGCAGGAGACCGCCGCGCGCGCTGTCGCCGAGGACCGCCTCGTCATCGCCCGTGAGCTGCACGACGCCGTCTCCGGCAACCTCGGCGCCATCACCGTGCGCTGCACCGTCGCCCAGCGCCTCGAGACCACCCCCGACGGCCTGCTGGCTGCACTCAACGACGTCGAGAGTGCCTCCCGCGAGGCCACTGACGCACTGCGGCGCATGCTCGCCGTCCTGCGTGACGAGCACACGCCCTCAACGCCGGGAGCGGTAGTGGCTCCGGCGGCAGTACCGGGTGACGCACCGGTTCCTGACCCCGCCTCCATCAACAACTTCGCTGAGAGTCTTTGGGAACTGATCGGCAGGGCGCACCGCACCGGCGTTACCGTCGATCTCGACGTCGATGCGTGCACCGGCGCAGATGCGGACGTCGCCCAAACCGCGGCGATGACCGACGGTCTCCCGGCTCCGACGGCTCAAGCCGCTGCCAGGGTCGTGGCCGAGGCCCTGGCCAATACCGCCCGCCACGCCGGCCCCACACGCGCCCGCGTGACCCTCCGCCGGGAGCCGGGACTGCTGCGCATGGCCGTTGACGACGACGGGCCGGTCCCCGAATGGGAGCCTCACCCCGGGGCGGGACAGGGACTGCGCGGACTCCACGAGAGCCTGACCCTGCTCGGCGGAACCCTGACTGCCGGTCCCCGCGCCGACGCCCCCGGCTTCGCCGTCGAGGCGACGCTGCCCGTCGAACCCCACGGGAGGCCCCATGACTGAGGCCGTTCCCGGGCTGGAAAGCGCCCCCATCCGGGTCCTCATCGCCGAGGACCAGGCCCTCCTGCGCACCACGCTGGCCACCCTGCTCGGGGCCGAGCCCGGCATGAGTGTCGTCGGCCTGGCCGAGGACGGCGTCCGCGCGGTCTCTCTGGCCGCCGAGCTGCGCCCCGACGTCGTCCTCATGGACATCCAGATGCCGGGCCTGAACGGCGTTGAGGCCACCAGTCGTATCTGCGCCGATTCGACGCTCGCGGACACGCGCGTCCTCATCCTCACCATGTTCGAGATCGACGACTACGTCCAGGGCGCACTGCGCGCCGGTGCCTGCGGCTTCCTGCTCAAGGACGCCGACCCGCAGGCGCTTGTCGACGCCGTGCGCACCGTCCATGAGGGACAGTCGCTGCTCAGCCCCCAGGTCCTGGACCGTCTTGTGGACTGCATGCCGCGCACGGCGTCGGCCGGCGCCTCCCGTAGCGCCTGGGCCAGTGATGTCGAGGACCTCACGCCCCGTCAGCGCGAGGTCCTCCTGCTCATCGCCCGGGGCCTGTCCAATAGTGAGATCGAGGTCGAGCTCGGTATCACTCGGGCCACCTGCCGCAGCCACATCACTGCGCTCCTGGCTCGCCTGGGTGCTCGCGACCGCGCCCAGCTCGTCATCGCCGCCTACGAGTCCGGTCTCATCAGCGCCCGCTGAGGCTAGTGCCCGCGACTCTGCTTGAGGTGAGTGGCCTCTTCGGCTGAAAAGTGTCCATAAGGGACGACTTTGACGGCTCACTCGCACGAACAGAATTGCGTTTGTACAGGTCAGGGTGTTTTTGGGTAGTTGCGTTCCGGCGATTGGGGCATTCAAAGTCGTCCCATACGGACAAATTTACTCAAGAGCCGTGCCCTCGGGGACGACGCCGGCACATCGCCTCTGAGGACACGGCTATCCGAGGAGCTTCCCGCCGGGCTGATCTCACCTCCGCTCCGTGAAGACCAGCCGGCGCTGCGCCACATAGCTGGCCACGTAGATGGCCCCATCACCAAGAACCTTGGCGATCCCCAGTGGGATCCCGACCGCAGTGAGCGCCTTGAGCATCACATAGCTGGCCGCCAGCAGGCTCACCGCCAGGACTGCGTACCGCACCGCTGTGCGCGCCACGGTGCCGCGCCGCGCCCGGAAGACCCGGCGATTCATGAAGAAATTCGCCGTCCCGGAGATCAGCCGCGCCCCCACGACCGCCGCCAGCAGATTGCCGGTCATCGCGAAGATGACCATGACGCCCAGCCAGTCGATCCCGAAGCTCGCCAGCGACGCCCCCATGAACCGCAGCATCGGAGCGTAGATCCGCGCCGAGTCCTGCAGCGGCCGGAAGTGGGAGGAGGTGTTGCCCGGCTCGTAGACCGTGGTGATCTCCACCTGCTCCACCATCAGCCCCAGCTCATGGGCGCGCAGCAGGGCGGAGAGCTCGTACTCGTAGCGGTCACCGGGGACTTCCTGCAGCCAGGCCAGCTGCCCGGCGGGATAGCCGCGCAGGCCCGTCTGGGTGTCGCCCAGCCTCCAGCCGGTCGCGCCTCGGAACAGCAGCGCGGTCACGTCGTTGCCGATCCGGCTGCGCAGCGGCACCGGCCCGGTGAAGCGCCGCACCCCCAGGGTCATGTGCCCGGTCTCGCGCACCCTCGCGGCCACGGCCTCAATATCCGATGGCGTGTGCTGCCCGTCGGCGTCGGCGCACACCACATCCGCGTCGGGCCAGGTGGCGCCCGCATGAGCCAGGCCCGTGCGCAGTGCCTGACCCTTGCCCTGGTTGACCGGGTAGCTGACCACCTGGGCGCCCCGAGCGCGGGCGGCGGCGAAGAAGGGTGCGTACTGCGGTCCCGAACCGTCGTCGACGACCAGCACCGCGCAGTCCCGGCGCGCCCCGCCCAGACGGGCCACGAGCACGGCCAGGCGCTCATCGGGCTTGTAGGCCGGGATGAGAACCACGAGCGTCACCGTCGCCCGGGGGCGAGGCCCATCCCCGACCTGTGGCACGGTCCGGTTGCCCGATGTCCGGTTTGTGGCGATCCGATTGACGGCGGTCCGGTTCGCGGGGGCGATGACCCGCGGCAGGATGCGCGGCGAGGTCTGAAGGGCTGTGTCGGTGCCGTTCATCTCAGGCTCCGTTCGCGATGTAGAGGATGTCGGAGGTATCCCGCTCGCCCCCGTTGGAGGGCTGGTTGATGATCGAGCCGTTGAAGTACATGGCCGACGAGCCGCCGCCGTCGATGTTGTAGGCGCAGGCGCACCCCAGGTCGGCCATGATCTGGGCGAGCTCGGTCATGGTCACGCCGCGCGAGTAGCCCTCACTGCGGCCGTCGACGACGACGAGCTTCAGGTGATTCTTCTCCACCCACCCCACGGCGGTGCGCGGCTGCTTGCCCTGGATGGAGTGGTTGCCGACGTTGGTGTCCACCTCGACCTGGTCGACGCCGGAGAGCACCTTGGAGTTGTTGACCAGCGCCGGCCCGAAGGACAGTGTGTTCCACACGCCCGCGTCCAGAAGCGTCTGTGCCTTGGTGGTGGTCTCGTCGTAGACCTCCACGCGCCCGTCGCTGTAGAAGGCCATGCCGTCGCGTGTGCTGCTGTCGCGGTAGATGACACCGTTGCGGATGAGGATACCGTCGCTGCGGAAGCCGTAGTAGTCGCCGTTGATGGCCAGGACGGCGTCGTGCTCGGAGGCCATGGTGGTGGGCTTGGCAACGATGTTGGTTCCGTAGGAGTTGTTGGCGAAGGCGCTGCGCAGGTCGGTGGCGTTGGTGAGCTTGACGTCGGCCACGTAGTAGGTGACGGTGTCGCTGCCCGAGCCGGTGGAGACCTGCTGAATCTCGATGCTCGTGTTCGATGAGGAGTAGGAGTCGTCCCCGACCTTCACATCGGTGGCCGGGGTCGCCGAGGCGGTGGCGTTCTGCGCCTTGGCCTCCAGGGCGGTGACGTCGCCGACTTCCACATGGTCGATGACGAAGCGGTTGAGCGCCCAGGCGCTGGTGCCGGTGGCGGCCAGCCCCAGGACGGCGGCGCCACCCAGGAGGAAGCGGCGGCGCGGGTGCTTACGGGGCGTCGGGGGGCGGTCGCGCCCTCCGGAGTCGGGGTCTTGGTCGGACTGGGGCGGCTCGGTCGGGTTGAGGGTGTCGGAGCTGTGCATGACTCAACCGTGTCGGCCCCGTGTATGCCAGACGTAGGTTGACCTTGTGGGTCTCCTGTGAAGCCGCGGCTGGTGGAACGGCGCCGAGAATGCCGCCGCGTCAGACGTCAACACTCCCGGAGGGTGAGGTTCCTGCGCGGAGATGGTCCCGGATGTGCTTCAACGAGGCCGAGGCTGGGCCTATGGTGAGGGTGATCGCCGCTCTCGGCTTGACGTTCAGCAGGAAGGTGTCAGTATGTTGTCTGCCCGAAACCTTAAAATTCTCCGGCTGGTCGCGGGGCTGCTCGCGATCACCTCTGCAGCCATAAATTTCGCCCAGGGGAACAGGACGGTCGCGATCGTCTTCATCGGTGTCGGAACTATTTTTCTGGCCCAGGTGGCGTCATCGTCATCTGATGGCGGTGGCCGCCGTCCTCCGTCGAACTCATGAGCGCCGTCGGGCCTCACCGCAGCAGTCGCATCCGTTCCGCTCGACCTGCGGCGGCTCGCGGCGAGCGGCTCCGCTGTGCCAAACTCCACGCATCCGCCACACTATTTGTCTGACCTCACTAAAAATAGATCGGCTGCCTTGGCAAATTAACTGAGGTGACCCTAAAGTTCTAGGTGATTCGTCTCCGCCCTCGCGTCACCGAAGGACTCCTATGCGCCGTCGTACCCTGCTCATGGCTCTCCCACTCACCGCCGTCCTCGCCAGCTGCGGAGTCGCCTCCCGTGCAGGCAAGGGCTCCAGCACCTCCTCGGGTACCGCCAACGGCGGCTTCGAGGTCACCGATATCGTCGGCCGCAAGGTCTCCTTCAGCGCCCAGCCCCAGAGGATCGTCCTGAGCGAGTCCCGCCACGTGTACTCCCTGGCCTTCCTCAACAAGACCAACCCCATCGACAAGGTGGTCGCCTGGGGCGAGGACCTCCAGAAGGCCGCTCCCGACTTCTACGACAAGATCGTCTCCGTCGCCCCCGATGCCGCCAAGCTGCCGAAGATCGGCAACATCGCCAAGGACGGCCTGCCCATCGAGACCCTGGTGAGTCACAAGCCCGACGTCTTCATCATGACCCTGGACGCCTACAACTCCGCCAAGGAGAAGGGCTACCTCGAGAAGCTGGACGGCCAGAAGATCACCTACGTCGTTACCGACTTCCGCCGCGACCCGGTCAAGAACACCGTCCCCTCGGTCACCCTCATGGGCGCCCTCTTCGACAAGCGCAAGGAGGCCGAGGCTTTCGTCTCCTTCTACAAGAAGCAGGTCGACCCCATCGTGGCGAAGGTGAAGTCCCTGTCCTCCAAGCCCACTACGTTCCTGTGGCGCAGCCCGGGCGTCAACGAGCCCGGCGCCACCTACTCCACCGCGAACCTCGGTGCGATCGTCACCGCCACCGGCGGCACCAACATCGCCGACAGCCACCTGTCCGGTGAGGAGGGCACGCTCACCCTCGAGCAGATCATCGCCTCCAATCCCAAGAACATCATCGCCACCGGCGGCGAGTGGCAGAAGCAGAAGATCAACGAAAGGCCCAGACCAGCTACGTTCACCTCGGCTACAAGGCTGACGAGACCTCCGCCAAGGCCAGCCTGGAGCAGCTGAAGAAGCAGCCCGGCTTCGAGCAGATCCAGGCCTTCACCGACCGGCACGTCTACGGCATCTACCACCAGTTCTACGACGCCCCCTACAACTTCATCGCCTACCTCACCTTCGCCAAGTGGCAGAACCCCGAGGCCTTCTCCGACATCGACCCCGCCAAGGTCTGGAAGGAGTTCCACGAGCAGTACATGCCCTGGAAGGCCGAGGGCGTCTTCTTCACCTCCATCTGATGGGGGCGTCCACGGCCAAGGCTCCTTCCGGCGACGTCGCGGCGCACCCGTCCGATACCGCCCGGGTCCCGGACGGGGCGACGTCGGTGACGAAGGCCGACGAGCGTGCCGGTGCGCCCACGGACAGGGCGGCGTCGGCCTACGCCTCGTACCGCCGTCGAACCGCGCGGCGCGTCGCGATACTGATGGGGCTGGCCACCCTGCTCCTGGTCGTCTTCCTCGTGGCCCTCATGGTGGGGCCGCTGGGGTTCAGCCCGGCCCAGGTGCTCGGCTCCCTCCTCTACGCCGACTATGACCCGTGGGTCGCCAACATCGTCATCAACCTGCGCCTGCCGCCAACGCTCCTGGCAATCCTGGTGGGTGGGGCGCTGTCCCTGGCCGGCGTGCAGATGCAGACGATCCTCGACAACCCGCTGGCCGAGCCCTTCACCCTGGGGATCTCGGCGGCCTCCGCCCTGGGGGCGGCGCTGGCCATCGTCACGGGTCTCACGCTGCCGGTGGCCACCGGCGCCACCCTGCCGATCGTGGCGATGACGGCGGGACTGACGGCCTCCCTCACCATCGCGATGGTCTCGAGGCTGCCGTCGGTGACCAAGGAGATGACGATCCTGCTGGGCATCGCCCTGGTCTTCAGCTGTCAGGCGCTCATGGCACTCGTGCAGTACCGGGCCTCCACTGAGAGCCTCCAGCAGATCGTCTTCTGGTCGATGGGCTCCCTCATGCGCGCCACCTGGCCGGCCGTGGCCACCGTCTCGGCGGCCCTGCTCGTGGCCACGCCCGTCTTCTGGGTCAACGGCTGGCGGCTGACCGCCATCACCCTGGGGGAGGCGCGCGCTGCGGCCATGGGCATCAACGTGGCGCGCCTGCGCGCGTGGACCCTGGTCGGCGTCTCCCTGCTGGCCGCCCTGTCCGTGGCCTTCGTGGGGATCATCGGATTCGTGGGACTCGTGGGGCCGCACATGGCCCGCGGCCTGGTGGGGGAGGACCAGCGCTTCCTCGTGCCCGCCTCCATCCTGTGCGGCGCCACCCTGCTGACCGCCGCCCACGCCGCCAGCCAGGTCATCGTGCCGGGTGTCGCCGTGCCCGTCGGCATCCTGACCGCCCTGGTGGGTGTGCCGGTGTTCCTCGCCATCATCTTCGGGCGCCAGCGCTCGGCGGTCAGGAGCGGTTCATGAGCCTGACGCTGAACAACCTCACCTTCTCCTACGGCAGGCGGGCCGTCCTGAAGAGCGTCGACGCCACCTGGGAGACCGGCCAGATGGTGGGGCTGCTCGGCCCCAACGGCGCCGGCAAGTCCACCCTGGTCACCTGCGTGGCCCAGCTGCGCCGCCACCTGGGGGAGGTCACCTTCGTCGGGCGCCGGGGCCACGACCTGCGCGGCATGATCGGCTACATGCCGCAGGGCCTGCCCGGCGACGCCGCACTGACCGCCCTGGAGTCGGTGCTCACCGCCTCGCGGCGCGGCATGACCTGGCACACGAGTCGGGCCGACATCGACCTGGCATGGAGCGCCCTGGACGAGCTCGGGGTGGCCGAGCTGGCAGACCGCCCACTGGGCCAGCTCTCCGGCGGTCAGCGCCAGCTCATCGCCCTGGCCCAGACGCTCGTGCGCGAGCCCGGACTCATCCTGCTCGACGAGCCCACCTCCGCCCTCGACCTGCGCCGCCAGGTCTCGGTCCTCTCCCACGTGCGGCGGATCTGTCACCGGGACACCGGGCGTCTCGCCGTCGTCGCCCTGCACGACCTCAACCTGGCGGCCCGCTTCTGCGACCGCCTCGCCATCCTCGCCGGCGGGACGATCCGCGCCGAGGGGCCGCCTGCCGAGGTGCTCCAGCCCGACATCCTCGCCGACGTCTACGGGCTGCGGGTGCGGATCGTGCCCGACGGCGACCACGTCATGGTCGCCCCCGAGGCCGAGCAGGGCGACTGAGCGGGGGCCTGCTGAGACACGTGTCAGGGAATCGATCGGGAGGCGGCCACCCGACAGCCGTGAGTCGGGAAGGGAAGCTGGTGGTGGCGCCAGCGTGCGGAACGATCAGTCTGCTCCGTGCACCGCATCATGGACGTGTGCACTGACTCCTCGGTCGGAAGCTTCTCTATTCTCAGGCCATGACAGCTTCACCGGCCGCGCCGTCCGACCGCGGGCTGAGGACGGCCTTCCCCGTCACGCTCCTCATCGCCCTGGCCGCGCTCGCGGCCGTCGCCCCTCTGGCCACCGATGCCTACCTGCCGGCCTTCGCCCAGATGGCTGATGACCTGGGCGTCTCCGCCTCCAGCGTTCAGCTGACGATGACCACCTTCCTTGTGGGCATCGCGCTCGGCCAGCTGGGCATCGGGGTCCTGTCCGATCGCGTCGGCCGGCGTCCCCTTCTGCTGTGGGGCAGCGTGCTCGCCCTGGCCGCCAGCATCGGCGCCGCCCTGGCCCCGAGCCTGCCCGTTCTCCTGATCGCCCGCTTCTTCCAGGGGCTTGGGGGAGCGGCCGGAATGGTCCTGGGCCGGGCAGTCATCTCCGACCGTTCTCGCGGGATCACCGCCGCCCGGGCCCTCAGCGTCGTCATGGCGATTCAGGGGATCGCCCCGGTGGTGGCGCCGATCCTCGGGGGCGTGCTCGTCGAGCCCATCGGGTGGCGCGGCATCTTGGGGGTCGTGGCCGCCTTCACCGGACTGCTCGTGGTCATGGTGGTTCTCTGGGTGCCCGAGTCCCTGCCCGCCGAGCAGCGCCACGACGGCGGCCTGCGGATACTGCTCGACGGTACCCGCGAGTTGGCCCGCGACCACGTCCTCGTGCGCCTCCTGCTCATCAACGCCCTGTCCTTCGGGCTGCTCATGGCCTACCTGTCTGCGGCGCCCTTCGTGCTGCGCAACGTGCTGGGCATGGGAACGGTGGCCTATACGGCGGTCTTCGGGCTGTGCGGGGCGACGGTCACGGTGACGATCGCGGTGGCGGCGTCCCTGGTGCGCCGCTTCTCCCAGGCCCGCCAGGTGCGGGTCGGGCTCATCGCAGGGCTGGTCGTCGACACGGCCTTCGCCGCGGTCTGCCTCATGTGGCTGCGCGAACCGGTGACCGGGCCGGAGCGGATGCCGCTGCTGGTGGCGGTCGTGGCGCTCTTCCTGGCGCACGTGGCCTGTTTGGGACTGTCGATGGGAAACGCCCCCGCGCTCGCGCTCGACCGCACCGGCCGGTGGGCGGGAACCGGCTCCGCACTGCTCGGCTTTCTGCAGTTCGTCATCGGTGGACTCGTCAGCCCGCTGGTGGGGCTGACCGGTGAGGCCAGCGGTGTGGCCTTCGGCGTCGTCATCGTGGTCGTCGGGGCCATGGCCAATGTCCTGGCGGTCTTCGGCCTGCGCGAGCGGGGCGAGAAGCAGCGCCTGACCGCCCAGGCGAGCGAGCGTCGACAGCAGCGCCTGGGCCAGTGACGGCTCCGGCCAGCAGCGCGCGTTCAGGAGGCTGAGCGCAGTCGCGCCGTCGGAAGAGGCAGTTCGATGGCGCCGATGAGGTCCACGGACTTGGCGATGTTGGTGGCCGACAGGTCCTCCATCGCCCTGGCGACGATGACGCGGTCCCGGTGGATCTCGCGGATCCTCACCCGTGCCCAGCTCTCCTCGCCCGTCTGCGGATCCTCCTCCTCAAGGAGCCAGTCCTCCGCCAGAAGCCGCAGGCCGATCGCGTCCAGAACCGCCTCGGCCTCATCGAGATCCATCGCCTCGCCACGCCGGACCCACAGCCGGTCATACGGGATGAACCGGCCGTCCGCACTCATCTCGATATAGCCCACATGCTCGCCGTCCTCACGGCGCAGGTGGTCGAAGACGTCCTCGGGATCGGGCGGGCCAGCCTGCGGTGGAGGCGGAGCGGTCATATGCACCAGGTTACCGGTCTGGTGGACGTCGCCACGTCGGCGCAGGCCTGTCGCTTCTGGCGTGGTCGGCTCTTCCTCAAGCCACGAGTGGCTGATAACGCTGACGGGCGGCCTCACCGGAGGTTCCGACCATATTTCCGATGGCTGCCCAGGACATCCCAGCATCCCGAGCGCCTCTGATGGCATCAAGGACATGTCGTTCGGCCTGGGCCTGTTCAGCAACCGCGTCTCGCAAGGCCGCTAATGCAGCCACGTCGACCTCATCGGCTGCGACTGGCTCGTAGCTCTCGAAGCGGGCGGCCAGCTCGTCGGCATGCGCCAGGATCTCGTCAACAGTACGGGGCATCGTCATCACCTCAGAAACTTCTCTCGGGCACGTATGGCGTGGACGATGATGATGGTGGTGATGCCTTGAATGTAGCCAATCTCGAGAACAAGGGCAGCGCGGTTGGCTCCCAGGAGCATAGTGAAACCATCTCCCATGTCCCAGGCCCGGATGGGGTGGTGATAGGCGTGAAGGATGTCAGCCTCGCTCAGGCCGTGCTTCAGCACCGATCTGGCAATGATCGGATCGTCCACAGATCCAAGGTAACTTGTGATGTCCTGTCTGGTCGAGGGGTGTGCTCCTGAGCTGTCAGTCGGCGGCTGTTGTGGAATGTGCGCCCGGTGAGCGTGCGGATGCTGCGGATGTGTTGGCTGAGTCCGGCGGCGGGCCGGGTGTTCATGCCTGCCGGGCCGGGTGGGCTGATCGAGAACGTACTTTCGCGACGAGGACTGCGTTCTCCCACAGAACTCGCGGCTGAGACCTCAGTCATCTGCGGGAAATCGCAGTCCTCGCCGGGTATCGCAGTCCCCAGTATGCGGCTGAGGTGCGCTGTCTGACGCAGCCGGAACCGTCCACCGCCCTGCTGCGGCCAGGGCGCTTCGCGAGGCAGGTGGCTTGCGCTGTGTCCGCATGACAGGTCTGTGTCACAGGTCACTGTCGACTCCGGGAATGGACTACGGCCCGCCAGGGTTGAGCCAGTCAGACTCAAGGTTGTATGCAGTCAAGTTGACAGAGCCTGACTCAATCACAATCCTGAGTGCATACGACTCAACCTGAAGGCGCCGGAACTCCCGGCCCTCACCTCGAACATCGACTGACAACACCTCAGCAAGCACAAGGAGCACATCACATGGCACGCGCTGTCGGTATCGACCTGGGTACCACCAACTCTGCTATCGCCGTCCTCGAGGGTGGCGAGCCCACCATCATCCCCAACGCCGAGGGCGGCCGCACCACCCCGTCCGTCGTCGCCTTCTCCAAGTCCGGCGAGATCCTCGTCGGTGAGATCGCCAAGCGTCAGGCGGTCACCAACGTCGACCGCACCATCTCCTCGGTCAAGCGCCACATGGGCACCGACTGGTCCGTCGAGATCGACGACAAGAAGTACACCGCCCAGGAGATCAGCGCCCGCATCCTGGCCAAGCTCAAGGCCGACGCCGAGGCCTACCTGGGTGAGCCCGTCACCAACGCGGTCATCACCGTCCCGGCCTACTTCAACGACGCCGAGCGTCAGGCCACCAAGGAGGCCGGCACCATCGCGGGCCTGACCGTGGACCGCATCGTCAACGAGCCCACCGCCGCGGCCCTGGCCTACGGCCTGGACAAGGGCAAGGAGGACGAGCTCATCCTCGTCTTCGACCTGGGTGGCGGTACCTTCGACGTCTCCCTGCTCGAGGTCGGCAAGGACGACGACGGCTTCTCCACCATCCAGGTGCGCGCCACCAACGGTGACAACCGCCTGGGCGGCGACGACTGGGACGCCCGCATCGTCGACTGGCTGGTCAAGCAGGTCAAGAGCAAGGACGGCGTGGACCTGTCCAAGGACAAGATCGCCATGCAGCGCCTCAAGGACGCCGCCGAGCAGGCCAAGAAGGAGCTGTCCTCAGCGACTTCCACGAACATCAACCTGCAGTACCTCTCCATGAGCGAGTCCGGCCCCATCCACCTCGATGAGAAGCTCACCCGCTCCAACTTCCAGGAGATGACCGCGGACCTGCTCGAGCGCACCAAGATCCCCTTCCACAACGTCATCAAGGACGCCGGGGTCAAGGTCTCCGACATCGATCACGTGGTCCTCGTGGGCGGCTCCACCCGCATGCCCGCCGTCGCCGACGTGGTGCGCGAGCTGACCGGAAAGGAGCCCAACAAGGGCGTCAACCCCGACGAGGTCGTCGCCATCGGCGCGGCCCTCCAGGCCGGCGTCATCCAGGGCGACCGCAGTGACGTCCTGCTCATCGACGTCACGCCGCTGTCCCTGGGCATCGAGACCAAGGGCGGGGTCATGACCAAGCTCATCGAGCGCAACACGGCCATCCCGACCAAGCGCTCCGAGGTCTTCTCCACCGCCGAGGACAACCAGCCCTCCGTGCTCATCCAGGTCTACCAGGGCGAGCGCGAGTTCGCCCGGGACAACAAGCCGCTGGGCACCTTCGAGCTGACCGGCATCGCCCCGGCCCCCCGCGGCGTGCCCCAGATCGAGGTCTCCTTCGACATCGATGCCAACGGCATCGTCCACGTCTCTGCCAAGGACCGCGGCACCGGCAAGGAGCAGTCCATGACCATCTCCGGCGGCTCCGCCCTGCCCAAGGAGGACATCGACCGCATGGTCAAGGAGGCCGAGGCCCACGCCGAGGAGGACAAGAAGCGTCGCGAGGACGCCGAGACCCGCAACTCCGCCGAGCAGCAGGCCTACTCCATCGACAAGCTCCTCAAGGACAACAAGGACAAGCTGCCCGAGGACGTCCACTCCGAGGTCTCCGAGGCCGTCGCCGACCTCAAGAAGGCCCTCGAGGGCGACGACATCGAGCCGGTCAAGACCGCTCAGGAGAAGCTGAGCTCGGTGGCCCAGAAGGTCGGCGATGCCCTCTACCAGGCCGACGCCGCCGCCCAGGCCGCGGGTGACGCCTCCGGCTCCGCCTCCTCGGCCGGGGCCGCGTCCTCCGACGACGAGGACATCGTGGACGCCGAGATCGTCGACGAGGAGGACTCCAAAGTGACCTCGGCCGGCCCCACCCCCGAGAACGAGGGCATCGACCCCGAGCTCCAGGCGGCCGTCGAGTCGGCCTTCGAGGAGGTGCCCGAGGACGTCCGTGAGGAGCTCGCCGAGGGCGCGGCCGGCCAGTCCGACGCCGCCGCCTCCGATGAGGAGGCGGCGGAGGAGGACCCCCTGGCCCAGGCTCAGGCCCAGGCCGCTCAGGCGGCCGACGACCTGGCCCGGGCCCGGGCGGACCTCTACAACCTCCAGCAGGAGTACCAGGGGTTCGTGCGCCGCTCCCGCGAGGGCGCGGCCTCCCACCGGGATGCCGGTGCCGCCGGCGTCGTCGAGGCCCTCATCCCGGTCCTCGACGAGATCGAGCTTGCCCGCCAGCACGGCGACCTGACCGGCACCTTCGAGACCACGGCCGGCAAGCTCGAGACGATCCTGGCCGAGAAGTACTCCCTGGAGCGCTTCGGCGCTGTGGGCGAGGTCTTCGACCCCACGCTGCACGAGGCCCCTCATGGCCACCGAGTCCAGTGAGGTCACCGAGCCCACCATCGCCGCGGTCCTCCAGCCCGGATACCGCCTGGGCGAGCGCGTCGTGCGCGCCGCCCGCGTCCAGGTCGCCAACCCGGCCTGATACCGACCGCACCACTCACCCCCGGCCCGACGGCGGACCCGAGCCAGCACCTCTGGCGGGTCCGGGTCCGCCGTCGGGCCGACAGGGTGCTCAGGACGGCCGAGGGCCCACCGGGCCACGGCGACGTCCACCCCATCTTCAGCTTCAGTAAGTAAGGAAAACCCCCACGATCACCCGGATAAGGAGGCGGTGACGCGACCATGGCCAGTCAGGACTGGATGACCAAGGACTTCTACGCGGTCCTCGGCGTGAGTAAGGACGCCGACGCCGCCGCAATCAAGAAGGCCTACCGCACACTCGCGAAGAAGTACCACCCCGACCGCAACCCCGACGACGCCGCGGCGGCGGAGAGTTCAAGGAGGTCGGGGAGGCCTACGCGGTCCTGTCCGACGAGGCCGAGCGCAAGCAGTACGACGCGATCCGCTCCATGGCCGGAGGCGGCGCCCGCTTCCAGGCCGGCGGCCCGGGAGGGGCCGGCGGCGCCGGCTTCGAGGACATCCTCTCCTCCATGTTCGGCGGCCAGGGAGGCAACGTCCGCTTCGAGACCGGCGGCGGCGCACAGCCCGATCTCGACGACCTGCTGCGCATGTTCGGCGGCACTCCCAGCCCCACCCGCTTCGGCGGCCGCCCCGGTCCCTTCGGGTTCGGCGGCTTCGGCTCCCAGCCCCAGCCGCAGAAGGGCGCCGACGTTCTGACCTCGGCGACGCTGGACCTGCGCGATGCCGTCGCCGGCACCACCGTGGAGCTCACCGCGGACGGACGCACCATGAAGGTCCGCATCCCGGCGGGCGTGCGCGACGGCCAGAAGATCCGCCTGCGCGGCAAGGGTCGAGCCGGCCTGAACGGCGGCGAGAACGGCGACATGGTGGTGACCATCAGCATCAAGAAGCACCCCGTGTACTCCGTCGACCCGGTCGACGGCGCCAACCTGCGCATGGACCTGCCGGTCACCCTGCGCGAGGCGGCCCTGGGCGCCACGGTCGAGGTCCCGCTGCTCGACGGCGGCACCTCCAAGATCAAGATCAAGCCCGGCACTCCCTCGGGCACCGTCATGCGCCTGCGCGGTAAGGGCGCCACCACCCGCAAGAAGACCGGCGACCTGCTGGTGACCATCCAGGTGGCCGTCCCCAAGAAGCTCTCCAAGGCCGCCAAGGAGGCGCTCAACGCCTTCGACGAGGCCATGGGCGACACCGACCCGCGGGCCACCCTCATGGAGGAGGCGGCGAAGTGAGCCGGCATCGGGCCGGGCAGGGCCTGGGCGTCCTGGCCAACGACGCCGCCGAGCGCGCGGTCTACGTGGTCTCGGTGGCGGCCGAGCTCGCCGGGATGCACCCCCAGACCCTGCGCCAGTACGACCGGCTCGGACTGGTCAGCCCCGCCCGGACCCGCGGGCGGGGCCGTCGCTATTCTCACCGCGACGTCGAGCGCCTGCGCCGCATCCAGTCCCTGTCCCAGGAGGGCATCAACCTCGAGGGCATCCGCCGCATCCTCGCCCTGGAGTCCCGTGTCGAGGAGTTGGAGGCCGACAACGCCCGCATGCGCAGCCGCGAGGCCGTCGTTCAGCGGATCTTCGCGGCGGCCGCCGACGGCGAGGTCCAGGTCGTCGCGCCCGGGCGGCAGGGGCGTGGGCCTAAGCGCCGCCCCGAGCCGCGCGGCGGGCGCACCGCCAGCGCGGCGGGCGCTGCGGGTGCCGTGAGCACGGCGCTCGTGCCGACGAGGGCATCGCGCCCCTGAACGCTGTTGTGGGCCGGGGGGGGCTGTGCGATCCCGTCAGGAGCTCCTGCATCCCTATCCCTAGTGGGGATGACAAGACGCGGTCCTTAGTTCTTCGGGGGGGATGTCGGCACCTTTGGCTCATGTCTTTGCGGGGGATGTATGCCGATATTGCCGACAATACTGTCGGTGTCATGCATATGACGACTTCTTTCACCAGCACCCGGGATCTTCGCTACCCGGCCCCGGATGTAGCCCGGGGACTGATGCTCCTACTCATCGCGATGGCGAATGTTCCCGAGTGGGTGGCGAAGAACTGCCGACAGGTACCGGTGCTCGTTTCCACCTGTCGATGGCCGACCATGCTTGGCTGTTCATCCGGGTGCTCTTCGTTGATCATCGGGTCTACCCGTTGTTCGCGATGCTCTTCGGTTTCGGGCTCATGACCATGATCAACCGGCGTATCGCAAGAGGGACCCAGACCTTCCTGGCATCCTTACCGGGTATCGAGTCAGGACGTCAGCCCACGCCGCAGGAGGAGGCCTGGGCGCACGAGTGTGCGACCGTCGATGCGCGCCGCCTGGTGCGGCGTCGGGGCTGGTGGATGCTCCTGTTCGGGTTCGTCCATGGCATTGTCTTCTCCGGCGACATCATCGGCACCTACGGACTGGTTGCGGTACTTCTTGCGGGATGGCTCGCACGCAAGCAGTTTCGGCGGCTGGCGGTGGCGGGCATTATCGCCGCCCTTATCGAGATAACGTTCTGGCTGATGATTGGGCTCTTTTCTCAAAGTGAGTCCGCGACCGGCGCGGGAGGGGCAGCGACCTCGGAGCAGGTGCTTCTGCCGTGGTTCATCACTAATCCGGGCAGCTGGGCGCAGCAGACACTCGTGGGCGCCGTCGGCCTGATTCTCCTGGCGGTTGTCATCGGGGCTCGCCTGGCCGACACTGATCTCATCGTCCACCCCGAACGGCATCGGAGTCTGCTGGTGATGGTTGCGGTTGGCGGTTTACTGCTGGGAGCACTCGGTGCATTGCCGACGACCCTAGCCCAGATGGGGATGATGCCGATGCCGCTCTGGAGTACCGCTGCCCAGAACGTCTTCGGGCTGGCCGGCGGATGCGGTTGGCTGGCGCTGCTGGTGCTGTACGCCGGCGGCCCGAGGCCGGACGGCCGGCTCACCGGACTGCGGTGGCTCGCCTCGGCCGTCGGGCGTCGATCGATGACCGTCTACTTGAGTCAGACGATGCTGTTCGGGACGATTTTTGTCATCCTCCCCGCCCTCATGGGGCAGCGCTTGTGGCTAGCGCCGATCGCGGCCGCCGGAGTGGCGGTGCTGGCCTGGCTGCTGGCTGTTGGGCTGTGCGTCATCTTGGAGCGTGGCGGCTACTCCGGTCCCTTCGAGACCCTGCTGCGCACCGCCGTGGCCCGCAGCGAGCGCAAGCGGCCTCGCCCGGCGCCTCGGGCGGCGGCCGGTACCGCAGTCGTCTCCGCCGGAGTTTCTGAGTGAAAGCAGCGCCCTCCTCCTTCTGGAGGAGGGGCGCTGCAAGTGGGGTTCCACCTGGGGAGCGAGATCTGGCGGTGTGTTGCGCCGTTACTATCCACGGCATGCATCTCATCAGCTCTTTCACTGGTTCCAGGGGCGTGCGCTACCCAGCTCCGGACGTGGCTCGGGGTTTCATGCTGCTGCTCATCGCGGTCGCCAACGTCCCCTCATGGAACAAGATGCCGAACGGGGCCGAGCCGCCGGTGTCGTCCGTCGACTCCTGGTTGATGTTCGTCCGCACGCTGGTGGTGGACCACCGGGCCTACCCGCTGTTCGCGATGCTCTTCGGCTTCGGGCTCATGACCATGATCAACCGGCGCATCGCCTCCGGGACCCAGACCTACCTCGGCTCCCTGCCCGGTGCGCAGGACGGCCGCGAGCCGACGCCGCAGGAGGCGGCCTGGGCCCGCGAGATGGCCACCATCGACGCCTACTGTCTGGTGCGACGCCGTGGCTGGTGGATGCTCCTGTTCGGATTCGTCCACGGCATCGTCTTCCCCAGTGACATCATCGGCGCCTATGGGCTCGTCGCCGTCCTCCTGGCCAACCTGCTGGCCCGCAAGAACTACTTGGCGCTCCATTTCACCGCGGGCATCATCGCCGTGGTGGCGCTGGGGACGTACCTGACCACCGGCACCCTGTCGGCGGACGCCGGCGTGACGGGCTCCGGGGAGCAGGCGATCTCAGTTGGAATGGCGCTCCTCTGGCTCGGCGGCAACATCGTGCAGTGGCTCGTCGGGCTGGTCGTGCAGGTCCTCGTCGCACTCATCGTCCCCGCCACGGTGATCGGTGCCCGCCTGGCCGACACCGACCTCCTCACCCAGCCGGAGCGCCACCGTCGCCTGCTTGTCTCAGTGGGCCTCGGCGGTCTGGCGCTGGGGGCGCTCGCGGCGCTCCACGGCGCGCTGACGCTCGTGACGTCGATGGAGCCCTGGCCGACGGACTTCGCCGCCACGGAGTTCTTCGGCCTGGCCGGCGCCTGCGGCTGGCTGGCACTGCTGGTGCTGTACGCCGGGGGTCCCAGGCCCGACGGCCGGCTGACGGGGCTGCGTCGAATGGCCTCCGCCGTCGGCCGCCGGTCCATGACCGTCTACCTGAGCCAGACGATCCTGTTCGGCATCATCTTCGGCATCATTCCGCTCCTGGTGACGGGAAGGCGTCTGTGGGTGGGGCAGGCCGCGGCCGCCCTCATCGCCCTGGGCGTCTGGCTGACAACCGTGACCCTGTGCGTCCTGCTGGACCGCGGCGGTCATGCCGGCCCCTTCGAGACGCTGCTGCGCACCGCGGTGGCCCGCAGCGAGCGCAGCCGCACGAACCCGCTCACCCAGCAGGCCCCCGCCCAGCGTATGGCCCAGCCCCTCGGGCAGCCGACGAGCGCTCCGATGACGCCCGCACCGTGGCGCGCGCAGGTCCCCGTCGCCCCGGCTCCCGTGGGAGCCTGAGCCACGGGGCGGGTACCTGATGTCATCGCGAGGGAGAGCCCTGGTCCTCCGGGAGGAGGACCAGGGCTCAGCCCATCCTCCCGGGAGGATGGGATCGACCCGTCACGATGGCCCCGGCGGGGGAGGTGCCCCTGGCCGCCGCCCTCTAGCGTGGAGGGCATGAAACTCGCGACGTCGTTCACCGGTACCCGGGAGGTGCGCTATCCGTCCCCGGATGTGGCCCGTGGCTTCATGCTCCTGTTCATCGCGCTGGCCAACATCCCCTTCTGGACCGGCGTGACGCGCTCCTCTGCTCCCGCCGACGCCGTCGACACGGTATGGCTGTGTGTGCGCTCCCTCCTGGTCGACTCGCGGGCCTACCCGCTGTTCGCGATGCTCTTCGGTTTCGGGCTGGTGACCATGGTCAACCGGCGCATCGCCTCAGGCACCGCCTCCTACCTCGGCTCCCTGCCCGGTGCGCAGAACGGCCGCGAGCCGACGCCGCAGGAGGCGGCCTGGGCCCGCGAGCAGGCCATCGTTGATGCGCGTCGCCTGGTGCGGCGTCGGGGCCTGTGGATGATCCTCTTCGGCGCCGTACACGCTGTGCTCTTCTCCGGTGATGTCATCGGCTCCTACGGTCTGGCCGCCGCCGTCTTCGCCGGGTGGATCGCACGCAAGCACTGGAAGCGGGCCGCGGTCGCCTGCGCCGTCATCGTCGCTGCCGGCACCGCCGCCTTCCTCAACATGGGCAGCTTCCTGGCCTCCCAGGGAGCTGCCTCGGCGACGGCCGCGCACCAGGGGGCCGGCGGCTCGACCGACACGGTCCTGTCCTACGTCTCCCAAGGCCTCCTGGCCTGGGGCGGAAGCCTGGTCTCGACGCTGTTCTTCTCCATGATCGTTCCGGCGATGTTCCTCGGAGCCCGCCTGGCCGACACCGACCTCATCACCCGCCCTGAGCGCCACCGCCGGCTCCTGGTCGCCATCGGCCTGAGCGGTCTGGGGATCGCGGCGGCGGGCGGTATCGGCTTCGCCGTGTGGGCCGCGGGTGGATCCCTGGCCACCTGGGGCATGCCCCTTCATGTGGTCACGGGTGTGGCCGGGGGCTGCGGCTGGTTGGCGTTGCTGGCCCTGTACGCCGGCGGGGCGCGGCCGGATGGCCGGCTCACGGGCCTGCGCCGGCTCGCCTCCAGCGTGGGGCGCCGCTCCATGACGGCCTACCTCAGCCAGACCTTCCTCTTTGCCATCATCTTCCTGGCCCTTCCCTCCCTGACCGGTATCGAGCTCCACCTGGGGGAGGCCCGGGCCGCGGGGATTGCGCTGGTGGTATGGCTGGTGACGGTCGGCCTGTGCGCCGTCCTGGACCGCGGTGGTCATGCCGGCCCCTTCGAGACGCTGCTGCGCACCGCGGTGGCCCGCAGCGATCGACGTCGCCGGCTGCCTGCTCCTCCGGCCCCGGCCTCACCGGTGGGCACCTCCAGCACCTACGACCTGGTGCGCTGAGACTCCGATGCACAGGCAGGTGCTCAGGGTGATGGGGAGGACTTCCCCCATGGCCCGGCCGGTTCGTGGCCCCACGTCCTTCAGGGGACCCGTATGGTGAAACGGTCCGATGACCGTCTTCACGGCGCATCGTCGCGTCATGTCCTGAGGACTATGAGTCACCTCGCAGAATGTGAGGGTTGACCTGAGCGTTTCACAGGGCATCGTAGACACGGTAGCCTGCCTGCGTCCCCAACTCTGAAGGAAGCGAACAGTCCTCATGACTCAGCCCCCCAACCCTGGTCAGCCCTTCTACCAGCAGCAGCCCTCTGCCCCCTCGGCTCCGGTCCCGGGGCAGCCCCTACCCGCCCCAGCAGCAGTTCCAGGGAGCCCCCGGCGCCCCTAGTGCTCCCGGCACCCCTGGTGCTCCTGGTGCTCCCGGCGCTCCTGGTCAGCCCTTCCAGCAGGCGCCGGTGGGGGACAGCTTCATGGGCAACCTCTTCGATGTCTCCAAGCCCTTTGCCGAGAAGTTCGGCAAGGTGATCTTCTACGTCATTGCCGCTGCCCTGATCATCAGCTGGGTCTACTCGGCCAGCATCGTCGGTATTGATCGCAGCTACAGCAGCTACAATGAGACGTTCAACGTTGGTCGGTTCTTCGCGGAACTGTTCTTCACCGCCCCCTGGACCTTCGCCCAGATCGGCCTCATCCGCCTCTTCGTCGAGCTGGTCATCAACTCCGGCAAGAAGAACTAGTCGCTGCTCGGCGGAGTCTCGTCTCCGCCGCAGCCAGGCGCTCGACTTTTGACGGTCGCCGACCCGCGTGGTCGGCGACCGTCAGTCGTTAGTGCCGCCTGAGCTCGAGTCGTCCGCGGCCTCACCCACCGGCAGCTCGAGGACGGCCGTCAGGCCCGCCGTCAGGGTTGGCGCTCAGACGCAACTCGCCGCCGTGCGCGGTGGCCACGGCCGTGACGATGGCCAGGCCCAGTCCGTGCCCGGAGCCCCGGGTCCGTCCCCGCCCCTCGCCGCGGACGAAGGGCTCACGCAGGGACTCCACGCTCTCGGCCGCCACCACGGGGCCATCGTTACGGATCGTCAGGCGCACGCCGTCGTCCAGACGCGCCATGCCCACTGTGATGCGGCCGCCCCCGATGTTGTAGCGGGCCGCGTTTCGCAGCAGATTGGAGACGCTCTGGCGCAGCAGCACCGGATCCCCGGGGACCCGGGCGGGCAGCAGGTGGGTGGAGACACGAAGCTTGTGCTCAGCGACCTCCGGTGCGATGAGGCCCAGGGCGTCACGGACCGTGGCCTCCATGTCCACCTCCTCGTGGGCCAGCTTGCCGGACTGGGCGTCGGCCAGGTCCAGAAGGGCGTCGATCGTCTCCCGGTTGGCGCGGTTGGTCTCCAGAACCCGGGTCAGCACCCGGCGCAGGTCCTCGGTCGAGGCCTGCGGGTCGGACAGGGCGACGTCGATCATCGTCTGCGTGGTGGCCAGGGGCGTGCGCAGCTCGTGGGAGGCGTTGGCCGCGAACCGGCGGTGGACGGAGAAGGAGCGCTCCAGGGAGGCCAGCATGTTGTCGAAGGTGTTCGCCAGGTCGTGGATCTCGTCGCGCGGGCCGGACAGGTCCAGCCGCTGGCTGAGGTCACCCGAGGCGGCGCGCTTGGCCGCCGCATTCATCGAGGACAGCGGCTGCAGCATCCGCCCCGCCAGGATCCAGCCGACGGTCCCGGAGAGCACCACGAGCAGCGCCAGCGCGCCGACGGCCGAGCGCATGATGCTGCCGAGCAGATCGAACAGGTTCGTGTCCACCTTGGCGGCCTGGCCGACCTGTGAGACCGGCACGGCGGCGGTCTCCCCGACCGGGCCGCCGATCTCAATGCTCAGTGTGACGTAGCGCGTGTAGAAGTAGACCAGGGCGATGAGGACCACGCCGGCGGCCGTCACCATCCCGGCGTAGGTCAGGGTCAGGCGGGTCCGAATACTCAGGTGCCGGGAGCGACGCAAGCGCTCCTTGCGCCCCGGCCGGGCCTCACGGGGCTCATCGTCGGCGTCCTGCGGTGTGGTGCCGTCGGCCCGGGCCTCCGGACCCCCCCTGCCTGCTCATGCGCTGAACCTGTAGCCCGCGCCGGGGACCGTCTGGATCACTCGCGGCTCACCGAGCTTGCGACGCAGGTGGGAGATCGTCACCCGCGTGGAGTTGGTGAAGGGGTCGGCGTTGGCGTCCCAGGCCTTCTCCAGGAGCGTCTCGGTGCTGAGGACCCCGCCCTCGGCCTCCATGAGGACCTGAAGGACCGCGAACTCCTTGGGACTGAGGTGAATGAAGCGCCCGTCGCGGTAGACCTCCCGGCGGAAGGGATCCAGACGCACCCCGTGGGCCTCGATGACCGGGGTGCGCGCCGGCTGACTGCGTCGCCCCAGGGCCCGCAGCCGGGCCACCAGCTCGGGGAACTCGAAGGGCTTGGTGAGGTAGTCGTCCGCCCCCAGCTCGAAGCCGCCCACGCGCGCGTCCAGCGTCCGAGACGCGGTGAGCATGAGGACCCGCGTGCTGGGGTGGTCGCGCACCACCCGCCGACAGACCTCATCGCCGTGGACCACGGGCAGTCCCGATCCAGGACGATGATGTCGTAGTCGTTGATCCCCACCTGCTCCAGAGCACTGGCCCCGTCGCCGACGACGTCAACGGCCATCGTCTCGCGCCGCAGCCCGGTGGCGATGGCCTCGGCCAGGTACTCCTCATCCTCCACGACGAGCACGCGCATTGCCCTGCCTCCTTCACGGTGATGTCTTCGGCCGCTTCTCCAGCGAACCAGCCCCTGTGTTGCCACAACATAAGCGAAATTGTGAACCCCATGGCAACACCGCTCCCGGTTGGCTGTTCCCCGAACGAACGGACGCCACCGCGCCCCGACCCACGTCAGCCGAAAGGACCCTCTCCCATGAAGCAGCCCCTCAACACCCGGATCCTCACCCGCGCCGCCACGGTGCTGACCTGCGCCGTGTGCGCCGTCGGCCTCATGGCCGGATGCTCCCAGGGCTCGAAGGCGGACACGGCCGCGGCCTCCGCCTCAGCCACCAGCGGGGACGACTACCTGCTCAAGATGGCCAAGTGCATGCGCGACAAGGGCATCGACGTCTCCGACCCCGACGCCAACGGCAACGTGCAGTTCCCCGAGACCGAGGCCGCCACCAAGGCCGCCCAGGAGTGCGAGCAGATCGTCGGCCCCGCCCCCGGCACCGAGGACCTCGCCAAACCCGAGACGCAGCAGAACCTGGTCAAGGCCGCCGAGTGCCTGCGCAAGGAGGGCTACGACGTGCCCGATCCCGAGGCCGGCAAGGGAATTCAGATCAACGGTGACATCCCCCCAGGACGTCATGAACAAGTGCTTCTCCCAGATCGGGAGCAAGTAACGCCGTGCCCTTCCGGGCGCCACCAGACCACAGGCTCGCGCGGCCGGGCTGCCGCGCGGACACACACTCAGACAGGCAGACACATGGATCAGACCACCATCTCCACGCAGGTCGACGACGACTCGACCGGCACCGCGGACAAGCCGGGCACGGGACGCCGCACCCGACGCCGGGCCTTCCTGGCCATGGGGGCCGCCTCGATCCTGGCTGCGGGCGCTGGTGCGGGCGCCTTCGCCTCCAGGTCGGGCCCCTTCGCGGCCAAGGCGAGGCCGACGACGCCGACCTTCAGCGGAGCCACCGACACCATCACCAAGGGGGACCTCCAGGGCCAGACCTCCGTGTCCGGCACTCTGCGCTACTCCGACTCGCGCAAGTTCAAGTCGGGCTTCGAGGGGGTGCTCATCCAGGTGCCGGCCTCCGGGGCCGTCCTGACCCAGGGCGACGTCCTCTACCGCACCGGCAGCGAGACCGCCTACCTCATGCGTGGCACCCTGCCCGCCTGGCGCAGTTTCGAGGCCGGCATGGAGGACGGCGAGGACATCCGCCAGCTCGAGACGGCCCTGAGGGACCTGGGCTACTTCGACTACGAGCCCGACGACCACTTCAGCTGGGCCACCACCAGCGCCATCATGAAGTGGCAGAAAGCGCTCGACCTGCCCCGGACCGGGACCATCCCGCTGGGACGCGTGGTCTTCACCCCCGGGGACCTGCGCGTGGGGACGGTCACCGCCCGGGTGGGGGACCGTGTCGCCGCCGACGCCGAGCTCTTCGACGTCACCTCCACCACCCAGGTGGTCGACGCCAACATCAAGCTCTCCGACCAGAAGCTCGCCGTCGCCGGCACCGCCGTGACCATCAAGCTGCCCGACGCCAAGAAGACCACCGGGAAGATCACCTCCGTGGGCACCCCCACCGAGAAGTCCTCCAGCTCCGGATCGGGCGCCGGCGCCGGCTCCGGTGAGTCCAAGGAGCGAGTCATTCCCATCACCGTCACCCTCACCGACGCCTCGGCGACCACCAACTTCCAGGAGGTCTCCGTCACCGTCGACCTGCCCAGCGAGAAGCGCACGGGCGTCCTGTCGGTGCCGGTCGGAGCCCTGCTGGCCCTGAGCGCCGACCAGTACGGCGTCGAGATCGTCGAGTCCGGCGGCACCACCCGCAAGGTGCCGGTCACCATCGGGCTGTTCGCCGGCGGGCGCGTGGAGGTCTCCGGTGAGGGCGTCTCCGAGGGACAGCGAGTGGTGGTGCCGCAGACATGAGCCGCATCCTGTCCCTGCGTGACGTGAAGCGCACCTACGGGGAGCCGCCTGTGGCCGCCTGCGCGGGCGTGAGCCTGGACATCGACGACGGCGAGTTCGTCGCCATTGTCGGCCCCTCCGGCTCGGGCAAGTCCACGCTCCTCAACCTCATCGGCACCCTGGACCGTCCCAGCGCCGGCACCGTCGAGATCGACGGCGTCGACGTCGGCTCCCTGTCCGACGCCAAGCTCTCGGCCCTGCGGGCCAGCCGCATCGGTTTCGTCTTCCAGCAGTTCCACCTGGCCGACGGCGTCAACGCGGTCGACAACGTCGCCGACGGCCTGCTCTACAGCGGGGTCCCCCGCTCCGAACGGCGCCGGCGCGCCCGGGCCGCCCTGGAGCGCGTCGGCCTGGCCCACCGGCTCGACCACCGCCCCCACCAGATGAGCGGCGGCGAGCGCCAGCGCGTGGCCATCGCCCGGGCCGTCGTCGGCGAGCCCCCGCTGCTGCTGGCCGACGAGCCCACCGGGAACCTCGACTCCACCTCCGGGGCCTCGATCGTCGAGCTCCTCCACGAGCTCCACGCCCAAGGCACCACCATCATCGTCATCACCCACGACAACGAGCTGGCCGCCCGGCTCCCCCGGCAGATCGCCATCCGCGACGGCCGCATCGTGGGGGACTCAAGCCAGAAGGAGATCGTCCATGACGACGTCTACGCTCCGGCGTGACCGGTCCGCGGCCGAGCGGGCCGGCAGCGCCCCGGCCCGGCGGATCCAGCGTTCGCGGCTGCGTCTGGCCGACGTGCTGCGCCTGGGAGGCACCGGCATCAGGGCCCGCCCCACCCGCGCCTTCCTGTCCGCACTGGGAATCGCCATCGGTATCGCCGCCATGATCTCGGTGGTGGGCATCTCAGCCTCCAGCCGCGCCCAGCTCTCCGCCCAGCTCGACTCGCTGGGGACCAACCTGCTGACGGCCACCGCCGGCCAGGACCTCTTCGGCAACTCCTCGTCCCTGCCTGAGGACAGCGTCGGCAAGGTCCGCCTCATCGACAACGTCCAGAGCGCCTCGAGCACCGGCCTGGTCAAGAACTCGCTGGTCTACCGCACTCCGCTCATCGACAAGAACGCCTCCGGCGGCATCACCACCCTGGCCGCGGACAAGTCGCTGCTCGACGTCGTGGCCGGACAGGTGGACAAGGGCACCTGGCTCAACGAGGCCACCAGCAAGTACCCGGCCACGGTCCTGGGGCAGACGGCGGCCCAGCGCCTCGGTGTCGTCTCGCCGGGAACCAAGGTGTGGATCGGTGGCAACTGGTTCACCGTGGTCGGCATCCTCAAACCGGTGGTGCTAGCTCCCGAGCTCAACAACGCCGCGCTCATCGGTCAGGGCGTGGCCAGCGACCTGCTGGTCACGATGCCAAGCCGACGACGGTCTACACACGCAGCCAGGACACCGCCGTCCCCACGGTGCGCAAGCTGCTGGCGCCGTCGATCTCGCCGCAGACCCCCAATGAGGTCAAGGTCTCGCGCCCCTCGGACGCGCTGGAGGCCAAGAACGCGGCCGACAAGGCCTTCACCGGCCTGCTGCTGGGCGTGGGCTCGATTGCCCTGCTCGTCGGCGGTATTGGGGTGGCCAACACGATGATCATCTCGGTGCTCGAGCGCCGTCGGGAGATCGGGCTGAGACGGTCCCTGGGAGCGATGCGCGCACACATCCTCGTGCAGTTCATGACCGAGGCGCTGCTGCTGGCCTCCCTGGGCGGTGCCCTGGGGTGCATCATCGGGATCGGAGTGACCGCCGGGATGTCGGCCGCCAACGGCTGGCCCTTCACCCTGCCGGTGATCGCCGTCGTCGGTGGGCTGGGCGTCACCATCGCCATCGGTGCCCTGGCCGGCGTGTACCCGGCCGTCCGGGCCTCCCGCACTCCTCCGACCGCCGCGCTCAACGCGCAGTAGGCGAGCGCCGCTGGTCCGAGGGGAGGCGGATGAGACGTCCCGGTGGGAGACGGCTGGGCCCCGCGGTGGTGGCACCGGACTGTGGCGGCCGGTGTCCGAAAAGGTGGGGAGAGCTCAGCTGACCGGGAACGCGTGAGGGCCCCGCACGGAACAGTGCGGGGCCCTACTCCTGCGATCAGAAGACCGCGGTGCCTGGGGTCAAGCAGGCTCTCAGCCGGATCACTCCGTGCCGAGCTTGCCGTCGACGGCGTCGCGGGCGGCGTCGATCTTATCGTCGTACTTGCCGCCGGTCGCCTTCTTGGCCGCGCCGGCTGCGGCGTCCAGCGCCTTGTCGCTGATCGCCTCGGCCTTGTCGGAGCTGAGAGCGTCACCGGCCTTCTTCGTCAGGTCATCAAGTCCCATCTGTGTCTCCTTCCGTCGGGTGGCCAGACGTCGGATGACGACGGCCTCGCCTGAATAGTGCCAGGTTTGCGCACCGGCGTCATCTGAGGCCGGTGCGGCCTCCGGGGGCATCATCGGGGCGGTGCCTCACCACTGCCAGGTGGGGCGGGCGGGGGAGCCCGCGGTGTCGGCCAGGAGGACGGCCTCGCGCACGCGGCGGGTCAGGAGCGACAGGACGAGCCGGTAGGAGTCCTCGACCATGTCGGCGGCGTCATCCGCACGGTAGTCGGGGCTGGTGAGGTCGATGCTCACCCAGTGCCGCTTGGACTGGTGGAAGCCCGGCTCCACCCACGTGTAGGCGGTTCGCACGGCGACGACGTCCTCGGGGTCGAGCTTGACGTTGGCCAGGAGGCGGCCGTCGGTGTGGGGGATGAGCAGCAGGAAGAGGCGGGGGGCCCCACCGAGGCGACGGGGATGTCCCACTCGGGCTTGTTGCCCGCCCAGGCGCCGGGCAGGCCGGCCGCATGGGCCAGGAGCGCGTCGCGGCGGGCGGCCACGGTGGCCTCGTCGACGCGCTTGGAGGGTTCGTCAGGGTGAGGGGTGCGGTGGAGCGGTGCGGTCATCGACGTCGAGCCTACGTTCTCCCCGCCCGGCGTCGAGCGCTGTCATGCGGTGAGGTGCCTGGGATGAGTGCTGGGCGGTCAGTCCGGCACGACCTCCAGCAGCTCGCCGACCGAGCACCCCAGGGCCTCGCAGATGGCGGAGAGCGCCGAGTAGCGAAGGCCTTGGCACGGTCGTTCTTGAGCACTGAAGGGTTGACGGTGGTGACCCCGACCTTCTCGGAGAGCTCCACGAGCGTCATCCCGCGGGCGGCCAACAGCCCATCGAGGTGGCAGACGACGTGACTCACACGAGCCCCTCGGTCTCTTCGCGCAGCACGGTGTTCTCCGTGGCCAGCCTGCCGGCGCGCTGGTACACGCGGTGCAGGGCGAGTAGCAGATGAATGGCGAGGATGGGAGCAATCAGTCCCGTCAGGGCCGAAAGGTCATCGCCGATGGGGATGAACCCGGTGAGTTCTGTGCCTGCACGGGCGTCGGTGAGGTAGTCGTCCGACGTGATCTGAGATCAGGCGGTCGGAACGGGGTCGGCGGTCAGAGCGAGGCCGGCCAGTAGTGTCGCAGCGGTGCGTACGGACTTCATGTTGCTCCAGTGTGTGACTACGGACGTGACCACTAGGGGAACATGTTCCGACGGGAGCGCTCGATGGGAGCGACTCCCCGTTGTAGGCCGGAGGGGCCTGCGGTGGCCGGACCACGTGAGGCCCGTCGCTGCGTCCGCCCGTCAGTGGGCCGTCGTGAGGATGGTGGACACGATGGTGTTGACCTCCTCGGCGCTGCCGGCGGTCACGGCGATGCGCACGTAAGTGCCCGACGACGTCGGAACGGCGATGACCGCGCCGGCCGCCTGGGTGCCCTGAATCTGCGCGGTCGAGGTATCGATGGCGGCCTGCCCGTAGGTGGACTGCTTGGTGGAGTAGCCCGTCGGCGTGCCGCCCTGCCGGGTGATGATCTGATCCAGGCTCTCCTGGGACGGGGGCGTCGACGAGGCCTCGGCCTCCTTGGCGACCGCGACGCTGTTGAAGGAGATGCTGACGCCCTGCGAGAACCGGCCGTAGAAGGCGTCGGTGCTGCTCAGACGCTGGGTGAGGACCGCCGGATCCACCCCCTGAGCCCGGGCGAGCAGCGCCTTCTGGGCATCGGGGAGGGCCTTGAGGTCCTGCCAGTCCTCGGGAATCGCGAAGGTGAGGCCGGATGTCGGTGTGGTGATCGCCTGGTGGCCCGCCGGAATCGAGGGGGCGGCGCTGCCGGAGGCGCTCGCACCGCCCCCGCTCGACGTCGCTGCCGCGGTCGCGGGGGCTGAGCCGGTCGCTGCGGCCGAGCCCGCCGACGAGGGGCTGCCCTGCGAGCAGCCCGCCAGGATGAGGGTGGTGGCCAGAGCCAGGGTGGCGCGCGTGGTTCTCATGGTGTCTCCGGAGTGATGGTGTGATCGTGACGCGACCATAGCGGCGTCGTCGAACGGCGGTGTTTCAATCGGTCGGTTGGCATGTCGCGGGAGGGTGCGATGTCCGGGGAATGCTGGCGACAATGCCCAAGGAGTAGCCCACGTCACTGCCGATCCCGGAAGTTGAGTGGAATAGACTCAACTCTGTGAAGGTTCTGGTGACCAGAAGACGCAACACGTGACCACCTCACGAAGGAGATCCGCATGGACACCAACTACACCACCAAGTCGCAGGAGGCGATCTCCGGGGCGATGCAGGCCGCCGCTGCGGCCGGCAACCCCCAGATCGAGCCCGCGCACCTGCTCGTTGAGCTCCTCTCCCAGCCCGACGGCGTCGCCGCCGGACTCCTGGCCGCCGTCTGCCCCGACGCTGCGGCCCGCCAGGCCGTCGGCGCCTCCGCGCGCCGCATCCTGACCCAGCTGCCCGCCTCCTCGGGCTCCTCCATGACCCAGCCCCAGCCCTCGCGCGCCCTGCTGGCCGCCCTGGAGGCAGCCTCGACGGCGGCCAAGGAGCTGTCCGACGAGTACATCTCCACCGAGCACCTGCTCATCGGCCTGGCCAAGGGCGACGCCTCCGGCTCCGCGCCCACCGTGGCCCGCATCCTGGCCGACGCCGGCGCCACCCCGGAGGCCCTCATCGAGGCCCTGCCCCAGGTCCGTGGCTCCTCGCGGGTCACCTCCGCCAACCCCGAGGGCACCTACAAGACCCTCGAGAAGTACGGCACCGACCTCACCGAGGCCGCCCGCGAGGGCCGCCTCGACCCGGTCATCGGCCGTGACGCCGAGATCCGCCGCGTCGTGCAGGTCCTGTCCCGGCGCACCAAGAACAACCCCGTCCTCATCGGGGAGCCGGGCGTGGGCAAGACCGCCGTCGTCGAGGGCCTGGCCCAGCGCATCGTCGCCGGCGACGTCCCCGAGTCCCTGCGCAACAAGCGCCTCATCTCCCTGGACCTGTCCGGGATGGTGGCCGGCGCCAAGTACCGCGGTGAGTTCGAGGAGCGCCTCAAGGCCGTCCTCAAGGAGATCAAGGACTCCGACGGCGAGGTCATCACCTTCATCGACGAGCTGCACACCGTCGTCGGTGCGGGAGGCGGCTCCGAGGGCGCCATGGACGCCGGCAACATGCTCAAGCCCATGCTGGCTCGAGGCGAGCTGCGCATGGTGGGCGCCACCACCCTGGACGAGTACCGCGAGAACATCGAGAAGGACCCCGCCCTGGAGCGCCGCTTCCAGCAGGTCTTCGTCGGTGAGCCCAGCGTCGAGGACACCGTCGCCATCCTGCGCGGCATCGCCCCCAAGTACGAGGCCCACCACCAGGTGACCATCTCCGACGGTGCCCTTGTGGCGGCCGCGACCCTCTCCGATCGCTACATCACCGGTCGCCAGCTGCCCGACAAGGCCATCGACCTGGTCGACGAGGCCGCCTCGCGTCTGCGCATGGAGCTCGACTCCAGCCCCGTCGAGATCGACGAGCTGCGCCGTCGCGTGGACCGCATGCGCATGGAGGAGGCCTACCTGGACGAGTCCATCGAGGATGTCTCCAAGGCCGACCCCGCCGACGTCGAGCGCCTCGAGCGCCTGCGCGCCGAGCTGGCCGACGCCTCCGAGGAGCTGGCCTCGCTCAACGCCCGCTGGGAGGCCGAGAAGGCCGGCCACAACAAGGTCGGTGAGCTGCGCGCCGCCCTGGACGAGATGCGCACCCGCGCCGACCTGGCCGAGCGCGAGGGGAACTTCGAGGAGGCCGGCCGCCTGCGCTACGGTGACATGCCTGCTCTGGAGCGCCAGATCCGCGAGGCCGAGGCCGCCGACGACGCCGCCGAGCAGACCGCCGGCGAGCCGATGATCGCCGAGCAGGTCGGCGCCCCCGAGATCGCCGAGGTCGTGGGCTCCTGGACCGGCATTCCCGTGGGCAAGCTCCTCCAGGGGGAGACCGAGAAGCTCCTGACCATGGAGGACGTCATCGGTGAGCGCCTCATCGGCCAGAAGGCCGCCGTGGCCGCCGTGGCCGACGCGGTGCGCCGCTCGCGGGCCGGCATCTCCGACCCTGACCGCCCCACCGGCTCCTTCCTCTTCCTGGGCCCCACCGGCGTGGGCAAGACCGAGCTGGCCAAGGCCCTGGCCGAGTTCCTCTTCGACGACGAGCGCGCCATCGTGCGCATCGACATGTCCGAGTACTCCGAGAAGCACTCCGTGGCGCGCCTCGTGGGCGCCCCTCCCGGGTACGTCGGCTACGAGGAGGGCGGTCAGCTCACCGAGGCCGTGCGGCGTCGGCCCTACTCCGTGGTCCTGCTCGACGAGGTCGAGAAGGCCCACCCCGAGGTCTTCGACATCCTCCTGCAGGTGCTCGACGACGGCCGCCTCACCGATGGTCAGGGGCGCACGGTCGACTTCCGCAACGTCATCCTCGTTCTCACCTCGAACCTGGGCAGCCAGTTCCTCACCGACCCGCTTACCAGCCCCGAGGAGAAGCGCAACGAGGTCATGAGCGTGGTCCAGGCCTCCTTCAAGCCGGAGTTCCTCAACCGCCTCGACGACATCATCATCTTCGAGGCCCTCTCCAAGGAGGAGCTGGGTGAGATCGTCGAGATCCAGCTGGCCCACATCGCCAAGCGCCTGACGGATCGGCGCCTGAGCCTGGAGGTGACCGACGCCGCCCGCAGTTGGTTGGCTGACGAGGGCTACGACCCCGCCTACGGGGCTCGGCCGCTGCGCCGCCTCGTCCAGCGCGAGATCGGCGACCGCCTGGCCCGCATGCTGTTGGCCGGGGAGGTCCTTGACGGGCAGAAGGTCGTCGTCGACAAGGTCGACGGCTCCGAGGGGCTCACGCTGCGGGCCGAGGGCGAGGCGCACCTGCCGTCGGCCTCCTCCGCGGCCTCGCCGGCCTGAGCCCGGCCCCGGCTGAGGCGACCGCCTGAACTGGTGGCCGTGACAGGCCAGCCACAGACCAGTGACGAGGGGCGGGTCCACCTGAGTGGTGGGCCCGCCCCTCGCGCTGTCTGCGTCCTCGCGCGCCTCAGCCGGGTTGGTTGTCCTGGGTGGGCCAGGCGTTGTACACGCAGCCGCCGGCCAGGTCGTGGCTCTGCTGGGCCATGAGCGGGGCCTTGAGGCCGGCTCCTGGGCAGAACTCGTGCTCGTGGCCGAGGAAATGCCCCACCTCGTGGTTGGTGACGTAGGTGCGGTAGGAGTCGACGTCGGGGTAGGTGATGGCGCCCCAGTTCCACCGATCGGAGTTGATGACCACGTTGTCCCCGTTGCGGCAGCTCCACATGCCGCCGGTGTCCAGCGGCGAGCATAGGGCGTCGGCGCTGGGCGGCGTGGCGATGTTGAGGGTGAAGTCCGCGGAGGCGGGGTCGGCCACCGGCTGGAAGGACGTGTTCTGCGCAGTGGGCCAGCCGCGCTCGTCATTGAGGATGCGCTCCACGACGGGGGCCGCCATGGTGGCATCCACATGCGTGCCGCCTTCGACCCGCAGCACGTAGCGGTAGACGGTGGCGGCCGCGGGCCGGAGACGGTCACGGCCGGAGCGATCGTCCAGGTGCCGTTGCCAACGGCGTCGGAGTGTGCGAAACCCTCGGAGTCCAGCCGCGGGGACGGTAGCGCCGAGGCCGACGGCGCCGCCGGGCCGCCGGGGTCGGTTCCCGGAGGCGCCGCTGTTTCCTGAGGGGTGGAGAGTGCTCAGTCTGTGATGGTGCCGGCCATCTGCGAGACGGGGGGAGCGGGCTTGTTGGCCGAGGGAATCGTGCCATGTATTTGAACCGGGAACAAGAATCACGTAAGCGTTATATAACTGTGACCACTATGGTGCTGCCGTGCGAACCTGAGTGAAAACATAAGATCTTCTGAGTGATGGTGGGGAGGTGTAGCGTGAGCAAACCCAGCCGCCCCAACAGACCGTGCGGTCGGGGAACTCTGTGCTGGTAGGGGTCGGTTAACTGTGTGAAACCGAGATCAAGTCGTCACTCACGTCACGGGGAGGGCACGTGGAGGTCACACTTGAGCGGATTATTCCGATGAGAGCCTTTCTGCCTTGCAATTCCCTTACTGGAAGGTGCCATGATGCGGCCATGAACACTGTCAGTACCCCGACTTCGCCCCAAGCTGCCCCGGCTAGGCGGCGCGGACCCGGGCGCCCCCGAGCGGGCAGCGAGGACAAGCGAGTACGCATCCTCAACGAAGCCGTGATTCTCTTCGGAGAGCATGGGTATGCCGGCACCTCCCTGGCCGACATCGCCAACGCGGCAGACATTTCCAAGGCCGGACTCCTACATCATTTCTCCTCCAAGGACGAGCTCTTCTGCAAGGTGCTGGAGCGCCGTGACCGCGAGGACGCCCTGAGCATTCTCGTGGACTCCCCGGCCGTCGAGGGCGACGCCGTCGAGACCCCTGTCGACACCGTCGGCAACCTGGACACTCTTGAGGTCGCCTCCGTCTCCGACCTTGACGGCAACCCCTGGGTCCTGCTGGAGCGCTACATCGAGCTGCTCGAGCGCAACGTCGCCCACCGGGACCTCACGGCGATCTACACCGCGACGGCGGTCTCGGTCCTCGACGCCGAGCATCCCGCGCACCAGTGGATGGCCAACCACCTCAACAGCGCCGTCGACGCTTCGAGTCCAGCTTCGAGGCCGGCAAGGCCGCCGGGCTCGTGGACCCGCAGATGCCCTCGCGCCTCGTGGCGCGCAGCCTGGTCGCCCTCATCGACGGCCTCCAGCTGCAGTGGCTGTGCTCGACGACGCCCGGGACGGCCGCCGCGGAGGCCCTGTCCACTGACCTGGTGGCGGAGATCCGCCTCTACGCCGACTGCCTGCGCAGCCAGTGGGAGGTCCAGGAGACCCCGGAGACCCCTCAGCGGCCCAAGGCCGCCTGACGGCGAGAGGCGCCCTGCCGTAGCGGGCTCGGCACCTCCACAAAACCTCATCAGCATCCCTATCCATCCCATCCGGCTCGGGAACCTCGCGTTCCCGAGCCGGTCCTGTCTGCGGGCGCCGATCGTGAGCGTGCGTCCTGCCTGCGCCGGCCTGATTCAACGCTCCGCCCACAGCAGCAGATGCGGGGTGATCGACGCCAGGTCCGGGACGACGACGAGGCCGGGGTCGGCCGGGAAGTGCTTGGTCCTCCCGATCTGCACGACGTGGATCCCGTTGCCCCGGGCCGAGGCCGCCCCCGTGGAGGAATCCTCGACGACGACGCAGTCCTCCGGGCGCAGGCCGAGGCGCTCGACCGCGGTGGCGTAGGGCAGCGGAGCCGGTTTGGCCCCGACGCCGTCGTCACCGGTGACCAGGACGGCGAAGACGTCCCCGAGCGCGGAGGCCACCTTCTCGACGATCCGACGCGGCGAGGCTGAGACGATTCCCTGGGCCAGGCCCACCTCCGACAGTGCCGAGGTGATCCGCAGCGCCCCGGGCAGCAGGGGAGGGGCGGCGCTCACGGAGGCCTCGACGTCGTGCGTGATCGCATCGAAGGCCTCCTGCGTGGCCGGATCGTCCCAGGAACGGGTGGCGCCGGTGGCAGCGATGAGCTCGCGGGCCTGGCGGATCGAGGCTCCCGTCATCTGGGTGACGAGTTCGGGGCGCGGGTCGCCTCCCAGGGCCTGGCAGTGGTGGATGAAAGCCTCGTCCCAGAAGGGCTGGGAGTCCATGAGAGTGCCGTCCATGTCCCACAGGACGGCGCGTACCGTGAAACCGGGGGAGGAGGCCGTAGTCACGTCAACCAGCCTAACGGTCGCATGCGTCGGTGCTCAGGCGGACTTCGGTGGTGGTGTGCGGCGCATATGAGACCCGCCCTCGCGTCGGCTCACCCACGCGGAAGAGCCGGATATGAACGACGCGGCCCCTCGATGCTGAGCAAGCAGTCGGGAGTAAGACCCGATCAACATCGGGGACTTCTCAGGGTGCTCCCCGATAGCCGGTGGCAGGCCTCAGCAGTCAGACTTGTTGTCATGACGCAGCAGCAGTACCCCGGTCAGTTCAGCCAGTCAGTCCACCCGCCCCGAGGGAGAGGGTGCCTCCTCCGGCCGGTCGGGCGAGTTCTTCCGTTTCCGCGACTCCCTGCCCCGGCGTTCCCGTGAGCACCGCATTCTCGGCGGCGTCTGCGGGGGCCTGGCCGAGGCCTGGAACATGCCCGTGACCGCGGTGCGCGTCGGGGTGATCCTGGCCAGCTTCCTGCCCGGCCCCATGTTCCTGGTCTACATCGCAGCCTGGTGCCTCATGCTCGACGAGCCCGCCCCCGCCCAGTACTGACCGACCTGCTCTGCGCCCGCCTCGCCACCCCGGTTCCACGGGTGACGCGGCGGGTGCAGAGCATGGCAGTGCGCTGCTGGATGGGGGCGGCCCGGCGCCCGGAGCGTCCCCGGCCGTGACACGAGGGGCGGCGGTCTCGCGGGAAGGCGCCGACGATGGGAGGATCGAGCCGTGACCGACACCGTGAATGACGCCGTGAATGACGCCGTGACTGCTCCAGCGACCGACATCGAGTTCCTCTCCGCCTATGACCAGGGCTTCGCCCGCGTCGCCGCCGTCACCCTGCCGGTGGTGCCCGTCGACCCGGCCGCCAACGCCGCCGCCATCATCGAGCAGGCCCGCACCCTGGCTGACGACGGCGTCTGCCTGGCCGCCTTCCCCGAGCTGTGTCTGACCGGCTACGCCATCGACGATCTCCTGCTGTCCGACGTCCTCCTGTCCGACGTACTCACCGCCATCGAGACTCTGCGCGCCGCCAGCGCCGACCTCCTGACCGCCCTCGTCGTCGGTGCCCCCCTGCGCCTGGGCGACCGCCTCTACAACTGCGCCGTGGTCATCCAGGGCGGGCGGGTGCGTGGCGTCGCCCCCAAGTCCTACCTGCCCACCTACCGGGAGTTCTACGAGAAGCGGCACTTCGCCCCCGGCGACGCCCTGCCCGCCGGGGTGGAGAGCATCGAGCTGCCCGGCGTGCGCAGCGCTGCCGACAGCACTGAGAGCGCCGACAGCACCGATAGCGCCGGCGGTACCGAGCCGGTCGCTCGGGTCCCCTTCGGGGCGAACCTCTTGTTCGAGGTCGACGACGTCCCCGGCCTGACCTTCCACGTCGAGGTCTGCGAGGACATGTGGGTGCCCGTTCCGCCGTCGTCGCTGGCGGCGCTGGCCGGGGCGACGGTGCTGGTCAACCTCTCCGGCTCGCCCATCACGGTGGGGCGGGCCGAGGACCGCGAGCTGCTGGCCCGCTCGTCGTCGGCCCGGGGGCTGGCCGCCTACGTCTACGCCGCCGCCGGGCAGGGCGAGTCCTCCACGGACCTGGCCTGGGACGGCCAGACCCTCGTCTACGAGAACGGCGAGCTGCTCGGCTCCACCGAGCGTTTCCCCGACGGGCCGCGCGCCACCGTCGTCGACGTCGACATCGAGGGCCTGCGTGCCGAGCGCCTGCGCCAGGGGACCTTCGCCGACAACGGCCGCACCCTGAGCAGCCCGGTCGCCGGCGCCCCGGCCGCGGCCACCACCTTCATCGACCCGGCCGCCTTCCGGCGCGTCCGGATCGGCGCCGCCGACCTGGCCGCCCCGCGCACGGACATCGGCCTGCGCCGCCGTGTGGACCGCTTCCCCTTCGTGCCCGACGACCCGGCCCGACTCGCCCAGGACTGCTACGAGGCCTACAACATCCAGGTGGCCGCCCTCGTCCAGCGTCTGGGGGCCATTGGCAACCCCAAGATCGTCATCGGTGTCAGCGGTGGCCTGGACTCCACCCATGCCCTCATCGTCGCCGCCCGCGCCATGGACCGCCTGGGCCGGCCCCGCTCGGACATCCACGCCATCACCATGCCCGGCTTCGCCACGAGCGCCGGCACCCGCCGCAATGCCGAGGACCTCGCCGTCGGCCTGGGCTGCACCTTCGAGGAGCTCGACATCCGGGCCACCGCCACCCAGATGCTCACCGAGATGGGCCACCCCTACGGCGAGTACGCCCGCACCGGGAGCCTGCCCGAGGGCGCGAGTGAGCGTGAGCTCTACGACGTCACCTTTGAGAACGTCCAGGCGGGCCTGCGCACCGACTTCCTCTTCCGCATCGCCAACCACCGCGGCGGTATCGTCCTGGGCACTGGGGACCTCTCCGAGCTCGCCCTGGGCTGGTGCACCTTCGGGGTGGGCGACCAGATGGCCCACTACGGGGTCAACGCCGGCATTCCCAAGACCCTCATCCAGCACCTCATCCGCTGGGTGGTCGCCGAGGGGCTGTTCGACGACGCCGTCGGGCGCACGCTGCTGTCCATCCTGGACACCGAGATCAGCCCCGAGCTGGTCCCCGCCGAGGCCGGCGGCGCCATCCAGTCCACCCAGGCCAAGATCGGCCCCTACGCCCTGCAGGACTTCACCCTGTGGCACGTGCTGCGCCGCGGCTCACGCCCCAGCCGCATCGCTTTCCTGGCGCACAAGGCGTGGGCGGACGCGCAGAGCGGGGACTGGCCCGAGGGGCTGCCGCCGTCGGAGAGGGTCGCCTACGACCTCCCCGAGATCCGGCGCTGGCTCGAGCTGTTCCACCGGCGCTTCTTCACCAACCAGTTCAAGCGCTCCACCCTGCCCAACGGTCCCAAGGTGGTCGCCGGCGGTTCGCTGTCCCCCCGTGGCGACTGGCGCATGCCCTCTGACGCCGCCGCGACCGCCTGGCTGGCCGAGCTCGAGCGCAACGTGCCCCGAGTGTGAGGCCCCGCGAGGAACCGGGGTCACCGTCCTGTAGCGTGAGATGAGACATAACCGACCGGTTCGGCTGGGGTGCGAGGACCCTTCCGGGCTCGGTCGGCGCCTGCCCCGCCCCCAGCAGCAAGGAACCAGCGTGACCAAGCATGAGTGAGAACAGCACGACCGACGCCGGGGCCACCGAGGCCAGTGGGGCCTCTGGTGAGGAAGGCCGTCGGCGCGGATACACCCACTCCATGGGCAGGTACGTCACCTGGCTCACGGTCATCGCCTGCATCCTCTATCCCTTCACCCGGGGGATCGCCTCGATCCCGGTCCTGCTCGTGGCCATCTTCCTCATGGGCGGACGGTCCGTGATCGAGCGCCAGGTGCGCCGTGAGATCCGTGACCTGGAGGAGGCCGAGCGTCAGTACGGGCTCACCCGCAACCCCGAGTACCTGCGGTCCATGACCCTGCACGCCGAGGGGCTGCTCAAGGACAACAAGATCCTCACCCCCGACTCGCGCAGCCTCCTTCAGGGTTACGCCCAGTGGGCCCGCGAGCGCCAGGAGCGCCAGGCCAAAGAAGCAGGCCAAATGCAGACCAAGAAGGTCCGCAAGGCTGAGAAGAAGGCCCGCCGGGAGGGCGCGGCCCAAGAGCCTGACGAGTCCGCTGACGCCGCTGTGAAGAATGAGGAGAATAGGGCTGCTGACGGCTCCTAGCGATTCCTCGCGATTCCTCACGACTGCCGGGCGGCTCGCAGGCCGCTCTGAGTCGTTCGGAGACCGGCAGACCCTGAACGGAAAGGACTCCCATGCCACGCAGGCTCATCTCCACCGACCTGGACGGCACCATCGTCTTCAACGGGACGATCTCGCTGCGTGACCGCGAGGCCATGGCCCGGTGGCGGGCGGCGGGCAACCTCCTGGTCATCAACACCGGCAGGTCGGTCTCGGCGCTGGAGCACGTCGTGGTGCCCATGGGGCTGGAGTTCGACAACGCCATCCTCTATACGGGGGCTGCCATCGTGGATGCGGACATCCGGGTGCGTTACTCGACTGCCCTGCCGGCCGGCGTCGTCGAGGACATCCTCGACTTCGTCGAAGGAGCGCCGGGCGTCACCGTCTTCACCACTGGACTGGACGAGGATCTGCTCATCTACGACACGATCGGCTCCGGGTCGGAGCTGCTGACCCTGTTCCGGCCGGCCACCCGGCGAGAGCTGGACGGGCGCGAGGTCATCGGGGTGCCGATGCGCTTCACCGACCCGGAGATGGCCGCGCGTACCGAGGCCTACTTGCACCGGCGCTGGGAGGGGCAGGCGGTGGGCTTCCGCAACCAGGACTTCATCGACGTCGTGCCGGCCTCGGCCTCCAAGGGGGCGGGGCTCAGGCAGCTGGTGGAGAGCCTTGCTGAGCCGCCCGCTGCGGAGACGTCCGGGGAGGCGAGTGAGGCGACGGTCGGAGGCTCGGTGGGGTTCGGCGTCGGCTCGCGCCCGCCGGAGCCGGTGGAGACCTGGTCCATCGGGGACTCCTGGAACGACATCTCCATGCATCAGGCCGCCGACCACTCCTACGCCCTGCCCTGGTCGCCGCCGGAGGTGGTGGCTCAGTGCGACGGTACGGTCTCCAGCCTCGCCGACCTCATTGACTCCCTCATGGGGCGACCGACGGTCTAGCCCCGCACGTCGACCGAATCTTCACAAACGACGCGGCTCCGGGTCATTCATGAAGATGCGGTCGAAGTGTTGCGGCGTCGATGCGCGCGGCGGGCTCGGGCGGTGCGAGCTATGCTCGCCGGCATGCGTCTGCTCGCCACGGATCTCGACGGCACCCTCGTCTTCCATCACGCCGTCGGGCAGGCCGACGCCGAGGCCCTCGTGCGCTGGCGGGCGGCCGGCAATCTCCTGGTGCTGGCCACGGGGCGTTCGGTGCGGCTGGTGCAGTACGCCGTCGAGGTGGCTCGGGCCTCGACGTCCACCGGCCTGGACTACGACTACGCCGTGTGCGCCACGGGCACGACCGTCATCGACGCGGCCGGTCAGGTGCGCCGCACTCGGATGCTTGAGGCCGACCAGGTCCGGGCGGTCGTCCGGGCAGTCAGTGACGTCGCTGAGGCCCCCGTCTCCGTGTTCGCCTCGACCCTCGAGCGCGACTATGTGCTGGACGACCCGATCGGCCTGTCCACCGACCAGCGCACGCCCCCTGACCGATTCACCGCGGCGCCCCTGTCGCTGGTCGCGGGCCTGGGGGTGACCTCGATGCCGCTGCACATCCCCGACGTTCGGGCTGCTGCGGCGCTGGCCCGGGCCCTGGAGGAGACGGTGGACGGTATCAGCTGCACCCGCTCGACCGGCTTCGTGGATGTCACGGCCGCGGGGGAGTCCAAGGGGGCGGGCCTGGGCCGGCTCTCGGCGCTCCTGGCCGATCAGGGCGTGGAGATCCGCGAGGTGGCCGCCGTGGGCGATTCCTGGAACGACATCTCGATGTTCGGGCGGGCCGACGTCGCCTGCGCGATGGTCGGTGCCCCGGGTGAGGTCGTTGAGGCCGCCGGCGGGCGCACCACCCCGAGCGTGGCCGCCTTCATCGACGCCCTGCTGGCTTGAAGACGCGCAGGAGTGCGGCTCAGCGGGCGCGCTTCGCGGCTCAGGCCTGGGCGTAGCGGTAGACGTTGGTCTCCCGCAGCTCGAAGCCGGCGCGGCGGTAGAGGCGGTTGGCGGCCTCGCGCGAGGGCCGGGAGGTGAGGTCCACGGTGCGCGCGCCCAGCTTCCCGGCGTGCTCGACGGCGGCCTCCACGAGGGCCTGCCCGGCGCCCTGGCCGCGGGCCTCACCGTCGACGACGACGTCCTCCACCCAGGCGCGCAGGCCCGTGGGGATCGTGAAGGTCGCCAGGGTGAGCATGCCCAGGATCGGGGCGCTCTGGCCGGCCTCGGCCTCGGGCCGGAAGACGAAGAGGAAGACCCCCTCCTGGCCGATGAGGGCCTCGCACTGCTCGGCGCTCAGCGCCGGGGCGCTGCGGGAGAGCTGCGGGATGAGGCGCTCCATGGCCTCGACGATCTCCGGGCTGGAGGTGGTGACGAGCTCAACGGTCATGGGGAGTTCTCCTGCTGGTTGAAAAGAGGTGGCGGGCCGAGACGGGCTGGTCCCGCATCGGCTTCCTGTCAGCCCTGGAGCCTACCGCCTGGAGGCGCTCCGGGCGGCGAGGCGTCGCACCGACCGGAAGAATCCGGCGGGGAGCCTCGACCGGTGGGGTGCCCCGGCATGCGATCGGCGACCCGCTCAGGCCGGTCAAGAGTAGGCTTCCAAACCAAGGTCCCACAACGCACCGCAGTCGCCGTGGCTTCTATGCCGCTCGCACGCCTGCGCCGCCCCCAGGAAGGTCACTCATGGTCGAGTCCGCAGCTCCTGTCGAACACGTCTTCGCCGCCGACGAGCTCTTCTTCTCCACCACGGACTCCCACGGGCGCATCCGCCGCGCCAACTCCACCTTCATGCGCCTGTCCGGCTACCCGCGCGGCGCCCTGGTGGGGCGGGCCCACAACGTGGTGCGGCACGCGGACATGCCCGCAGGACTGTTCCGCTCCATCTGGGACGCCATCGAGGAGGGGCGGGCCGCCAGCGCCTACATCACCAACCGCTCCTCCGACGACGGCCACTACCGCGTCTTCGCCACGATCGTGCCCTCCGGCTCCGGCTACCTGTCCGTGCGCACCCTGCCGATGCTCACCGACCTGCGCGACGACATCGAGGCCGCCTACGCCCGGGTCCGCGACGTCGAGGAGGCCTCCGCCGCGGCCGGCTCCACCCGCCGAGAGGTGGCCGCCGCCGGGCAGGCCGCCCTCCAGGCCGAGCTGCATGCCCTGGGCTACGCAGATACCATCGATTTCACCCGCCGGGTGCTGGTCGCCGAGGTCGGCGAGCTGCTGGCCCACGGCGTCGGCATCCCCGACAGCCCGCAGACCGAGGGCCCCGTGGCCCGGATCCTGGGCGCCATGGGCCGGATCGAGGCCGAGACCGCCGGGCTGGTCGGCATCCTCCAGGAGGGGCCGGCGGCTCGTCGACCTCCTGGGCAGAGCGGGCCTGCGAGATCGAGGCCCTCTCGGCCCGCCTGGGCACCCTGCGCGAGGCCATGCGGGCCGTCGGCGCCGACGTCGAGGTCCTGGGCCACGACGAGCAGGCCAACGACGTCGCCGCACGCTGCCAGCAGGTCGACGCCCTGGTCCTGGAGTGCTCCGAGCAGCTCCACCCGCTGAGCAGCCAGATCGAGGCACTGCGCGGCGACCTGGACTCAGTGAGCTTCCGCATCGCCCTGGCCCGCCTGCACAACCTGGCCGCCGGGATCTTCGCCCTGCAGATCCTCCAGGGCCAGGACGAGGTCGACGCCAACGACGCCGTCGGCAGCCTCACCGAGCTGTGCTCGGCGCTGAGTGACGGCGCCGACAACCTGACCCAGCGCGTCGGCCTGCTCGACGCGCGCCGCGAGCTGGTGGGCGGCGAGCTGGATGTCGTGGCCGAGGACCTCGGCGTCATCCAGGGCCCGATCCTGGAGCTCATCGATGCGGCCGCGGCAGCCGGCGCCGGGCAGGCCGACTCCGTGACCACCGCCCGTACCCTGGTCGGGCAGGGCTTCGCCGAGGCCCGGGATCTGGCCGACCTGGCCGTGCACCTGCGCGACCTCGAGGTCCCCTTCGAGGCCGAAGCCATCAACAGCGCCCTGGCCGACGTGCGCGCCGCCCTGGCCGAGCTCGAGTAGCCGGCATCAGTCCCGTACCAGCTCCACGAGCACCTCGGCGTGCTCAGTGTGCGGGAACATGTCGAACAGGCGGGAGCGCACCACCCGCATCGAGGGCAGGTGCGCCAGGTCCGCCGCCAGCGTGCGCGGGTTGCAGGAGGAGTAGAGCACCCGCCCCACGCCGGAGGCCTCGATCCTGCCGGCCAGCTGCTCCCCGATCCCGCGCCGGGGCGGGTTGACCACGAGCAGGTCCGGCCGCTGCGCCCCGGCGGCGCGATCCCCGGGGGCGGCCGGGTCCAGGACGCGGGCGTCCCCGGCCTCGAAGCGCACCAGGGCGGGGTCCAGTCCCATGAGGTCGGCGGCCGCACGCGCCCCGTCAATGGCCGACGCCGACACCTCCACCCCCAACACCCGGCGGCCGGGCGCCGCCAGGGCCAGGGCGAAGCCGCCGACGCCGCAGAACAGGTCCCACACCCGGGCCGGCTGGCCTCCTCGGCCCAGTCGCGGGCGGTGGCGTAGAGCGCCTCGGCCACGGCCGTGTTGGTCTGGAAGAAGGAACGGGTGGGCAGGTAGAGGGGCAGCTCGACGCCGTCGGCGCACCGACCGGCCCGACCGCCTCCGTCCGGTGACGGCAGGCTCAGGCGCATGAGGAGCCGGTCCTCCCCGGTCAGGACGATCTCCTCGCGCCCCTCGATGACGGCCTGGTGGACGCTCTGGATGTTGACGGCGGCCACCGCCAGCTGGGGCAGGCGCCGACGCAGATCCGGCACGGCGGCGCGCAGCCGCTCCAGGTAACGGCGGGAGCGCAGGACGAAGCGCACCATGAGGTCATCGTCGGGCGAGGCGGTCACCAGGACGTACTTGAGCTCGCCGCGGCGCGCCGGCACGTCGTAGGGGTGCAGGCCCAGCTCGGTGATGAGGTCGGCCAGCACCGGCAGGGCCGCCTCGATTGCCGGCACGTGCAACGGGCAGGCGCGCAGGTCGACGCCGCACCCGGCGCCATCGAGGATCCCCAGGGTGGGGTGGGCGCTGGTTCCGGCCACCGCCATCTTCGCCTTGTTGCGGAAGCCGGTGGGGGCGCTCGCGGCCGGCGCCTGCCACAGGCCGGCCGGGACGTGGTCGGCCAGGAGAGCGGCGACACGGGACTGCTTGGTGGCCAGCTGGTCGGGCATCGACAGGGACAGGTGGGGGCAGGAGCGGCAGGTGCCGGCGTCGTGGAGGGCGCAGGACGCCGCGTGTGCTGCGGTCACCGACATGTCCCCTCCCGGTGGTGCGCTCGTGGCCGGGCCGTGAGGTGGGCTGAGGCAGGAGCAGCCGGGCGCCGGACGGCTGCGAGCGATGAGTGGAGCCGCTTGTCGGACTCGAACCGACGACCTGCTGTTTACAAGACAGCTGCTCTACCAACTGAGCTAAAGCGGCGCGCGGCCGGCCAGGCGGCCGCAGGTGCGTGGGACAGTCTGACACAGACCGCCCCGGGGCGGGAAACCAGGGGAGACGGTACTGCGCCCTGTCGCCACCGCCCGTGGGCGCTGTGAGGGGGCCGGGCGGCGGGTCCCGCGCGGGATCAGCCCTGCTGAGTCGGCTGCGCGCTGGGCTGCTGAGATGCCTGCTGGGTGGGCTGCGTCGTCGGGGTGGAGCCGGTGATGAGCTCGGTCAGGGAGGTTGGAGTCTGGAGCTTGTTCAGGTCGACCTTCTCGCCCTTGAAGAAGACGGTGGGGGTGCTCTTCAGCTCCCGGGCGTTGAAGGCCTCATTGCCGAGCTCCACCCACTTCTTGTACTTGTCGGCGTCGACGGCGGCCTTGAACTTGGCGGAGACCTCCTTGGGGACGTTCACCTTGGTGGCGGCGGCCACCAGGCCCTCCGCCGTCATGTTGCTCTGGTTGTTGGTCTGAAGGGCCTGGGAGAAGATCTCGAAGGTGGCGTTGTGGAAGCTCAGGGACTGGGCCGGTGCCTCGTCGAGTACCACGCCCATCGCGTTCATGACGACGCTGGTCCACTCCTGGTGGAGGATTTTGCAAGGGTGGAGGGCCAGGGTGATCTTCTTGTCGCTCAGGAGCTGGTTGATCTCCTGGGCGTGGATGCCGTCGAACTCGGCACAGTGAGGACAGGAGTAGTCGAAGTAGATGTCCAGGATGGGGGCTGCGGCGGCGACAGTGTCGAGCGCGGCGCCCTCGCCGTAGGTCCAGGAGGCGTCGGAGAGGACCTGCTTGGGGATGCCGTTCTGGTTCGCCTTCGCGGTGGGCAGGCCCTCGCTCGGTGCGGGGAACTTCGAGTTCTTGGGCTTCTTCTTGGTTGGGATTCTTCTTGGCGTCGACGCCGAGGTAGACCAGGTAGCCGAGTCCGCCGGCCACGGCCACGCCCGCGCCTCCGATGAAGCTGCGGCGGGCGATCGTGTTGCGGCGCGCGCGACGGGCCTCGGCCTCGCGCAGCTCCTTGGCCTTGAGGCGCGCGGCCTCGCGGCGCTGGGCCTTGGTCTGGCGGGGCTGGTTAGTGGACACGCGGTGCTCCTTGTGGTGCGGTGGCGAGCGGACGATCAAGACGATCAAGAAGACGAATGGTCAACGAGCGATGGCTGTTGTGACGTCATTCTGCCTGACGATCCTGGAGGAAACCACGCCTGGTGTCTGCCGGTGGCGGATTGTGATGCATCGGTCGTCGTTGTCCCAGTGCTCGGGCTCGAGATCGGGCGGAATCGGACAGAATCAGACCGTGTGGTCCGGAATCAGCCGGGCAGAGAGGATTGTGACCATGATGGATGGCCCGATGGACGGACCTATGGGCGGCCAGATGGAGGAGCAGATGGTCCTGCTCCAGAACATGTCGACCGACTGGGGTAACTGGATGCAGTCCGTGGACGCCCAGGAGGTCGTGGTGGAGGTTGAGGGGGTGGGGACGCGCGCCGCCGTGACGAGCCGTGTGCTCAGGCCCCGCGGCATTCTGCGTCGCGCCCAGTGGGCAGAGAATGAGATGCCCGTTGAGCTGGTCCGTGAGGCTGTGCGCCTGCGGGCGCTCATGGCCCACCCCCGTGGTGGGACCTGGACCTGGGCGGCCCTGCCCATGAAGAGCAGCGAGGGCTACAAGCTCATCTCCGACTTCGACTACGACCGTGAGTCGATCCTCGACCCGCCCTACACGGCGGAGGACTGTGCCAAGGAGCTGGAGGTCTTCCCCCGCGACCCCGGCGCGATCCCCGACTGGATGAAGATCGGGGCCTGAAGGCTACGACGAGCCGGCCCGGAGGGGGCGGATCGGGTAGATATTGATTATCAAGCGATCCACCGGGCGGGCCGCGTGAAGGTGTGGCTGATGTGCGGAGAAGAGCGAAAGTCTGTTCATCTCCCCCGTGAGGTGAGTTTCGCGATGCATGATATTCGTGGTTCTCAGGTGGATCCTCGTCGGGGTGCGTGGTTGTGGTCGCATTTGGATGGAGGCTGCTGAGGGAGTGTTGCATCAGGAGGCGGACTGGATGCGTGAGCCGGTCGTTAGTGCGAGTCCGATTGGTGGTGCGGATGCGGTTGTTGAGCTGGAGTACTATCCGCGGGATCCGGAGTGGATTCCGGAGTGGATGGCAGCCAAGATAGCGGAGTATCACGAGGAGGAGGCCCGGGAACGCCAGAAGGCCGATACTGAGGCTGCCCAGCCCGAGGGCAATGGCACTGGCGAGTGAGTAGGAGGGGTTCAGTGTGCGTGGTGTGTCGTTGGGGGCTGGTGGGGCGTCTGGTGGTTGGTCGCCGCTTCAGGTGAGAGCGGGTCTGAATCCGGCGCGTGGGTCGGTGTCTCCCGGCTATGTGGAACGCGGGTCGTCTGGGGTGTGTGGTGGGTGTGTCGTTGGGCGTCTTGTTGTCACGATGGGGTGCGGCATGTGGAGACGAGTTCTCGGGCGATGACAGGTGAGTACAATCTTGATGTGTGTAACCCGTTGCCGAATGCGACGTATACGGTGGATGGGCGGTTCCACTACACGACTGATGGCTGGGCGCGGACGGTGCGTCTGGAGGTCGACAGGTTTGACATTGTTGGTGATGCGTTCCGGTCGAGGGTTGGTCGTATCCAGTCCAAGGTGAATAAGTACGGAAGTGATCTGGTGGCTGGTACCAATAAGAAGTACGAGGGTGGGCATATTGTGGGTCACCAGTTCGGTGGGCCGCCAGAGGAGATCAACATGGTCGCGATGCTGAAGGAGGTCAACCAGAATCCGCGCCACAACACAATGGAATCTTACAAGAAGTTCGAGCAGGAAGTGGCGGACAACCCGGACGGATTCAATAACCTGGTTATTGAATTCCAGTATCCAGACCCCGTTGACCCCACAAAACTCACCAAAACTGAACGGGTTCCAGAGAAGTTCGAGGTAAAATGGACGGATGCGGCTGGAGAGGCGGACTCGAGGCCATTCGAGAATCTGCCTCCGCAGAAACAGGTAGGGGTAAACTGATGTCAGGTATTCAGGGTGGCCAGGGTAATTCTGTTGTTTTGAAGTTTGAGAGGTTGTTGCGTGACTGGCTGGTAGATGAAGGTGGAGCTCGAGTCGACATTGATTATCATGCGATCCACAGGACGGGCCGCGTGAAGGTGTGGCTGATACGCGGAGAAGAGCGAAAGTCTGTTCATCTCCCCCGTGAGGTGAGTTTCGCGATGCATGATATTCGTGCTGCGCAGGTGGATCCTCGTCGGGGTGCGTGGTTGTACTCGCATTTTTGGATGGAGGCTTCTGATGGGGTGCTGCATCAGGAGGCGGACTGGATGCGTGAGCCGGTCATTGGTGCGAGTCCGATTGGTGGTGCGGATGCGGTTGTTGAGCTGGAGCGCTATCCGCGGGATCCGGAGTGGATTCCGGAGTGGATGGCGGCCAAGATAGCGGAGTATCACGAGGAGGAGGCCCGGGAACGCCAGAAGGCCGATACTGAGACGGTTCAGGCTGAGGGCAATGGCGCTGATGAGCCGAGTTCGGGTAGGGGTGGCCGCTCTGATATTGAGTGAGCGGGGGAATTACGTGAGTGAGATGCGGGAGCCCGAGGTCGTAGCGTCCTTGGGTGGTTACTACACGATGTTGGAGTTGGCGCCGGAGGTCGATCCCGCCAGACGATCCGTGCTGGGCCCAGTGACGAGCTATGGGGTCTTCTCTGCGTCTGGGGCTCCAGGTGCGCCGGCCCCTGGGATGGTGTCTGCGCCGATGATGGCTTCGGCACCTGCCAAGGTGCGTGCTTCGTCGGGTGCTGAGGCCTGGAGTATGGGGCTGCTGGCGCTGCTGGTGTTTGTGCCGGGCTTCAATGTGTTGTTCGCCGCGGTGGTGATGATGGTGATGGGCCTGTGGGGCAAGAAGGATCTGTGTGAGCCGGCTCGGACGAATCGCCGTCTGGCGGCGAGTTGGGGGTTGACGCTGCTGCTGGTGGAGGTGGCTCTGGTGGTCATCCAGATTGTCGTGGTCTCCATCGCGCACAGCTTTTATGAATCGCTGCCTTTCATTCCGTGGGGTGCCCCGATCATCATGGCGCTGGTCATGGTCGGGGTCCACGTGCTGGTGTGCTCCGTCCAAGCGATCCGGGCCTATCGCGGCACGACCCTCCGCTTCGGAGGCTTCCCTTCTTCCGCTGACCGTTAGGTGGTGGTGGGTGTGTCGTTGGGCGTCTTGTTGTCACGATGGGGTGCGGCATGTGGAGACGAATTCTCGGGCGATGACAGGTGCGTACAATCCTGATGTGCGTAACCCGTTGCCGAATGCGACGTATACGGTGGATGGGCGGTTCCACTACACGACTGATGGCTGGGCGCGGACGGTGCGTCTGGAGGTCGACGGCTTGTATGAGGTTAAGCCTGAGTATCGAGGGCGTTCTGAGGCTGTTCAGAGCAGGGTGAATAAGTACGCTAAAGATCTGGCAGCCGAGAATGGTAAGAACTATGAGGGTGGTCACATGGCTGGTGACCGGTTCGGTGGGCCGCCTGAGGAGATCAATACGGTGGCGATGCTGGAGGAGGTCAACCAGTACCGCGTCGATAGTAGGCTCAAGTCGTACTACAAGTTTGAGCAGGAGATTGCCGCCAGTCCTGAGAACTATAGGAATCTTGTAGTGGAGTTCAAGTATCCTGAGCCTACGGGGCCGAAGCTCACCGACAGCGATAGAGTGCCGACTAGATTTGAAGCAACCTGGACCGACGCCAACGGAATCCCCAACCGCAGGCGCTTTGAGAATACTCCTAGATAATGAAAAGAGGAGACTGTGACAAGTCAAAGTGTTGAGGCAATTAAACTGCTTTCACGTATCGAAAAAGCTTTACGGGAGTTGCTTGATGAGGCTGGGGGTAGTCGCGTTGACTTGGAGACAAACTCAATCGCGCTCGCCGGGAGAGAACTATGTTGGGTAACAGTTGACGATCAGCGTTCTCTCGTACGTCATTCTAGTGCTCTCAGTTTCGATGTGGGTGACCTCCGTCGGGCTCAGGTGGATCCGCATCGGGGTGCGTGGTTGTGGTCGCATTTGTGGATGGAGGCTGCTGAGGGGGGTGCTGCATCAGGAGTGCGACTGGATGCGCGAGCCGGTGATTGATGATGATGAGCCGGTGATGGATGGAGATGCTGCTCTTGAGCTGGATTATTTTCCTCGGGATCCGGAGTGGATTCCGGAGTGGATGGCGACCAAGGCTGCTGCTCATCAGAAGGTGCGGGATGCTCGGGAACGTCGTCGTCAGCGTGACCGTGAGCGGCGGGCTAAGCAGAAGGCTGAGGCTGCCCAGGCTGAGGGGGCGTCTGGTTCGGGCCGGTCTGGTGAGTGAGTCGCCGGCGTGAGTGAGGCGCGGGATCCCGAGGCCGTAGCGTCCTCGGATGGTTACTACACGATGTTGGAGTCGGCGCTCTTCAACCCGTGGGGTGCCCCGATCATCATGGCGCTGGTCATGGTCGAGGTCCACGTGCTGGTGTGCTCCGTCCAAGCGATTCGGGCCTATCGCGGCACGACCCTCCGCTTCGGAAGCCTCCCCCTTCTTCCGCTGACCAGGCTCGGGTCGGAGATGACATTTCACCGGCACCACCATGCCCCGGAGGCCAAAGCCGCTAGAGAACCACGGCGTCAGCCGCCGAGGCGGCGTCTCAGTTCCCGAAGGGACTCAGATCCGGAAGCGGCATCGCCCCGGCGAAGGTCAAGATGAAGAACACGACGCCAACGACCAGTATGCCCATCACCAGATTCCTTCTGCCGCTGTCGCTGGGGGCGAAAGAATTGAGAATATACGCGCCGCCGCGTCGAGTCGCCGCCCCCCACGGCGCCAGCCACAGGATGAGAAGGTACAAGACGAGCCCCAAGAAACACAGGATGTAGTAGCGGGTTTGGATCGGGAATGATCCAAGAACCGCGGAGTCGTCGTTCATGACACCCGCCGAGTCAGCGATCGTGATGTAGACGAGCGCAGTCCCCATGGCCAGAAGAAAAGCAAAGCCAACAGACACCAGCGAGCGCACCAGGTACCACGGGCTCATCGCCCACATGCGGGAGTTGTCCGACGGCGAGGTGCCGCCGCGCTGGAGCCGGTTCCACCGTCGAGCGTCCTGGGCCCGACCCACGGCGCCGGCGACCACGGTCAGAATCGCCACGACAATCCCCATCCACATCGGTTTGACTGTCCCGATCGAGGAGAGCGTGAACCCCAGAGCCAGCATCGCAAGCGGACGACGTGCCGGCTCCTGCGCCCATCCGGGCAGCTCCCCCGGGCGTCTGGGAACGTTGAACCGGTGGGCCTGTACACCTGGGGCGCCGGCTGCTGTCGGCCCCGTCATCGCACCCGCCGGCGGCACAGCCGTCGGACCGGTGACGGCCTGGGAGTAGCCGGGTTGATACCCCGTCGGATGCTGACCCGAGTAGGGGAACATCGGCACCTGCCCGGACGGTGCTGGCCGCGGGTACGCGCCCGACGAGGCCGCAGGCGCAGGAGCCACCACGCCGTACTGCATCGAATGCGCCCCCGTCGAGGGCATCGCCGAACCTCTTTGGTGCCACGAACGCGGCGGGATGGCCGGCGGAGGCTGGGTGGAAGCGCCGGATGCGGCCGACGGCGCCGTATAACCGAACCCGCCCTCCGCGCCGGAGGCCGCAGAGACGGGACTGCCGTAGACGGCCGGGGAGGCCGAGGTCGCGCTGCGAGCATCTCGAGGCGACCCGGGGGATAAGCCGTAGCCTGTGGCGAAGGTGCTGGTGCTGCGCTCCAGCTCACTGGACTCCGGCTCCTCGTCCTCGGGCCCCAGGAGCCGGTCGACCGCCTCCTGTCCGGTCCCGCCCTCGGCGATCTCGTCGAGCACCTCCAGCAGACCGTCCGGGTCCAGCCGGTTCTCCGCCTCAGGGGCGAGCGCCGCGGTGAACGCCCGCGCCAACGCCGGGCTCTCCTCCTCCAGGTTGCCCAGCTCCGGGGTGCCCGCGTAGACGCGCCGGAAGACCACCTGCCAGGCGCCCGAACCGAAGGGCGCCAGCCCGGTGACGGTGAACAGGAGCACGCCCGCGCAGGCGTACCAGTCGACGTCGGCGTTCGGCTCCTCGCCGTCGAGCATCTCCGGAGGGATGAATCCCGGCGTGCCCGTGACCTGGCCGGTCTGCGTGAGCCGGACATCGTCGGCCACCTGGGCGATACCGAAGTCGATGAGAACCGGCCCCTGCGCACCGAGCATGACGTTGGAGGGCTTGAGATCGCGGTGGATGACGCCGGCGGCGTGCACCGCGCGCAACGAGTCGACCAGCCCATGGGCCAGATCGGCCAGGTCACGGGCGTCAGTGGTCAGGTCGTAGACGCCCTCGTGCTCCACCTCGTGCTGCAGGGTGGGGCCCTCGATGAGCTCGGTGATGACGAAGGTGACGCCCTGGGAGCCGTCACCGGTCTCGATGTCCAGGATGCGCGCCACGCGCGTGTCCCTCACCCGGGCCAGGACGCTGGCCTCCCGGTCCAGGCGACGCCGAGCCGTGGGGTCCGCGGCGATCTGGGGATGGAGGATCTTCATGGCCACGTGGCGCCCACCCTCATCGGTGGCCTCCCACACCACGCCCATGCCCCCGGCGCCCAGGCGACGCAGAAGCCGGTATCCCCCCCCGGAGGTGCCGGCGCGCAGCTTGCTCAGGGTGACCGGCTCGCCCGGGTGCGCGTCGAAGTTCTGCGTCATGGCCCCCACAGTACCGGGCCGGATCCACTCGTGGGCGCCCCGAACCTGTGGGGCTCTTCGCCCGACTGTGGGCCATGTCGCGGGAGTAAAGCCAGTGCTGGAGCCGCTTTGTCGGTATCGGGAGCGGGTGGTTTCCCGGTGGTGCGGGACGGGGAGGCCTCCACCGGCTGCCCCTCGGGGAGGCGGGGCGAGCCGCCACCGGCCGGCCTCGGCCGCCGACCCATGGCCTGCCCACCATCGGCCCCCACTGCGCCGACGCCGGTCTTTCGCCGTCATCGTTCTAGAAGACCACCCTGAAGACCACCCTGGCTGTTTGCTGTGAATCGCTGGTCAAAGTGGGGAACCTGTGTCAAAATGAGCCCGTCCGCGGTCGGATGGCTGACCGCGGCACGTGTCAATGCGGACACGCATCGGCACCTTTCACGACGGATCGTCCGGCACGTACCTGCCGGTGAAGGGAAGCACCACTCATGGCAACTGTGACTTTCGAGAACGCCACACGCGTTTACCCGGGCAATGACCGCCCCAGCGTGGACTCTCTCAACCTCGAGATCGCCGATGGCGAGTTCCTCGTACTCGTTGGCCCCTCCGGCTGCGGTAAGTCCACCTCCCTGCGCATGCTCGCGGGCCTGGAGGACGTCAACGCCGGCCGTATCCTCATCGGTGACCGCGACGTCACCGACGTTCAGCCCAAGGACCGTGACATCGCCATGGTCTTCCAGAACTACGCGCTCTACCCGCACATGACCGTGCACGACAACATGGGCTTCGCCCTCAAGATCGCCGGCACCCCCAAGGCCGAGATCGACAAGCGCGTGCGCGAGGCCGCCAAGATCCTCGGCCTGACCGAGTACCTGGACCGCAAGCCCAAGGCGCTCTCCGGTGGTCAGCGTCAGCGTGTGGCCATGGGCCGTGCCATCGTGCGCAAGCCCAAGGTCTTCCCTCATGGACGAGCCGCTGTCCAACCTGGACGCCAAGCTCCGTGTGCAGACCCGCACCCAGATCGCCCTCGCTCCAGCGCTCGCTGGGCGTCACCACGGTCTACGTCACCCACGACCAGACCGAGGCCCTCACCATGGGTGACCGCATCGCGGTCCTCAAGGACGGCGTGCTCCAGCAGGTCGGCACCCCGCGCGAGATGTACGACCACCCCGCCAACGAGTTCGTCGCCGGCTTCATCGGCTCGCCGGCCATGAACCTGGGGCAGTTCACGGTCAAGGGACGATGTCGCCACCGTCGGCGCCGCCAAGATCCAGCTGTCCCAAGGCGACCCTGGACGCCATCACCCCCGAGGACGGCGGCAAGGTGACCATCGGGTTCCGCCCCGAGTCGCTCGACGTCGTCTCCGCCCAGGACGAGCACTCCATCCCGGTGCGCCTGTCCTTCGTCGAGGAGCTGGGCTCCGACGCCTACATCTACGGTGAGCTCGTCGGCGCCGAGGACTCCGAGGCCAAGCTCGGCTCCGGTGAGGACTCCAGCCAGATCATCGTGCGCGTGCCCCCGCGTACCGCCCCCGAGCCGGGCGAGACCGTCTACGTGCGGATCCGCCCCGGTCAGGAGCACATCTTCTCCGCCTCCACCGGCAAGCGCCTGCCTGCCTGAGGATGCTGAGCACGACGGCGCCGTTCCCCTGCCCGGGGGCGGCGCCGTCGTCGCGCTCACCGAGGCGGACCGGGGCGGTGACGCCCACCGCCCGATGGGAGCGGCTCCGCCGACGTAAGAAGTGTGGTCGGCGGCTCACGTCTTGATGACCAAAATGGATTCTTGCCTGAAAGAATGACCTCATGTCCCAGTCCATGAAGATCACGGCGGCGACCATTGACCCGGCGCTGCTCGACCTCCCCTGGGAGACGGCGCTGGAGGAGTGGCCCACCGAGGTCCTCGCCGCGCTGCCCCGTGGTCTGTCCCGCCACATCGTGCGCTTCGTCAACCTCTCCGATCGCGTCATCGCGGTCAAGGAGATCGGCGAGTCCGTGGCCCACCGCGAGTACGAGCTCCTGCGCGACCTGCTGCGACTGGGGGCGCCCTGCGTGCATCCGACGGCGGTCATCACCGGCCGCAGCAGCGTCACCGGTGAGGAGCTCAACTCGGTGCTCATCACCGAGCACCTGTCCTACTCCCTGCCCTACCGGGCGCTGTTCAGCCAGTACATGCGGCCCGAGACCGCCACCCGACTCATCGACGCGCTCGCCGTGCTGCTGGTGCGCCTGCACCTGCTGGGCTTCTACTGGGGGGACGTGTCCCTGTCCAACACGCTCTTCCGCCGTGACGCCGGGGCGTTCGCCGCCTACCTGGTGGACGCCGAGACCGGGCGAGCTGTACCCCGAGGGGCTCACGGACGGCAAGCGTCTCTACGACATCGACGTGGCCCGCACCAACATCATCGGCGAGCTCATGGACCTCCAGGCCGGCCCCCTGCTGGAGCCGACCGTGGACACCATTGAGGTGGGGGACCGGATCGTCAGCCGCTACACCGAGCTGTGGGACGTGCTCACCGCCAAGGAGTCCTTCTCCATGGATGAGCGCTGGCGCCTGCGCCGCCGGGTCCAGAAGCTCAACGAGATGGGCTACGACGTCGCCGAGCTCACTATGAACACCGACTCCGGGGGTGACCACATCACCATTCAGCCCAGGGTCGTCGACGCCGGTCACTACCACCGCCAGGTGATGCGACTGACCGGCCTGGACGTCCAGGAGCGTCAGGGCCAGCGCATGCTCAACGACTTGGAGGCCTACCGGGCCATCACCGGCCGCAGCGAGGACCCCATCGAGCTCGTGGCCCACGCCTGGCTGGCGGAGGTCTTCGAGCCCACCATTCACTCCGTCCCCGTCGAGATGCGCCGCAAGCTCGAGCCCGCGGAGATCTTCCACGAGATCCTCGAGCACCGCTGGTACATGTCCGAGGCCCAGGACCGCTACGTCACCACCCAGGAGGCGGTGGACGACTATGTGGCCACGGTGCTGCCCCAGCACCGTGACGAGCGGGCCTACCTGGGGGTCGGGGACACCCAGGAGATGGAGGCGATCGTCGTCGACGACGACATCGACGAGCCGCTGCCCGAGGACGACGCCGAGTTCGCCGCCCGCGACGAGCAGACCCTGGCCGACTACGCCGCCAACCCCCATGGCTTCACGGCCGGCATGAAGTTCAAGGGGGAGTAGGGCGCGTCCCGCAGACCGGGCTGCGGGGCATCGTCGGTGCCGGTGGCGTCCACCCGGTTGATAGTCTGACCCCGATCAGCTGAGGCGATGGAAGGGCGGTGACGGGGACATGAGCGAGGACGTGCCCGCATTCCAGGCCCTGCCCGGGGCCACGCCGGAGAACAGTGCCTTCATCGACCTGTACTTCGACACGTCTGTTCGCCTCTATTTCACAACTCATGTCAATCTTCTTGTCAATGGTTGGCGGGTGCGGCTGCCCTACGAAGGTGCGATAAGGGTCGCTGTTGCCCCGGGGGTGGTATCGGTAGTGCTTGATATTACGTTGCTCTTCATTTCAAAACCGCGGCTGGATTTCATGGTGCAGTCCGGCCAGGTGGTGCCAGTCTTTTATCGTGCCTCCCATATCAGGGGAGATCCTGGATCGCTGACCTTCACGAAACTTGAAGGGCGTTCCCCCTTGGAGGGTCGACGGATACGAGCGATAAAGATCTTCTTCGCGGTTCTTGCTGTTTTAACCTTGGTTCCTATGTTATTTGTCTGGCTGTTCATATGGTTAATATATAGTGCGATGAGCTGACGGGGTGTTGGGATGAGTGGGAATAATCTTGGTTCTCAGGCTCTGCCCGGGGTGGCGCCGGAGAACGGCGCCTTCATGGACCTGTACTTCAATCCAGGTGTCTCCCTTGTTCTACCGGGTCTCCATCCTCCGGGGCAGTAGCCCAGCGGCGCGCAGTACACGTCGAACCCGCCTCCACCGTCGATCCTGTCGGCTAGAGGCGGCGCCGTTCCTGTAGCCACTGCGCGTAGGTGGGACCCGCTGCAGGGATGTCGTCGCCGGGAACCAGTGCGCCGCGGCGGAAGGCGAGTCCCCACCCGGTGGGAACCATCAGGGGAACTGGCCTCGCTGTGAGGCTCGGCAGCTGTGCGGTCATCTCCCACAGCGTCATGACCTCCGGCCCTGCGACCTGGTAGGTCTGGCCGTCGGTCTCACTCAGAGCTGCCCGGGCCACCGTCTCGGCGACGGTATCGAGGCTGACCGGCCGCATCCTCATCGAGGGGACGAGTGAGACGGGGCCGTAGCGCATGCGCTCCATATTCTGCTCGGCGAACTCGAACCACTGGGTCGAGCGAACCAGTGACAGGTGCTTGCTCGACTCGCGAGCAAGCCGCTCCTGCGCGCACTTGCCCGCGAAGTAGCCGTAGCCCTGCACCTCCGGAAGGTCGCAATTGACGATCGACAGCAGGACGTGCCTGGCGCCCAGGGCGTTCGCGGCCGCCGACACGGCGCGGGTCGAGCGTGTGAAGAACTCGGTGGCGACCCTCTTGCTGGTGGTGAACCGTCCAGTGGCCTCCACAATGACGTCCGCGCCGGACAGTGCGGCAGCTCCGTCGTCGTGCAGGACGTCGAAGCCGGTACGGCGCGAGTGCAGCGTCACCTGGGCCCCGGCCTCCTGCAGGGCGCGCTTGATGGCTTTCCCCGAGTCACCTGCTCCGACAACTGCCACCTTCACTGCGGTCGCCTCCTCATGGCCCGATCTGGCCGTCGTGTAAGTCTCTACGATCATAGAGTGCCCTATGATCGTAGAGATCTATGCGGTCGGAAGGCAAGGAGCGGTTACGATGGGGCGCAGGGAGCACATCGGTGACGCCGGGGTCGGGCTCATCGCCCGTGATGGGGTGCATGCCCTCACTCATCTGCAGGTCGACACGGAGGCGGGACTGCCCCGCGGGTCGACCTCCTACTACGCCCGGACTCGCCGTGATCTGCTGGCGCTCGTGGTCAACCGCCTCTCCGAGGGCTCACAGGCTGACATCAACGATCTTGAGATCCCCGCGTCCGTCAGTCGGCAGGAGGCCGCTGAGATCGTTGTCGGCATCCTTGAGCATATGGCGCGGCGCGCGGACGCCCAGGCCGCGCGGGGAGCTTTGCTGTTCGAGCTGCGCGACGACGTCGAGCTCCGTGAGCTGCTCACAGCGGAAGCGCCGGTCAGGCGGCCTCTGACGCGTCTGGCCGAGCGGATACTCGTTGCTGCGGGTGTCGACCAGGCCTCTGCTCACGCCCCCGACCTGGTGGGGCTGGTAGACGCCCTGCTCATGTACCAGGCGGCCAAGGCGGCACCCGTGAACGCCCGCAAGGTGCTGAGAGCCTACCTCGAAGGGCTTGGCTGACCGGCCTGCTCTGCGACGTGACGCTTCTAGGCGCCGAGCTCCTCGGCGACCAGGGCCATCTCCTCGTCGGCACGGCGGCGCAGCTCGCGGTGACGCGTCCAGGAGGCCAGCGAGACCTCGGTGATGGCGTCAACCAGCAGGAAGGCGCCCACGGCCGCCATCCCGCCAGGGATGCTTCCGGTCGAGCGACGACGACGCACAGCGGCCCCCACGAGCGCCCCGCCCAGGCCTGCCTCGAGCAGCGCGGCACCCCGCACCGCCCACGGCTTGTCCGTCACCGTGCGCACATAGCCCTGCCAGAAGGCTGAGCCCGGGGTGGAGGGGTCCGCCAGCAGCAGGCCCACGCTGCGGCCCACCGCGTTGGACAGCCCGCGCGGCTCGTGCACGACGACACCGGGAACCTCCACCGGCGCCAGGCGGCCGGTGAGGACCCTCCCAGTACCCAGTCGGGCAGGCCCAGGGCCTCAAGCATCGCGGCGAATCCGTCGATGCCGGGTTGGACGATGGCGGCGGCCGCGGCCTCCAGGTCTGCGCCCGGGATGGCGTCGACGATCCCCGAGGCGTCGGTCAGGTCCGCCAGGAGCTCGTCCACCAGGGACCTCAGGGCTGGGCCGGGCTCCTTGACCCCGCCCCACACGTAGCGCGACGTCATGCCCCAGGAGAAGACGGCGTCGTCCTCCGGGTCACCGGTGAGGACGGCGCGGATGGACATGTCCTCGGAGTCGGAGGTCAGCACCAGGGCCGGCAGGGACTCCTCGTCCCAGCCGAAGGTGCCCAGCTCCGTGCCCTCACCGGAGTACATGACGATGCGGCGGGCCAGGCTCGGCGTCGAGGCCACCGCCAGGGGCCGCTCCAGCAGGGTGGCCTGCAGCGGCACCATGTAGGCGCTCATCGGGGAGATCACTACGGTACGGGCGCTGGCCGAGCTGTGGTGGGAGATCGTGGGCAGCTCGACGTCGTCGGGCAGGGCGTTGAAGGTCGCCGGCCCCACGGCGACATCGGCCGTGAACTCCCGGGCCAGGGACTCCACGAGCTCACTGACTCTCGGGCCGGGCACAACGCCCCCGCGCGAGGGCGGCGTCACCGCGACCCGGCCCTCGACGTCGGTCATGAGGGTGAGGCTGAGCAGGTGGGTGGTGGCCGGGAACCACTCCAGGCGCACGACCACCCCGCGCTCGGCGAAGGCGTCGGCGACCGCCTCCGGCGTCGTGCCCGGCGCGATGAGCACGCCGTCGGTGCGGTTCCAGCGCTGCGAAGCGTCCTGGGCCATGGGGACCTCCTGTGGATCGGATGCGGCCCATTGTGTCAGCAACGGGGCCATTATGGGGAAGTGTAAACCGGGCATTTTCGACCGGGTTGGCCGGATCTGTTGAATCTGCCGGGGGTCGGATGGCCCTGAGCGGCGGTGCGGGTCAGCTGGCGGCGTCGGCGGCCCGACGCCGCAGACGGTCGACCTCGTAGAGGCTGATACCCGTGGCCACGGCGGCGTTGAGGGACTCCACGCTGCGGCCGATCGGTACTGAGGCCAGCACGTCGCAGGTCTCGCGCACCAGGCGGGACAGGCCCGCGCCCTCCGCGCCGGTCACCAGCACCAGGGGCGAGTCGGCCAGGGTGAGGTCCTCGACGGCGGTGCTGCCCGAACCGTCCAGGCCGACGACGAAGCAGCCCTCCTTCTTCAGCTGCTCCAGGGCGCGCACGAGGTTCGTCTCGCGGGCCACGCGCACCCGGGCGGCGGCGCCGGCCGACACCTTCCACACGGTGGCGTTGACGCCCACCGAACGGCGTTCGGGGATGATGACGCCGTCGGCACCGAAGGCCCCGGCGCTGCGCAGGACCGCGCCGAGGTTGTGGGGATCGGTCACCTGGTCCAGGGCCACGAGCAACGGAGTGTGGCCCAGCAGGCGGGCGCGCTCCAGCAGGTCGCGGGCGGTGGTGTACTCGTAGGCGGGCACCTCGATGGCCACGCCCTGGTGGGCGGTGGAGTCGGTCAGGGCGTCCAGGTCCAGCTTGGTGGTCTCCAGCACCGGGGCGCCCAGCAGGGCGGCGCGGCGCACTACGGCGCCCAGGCGCTCGTCGGACTGGGCGGAGACCGCCATGAAGACCCGGGTGATGGGCACCGAGGCGTAGGCGGCCTCGGCCACGGCGTTGCGCCCGCACAGGATCTCGTGGCCCTCGGGCACGTCGAAGCGGCGCTTGATCTTCTCCAGCTGCTTGGCGCGGGTGGGCTGGGCGGCCCTGGGACTCGGCGCGGGCCTTTCGCCCGGGCCTTGGGGTGGCCGGCGCGGTTCTCCGCGCGCGGGGTGGGGCCCTTGCCCGCCAGGCCCTTGCGGCGCTGGCCGCCGGAGCCCTTCGTGGGGCCCTTCTTCGAGCCGGGACGGCGCTTGGCGCCGGGGTACTGCTCGTTGCCGGGCATCCGGCCTCCTGTTCGTGACGGTGCGAGTGGATGCGGAAGAGTCGTGGGCGGTGGGCGTGCCGCTCAGGGCCAGATGCCAGCGGGCGCCCGAGGGGAGTCCTCGACGACGACGCCGGCCCCGGTCAGCTTGTCGCGCAGGGCGTCGGCGCGCGACCAGTCCTTGGCGGCGCGGGCCTGGGCCCGCTCCTCCAGGTCATGGCGGATGAGCCGGTCGAGGGCCTCCATGGCGGCGCCTCCCTGGGAGGAGCCGGCGCCGTCGAGGACGTGGGCGCGCCAGGGCTCGGCCAGCGGGTCCAGGCCCAGGACGTCGAGCTGGGAGCGCAGGTCCAGGGCGAGGTCGACGGTATCCGAGCGCGCGCAGGGCGTCGTCCGAGCGCCCCTGCCCGCCGAGCTCTGGGTCGGCGGCATCATGGGTGAGGGCCACGTTGAGGGCCTTGAGGGTGGCGTGGACGATCGCCATGGCGCCGGGCCAGGTTGAGGTCCTCATCCATGGCGGCTGTGAACTCGGTCAGGCACGGCCCGGGCGCGCACCTGGTCGGCGGGGGCGTCGACGGGGTTGGCCTCCCCGCCGTCGCAGAACTCGTAGGCCCGCAGGATCGCGCCGGACAGGCGCTCCCACAGGGCGGCGGCGTCGGCCAGGGTCTCCTCGGAGAACTCCACGGTGGAGCGGTGGTGGACGGTGCCCAGGGCCAGGCGCAGCACCGCGGGCGTAGTAGCGTTTGAGCAGCTCGGCCACCACCAGGGAGTTGCCCAGCGACTTGCTCATCTTCTCGCCCTTGATGGTCACCCAGGCGTTGTGGACCCAGTGGCGCGCGAAGCCCCAGCCGGCGCCGTGGGACTGGGCCTGCTCGTTCTCGTGGTGCGGGAAGCGCAGGTCGATGCCGCCGCCGTGGATGTCGAAGGTCTCGCCCAGGTAGCGGCGGGACATGGTCGAGCACTCCAGGTGCCAGCCGGGCCGGCCCCGGCCCCAGGGGGCGTCCCAGGCGGCGTCGGCCGGCTCGGTGGGCTTGGCGGCCTTCCACAGGGCGAAGTCGCGCGGGTCGCGCTTGTCGGCCTCGACGTCGTCGTCCAGCTGGGACTCGTCCTCGGTGGTGGCCAGGTCCTCCAGGCGCTGGTTGGTCAGGGACCCGTAGGCGGGCAGCGAGCGCACGTCGTAGTAGACGTTGCCGGACTCGCCGACGTAGGCGTGGCCGGCGTCCAGCAGACGTTGGACCAGGTCGATCATCTCGGGGATGTGGCCGGTGGCGCGCGGCTCATAGGTGGGGGCGGCCACGCCCAGGGCGCGGTAGGCGGCGTCGAACTCCCGCTCGAAGCGCTGGGCCCAGGCCCACCACGGCACCGGCGGCTCGGCGGCGGCCGACTTGCTGAGGATCTTGTTGTCGATGTCCGTGACGTTGCGGATGAGGCGGACCTCCTGGCCGCCGCGCTCCAGCCAGCGGCGTAGGACGTCGAAAGCGATGCCGCTGCGCATGTGGCCGATGTGGGGCGAGCCCTGAACGGTGGCACCACACAGGTAGATCGTCACCAGGCCGGGGGTGGCCGTGGGGGCCAACGGTACGATCGCGCGGGCGGCGGAGTCGTACAGGCGCAGGGCCGGTGCGTCCGCGCGGGCGGCGGAGGCGGCAGGGGCCCGCGGGCTCAGGGGGCTCAGTGGGTGTGGTGCTCACGGGCACAGGCTACCTGGCCGCCCGCCACCGGTGTCCACTGGTTGCTCGTCGGCTTTTTGGTCATGTTCGTCGTCAACTGGGGCACCATCAAAGTTGATTTTTCGTTAAACTCCTTCTGTTTTATATTGTATCTGGTCGACTGGATTGTTTGCGCGTCTTTTCTCGACGGCTGATACTGCGATCCAGGCGGCGCGTCGCCATGCATAGACTGGAGTTGCGACAACAGTGAGTGCGGCTATAGCAAGAAGTAATACAATGAGTTGGCGGTCTTCACTGGCGTCAAAAACTTTGACGTGAAATGCAATATTGTCGTCGATGCTTTTAATTGTTAGCGTAATGGTTAGCAGTGAAATAGCCAAAACCCCCATCGGCGACAAGTGTTCGTTAAGGTTCAGTAAACTTGAGCGCCCTGCAATGACTGCCACCCCCTTCTCTTTTTCGCTGAGTTTCTCGAATCCCAGATTCTGTAGAATTTTGTTTACGTTTTTTATCAGTAGTGTGTTGATGTCCGTCAATCCTCTTCTTGGTGTAGGTGGTCCTGCTGAGGGGGCTCCACCGGAGTTGATGGAGACATGCTCGGCGGTGTCACCTGTTGTGTTTGTCATTGGTCTTCGGTGTATGAATGTCTTGGTGTCTATGTAGTGGAAATAAATCAGATCCACTGCTGACGTAACCGAAGAAAAGGCAGTGAAATCCTGTGGTTCTCGCCGGTCGTCGACGTCGAGGTCATTCCTGAGGTTTCGCGTTCGTGGGTCAAGGGTACTGCCTCGTCTCTTCACTTTTGAGACGTGTGAATGTCGTGGCTTCTGAGACGCTAGCTCTGGGCGGGTTGGTGGTCTTGGAGTAGATGGTGGGTCGAGGGAGGAGATCTGGAGGGGTGTCGGTGTCCATGGCGCTGACATCAACTCCGCATCGACGCCGTACCCGGAAGGCAAATCCCAGCATTCCAACGATCCTCGCTGGGCGCATTGACGTCGGGCTCGTTGATGTCAGCGCTGTGGACACTGAGTGGCGGGCCTGGTCGACTCCGCGGGGTCTAGTCCTGTTGCGTATGTCCGGGCGGAGGCCGGTTCTCGCCAGTGGCCGACGTCGCGGTCGTACCTTAGGTCTCGCGTTCGAGGGGTAGAGGGTACGAACGCGCGCCCTGAGGTACGAACACGCGGACGCCTCACCCCACTTTCGCAACAGTCCCTAGGCAGCGGGGCCGGGCGCCCTCACCCCGGGGCCGGACGTGCCTTTCCCCGCCCGGCCCTTCCAGTTCCCAGGCAGGGGCCCGGAGGTCATGGTTCAACGTCGGTTCCGGCTCCCTCGCGCCTCGAGTCGACCTACTTCATGCGGGTGGGGAGGTACTGGCCAGGGATTGTGCGTACTGCACGAAGGCCTCGGGTAACCCACCCAATCAGGGTCTCAGATGTCATGGCATTCGAAACTCTCAGAAGTCATGAGACAACACAGAGGGTTAAGGGTACGAACGCGCGCCTTACCCTACGACCGCGCGGACGGCGTCGGGGACCGGGTAGACCAGGGCGGTGGCGACGGCGAGCAGGCCCTCGGTCCGTCCCAGGAAACCCAGGTGGTCGGTGGTGGTGGCGGAGAAGGAGACCCGGGCGGAGGCGGCCTCGGACAGTGCCCGCGAGGCCTCGACGGAGCGTGCCGCCACGCGCGGGCGCTCGCCCACGAGCTGGACGGCGATGTTGCCGATCTCGAAGCCGGCCTCTCGCACCCGGCGGGCGGCCTCGCTCAGGAGCGCCGTCCCGGAGGCCCCCTCCCACTGGGGCTCGGCGGTGCCGAAGTTCGAGCCCAGGTCGCCCAGGCCGGCGGCCGAGAACAGGGCGTCGCAGCAGGCGTGGGCGACGACGTCGCCGTCGGAGTGGCCTGCCAGGCCCACCTCGCCGGGCCACTCCAGGCAGGCCAGGTGCATGGGGGTGCCCGAGTCGGGGGCGGCGAAGGCGTGCACATCGGTGCCGATGCCGGTGCGCGGCAGGAACCGGGCGATCTGGTTCAGGTCGATGGTGGCCGGGCCGGCGGCGTGGCGGGCCCGGGAGGGTGCTGGGGGCTGCGACTCGGGGGCGGCGGGTGCGGTGTCGTCGAGGGCGGCGTGAGCGGGTCTGGGCGGAGTGCTCCGACTGGTCTGGCTGGCGTGCGGACATGGGGCCGTGTCTACCAGATGGGGCCCGGCCGCGTTCCGAGCGGGCCGGCCCGATCATCGTCGGCCCGCTTCGGTGGCAGGCCGGAAGGCCGAGCGCTATACGGTGACGGCCCACCGGCCAAGGTCACAGTCTCGCCGGTTCTCCGCGAAGACGGGAGTAATTTATATTGCCGCCATGATTATTTGGCGTGGTTGGGGAATTCTGGGTCTGTTCGTCACTCTGGCGGGAGTATTCGGCTCTCTGGCAGTCGTGCACGCGCTGCTGGGGACCAGTGAGTCGGCGTCGGCGCTGGGCGGCGGAATAGGGTTTCTGCTGGCAGGGGCGGCCAACTTCTTCCTTGGTCGGTGGCTCAACATCACTCGCCCGGCTCAGAATGCTGAGGGTTTCCGCAACCAGCTGCGGGCTGATCTGTGGGAGCGAGTGGCCAACGACTCCTTCCAGATGGCCCCTGGTGCCCCGGCGCCGTCCTCCGAGGAGGAGGCTGCTCAGCAGATCGAGCAGGTCGTGACCAGTGAGAGTCGCGATGCGGAACGGGCAGGACGCAACATCCACACCTTCTTCTTCATCCCCCTCCAGTGGGTGGGGGCGCTTGAGGGCATCGGAGGTCTCGTGTCCGCCTTCTACTCGCCCTTCGCCGGCTGAGCGCATACCTGAGCGGATACCGCGGGCTCGATCGTGTGGAGGAGGCCATCCGGAATCAGCCGGACCGGCCCCGGTGCCGTCTCAGGGCAGGCGCCAGTCCACGGGCGCGGCCCCCATCTCGGTGAGGATCGTGTTGGCACGACTGAAGGGGCGCGAGCCGAAGAACCCGCGTGAGGCCGACAGCGGGGACGGGTGCGGTGAGGCGATGATGGGTGTCTGCCCCAGCATCGGGGTCAGCGACTGCGCCGGCCGCCCCCACAGGATCGCCACGAGCGGGCCGCCGCGCTCCACCAGGGCCTCGATCGCCCGCTGCGTCACTTTCTCCCAGCCCCAGCCCTTGTGCGAGGCCGGCGCCCCCGGGCGAACGGTGAGCACCCGGTTGAGCAGCATGACGCCCTGCTGGCACCACGGCGTCAGGTCCCCCGACGTCGGCCGGGGCACGCCCAGGTCGCTGACCAGCTCGCGGAAGATGTTCTCCAGGCTGCGCGGGGGGCTTGACGCCGGGCGCCACCGAGAAGCTCAGCCCCATGGGGTGGCCCGGGGTGGGGTAGGGGTCCTGGCCGACGATGAGGACGCGCACGTCGTCCATCGGGTAGGTGAAGGCGCGCAGGACATCGGTCCCCGCCGGGAGGTACCCGACGCCGGAGGCCACCTCCTGGCGCAGCCGCTCCCCGATCTCATGGACCGTGGGCTCCACGGGGGCCAGGGCGCGCGCCCAGGAGGGATCGATGATCTCAGACAGGGGCTTGGCGGATGTCACGTCATGAGCCTAACGGCCCGCTGCCGGCACCCGCAGGATCTTGCCGGGTCGGATGCCATGTCCGTGTGAGCCGGACGTGGTGAGTAATACCCGACGAACTGTGCTCGGACCGGTATCTTGTGGGCGTGAGCAATTATGACTACCCCGAGGACGAGTTCGACGTCGGCGATGATGACGGCCCGGTTCCCGTGGGCGTGCACCGTGCCCAGGTGCCCCGGTGGCGCAGCTGGGCGCCGCTGCTGGCGATCATCATCATTGTCCCGGCGCTGGCCTGGGGCGCGGTGACGCTGTTCCTCAACGGGAAGGGGATCTGGGACACCATCCGCGGTTCCTCGGACGCGGCCTCCGCATCTCAGCCCGCCCAGGGTGGACAGACCGGTGGCAACAAGAACAACAAGAACGCGGATAACAAGGCCGGCGCCGCCTCGGCCAAGCCCAGCGCCTCGGCCAGTGCCTCCGGCAACGTGGACTTCAACACCAGGGTTACGGTGTCCAACGGGACGAATACTGGAGGCCTGGCCAAGGGGGCCAGCGAGAAGCTCACCAACGGCGGCTTCACCTCGGTGGAGGTCATCCCCGGGATCTATGAGAACGAGGAGCCGGCCAAGTCGACGGTCTACTTCAGCTCCCCGGAGGCCCGGCCCGCTGCCGAGGAGGTCGGCAAACGGCTGGGGATCAGCAACGTGGTGGAGGGCACCGCGGAGAACGCTCAGGGCGCCCCGATCGCGGTCATCCTGCGTGACGACTACAAGCCGCAGTAAAGGGGCATGAGACCACTGGCGCTTCCTGGGCGTCGTCGGTTCCTGACTCTCGCCGCGGCGGTTCCGCTCACCGCCGCCGCGGCCCTCTGGGGCGGCTCGCACCTGGTGAGCCTCGGCCGCCGCACCCCGACCCTGCTGAGCAGCGGCCTCGTCGTGGGCGGGGAGGGGCCCTGTACCCCTGGCCCCAGGGCGACACGACCGTCCTACGTCCCGGGGCACCCGCCTGCCCGAGGTCGCCTGAGCCCGTGGGGCCTGACGATCTCAGCAGCGGGACGCCCTGGTCCCGTCAGGCGCTCGCTCGCCGCAAGACGGCCCGCCTTCCCCGAAGGCCGGTGGGCGGACCTGGCCGACGGCGCCCTGACCGACCTGCTGGCCCTGACCGGTCCCGGCGCTCATGCCCAGGCCCCGGTCAGCCCTGTCCACCTGCCGGCCCGTCCTCCAGGCCGACGACGTCGCCGACTCCCACCCCCGCCCCGCCACCGGCACCGCCTCCCTGCGACCGACGGGCCTGCTGACCCGGAGGGCAGCGAGCTCCGCGAGCCCCTCCCGCAGGGGGCGGAGGTCTTCCCGTCGGGCGCGGTCGTGGCGGCGCCCGTGAGCATCTGGCGCTACGTCTGGCCCCGGGACGCCGCCTTCGCCGCGGCCGCCCTCAGCGCGGTGAACCTGGCCGATGAGGCGCTCGGCGTCCTGGGCAACCTGGCCTCCCGGCAGCGGGCTGACGGCGGCTTCGAGGCCCGCTACACCAGCAGCGGCCGGGTGCCGGACCACCGCCCCGCCCAGGCCGACGGCGCCGGATGGTTCCTGTGGGCCGCGGGCCGGCTCCTGGCCGACGGCGTGCCCGCCGCCACGCTGCGTGACCGACTGGGAGCGCCCCTGGCGCGCTCCACCGCCCTGGCTCCTGAGGATCACGGGACACCCCCTCGCGCCTGCCCGCGGCCTCGCCCGACTACTGGGAGGTCGCCGAGACGGTACTCACCCTGGGCACGGCCGCCCCGGTGCTCCTGGGGCTCGAGGCGGCGACGGCGCTGACCCGGGCCGGAGTCGGCCTCGGCGCCCCCGTGGGGACGCCGGTCGACCGGGCGGCGGAGGTGCGTAGCGCCATGGAGCGAAACTTCGCCCCCCACCTGGGGCCGGCACCTGCGGCGCGACGACGTCGACGCCGCCATCGCCCTGGTCCTGCCGCCCTTCACCCAGCCGCTGGCCGGGGCTCGCGAGGTGCGGCGGACGGCGGCCACCCGCATGTCTCGCCCCGCCGGGGGCCTCGCCCCGGGCTCTAGCTGGCGCGACGACGGTGTCTCCTGGACGCCGGAGACCGCCCTCATGGCCTGGTCGGCCCTGGCGCTGGGGATGGAGGAGGAGGGGACCCGGCTGCTGGCGTGGCTCGAGGCGCACCGCACCGGTGCCGGAGCCCTGCCCGAGAAGGTCCTGGCCGACGGCGCCCCGGCGGGGCCCGCGCCCCTGGCCTGGACCTGCGCGCTCATCCTGCTGGCCACCGCCTCGCGGGCCGCAGACCGGTCCTCCTGACCCGGGATCCGCCCCAGGCCGGGGCCACTCGTGGTCCTGGCGAGATTCCCTGATTCGCCGTCGGAGGATTCGGCGCTGATGAGAGCTGAGCTCCTTGCACTCAAGAGCTGAGAGTGCCAGCATTGCGGTTAGCACTCGGACCCGTCGAGTGACAAAGCATCCTTGAATGCACCAAGTTCATCCAGGCTGGGACGTGAGGACCGGCGTCGGGCGTGACGTGAACGCCCGGGACCGATCCGTCCGTCGCGGGCACGAACCGGCCGCCCCTACCACGCAGTGGAGGAAACTCAATGTCCAAGATCATCGCCTTCGACGAGGAGGCCCGCCGCGGCATGGAGCGCGGCCTCAACACCCTCGCCGACACCGTCAAGGTCACCCTGGGCCCCAAGGGCCGTAACGTCGTGCTCGACAAGAAGTGGGGCGCCCCCACGATCACCAACGACGGCGTGACCATCGCCAAGGAGATCGAGCTCGAGGAGCCTACGAGAAGATCGGCGCCGAGCTCGTCAAGGAGGTCGCCAAGAAGACCGACGACGTCGCGGGTGACGGCACCACCACCGCCACCGTCCTGGCCCAGGCCCTGGTGCGCGAGGGCCTGCGCAACGTCGCCGCCGGCGCCAACCCGATCGCCGTACGCCGCGGTATCGAGAAGGCCGTTACGGCCGTCGTCGAGCGTCTGCTCGCCGACGCCAAGGAGGTCGAGACCCAGGAGGAGATCGCGGCCACCGCCTCCATCTCCGCCGCCGACGAGCAGATCGGTGCCTTCATCGCCGAGGCCCTGGAGAAGGTCGGCCACGAGGGCGTCGTCACCGTCGAGGAGTCCAACACCTTCGGCCTCGAGCTCGAGGTCACCGAGGGCATGCGCTTCGACAAGGGCTTCATCTCCCCCTACTTCGTCACCGACCCCGACCGTCAGGAGGCCGTCCTGGAGGACGCCTACGTCCTGCTGGTCGAGTCCAAGATCTCCAACGTCAAGGACCTGCTCCCGCTGCTGGAGAAGGTCATGCAGACCGGCAAGCCGCTGGCCATCATCGCCGAGGACGTCGAGGCCGAGGCCCTGGCCACCCTCGTCGTCAACCGCATCCGCGGCACCTTCAAGTCCGTGGCCGTCAAGGCCCCCGGCTTCGGTGACCGCCGCAAGGCGATGCTGCAGGACATGGCCATCCTCACCGGCGGTACGGTCATCTCCGAGACCGTCGGCCTCAAGCTCGAGAACGCCACCCTGGAGGACCTGGGCCAGACCCGCAAGGTCGTCGTCACCAAGGATGAGACCACCCTGGTCGAGGGCGCCGGCGACAAGGAGGCCATCGAGGCCCGCACCGCCCAGATCCGTATGGAGATCGAGAACTCCGACTCCGACTACGACCGCGAGAAGCTCTCCGAGCGCCTGGCCAAGCTGGCCGGTGGTGTGGCCGTCCTCAAGTCCGGTGCCGCCACCGAGGTGGAGCTCAAGGAGCGCAAGCACCGCATCGAGGACGCCGTGCGCAACGCCAAGGCCGCCGTCGAGGAGGGCATCGTCGCCGGCGGTGGCGTCGCCCTGCTCCAGGCCGCCGAGGCCCTCGACACCCTCGAGCTCGAGGGCGACGAGGCCACCGGTGCCGCGATCGTCAAGGTCGCCGTGGAGGCCCCGCTCAAGCAGATCGCTGCCAACGCCGGCCTCGAGGGCGGCGTGGTCGTGGACCGCGTGCGCAACCTGCCCACCGGTGAGGGCCTCAACGCCGCCACCGGCGAGTACGTCAACCTGCTGGCCGCCGGCATCGCCGACCCGGTCAAGGTGACCCGCTCCGCCCTGCAGAACGCCGGCTCCATCGCCGGTCTGTTCCTGACCACCGAGGCCGTCGTGGCCGACAAGCCCGAGCCCCCGGCCGCTCCGGCCGAGGGCGGCGCCGGCGACATGGGCGGCATGTACTGATCGACGTGACTCCCGACGAGCCAGTCATCACCCGGTAGCCCGGCCGCGACGTCGCCGGTCCCTGGGAACCGCGGCGGGCCGTCTCTCACGCACGTGAGGGGCGGCCCGCCGCCGTCCGTTCCGTGGCGGGTGCTTGTCCGTGCCTGGTAGGCCCCCGTCGGCAGACCTTGAGTGCGGCCGCTGAGGCCGTGAGGCGGCGGAGTCTCGCAGGCCCGCAGCGTCGGCTACCAGGCGCCCAGGGCGCGGAGCCTGTGGCCGGAGCGGGTGCGGGCGCGGGGGAGCCGGCGCCGAGGTGGCGAAGCGTCCCGGTTGGAGGTCTCGGCGTCGTCGTAGCAGACGGCGGCGTTGTCCAGGGCCAGGCTGATCTGATCGAGGTTGGACTGCACCTGGAGTTGGGTGAGGTGCCAGTCGGCCGCGCAGGCGGCCATGGAGTCCGACGCCGTCCCGGTCCAGCAGGACTGGAGCAGGCCGATGTCGCCCCGCATGCCATCGACCTCGGTCTGGATCGTCGCGATACGGGCACGGGTCCGGGTGGCGGTGTCGGCCACCGCCGCGGTGTCGACGGAGTAGGTGGGCATGAGGGGCGTCCTTTCGTGAGAGGCGGCTCGGAGACCGTGCGCGGTGTGCTGGTGGTGCACCGGGGTGCGCGCTGTGCCTCTCACGGTAGGGGCCTAGCCGGGTGGCGTACTGGGCGAGCAGTCGGCCCTGTGGATGGGGCCTGCAGATCGTGGCCTGTGGCCCCGCAGCAGGTGGGCCGTCCCCGACGGAAGGGTCGCCCGGGCGCCTCAGAGATCCCCGGCGCCGTCGTCGATGATCTCTTCGGTGATGGGGGTGATCTCGCCGGTACGGGCCTCGCGCAGCTCCTTGGCCTCCTGGGTCTTGGCCCGCAGCTTCTCCGTGAGCTTGTCCCGCTCGGCCTGGACTCGGGCGCGGCGATCCTCGGCGTCGTCGGAGCGGTGACGCGAGCACATGAGCAGGTCCAGGTCCGCGATGCACGACTCCATGGAGGCGGTGTGCGTCATCGCCTCCTCGCCGTCCTTGTCCTCGTGCCCCTCGCCCCGCTCAGCGGGCGCTTCGACGGAACGGCGCGCCGAGGCCACGGCCGGGACCCCATGGGCGGGAGTGCGCGGCGACGACGCGCTCGACGGGGAGGAGGGCGAGACCGGCGATGCTGACGACGCCGACGACTCTGAGGGCGCTGAGGGTAGCTGGGGATGCCGGAGAGGCGGCCGTCGTCGCGCTCGGCGCCGGCACGGTGGACCTCAGGGCCCTGAGCTCGGTGGGGTCCAGACGGAGGGTGTCGCCGTCGTGGGCGGGTCCGACCATCGGGTCCTCGGCGGACAGTGCCTGGAAACCCAGCGGAGGGGTGCGGGGGGCGTGGTCGGCGGCCTCGCCCGGCCGCGCAGGAACCCCGGCGACCCCGGGAACGAGGTCCACGGCGGCGGGATTGGTGGCCACCGGAGCGGTGCGCGCCGGCTCCTGAACGGCTCCCGGCCTCGAGGAGCGCCGGATCGGCCTGCTCTCCCTGCTCCTCGGCGAGCTTGGTGAGCTTCTCGTTGAGACGTCGCTGCTCGGCCGCCAGGTTCTCCCGGGCCGGATGCTCCCATCGCTCGCCCAGCGGGGAGTGGAAGAGGTGCTCACGGTCCAGGAGCCGGGAGACGATCGTCAGGCGGCCACGCAGGTACTCCTCCATGGGGATGTGGGAGTACTCCTCGCGCAGCAGCCGCACGTACTCGGCGTAGGTCTGGGGGTCCACGGCCAGGGTCCCCAGGTCGGCGTCGATGAGGGCCTGGGCGTCGATGTCATCGTCTGCGAGCATGTGCCGCTTGAGGTTGACGATGAGGCAACACACCCGCTTGACCGTCTCCATCGGAACGCCCAGATGGCGCAGGTCGGCTTCGGCGAAGGCCGCCGAGGCGGTCTCGTCCTCGCCGCCGTTGCCGCGGATGACCTCCTCGACGTCGGAGGAGAAGATGCAGCCGTGGTACCAGCAGGCGACCCGCATGATGTCCGGGTTGTGCGACTCCTCGGCCAGCTCATCGACCCGTGCGAGCATGTCGATGAGGTGGCGAAGGTTGTGGAAGCGACGGTCCGGTGTGGACCAGCGCTCAATGAGGAGCTCGCCGGCGGAGCCGATCGCCTCTGGGGGCTGCGTGGCGCCGATCGCCCTCACCGAGCGGGTGAAGGCCGGCAGGAGCCATTGCGGTGCGTCGATGACACCCATGGTCAGTCTCCGTGTTGGAAATGGAACGCGTGCCATCGTAGGACCGTCCTCGCCGTGACGTCGACGTGACACAGTGTCTCGCGTGCCACTCTTGTAGTTCTTGTGAGGCGCCGGCCCTCGTCGAGGCGCGGCGGTGGGGTCTACCAGGCCGGTGCGGGCGGCAGCTCGATGTGGACGGTGGCGCCGCCTCCAGGGGTCTGGAGCATCTGGACCGTGCCCTTGTGAGCGGCCACGATCCCCAGCACGATCGCCAGCCCCAGGCCGGATCCGCCGGTCTCCCGGTTGCGGGAGGTGTCCGAGCGGTAGAAGCGCTGGAAGACCTTCTCGGCCGCCTCCGGTGGCACGCCGTGGCCGTGGTCGCGGACCTCGACAACGACGACCGGCTGCGCCGTCGGGTTGGCGCGTGGGGGCGCCATGCCGATGGCGATCTCCACCGGCGTCCCGGAGGGGGTGTGGCGCACCACGTTGCCCAGCAGATTGGTAAGGATCTGGGAGAGGCGGTCGCGGTCGCCGATGACCTGGAGCGAGGGGGCCTCCTTGCCGGCGGCCTCGTCGCGGGGGTCGAGGGGGATGAGACCGCAGTCGCGCTCGGGGGCCAGCACCATCATGTCGCTCAGGGCGCCGGCGGCCAGGTCGGTGAGGTTGACCGGCTCCATCGACATCTCCCGGCCCTCGTCGATCCGGGCCAGCTGGAGGAGGTCGTCGACGAGGCGCCCCATCCGGTTGGACTCGGTCTCGATGCGCCCCATGACCTCACCGGTCTTGTACGCGGGCACCCCGCCCATGCGGTAGAGCTCGCCGTAGCCGCGGATCGCGGCCAGGGGGGTGCGCAGCTCGTGGGAGGCGTCGGAGACGAAGCGCGTCATCCGCTCCTGAGCCACGACCTGGGCGGCGAAGGCGCTCTCGTTCTGGGCGAGCATCGTGTTGATCGCCCGCTGCAGCGAGCCGACCTCCGTGGTGCGCGGTTCGGTCACCAGGATGCGGGCGGACAGGTCGCCGTGGGCGATTCGGGCAGCCACTCCCTCGATCTGGCGCAGGGAGCGGAACGAGCGGTGAACCAGGTAGGTGGCGAAGATGGCGCCCACCGAGATGATCAAGACGTCGGCCAGCGCCACCACGAGGCGGGTGCGCTCCACGGTCTCCATGACGTCGCTCAGCGGGAGGGCCAGGCCTATGGCGCCGGTGTACTCTCCCGGTATCCGGGTTCTGGGTGAGCGCGGTGATCATCCGCCACTGGCGGCCGGGCTTGTCGGAGTTGACCGTGATGATATCGAAGTTGCCTGTGTCAGCGTGTGTCAGGGCCCGCCGGTAGTCCAGTCCCTTGATCTGGGGCCGGCCGTACTTGGCAGCGGTGTCGGCTGAGATCCACTCCCCGTTGCGGCTGGCATCGCGAAACTCCGCCTTGACGTAGTAGTTCGAGGGGATGTCGCTGGGGATGCGGCCCTCGCGGAGCTGGTCCAGGAACTGTTGTCCCACAGGTCGTGCCGTGGAGCGCAGCTGACTGTCGATCTGCCCCATCATGTGGCTGTAGAGCAGCGAGGTCACCACGAAGGAGACGACGATGAGCCCGATGGCGAGCAGGCCGGTGGTCATGAGGGTCAGGCGCGTGCGCAGCGGCATCGCCTGCCAGGGCCGCTGGATCGCGGTGAGCGGGTGCCATCGGCCCCGTTTGATCGGGCGGTGCTGCTTACCGGACGACTTGGCCGGGCGCGTGCTCCCCACGCGCCGCCGCCATCACTCGGCCTTGGGTTCGCGGAGCATGTAGCCGACTCCGCGACGAGTCTGGATGAGCGGGGTGACGGGCTGGCCGTCAGCGCCCTGGATCTGGTCCACCTTGCGGCGCAGGTAGGAGATGTAGGACTCCACGATCGCGGCGTCACCGTTCCAGTCGTACTCCCAGACGTGGTCGAGGATCTGCGCCTTGGACACGACGCGCCCGGCGTTGAGCATGAGGTAGCGCAGGAGCTTGAACTCGGTGGGCGACAGGTCCACCTCGACCTCGGCGCGGTACACCTCGTGGGCGTCCTCGTCCAGGATCAGATCGGCCACGCGCACGACGCCGTCGTCCTGGTTCTCAATGGCGTGGGTGCGGCGCAGGATGGCACGAATGCGGGCGATGACCTCCTCCAGCCCGAAGGGCTTGGTGACGTAGTCGTCGCCGCCGACGGTCAGGCCCTGAACCTTGTCCGCCATGTCGTCGCGGGCGGTCAGGAAGAGGATCGGGGTGGTCACGTCGCGCTCGCGCAGGCGCCGTGCCACGGTGAAGCCGTCCATATCGGGCAGCATGACATCGAGGACCACCAGGTCGGGCGAAGTCTTCTCCACCGTCTTCAGTGCGCCGTTGCCGTCGCCCGCGATCGAGACCTCGAAGCCTGCGAAGCGCAGGGACGAGGCCAGCAGGTCGCGGATGTTGGGTTCATCGTCGACGACAAGGAGGTGAGCTTCGGTGCGGGACTGCTGGGAACGCTCCATGAGTCTCACCATTCCTTCAGTTTCTGGTCGTTTCCTGAACGATTTCCGAATGGTCGCTGTTGATAGGTCAAGCGGTTGGTGTGATCTCAAACCAATTGTAGACCCAGGGAGTCTTGGAAATCCCACAAAATGGGGGAACCACGTGGTTGCTGCTTGAACAGAGGCGAGTACTGGCTACTCCTCGGTGAGTCGGGCTGTGACATGAAACGGGGCGGCGACACGTGCCGCCGCCCCGCCGTCGGGTCAGAGGAAGGCGAGTGGGTCGAAGTCCTCCAGCGGGATGATGCACACGCGCGGCAGCGGGATGGTGAAGGCCTTGACGTCACTCTCCAGGTCGTAGATCGTCAGGCCCTCGTCCCTCCAGGCCGGCCAGCTGGGCGTTGAGGAACTCGCGGAAGCACAGGATCCCCACCTTGGCGCCGGCCTGCAGGAGCCGCTCGATGTGGGGGATGTAGTCGCCGTCATGGCTGCCCAGCAGGACGTGGGCCTCCTGGCCCGACTCGACCCGCTCGGCCAGCGCCTCCAGGGTGCGCTGAATACCGATGTCGACGACCTTCTCCTCATTGCTTCCGGACCCGGCCAGCGGCACGGGGCGATAGTCCATGGCCAGCAGGGCCTGGATGAAGCTCATGGGCATATGGCCGCTGGTGGCGTTGAGGAAGAACAGGGCTCGTGCCTCGTCCCCCTCACCCTCGGTGGCGTCAGCGGAGGACAGTTCATCGCAGTATGCGAGGACCCGGTCCCAACGGGGCCGCTCCTCAGGTTCGGGACGCCGCCCCAGCACGCTCATGCCGAGAGTGGCGTCAATGTTCTCGCCATCGACGAGAAGATAAGTCGGTACGCTCATGAGGCTCATGCTACCGGTCATGGAGTCCAGTAGCCTCCGGCGACGCTCGAAGACACCGCACCGATACCGGCCGGCGTCGTGGAGCACGAAGCCGCCCGGCACTCACCAGGATGATGAGGACCGGGCGGCTTGCGGACTGATGCGCCGTGCGACGCGGCGCGGTCAGTCAGGTCAGATCAGTAGGAGGACCTCTCCTCGCCGACCGGCTGACCCTGGTTCTTCAGGGCCGCGAAGGCGGCGTTGATCGCGTCGTCGTCACCGTCGGTGATCTGGGCGGGGGCCTGCTGCGGAGCGCCTGCAGCGCCGGGTTCTGCCCGGACTTCAGGGGCCGCCAGCCGGGCCTCGGCCTCCAGGCCGGCGCCGGAGGTCTCGAGCTCGGCGAACTGGGACTCCAGGGAGGAGCCCGCCAGCTCCATCTGCCCGGCGGCCTGGGCCTCGACCCGACGCACCTGGTCCTCGTAGCGGGACAGCTCGCTGGTGGGGTCCAGGACGTTGATGGAGCGGATGGCGCCCTGCACCTTGACCTGGGCCTCGGCGGTCTTCTGGCGGGCGATGAGCTGGTCGCGCTTGGAGCGCAGCTCGCCGAGCTTGACCTCCATCTGCTGCAGACCGGTCTTGAGCTGCTCGACGACCTGACGCTGGGAGACGATCATCGGCTCGGCGGCCTTGGCCTCGTTCTCCGCCGTGATCTGCTTGGTCAGCGCGATCTTGGCCAGCGAGTCCCACTTGTCCGCACCGGCCGTGTCGCCGCCGGTGCGCAGCTGGTCGGCCTTGCGGGAGGCGGCCAGGGCCTTGTTGCCCCAGTCCTTGGCCTCAGCGACGTCGGCGTCGTGGTCCTTCTCCGCCAGGCGCAGGTTGCCGATCGTCTGGGCGACGGCGTCACGGGCCTCGGCAATGGACGCCGTGTAGTCCCGTACCAGCTGGTTGAGCATCTTCTCCGGGTCCTCGGCGCGGTCCAGGAGCGCGTTGACGTTGGCGCGGGTGAGCTGGGCGATGCGTCCCCAGGATCGACTGCTTCTCAGCCATGGTTGTTCGTCCTTCCGTCGAGCTGCGACGTCGGTGTGGGCAGGTATGGGCAGATACGGACCCGGCGCTCGCCGGGTGGTCGCCAGGTGGTGGCCGGTGGGCCAGGCGGATCAGGCGTCATGATCGCAGGTCCCCGCGCCCGGCGTCACGCGGGCAAGGGCCGCATCGCTCAGGGCATGACTGGCGGGCGAGTGGGGCCGGTCGCCGGGAGGCCGCGGCTCAGAAGTCGCCGCCCCCGTCGAAGAAGTCGCCCGATCCCCGTCGAGGAAGTCCCCGCCTCCGGAGAAGAAGCCGCCGTCTCCGCCCCAGTCGCTGTCGTGGTGGGAGCCCCAGCCGCCGTAGTTGTGGCCGCCGCCCATCAGCAGCCCTCCCAGCAGCAGCGAGCCCAGGTCGAGCCCGCCTCCCGAGCGGCCGTAACCGCCGGAGTAGGAGTAGCCCTCACCGGAGCGCGGGCCCCACGAGCTCGACGACGAGCCGCGCACGTCGGCCTCGGCCAGGGCCTGGGCCTGGGCGATGAGCGGCTCGGCTGCCGCGACCTCTGCCAGGGCCGCCACCGGGTCGGTGGTCTGGACACTGGTGGCGGCCGTGGCGTGACGGGCGGCCTCGCTCAGCGCTGTGCGCGCCGAAGGGCCCACCGCCCCGCGGTAGGTGGTGATGTAGGGAGGTCACCGACTCCACCTGGGAGTTGAGGCGGGCCAGGCGCGAGCCCAGGGAGGCCCGGGCGCGCGAGTCGTTCTCCTCGCGCTCGCGGGCCGGCGCCAGGGCGGCGTCGATGGCGGCCTCGGCCCGGGCCAGGTGGTCCAGGGCGGCCAGGGGTCGCCGGTCGGGTTGGCGCCGCTGGCCTGACGGCCCCTGCTCGACGGCGGCCTCGGGCGTCGGCCACGAGCGGGGCCAGGGTCGCCGCCGGCACCGAGCCCTCCAGACGCTGGGCGTCCACCAGGTCCGAGGAGATCGAGGCGATGGCCGCCTCCAGGTCCTTCGCCGCGCTCTGGAGGCGCTCGCGGGCCCCGGTGACCTGGGCGGCCAGCTGGCCGGCCTGGGCGATGGAGCCCTGGGCGATGCGCACCTGCTCCACGGCCGTCGCGTCCTGGGAGGCCTCGACGCTCGCGCGGGCCTGGTCCAGGGCGGTGCGCCCGGCGGCCAGCAGGCGGCGGGCCTGCTCGGGGGCCTGGGCCACGCTGGTCAGGGAGGAGGCGGGGTAGGCGGCGCTGAGCGTTACCAGGATCGTCTCGGCCATGACGATGGCCTGCTCGGTCTCGTCAGCCCGCTGGGCGGTCTCGGCGATCGACGTCGGCAGGTTCGCCTCGATGCCGCGCCGCTTGTTGAAGGCCTCCTCCTGGGCGCGGATCTCACCGACCGCCTCCGAGCAGTGCTGGAGGATCTCGGTGTACATCTGGCGCTGCTGCGGCTCGGTCTCGGGGATGTCGTCGTCGAGGATCTTGCGCAGCTCGAAGCACCGCGACAGGTGCTTGCGGGCGCTGTCCAGGGCGGCGGTGAAGGCGTCCGTGGCGGACAGCCCGAACTGCGCCTGCGCGTAGGACAGCTCCTCGGCTGCGGCGCGCACCGCGTCATCGGCCTGGACCAGGGCGCTGCCGGCCTGCGTGCGCAGCTGCTCCACCGTCATCGCCGCGGGGCCCGCTGCCGCGTCCCCGGGTGCGCCGCCCGAGGCGGCCTGCTTCCTGCGCTTGCCGAACAGCATGTCGTCGTTCTCCTTGTTCTTCCTGCGCTTGTACACCGTCCAGGCTGCTGCCCCTCCCGCCGCTGCGACCGCGCCCCCGCCCAGCAGGAGCGGAAGCGCCGAGGAGCCCGAGCCCCCCGGAGCTGCTTGAGCCCCTGAGCCCGAGGAGCCGGACATGTTCTCCGGGATGGCGGCCACGGCGTCGTCGTAGTTGCCTGCGCTCAGCTGCTTCTTGAGGGCCGAGTCGATCCGCTTGTAGTCGGACTCGGAGAACTTCGAGGAGTTGCTGTGGGCCTGCAGCTTGTAGCTCTTCGAGGCCGAGCCGTCGGAGGGGATGTTGATGACCAGGAGCATGTCGTCACGCCCCAGCTTGGTGTCCTTGAAAGCCTGCTCGGCGATCGCCGAGGCCTTGCGGCTGGAGTCGGAGACGGTCAGCACCCACAGGCCCACGCCGTGCTTGGAGGACATCGTGTCCACGGCCTGCTGGGCCTTGGAGGCGTCCAGGATCCCGAGCTCGTCGGTGACGTGCTGGGTCAGGGTGGTCGATGCCGCCGGGAGGGCTCGGGGCGCACCCGCCGAGGCGGCCGAGGTCTGCGCGGAGGAGGTGAGGGCCGGGGACGCGGAGCCGGCCGTCGTCGGCGCGGCCGCGGCGCTCGCCGAGAGCCCCAGCAGCCCCAGGACGGCCGCCGTCGCAACGCCGGAGAGGGCCATCTGGTGCCAAGGACGGGGGAGTGGGGGGCTGCTGGGTGCTTCATCCGGGTCATCGTCCCCGCAGGGCGCCGGGTGTGAGCAAGTCGTTTCGCCTCAGGCGGCACGTCTGCGCCTGTCACCGCGCGCACGAGCAACTGAACCAGCGGCAGAATGTCGTCCCATGACAGACACGCTCACGATCACCGTCATCGAGCCTGAGGAGCTCGCGCCCGTGGGGCGCCTGGGGGAATGGCTCTTCGCCGAGGGGCCGCGCTGCGCATGGTGCGTCCCTGGCGGGGCGAGGCCCATCCCCTCCCTCGATGAGATCGGCGACGGACTCGTCGTGCTGGGCGGATCCATGAGCGCCCACGACGAGGCTGACCACCCTGGCTGGCGGACCTGCGTGAGCTGCTGCGCGGTGTCGTCGACGACGACGTCCCCGCCATCGCCATCTGCCTGGGCGCCCAGGTGGCCGCCGAGGCCCTCGGGCGGGCTCCACGGCCGTGCCGGCGCTGGGCAACGACGAGGTCGGTGTCGTCGAGCTGACCATCACGCCGGCCGGCGAGAGCGACCCGGTCTTCGGGGCAGGTGGCCGCCGAGGCCGTCCGCGCCGCCCACCGCGCCGGGATCTCCACCTGCGACGGCACCCGCCTGCCCGTCATCGTCTCCCATCACGACGCCGTCACCCACCTGCCCGAGGCCGCCATCCTGCTGGCCTCCTCCGACCGCTCCCCGGTCCACACCTGGCGGGCCGGGCGGCTCCTGGCGTTCCAGCACCACCCCGAGTCCGACCCGGCGCGCGTGGCCTACTGGCGCACCCGCGACGCCCTGAACGAGCTGGCCGGCACCATGGACGCGGCCTCGCTCAAGGCCGCCCGCGACGCCCTGGAGGCGGCCGCCGGCCGGAGCGTCGCGCCGGGCGCCGCCGGAACCCACGGGGCCACGGCCGCCGACCTGCCCGAGGCAGCCGCGAGCGCCGGGGCCGCCACCCGTGAGGAGGCCGAGAGGGTCGATCCCGCCATCCAGGCCTTCGGCCGCAGCCCCTGGCCTGCGTCCTCGTGCGCAACGTGCGCGCCCGCCGCCTGGCGCGTTGAGCCGGCCTGCTCATCGCCGCCGGGCTCACCGAGGCTCGGCGGCCTCCGTGCGGGTCCGGCGCCAGCGGGCGAACAGGACCAGGAAGAAGATGATCTGCAGGCCGAACACCCCCGCGTCGCCGACGATGAGCATGCCCATCCGGAGTGGGGGACATGTGGCTGCCCACAAGGTTCATGTGCATGGGGACGAAGTAGGCGAGGAGCATGGCGCTCGTAATGATGAGTACGAGGAACTGCTGACGCAGTGACAAGGGGGACTTGCCCCGGGCGACCTCGCTGCCGGTGAGTTGGTGACGTTCATGTGACATGGTTCATGCCCGGTGAGGTCCTCGGCGTCGATGATGGCGTAGGCGTAGCCCTGCTCGGCCAGGAAGCGCTGGCGGTGGGCGGCGTACTCCTGGTCGGCGGTGTCGCGGGCGACGACCGTGTAGAAGTGGGCCTGGCGGCCGTCCTCCTTGGGGCGAACGATCCGACCGAGCCGCTGGGCCTCCTCCTGGCGCGAGCCGAAGGAGCCCGAGACCTGGGCGGCCACGCTCGCCCCGGGCAGGTCGATGGAGAAGTTCGCGACCTTGGACACCACCAGTGTACGGATATCTCCGGAGCGGAAGGCGTCGTAGAGGCGCTGACGCTCGCGCACCGTCGTCGAGCCGGTGATGACGGGGGCGCCCAGGTGCTCGGCGATCTCGGTGAGCTGATCCACGTACTGGCCGATGACGAGGGCCGACTCTCCCTCGTGGCGGGCCAGGAGGGCGTTGATGATCGGCAGCTTGCGCGGCGAGCAGGCGGCCAGGCGGTAGCGCTCCTCGGGCTCGGCGGTCGCGTAGGCCATGCGCTCGCCGGCGTCGAGGGTCAGGCGCACCTCGGTGCAGACCGCCGGGGCGATCCAGCCCTGGTTCTCCAGGTCTTTCCAGGGGGCGTCGTAGCGCTTGGGGCCGATGAGGCTGAAGACCTCGTCCTCGCGGCCGTCTTCGCGCACGAGAGTCGCGGTCAGGCCCAGGCGGCGGCGCGCCTGCAGGTCCGCGGTCATCCGGAAGATCGGGGCGGGCAGCAGGTGGACCTCGTCGTAGACGATGAGCCCCCAGTCGTGGGAGTCCAGCAGGTCCAGGTGCGGGTAGACGCCCTTGCGGCGGGTGGTCAGGACCTGGTAGGTGGCGATCGTGACGGGGCGGACCTCCTTGCGCGAGCCGGAGTACTCGCCGATCTCGTCCTCGGTCAGAGTGGTGAAACGCATGAGCTCCTCCTTCCACTGACGCGCCGAGACCGCGTTGGTGACCAGGATGAGCGTCGTCGTCGAGCTCTTGGCCATGGAGGCGGCGCCCACGAGGGTCTTGCCGGCCCCGCAGGGCAGGACGACCACGCCCGAGCCCCCCGCCCAGAAGCTCTCCACCGCCTCGCACTGGTAGGGGCGCAGCTGGAAGGTGCCGGGGGAGTCGGTCAGGGTGATGGGGTGGGCCTCGCCGTCTACGTAGCCGGCCAGGTCCTCGGCCGGCCAGCCCAGTTTGATGAGCACCTGCTTGAGGTGACCGCGCTCCGAGGGGTGGACGACGACGTCGGCCTCCCCGAGCCGGGTCCCCAGCAGACCCTTGGTGCGCTTGGAGCGCATGACCTCCTCCAGGACCGGCACATCGGTGGCGTGCAGGACCAGGCCGTGGGTGGGGTCGGTGAGGAGCTGGAGGCGGCCCGTAGCGGCTCATCGTCTCGGCGATCTCGGTGAGCAGGGCGTGCGGCACCGGGAAGCGCGAGTAGGTGATGAGGGTGTGGACGACCGTCTCCGCGTCCAGGCCCGCGGCGCGCGCGTTCCACAGGGCCAGCGGCGTGATCCGGTAGGTGTGGATGTGCTCGGGGGCGCGCTCCAGCTCGGCGAAGGCGGCGATGGCGCGGCGGGCCTGCCCGGCCTGGGGATGGGCGACCTCCAGGAGGACGGACTTGTCGGACTGGACGATGAGCGGGCCGTCGGGGGCCGACGGCGCCGAGTGACACAGGGTCGCTGGGCGTGGCGGACATGGGCGGGAGTATCCCAAGCCGGGGCGGCGCGGCGCCGTGACGGAGGAGACGTTCCTCTTCCAGCGGGAGGCACTACAAGGGGCCAGAAACGGTGACATCTGCGGGGTCGTGTCCACATCGGTGACAAAGGCGCGAGGCGAGCTGCGGCCTGCGAAAGAAGACCGCATGATTCTGCGGTTCGCTTGCTGGCCTCAGGGGCGGTGAGGTCCCTTTGTGTCCGATTTGGACACCGGCGCCCTCCCCGAGGTCCGGGCGGGCCTCCTTCCATAGGATGAGGTATCCAATCAGGTGGTCTGTTTAGGGTGGTGGCATGAAACATGAGCTCAATCAGACTGGAGGCGACCACGATGACTCCAGCGCCGGTCAGCGCGGCCGCCGGGCTGCCTGGTCGGAGGTGATCGAGGAGGCCTTCAAGGCGGATCAGGCGCCGGCTACGCCGTGGTTCTGGCCCATGGTCTACGGCACCATGCTGGGAGTCGCGATGGGTGTGGCGGCACCAGGGCCCTGGTTCCTGTGGCTGCCGGTGGGGTGGGCGATGGGCCTGTCCCTCGGAGCCGTCTTCAAGACGAGTGAGAAATCGGAGTCCTCCGAGGAGGCCGAGAGAGTAGCTGGCACTGCTAGTTGGCACCGATCCCCGTTTGTAGGCCCGCCTTCTAACCCCGCCCACTCTGTCAGTGAGTGGGCAGGGGCGTATTTTGGTGCGGATGAGCCCTTCCGCCTCCACCCAGGACCTCGCCGTGCACCTGACGGCGCTGCCGGACCGCGAAGTCGCCGCCCTGCTGGTGGCGCGCCCCGACCTGGCCGCGCCGCCGTCCTCCTCCTTTCTGGTGCTGGCGACCCGCGCGGGGGCTCCGGGAAGCATCGAGCACGCCCTGGCCGGGCTGGACGCACCGACGCTGGCCGTGGCCGAGGCAGTGGTGGCTCTCAGCCGGCTCGATGAATCGGGGGAGGCCCGAGGAACCGGGGCCGACCGAGGTCAGCCGAGGGCACCGGGGCAGGGCCGCTGATGGGACTCGGCGATGCGACCGGTAGTGAGCCGGCGGGCTGAGCCGGCCAGCGATCCCGCAGGCGACCCAGCCGACCCGGACAGTGCTGACCTGGCCGGGCTGGTCGCCGCCCACCTGCCGCTGCCAGCCGAGCGGGTCACGGAGGCGCTGGGGCACCTGCGCCGGCTGGCGCTCGTCATCGAGGGCAAGCCCCTGGTTGCGCTGGAGGCCGCGTTCGGGCCGCACCCCTTCGGCCTGGGGCCCTGGGCCGCTGAGCCCCTGAGCGCCGAGCAGCTGCCACCCACCCTGGAGGAGCTGAGCGAGGATGCCGCTGGCAAGCCGGCCATCCCGGCGGCCTCCGTGGAGATGCTCCAGGCCCTCACCTGGGGTCCGCCCGCCGGCACGCTGCGCTCGGGCGGCACCGCACCGGGGGCGGCCCCGCTCATCGAACGCGGCTGGCTGGAGCTCAGCAGCGATGCCAACGGGCGCACCCGCTTCATCCTGCCGCGCCAGGTCGCCCTCGCCCCTGCGCGGCGGCCGCCTGACTCGCGGGCCCCTCACCGCCCCCGGAGGCCGGCGACCTGGAGACGGTGGGCGCTGATGTCGTCGCCTCCGAGTCCTCCTTCCACGCCGAGGAGGCCGTCCGGCTCGTGGCCGCCCTCCTGGAGGAGTGGGGCCGCGAGGGCGGGACGATCCGCCGCACCGGCGGAGTGAGCGCACGCGCCCTGGCCCGCACCGCCGACGCCCTCGGGCCTGGAGGTCGACGCGGCCGCCCGCATCATCGAGATCGCCGCGGGCGCCGGGCTCCTGGGGACTCGACGACGACGGCGCCACCTGGGTGCCCTCCTCCCAGGCCGCCGGCTGGCTCACCGACAGCCTCCCCAGCGCTGGGCGCCGCTCGCCCTGGCCTGGTCGGGCAGCGCCCGCACCCCCTGGCTGACGGGCACCCGCGACGACGACGGAACCCTGCGCGCCGCCCTTGGCCCGGACCTGGAGGCCGGGTGGGCGGCGCGACTGCGCGCCCGAGTGCTCGCCCTCCTGGGCGACCTCCCACCGGGGACCAGCGCCACCCCCGCCTTCGTGCGGGCGGCCCTGACCTGGGAGAGCCCCTCGGCGCACCATCCCCGGAGGGGCGATCTCCGCGGTCCTGGCCGAGGCCGAGACCCTCGGGATCACCGGCGGCGGGCGCGCTGACCGAGGCCGGCAGGATCCTCGCCCGACGGGCGGCGGCGAGCCTCGACGAGCAGGACCCGGGAACTCAGCGGCAGCCCCCGGTGGCGCCAACAGCGCCGAGGAGACGGGCGGCGACGCGCACGCCGAGCCTCTGTCGGATGACGAGACCCTGGCGGCGCTGGAGGCGGCGCTCGCCGCGGACCTGCCGGCTGCCGTTGAGACGATCCTCGTCCAGTCCGACCTCACCGCCATCGTTCCGGGCCGGCCCGCCCCCGAGCTGGCCGCGCTGCTGGAGCGCACGAGCGTCGTCGAGTCGCGCGGCGGGGCCCTCACGGTGCGGTTCACGCCTGAGTCGGTGCGCGGCGCGCTCGACGTCGGCTACCGGGCCGAGGAGATCACCCAGGCGATCGGCCGCTACAGTCCCACGCCCCTGCCGGACTCGCTGAGCGTCCTCATCCAGGACGCCGCCCGCCACCACGGGGCGGTGCGGGTGCGGGCCGTGTCCGCGCTGCTGCGGATCGGCGACGAGGCCACGGCCGCCGGGCTCCTGGCCGAGCCTCGCCTGCGGGACCTCGGTCTGGACCAGGTGGCGCCCGGGATCCTCGTGGCCACGGCGAGCGCCGGACAGGTGCTGCGCGAGCTGCGCGCCACCGGGCTGGCGCCGGTGACCGAGGACGCCGACGGCCACCTGGTGGTCGGGCCGGCCACCGCGCAGCAGGCGCGCCGGGCCCCCGAGCCGACGCGCCCCGGCAGCGAGCACTCGGTGCGACGGCGTCGGCCCGGAAGGCGCGAGCTGACGACCCTGGTGGGGCGGCTCCGTGTGGGGCAGGAGGCGCTGCAGGCCGCCGGGTGAGACGGCTGTGGCCACCGACCCGGTGCACGCCCTGGCGGTGCTGCGCCAGGCCCAGTCCTCGCGCTCGCGGCTGCGGCTGACCCTGGCCGGCCCCGACGGCGCCGTGCAGGAACGGCAGGTGCGGGTCATGGCCGTGGAGCCCGGTCGGGTGCGCCTGCGCGACATCGTGCGGGAGACCGAGCTGACCGTGGCCGTCCACCGCATCGTCTCGGTCGAGGCCGAGTGACGGCAGACGTTAGTGACCGTCTGAAGGCAGCATCCCGTCGAATGCGCTAGTCGTTGCTGAACCTGGTGCTGTCGGCGAGTTTGAGCCAGACGACTCCCGGCGATGATGACGGCGAGCCAGATGGCCTTGGCCGCTGTGAAGGTTTCATCGAAGAAGGCGGGGCCGAGCACTGCAGACCCGACAGCGCCGATTCCAGCCCAGACCGCGTATCCAATGCCGACATCGATTCGTTTGAGCGCGACGCTCAGGAAAAACAGGGTGCAGAGGAAGAAGACGAGAGCGACCAGGGACCAGGCGAGGTGAGTGAATCCTTGACTGCCGTTGACGCTCAGGGCGTATCCAACTTCGAAGGCTCCGGCGAGGAGCAGGGCGGACCACGGACCTGCCGCGCTGCGTCCGGTGGTGGGCACGGTGTTGTCATTGGTTGTTGTCATGATCATTCCTTTCGGGTGTGATGTGAATGAAGAGTCAGACGGTTCCGGCAAGGTTCAGTCCGACGACTCCGATAATGACGATGGCGATACCGAGGAGTTTTCTCCATGTCAGTTTCTGCTTGAGGAAGATTGCGCCGACGATGACGATCCCTACGCCGGCAAGTGAGGTCCACAGGGCGTAGCCGACGCCGACATCAAAGGTGAGGAGGGCGAGACTGAGGAAGAAGGTGGCGATGGCGCCGCTGATCAAGGTTGCGATGGTCCAAGGGATGTTGCGGAAGCCTTGGGCTTTTCCGGCGGCGATACCGACCGTGACCTCGAAGATGACGGCGATCGTGAGGTAGATCCACTGCATGACTGGTCCTTTCTGAGATGTCAGTTTCGGATGTTGTGAAGGGCAAGAAATCGGATGAACGGTTCAGTGTCACCGGAGACGCGGAGTGGTCGCATGAGGGTATTGCGCAGTGAGTCGGTGATGTCGAATGCTGGATAGCTGTACCGGTAGTCAAAGCCGAGTTCAGCGACTTGGTCGCGGTCGACGGCGGCTCGGATATCGGCGATTCGGGCATTGACGGCATGTCGGTAGCACATGCCGCACGGTTCGCCTGTTGCCAGGAGGGTGGTGCCTCTCAAGTCGGTTCTCCCACTTGATGTAAGGGCATCGCGGATCGCCGTGATCTCTGCGTGAGCGCTTGGGTCGCCCGTTTCCTGGACACGATTGACGCCGAACTCGGAGATCACCTGCTGCCCATCAACGATGACCCCTACGAAAGGGAGTCCTCCGCTCTCCACGTGGGTGATTGATCGCACGACTGCCTGCCTCATTATCTGTTCCAGGTGGTTCGTCATAGCTCGCATCCCCTTGAAGTTGCAAGTGCGTCCACGGTCTCTTTTAGTCGTGTTGCACTGGGGGTGCCTTGAAGTGGGGTGTCGCCGATGATGATTCCGGGAACGGCTGTGATCCTCATGGTTTCGGTGGCATAGGCGAGGTCCGCCTGATGCTGACGTCTGCGTTCGGGGCTCGCTATGGCCTCTCGAACGGAGGTTTCCTCCAGGCCTAAGGAGCTGGCGATATCGACAATGACTTCCTCGTCCCCGATGTTGCGATCGTCCTGAAAGAACGCCTGGAACATCGCATGAGAGTACGCTTCGGCGATATTGCGCTCGTGCGCGAGCTGCAGTACGAGGAATGCTTTCTCAGTGCGAGGCTGAGGTGACACGCTCGGCAGGCGAACGGGGATCCCGACGCGGTCGGCCATCGGATAGACAATGTCATTCCATATGCGCGGTAGATAGTCGTCCTCCGGCCTGAGGGTCGGAACTGGGGCGGGGCGCAGCTCGAGTGGGCGAATATTGACTTCCACGTCCCGGTCTCGCCTCAGTTCTTCGAGGGCGGGTTCGACCAGGAAACAGAATGGGCAGACGTAGTCAATGAATACGTCGACAGTGGTACTCATGATGTCGAGCCTCCTTGGTTGCATGTACATGCATGTAGTGGAGCGTTGGGTGGTGGTTTGTGTGTCGTATGAGCTGACGGTGCGGTTTCTGCTAGGGGGTCAGGTCTGCGATGGCGTGAAAAGCTCGACCTGCAGTGCCAGGTGCTGTGATGGCGGGTGGGGTTGTCAACAGGCCGGCGAGCTTCTCGCTGTAGGGCGTGGCCAGCTCATGCGCAAGGTCGAGGCCGGCCTTGGTGATGACTGCGTAGACGCCGCGGCCGTCCTCGGGGCACGTGTCGCGAGTGACGAGACCTTTGAGTTCCAGTCTTCCTACGAGCCGTGTCGTTGAGCTCTGATTAAGGCCGACTCGGACGGCTAGGTCCGAGATCCGCAACTCGTGGTCCGACGCCCTGCTGAGGAGTGCCAGTGCTCGATAGTCGGTGAGCCCCAGTCCGTGACGCTGAGACAGCCACAGGTTGAGTGAGGTCTCGATTCGTCCGACTGTTGCGACCACCGTTGCCCATGAATCGCCCGGCTCAGTCAAGGTGGGCACCTCTCTGGGATGGACGACATGTATTCATGTGCATGCAAGTAGATTAGGGTAAGCGGACATCGTCGTCAAGGGCGGCATGAGGTGTGCCCAGGCCAACCCGCGCGGGCCGGGGCAGTTCCAGGAGCCTCCCCTACACTGGCCGGGTGACCGACACGATCGACTCTCACACCAACGCCGCAGGCGCGCCCACGACCGGGACCGGCTCGGGTTCTCCGGCGGGCGCCGCCTCCGAGGGCGCGCACCTTGACGGCGACCTTGGAGCGCCCGACTCCGGGCGCGGCCTCGGCCTCTCCGACGCCGGCCCCCGTGCCGCGCGCCGGCGCCCTGCCGACGCCCCAGCCAGCAGGCCCAGGCCGCCAAGGACAAGCCCCTCACGTCCCCGGCCGCCATCGAGCTCGCCCGCCACGCGCTGGAGGAGATCACCGACCCCATCACTGTCGGCGAGTACCTGGCCGCCGCCCCCGAAGCCGAGCGCCTCGTCACTCACCTGTTCGACTGCACCCTGAGCGGCTACCGCGGCTGGCGCTGGGCTGTCACCCTCAGCCGCGTCCCGCGCAGCCGCACCGCCACCGTCTGCGAGATGGCGCTCCTCCCCGGTGAGGAGGCCCTCCTCGCGCCCGCCTGGGTCCCGTGGGCCGAGCGCCTCGAGCCCGGCGACATCACCCGCTCAGACCGCCTGCCCCGCAAGGAGACCGACGAGCGCCTCGAGCCCGGGTGGGAGGCCACCGGTGAGGACGCCGACGCCGTCGCCCTGGACCAGCTCGACCTGGGCCGCCCCCGGGTCCTGAGCGCCCAGGGCGTCGCCAGCGCCGCCGAGCGCTGGTACGGCGGCGATCACGGCCCCGACGCCGAGGGCGTCCGAAAGGCCCACGCCACCTGCTCCACCTGCGGTTTCTTCGTGCCCATGGCCGGCGCCCTGCGCGCCATCTTCGGCGTGTGCGCCAACGAGTGGGCCGCCGACGACGGCAGCGTCGTCTCCCTGGACCACGGCTGCGGCGCCCACTCCGAGACCGACCTGCCCGACCAGGGCCCGGAGTGGCCCATCAACCCCTCGCGGGTCGATGACCATCTCATGGTGCCGCTGAGCACCAACGGGCTCGACCTGCGCGAGGGTCGCAGCATCGCCGAGCTCGCCGCCGAGCAGTCCGACGACGTCGACGGCGAGCCGGGACGGACGCCCCCGCCGAGGACGCGGCAGACGCGCCCGGTCGGGGAGCCGATGCGGAGTCGTCCGCGCGGGACGCCGACGCCCCGGCCGATGCCGCAGACCGGGACCACCGCTGACTCCGACGGCGCCGTTGACGAAGCCGACAGCGCTGACACCCCGGACGCTCCGGACGCCGGGGACGACTGAGGGCCAACGCAGCTGGCGACGGATGCTGCCACTCCCGCGGCCGAGGAGCGGGCGGCAGCGAGCCCGGTGCGAAGAGTCCGCGTCGACAGAAGCCCGCCGTGAAGCGCTCCCGCCGAGCGGCCACCTCGACGCGCCGCCGTCGCACGGCCGACTCGCCGGAGGAAGCCTCCGAGGAACGCAGCAGCCGCCTGGTGGGGCTCGACCTCGGGAGAGCTCGAGAGGGCGACCGCCACGGGCGTCGGCCTCATCGGCCCCCTGATGCCGCGAGCGTCGCTGAGCCCCGTCGCGGTCGACTGCGGAGCCGTCCTCACCGGCTCCCCGCCGGCGGTGAGTCCCAGTGACACGCCCAGCGAGCGGGCCGCCTCGGCCCGCGCCGCCGTCGCCGACCTGTCGCTGGCCCTCGGGGATCGACGCGCCCGCAGGGACGAGGCGGCCTCCGACGACACCGAGAACGCCGAGGCCGGCGCCTCCGCGGAGCAGGCGCCGCGAACCCTCGCCGAGCTCGAGGCCATCCTGCCCAACCGTTCCTGAGGCCGCGTCACGCAGCCCGCCATCACGCCTCAGCGAGGCGCTTGGCGGCCGCCAGCACCTCATCGAGCATCGCCTCGGTGAGCCGGCCGGTGAACGTGTTCTGCTGGCTTGGGTGGTAGCTGCCGAGCAGCGTCACCGGCCTGCCGTCGGGCCTGGTCAGCTCCGCGGTCGCCCCGTGGCCGAAAGCGCGGCTGCGGGGCGGGGATGACCCAGCCGGCCTCCCGGGTGACTCGCAGCACTGCGCCCCATCCGATCCCGCCCAGCGCCAGCAGCACCCTTGACCTCGGGCATGAGGGCGATCTCGCGGGCGAGCCACGGCGCGCAGGTGGCGCGCTCGACGGTCGTCGGCTTGTTGGCGGGCGGGGCGCAGCGCACGGCGGCGCCCATGCGCGCCCCGATGAGCCGCTGCCCGTCACCGGCCGCCGTCGAGGTGGGGGACGTCGCCAGGCCCTGCCCGGTGGAAGGCCGCCCACAGCCAGTCCCCGGAGCGGTCCCCGGTGAACATGCGGCCGGTGCGGTTCGCCCCATTGGCCGCGGGCGCCAGCCCGACGACGTAGATGCGGGCATCCGCCGACCCGACACTCGCCACCGGTCGTCCCCAGTACGGCTCGTGGGCGAAGGAGGCGCGACGGCCGGTCCGGGCCACCTCCTCACGCCAGGCCACGAGCCGGTCGCAGGCACGGCACACCGTGATCCGGGCGTCGAGCTCGGACAGACCTGACGACGAGTCGGCCAGGCGCGCCACGTCTGCGGCCGATCGGGCCACGGGTGTGGTGGCAGTAGCGGGGTCGTCGGGCCACCCGGTCCCGGGAGGGACCGGGGAATCGAAGAACGCTCCGGTGACGGGGTGCGGATCGGCCATGTCCTCATTGTGGACGCATGGAGCGCACCATGGGCCGGCTTCTGTCACCGGTGAAGGGCCGGCCCGCTCATCGCCAGGATGCCCCGTAGGGGCCGACGGCGAGCCGCATGCCCCGGGGGTCGCGCACGAAACCGGCCTGACGCAAGAGGTCGCTCACGGTGGGCTCCAACGCGGTGACCCCGTTGAGGGACTCCACCACTGTGCGGCGCCTGACCGCCGCGGCCCCCTGACGCACAAACATCCGCTGCCTGTCGGCCGCCAGCGCAATGAGGGCGCGCACCAGATCCTCGCGCTCGGACGCGTAGGAGATGAGGACCTTGAGGTTCTCCGAGGCGTAGAGCACCGGGACGCCACCCAGCACGACGACGCTCGCCCCCTGGCGCCGGACCGGCGGGCCACCCGTCTCCTCACTGCGGCCCCCGGCCGACTCGCCGAGTCCGGCGGGCAGCACCGGCTCAGGGCCACGGCACCCCGCGCCCGACGAGACAGGCCGGGTCCTTCAGATCGAGCACGGCCGGTGTCGCCGCCGCGCCGCCGGGGCCGTGGCTGAGGGACCGCAGCCGGTCAACGCTCTCCCGCTCGGCGAACTGCACCGGCCCCAGGCCCTCAATGAAACCGCCGCGCAGAACCACCCCGGTCTCCTCCATGCGCCGCAGCACCGGCATGAGCGGCACGAGCCCTCCCGCCCCGCTGAAGGCCAGGGCGAGGTCGCGGCAGACGACCCCGTAGCGGTCCAGCAGAGACTCCACCTCCGCGATCGCCCGCTCCTCATCGCCCGGCCGGGTGCGGAAGACAGCCCTCACCCAGGAGGTGGAGGCCCAGAAACGGAGGACAGCCGTCCCGGCTGCCGTCACCTCCCCGGTGCGCGGCGTCTCCATCATGAGGCGACGGCCCCGGCGGCTGCGCACCCGCCGTGAAGACGGGTGAGGTGCGCGTCCCTGGCGGCGGGCGCCAGTGCCCGGCGCACCGGCTCGAAAGGAGCGGCCCGTGGCGGCCCCCTCACGAACCAGCTGCCAGAGAGCCCTCCCTCGGTGACCGCCGTCTCCCGGTCCGCCGGCGCCTCCGGCTCACCCGGCGCGATCGCCTCCCCGGCAACCGGTGCCAGGGCGGAGTCCGTGGGGAAGAAGGCGATCTCTCCCGGCGCGGGGACGTCGTCGGCCCCGGCCCTCGCCAGGGCCGCACCGAACCGGGCGGCGGCATCGCCGACGGGCCGCGCCTGCCAGACGACCTCCCCGGAGGCGATGAGCTCATCGAGCATGGCCGGCCGGTAGTCGACGACCCTGGCGGGCAGCACCACCGACTCCCACAGGCCGGCCGGCAGCCACACGCCCTCCAGTGCCGCCAGGGCCTCCGCCAGGGCATCGACGCCGCCGCCCGGCTCATCCAGCCCCGCCCGCTCCAGCACGAGACGCTGGAGAGCCGCGGGCGGCACCGGCGCGACGGCAGCCCGCGCCCGGGCCAGGGAGCGGTGGCGCACCCGGGCCAGGACCGCCGGCTCCATCCACCCCGCGGCCCCCCCAGGTCCACGAGCGAGCCGGCCCCGGCCAGCTCGGCCAGGGCCCCCGCCGCCACCGCCGCCCCCAGCCCGAAGGCCCGCGCCACGCGCTGCGGCGTCACGGTCGTGCGGGTGCGCGCGTAGCGCAGAAGCAGGTCGTTCAGCGGTGAGCGGGCCGCCGCCGTCCGCTCGACCGCACCACCGGCCCTCAGCCCGCTCCAGAGTCCCAGTCGGGGACCTCCACTCCCAGGGCCAGCCGAAGATCCGGGGCGTCCTCGACCCGGGCCCACAGCTCCCGTCCCGCCGACCCGCACCGCGGTGGCTCGGCGCGCCCCGCCAGCTCGGCGAGCGCCCGCCCGCTCTCACCGTGCGCTTGTCCGCGCGTTCGACGTCGTCGCCGGCCCCGCCCGCGCCGTCGCCCTCGCGTATCCTCCCCGGATCCCGCCCGCTGACGTCGGTGCACCGCTCAGCCAGCTCGGCCACGCTCAACGGGCCCAGCTCACGCAGCAGATCGGCGACCCCCTCGGCATCGGCGCGCACCCGCCTGCCGGGGGCCAGGTGCTGGAGCTCGGCCTCCACCTGGGCCAGGACCTCGTCGTCGAGCAGCTCCGCGACGCCGCCGTCGCCCAGCAGGGCATCGAGCGCTTTCGGGATCCAGGGAGAGCAGCTGGGCCCGGCGCTCGGCGTGGGGCAGGTCCTCCTGGTAGATCAGCGTGCTCGCGTACCCGAACAGCAGCGGGTGGGCGAAGGGTGACGGCTCACTGGTGACAGCCTCGACGACGCGCACCCGGCCGGAGGCGAGACGCTCCATGAGGTCGGTGAGCGCGGGCAGGTCGTAGTACTGCTGGAGGCACTCGCGCGCCGCCTCCACGCTGACGGGGAAGTCCTGGAACTGGCGGGAGGCCTCGAGCAGCTGTCCGGCTTTGACCCGCTGCAGCCACAGCGGCGTGCGGCGCCCCGGGCGGGTGGTGGGCATGAGCAGGGCTCGGGCGGCGCACTCGCGGAACCGGGCCGCGAACAGTGCCGTTGTCTCGATCCGGCTGCGCACCAGGGAGGAGATCTCCGCGGCGTCGAAGGTGATGAGCCCGGCCCCCGGGAGGCCGCCCTCAACCGGTGGGATCTGCAGGACGATGCCGTCGTCGGCCACGATGGTCTGCGGACGCACCCCCAGGAGCTGGTGCACCCGCTCCCGGATCGCCATCGCCCAGGGCTCGTGGACGCACCGACCCAGCGTGCTGTGGATGATGATCCGCCAGCTGCCGGACTCGTCCTCATAGCGCTCCAGGACCAGGGTCTCGTCCGTCGGCAGGGCGCCGGTGGCTCGGTACTGCTCGCGCAGCAGCGCCAGCAGGTTGCTGCGGGCATGATCATCCAGCCCCGCCTCCGTGAGCCGGCTCCGCAGCGCCCGCTCGCCCTCCGACTCCCCGGCGCCCACTTCCGCTGGCAAGGAGGCCTGCGCCTCACGCAGGAAGACGCCCTTGGTGAGCCCGGTGGCCGCAGGTCTGCCCAGCCCCTCGCCCTTCCAGAACGGTAGACGGGCGCTGCGCCCCTCGGCCGGGTCGACGATGACGCGGTCCCCCGTGATCTGGCGGATCCGCCAGCTCGACGTCCCCAGCGTGATGATGTCGCCCGGGCTGGACTCGTGCACCATCTCCTCGTCGAGCTCGCCGACCCGCCGCCGCCCGGCATCCTGCGCCCCCTCGGGCAGGACGACGGGGAACATGCCCCGGTCTGGGATCGTGCCCGAGGAGGCCACCGCCAGCCGCTGCGTGCTGGGCCGGGCACTGAGCTCACCGGTGGCGCGGTCCCACACGATCCGCGGCGAGAAGTCCGCCAGGTCCGCTGAGGCGAAGCCACCGGCCAGCAGCTCCAGGACCGAGTCGAAGGCCGAGCGCGGCAGCGAGGAGTAGGGGGCCGCCCGCCTGACGGTGGCGAACCAGGCGTCGGCCGTCAGCCCCTCCGCCACACTCACCGCGGCGACCGTCTGCTGGGCCAGCACGTCCAGGGCGTTGGACACCAGCTCCGTGCGCTCGATCGCCCCGGCACGCATCCCCTCGGCGGCGACGACGGCGTCCACCAGCTGAGTGCGCTCCACGGGGTAGATGACGCCGCGCGGCCGCCCGCCCACCCGGTGGTCGGCGCGCCCCACTCGCTGCAGGCCCGCCGCGACCGACGGGGGCGGCGCCACCTGGAGCACGAGGTCGACCGAACCGATGTCGATGCCGAGCTCGAGCGAGGCCGTGGCCACCACGCACCTGAGCTCACCCGCGGCCAGCTCCCGCTCCACGCCCGAGACGCTGCTCCTGGAGACCGACCCGTGGTGGGCCTTGGCGATCACCGGGGCGCCCGCCGCCAGGGGCTCGGTGTGCGAACCGGTTCCCATCTCCCAGGACTCCCGGTGAACCGGCACCTGCGGCGCCGGCGCCGCCGCCCCGAGACGTGCGGCGTAGGCCCTCGTTGAGGTGTGCGGTGAGCCGCTCGCAGGCGCCCCGGGAGTTGACGAAGACCAGCGTCGTGCGGTGGGCCAGGACCTGGTCGAGGATCGCGTTCTCCAGGTGCGGCCAGATCGAGGCCGACACCCGGGCGGGCACCCCCGAACCGGGCCGGTCAGCCCGCCCCTGCCGCCATGGCTCGCCCCAGCGCCCGGTCGGAGCGCCAGGCCTGCGAGGACCCCAGCCCGCCCGAGCCCGGAGGGCCGGGAGCCGCGGCCGCCGCCCGCGTTCGCGGGTGCTGCCAGCGCCCGCTCCATCCGGGTGCGGCGGTCCGAGATCGCCGGGACGCGGGCCATGTTCTCCACCGGCACGGCCACCGTGACCTGCGGCGTCGCCCGGCCGTCGTCGGCGATGATCGTCACCGGGTGCGGCCCACCGAGGAAGCGGGCGACCTCCTCAGGGGGCGAGACGGTGGCGGACAGGCCGATGCGCTGCGCCGGGCGCCCCAGGAGGTCATCGAGGCGCTCCAGGGACACGGCCAGGTGCGTGCCGCGCTTGGAACCGGCGAAGGAGTGGATCTCGTCGACGATGACCGTCTCCACCGTCCGCAGCGTCTCTCGCGCGGCACTGGTGAGCATGAGGTAGAGCGACTCCGGCGTCGTGATGAGGATGCTGGGCGGATGGCTGCGCAGCCGACGACGCTCCCGCGCGGGCGTGTCCCCGAGCGCACCCCCACCGAGATCGGGACGGGTGGGGCCGACGGCGGAGATTCCCGCCAGCGGCCGGCGCAGGTTGCGCTCCACGTCCGCTCCCAGCGCCTTGAGCGGAGAGATGTAGAGGACCCGCACGCCGTCGGCCTCGGCCTGTGCGCTGCCTCCTGACGCCGCCCTCGGTCCCCTGCTCCTCCGCGGCCGGCTCCCGTCCCAGGCGGTCGATGGCGGACAGGAAGGATGCGAGCGTCTTGCCCGAGCCGGTGGGGGGCGATGACCAGGGCGTTCTCACCCCGACTGATCGATGCCCAGGCCCGCTCCTGCACAGGGGTGGGGCCGGTGGGGAAAGGCGTCGAGGAACCAGGTGCGGGTGGCCGAGGAGAATCCCGCCCAGCCCGGCTCATGCGGTCCCGCAGCGGCAGCCGGGTCCCTAGCTGTCATCGGTCACTGCCATCACCTCCTCCCGTCCGGTCTCACCGACCATCCTTCCACGAGGGTGTGACGGTCATTCCGGGGCTTGAGTGACGGGGCGAGCGCTGGCGGGAACGATGACGGCATCGCTCAGTTTCGCTCAGCGCGTGATGATCTGGAAGAATGCCGCCGTGAGCTCCCGTACTCCCACGAAGTCCTCGTCGGCATCACCGTCCTCGCCCAGTCCGGTCTCCCGGCTGGATCGGTTCTTCCGCATCACCGAACGAGGTTCGAGCATCTCCCGAGAGGTCCGTGGCGGCATCGTCACCTTCTTCTCGATGAGCTACATCCTCGTCCTCAACCCCGCGATCTTGTCCAAGGCGAGTCCCCCGGGATCCGAGGCCCAGCTCGCCGCCGGCACCGCCTTCGTCGCTGCGGTCATGACGATCCTCATGGGGATCGTCGCCAACTACCCGATGGCCCTGGCCGCGGGCCTGGGGATCAACGCGATGGTCGCCTACACCCTCGTGGGCACCCAGGGCATGACCTACGCCGACGCCATGGGCTTGATCGTCATCGAGGGCATCATCATTCTCGTCCTCGTGCTCACCGGCTTCCGGGAGGCCGTCTTCAAGGCCGTCCCCGACCAGCTCAAGACCGCGATCTCGGTGGGTATCGGCCTGTTCATCGCGCTCATCGGCCTGGTGGACGCCAAGATGGTGCGCCGCGGCGGCACCCCCCTGGAGCTGGGCCTGGGCGGCTCCCTCCAGGGCTGGCCGGTCCTCGTCTTCCTCTTCGGGCTCTTCCTCATGGTGGTGCTCCACGTGCGTAAGGTCCGTGGCGCCATCCTCATCGGCATCGCCTCGGCCACGGTCCTGGCCATTGTCATCGACGCCGTCACCCACCTGGGCCCCTACAACGACGAGACGATGCCCGGCCCCGACAACCTCACCGGCTGGTCCCTGTCCGAGCCGCACCTGGACGGCTTCCCCGTGGACCTGCCGAGCCTGTCCACGCTGGGCCACTTCAGCCTGCTGGGCAGTGTCCACAAGGTCGGTATCGTCTCGGTGATCCTCCTGGTCTTCTCCCTGCTGCTGGCCGACTTCTTCGACACGATGGGCACCATGGTCGCCATCGGCGCCGAGGGTGACCTGCTCGACGAGCACGGCAACCCGCCCAAGACGCGCGAGATCCTCGTCGTCGACTCCCTGGCCGCCATCGCCGGCGGTGTCGGGGGCGTCTCCTCCAACACCTCCTACGTGGAGTCCGCCGCGGGCGTGGGGGAGGGGGCCCGCACGGGCCTGGCCTCCGTGGTCACCGGCTGCATGTTCGCCCTGTCCATGTTCTTCGCGCCGCTGGTCAAGATGGTCCCCTACGAGGCGGCCACCCCGGCGCTCGTGGTGGTCGGCTTCCTCATGATGATGCAGGTGACCGACATCGACTGGAAGTCCCCGGAGATCGCCCTGCCGGCCTTCCTGACCATCATCATGATGCCCTTCTCCTACTCGATCACCAACGGGATCGGGGCCGGCTTCGTGGCCTACCTGGTCATCGAGGTGGCTCAGGGGCGGGCGCGGAGAATCCACCCGCTCATGTGGGTGGCCTGCGCGATGTTCGTCGTCTACTTCACCCTCGCCCCGATCAAGGCGATCCTCGGCGTCT